>RCUF01000033.1_pt1 | contig 128092 bp, 116 predicted proteins | sample 2166311 | NCBI WGS metagenome assembly RCUF01 (sample SAMN09932608, study PRJNA488358) | compost metagenome | feature: garden; material: soil; isolation source: compost soil in 4-hydroxybenzonitrile-enriched culture | place: Germany: Experimental Botanical Garden Goettingen | collected 2016-01-27 | reverse complement strand
ATCCCTCTCTCTCCGTTGATTAAGCATCCTGTAGGGATGAGAACCCATAGGGGTTCGTCGGAGCATAGACTTCGTTAGGATTGCATCGCAGTCTCGAGCGGAGTGAGAGTATCCCTCTCTCTCCGTTGAATAGACGTCCTGCAGGGATGAGAACCCATAGGGGTTCGTCGGAGCATAGACTTCGTTAGGATTGCATCGCAGTCTCGAGCGGAGTGAGAGTATCCCTCTCTCTCCGTTGAATAGACGTCCTGCAGGGATGAGAACCCATAGGGGTTCGTCGGAGCATAGACTTCGTTAGGATTGCATCGCAGTCTCGAGCGGAGTGAGAGTATCCCTCTCTCTCCGTTGAATAAGCATCCACCAGGAAGTTGTGGATATAAGGAACACGCTAATGCTACCAGGCATTTAGCGTGTTCTTTTATTAGATAATAGATTTTATTCTCCTGGAGCCAGGGCATCCTCGATCTCATGTACATCATATAGCACACGAGCAAGTAGGTCTTGATTGTAATTCCCGAAATTTTTCCCGAATATGGTAAGGCCCCGTCTATTCATCGGCTTATCGCCCACAGCGATGCGGAAGGTGAGCTCGCTCTTGTAATCCAGTGCAATATCATTGAGCGTGATATCCGAGATGCGGCAGCCATCAATGAAGCTTCCATCCTTGTTGATCCGAATTAGCTTCAGCATGCCATACTGATTCAGATGGGGGGGCCACCAATCTGGATTGAACGTCCCGCGCACATCACCAAAATCACCAGGGCTGGTCCAGTAACCAATCTCAGTCCCGTTCACGGAGAACTGGATGTCAGATGGATAATTATCCGCGTGACCAGGGGCTTCACTACCGAGCTCCAGCGAGAATTGAATCTCTCGAAAGCTCTGGTTCGCCTTGAGATAATTAGGGATGCGATACTCCAGAAATCCTTCAGCCATCCAGATAATGCCCGAGTGAATACGCTGCGGATCTGCAAAATATCGTGGATCATCGAAGTCACCGATGATGCTGTCCTTGGTGGCAAGTCCGCAGGTGGGGGAGGCCTGATAATTACTGTAATGTCCTACGTGAATCTCAACCTCATAGAGATTGTCTGCCTCCTTGCTGCGAAAATCCACCATTAGCTTATCTTTGTTCAAGTAGCACACCTTCTGAATGCCATGCTTGCCAACGGAGCTGTGAATCTCGATCAGACCGCTCTCCTCCAGCTTTTTGATGTGCATCGTTATAGCCCCGTTGCTCAGATTTAGCCGCTTGGCAATCTCGTTCAGATTCAGCTCCTGGTTCGATGCCAGCAGCTCCAGAATTTGAATCCTTATTTCCGAGCTGAGTGCTTTGAAGACTTCAAGCCCACTCATCAGATTTTTTATATAAATCATGGATTAGCAACTCCGTTCCAGAATGGAATTTATTTTAGAACATTATAAAGAAAAATCAGAAAAAAAGACAATTCCACCCCCTTAATGATACAGAACCAACTTCTTTATTCACAATTTCAACATAAATTACGAATTTAATTTTATAAAAACATGAAACAATTATAGAAATAAAGCTTGTGGAATCAACATTATACCCAAAAATAAGAAGAAAGTGGAGTTAAGTTTATAAAAACATGAAATGTTTTATATTTATTTGTTTACAACTGCTTATCTTGTATGTTATCTTGTTTTTGGAAGCGGATACAAGATATTTTTTTCCAGAACGAGCTGTTTAATGGCACTTCATTACACCCGGTAAGGACAATTGGGAGGGTCGAGCATGAAGATAAAATGGTTTGTGATGTTAACGGTTGTATCTTTACTGCTTATGGTATGGGGCTGTGGTAATTCCGGAGGAAATTCCTCCAACAGCGGAAAAAGCTCCGTACTGGATGCTGGTGCAGGAGAGAATGCTACAGAGCTGTCTTATTGGACCTTTGTGGAGCTACATGGTCAGCACTTTGAGAAAATGCTGGGCAAATGGAATGAGGCCAATCCGGATCGTCAGATCAAGCTCAATGTGACTGTCATGCCATATGATGACATGCATAACAAGCTGTCCATAGCTCTGCAGACGGGAACGGGCGCCCCGGATATCTCGGATATTGAGCTGGGCAAATTCCCTGATTTTCTCGCTGGCACACCGCATCTGGAGCCACTTAATGATGTGATTGATCCCTACCGGGATACCATCGTCGAGTCTCGTATCAATATTTATTCAAAGGATGGCAAGAACTACGGCGCACCTACACATGTCGGTGCAACGGTAGCGTTCTACAATACAGAGATTCTTGAAGAAGCCGGGGTAGATTATACCAAGATCGTTACCTGGGATGACTTCAAGAAAGCTGGCATTCAGGTCTATGAGAAGACAGGCAAATATATGGGAACCGCGGATACAAGTGCTACCTGGCAGTCTGGGATCATGCTGGCCCAGCAGGACACGGATTTTACGGATGATAACGGACAGCCTCAGGTGAATACGCCAGAAATGATCAAAGGTCTGACCGTGCTAAAAGATCTTCAGGACAATAACGTGATTGCTACCATAGCTGGAGGACAGCCAGACACAGAGGAAGCATACGGCGAATTCAATTCGGGCAACTATGCGACCGCCTTCATGCCGCTGTGGCAAATGTCCAGATATACGAACTATATGCCTGATTTAGCTGGAAAAATTGCAATTGCTCCTCTGCCAGTCATGGAAGAGGGCATGCCAAGATCACTCGGGGGTGGCGGAACGGGTACCGTAGTTACCAATACGGCCAAGGATGTACAGCTTGCCAAGGAGTTTGTAGCATTTGCCAAGCTATCCGAGGATGCCAACATTGAAATCTGGAACACCCTGGGCTTTGATCCGGTGAATCTGGATGTCTGGGCCATGAAGGACATCACGCACAACCCGGAGAACCAATTCGTGAAATACTTCGTGAACAATCCATTCGATGTACTGAACGAGATCAAGGATGAGATCCAACTGATTAAATCCACCTCGGCCAATCCGACGATCAACAATGTGCTATGTACGGTGACATTGAATGAGATTTTTGAAGACGGTCGGGATATAACAGAGGCTCTGAACGATGCCCAGCAGCAAATAGAGCAGGAGCTTAAATAGTGTGGTAATGGGAATCTAAGATGCAAACATGCTGTAGAGATATGAGTGAGCTGCTCTGTATAGAGCGGCTCTATTTTGAGGAAGGGAGTAAGAGAGATGATCAAAAATTTCCTGTACTCGCAAAAAGTCGCCCCGTACGTATTTGTTCTGCCTTTTGTCATCGTATTCGCCGTCTTCTGGGTATATCCGTTACTGAACTCCTTCGAGATGAGCTTCCAGAAAATATCCTTGGGGCAGGAGGCGAACTGGGTTGGCGTAGACAACTACACTCGGCTTCTGAGTGATGGGATTTTCTTGAAAGCTGTACTGAACAGTACGATGTACATGATCCTGACGCTGGCGATTCTGATTCCTTTCCCGATGCTCTTCGCCGTGCTAATCAATAATCGGATGATGTGGGGAAGAGAATTCTTCAAGTCATCTTTCTTCTTCCCGGCGTTGACCTCTGTCGTGGTGGCGGGTACCATCTTCCGATTGATCTTTGGAGAAATGGATGGCTCGCTGATGAACAGTGTGCTCGGCTGGTTCGGCATTGATCCAGTCAAATTTCTGAAAGGGCAGGTTACGGGGTTCATTGCCTTGCTTGCGCTTGCGACATGGCGGTGGACTGGGGTCAACATGCTGTATTTCCTGTCGGGACTCAAGAATATTCCGGATGAGTACTATGAGGCTGCTTCGATTGACGGAGCCTCTGCATTTCAGAAATTCCGCATGATTACTGTGCCTCTGCTGAAGCCGACAACGATCTATGTTGTGACCATCAGTATCTATGCAGGCCTTGCGATGTTCATTGAGAGCATGATGCTCTGGAACGGGAACAATTCACCGAAGAATATCGGACTGACGATTGTCGGTTACCTGTACCGGCAGGGGATTGAGAAGAATAATCTCGGGTACGCCGCAGCTGTAGGGATTGTGCTGTTGGCGGTTACGATGATTATTAATCTGACGCAGCTGGCCTTTTCCGGCTTGTTCAAGAAGGAGGATTAAGCATGAAGAAGGATGTCGTTATTCAGTCTTATTCCGGACTGCGGCAGGATGCACAGCTTAAGAGAAAAGAGCTGTTTCTGAAAATCAGTCTTGTTGTTATATTCTCCATTCTATGTGCGCTGATCTTGCTTCCGTTCTATGCTATCGCCCTTGCTTCCTTCAAGCCTGGTCAGGAGCTGATTCGCTATGGATTGAATTTAAGCTTCGATACCTCTGTGATGAGCTTCAACAATTATATGTATCTGTTCACAGGCGATCATGCGTACTTCACCTGGTTCTTCAATTCCATACTACTTACAGTCGTACAGGTTGCCTTGACGCTGCTTATAAGCGCAACTGTAGCTTATGGGTTCGCAGCTTATGAATTCAAAGGGAAGAACTTCCTGTTCATCTGTGTACTGCTTATTATGATGGTACCGTTCGAGATCCTGTTGTTGCCGTTGTATACGCTTATTCATAATCTAGGGATGATGAATAGCTACTCGGCGATTGTACTGCCTGGTATCGCCAGTGCAGCGACCATTTTCTTCTTCAGACAGTACCTGAGCGGCATTCCCAAAGAGATTATCGCGGCAGGACGGGTTGATGGAGCTTCGGAGTATGGAATCTATATTCGTCTGATCTTGCCCATCATGAAGCCTTCCTTCGCTGCAATGGCCATTCTCAACGGGATGAATAGCTGGAACAATTTCCTGTGGCCATTCATGGTCCTAAGTGACGAGCGCAAATATACGCTGCCAATCGGACTCAAAACCTTGCTGACACCCTACGGGAACAACTATGATTTGCTCATTGTTGGATCGTTTTTCTCGATCATTCCGATTTTTATACTGTTCGTTGCCTTCCAGAAATACTTCATAGATGGAATGACAGCAGGTGCAGTAAAAGGCTGAAAAATAACATTAAAATTTAATCTTGCCAACGGTCCTTGATTTTGATATACTCATTTTTGTTGTCACAAGGACAGTGTTCATCAAGGCCCGTTGGTCAAGGGGTTAAGACACCTCCCTTTCACGGAGGTAACAGGGGTTCGAATCCCCTACGGGTCATAAGGCTATCCCATAGCCGCTTGAAAGATGAGAACCCCTAGTGGTTCGTCGGAGCATAAGCTTCGGAAGGGTTATATATTAGTAAGAGCCATTAGCTCAGTTGGTAGAGCACCTGACTTTTAATCAGGGTGTCGAAGGTTCGAGCCCTTCATGGCTCACCATTAATTGTCTGCGCGGTCGTGGTGGAATGGCAGACACGCTATCTTGAGGGGGTAGTGGGCGTACGCCCGTGGAGGTTCGAGTCCTCTCGACCGCATCTGAATCGACCAAGAGTCTCTTCCTTCGAAGAGGCTCTTTTGTTTATTTACACTTGCTGCTGCTTTCGATCATGAAGACAAATAACACGCCACTTATGAAAATATCTGCTTTAGTGTACAATGGAAGATATGAGTTTTTAAAGTATCTAAGGATCGAAAGGGCATATAGTGCGTCTATGTGCTGCTTTAAATCAGGGAATGGCGGTGTAGGATATGAATGAGCCCATATTGGTGAATATATCAGAGAATCTGCTGGGGATTCTGCCCTTAATCGGAAAGAAGATCATTGCGCCAAAGCTGGTGGCAAGTAATCTTCGTTATCCGTTGACCTCATCGAATGTCCAGGTGCTATTCATACTATGGGAAATTCGGAGGTCCACTGTATCGGATTTATCCAAGCATTTGCATGTGTCCCGGCCCAATATGACTCCTTTGATAGATAAGCTGGTGGAATATGGACTTGTCGAAAGAATTCAGAGCGAGTCTGACCGGCGTGTCATTGATGTGTCGATCACCCCAAGTGGAGATGAGCTATGCTTAGAGATCAGAGATTCCATGATTGAGACGGTTCAGAAGAGATTAACTGTACTAGATGATAAGGATCTGGCCCAGCTCAATGAGTCCCTGGATCAAATCAAGTCTATTTTGATGAAGGTGGACAACGTCCCTTTTTAGCGTCATAACGGATATGTGCTTCTGATCTTCTGCGGGGTGGTTCTATTCGAATGTAGTAGGTGCTGTTCAAGGAAAGAACCGCCTTGTGTGCATATTGTGGTATAATATATTAAAATATCTCAGTATTTGCATTCTGGTATTGTAATTCAAGTTCGGGTGGAAGGCGGTTGAATATGCAATCGATCTATCAGAGGATTGAAGCGCTCATCGCAGAGCGGAAGCTAACTAAGAAAGCATTTTGTGCAGAGCTTAATATTAGTACTGGCAATTTTGGTGACTGGAAGCGTGGGAAGACTAAGCCAAGCGCCAGTAAGCTCATTGAGATTGCCACCTTTTTCGGTGTCTCTTTGGATTGGCTGATGATGGGACGAGATCTGGGCAAGGATTTAATTAAAGAGCAGCGGGAAGCTTATTTTTTTGACATTATGGGGCAATTGAATTGCCAAGATAATGAGTTAGCTGAAGTGGAGAAGGACTTTATCAAAGAATACATAGAGTTTACAAGATTTCGTAAAGGAAAGCTCCAACAAGCGGGTGCTGTAGAAGACGGGGGAGTCAAAGATCGTACAGTAGAAGATACTCAGTCCCCACAAGACACTATTGAATAAAATGGATGCCAAATACACAAAAGCCAGAATGAGAGCTGAGAGTTCCCATTCTGGCTTTTGTGTGCTGTATGATGTATGACGGATATCTGTTAAGAATGATCGAGGATGGAGGAGTAACCGGGATATAGTCGGCGAATACAATTCGGGCATATGTCATGTGTACAGTCAACATGAGTATGCTTAAACAAGTAATCCTCAAGAGAGAGCCAATGGTTGGCCTCGTCCTTGATGGATTTGCATACGGCGCAGACAGGCAGCATGTCGTGAGAGTGGTGGTGGCTACTCATGGCTGTTAAGGCCTCTACCAACCAGCGTTCTCTGTTCTTGTAATCTGTAATGTTCGTATGGGAAATGACAAGTCCGCTGATCTGCAGGGAATGTGGTTCAATGAACGGGGTTATTTCAAGCAGGAACCACTCATTGCCGCCGGAGTGTCTACGAAAGTATTCCTGTCTGTGGAAGTGGATGACTCCCTGACTGACATCGCGAAAGCCTTTACGAATCAGCAGATCATCTCCCTTGTGCTGCCACTGCAGATACTGGAAGTAGTCCTGACCCACCCAGTCAAAATCTGCAGGTCTACCGTTGTATATTCCGGCCGTAATCCAGGCTTGATTTGCAGCACGAATTGTCCCTTGCTTATCGGTGGCTACCACCTGACTGCGTAAGGAATGAATGGCATCCTCCAGAGACAATGCCTTGGTTCTGACCAATGTTGTTCACACTCCCTTACCTGTATTTGCGAGATATGACCCTTATTCTTGGTCTAACATATGTATGCCTAGTATTTCGATAACCTGCTGCCTATATCGGTTCGCTTTTCTTGTACCGTGAATCAGATTGGACAGGCGGGAGGGAGGTATTCCGTATTGCTTGCAAAAGCTTTGTTGATCAAGCTGTAGCTCAGCAAGCCTACGCTTAATAGCCCATCCCAGGGCAGTGACAGGTTTTCGATTATTCATGAAGATTCGCCCCTTATGATTTTCCAAGATCGAACGCTATACTATAATTCATGGTAAAACAGGCATGATTTAACCTTTGACGTCATTATACACTTATTCAAGTGTTCTTACAATCTGAAATTACTTTAATAAGGTGTTTTTGATAGCGTGATTAAGTCAATGAGTGAAAATGGATACACAGACAAGAACCCCTGCCGCAGGGGATAACAGCGACAGGAGTTCTTTGGAGCGAGGGGATGTATTTGGTTTTTCCGGGGCGACGACATATAGGTATTGCTTGCTCTAGCTCGTCTGCATATGAGTACTCCGTCTGAGAGGTAGCTGCATGTGCGCTGTGGAGATGGAATGAGGTACTACAGTACGCTCTAAATCAGCAGGGCCCAGATCTCTGATGATATTCCATTCGGCTTCAACTTCCTCCAGCATCTGCCGAGCCATGGCCCGCGTCTTGTCCGGAGCGATGTTCAGACGTCTGGCTGCATTAAATACACAGGAGCTCACGGTAGCGTCCAAATAGCCTGTAACAGCTTCGTTGAGACTAACACCGAGTTGGAAGTTAATCCATGCATGGACTGTGGCTAGTGTTCCAACAGCTTTATAATGATGCAGACAGGCTTCGAATTCCTCGAATTGAATCCAAGGATACAGTGCCTTGGCAAGCTTGATTAGCTTAGAGGAGGATAATGTATTGGCATCCTTTGCGTGGTCGCTTTGCTGGGAGTAGAGCATTTTGTCGATCAGTGCAATCTTCCAGCCATCCTGCTGTGCAGTGGCGGTATAGATACCTTTGATAGCCATCCCATCTGTTCTCACCAGATTGCAGAGAAGATGGTCCCGCATATGCTCATGCACCTCTTCAAGCGTCGTGATCTGTCCCGAAGCGACCTTGCCATACAGAATGTAGGCTTGAGTGTGGCCGCATGCTGGGGTTGTAGGATGTAACAGATGAGCATAATCAAGCAATCGGCTGCTCTTGCTCATGAGGGCTCCCTCCTTAGGTTGATGTACCTAGCATCTCGCTATCCGTGGTGCTCTCTTTGTGTATTTAGTATATTTTTCAATCTCGATCATTAATGTCATGTATTCTACCATTTTATTGGGGTTATCGATGCTTCTTGTGCTCTATGTAGTTCATTTTCACATAACTATAGAAGGTTTGTCAATATAAAACGCCATATTTTAGTGATTTGTGTGCGTTATGTGTTATCTTAGTTAACATGTATATTACATTATAATAACGTTGAAAAAATATGAAGTTGGTGGATATTAGTACCTTAACTGCGCCGGTGATCAAGCAGGAACATGTTATTCAATATCGTGTGAAAATTCGCCTATGGATTCATGTAAAGGGATTATTTAATTATGAATTAGAGGTTTACAAACTTATGAATAAGGAGTATAATAAATCTGTTGCCATTAAATAATACATGCGGTCGTGGTGGAATGGCAGACACGCTATCTTGAGGGGGTAGTGGGCGTATGCCCGTGGAGGTTCGAGTCCTCTCGACCGCATCCTGATTTACACAGAGGCAAGAACCCTTGTTCATTTGAACAAGGGTTCTTTTTTTGCTTTAAGAGAACCTAATATTGACGATCAGGCGACGATTTACTTCTAAGTTTGTTCTAGTAGCTGCCGGATGTCGGGTATGATGTCAGCTGGTGATGTATTTGGAGCATACCGCTTGAAGACGGTTCCGTCCTTCTGGACCAGGAACTTGGTGAAGTTCCACTTGACTGACTTGGAGCCGAGCAGGCCGGGAGCCGCTGATGCCAGATGCCTGAAGAGGGGATGGGCTTCATCGCCGTTCACTTTGATTTTCTCAAACATAGGGAAGGTAACTCCATAGTTAATCTGACAGAATTCCTGTATGTCATCGCTCGACCCTGGCTCCTGATTGGCAAATTGATTACTCGGGAATCCCAGAATCTCCAGACCCTGCTCCTGCAGCTCGTTGTAGAGCTCCTGTAGCCCTTGAAATTGGGGCGTGAAGCCGCATTTGCTGGCTGTATTTACAATCAGGAGCACCTTGCCTCGGTACCGGGATAGATCTACGGTCTCTCCTCTTAATGAAGTGGCAGTATATTCATAAATACTCATCGTAAACTCCCCTCAGTGTAGAAATTCCTCAGTTACTATCATAAATTCATGACAAGTCATTAGCAACCTTTACCATATCCTCAAAGATACTGCGGTTATTTAGCCGGCGAATACTTGATAGACGAGAATGACATTCAGGGTGATAATAACTGCTGCAATAATCCAAGCGAGTATGTTCTCCCAGCGTCTATTCACGAATTCGCCCATCTTGCTTCGATCACTAGTGAAGCGAATAAGTGGGATGATCGCAAAGGGCAACTGCAAGGACAACACAACCTGACTAAGCACAAGTAACTCCTCGGTGCCTCGTTCTCCTGCTATCGCAGTGACGATGACCGCAGGAATGATGGCAATCAACCGTGTCACCAGACGGCGGAACCATGGAGGAAGGCGCAGGTTCAGAAATCCTTCCATGACAATCTGACCAGCTAGCGTACCAGTAACCGTAGAATTCTGACCAGATGCCAGCAATGCGACACCGAAGAGGATACTCGCCATGGTTGTTCCCAGTAGTGGAGTTAGTAAATAATAAGCATCGCTAATCTCTGCGATATTCGTCATACCCTTAGCATGGAAGACCGATGCTGAGACGATTAATATCGCTGCATTAATGAATAGTGCAAAGGTAAGGGCAAGCGTGGAATCGAGTGTTGCATATCGAATCGCTTCTCGTTTGCCTGCGCTAGAGCGCTCATAATTGCGTGTCTGCACGATAGAGGAATGCAGATACAGGTTGTGGGGCATAACCGTAGCTCCCATGATCCCAATTGCGATATATAGCATGCCTGAATGAGTCAGGATATCGGTGTGCGGGATGAAGCCACTTAGGACGCCTCCCCAGGCGGGCTGTGACAGGAACAAATCAATTCCGAAGCAGGCGGCAATGGTAGCCATCAGTACAATGACCAGAATTTCAAGAGAGCGGAAGCCCTTGTTCTGAAGCAGCAAAATAAGCATAACGTCGAAGGCGGTAATGATGACCCCATACAGGATTGGTATACCTAACAGCAGCTTGAGTGCAATGGCTGAGCCAATGACTTCCGCCAGATCCATGGCAGCAATGGCTAACTCACACATGATCCACAGCAGCATGACAATCGGGCGACTATAATGCTCCCGGCAAGCCTGTGCCAGATCACGGCCTGTAGCAATCCCTAATTTTCCGGATAGACTCTGCAGAAGAATCGCCATCAGATTGGAGATTAAGATAACAGATAGCAGACTATACCCAAATTGCGAGCCGCCAGCGATATCCGTTGCCCAGTTGCCTGGGTCCATATAGCCGACAGCTATAAGGTAGCCCGGGCCTGCGAAGGCGAGAAATTTTTTCAGCCTGGACGCATGGCGCGGGACGGATAAAGAGGAGTTCATTTCCGCGAGAGAAGCGGTCTGAACAGGTGGTTGTTCTACGTGTTGTCCCATTTCTATCACCTCATGTAATGTACATAATCATTTGATTTTCATCGATTTCATCTTCTTACATTGTACTCCTTCAAATATTTTTGTCTAGTGCAACTTTTGTGCTAGGAGGCAAATGATACCTCGATGATCTGATGTTCTGGCTAATGTGGTGGTTAACGTTTCATTTATGGTGAGAGGTTTAAAGGAAATATAGAGAGGGCAACCTACCTGCATTACTACAATATTTAGGCTAAAGGAGAGATTGGAATGGACGCATTATATACAGCAACAGCAACGGTACACGGTGGTCGGACTGGACATGTCGCTTCTTCTGATGGTGTGTTGAAGCACGATCTTAGTATGCCTAAGGAATTGGGCGGAGGGGGTGGCAACGGCACGAATCCTGAGCAGCTTTTCGCAGCGGGCTATGGAGCTTGCTATGAGAGTGCCTTGTCCAATGTGGCGAGAAAAGCGGGGGTCAAGCTGGATAACCCTGAGGTTACGAGTCATGTCTCCATAGGCAAAGATCCCGCTGACGGTGGCTTCCGCCTCGCTGTACGACTGGAGGTTAAGCTTCCTGGCATAGAACGGGAGCAGGCGGAGAAGCTGGCGAGGGATGCACATGCGTTCTGTCCATATTCCAAGGCGACTCGCGGTAACATTGAGGTTGAGCTGGAGGTAGTCTAAAGATTCGATTCAAGAGGGCGTAGACCGGAGCTGTAGCTCTGGTCTGCGTTTTTTTGTGCTTCTATGGATCTGCATCTGCATTCGCATCAAGTAGAACATAAGATTTACATAAAAGCGGGAGGCAGCAAACATTTAAAGAAGCAATGCTTACATATAGTGCTATCTGTTTATCATCGTATGGAAAATAAACTTGTCTTTTTGTGATTTTACACAAATATAGGCTGTCCACTATTGAAATTGTATAGATATTAAGTGTTAATTGATGATTATCAAGTGAGTTTAATTAACATTTTGATGAAGAGTACCTGTGTATTTGGAAGAGTAGAGTTCGCAATGTGATATATCCTTTGTGAAAATTTGACACGAAGAAGGTGTGCATATGAATACTAATCCTAATTCACTGTCTGTTGCCCGGATGTCCTCTGCTCCTGAGCTTCCTCGTGACTGTACATTTACCGCGGAGGATTGGCAGGTTCTGTCTCAATATTGGTATCCGGTAGCCCATGCAAGTGAGGTGAGCGTTCAGCCGTTGGCTGCCAAGCTGCTGGATATGAAGCTGGTCTTATACCGGAATGGTGATAAAGTGGTCGTAGCAAGGGATCTATGCTTCCATCGGGGAGCCCCGCTTAGCAAGGGATGGGTAGAAAATGGGGAGATTGTGTGTCCTTATCACGGCTTTCGATATAATTGTGAGGGTAAATGTACGGCGGTTCCAGCCCATCCTGCTGCTAAAATCTCTCCGAAGCTGAAGCTAATCGTCTACCCTTCGGTAGAACGTTACGGTCTAATCTGGACTACGCTTGGAGGAGAAGGAGAGGCGTTAATTCCTGATTTTCCGGCCTGGGATGATCCCGATTATATTCAGATCCTACCTCCGCCGTTTGATATTGCGGGCTCAGCGGGGCGGCAGATGGAAGGATTTCTGGATGTATCCCATTTTGCGTATGTACACACCGAGACCTTTGGTGATCGCAACAATACGGAGGTGCCGCAGTACACGGTCAAGCGTGATGGTGACGAACTCATTGCTGAATATTGGAGCACTGTGAGCAACTATGGAAAAGAGCAAATGAATACAGCGCCAGAGGGCTTTCAGTGGTTAAGAGAATTTCGGGTTTTTCCGCCATTTGCCGCTTCGCTTACGGTGTATTTCCCAGAGGAAGGAAGACTGAGGATTCTGAATTGTGCATCTCCTGTGTCTGCGAGATACACCCGATTGTTTTGTCCCATCGCCCGTAATTTTGATAAAGAGGCCCCGATTGAGGACACGATCCGTTTCAACTTACAGGTATTCGATGAGGACAGGGAAATGGTGGAATCCCAGACACCGGAGGATCTGCCGCTGGATCTTCATGCGGAGGCGCACATTCCTGCAGACCGCACTTCTATCGCCTACCGCCAGCTTTTGACGGAGCTTGGCCTGGGTCGGAATTATACATCCTAATCCAATGCCTCGCACAGCTTCGTCAAATCATATAGATGCAATTGAACATGTAATATTGGAGTGAAGTGTGTGTGATCAAGGGCTGGCAAAGCTATTTGTCAGCCCTTTTGTCGTCGTTTGTATTTGACATCAAAGTGAAAATTCTTTAATATGACTTAGGTGATTCAGGTTTTTGCTGAACAAATTTGAGAACACAGGTGATGTTATGTCTTCTTACAGACCGAATATTGTCAACTTTACAAAAGCCAGCAGTAACGAGAACGAAGGGCTCTATGAATTTATGATGTATCTCGAAGACGGAACCGAATGTCGTGTCTTCTATCAGCGTCATCCGGAATGGACAATGACTAACATCAGCCGTTTGCTAAGAACACCTTGTCCTGTCTGCCGGAAGGATTTCATTTGCAAATGCATGGATCAGTTCAAGGGAGAGCTGGGACAGCAATTGCACGATCATAACTGGCTTGAGAAGGCTGCTGCTGAATAAGCGGGTGTACGCAAGAGAACTATAGAATGAAGGAAGCAATTCGCATCTCAGACATCTGTACAGGATGTGTGGGAGGGTTGCCCATCAAGACGCCGTAATGAGGATTGCGGTGTTTTTTTTGTACTTCATTTTGTGTGTGGATTATTCCATAACAGTCTGGTGCAAAGGAGGGATTCCTATGACAATAACCTCGCTTGAGGTGCCTGCACCGACGGAGGAGCAGGAGCTTGTACAGTTGTCTGCTTCATCCGCTATCGTGCTCATTGATGGGGTATGTCATTTTTGCCAGGGGGCAACCCGGTTCATCATTGAAAGGGACCCCAAGGGATACTTCAAGTTCGCTTCTCTGCAATCTGAACTGGGTGAGAAGCTGCTGCAGGTTGGAGGTATGTCTGCTCAGGCCCTTGATACGCTGATCCTTATTGAACAAGGACGGTATTACACCCGCTCTACAGCAGCGCTTAGAATAGCTAGAAGACTTCGCTCGCCCCTTGCACTGCTGTATATCTTTATTCTGATTCCTGGGCCGCTGCGGGATGCAATGTATCGGTATTTTGCCCGTAATCGGTATCGCTGGTTCGGTAAAGCCAAGGACGATTATTGCCAGATGCCCCCGCCGGAGATCAGGAAGCGTTTTTTGTAAGACGCCTGCGCAGCAGCCAGATTACTAAGGCTAATAGAACAATACCCAAGCCCGCTGTCCATGCTATACGCTTGATATTGGGGGCCTTGACGACCACATTTACCGTATTGGGCTGGAGCAGGGATATATCCCAAGTAAGCGTCTTGCCATCAGGGGATACATGATCCGCATTATGGGTAAGCGGCTTAATAGGCAGAGTCAGGCTAAAAGACAGATCGAGCTGATTGTCCAGCAGTCGCTTGGTCAGGAAATTCATGCTCTGGATACGCTGAGTCCATGACTCCAAGCCCCCGCCACTAATGAACTGCATCAGATCCGCTTGAGCCTGTATGTCGTATTCGGTCGTGAACAGGTGGGCCTGCTCCAGACGTGTAAAAGAAAGGCCTGGTGGTAAAGGCTCGGCTCCTGTGGTAGTCGTACTGTCAGTACGTTGCTCAGCTGCAAAATGTCGTCTGAATTCAAGTCCTTGTCTTCCTGCCTCTTGCAGTTCCTTCACCTCGATCTCGTAAGGCCCTAGCACCCTGGTGATGATGCTCAGCGCGTCTGGGAAATTCAAGGTCTGCAGAGCCTGGTCACTAATGCTGACAAAGGCCTCGAGATCGGTGCTGCTGTCCCGATTGACCGTCACATGTGCTTCTCCCCTCGCGCAGGCGCTAAGCAGCAGCAGGCAGCCTGACAGAGCTGCTATGACGGCAATAAGCCGTAAATGTCTGGACAAGCGGAGTCCCCCTTTCGTTAGATACGATTCAGAAAAAAAAGTTGCCTGTATCTCATATCTATGATAACATACCTGTAAAAATATAGAACGTAACGGAAGCACCGTTCACCATTGGCTGTATAGCGATGGATGGACGGTGCTTTTTTGCGTTCGTACGAACGGAAGGGATGCGATGCTATTTGATGTCGATTACAGCCGTACTTGCCACGGAGAATCGTGAATACATTGAGCCGCTGTTGGATTATCTGCACGGAAGTGAGTACAGCAGGCAGCTACGAATTACGGCTTTTTCGCAGTCGGAATCCTTCGCGCAATTTATGGAGGAATCGTCAGAGAACAGAAGGCTGCCTGATGTCGTAGTGGCGGAGCAGGCCTTTCTAGATTCATGGAGTGGCTATATGGGTTATGAGCAACCTCTCTTGCTGTTGAGTGAGCACGGAGCCACTGTGGACGGACGAGCGGGTATTGCCATGTATCAGCCACTGCCCAGATTGCTGGAGAAGATATTGGATGCAGGCAGACTACAATCTGCAATCGCGAGCAGGCGTAACCGGGAAGGGACGCTTACGATTAGTATGATCTCGGCAAGCGGAGGGACGGGGAAGACGACGACCGCTTTGAATATGGTCAAGCAGTTAGGTGGGGTCGGCTATTCCGTGTTCTATCTGAATCTGGAGACATTGGATTCGAGCTCGTTATTTCACGGGCAGGAACAGGCTGCAGGGAGGGGACTGTCAAGATTGCTGTATGATCTCAGGTCAGGCAAAGATGTGCGGAATAAACAGAGCTCCAGTATTCTGCCGATTCAAGAGTACGCTATGCGACACTCTGTGCTGAAGGCTGATGTGTTCGCTCCTCTTGTCAACCGTAAAGAAGTACTTGAGATGGATACACAGGAGACGTCCATGCTTATTCAGGCTATTGCAGAGGGAGGGGGCTATGATGTACTCGTTATCGATGCTTCTATGGAGCTGAACGGACGCTTGCAAGGGATATTAGACAGAAGTGATGAATTAATCTGGCTGTTGAATGACGAGTTGCTCTCCATGCATAAATGTATGCTGTGGCTGGAACTGCTGCATAAGGAGCACTCATCTGCCTACGAGGGCTGGATGAGTAAGGTACGCTTTGTCGTGAATCGGTATATGGGAGAGTTGGCAAATACACCACCTGCTCCTATAAAGCTGTCAGGATATCTTCCGTATATTCCCTCTTGGAAGCAGATGCAATTGGATGAGCTGCTGCTCAGCTCACCTATTTTCCAGCGAGAGGTGAGGTTGCTTTGCGGGACAATACTTGGAGATGAGCTATAGATTACTGATAAGTAATGATTGCTGGTGAGTGATGGCGGGTGTACAAGGCGCAGCAGGGCAAGATGACAGTCGCTGAAGAAATGCACGTTAGAGAATAGGGTGATAAAAGGAGGACGGATATGAACGAAGAGACATTTCTTGTACTGCGCAACGACATCCGTACAGGGCTTAATGTTATCTCATCCCTCGACGATCAGGAGCTTATGGACCAGATTGAACGACGAATTCTGCATGATCGACAGTTGGACGAACTGACCTCACGCGAGAAGTACAGGCTTGTGCGTCGCATTTTTGACTCCTTCCGGGGACTTGATGTGCTGCAGCCGCTTGTGGATGATCCTTGTATTTCGGAGATTATGATTAATAGCCATCGCGAAATCTTTGTGGAGCAGAGCGGGGAGATCATCCGGGTGCCTGTGGCTTTTGAGTCCAGAGAGCGACTGGAGGATATTATTCAGACGATTGTGGCGGGAGTCAACCGCATTGTGAATGAATCGTCTCCGATTGTGGATGCGCGACTCCGTGACGGCTCTCGTGTGAACATTGTCCTGCCACCCGTAGCGTTGAAGGGGCCAACCTTAACGATCAGGAAGTTCCCTGATAGTCCCTTGACGATGACGGACTTGATCCGACTCCACGCACTGGATGAACAGACTGCAGAGTTGTTGAAGCTTCTTGTAAGAAGTAAATACAACATCTTCATCAGCGGGGGGACCGGGTCTGGGAAGACGACCTTTCTGAATGCACTATCCCAGTATATTCCGGAAGATGAACGCATCATTACGATTGAAGATTCGGCTGAGCTTAAGATCGTCACCGTCCCGAATCTGGTGTCCCTGGAGACTAGAAATGCTAATACAGAGGGGAAGGGTGCCATATCGATTCGCGACCTGATTCGAGCCTCGCTCCGCATGCGTCCGAATCGAATTGTAGTCGGTGAGGTACGTGGCGCTGAGGCACTGGACATGCTTCAGGCTATGAATACTGGACACGATGGCTCCTTGTCCACTGGCCACGGTAACAATATCCAGGATATGATTGGCCGTTTGGAGACTATGGTGCTGAGCGGAGCAGAGCTTCCACTGAGTGTAGTTCGACATCAGATTGGCTCGTCTATCGATATTATTGTCCATTTATCTAGACTTAGAGACCGCTCACGGCGCGTGATGGAGATTACAGAGGTAGTGGGCGTACGAGATGGAGAGGTGGAGCTGAATCCGCTGTACAAATTTCAGATTGATGGGGAGATAGAAGGACGTATTGTGGGACACTGGGCACCTTGTGGAGTTGGAATGATGCATGTAGATAAATTAGCGATGTCCGGGTTCGATATACCCGTGGCTTGGGGGGAGAAGACTCATGCGTCTGTATCCTCTTCCTAAATCAAGAGAGCAAAACGTAAGAGGGCATAGAAATGAGGATTCCTCAACCGACAATTCCTCAGAAAATGCGCTGCCCAACTATATGATATATGTGTTGTCCAAGCGACAGCGTTGGGCTATTTTAATGCTCTCAGGCGGTTTGTTTTACGGTATAGGTTATTTGTTCTATCATCATGCACTAGTAGCTTTAATCATTGCGGCTGGTGCAATAGCCTGTCCAGGGCCGTATAGCCGATTCTTACTTGCAAGGCGCAGAGCGACGCTCAGCATTCAATTCAAGCAGGCACTATATTCACTATCGTCTTCTCTGGCTGCAGGCAGATCAGTAGAGAATAGCTTTCGGGAGGCCATTCAGGATCTGAAGCTGCTCAGCCCGGAAGGAGAGAATGATCTCATCCGGGAGTTCGGCATAATTATAGCGCGAATGGAGTACGGGGAACCTGTCGAAGCTGCATTGCTGGATTTTGCCCGACGAGCGGCCATGGAGGATATCACGAATTTTGCGGATGTATTCGTCACCTGCAAGCGTACTGGTGGGGACCTAATTGAGGTCATGCGCAGAACCTCTAGCGTGATCGGGGAGAAGCTGGAGATTCAACAGGATATCCGAATTATGATTGCCCAGAAAAAATTCGAGGCCAAGGCGATGTTCGCAGCGCCGTTTCTGTTCGTGCTGTTCATGAATCTATCTGCCGCTGATTATATGGAGCCGCTCTATGGCGGGACAGGCAGAATTATTTCTACACTATGTCTTCTGGTCTTGGGGCTATGTCTAATATGGATGAGCCGCATCGTTAGAATTGAAGTATGAGGAAGGGATAAGGAATATACATGATTGAATTTGCTCTGGTTGTACTGGTTCTGCAAGTGGGAGGCTGGGTGGTGCTGAACCAAATGCACGGTAAGAAGTATCGTTCTATACAAAGTATTCGAATGCCGGGATTACGACTGCAAAGGTTATCGGGTCCATTTATATGTATAATTCTGTCGTCGCGCTTGACTCAGCGCAGCCCGCTTCTGATGTTCCGTCTACAAAGAATGCTTGGCAAGCTACATGGAATGAATGAGCTGGGGGAGAAGACCATTCTTCTGCTGGCTGAATTGATGGGTTATAGCTATGGAATACTGGTTCTCGGTTGTCTATTGACCGTAATAGCGGGTGGGGATACAACTGGGCTTATCATGGGGGGACTGCTGGCCATACTCATTCCTGCTGCGCTGCTGAAAGATTTGCATACGAAGGTGGTCAACAGGGACCAGGCCATTCTCATGGAACTACCTGAGCTTTTGGGGAAGATCATGCTGCTTGTAGGAGCAGGGGAGACGGTACAGCGTGCTATGCTGCACTGTGTGAACGAGAAGAGTGGAGCTGCTGAGCATCCATTGTATCAGGAGCTGAAGCAAGCAATCGGTGAATGGAACAATGGATACTCATTCCAGCAAGCTCTTGAGCAGTTAAGCAAGCGCTGTGCTATTCAGGAAGTAACGATCTTCACCACAACGGTATTATTGAATATGCGCAGAGGTGGCAGTGACTTTGTTATGGCATTGCACGAGCTGTCTCAGACTTTATGGAGCAAAAGGACCTCGATCAGCCGGATTCGTGGGGAGCAGGCATCGTCCAAGCTAGTATTTCCCATGGCTCTGATCTTGTTAACGGTCATTGTATTAATCGGAGCACCTGCCTTTATGATTATGGATATGTAGGAGGAGAAATCAATGTTAATGACGATAGCTTCAGGTTGGAAGCGAATTTGGAAGGAAGAGGAGGGGCTCGGTACCCTGGAAATGATCCTGATTATCGCAATTCTTATTGCAGTAGCAGTCATTTTCCGAAAGCAAATCACGGATATTATTTCCAGCCTGCTAGAAAAGGCCGATAAGAAGAGCAGTGATTTTATGGACGGCAAATGAGCTGGAAGCTAGGCTCCGACGAGGAGGGGAGCTTTTCGCTAGAAGCATCCCTTGTGTTTCCTGTAATCATGTTAATTATTTTTGTACTGCTATTCTTCTGTCTGTATTTATACCAGAAATCCATTCTCGTTCAGGTTGCCGCTACTGCTTCCGAACGTGCAGCGTATAGTTGGGATAATAGCTATAAGGAGCCGACAAATGGTGCGGTAGAGGAAGGGAAGCGAGATCCTCTGTATTGGCGTATGACGGATGATGCGATGATAGGGGCACTGTTTGGCTGGGCTGGGGCTGATACGCGGCAGGCTGTTGCTGTGCCAGAAGTGTCGGCTGATCAGGGATTGCCGCAGAAAAAGATGTCCCAGGCGAGTGGAACTATACCGACTGGAATGAAAGGGCAGCAGTATTATGAGAATCTTATGATTAACAGGAGGGTGACGACAGAGCTAAGCAAGATGATACATCTGCCCTTATTAAGCCGTATTCTGGGGGAAGACAGACTGTCAACTTCAAGTTATGCCGGAGTGGTAGATCCTGTGGAATATATAAGAACCATTGAGCTGATGCGCTATTATGGTCCGAAGTTCAAGGGGACGGGTCAAGGAATACCATTGCAGGCTGGCGCAGCAGGGTCAGTGCTACAGGATTACGCAGCCAGAGAAAATTAAGCCCCGAGTGGGAAGAGGAGAGGGAAAGATGTTCCGGCATAGGCACGACGAAGAAGGTGCCGTCTCTGTTTTTTTAATTATTATTCTGGCCTTTGTCTTTGCCTTCACCGCTGTATTCATTGATTATTCCCGTATCGCGGCCCTGCATGTTCAGACGGAAAAGCTGGCTCATGCAGCAGTCCGATCTGTGATGTCCTCCTATGATCCAGTGCTACAGCAGCAGTATGGGCTATTTGCCTATGGAGAAGGGACAGGTAATCGGATTATGACCAAGGTTCTGAATGACAGCACATTGGTTACGTCACGTGAAGGAGCATTCGGCTTGATGAGGAGCCGTCTGGACAGCAGCAGCTTGAGTATGGATAGGATGCTGGGTAGTTATGGTGTGTTCAATGCTCAGATTCGGGAGGATATGAAGTACAGGGCACCGGTCACCTTTGCTTACGAGATTGTGGATAAGCTGAAGCCCATCTCCCAAGGGATGAAGGAGGCCTCCCATACAGTCGATTTGCTGAAGCGGCTGCATAAATTGTATGAACAGCGTGAAGCCAAGCTTGATGAAGTTCTGAAGCAACAGCGTAAGGCCGGGGCGGGAGCCACGAGCCTTAGAAAGCTTATCATGGGACATGGCTCTTTGGAGATGAATAAGTACATCTATGAAGAGATGGATAGCGCTGCCGATGCAGCCTCGCAATATCAGGATTATCTGGAGCGCTATGAAGAATTCAAGAGGGACCCCTCAGAACGCAAAGAAAGAGGGCTTCGAGAGTTCAGACAACAGTTGAATAGGCTTCTAGCTAATATCCAGAACGAATTGGACAGCTTCAGGCAGAAGCATGATACAGGGCTGATCAAAGCTGAAGCGTTGCTAGCAGAGGCCAGAAGTATTAATGGTGAAATGAACCAAGTTATTACTCAATATAAGCAGCGAGCTGCCAATGCCGACTATGATACGGTGAGCTCATCACCATCACCCACAAATACCGCTGTGCCTGCAGATGGCAGCCTTGCGGGTACAAGGGAGAGGGTGAACGAGCTACTTACTTCAGAGGACGTATTCCGATCCTTGGAGACAGGGATAGCTCAACAAAGAAATACATGGAATACAGCTAACAACTATGTAAGGAGCATGAATACAACGCTAAGCAAAATCCCTCTGCGAGAACATACCGATCTGGAAATGAAAGAAGCCGTAAGACGAGCCTACGACCGTGTCCATGTATATGAGAGGGCATACGTAACAAAAGGCAGCAGCAACAAGCTGGATCAGGAGCAGCAGGCACTCGATGATGCCCGTAGCTCTGATCGTGAGCGCAAAGAGATGGAGAAAAAAGCAGCCGAGAGGCTAAAGGAAGCATACGGCCTGATTGATCTGCTTGGCAAGAGCAAAGAATCCAATAAATCCTTTCAGGAGCTGAAAGGATATTATGAACAAAGTCTTGCTTTCAACTCAACTGCATCTCAGCCCACTATCTTGGCCAAGCATTCTGTTGATCCGACCGAAACGGGCGGAGTTGCTATGAATGCGATGGATCAATTATATGAAGCGGCTGCGGGCATGCTGAGCAGCATGGGAGATGAATTTTTTCAGAACGAGTATGCACTCTCCTACTACTCACATGCCGAATTTAGTAGATTCAAGGATGTGATTGGTCCAGGTACCTCCAGGCAAGGGTTAACGGAGGCCTTGGGCGATCAGCTAGAGCTCAGCAATCAGGAAGCGGAGTACATTATATATGGGTTTCATAATGCTACCAATAATCTGGCAGCTGCCTATGGTGAGATTTTTGCTATGCGGATGGCAATTCGGACGATGGAGGGCCTACAGAAATATTCTTCACTGGGACATCCGCTTGCTGTGCTTGCAGCAGCACTGCTGTACGGTGTGGAGAAGGCCATCGAGGATATGGTGATGCTGGCTCAGCAAGGCTATTTATATTTATCAGACTATGTTCGAATTAAGCTCACCTACAAGGACCATCTCAGATTATTTATGATGATGCACAGCAGCAAAGAACGGAAGATGTCACGTATGCTGGCCTTGATTCGTTATGAGACGGGGGTGAACCCCGCCGAAAGACCGACCTATGCATCTGGTGAGGTACGGAGCGGCATCAGACTGTGGTTCCTGCCTGGAGTAATGAAGATGGTAGGAGCAGTATCTGGAGAAGGTGAGGACATTGAGGATGGTACGTATTATGTCCGCAAGCAGGCTCATTTCTCTTATTAAGCGCCGACCTGGGGAGGTCTGGAGATTGGATCGCGGGAGCATTGTACTGGAGGCTTCTTTGGTCCTGCCTGTGTTCATGTTCTTCGTGATCCTGCTGGTGTACATTGTGCAGATGACGGTCTTCTCAACAGCATTGCAGACGGTTGCATCTGAGGTATCCAAACAGGTAGCCTCCAAAATATATCCTGTATCGCTTGCCATGAATAATACGAGTACACCTCTTGAAAATGTTGACGAGCAGGAGGTTGTCCCCAAGCTTACGATGGGAGAGATGACTGAGCAGTTCGGGCATTCGTTACCAGCGCCGATCGGACTCTGGGTAGGAGACGCTGTTCGCTTGGGGATTGAGCCATTCGATCGGATGAAAGGAAAGATTACAGAGGCTATGCTTGATCCAGTTGCCAAGCCTTTACTTAAGCCATTCATGGATGACAGTGTTTTGGACTTTGATCGCATTCATGTCACCAACGTTCACCTTCCCGCACTCCGGGACAGAAGCGATCCCTATTTCAGAATTGAGCTATCCTACGTCCTTCCTATACGCATACCTTTTATCCAGCGTGAGCTGGTCCTGCAGGCGACCGCTGAGGAGCGGCTATGGATTGGGGATACCGGTGAAGAAGCAGGAGATGAGTCAGCATCAGATGTCACGGGTACGATTCAGCTTATCGAAGTGCCGAGGCCTGCTATTCGGGGAGTGTATAACAAAATACGGGCCAGGATTGAGCCAGGTGGCTCTGCTAATCTGTCCATCTATTACAAGTCAGGCGCAAGCATAGCTAGACATGTAGGATGGGCCGTCGCAGATGAGCAAGGCTACATTGAATGGAACTGGTTCGTGGGTACGAATACGACTCTTGGCACCTGGAGCTTTGTAATCGAGAGCGATAGTGGAGCGACGCTTGAGGGCCCGCTGGAAGTGGCATACAAAGCAAATAAATAGTCCACATGATATATCTAGAGCGATTAGAGGTGAACTTACTGTATTAAATACTGAAATAAAGAAATTAACTGGGGGCGTCCATATTGAACTGGATGTATATAGGGTGCGCATGTTTCTTGCTGGTGGCACTGTTTACAGATATACGGTCCATGAAAATACCGAACAAGCTTACGATACCCACCATGCTTTCAGGTCTGCTGCTGCACGGATTTAGTGATGGCTGGACTGGGATTCTTTTTGCTGCTGCGGGACTGGGCACCGGATTCGGGCTACTGTTCATTTTATATTGGGTGGGTGCTGTTGGAGCTGGGGATGTGAAGCTATTTGGCGGTATCGGGGCATGGACTGGTGCTGCATTCGTATTGCATGCCGCATTCTATTCTATCCTGTATGCAGGCTTGGTTGGAGTCATTGTGCTTCTCTGGAGACGTGAGACGAGAGGTCGTCTGCGAGGCTTGCTGCTACAGATTGGAGGGTTCCTATTGCTTAGAAGCAAGTTGGTTCTTGCAGCAGGAAGAGACTCTTATCTGCGTTTTCCTTTTATGATTGCTGTAATTCCCGGGGTCATCAGCACTTACTTCTATTTGATTCATGCATAAGGAGGGCAGAGGTGAATTTAACAAGAGACTTTGTTCAAAATGGTGGGATCTTCATGATGATCGACACGGAGAGTGGTCTAAGCTCAGCTGATCTGAACCGTGTACAGACAGGCATGCTGACCTCCAATCGGATTCATCGCTTATTGGCCTTAAGAATTAAGGAAGTGGATAATAGGATCACATTTCATTATGATGTTACAGGTCTGAAAATGCTCTCCCATATATGGTTCTCCCACAGGCACTCTATTCAGATGCTATACAAGCTGCTGTATGAAATATTAGATACGCTAGACTCGTCCAGAGAGTACATGCTTTCACCTTTGCAGTTCGTTATTCATGAAGATTACATCTTCGTGGAGGGAGCGGGAGCTGAGTATACAGTGCGCCTTGCTTATCTTCCGCTAAGAGAGGGCTTCGCTACATGCTCAGTGGGACAATCTATTAAGCAGTTAATCATTCGTCTGCTCGGCTCCATAAAGGAATTGCAAGGGGATGGCCTGCAACGCTTGCTGCAAGTGTGCGATCAGGAAATATTTGATCTGCAGGGGATGAAGCTGCTCCTGCTTGAATACTTGGATGATACTTGTTCAAATGAGACGAGTATAGATACAGCCTCGGAGCTAGCCTTATACTTACGATCACCTTCTGCACTGGATTCAGGTCTTTCACCTGCTAATGCTAGATCTTCTCCGAGAGCAAAAGGGCTTGATGTACAACGGGAGGGTCAGATTTCAACAGATGGAGAGCGCCTCTCTGAACGGAACTCAGCTGTAGCTTCATATCTAAACAAAACTGCTCTAAGAAAGACTGCGGATCACACGGAAGGGGAGGGGGAGTATGAGCAATTCCTGGGGCGGCGTGAACGCAAAGGTGGTGAGAAAGCTTCACATATGGTGGATTCCCAGGCTGCATTGCTGCAGGCCCCGTCATTCAGTGACCCACCAGTATGGAATTATGGGGAAGCTTCGGCAGACGATGAAGAGATGGAGAGCAACATTTCAACCAATGGTCCTCGTAAATATCGGGTATACATCATGTCAGTGTGTATTCTACTATCCGCAATCGTGTGGAGATACCTCTATCTGGACCATCCAGGGCTTACGAATCTGATTATTGCATCGGCTATTACCGTTCTGCTGGGTATAGCGACGCTGCTAGCATGGTTCGGGAAGCTGCGTCTGAACCGAGACGTGGAAGATTACAGTGAGCATGTGGCTGAGCTTGATTCCGGTGAATTGGAGGGCTATGAGCCAGTCAATTCAGGTAAAGGAGCTACAATATCACGTTTTCAGGTGGAGCGTGTAACAGGCTACATGAGCAGGCAGCAAAGAAAAGGATATCTTGAAGGTTCCGAAATGGAGATCAACCGTGGAAAGAACATAGATAGACTGGGGCATGGAGAAGAGCAGTTGAGAGAGGGGCTGAGCAGTGCAGATCCTTATACAGCAGGCGATAAGAATAAGGCTACGGAGAACCAGGAGAACAACAATTTTGGCAACCAAACCAGCAACAAAGTAAATTATAAAATAAACAACCAAGCAAATAATAAATCTAATAGTAATATCCATAACAGCATTCATAGGAGTATAGATAACAGTGTAAATAACGGTTTAAGTAACACCAGCAATGACAGAAGAAGAAGTAGCGTCCCCGATGAAGAAGCGAATTCAGGTGATTACTATTCCTTCTTAAAAGAAAATACGGGTGCTCTTACGAATAGCGCTTCAGATGCTACCCGGTTTTTGGGGGCAGAGGATCGTAAGCTTGCTGAACAGCGGCAGGAGAATGACACCCAGGTTGCTTGCCTGTACCTATTGGACACAGAGGGGAACCATGTGAGTGAGACAATACCGATCAGATTGCCGCGAAATAGCTTCACGATTGGAAGAGGGGAAGAGAGTGTCTATCGAATTTCAGATGCCGAAGGTCTGTCACGCCTGCATGTAGAAATATCGGGGACTGCGAGGGGAGGGGAATACCGGATCAAGGATCTGGCATCCACCAATGGCTCTCAACTCAATAATGAAGCGATGATACCGTATAAGGAATATCTACTTCAACATAGGGATATTTTGAAGCTGCCTGGAGTCGCTTTTCAATATTCAAGTCCTCTTGTCACGGAAAGGCCGACAGATCAAAATCATGAAATGGCTAATTGACCTTTATTAAGCCGATTACTTGCAAGAAGGCCTCTTATTCCATTATAATGATCCCTACAATTACAGATCGGAATCACGCCATTGAAGAGAATCCAACTCGGAGGCGTTATCGCCAGGGGAGCTAGGCTGCTCTCCAAGTTAACCGGAACCGCCCGTTATCGCGGACCAAGAGGCCAAGCAGGCAGAATGTGAATGCTCTGGCAAGTTGGGTGGCACCGCGAGCAGAGCGCTCCTCGTCCCAAGGGATGAGGGCGCTCTTTGCATTTTTTTAGCCAAAGGAGACGGTAACAATGTTGGATCTGAAGTGGATTCGGGAGCATGCAGAGCAGGTGCAGGAGGCTGCTAATGGCAAAAGGATTGATGTGTCTGTAGATGAGCTGCTGACCCGGGATGAAGAGCGGCGTGCTCTCTTGCAAGAGACGGAACGGTTGCGGGCAGAACGCAATCGTCATTCGACGAAGGTAGGTCAACTGCTGCGTGAGGGAATGAAGCCGGAGGCGGATGCGCTGCGTGAGCAGGTGGTGAGCATCAATGAACAGCTAGCGAGATTGGACGCTACTCTGGATCAAGCGCAGCTTGAGGTGGAGCGATTATTGCATTTGATTCCTAATGTCGTGTCCCCAGATACACCTGTTGGCAATTCAGATTTGGATAATGTAGAGCTACGTGTTGTAGGTACGATTCCCTCACTGCCGGAGGACTTTCGGGATCATGTGGAGCTAGGGGAGCTTCACGGCCTGATTGACATTGCGCGTGGGGTCAAGATGAGTGGGGCCCGCAGTTATGTGCTTAAAGGCGCAGGTGTGTTGCTGCATCGAGCTGTCCAGCAGTTGGCAATGGATATCTTGCTACGCCATGGGTTCACTCCTCTGGAGGTACCATTACTGGTCAGAGAGCCAGCCTTGCTTAATACAGGCTTCTTTCCGCTTGGGCGTGATCAGGTCTACAAGCTGGAGGATGAGGAACGTTGGCTGGTAGGCACATCCGAGGTTCCATTGGTGTCATATTATGCGGATGAAATTGTAGATGTAAGCGAGCCTATACGGCTTGCTGCGGCATCCACTTGCTTTCGCAGTGAAGTGGGCTCCAGTGGTCGGGATGTGAGGGGATTGTATCGTGTGCATCAATTCGCGAAGGTGGAGCAGGTAATCCTGTGCGAGCCATCTGCTGATGTATCTGAAGCCATGCTTCAGGAAATAACAGGCCATGCCGAGGAGCTGCTACAGCTTCTGGAGTTACCTTATCGAGTAGTTGCGGTATGTACTGGAGATATGGGGCAAAAAACATACAAACAGTACGACATTGAGACATGGATGCCTAGTCGCAATGCATACGGAGAGACACACTCCTCCTCGAACCTTCATGATTTTCAGGCGCGTCGCTCCAATATTCGCTGCAGGGATGCCGAGGGCAAGCTCGTCTATTGTCACACCTTGAATAATACGGCTGTAGCTTCACCACGCATTCTAATTCCACTGCTGGAGAATCACCAACTGGAGGATGGCAGTATTCGAATCCCTACAGCCCTGCAACCCTATTTGAATGGTCTGGAAGTGTTGGAAGCACGCAAGTGAACCGTGGGTGATCATGTGACAAGGAGGGCTTAAGAGCCCTCCTGCTCCTGTTGATATAGATCCTCTAGGGCCTTTTCCAATGTCGGGAACTGGAAGGTATAACCATGCTCAAGTAGCTTGGCTGGCAGCACCTTTTGCCCCTCCAGAACCAGCTCGCTGGCTTCGCCCATGGCTGCGGATACAGCAAAACCGGGTACCTTCAGCCAGTGAGGCCGATGATAGACCTTCGCAACGGTGCGGCCGAAGTCCTCATTGCGTACGGGGTGAGGAGCTGCAGCATTAACTGGCCCGGAGATGCCGACATCGTGAATGCAGTGGTTGATAATGCCGACCATATCAGCGATGTGGATCCAGCTTGTCCATTGATGTCCATCGCCCATTTTGCCGCCGACTCCAAGCTTGTAAGGTAGACGCAGCAAAGGAAAGGCCCCGCCCTTATTGCTCAGTACTACGGTGATTCTAATCTTCACTAATCGTGTATTCTTGATGGCGTCCGCTGCCTGCTCCCATTTTGAGCTGACCTCAGCCAAAAAGCTGTCGGTTCGAGTGGGCGAATTCTCTACAAAGGTGGCTGTATCCGAGGTGCCGTATATACCCATTGCCGAAGCCTGAATGACTACTTTGGGCTTCACCTTGAGAGCTGCTACAATGCTGGCGACAGAAGCAACTGTACCGAGTCTGGATTGCAGGATACGTTCCTTGGCTGCACTCGTCCAGCGTTGGTTCAGATTCTCTCCTGCCAGGTTAACCAGAGCCTCTATTCCTTCCAAAGGCTCAGGATTATCTTTCAGCTCATCCCAGGTTACATAAGTAATAGCAGGGTCTGCTGCTTCTCCATCAGGAGCTTTTCGCGATACGATGATGATGTCGTGGTTATTTTTTTTACTGAAGCCTACCAGCGCGCTGCCGATGAGTCCGCTTCCGCCGCAAATGGCTATTTTCAAGTGGATCCCGCCCTCTTTAATGGAGTGATATATACTTTGTTTCTAAATTAAATACCCATGCGCAGATGCTTGACGCTTTTGTTGCGTAGGTGTGAATATGTGATTCTTATCATAAGGGAATAATTGTCTGGAATCAAAAGAAGAAGAAACGCAGATGTAGTTTAACTAGCTATTGGCTAATTCACTTTTCTGTAAATTTCCTGAGTCACAAGATAAGATGTCTACTTTAAAAAGTGTCTGTCTGTGTGCAGGTCGTCATTTGTGTGGGGGAACTCATTGTACGCTTCCGTTACATCCACAGTACCCTTCGCATTCACAGTATCTATCCCATCCATCGCATCTATGGGTTTCATCAATCGTATCCATCATCCATCGTTTCTATGATATCCATCGTATCCGTTGCATCTATCACACCTATCAAACCTATCGTAATCGAAACTTCTCTTATATTCTCATATCTTCTAGGATATTAATGTTGTTTGTATGTGATAATCACGTTAGAATAGGGGAATAATTCGCGAAGGTTAAAAGGGGGATGCAACATGTTGAAAATCGGTTCCCATGTATCTTTCTCGGACAAGGGCTTGCTAAGTGCCACGAAAGAAGCGGTATCTTACGGGTCCAGTTCATTTATGATTTATACAGGAGCACCACAAAATACACGACGCAAGCCGATGGAGTCCATGTATCTGGAGGAAGGCAAGCAGCTGATGACTGAGACGGGGATGGGCGAGATTGTCGTTCATGCGCCTTACATCATCAACCTGGGTTCCTATAAAGAAGCCACGTATGAGCTTGCTGTTAGCTTCTTGCAGGAAGAGATTCGCCGTACACATGCGATTGGTGTGAAGAACATCGTGCTCCATCCGGGCGCTTTTACCGACAAGGATCAGGAATACGGGATTAACCGCATTGCCGATGGCCTTAATGAAGTGTTGAGCGGGGTTAAGGAGACTGAGGTCAATATTGCGCTAGAGACGATGGCGGGCAAAGGTACGGAGATCGGTAGAAGCTTCGAGGAGATCGCAGCCATCATAGATAAGGTCGAGCATAATGAACGTCTGACGGTCTGTATGGATACATGTCACATTCACGATGCCGGCTATAATATTGTGGACAACCTGGACGGGGTGCTTCAGGAATTCGACCGGCTCGTCGGCGTGGATCGCATTGCAGTCGTTCACTTGAATGATAGCAAGAATCCAGTAGGCGCTGGCAAAGACAGACATACACCTATCGGCACGGGGTACATCGGATATGATACGATTCGCAATATCGTCAATCATGATCTGCTGAAGGATCGTCCGTTCATTCTGGAGACGCCATGGATTGGGAAGGATGCCAAGACACAGCAGCCGATGTATGAGGCCGAAATCGCACTTCTGCGTGGTAATGTAGCTGAGCGCTTCGGTGAGCAGTTCCTGTCGCAGGTAGAAGAGCTACACGCCTTCTTCCGCAAGTCCGATACGAATCTACGAGAATTTGTCCTAAGCACATGGGATCTGCTGAAGAGTGATGCCAAAGCGAGAAAGGCTGACCCACGGGAGCCACTGGAGCGGTTGTACGACACCGTTGTACAGGCGTCCATTTTCCCAGAGCTTACAGAACAAGAGATTAACCATCGCCTCATTGCCCTGCTGTCTGGCAAGGAGCTGTTGGTGAATGCCTAATCAAGGGGGATCATTTTTCAAATGGAGCTTCATGTAAAGAACACACACAGTGCTGGGCATACCGCTCATGCTAATCGCGCTCGCATGTTGATATCCTGTCCGGATGGTCCGGGCATCGTTGCAGCTGTCTCACGCTTTCTGCATGAGCATGGTGCAAACATCGTTCAATCCGATCAGTACACAATGGACCCTGAAGGCGGAATGTTCTTCATGCGTGTCGAATTTGACCTTCCTGAACTGGATTCCTCACTGCCGAAGCTGGAGCAGGATTTTGGGCAGGTAGCGTCCCAGTTCGATATGGATTGGACAATCACGAATGTGAGCCGCAAGAAGAAGCTGGCGATCTTCGTCTCCAAGGAGGACCATTGTCTCGTAGAGCTGCTATGGCAATGGCAGGCTGGTGATCTGGACGCTGATATCGCTATGGTCATCAGTAACCATCCAGATATGAAGGAGTACGTTGAATCATTCGGGATTCCGTACCATCATGTACCTGTAACGGCGGATACGAAGGCTGAGGCAGAACGGCGCCAATTGGAGCTGATTGGTAGCGAGATCGATGTTATCATTCTGGCTCGTTATATGCAGATTATCTCACCTAAGTTCATTGAGCATTACCGCAATCGCATCATTAACATCCATCATTCCTTCTTGCCTGCTTTCGTGGGTGGTAAGCCTTATGCACAAGCGTATAACCGGGGTGTTAAAATTATCGGGGCTACGGCACACTATGTGACCGAGGAGCTGGACGGCGGTCCGATCATTGAACAGGACGTTCAAAGGGTCAGCCATCGTGATGATGTGAATGAGCTGAAGCGGATTGGACGGACCATTGAGCGTGTCGTCTTGGCCCGTGCGGTCAAATGGCATGTAGAAGATCGCATTCTGGTGCATGAGAACAAGACTGTAGTCTTTTAATAGAATTGTTTTTTAACACTTGTATAGCCTGTAGAAGCTGTTCCCTGAGAACGGACTCTATGGGCTATATTTGTCTTTATAGCTTGGTGTACAGGTTGATGTGTACCTGTTGTGTATTTCCGTCTGTAAATCTGTTTTGTGTTAGTGCATATATGTTTCTGTCATATATGGGTACGATTCACTGACATGTTTCTTCTTTTGTTTTTCTATCGGGTGCCGTTGAGTGCCATTAGGTTGCTTCATTGTTTGTGTGCTATGTGTTTACCCGCTGACTGTTGGTGCATTCAGGAAATGCTCAACGTACATTCATAGGTGATTCAGCTTTATGGGAGATAATGTGAGGGAATCAAGAATTCGTACCACTATGATCCATACCATTATCAATAGAAGGAAGGCTAATCTCATGGAAAAGAAAAAATTAGCTGCAATTGCCGCAATGATCACGATGACCGTTGCCCTTGGTGCTTGCGGAAGTGCAAACGATACATCTAGCTCAGGCGCAACCGATTCAACCTCCGCTGTATCCAGTACGACTTCTAATACCGATACCAACACCAACACCAACACAAGTACTGGCACCAACGCCATCACAAGTACTGACACTAACACCAACACAAGTAGCGATACGAACACGAGCAGTGAAACGGACGAATCAGCTCCGCAGGCTGCGAATGATGGCAGGACAGGAACACCACCGCAAGGCACGCCACCGCAAGGCACGCCACCGGCAGGTGGACCGCCAGAGGGAACACCTCCTGAGGGTGCTCCGCCGGAAGGGGAGGGCAATCCATCATCTAAGCCAAATGGAGATCAAGCGCCAACAGACGGCGACGCCTCTGGCAGCACAACGGATGCTTCAACTGTAACGGATGCGGGAAGCAAAAGTGGGCAGTAGTCCTTGGAAGTAGTACGATAAGCCTATGCTTCTTCATAATTCTTGCGACTAACTAGAGCCACCAATAGACCAACTGGCGAGCAGAGTGCACAAGCTATTTTGTTCAAGGCCTTTCGCAAAGATTAGTTCCTTTTACCCTCAGGGGTGAAGGGAGCTTTATTTTCGTTATTTTGAGGTTCTATGCCAACATATATAATGCTACAGTTCGCATGGTAGTTGGAGAGGCGGCATGAGAGAATGAGAATACATATGTGCGGAAATCGAGTGTGCGGAAAACGAGCTATTATTATAGAAATGAGTGTAGCGGAAGGTAACGGGAATGGGTTGCTTCTTATCTAACATTGACGGAACTGAAGAACAGCGGATATGGCTTTGTCATGCCACTGCGAGGATGGGTAGATGAAGTGGACTTTGCCAAGCATGAGGAATGGATGGCTAATGGGCAGAGCTATCAGCTACATTTTACCGATGTTAGGTATAGGGGCTCAATTAAGAAGGATTTATTTCTAAAGGAATGGAACGGCTATCTGAATCTGAACATGACCCGCATGATTGAACAAATGGAGCTGTTGAAAAGGGAGAGGCGCATTACCAGTGATGATGAGGTCCGAATTGTATTCTGGTTTGACAATTGAGCATTGGTTTACTTATAACGGGTATATTATTTGATAATGGCTTCAAAGCGCTTTGACATCTGGAAAAGCCGCGTGGCAAATGGTACAATACATGAGAATGAATAAGTCAAATTGAAAGATTCAAGCAGATGGATTCCATTAGGTAGTGCAAGGATCAACATTGTCTGCTCTACGGACGCATCTGTGCCACGACTCACCAACGGTATACTTTGTTATTTATTATGAGGAGGCTTACCATGACTGACGACAAGCAAGCGATTCATAAGGAAGAGAACTCAACGATCGATAACCTGTCCATTACGACCATTCGTACATTGGCTATTGACGCTATTGAGAAAGCCAAATCCGGTCATCCGGGCATGCCGATGGGTTCGGCTCCAATGGGCTACCAATTGTTTGCAAAGACGATGAACCACAACCCTGATCATCCGACATGGATCAACCGCGACCGTTTTGTACTTTCCGCTGGACATGGCTCCATGTTGCTATACAGCCTGCTCCATCTAAGCGGGTACGATCTGCCTATGGAAGAAATCAAGCAGTTCCGTCAATGGGGTAGCCTGACTCCAGGTCACCCGGAATTCGGTCATACAGCAGGTGTGGATGCGACTACGGGTCCTTTGGGACAAGGTATTGCAATGGCTGTAGGTATGGCTATGGCCGAAGCACAAATGGCTGCTACGTACAATAAGGATAAATTCAATGTCGTAGATCACTTTACATATGCGATTTGCGGCGATGGAGACCTGATGGAAGGTGTATCGCACGAATCAGCTTCCCTTGCTGGACGTCTGCACCTCGGCAAGCTGATTGTAATGTTCGATTCCAACGACATTACTCTGGATGGTGAGCTGAATCTCTCCTCCAGCGAGAGCGTAGCTAAGCGCTTTGAAGCTTATGGCTGGCAAGTGCTGCGTGTAGAAGACGGTAACGACCTTCCTGCAATCGAGAAGGCTATTGCTGAGGCGCAAGGCGAAGCGATTCGTCCTACGCTGATCGAAGTGAAGACGGTGATCGGCTACGGAAGCCCGAACAAGCAAGGTAAAGGCGGTCATGGTGGTACACACGGTTCTCCGCTGGGTGCGGAAGAAGCGAAGCTGACCAAGGAATTTTACAAATGGGTATACGAAGAGGATTTCTATGTACCGCAAGAGGTGCGAGAGCACTTCGCAAGCGTGAAGGAAAAAGGAATTGCCACTAACAAAGAGTGGGATGCACTGTTCGCTGAGTACAAACAGGCTTATCCAGAGCTGGCAGCTCAGTTTGAGATCGCGATTAGCGGCAAGCTTCCAGAAGGCTGGGATCGTGACCTGCCTAAGTACTCCTCTGAGGACAAGGCTGTCTCCACTCGCGTAGCTTCTGGTAATGCACTGAACGGCCTGGCACCGAACATTCCGTTCCTGACTGGCGGCTCTGCAGACCTTGAGAGCTCGACAATGACACATCTGAATAACCTGACCAACTTTACTCCAGAGGATTATGCGGGCCGCAACATCTACTTCGGTATCCGTGAATTCGGTATGGCAGCAGCCATGAATGGTATGGCTCTGCATAGCGGTGTGAAGATCTTCGGCGGTACATTCTTCGTATTCACCGATTACCTGCGTCCGGCTGTACGTCTGGCTGCACTGATGGGATTGCCTGTGACCTATGTGCTTACGCATGACAGTATTGCTGTAGGTGAAGATGGACCAACTCACGAGCCAATCGAACAGCTCGCTTCCCTGCGTATCATTCCGAATCTGACTGTGATTCGTCCTGCAGACGGTAACGAGACTTCCGCAGCTTGGGCTTATACGATGGAGAATACGGGCAATCCGGTAGCGCTGGTGCTGACCCGTCAGAACCTGCCGATCCTGTCTGCTACAGCAGAGCATGCTCGTGAAGGTATCCGTCGTGGTGCTTATGTCGTAGCTGATGCTAAGGAAGGTACTGCAGTGGCACAGATCATCGCTACAGGCTCCGAGGTTCAACTGGCTGTGAAGGCTCACGAAGCGCTGGCTGCCGAAGGCATTCATGTTCGTGTCATCAGTATGCCGAGCTGGGATCTGTTCGAGAAGCAGGACAAAGCGTACAAAGAATCCGTAATCCTTCCATCCGTAAAAGCTCGTCTGTCAGTTGAGATGGCTTACCCAATGGGCTGGGAGAAATATGTGGGCGACCAAGGAGACATCCTGGGTATCTCTACCTTCGGTGCTTCCGCACCTGGCGACCGCGTCGTAAGTGAATATGGCTTCACTGTAGAGAACGTAGTCAGCAAAGTGAAGGCGCTGCTGTAATCGTAACAACAAGCAAGGCCGCGACTGCTTGGCAAAGATGTAGCGCTGCTACAGTCGCGGCCTTAAATATAATTATAGTTTCTTTACGACACATCTGACCGGATAAAGGAGAAGCGGCATCCATGGGGCAATTCGACAACGTTAGCGTCATTAAAAAAGCGAATATTTATTATGATGGTCAAGTTACCAGTCGTACCGTCATTTTGCAGGATGGCTCCAAGGTTACGCTTGGCATCATGCTTCCCGGCTCGTATGAATTCGGGACCGATTCTCGTGAGATTATGGAGATTCTGGCTGGGGATCTGCGTGTGCAGCTCCCTGGCGAGGAGCAGTGGCTGGAGATCCAGGGAGAAGGAACTTTCCATGTCCCTGCCAAGTCCTCCTTCAAGCTGGAAGTGCGCAGTGTAACGGATTACTGTTGCTCTTACCCGGCAGATTAATGTGTGGGGAAGGGCGCTTGCCGAAAATAGTATCCGCTTTTGCTGGCAAAATCTCTATGGTACAGGGAGCTTGATTAGCAATGTAGCGATACATTATTTTCGGAAGCGCCGAAGGGTAGGTACCGTGAAGGCACGGTCTTACCCTTTTTCTATCCCTCAGGATTCCACGCAGCTATAATATAAAATTGAAAGAGTGAGCTTCAGGGGGTTAGCTCCCTGAACTAAGAATAACTGCCGATAACGGGGTCTGTCTTATATAGGAAGTACATCAATTGACGTTTTTCTGACTTATATCATAGCTGTGACAGCTGTCCCTGTGTCATCATGGTCAAGGGCCGCTTTGTGGCATAAGCTTGTCAGGTTCTTTAATTTAAAGTATTCTATTGCTAAGTCGCATCAGAGGCAAATGCCCTGACCATTGGCAATGGTAAAACAGGAGGTTCTATCCATGTCCAAAAAAGTAACATTTGATTACAGCAAGGCACTGAGTTTTGTAGGCCAACACGAAGTTGATTATTTCGCTGAGCCCATCAAGCTGGCTCATGAACAGTTACATAACCAGACGGGAGCAGGCTCTGACTACCTCGGCTGGATTGATCTTCCGACCAACTATGATAAAGAAGAATTCTCACGTATCCAAAAGGCAGCTGCCAAAATCCAAAGCGATTCCGAGGTTCTGATCGTCATCGGGATCGGCGGATCTTACCTGGGCGCGCGTGCAGCGATCGAAATGCTGTCCCATTCCTTCTATAATATGCTGCCGAAGGACAAGCGTAAGACTCCAGAAATCTACTTTGCAGGCAACAACATCAGCTCCACTTATGTGAACCATTTGCTGGATCTGATTGAAGGCAAGGATTTCTCCGTGAATGTCATCTCCAAGTCCGGTACGACTACGGAACCAGCGATTGCTTTCCGTATTTTCCGTGCAGCGCTGGAGAAGAAATATGGTAAAGAAGAAGCCCGCAAACGCATCTATGCTACAACGGATCAAGAACGTGGTGCATTGAAGAAGCTGGCGAATGAAGAAGGCTACGAATCCTTCATTATTCCTGACGATGTAGGCGGTCGCTACTCCGTGCTGACAGCTGTAGGCCTGCTGCCTATCGCTACTGCAGGAGTCAACATCGAAGAGATGATGCAAGGTGCTGCTGACGCTTCCAAGGAATACAGCAATCCTAACGTTGCTGAGAATGAGGCTTATCAATATGCCGCAGTGCGTAACGCTCTGTACCGTAAAGGCAAAGGTACTGAAATTCTCGTGAACTACGAGCCTTCCCTGCATTTCGTATCCGAATGGTGGAAGCAATTGTTCGGCGAGAGCGAAGGTAAGGACTTTAAAGGAATCTACCCAGCATCGGTTGACTTCTCGACAGACCTGCACTCCATGGGACAATTCATTCAAGAGGGCAGCCGCAATATTTTCGAGACGGTCATTCAGGTAGAGAATGTACCTAGCCATATCACCATTGAGGAAGATGCAGACGATCTAGACGGTCTGAACTTCCTGACTGGCAAGACTATGGATTTTGTTAACAAAAAAGCGTTCCAAGGAACGATGCTGGCTCACACAGACGGTCAGGTCCCTAACCTGATTGTGAACATTCCAGATATGACACCTTATTCATTCGGATATCTGGTATACTTCTTTGAGAAGGCTTGTGGCATCAGCGGATACCTGCTGGGTGTGAATCCGTTCGATCAGCCGGGCGTAGAAGCTTACAAGAAGAATATGTTTGCGCTTCTGGGCAAACCAGGCTTCGAGGAAGAGAAGGCGAAGCTGGAAGCAAGACTGACCGAGTAATCGGGCCTGAGGCAAATTGAAAGGCAGAGACTGCATCATCGTGTAGCTTCTGTATAACAAAACAAGAAAGCAGTTCACTGTATGTAAGCCGTGGACTGCTTTCTTGCAAAATCTGATAAGATTGGATTGTACGCATATGTTGGAAAGCTATCGAACTGTTCGTCAGGCCGGACATCGTGAGATTGTCATCAAGAAGTCCCGCTTCATCGGATATGTGCAGCCGGTGGAAGACGAAGAGGCTGCGATTGCGTTTATTGACGGAATCAAGAAGCAGAACTGGAACGCCACGCATAACTGCTCCGCTTACATGATTGGCGAGCGAGATGAAATTCAGAAGCAGTCGGATGACGGGGAGCCTAGCGGAACCGCCGGCAAACCGATCCTTGAGGTAATCCGTAATCAAGGCTTGAAGAATGTTGCTATTGTAGTAACTCGATATTTTGGCGGTATTATGCTTGGAGCCGGTGGGTTAATCCGCGCTTATACGGATGGGGCAGTCGCTGCGATTGAAGCAGGAGAAGGCATTACTCGTGTGCTTCATCAGGAAATAAAGGTTGAATTGGACTACACATGGCTGGGCAAGGTAGAAAATGAGCTTCGGGGTCGTGGAGTCCGAACGGGGGATACTGTATTCACGGATAAGGTCGTGTTGGCCTGTTATCCTGTAAGTGGTGAAGCGGAGGCCTTTCAGCACTGGATGACAGATTTAACCCAGGGACAGTGCCTTTTAACGAAGGGAAGCCAGCTTTACTTTATTGAAGGGGAATAAATACTATGGCTAGAAGAGCAGTTGATCAGGAGTTGTCAAGAGAGAGGATATTGGAGGCCGCCAGGCATCTTTTTATTACCAAGGGATACCGTGCTATCTCCATGCGCAGCATTGGCCAGCATCTGGGATACAGTCACGGATCCTTGTACTATCATTTCAAGGAGAAGGCTGAGCTTTTCTACGCCATTGTAATGGAGGATTTCAAGGCACTGGGAGATATTCTAATGCATGCCGTCAACGCTACCCCAGACGAGGGGCTGGGCCAGGCGGAGTATTTATTGTTGGAATTTATTCGTTTTGGCATTGAAAATCCATACCAGTATGAGATTATGTTCCTCATTCGTGACGAGGAGCTGCTGGCATACTGTCGTGCTGAGCAAAGCAGGTGTCTGGAGCTGTTCGCCTCGATCGTCAGAAATCATCTGGGTGCCGAACCGCATACTGAGGAATCCAGAGCAAGGGTCCCGCATAGTATTTTCCTGGCTTTGCATGGATTTATCTCGTACTACATTCAGGACAAAATTACATTTGAAGAGGTAAAGCCTACTGCCATTGCGCATGTACAGCTGCTCTGCAAAAGCATATAGGATATACACGCTTGCCGAGGATTTTTTGACGGCATTTTTATTAACTTTGATACTTCAAAACGTTGCATTGCGAAAGGGAATGTATGGTGACAAGACGAAACAGACGAGGGAGCCTGTTAGGGTAAGAACTCCTCGTCTATTTTTTGTTTTTGTTTTTTGTTGTTAAGCACTAGCCTTGAATGATCTTTAAATGGATCTGGCGTGTCCGTGGTCCGTCAAATTCACAAAAATAGATGCCCTGCCAGCGTCCCAACAGCAATCTACCTCTATGAACAATCACCGTCTGCGAATTCCCGGTCGTAATGGCCTTCAAATGTGATGCAGTATTGCCCTCCATATGGCGATACTCGGGATGCTCCCACGGATAGACCTCATTCAGCCGCATTAATACATCCTTTTTCACATCAGGGTCTGCATTTTCGTTGATGGTAATGCCTGCAGTCGTATGCGGACAGTACACCACTACGAGCCCCTCTTGTATACCGCTCTGATCCACGAAGGTAGCCACCTCACGAGTCACATCACGCATTTCATCCCGCTTAGCTGTAGTGATCTCTATTGTATGCAGCATATGTAACTCTCCTTTTCTGTCTGCTCAGTTAGAGCATATTCGATCATGACTTTTCATTTGTTTACCCACTTCTATTATATTCTACTCATGGAAATATGAGATAGGGATTGACGTAAGATCAATCAATTGGTAAAGTAGCTGTTAAGTAAAACCAAGTATGCTTATGGGTATTGAGGATAAGGAGAGCACGAGAAAGGTAGGTAAGCTGGTATGAATACGGTTATCCGGCATCCGGGCTGGACATGGGGGTTCCGCACGACGGTACTGCTCTATTTCGTACTACTGGTCATATTGCCGGTAACAGGCGTATATTTCAATGCATTTACCCTTGGCTGGCACACGCTACTAGAGAATCTTAGCGACCCGATTGCTTGGAAGGCCGTGCTGCTCACTGTTAAGCTGGCTGCTATCGCCGCCTTGATCAATGTGCTGATCGGAACGATTATTGCCTGGACGCTGAACCGCTATGATTTCCCAGGCAAGACCTTGATGAATAGTCTGATTGATCTGCCCTTCGCGCTACCGACTGCCGTAGGAGGGTTAATGATTCTGCTGCTGCTGGGGCCGAACAGCCTGCTCGGGACAGTAGCGGGACGCTGGGGACTAGAAATTGTATTCCACCAGCCTGCGATTGTGCTGGCGATGGTATTCGTGACATTCCCGTTCGTTATTCGTGCAGTACAGCCACTGCTGGAAGAGATTGATCCATCAGCGGAGGAAGCCTCCTATACGCTCGGAGCATCCCGTGTAGTGACCTTCTGGAAGGTCATTCTGCCCTCCATGGCACCCGGCATGATCAGCGGGGGTATGCTGGCATTCTCGCGTGCACTTGCTGAGTTCGGCGCTGTCGTACTCGTAGCGGGGAACATTCCCGGAAGGACGCTGATTGCATCAGTCTATATTTTCGGAGAGGTCGAAAGTGATAATACGGTGGGAGCTGCTTCGGTGTCGATCCTGCTGCTGACTCTATCCTTCCTGATCCTTTGGGGCATTAATACGGTGCAGAGCAGAGGGAGAAGCCGATGAGAAGATGGTGGATTACGCTTACTTATGTTCTTATTCTTATTATCATTATCATTCCGTTGACACGAATTATATTCGGAGCCTTTGATCAAGGCTGGAGCGGATTCGTCACAGCAATGCTGCGCCCTGAAGCACTTCATGCGCTGAAGATGACAGGCCTGATCGTCCTGGTCGTGACGCTGATGAATACCTTATTCGGAATGATGACTGCACTCTATCTTGTTAGAGCAGGCTGGTTAAGTGAGCGTATCAAAAATGTGCTGAACAGCATCGTCGATCTGCCTTATGCCGTGTCGCCTGTAATCGGCGGGTTAATGATCGTCCTGCTGCTGGGACCGGACAGCGTTATGGGAGCCTTGTTCGAGGACAGTGGCTTTAAGATCGTATACGCTTTCCCAGGCATGGTGATTGCTACACTGTTCGTGACATTCCCGCTGATGGTGCGTGAAATCATGCCAGTACTGCAGGAGATCGGAGCCCAGCAGGAAGAGGCAGCCTCCACCCTGGGGGCTTATGGCTGGACGACCTTCTGGAAGGTGACCTGGCCTTCCATCCGCTGGGCGGTTATTTATGGGGTTGTGCTCACAGTGGCGCGCTCTCTGGGGGAATTCGGTGCAGTGCTGGTTGTATCCGGAAATATAATGAACAAGACGCAGACAGCGACTACACTGGTGTATCAGGATGTAGAGAACTTCAATGTCACGGCGGCCAATGGCCTTGCCTTAGTTCTGGTGGCCTTCTCGGCAGGTCTCTTGCTGCTTATGGAGCTGGCCAAAAAAAGAAAGGGAGTGCACTGATATGCAGCATGTGGAGGTTCGTCAGCTCAACAAGCATTTTGGACAGTTTCACGCCGTGAAGGATGTGTCATTCGAGATTCGAAAAGGTCATCTCATTGGTCTGCTCGGACCCAGCGGCGGAGGAAAGACTTCGATTCTGCGAATGCTTGCCGGGCTGGAGGCGCCAGATACCGGAGAGATTGTGTTTCATGGACAACGGGTGAACGAGCTGCCTCCCCAGGAGCGCGGAATCGGCTTTGTTTTTCAGAATTATGCCCTCTTCAAGCACATGTCCGTCTACGATAATATAGCCTTTGGTTTGAAGGTGAAGAAGCTGTCTAAGGCGCAGATCAAGGAGCGTGTCACAGAGCTTGTGGAGCTAACGGGCCTCGCAGGCTTCGAGCATCGCTATCCTCATCAATTGTCTGGCGGCCAGCGTCAGCGTGTGGCTTTTGCGCGGGCCTTGGCGCCTGAGCCTCAGCTATTGCTGCTGGATGAGCCGTTCGCCGCGATTGATGCGAAGATCCGGCAGGAGTTACGTACCTGGCTGCGGGAGCTAATTGAGCGGGTAGGGATCACATCGATATTTGTGACGCATGACCAGGATGAAGCCATTGAGGTGGCTGATGAGATCATGATCATTAACCAGGGCAGACTGGAGCAGAAGGGAACACCGTGGGATATTTACAAAAATCCAGGCACGCCGTTCGTGGCTTCCTTTATTGGCGAATCGACCATCGTGGAGGAGGCATCAGCGCTCAGGGGCTTTGAGGAAGCCGCAGGAGCCGGGATCAAGGCGCTAATCCGTCCCGAGTATATCGAGATGGGGCTGGATCACGAGTTCACACTGCGCTCTGCGACAGAAGAAGGGACGGTTCATCAGCTTCATTTTCGCGGGAGTGAGTGGATGGTCGAGGTCGAGATCAAGGGTCAGCGTCTGATTACCTATCGTTCGCTGGAGAAGGAGACGCTCACACCGGGTCAGAATGTGCGTGTACTCATTCACCGGGCTTATTTGTTCAATGAAGAAGGCAGCTGGATGGTCGAGAACAGGCTGAAGGAAGATCCGATGCCGATTATGATTTAATACAGATCTGAACAGCAAGGAGTCTGTGTCATGAGAAGGAAGCTGGTTCGATACGCTCGTCATATAGCGGCTACACTGCTCTGTCTGATTTGTCTGGGGGTCTTGTCGGCCTGCGGAGCAGCAGAGTCTGATTCCGTCAGTGAGCAGCCCACGCCCGGGGATACGGTTGATGTTACGCTTGTCATAGGTGCCTATAGCGTCGTCAAGGATGCGATGGCAGACCTTCTGCCACGCTTTCGCGAGGAGTACAAGGAGAAGACCGGGCAGACGATTCGCTTTCAGGAATCCTACGAGGCCTCCGGCACACAGGCACGGGCGATTGCTGGTGGCTTTGAGGCAGACGTGACCCTGCTGGCTATGGAAGGTGACGTGCAAAAGCTCGTCGATGCAGGACTGGTTGCTCCTGTCTGGAAGGATCGGCCATACGGTGGAATGGTTACTCGCTCGATTGTCGTCATGGGAGTGCGGGAAGGCAATCCGCTTGGCATTCGTGATTTTCCCGACCTAACGAAGCCAGGTGTGAAGGTGCTATATCCTAATCCGAAGACGTCAGGAGGAGCACAGTGGGATATTAATGCGCTCTACGGTGCCGGACTCAAGCTGTCCGAACGTCAAGGGGAGAAAAGCCCCGCTGCAGCCAAGCAATTCCTGGTCGATGTGCATCGCAACGTGGAGTCCTTGGACAAGAGCGGACGTGCATCGATGGCGGCTTTTGAATACGGTGTAGGCGACGTCATTATTACCTATGAGAACGAGCTGCTGGCTCGCATCGCCAAGGGCGTAAAATATGAGGTAATCATTCCACGCGACACGATCCGTATTGAGAATCCGGCAGCGATCGTCGATGCCAATGTGGAGAAGCATGGGAATCGTGAGGCTGCAGAGGCGCTTCTTGACTATTTGCAGTCAGATGAGGCACAGCGGATCTTTGCGAAGCATGGCTTTCGTTCGGTCAATGAGCAGGTGCTAGCAGCTGAGAAGGAGCGGTTCCCTGACCCGGTTGATCTGTTCGATATCGAATATCTGGGCGGCTGGGATGCCGTGCGCGAGACACTGTACTCGAAGCGTGGAGTGTGGTATTAGGTGCTTGCCGGTCTTTAGCAGTTCCCCAATCAGGGAGCTACTCAAGGTTCAAATCTGCATTGACTATATTAAATAGCTGTTGATATACTAGACTCACTTCAACTTCGGACATATTGAACATCTAAGATAATAATTGAATACTACCGTTTGCAAGGGAGCCTTAACCGGCTGAGAGGGTGTTACACCGACCTTACCTGATTTGGATAATGCCAACGTAGGGACGCAACGATAGAATGCTATACATGGTTAGCTAATGCTATACCATTGTATTAGTTTATTTTGTCAGCGAAACATCCTACGGATGTTTCGTTTTTTTTATGTCATCAAACATAGAAGGGAGGCTAGTAGATATGAAGACAGTATTGACGATTGCTGGATCTGACTCAAGTGGTGGTGCAGGAATACAGGCAGACTTAAAAACGATGACCTGCTTGGGCGTATACGGGATGAGTGTCATTACAGCGTTGACGGCCCAAAATACGACAGGCGTAGTTGGGATCTTGGAGTCTGAACCGGAATTTGTTGAGCAACAGTTAGACTGTGTTTTTACAGATATAAGACCCGATGCTGTCAAAATTGGTATGGTATCCAATGCCGCTATTATCCGCTCTATCGCAGCTAAATTAAGGCATTATCAGGCAGAGCATATTGTCGTAGATCCAGTGATGGTCTCAACGAGTGGAAGTGTATTATTGCAAAATGATGCACTAACCGCGTTAAAAGAGGAACTCTTCCCCTTGGCAGAAGTGATTACCCCTAATCTGAAAGAGGGAGAACAATTGTGTGGTTTTGAGATTAACACGAAGGAGGACATGCTTAGGGCAGCTGACACGATCGGATGCAAGCTCACGGGTGCAGTTGCCCTGAAAGGGGGGCATAGCCTGACTGAGGCTGATGACCTTCTCATGATGGATGGCGAGCCGTACTGGTATAGAGCAAAAAGAATAGAAAATAGGAATACTCACGGCACTGGCTGTACGCTTTCTTCTGCAATTGCAAGCTTTTTGGCGTTGGGTCACAGTCTTCCAGAGGCATTCGACCATGCCAAGGCATACATCACCGCCTGCCTGCATGCGGGTCTGAATCTAGGAGCAGGGAATGGACCTTTACACCACAATTATGCTATTGCAGAGGGCGGCAATATATAAGCACATATCCTTGCGAATCACAAAAATGGATACAAAAATTGATAAACGAAAGGAATTTCAGTAATGAACCCATCCCGTTACCTCATTCCTGTACGAAGCAACAACCCATTAGTACATTGTATTACGAATTATGTAACCGTTAACGATTGTGCAAATATTCTTTTGGCTGCCGGAGCCTCCCCCATCATGTCTCAAAACAAGCATGAGGTCGCAGAGCTCGTGGCAGCGGCCAATGCCTTAGTCCTTAATATGGGAACGATTGAGGATATGGAAGCGATGCTTGTGGCTGGTAAAGAAGCGAATCGTCTTCATCGCCCTGTCATACTGGACCCTGTTGCCGCAGGAGCTACATCTTTAAGATTAGATGCAGTACATCAGCTTATTAACGAAATACAGTTTACCGCCATACGTGGCAACGCCTCAGAGATTAAAGCGATCGCATTTGGAAAAAAGCTGGGTAGTGGCGTAGATGTGAGTACACTCGATCAAGTAACCAAGGAAAATCTTCCCCAAGCAGTGGATGCCGCCAGTATGCTTGCTCAAAAAACGGGAAGTGTTATTGCCATCTCCGGTGCAATTGATATCGTAACAGATGGATCACAGCATGCCGCTGTTCACAACGGCTGTGCAACGATGGCACGTATCACAGGCAGCGGTTGTATGCTAACGTCCTTGATTGGAGCATTCTGCGGATGCGCACCGGAATCTAATTTTTTTGAAGCAACGGTAGCTGCGATGGCCGCAATGGGCCTATCTGGTGAGCTAGCAGAAGCGCGTCGTTTGGAAAATGGAACCGGTAATGCAAGCTTTAGAACAGACCTTATTGATGCCATGTTTAATCTGACGGAACACGTGCTGGATCGGGGTGCTCGTATTGAAATGGTCTAAGCAAGCGCTACGATCGTCCATGTTGTTGTATGCCATTACAGATCGAAGGTGGCTGCAAGGCCGCTCCTTAGCACTAGTGACCGAAGAGGTGCTCCAGAACGGTGCAACCTTTCTGCAATTACGTGAGAAGGAGCTGCCCTTCAACGAATTTTTGGCAGAAGCAATTGAACTACGCAGCCTTGCACAGCAATATCATATTCCCTTTGTAGTCAACGACAATATTGAGGTCGCCCTGGAATGCGGGGCAGATGGTGTTCATGTGGGGCAGTCCGATATTGTGGGCAAGGATGTTCGGTCCCTGATCGGCCCAGACAGGATTCTTGGCATTTCCGCGAATGGAGTAGCTAGCGCCAAGGATGCAGAAGCAGCAGGCGCTGATTATATCGGAGTCGGAGCTGTGTTTAACACCGCAACCAAAAACGATGCAGAGCATGTAAGCATTACTGATGTACAAGCAATTGTGGATGCCGTAAGCATCCCTGTTGTCGCTATTGGAGGTATTGATGACACGAACCTGCTACAGCTTTCGCGCAGTAGAGTAGATGGTGTCGCAATCATTTCTGCCATATTTGCACAGCGAAACCCAGGCGCAGCCACTGCACATTTACTACAGCTAGCCCAGGAAATGACCACACAGCACAGCTAAGCCCTTTTGCATCTTGGTCATGAGCTGGATGGCATGATGAACGCTCAAGACAGATACATACATGATACATACATGATACATACATTATGGATTGGAGGAACATCTGATGACCTTTACAGAACGGCTATATCAGGCGGCACAGCCTGTATGGAAGGAATGTCTAGAGCATCCCTTTGTTACAGGGATTGGGGACGGCTCTTTAACTGTAGAGCAATTTCGCTATTATTTGTTACAGGACTACTTGTATCTGTTTGATTATGCACGTGTATTTGCACTAGGCATCGTCAAGTCACAGGACCCCAGATTGATGCAGTTCTTCAGTAAGAATGTAGACAACATCCTCAATGGAGAGATGAAAATTCATCGTTCTTATATGCAGCTGTTAGGAATTACGGAAGAACAGGTTTTTCAGGTAAAACCCGCACTGAAAAATGCAGCCTATGCTAATTATATGCTGTCTGTCTCGCATGCTGGTGGCGTAGCAGAAGTGCTCGTATCCATATTAGCATGCTCATGGAGTTATGCAGAGATTGGTCAAGCACTCGCCCGCAAGCCTGGCGCAGCTGACCATTCATTTTACGGTGAGTGGATAAAAGGATACGCATCCTCTGAATATAACGAGAACAATCAGTCCCTCGTGACGTTAACGGAAAAGCTATTGGAAGGCTGTAGCGAGGAGACTTACCAACGGATGGAGGATATTTTCGTGATGTGTAGTCGCTTTGAGCTTGATTTTTGGGAGATGTCATGGAGGCTTGAGCATTGAGTTCACTAACGTTTCAATCAGGAATAGGTATAGGTGAAGAATGATTGTGGAGAAAGGTAGTAACGGCTGCGTCATTGCCAAGCGGATGCGACTGCAAGTAAGATAAGGAAGATGAGGCAGTAGAATGGCTGCTGCATTAGTTAAGGATGTAAGGAGAACGAACGCATGAGTACTGTGGTTAAAATATCTCAATTTACAGCAATCCGTCTGGAAAATGCACGTCAGCGCGGCATATCCGAGGAAGCGTTGCTTCAGGCGATTCGTACGGAGGACACCGCTGCCTTCGACGCAGTCGCGGATGAAGACCTGAGCTATTCGGATCTGTTCACCTATGCGAAGGAGCATGGTGAGGAGCTGGAGTCAGCAGTCACGGAGGGATATCGAATCACCTTCAATACACGGGGGGGACTCGGCATCTGGATATCCAAGAAGTTCGGCTTGCAGCCGGACGTTGATTTTACGGTTGGAGAGGGTGTTATCTCAGGTCTGCTGCTGAGCAAGGAGCAAGCCAAGACACTGGAGCAGCGCCTGGCTGCGAACTGGGTTGTAACGGATACGAATGAGACGGAGACAGGCGTAGAGCTGACACTCAAGCTTCGGGCCTTGGTCTGAGCATTGCCCCGAGCATGGGACGTATTTATAGGAAAAGAAACAAAGAGCTCTGTTACCACAGCAATTGTGGTATAGGGCTTTTTTGCATTGATTGAAAGTCGGTCGTTCATTTTCAGCCGTTCATTGTAATCTTTGACTTATTTTTTCCTTATGATATTGTTCGAATTCATAGGTAATAAAATCAATAATATTGTGTACGAAGCTGGAGGTGAAATTATTGGTCTCCCTGAAATCCTCGATATAGGTTGAAATATGGAAATAGGATTGCTGACTCAGCCAGTTCTGCTGGGTATTGGTAATGGAGATCACGGGAATCTTCTTAAGTAAAGGTATCGTTAGTGCTTCCTTTAGTGCTAGATTCTCACCAGAGTAAGAAAACACAATTAATAAATCCTCAGGCTCCAGCTTCTCAACGACTGCGCTGGTTAAATGCGTACCGATATCTAAAGGGATCAAGCTCATACTGATGCCGATCTTGAGGAAGTTCCGTTGTAGCACCTGAGCTTGCAGCTGCTGTGTCAGTCCGGTAGATAGCAAATAAATTCGCTTGCTGCTCGACAATCGGTTATACAGCTTTAGCAGATCCGTCTGCTTTACTTTATTCAATATATGAATTAACTGCTGCCCCACAGCTTCAATTGAAATGACCTGAGCTGTGCTGAGCTCATGGTTGTCCCACTCAATCAGGTATTTGAATTCCGAATAGCCTGAGAATCCCAGCCTTTGTACAAAGCGAAATATGGAAGACTTCGAAGTATAGCTTTTTTCAGCTAGCTCCACAATGCTCAGCTTTGGAATTTCTGCTTTATGGTTCAGAATAAAGGATGCAATTTGTTGGTCAAGTTCGTTCAGTTTTGCATGATTTTTTTCCAGTATATGCTCGAATTTCATCTGAATTCATCCTTTCATTTCCAGTTATTTTCTGATTGGTGGACATCTTCCCAAGGTGCTCTGGAAGTGTATTTTTTGTCGGAGGGCGAATGTATACTGAGTTTATCGTAAGCGCTTGCTTTAATGCAATAGTCCGGACATACAGCATTAGAGGCACTTGCAGCTATGGGAGGGGATCTGAGATATGAGCTATCAGAAGTTAGCGCAGGAAATTATGAAGAAGGTAGGCGGACCCGGCAATGTGTCGAGTCTGGAGCATTGTGCGACCCGTCTAAGATTCAAATTGCATGACGAAGGACAAGCAGAAGCAGAGGCGCTCAAGGAATTAGAAGGAGTCGTAACCGTGGTTAAAAGTGGTGGCCAATTTCAGGTCGTCATTGGACCTCATGTAGCCGAGGTGTATAAAGAGGTTGCAAGGGTGAACCAGCAAGGTAACTCGACTGCTGCTACGGGAGTCCAGGCAGAGTCAAAGCCAGCAAAGAAGGCCAAGATGCTTGACCGATTTATCGACGTGGTGTCAGGAGTATTCACTCCAGCTCTGGGTCTTCTCGCAGCATCGGGCATGGCTAAAGGGCTGGCAGCTATTTTATTGGCTACGCAGGCTGTTACTGCTCAATCCGGGCTTTATATTATGCTGTGGGCGATCGGTGACACCTTCTTCTACTTCTTCCCAGTCGTTCTCGCTTACACATCAGCTAATAAATTTGGGCTGTCTCCGATTCTAGGAATTATTATTGGCGCCTCGCTGGTCTATCCAGGTCTAACGTCCTTACTTAGTGGAGGCCAGCCTATCTACACCTTATTCGAAGGAACCGTGTTCCAGGCGCCTGTCTATTTTGAAGTATTCGGCATACCAATCCTTCTTATGAAATATGCACAGTCGGTGATTCCGTCGATCATAGCCATCTTTTTTGCGGCCAAGGTAGAAAAATGGCTGAAGAGCAAGCTACCTAGAGTCATCCAAATGTTTATGGTACCTTTTCTCACCTTGCTAATTGTTATTCCGCTTACCTTTGCCGTTATCGGTCCTGTTGCTACTTGGCTGGGGGCTATTCTGGGCTTTTTGGCCAAAGGTGCTTATGATCTTAACCCAACGCTGGCAGGTATGTTCATCGGTGGACTGTGGCAGGTGCTTGTGATGTTCGGCCTACATTGGGGAATGATTCCTATTGCCCTGATCACCATTGCGCAATTTGGTTTTGATCCCGTACTGGCATTAATGCTGGGAACGCCATTTGCGACATTAGGAGCTGTGCTGGGGGTCTTCCTGAGAACCAAGAACTCCAAGCTGAAGACATTGTGCGTTCCATGCTTCGCCACTGGGATTTTTGGAATCTCGGAGCCTGCCATATACGGGATCACGTTACCAAACAAGTATCCTTTTATTTTTACTCTTGTAGGGGCTTCTGCCTGTGGAGGCTTGATGGGCTTCTTGGGCTCCAAAGCCTACGTTGTAGGCGGTATGGGTATTCTGGCTCTGCCTAACTATATTAACAACGGTGTTTTTGATATGGGCTTCTATGGTGCAGTCATTGGCATTACGATTGCCTTTATTATTGCATTCCTGCTGACCTTCTTCTTCTGGAACGATAGCAAGAGCGTTAACGCTATTAAATAATCAGCAAGACCACTACGGCGTCAACAAACAGGAGCATTATACAGAGGGACGCAGGCGATTGCATAAATCGAACATAGGGGTAACCAAAGGAAGTGAAAGCTCGTGAAGCATATATCTGTACTGATCAAACCAGCTTCTTCAGCATGCAATTTGCGCTGTGAGTACTGCTTCTATGCGGATGTTAGTGAGAAGAGAGCGTGTACCTCCTTTGGCAAAATGAAAATTGGGGTTATGGAAAAAATGCTGGATCATGTGTTTATGGATCTTGAGGCATATGACCATGTAACCTTTAACTTTCAAGGCGGGGAGCCGACTTTGGCAGGTCTGGATTATTTCAAGGCTTTTACAAGCTATGTGGTGCACAAACAAGACAGGCAGGTTGTTCATTATGGAATTCAGACCAATGGGACTCTGCTAGACGATCAGTGGTGCAAGCTGTTCAAGGAGCATGGATTTCTGGTGGGTCTGTCCATGGATGGCGGGAAGGACTCTCATGATCAGTATCGCAAGGATGCAAGGAAGGAAGGGACGTATACCAGGGTCATGGCTGCCAAGAAGCGGCTGGATGCTCATGCCATTGAATATAATGTGCTGTGCGTGTTGACGAATCCGTTGGCAAGACACCCGCGAAAGGTGTTTAACTTTTTGCTGGAGCATCAGATCCGTTATATACAGTTCATCCCTTGTCTCAATGAGCTGGATTCACCAGATAGATCAGTGTACGCCCTGACGCCCGAGAGATTTTCCTCTTTTTACAAAGGATTGTACCCGTTATGGGAGAAGGAATGTCGAAAGGGCAATTACATGCATGTGAGCTTTTTTGATCATCATCTGCAGCTATTCGCGAACGGTACGGTCGGCACCTGCGGCATGATAGGTCAGTGTCAGCTGCAATATGTTATAGAAGCTGATGGCAGCGTATATCCATGTGATTTCTTCGTGCTGGATGAATGGTTTATTGGAAATATCACGGAGCACAGACTCAGTGAGCTGGCGAGATCGCAGCGGGCAGGATGCTTTATTCATGACAAGCCGCCTTTATCGAAATATTGCATAGCATGTACTTATAAGGATATGTGCAACGGGGGATGCAAACGAATGAAGGAAGCCTGCTATGTCAACGACAAAGAATCTTATTGCGGTTATCAGGACTTTTTGGATCAGTATCTAGCAAGACTGCTACGGCTTGTCGGTGCTTGATGACAAGTTAAATATATAAGAAGTAATGACAAAGGATTGTGATGACATGAGAGCCATAATGATTATGTTTGATACCCTCACGCGTAGCTATTTGCCGAACTATGGGAATGATTGGGTCAAGGCGCCTAACTTTGAGCGTTTGCGTGACAAGACAACGACATTCGGCAATTTCTATGGTGGGAGCATGCCATGCATGCCAGCCAGAAGAGAGCTGCAGACAGGCAGATATAACTTCTTGCATCGGGGCTGGGGGCCACTTGAAAGCTTTGACAACTCCGTGTTTGAGCGATTACAGGAACAGGGAGTATATTGCCATCTGGTGACGGACCATTCTCATTATTTTGAGGACGGGGGAGCGACCTATCACAATCGTTATTCGACCTGGGAAGGCTTTCGGGGACAGGAGGGTGATCGTTGGGTTCCACGTATTCAGGCTATGCCGACGGACAACCATCATCCATTGAATAAAGAAGGAGTGTCGGCCATTCAGCATTATGCCAATAGAACACGGCAGTTGAATGAAGAGGATATGTCGAGCGTGCAGACGATTCAGGCGGGGCTGGATTTTCTGGCACAGCATCATGATCAGGATCAATGGCTGCTGCAGATTGAATGCTTCGATCCGCACGAGCCGTTCTATGTCCCAGAGAAATATCGAGAGATGTACGCATGTAGTGGGGACAAGGATATTCCATTCTGGCCTAAATATCAAAGAATTGATGAAAGCAGCAATCAGGAACAGGTAGAAGCGATGCGAAAAGAGTACGCTGCATTGCTTACGATGTGCGATCACCATCTTGGCAGAGTATTGGATTTTATGGATGAGCACAACATGTGGGACGATACGCTGGTCATCATCAATACGGATCACGGATTCCTGCTGGGAGAGCATGACTGGCTAGGCAAAAATATAGCGCCGATGTATGAAGAGATTATTCATCTTCCGTTCTTCATGCACATTCCTGGTGAAGCGAACTATGACGGATACGTCTATGACGGGGTGTGCCAGACTATTGATCTTGCTCCTACACTGTTAGACTATTTCAATGTCGAGGATAGCTATGATCGTGATGGTACATCCCTGCTCTCTATGGTCAGGGAAGAGAAGCAGCATACGGAAATATTATTCGGAGTCAACGGTGGGCATGTTAGCATTTATGATGGGAGATATCTGTATATGCGTGGCTCAGCAAGGCCAGATAATGGTCCATTGATTAATCAGACTCTGGCCGTAACACGAATGAGAGGGTTCTTCGACAATCAATCACTGTCCCAGATCAAGCTGATAGAAGGGAATCGTTTTAGCAATGGCATGCCAGTCCTGCAATTATCAGTGCCTAATTACATTAATTCATATCAAATTGGACATTTATTGTTCGATATGCAGCAGGACCCGAATCAAGAGCATCCGTTACAGGAGCCTGAGCTGGAGCGACAAATGATTGAAAAGCTGATCCAGAAAATGAAGGAGATAGCAGCCCCGGAGGAAGAGTTCGAACGTCTTGGTCTAAGGCAATAAATATGTAGCTCTTATACGAATAAATTCGTTTCATACAGAGTAGAACTCCTCTATAAGCTTGCATTCATAAAAGATTGTCGCTAAGGGTCAGCCGAAATGTTCCAGCGGCACTTAGCGGCTTTTTTTTGCAAAAAAAATCAAGGAGGCTTAGAATCATCGTAGAAGCAGGATGAGACATAGAGAGGGGCTTGTACGATGAATCACGATCAGCTTATTTTTCTGGGGACAGGTGATGCTATGGGGGTTCCACGTGTGTACTGCGATTGCGGGGTCTGTCAGGAGGCTCGTAGTACCGAGCTGAACCGCCGCCGACGCTCCTCAGTATTGATAAGCGGTAGCGGAGAGCCATTCATGATTGATTGTGGTCCCGACTGGAGAGAACAGATGGAGGCACAGGGCATGCGCATGATTTCGACGATTCTGATCACACATGCTCATTTTGATCATATTGGCGGTCTTCCAGAATGGGCAGATGCTTGCCGTTGGCTAGGCGTTCGCGGCAAGCTATACGCACCGCAGGAGGTACTGCTCACGATTGCACAGCAGTTCCCATGGCTTCAGGGTCATATGGATCTCATGGAGACCGATGGAGATATCGAGCTGAATGGATGGCACATTCATTCCTGGAAGGTATGCCATGGGAAGAATGGGTTCTCCTATGCTTTTCGTCTGATGAAAGGCGATTACGTCTGGGCGTACTGTTCGGATGCTATCAATCTGAAGCTGGAAGAAAAGAGACCATTGGCAGGACTGGACCTGCTCGTGCTGGGGACGAGCTTTGTGCATGAGCTGGCTGCGTTCGAGACGCGCTCGGTGTACGACATGCGGGAGGCTGTAGAGCTGCTGAAGGAGCTGAAGCCCAAGCGGACGATATTTACACATATGTCGCATGATGTGGATCTTCGTAAGAGATACGATCTGAGTCCAGATATTCAACTGGCGCATACCGGGCTGGCGATTGATTTGGCGAAAGCTAGGTAGCAAAAAAGGAGATTCAGGACAACCTCCACAGGAAGTAGTAGAGTCTAGAGCAAAGGATGATTAAAATGGATCAACAACATCAAGATAAGCCGAGTTCCTGTTGTACACCTGGACGAGAACAGCAGCAGACGGATGAATTAATTCCCCATAAAACGGATAGCTGCTGTGCGAAAAAGCAGAAACAGCATGCCTCCATGATTCGCTTGGAGGGGGGACTATTCCGTATGGGGACTGAGGATGCAGAAGGGTTCCCACAGGATGGAGAGGGACCCGTGAGAGAGGTGTTCGTGTCGCCTTTTTATATAGATCCTTATGCTGTGACGAACGCGGATTTTGCAGCATTTGTGGACGCCACAGGATATAAGACCGAGGCCGAAAGATACGGCAATTCCTTCGTATTCCACTTACTGTTGACCTCCGAGCAGCGTGCTGATCGTTCCACGAGTGTGCCGCAGACTCCTTGGTGGCATGTCATTCAAGGAGCGGATTGGAGCCATCCTGAGGGACCATTGTCCAATCTGGAGGGACGAATGGAGCATCCGGTGGTTCATGTATCGTGGCATGATGCCGAGGCATATTGTCGGTGGGCGGGGAAGCGGCTACCCACTGAAGCAGAGTGGGAATATGCGGGACGTGGCGGTCTTGAACAGGCACGTTACCCATGGGGGAATGAATTGACCCCGGAAGGGCGGCATATGTGCAATATTTGGCAGGGACAGTTCCCTATGCACAATGAGGCATTGGATGGTTATATCGGCACTGCTCCTGTTCATGCATTCGAGCCCAATGGTTATGGCTTATATAATATGGCTGGCAATGTGTGGGAATGGTGCTCGGATTGGTTCGACCCACGTTACCATGTGAAATCCAGCCAACATAATCCCATGGGACCAAGTGAAGGACATGCACGCTCCATGCGAGGAGGCTCATACTTATGCCATCACTCCTATTGCAATCGATATCGCGTCGCGGCACGCAATAAGAATACTCCAGACAGCTCGTCTGGCAATACAGGCTTTCGCTGTGTGGTCGATGCTTGAGAATGACATTCTATATGTACGCACCTTTGAGCGGGAGGAGAAGACTCCGCAGCCTGAAGGTGTTTTTTTCACAGCATTAAGATAGGAATAGTCTTTATTTGTACCAAAATGGAATTAACTTTCCGTTTAATGACATTTTCATTTGATTTTTAAGCCTGAATTTACTTTTTTAATGCTTTTTTAATCTGACTTTATTCCAAAATGAAATAAACATGCTATAATGAGGTTACTAGAAATCGATATGATAACACCAGAATGGATGAGAAGCTATGAATCAACATCAGACTACGCAAGAAAAAGAATACAACACGTCATTTTTTGAGTTGTTTATGGTGTTCCTGAAGCTTGGCCCGTCTACCTTTGGTGGAGGATATGCCATGCTGGCCGCAATTGAACGTGAAATTGTAGATAACAAAAAGTGGATGGAGCCCTCCGAAATGGCGGATATGATCTCGGTGGTCGGCTCGGCACCTGGCGGTGTGGCGGTGAATGCGGCTACTTTTATCGGATATCGCCTCAAGGGTGTGCTCGGAGCTATTATAGCGGTCGTGGGTATTACCTTACCGACCTTTGTCATTGTATTCTGCCTTAGTATTTTTGGCATGATGTTCAAGGATGTCCCCAAAGTTGAAGCAGCCCTCAAGGGGGTACATGCGGCGATTGTTGCGTTGATCCTGATCGCTGCTTACAAAATGTTCAAGTCCTCTATTTTTGATGTCTCCACACTTATCATTGCAGGAATGTGTGTAGCCATACTGCTATTCACCTCTGTTCATTCTCTCTATCTAGTGCTGGGAGGACCGATTGTGGGCGTGCTCGTTATCGCCATCAAGGCGGCACTCGGTATGAATACGGCAACTGAGAAATTACCTGCCAAGCAGAAGCAGGACATGACTTATCCTGAATATTACATTTGAAGGTGATGCACAATGCTTTGGCAGCTTTTTCTATTATTCTTCAAAATTGGAGCCTTCTCGTTCGGTGGCGGCTACGCAGTAATGACTATGATTCAGCGAGAGGTTACAGCGCGGGGATGGATTGAGCCAAGTCAGTTCCAGGAAATGGTGACGATCGCAGGCATGGCACCTGGCTCCATTGCTACGAATACAGCGACGCTTATAGGCTATTCCAAGCTCGGCATATTAGGGGCTATCGTTGCGACAGTAGGCATTATATTGCCTTCATTGATTATCGTGATCTGCTGTGCGGCCTTCTTCTTAAGACTGCAGAATAATCGCTGGATGAGCTCTTCCTTCTATGGTCTGAGACCTATTGTAACAGGATTGATTGTATATGCCGCTATTCATTTTGGCATGGGAGCTGTGTCTGGGGAACCGATCATGAGCTGGAATACGATAGGGATGGTATTCATCTGCGGTGCCTGTCTGGTTGCGATTGCGAAGTACAGACTTCATCCCTTTGCAGTTATCCTGCTGTCGGCTGCAGTTGGAATTGTATTGTTCTAAGGTTCCCTTCTCACATCATTGTGGGATGGGAACCTTTTCTCGTAGAGCAGAGATTAGCGCTGCTTCTGTTCAGAAGCCATGTATCGACTAATCCTTGCTGGATAAGATCTGTTGAGCAAGCAAGCGAATACGATCCTCGGCGTAGGCATACAGCATGCGGTAGCTTTTGCAGAAGTAATCACAACCTATACCTGCAGAAGAATCCGACATAGGACGGTTGCGAGGGCATCCTCCGCGGCAATAATGAACGTACTTACACTGCTTGCAGGATAGAGGAAGATCGGATTTGGCCTGACGAAAAAATTCCCAGGCAGCAGCCTGGTTCAGTTCAGCTAATGTCTGATCGCTGGCATTGCCAAGCTTGAAGCTGGGCTGAATGAAGAAATCGCACGGATAAGCATTGCCCAGATGATCCAATACCAATACCCTCGGGCAGCTAGAAGCATGAATGCAGCTTGAGCTTTCCAGTCCGAGCATCTGCTGTAGCCAGTCCTCGAACATTCTGATGGAGCTCACAGGCCTTCCCTCGCGATACCACCAATCAAAGGCTCTACAAAGGAACTGACCGTATTGCTCTGCGCTGATGGCGTAACTGGCGTCCGTAGTGGACTGCTGCGATGTGAAGCTCATACATGGTATGAATTGGACATGCCGGAATGACTCCCTGTCCATCCAATCGAACAACTCCTCCTGACGCTGAATATTATCCTCGTGCAGCACCATCAGTATGTTAGGGTCTACGCCTTCTGCGCGCAAAGTATGCACCCCCTTCATCACAGCCGAGTAAGTGCCAGCACCAGACGAAGTGATCCGCTGCACATCATGAATATGTTGAGGACCATCCAGGCTGACCCCTACGACAAAGGCATATCTCTTGAAAAAAGCTGCCCAGCGCCGGGTAATTAACGTCCCGTTAGTCTGGATTGCGTTGTGTATCAGCGTATGGGGACGGGCATACTGGGCTTGGAAGGATACGACCTGCTCAAAAAAAGGCAGACCTGCCAACAACGGCTCACCCCCCTGCCATAGGAAGGTCGCGTTACCTCGGGCTGCGGACATCATTTCGCGAATGACCTTTTGCAACAAATCCGGGGCTATTCGCTGTACTCCTCCACGAAGCTGGCCCTGACAATGACTATAGTAGCAATACTTGCATGCTAGGTTACATTGCTCGGATACGGTCTTCCACATAATCGCTTGTGGTATTTCTGATAAGCTGGGCTCCTTGATACAGGGAGAGGCGGTTGGTAATGAGATTCGATTCATATCTAGGCTCCTGTCTTAGAACGTAATAGCTTGATGATAAGCCTTCTCTCCAAGTGGGACTGTGAGCAAATTGGATAGAGGGTACGATTTTTCATTTGTTTTTTTCCGACTTCGATCGGAATTATTCGAATTGAATGCGCTATCATTTTTTTTATACTTAAGATATCAGCTAAGGGGAGGGTCTAGAATATGTTTGATAGAATGATGGCATTTATAGAAAAGTTCATGAGTCCAGCGGCTGATTGGGCCTCCAATAACCGCTATCTACGCTCGATTATGACTGCAATCCTGGGCACGCTTACACTTACTATTGTGGGAGCACTTGCTGTATTGATTGGGAAGCCACCCATTCCAGAGATTGTCATGCAGTCAGATGGCTTTATTCCATCTCTGCTGCAAGGCTGGGCGGCGTGGGGGGCCGAGAATGACTGGCTGCGCATTATCAATGATATATCGACAGGGATCATCGGAATCGCCTTCACCCTTGGTTTTACCTTTAATCTGGCTCGTCATTATAAGCTGAATGAGGCAGGAGCGGTAATCAACAGCGCCATGATCTACTTCATGACTGTAGGCCAGCCGCAGACAGTGATGGTAAACGATGCTCCTACCTTGCAAATGGCTATGAGCAACTTCGGAGCTACTGGCATCTTTCCCGGTATCCTGATCTCGATTGTGGTCGTTGAGATCATTCGCCTGTTCCACAGCCGGAATATTGGCTTCAAATTCCCGGATTCCGTACCGAGCTATGTGCAGACGTCATTTAATGCAATATTGCCAGGTGTTGCGTCGGTTATCGTATTTGCCGGCTTGGACCGGATACTGATAGCGGCCTTTGATATTCGTCTTCCTCAGCTCATCACTGCGATCTTTGGTCCGTTGGTATCGAACTTTGATAATGTGTATATGGTCGGATTCTTCATGTTGCTCATCAATCTGTTCTGGTTCATGGGAATTCACGGGGGAAGTATCGTGATGCCGATCTTGCTGCCCATTGAGCTGCAAAACATTGTATCGAACCTGAATAATTACTCTGCGGGTCTTCCTTATGACAAGGTATTCACCACTCCGGTGCAGTTCGGATTCATCATGATCGGTGGTGCCGGGATTTTCGCACTTGCGCTGCTTAATTTCTTCAGTAAATCCAAGGGATTGAAGCAGGTTGGGAAAATTGGAATCATCCCGGCGATCTTCAATGTCAGCGAGCCGACGATGTTCGGTACACCAGTGACCTATAACACCATATTGTTCGTGCCGTTCCTGACTGTGCCTGTTGTCAATACCATCATTACTTATGCGGCCTTTGACTGGTTCAATATTCTGAATGCTCCTATATTGAATGTGCCTAGCCAGACTCCAGTCATCTTGATTGCGATGGCGGCTTCTGCTTCGTTCAAGGCCGGATTGGTTGCTCTGTTCATTATTCTGGTAGACCTTGCCATCTACTTCCCGTTCTTCAAGCGTCTTGAGAAGAAAATGATTAACGAAGAGCTGCAAGAGCTAGCTGCATAGTGAAGTGAGTAGAGCCTTTGGTTGAGGTGTCTGTATGAACAGGAGATACTTATAGCTCCTAATTCGAGGGCCCGTGGGATGGCTTGGGATGCAGTAAGTTGTATAGCGATTAAGAACAGTTAGAGAAAGATAGATAGAGTTAGATAGAGTACTGCAAATATTTAGATGTGAAAGGTGAATTCCATGACTGAGACGAAAGAGTTCAATGTTGAAATGATCTGTATGGACATTATTAGTAACAGCGGGCTTGCACGCTCCCTTCTGTTGGAGGCGATGGATTATCTCAAGCCGCGCAACGAAGAGAAGATTCAGGAGCTGTTCAAGGAGGCCAATCAGGCACTCAAGGCGGCACATCGTAGTCAGACCAGTCTATTGCATGCTGAATCAGGTGGGCAGAAGGTGGAGATGACCGTGCTGCTGGTCCATGCTCAGGATCATCTGATGACAACACTTGCTATACGAGATATGACTGAAAAATTTATGGAGGTGCTTTAAAATGAATATATTATTGGTGTGTGCTGGAGGCATTTCTACTAGTATCCTGGAGAAAAGCATTCGAAATGCAATGGGGCCAGAGCGCTCGGACTGGAAGGTGGAGGCCCATGCGGTAGACCAGTTGGAGCAGCTGATTGACGAATATGATGTTGTATTTCTTGGTCCACAGATTCGTCATAAGCTGCGTGCCGTACAGAAAGTATGCGATCAGAAGGGCAAGCCATGTGAGGTCATTGACAGTCGCATCTATGCGCTTGCCAATGGGGAGAAGCTGCTGGCCAGAGCGATCGAGCTCGTAGACTAGAGGGACCAGCGATGAACAAGAAACCAAATATTGTCATGGTCGTTGCTGATCAATGGAGAGCCGATTCCATCGGATATACGGGCTGCGGAGGTGCTGTGACCCCTAACCTGGATGAGCTTGCGCGAGAAGGAGTTAGCTTCTCCAATGCTTATTGTCAGCTTCCTGTGTGCGTACCGAGTCGCAGCTCGTTCCTGTCAGGCTGGTATCCGCATACAAAGGGCTTCCGCACGATGCATCATCTCATGGGCCCGGAGGATGCCAATATTTTAAGGACTTTGAAGGAAGACGGCTACCACGTGTACTGGGGAGGACGCAATGACTTTCTGCGAGAGGATGTCGACGTAGAGGATTATTGCAGTACGAGGGATGACCAGTACCGTGCTTTCTTCCAGCGGATGAGAGAGTTGAAGGCGCGTCAGCAACAGGAGACGGCTTCAAGTGGAGAACAAGCAGCAGAGTACGACTACTCGCATTATCGCGGAGTTACTGAATCGGCTGAGCATGTGGACCGTGATCAGATCGAACACGCTATCAAGTTCGTACAGAGCTATCAATCGGATGAGCCGTTTTGTATTTATCTCGCACTGGCATTGCCACATCCACCCTATCAGGTAAAGGAGCAATGGTACAGCCAGATTGATCCGGCAGAGGTCCCAGCACCAGTTCGGCTGACTGAAGAAGAGTGGAGCGGTAAGCCATCGATCCTGAGAGGGATTCGCAACAACCAGAAGCTATACGAGTGGACGGATGAGCAGCTACAAGAGATTAAGCGGGTCTATTATGCGATGGGAACCGAACTGGATGAATATATTGGCCAATTGCTTGAGACGCTAAAGGCAGCAGGTGTGTATGATGACACGATGATAGTCTTCTTCAGTGATCATGGAGATTATACTGGTGATTATGAAATAGCTGAGAAAAACCAGAATACTTTCGAGGATATGCTGACACGGGTGCCACTGATCATCAAGCCACCAGCAGGGGTCGAAGCCAAGCCTCGTGTGACTGAGGCTATGACAGAGCTAATTGATATTCAGGCCACTTTACTCGATCTGTTAGGCATTCGTCCCGCCTACACCCATTTTGGCAAGTCTTTGCGTGGAGTGCTGGCAGGAGAAGAAGAGCTTCGTGATGTTGTGTTCGCCGAGGGCGGTCGCCTTGATGGGGAAGAGCACTGTAAGGATGCAGGTCATGCTCCAAGCAATGAATACTGGGCGAGGACTGTCGAGCAGGAGAAAATGCCTCAGCATACGAAAGCCATGATGATTCGTGACCAGAAGTACAAGTACGTATATAGGCTGTATGAGAAGGATGAGTTCTATAACATGCAGGAAGACCCTTACGAGAGACATAATCTGATCGATGATGAGCGTTATGCCGTAGATATTGCACGCATGAAGGAGCGAATGCTCAAGCATTTCTTCGAGACGGGCGATGTTGTCCCACACAGATATGATCGTAGAACCTGATGGAACTATAGAGATAAAGGTGATTGCGTTGAACTTGACAAGCAAAGAAGCTAATCTCCTTAGGCAGCTATTGATTCAAGAGCAACCTATACCTATCAAGCAGCTATTGCTCAGCTTGGAAATCAGCGATAAGACGTTACGAGGCATGATCCGCAGCCTAAACGAAGGATTTCTTGACGGGCAGGGTGAAATTGTACTAGAGCGGGGCAAAGGCTACCATCTAGTGGTTCGTGATAGATCTACTGTCAAGCTGCTGCTCGAGGAATCCGTATCTGTGGAGGAGGCCTCGGTCATTGAGGTATTTCGGCATATGGTTGATTTACACGAATACGTCACGATGGACTATATCTGTGAGCAGCTCTACATTAGTAAGAGCAAGCTGAACGGTATTTTGGGAGACATCAAGCAGTTGATCCAACCCTTTGGATTAACGTTGAAGTCCAAGCCTCATTATGGCATGAAGCTGGAAGGAGAGGAGCTTGGGTTCAGGCTGGCTATTGCTTCCATTCTGAAAGAGGAGCAGTATATCCAGCATCAGGAATATGCAGTTGTAGAGCCGATAGTGGTAGAGGAGTTCCGTCGATTCGACATCCCTTGCTCGGATCTGATCCTGCAGAATCTGATCTATCATATCCAGATTATGCTGGAGCGCTGTATGAACGGACACGTCATCAAGCTGGACGCGCACGACAGCTATGACAATAATTCCAACCTGCAGCTGACCGATCATATTTGGAATCGCCTGGGGCAAGAGTTGAAAGGAACATTACCTAGCAGCGAGAAGGGCTACCTGGTATCCTGTATTATAGGGCAGGTGGCGTCTATCCAGCAGCAGGATCTGGATGAAGTCAGAGTGAAGGTACACATGATTATTGATTCTTTTCTCCAAAAGATTGAAGAGATCTATGATGTATCATTATGGGAGGACGCCCACCTACGAACTAGCCTTCAATTCCATCTGGAGCCGTTGATCAGCAGACTCAAGAATGATGTTCATTATAGAAATCCGATCCTACAGGAGATTAAGCAGCAATTCGCGTTTGCCTTCAATCTGGGCATGCTGTGTGCGGATGAAATTGCGAAGATCTACAATAAAGCATTAACAGAGGATGATATTGCCTACCTCACCATGCATATCGGATTGGCGCTGGAGCGGGACGTGAAGCTGTCCCGGAAGACCTTTGATCGGATCGCAATCGTGTGCACAACGGGGAAAGGCACCTCTGAGTTATTAAAGTTCAAGATTCAGCATTCCTTCCCGAATGCGCATTATGTCAGGACATTTTCGCTTTTTAATAAAGAAGAGATTCTGAAATTTGAGCCTGACATTGTTTTCTCCACCGTACCTATTCAGGTAGGTTCCTATCCTGTTGAGATTATTAGTCCCTTTTTTACAGCAGAGGACCGCAAGAAGCTGGTCGTCTATCAACGGAGGAAGGACAAGGAGCGGCTGATTGACCGTTATTTCTCTGAGGACCTGTTCTATGGGTCATTGGATGCAGCAGTGAAGCAGGAGGCTATCGGTCAGCTTTGCAGCCGTATGGACAAGACAGGCATTGTTCCCCCTAATTTTGAAGAGCTGTGCTTGATTCGTGAAAATCTGGCCAGTACTGCTTTTGGCAACTGGATTGCTCTCGTCCATCCCATTGAGCTGTGCTCGGTCGTCACCAAGGTAGGTGTAGGGATTCTGAACAAGCGCATCGACTGGTCCGGCTTACCGGTCAAGATTGTCTTCGTTATTGCTCAGGCCAAGAGTAATGAAGCACGGGATCTGTTACTGTTCATACAGGAAATCGTGCATGATTCTTCATTAATGCTTCGTCTGTGCGAATCCGAGACGTTCGAGGAATTCAAGCGTATCCTTATTGAAGGAACAAGCTCCGAGTAATCATGGCAAGTTCATAAGGCACTGTCAGTGAGTCTATCGCTGTACAGTGCCTTTGTTATGCAATGCTACTTTAAATTCGCGCGTCTGTTATCATGTCTTCTCCTCACAGCCTCTGTGCAATCTCTAGCAGCTTGCCGATGCCTAGCCGAATCTGTGACTCATTCACGTAGGAGTATGACAGACGCATCCTGCCATGGTGCCTGTAGGGCGGCGAGTCGAACACCTTACCTGGCACAAAGGAGACAGAGGCTTCCATGCTGCGGTACAGAAGATGGCTCGTATCGATCTCGGGCGGCAGCTCTACCCATAGATTCAGTCCCCCCTGCGGACTGGTCCATGTCCACGTGCTTTCCTGCAGGCATGCTTCCATGACATCCTTGCGCATTTGCAAGGCTGTGCGGAGCTTGGACAGGTGCTGCTCCATACGTGGGGATTGCACATATTGGAGGAAGAGCTTCTGGTTGAGCAGCGGTGATCCATTATCCGCCAGCGCTTTTACAGCATGCAGTAATGGCATGAGGTCAGGTCGGCAGATCAGAACCGCGATGCGCAGACCAGGAGCTACATACTTGCTGTAGCTACGAATGTACAAGGCTTGCCCTGAAGTATCGTAGGCGAAGACGGGGGCTGGGGGACGTTTTTTGAAATAAATATCATAGGTGCTGTCATCCTCCACCAGATAGCAGCCGTATTTCTCGGCTAGCTCGGGTAGTAGCTTGCGCTGCTCAGTAGGAACAGAAAACCCCGTAGGATTGTGAAACGTCGGCGTCAGATAAAATACCCTTGGCTTCTCTACCCGTAATATCCGTTCCAGTTCCTCGAGATCATATCCGTAAGGATGAATATCCAGGAAGGTCAGCTGTGCGCCTTGTTTACGGAAAATCTCCATAGCCGGACCGTAGCAGGGTCGCTCTAGCAGCACCCGATCTCCAGGCCGAACGAGGGCCCGCGCAGTCAGATCAATAGCCTGTTGGGCTCCTGAGGTAATGAGGATCTCATCGCTAGTAAGATAGAGATGCTCCTTCTCCGTAAGTTGCAATGCGAGTGCCTCACGTAGCTCGGCGTCACCAGCCAGGGTGGAGTAGCTGCCAAGCAAGCGTGGATACTGTTCTGTCAGAGAGCGCAACAGTACATTCCAGTAATGGTTCGGCAGGAGAGTCGGATCAATCAGGGACTGTGAGAATTGATAGGTCGCCTGCAGGGAATGAATGCGCGGTAGTGAATCCCAATGACGCCAGACCGAGATGGCCGGATCGTCTGCTGGATCAGAAGGGACAGAGGGCTCCTTGGCTCCGACGTAGTAGCCGGACTTGTCTTTGACATAGACGCTGCCCTCCTCCTTCAGCACCTGATACGCTTTGAACACCGTAAGGCGGTGAACGCCTAGCTGCTCGGACAGACTGCGTACAGAGGGGAGCTTCTGATGCTCCTTCCATTCACCGCTCTCCATTCGCACCTGTAAATATTCAATTACCTGCTCGTATAGCTTCAGGCGATGACTCGGCTCAAGTCTTGATTGGGGCTGATCCTGCTCTAACTGACCACCATGCTGCAACTGACCATTTTCCATATGGTGCCTCCCGATCACGAATGATGTTGTGTTCTATTGTACCGCAAATCCCCTCGAAATCATCATGATCTGTTCTGTCATCTTCATTCTGTTCTATGGACACTGCTGTATGATGAATGACAGATGAAGGAGGGGCTCCGATGATTGCAGTAGGTTATATTGTGATGTGCCTAGTATTCGGCACGACGTTCTTGGCTATTAAGATTGGTGTGGAAGCAGGGCTACCGCCATTTTTGTCCGCAGGCTTACGCTTTATGGTAGCGGGGATACTAATGTTTACTTGGATGATGCTAAGAGGAAAGGTGCAGTGGTCGCTGCTGCTTCGCAAAGAGATGCTTCTGACGGGCTTAGGGCTTACCTTTGGTACTTTCGCGGCTCTATATTGGGCAGAACAGTATGTTAGCTCAGGCATTGGGGCCATCCTGTCGGCTACAGGTCCATTGATGATTATGATGATCCAGACGTTGCTTCTACGGCAGCCCATGTCTGTCCGCATGCTTGCGGGCTGTGTGACGGGCTTCGCGGGTGTTGTGCTGGTGATGCTGCCGGGTCTGTCTATTGCCGGAGGTGGGCTCTGGATGTGGGGATGTATCGTAATTCTGGTGGGTGAGCTATGTTATGCCGCCGGAGCACTATATTCCAAACGAGTCATTGTTCAGTTCCAAGAGTCCCACCCTGTAGCATTGAATGCTGTACAGATGATGTATGGTGGACTGCTTCTCGGTATACTGTCATGCTTCACGGAAGCCTGGGATTACACTGCCATTGTCGTATCACCTGCAGTCTGGTCGCTGGTATATTTGACGGTGATTGGTTCCATGGTCGGGCACAGCCTGTTCTACTGGCTGGTGGCACGTACCAATCCCTTATTTCCAGCAACATGGCTGTATATTTCACCGCCAATTGCTGTAGGGCTGGGGGTTGTGTTCTATGGTGAACATGTAACCTGGATGACGTGGGCTGGTGTGGTGCTGATTGTATCTGGATTGCTGACAATGAATGAAGGCATAATGCGCTGGATCAGAGCACGGATGGGACGTACGGCTCCTGTTCCAAAGCAGATGTCGTGACAGGATAGTCGTGTGGAGGAGGGCGTGCAGGAAGAGAATAAAGGGTACGGCCCCCTAACTTCCTAACGTGCAGAATCAACTTATTTCTATTGCGAATTATCCAGATGCTTGTAGTTAAAGCTAGGATTCACGCCATGAACGGGGGCGCTGCTGTATTGGCGGATGCTCCCGTTTTCTTTTTTGTAGAAATACCTTGCCTCAGGCTCATCCGTGAAGACGACCTCGGTGCTAACTACAGGAGCTTTTCCGATGCTGGTGTCGATGCGCTGGATATCAGACTGCTGGTAGCCTTGTGTCTGCAGCAAGTACGTCTCAACTTCGGTAGTTCGACTGCTAATATAGTATTGGCGGTATGCAAGTGCAATTAGAACAACTACGAGTAGAGACAGCAAAATATACAATGGAGCTCTCTTGGTGCGCAAGGGCTATTCCTCCGTTCTTGTTAAGGGATAGATTGAACCTGCTTGGCTCAATTAGGCATTAGTATCTTGACCAGATATGATATCAGGTTGAAAAATCTGGGGAGTGTAGACGTTAGCAGATAGCGGGTCTATACTCACATTCGATCTGGCCAAATCGCAAAGACCAAAGATCAAAGACAGCCCTGATCGGCGAATAGCTTCATGCGCATCAGGGCTGTCGTGGTCATGACCATCTATCCTAGTTCTACGAAAACTCAATAACGAGTACTGACCCCAAAAAGTCGTTACAGTCGCTATTTATCCTTAGTTGGCGTTCAGAATAAACTTGTCGATGACATGCTTAACGCCATCCTCATTGTTGCTCAAGGTTACATAGTCGGCAAGCTCCTTCAACGCTGGGATTGCGTTACCCATCGCTACTCCGAGACCTGCACATTCCAGCATTTCATGGTCATTCCAGGAATCACCGATGGCAATAGTCTCTGACAGATCGCATTTATAATGGTCTGCAAGGAATGACAGGGCATGGCCTTTAGTGCCTTCATGATGCATGAACTCCAGGAAGTGCGGCTTGGACTTTGTAATATGCACCTCGTTGCCCAGCATCTCGCGCAGGATCGGAGCGATTTCGTCCAGCACCTCAGGCTCATCAATGACGAGCATCTTATGCGTAGGCTGCTCCACCATTTTGCTGAATACCGGTTCAATATAATAAGGTGTCTTGTTCAGAGCACAGTAATCAATAAGCTTCTGATTCTCCTCACGTGAATAGAGCTTGTCACCGATGTAGGTCTGCAGGTGAAGATTGCGCTCCAGACAGAACTCATACAGCTTGCGAGCTGCCACGATTGGGAGATAGCGTTCGTAGAGCACCTGCTCATCCAGTAGATTCTTGATCAGAGCTCCTTGGAAAGTAATAATCGGTACGTTCAGACCTGTCTGACGGGCAATAGCCTGTGCCGACGAATAAGCGCGGCCTGTAGCCAGCGTCACAATGACATCATTGGCGATTGCAGCCTCCAGCGCCTGCTGGACAGCAGGGGTTACTTCCTTATCATCGTTAATCAGCGTGTCATCAATATCAATAGCCATCAATTTGTACATAGTTCTCGCTCCTATTCTCTCTGTAAATTCTCTCTAGGGTTACTTACCCTGATTGTCAAGATACTAGTCCTCAAGCAGCACCAATCCGATGAAGTCATCTGTCTCCAGATTACCGAAATAATGCTTGAGATCCAAGGAGGACAAGGCTTCTCTCACAGCCGATTCCTCATAGCGCTGGCCTCGCAGAGCGTCCTCAATGTCCGCTACATCACCTACACCGAAGAAGTCGCCATAGATTTTGATCTCCTCAATATGACCATCCTTCAGATCCATACGAATGTCAATGAGACCAATCGGGAACTTCTTGACATGCTTGATGTTACTTGCTGGTGACAGACCGTAGTTCCAGTCCCAAGACTGATAGCGCTCTTTGGAGATTTCATGGATCTTGGCCCAATCCTCCTCGGTTAGTTGATATTGAGGCACCTGCTCAGCCTCCATGCCGAAGATATGACGAAGCAGCTCTGCCCGGAATTCCTCAATAGTCATAGGCTTGTCCATCAGATCCGCAATATTTGCTACACGGCTGCGTACGGACTTGGTGCTCTTGGACTTGAATTTCTCAGGATTGACGTTCAGAGAAGCTTGCACATCGTCCAGGTTCAGATTGAACATCAATGTGCCGTGACTGAACATCCGGCCGCGTGTAGAGAACTGGGCATTTCCGGAGATTTTACGCTCACCCACCTGCAGGTCATTTCGTCCGGTCAACTCTGCAGGTACGCCCATGTCGTGAAGTGCATCGACTACCGGTTGGGTGAATTTACGAAAATTATGGAATGACTGTCCGTCGTCCTTGGTAATGAAGCTGAAATTGAGGTTGCCAAGATCATGATAGACAGCACCGCCACCGGACAGGCGACGAACCACCTGAATATTATTGTCTTTGACATACTCGGCGTTGATCTCCTCCACCGTATTCTGATGCTTCCCGATAATGATGGAAGGCTTGTTGATGTAGAACAGCAAGTAACTATCGTCTAGCGGTAAATGCTTGAGGGCGTACTCCTCAATTGCCAAATTAATCGCAGGGTCGGTAATGCCCTGATTGTCGATGAACAGCATGTTCATTCCTCCGTCTAAGCAATATTGTCTGGCATAATGCATACGTTCAGCAAGAGGCTCTCAAGCTTCCCTGTAAAGGGCGGACGAAAATATGTAGCGCGAAAATGTACAGCACAAAGGGGAAACGTCCATAGCTTAGGCCAGATAGCTCTGTTAATCGAGTGCTATCGCATCCTGAGATTCCTCACCATGCGCATTGCAGGCGAACGTATTCTGCCGATTCTATCAAAATTATAACATTCGCAGACGGTCTCTGCACCGCCTGATCTGATTTTGAATTGACGAGGTAGGAAGGACGGCCCCATAATGGGAACCAGCTACTGGGCACGGTCGCCCAGAAAGGATGAATCGGTATGATTGAAATATACGGACATGGAGGAGACCGGGAGACAGCCGCCGGGCTGTACGGCTTGCCTGCTGCCGATTTTCTTGATTTCAGTGCCAATATCAATCCGCTCGGACCACCCGATGAGGTAAAGGAGGCATTGATGAACGGGCTGCAGTCTGTTGTCAGGTACCCTGACCCGGGCCACCGTTCGCTGAAGGGTCTGTTAAGCCGTAGATTGCGCGTCTCTCCGGAGCGAATCAGTATCGGCAATGGCGCAGCTGAGAGCATGGCACTCATTCTGCTTGGATTAAGGCCACAGCGGGTCGGATTGGTGGAGCCATGCTTCTCGGAGTATGCCGAGCTGTCGCTCAAGTTCGGGGGAAGCATCAACCGGGTATATGGCAAGGCATCTCTTCAATGGAGGGCGGATGTAGAGGACATTCAGCGCTTGATAACGGAGGTGGATCTCCTGTTCATGGGACAGCCGAACAATCCGAATGGAGTCCAATACGGGAGAGATGAGCTGCTGGCTGTTGCTGCTGCTGCCGAGCGTTCGGGGACTTACCTGGTGCTGGATGAAGCATTCATGGATTTCATCCCGGCAGCCGAACGAATCACACTGCTTCCTGAGCTCGAACGCTATTCACGGGTGATTCTGATTCGCTCCATGACGAAGTTCTATGCTATCCCGGGCTTGCGTCTGGGCTATGCGCTGGCTGCACCTGATGTCATTCGTCGCATGACCAACCAGCAGGTGACGTGGAGTGTGAATGGATTTGCGTTATTGGCTGGCGAAGCCTGTCTGAGCAGTGGACAAGCCTATGAAGATGAGACATTGAAGCTAATCGCTCAGGAAAGACAACGTCTGCTAAGCGGTCTATCTGAGCTGGGCTGCGGGGTGACGGCTAGTCAGACGAACTATTTGCTGGTCCGGGCGCCTGGGATGTGGAAGGCGGTAGAGCTTCAGGATGCCCTGGGGCGTCGTGGTGTGCTGATTCGCAGCTGCGCCATGTATCCTGGCTTGACGGATAGCCATTTTCGAATTGCGGTCAAGGATCAGGAGGCCAATCAGGTGCTGCTGTCCGTTCTGGAGGCTGTGCTAGAGGGGGAGCGACGAGGTGGTCGTTAGTGTCATTGTAGCTGCAGCGTATGTGCTGGACCGCCTCATCGGTGATCCCCGCTGGATTCCACATCCGGTCATCGGAATGGGCAAGGGCATCACACTGCTGGAAAAAGGGATTCGGAGCAGGTGGCAGTCACCCCAGACGCTTAAACGGGCTGGCCTGCTCTTACCCATATGCATTGCAGGTGGAGCCTATGGGATAACCTGGCTTCTTATTACAGGGCTCGCCATACTGCATCCATGGCTTGCCCTAGGGGCGGAGATTATACTGCTAGCGACAACTATTGCCTCCAAGGGACTCAAGGATGCCGGCATGGCGGTGTATCAGCAGCTGGTACAGGGAAATCTGCCTGCAGCCAGACAGGAGCTGGGCATGATTGTTGGCCGGGATACCAACGAACTGGACGAGCCGGAGATTGCTCGGGGGGCGGTCGAGACGGTTGCCGAAAATATCGTGGACGCTATTATCTCACCGCTCTTCTACGCATTGATTGGGGGAGTACCACTGGCAATGGCTTATCGCGCAGTGAACACGCTCGATTCCATGGTCGGCTATAAGAACGAGAAGTATAAGGACCTCGGCTGGGCCTCAGCTCGTCTGGATGATGTAGCTAATTATATCCCTGCACGCCTGACCGCGCTGCTGCTCTTCATCGCAGCATGGCTGAATGGCAGCAGCGTCAGCGGCAGTATTCAGGCGGTGCGCCAGGATGCCCGTCAGCATCCCAGCCCGAATAGCGGCTACCCGGAAGCGGCCGTGGCAGGTGCGCTGGGCATTCGGCTCGGCGGATATAATGTATACCATGGTGTCCGTTCATTCCGGGCTTACATGGGACAGCCGCTTCAGCCGCTGCAAGCTGAGCATATACGCCGAACGGTAAGGCTTATGTTCATGGTCTGTAATCTATTCGTTGGCCTGTGCCTGGCTGTTACAGGCATCTGGCTCCTCATGGGTTAGGCGAAGTAGTGTATACCCAGGATTGTTTATTTAATATAGGCTGATTTATGGACCTCGTTCATCAGGCTCGTTTATGAGCTCTCTGAATCAAGATAGCTAATTATTAGACAGGTTGCACCAGTTGCCTATATTGTGGAAGGAGGTCGAGCGATGCGCCACAAGGTTGAGCTAACGCTGGTTCGCCACGGAGCTACACAGTGGAATCGGGACAAGCGCTATCTAGGGCACACGGACGAGCCGCTATTGGCAGAAGCACATGATTCGCTTCGCTCATTGGGCAGCTGGCTCTCGGATCAGAGCTTTGATCTTATCTACAGCAGCGATCTCCGGCGATGTCTTGAGACACTGGAGATCGCTGCTCCTGCGTTGCTGCCGAAGGCGATTCGTGATGAGAGGCTGCGTGAACTGCATTTCGGCGAGTGGGAGGGGGAGACCTATGCTACGCTTAAGGATATCCCGCTATATCGAGCCTGGATTGATGATCCGCGCCGATTCACGCCGCCACAGGGTGAGAGCTGGAGCAGCATGGATGCCCGAATGCTCTCGTTTGTGGGTACACTGCGGCTGGCGTGCGGCCCGACCCCATCTGTGGATCGGACGATTATGCAGGGCTCGACTTCCTTGGCCCCCTCGTCACCCTCGATTCCTTTGTCTGTCCTGGCTGTCACCCATGGCGGAGTCATTCGTCAGTTGGCTGCGATGGTGGTTGCTGGACTAGACTTCTGGGATGTACAGGTGGAACCGGGAGGGGCCGTTCGATTGGAGCTTAAGTTCACTACGGACAGCATCATCGGAAGCTACCTTGGACCTGTAGAGCTGGAATAAGGAAGTTGTTTTTTGTTCACTTATACCAGGAGCTGGCGGTTGTAAGCATATCTTATTTCGCCTATAATCACTAAGTAAGTGCAAGGAAGCTGTCCATGTTACAATAATCTCAGCGGATTGGGTCAGCCTGTGGCAGAAGTAGTACAGGCTGTGAAAAGGGAAGCCGGTGCAATTCCGGCACGGTCCCGCCACTGTATGCAAGGGGATGTCGGCTATATGCCACTGTCAGCGTAAGATGACGGGAAGGCTGTCGGGATGCTGTGCCCTGCAAGTCAGGAGACCTGCCTTCTCTGCTTAGTACCACGATCCTTCGAGGAAAGGACGGCGTGTATTTAGTGATGTTCCATACAGCAGGATCATGCCGTATACACTGGAATGAACACTATAATGACCCGGTCCTCGTTGAGAGGTCCGGTTTTTTTGTTTCCCATTTTATCCAATAAGACAGGAGAGATCACAATGACGAGAACAATGAAGATATGGATGACGGCGCTGCTGTCCGTAGTACTTGTACTAGGGCTTGCAGCATGTGGCAACGGAGCGAATCAAGGAACGGAGCAGCAGGGCGCGGAGCAGGGGCAGCAACAGGTGGTGGAGGCCGGACCTACGGAATATCCGCTTACTGTGAAGGATGCGACAGGGCATGAATTCACCTTCGAGAAAGCGCCGGAGCGAATCGTATCTGTCTCCCCGGCTGAGACGGAGGCGCTCTTCGCTATTGGACTGGATGAAGAAATCGTCGGGGTGTCAGACTACGATGATTACCCGCAGGCAGCGCTCGCCAAGCCCAAGATGGGCGGAATTACGAAGCCAAATGAGGAATCCATTATTGCCGCCCAGCCGGACATTGTATTTGCAGGTATTTCCTTGAGCGAGGAAGCTACCAACAAGCTAAGATCTCTTGGCATCCAGATTTTCAAGACAGATCCCAAGACCTTCGACGATGTGATGGCTAACATTACGCTCTATGGGCAGATTGCAGATCGGCAGGTAGCAGCCAAAACCGTGACGGACCAGATGAAGGCGGATATTGCTGCGGTGAAGGAAGGAATCAAAAATATCGGAGAAGACCAGCGGCTGAAGGTGTATGTCGAGTTCTCACCAGGCTGGACGGTCGGCAAGGGCGAGTTCATGGATGAGATGATCACACTGGCTGGCGGATGGAATATAGCATCGGATATGACGGGCTGGAATCCAATCAGTGAAGAAAAGGTAATCGCTGCGAACCCTGATGTCATTCTATACGGCAGCAATGTAGTGGATTCGAAGACTGGGGAGACGTTGGAGCAGATCATCAAAGCAAGACAGGGATGGTCGAAGATCAACGCGATCCGCAACAACCGTGTATTCGGATTGGAGGATAATCTGATCAGTCGTCCAGGGCCGCGCGTTACGGAAGGACTCAAGGAGGTTGCCAAAGCAATCTATCCTGAAATCTTCAAATGAAACGCTCATTAGCAGGCTATGGTGCGCTTGGAGGTGCGCTGCTCATATTGACGCTGCTCGTCTGTCTCGGGATTGGCTCGGTGCACCTACCCATCTCTCACATTGCAGGGATTCTTGGGCATCAGCTTCCCTGGCTGAAGGAGAGTATTACGCCATACTGGGAGGCTTCAGCTGAGCAGATTATTGTGCAGGTGCGCTTGCCCCGCGTACTGCTAGGTATGCTGGCGGGCTCAGCACTGTCTCTGGCGGGGGCAGCTTTTCAGGGGGTGCTGCGCAACCCACTAGCAGACCCGTTCACACTTGGGGTGTCCTCAGGGGCGGCTGTTGGCGCTGCCGTGCTGATCTATTGGGGATTGCAGTATGCCTTCTTCGGTCTATGGACATTGCCGATGATTGCTTTTGTTACAGGAGTCATGACCCTATGGGCAGTCATTACGCTTGCTCGGGAAGGTAGGCGAATTCCCACGAATAGCCTGATCTTGTCCGGGGTGGTCATGCAGTCCTTTCTGGGTGCAGTTGTATCCTTTCTGACAGCCATGTCCAAGGAGACGGTCAATGAGATTCTATTCTGGACTATGGGAAGTCTCAGCCTGAAGGGCTGGTCTTATGTGTTCCTTCTGCTGCCCTATGTATTAGTCGGTATTCTGTTCCTGTGGAATCGCGCTCGGGTGCTGAACATTCTGGCGCTCGGGGAGCGTCAGGCAGCTCATGTAGGTGTAAAGGTAGACCGCACGAAGCTGTGGGTCCTGATCGTAGCTACGTTATTAACGGCTGCGGCCGTGTCCATATGTGGTGTGATCGGGTTCGTGGGGCTTGTCGTGCCGCATATGATCCGTCTCATCACGGGTCCTGATTATCGTCTCATTATTCCTCTGTCTGCCTTGGGCGGTGCGATCTTTATGGTCTGGGCAGATACGGCAGCCCGCTCTGTACTGGCTCCGGTAGAAATACCTCTGGGAGTGGTGACAGCATTTGTCGGAGCACCATTCTTCGCCTTTTTGCTGTATCGCAGCAAGAAACGGGGAGAGGGAGGCTGGATATGAGCAAGACGGCTATTAGTTCTGGCGTGGAGAGTCCCGCGGTGAACGTACTGCAACTGCATAAGAAATATGGTGAGGTGTCCGCCATCACGGGGTTGAGCTGGTCCGCAGCGCTGGGAGAATGGTGGGGCGTCATCGGTCCGAATGGCAGTGGTAAATCTACATTAATCCAGCTCTTGTCCGGGGTCGAGCAGCCTGGGAAGGGTGAAGTACGGATTATGGGACGCCTTGTGTCGGAATATCGGCGCAAGGAGCTATCCAGAATTATCGCTGTACTCCAGCAGGAGGGACTTCCCCCGATGGGCTATACGGTGCGGGATGTTGTGGAGATGGGGCGCTTTCCCCATCAGGATTGGCTGGGCAGGGACCATGATGGTGATGCGCGTCAGATAACGGAGCAGGTGCTGGAGAGGCTGGAGCTGCTGCCATTGGCAGAGCGCAGACTGGATCAGCTCAGCGGCGGTCAGCGGCAGCGAGTGGCACTGGCGAAGGTGATGGCCCAGGAGCCGCAGATTCTGCTGCTGGATGAGCCGACCACGTATCTAGATATCAGATACCAGCTTCAGTTCATGGAGTTACTGTCCGAGTGGCGGCAAGAAACAGGGATTACCATCATTGCGGTGCTGCATGATCTGAATCTGGCAGCACAGTTCTGTGACCGCATGCTGATCCTGCAGGAGGATCAAGCTGGTATATGTGGCACGCCGTCGGAGCTGCTAACGGAAGACACGCTTCGTAAGGTGTACGAGATTGATTCGTTGGTCATTGAACATCCCGATCATGGTGCGCCGCAGCTGCTGCTGCGCAGAAGCTCACGCAGATAGAGATTCAAGGAGAGTACTAGCACCTTGACCGAATACGATTGTGGGTTTGAATGATCTGAAGAGAGCGTGGTTAGCGGAAAGCGGGGAAGTCCTAGAGAAACGAAGTGTCCATCTTTAAGCTTGCTGTTCATCAGCTTTTCCATTTCGTTCAATAGAACAGCAAGCTTAACAAGGGTCGACAGGGCTCCCCGCTTGCAGCGGCTCTACACTCCTATTTGATCTGCTCAGTAACAACATTTGCGAAGGGGATAGTAGGATATGGAAGGGGATAGCAGGATATGAATGAAGAATTACAGCATCTCTTACATACAGTTAGCCACAATATGGCTGATCAGGAGGCCGAGAGCGCGGCTTCGGCTCATCTGGACCAGCTCACTAAGCCGCCAGGTAGTCTCGGGAAGCTGGAGGCTCTTGCCATTCGACTTGCTGGAATCACAGGGAAGGTACAGCCAGAATTCACGCAGCGTGCAGTCATTGTCATGGCTGGAGATCATGGCGTGTGTGCCGAGGGCGTGAGTGCATTTCCGGCTGAAGTAACCCCTCAAATGCTGTACAACATGCTAGAGGGCGGGGCTGCTGTCAATGTGTTGGCTAGACAGGCTGCTGCAGATGTCATCTGTGTAGATGTAGGTGTCAATGCTGAAGTGGAACATCCATCATTAATCAGCCGCAAGGTCCGTATGGGAACAGCGAACATGGCCCAAGGTCCTGCGATGACCCGAGAAGAAGCAGTGCAGGCGATTCTGGCCGGAGTATCTGTGGCTATTGATGCAGTAGAGCGAGGCCATCGTCTATTGGTTACCGGAGAGCTGGGAATCGGGAACACGACTGCGAGTGCTGCGGTATCGAGTGCGCTCACGGGGCAGGATCCTGCACAACTGGTCGGTCGAGGCACAGGCATAGATGATGCGGGTCTAGATCGGAAGATTGATGTGGTTAGAAGAGCGCTGAAAGTGAATCAGCCAGATAAGGCGGACGGGCTTGACGTACTGTCCAAGGTTGGAGGGCTGGAGATTGCGGGTCTGACTGGCGTGATCCTCGGCGCAGCCTCTCGTCGCTGTCCAGTTGTGCTGGACGGATTCATTTCCAGTGCTGCTGCGCTAGTTGCCCGTAGCCTTGAACCCCAGAGCGCGTACTATCTGCTGGCTTCGCATTGTTCACATGAGCAGGGGCATGCTGCAGTGATGAAGGAGCTAGCTCTGGAGCCCTTACTTCATCTGGATATGCGATTAGGCGAAGGGACTGGAGGAGTCCTGGCTCTGCATCTGATCGACTCTGCCGCCTGCATTATGCGGGAGATGGCGACGTTCTCCAGTGCGGGCGTCTCGGGAAAAGAGGTGGCCTCTTCATGAAATCGCTGGTGACTGGTGGAGCCAGAAGCGGGAAGAGCAGCTTTGCTGAGCGCTTGTGCATGAGCCGTGCGAAGGTAGCCACTTATGTGGCTACTGCACAGGCTTTCGATGCCGAGATGGAGCTTCGAATTGCCGAGCATCGCCGTCAGCGGGAGCAGACAAGCTTTGCCTGGCGGACAATAGAGGAGCCATTGCAGCTACCTGAGCTACTGCATCGTAGTGAGCTCGGCTCAGATCAATCGGAATCGCCACCACCAGCGCTTCTGGTGGATTGCCTCACGCTATGGCTGTCCAATCTGGTACTCGCTAATGAAGCCATTGCCGAGCAGACGGCACGGGCAGGGATTGCAGCTCTGGAGGAGGCTGTCCGGTCATATCAGGGGCCGCTGATTCTGGTAACGAACGAGGTAGGTAACGGTATCGTTCCCGAATATAAGCTGGGCAGGCTGTACCGGGATCTGAGCGGCGTCATGAATCAGCGAATGGCCGCTATCTGTGATGAAGTATTTCTGGTGACAGCCGGCATTCCTGTTGAACTGAAACGGCTGGAGTACAAATGGTAAGCAAAGGTAGAGGACATTTGGATGCTGTTGCTGCCGCATTCCAGTTCCTATCCCGCTTGCCGGTGAAGAAGGAAGTAGACTTCACTCCCAAGGTCCTGAGACAGAGTACAATCTATTACCCTCTAGTGGGCCTCGCGATTGCCGCTGTGGTATGGATCAGCGCTGTAGTCTTCTCCTTGGTGCTTCCGCCATTCCCTGCTGCAGTTCTTACCTTGATCGTATGGGTATGGCTGACGGGAGGCTTGCATCTGGATGGTTGGATGGATGCCGCTGATGCACTGCTTAGCTACCGTACAAGGGAACGAATGCTGGAGATTATGAAGGATAGCCGGGTCGGTGCCATGGGAGTGCTAGCTTGTGTGCTGCTGCTGTTGCTGAAGCTGTCCTTGATTTACACAGTACTTACCGAAGGTCCTGTAATAGCTCTAGTGCTGCTTCCGATGGTCTGGAGCCGTTGGTTCATGGTGCGGGCTATCCATCGCTGGCCGACCGCCCGTGGAGATGAAGGTCTGGCTGTACTTTTCAAGGATCTGGGGGCCTCTGAGCTCATTCGCTGCACACTGTGGGCTGGGGGAATCACCCTTCTGCTGGTCGCAGGAGAACTAAGTCTCTACAATTCCAGTTATTATCTAGCGGCGTTCGAGCCGATCGGTTATCATCATACGGCCTATTATGTGCTGTGTGCTGTGCTGCTTCCGTTAGTGGCATGGGGGATCGGTCATGGAGTCGCAGAGCATATCCATCGTCGTCTTGGAGGCTTGACCGGGGATATATACGGAGCATTGAATGAACTGCTGGAGACGGCTTTGCTGTTATTCCTGATCACGCTGTACGGCATCTATTGACACGTATCAATTGATCTTGAGGAACCTACGGGAGATGCAGATATGAAAGGAGGGGCCAGGATGACATCTGATCAGATGGATTCCCGCAAGAAGGCTGCGGTCCTGATGCTTCAGGGGACAGCCTCGGATGTAGGGAAGAGTATTATTACGACGGCACTATGCCGGATTTTCACTCAGGATGGTTATCTAACAGCTCCGTTCAAATCTCAGAATATGGCCCTGAATTCCTACGTAACGCCAGACGGCAAGGAGATCGGAAGGGCTCAGGGCGTTCAGGCTGAGGCATGCGGAATTATGGCTACGACGGATATGAATCCGGTCCTGATCAAGCCCACGAGAGATATGCATTCCCAGATTGTAGTCCATGGTGCTCCATTTGCTAATATGAGTGCTGCAGATTATCGGAATCATTTTCTGCCTAAGGCTAAGGGAATGGTCATGGAGTCGCTGGATCGTCTTCGTGGACAGCATGATGTCGTGGTGATGGAGGGAGCGGGTAGCCCGGCGGAGATCAATCTCAAGCAGCGAGATATTGTTAATATGAATCTGGCTGGCTGGGCGGATGCACCGGTGCTGCTCATTTCGGATATTGACCGTGGTGGGGTATTCGCTTCCATTGTAGGTACGATGGAGCTGCTGGAGCCGCATGAACGAGATCGGGTAAAGGGATTCATCATCAATAAATTCAGGGGAGATATTTCCCTGCTGCAGCCTGGGCTAGAGTGGTTGGAGGAACGTACAGGGCTTCCTGTTCTTGGGGTGTTGCCTTACGTGAAGGATCTACGGATTGAGGCGGAGGATTCCGTCGTACTGGACTCTTTGCCTCGTCAATTCATGAAGGGGAAGGACATCGACATTGCTGTGATTCGTTATCCGCGTATTTCGAATTTTACCGATCTGGATGCGCTGGCGGCTGAAGAGGATGTCAGTGTGCGATATGTGACGGAGCTGAGTCAATTGGGTTCGCCAGACATCATTATCTTGCCAGGCACGAAGGATACGATCGGAGATCTGCAGGTGCTAAAGTCCAGCGGTCTGGCTCAGGCGATCCGTCAGGTATGGAGTGAGGGCAGCTGTCAGCTTGTCGGCGTATGCGGCGGTTATCAGATGCTTGGAGATTCTCTCTATGACCCGGATGCAGTAGAGCACCAGCAGGCCAGAGTAGAGCAGGGGCTGGGAATGCTTCCGTTAACGACCACCTTCATGAAAGAGAAGCGGACGGTGAGAGTACAAGGTGCTCCATTACAGGATTGCCCTATTCGCTTGTCGGCGTATTCTGCACCTGATCCAGCGGATCTCGTCGAAGGAGCGAAGCACAAGCCTGCTGGCAGTACGGGGATTCAAGATATGGAAGAGGCTGTTCCACAAAGGCTGGAGATTGATGGATATGAAATTCATATGGGAATAACGGAATACCGGGCTTCTGAATCTGTGTGCTCGCTATTTCGCCTGTTGAGAGAAGACGGATCAGAGGTAGAAGAAGGTTGCGGGACAACAGATGGTCGTGTATGGGGGACCTATCTGCACGGTATATTTGATAATGATCGGCTGCGACGGGCCTGGCTGGACCAGATTCGGGAGCAGAAGGGCTTGCAGCCACGAATGACGACCTTCTCAGCCAGAGAGATCAAGAATCAGGAGTTCGACCGTGTCGCGGCTGTTGTGCGGGAGCATCTGGATATGGATCGCATCTATCAGCTGCTGCAGACTCAACAAGGGATAGGGATCGAGACAACTAGCTAAAGGCTGTCAGCTAAGACTTGTTGGTATTATATATTCATCAATCCAGCAACTACGCAACATAAAACAGACTCCAGCATCACCATCGTACGTGCTCGTGAGAAGCGGCTACGTAAAAGGTGACTGGAGTCTGTTTATTTTAAGCCGAGTAGTCTATATTTTGAATTTGCGAACAGCCTCTTGCAATGTCTTGGCTTGTTCATGAAGCTCTCCGACAGTAGCAGAGTGGCTCTCCATATGCTCAAGTTGATTTTCGGCGGTCTCACGGATATTCGTGACCATTTGCTGAGACTTTCCTGTAATCTGCGCTGTCTCTTCCACCGATGCGCTGACCTCTTCTGATCCGGCGGATACCTGCTGTGCCGCTGCAGAGACAGATTGAATGGTCGAATTGATATTCTTGATAAGCTCTAGCAATTCGCCAAATGCTGTTCCAGCCTGCTGCACAACCTGGCTACCGGATTGCACTTCCTCCCGGACCTTAATCATGGAGTCGACGGAACGCTCGGAATCCTCCTTGACGGAGTTCAGATAGTCATTGATTTCTTCCATTGCAGTCTTGGATTGCTCGGCGAGCTTGCGTACTTCACCAGCTACAACTGCGAATCCGCGTCCATGCTCCCCGGCACGTGCTGCCTCAATGGAGGCGTTAAGGGAGAGCATCTGGATCTGCTGCGTAATCTCGAAGATTGAAGATACTACTTGTCCGACGGCTTCGGAACGCTCCTTCAGCGTACGGACGAATTGAGTCGATTCCTCCGTGGCTTGGCTTACATGGATCATCTGGCTCATGGCGTCCTGAGCCAATTGATTTCCGTTGACAGCTTCCTCAGTAGCCTTGCTGATCTGCTCGGACACATGGCCAGCGGATTCAGCAATGTGCTGAATGCCTTGGGTAATCTCTTCCATGGCGCGAGCATTCTCTGAGGCTGCCGTCGCAATACTGCTGCTGCCATTGAATACTTCATCTGCTGCCACCGTAGATTCTTTGACCAGGCCATTCATGGAATTCACACGCTCGAAGAGGGTATTGGAGCCTGTTACTACAGAGCTGGAAGCCGTAAGGACCTGTCGAATCATTTGCTTCAGATTCTGGGTCATGGAATGGAAGCTCTTGGCAAGCTGAGCGATCTCGTCCTCGCCCTTCACACGAATATCATGCGTAAGGTCGCCGAGAGCAATCTGTTCACTGAGCTTGGCTAGATCAGCAAGCGGTCGTGTCAGTCTGCCGATGACCCAGGTGGATGCCAGCCAGCCAACGATGAGTGTGGAGAGGGTTATTCCAACACAGATCCATAGAATCTGGCTAATCTGACTGGTGATAGCTGTATAGTCAACACTTACTCCCAGTACGAGGGAGCTGCCAGGAATACCGAGGAATATCGACTTGTGAATACCATGCTGATCAGAGTAAATGTCACTCATCTGCGGCTCACTGCTCTGAGCCAGCAGATCAATTCCTTCTGGCGCTACGAAGCTATCTCCCACTTGATAGGTAGAGTCGGGATTGCGAGCCAGAATGACCACCTGCTCTTCGGTGGCATCCAGGAGAAATGCAGTTTGCAGATTCAGCTTATTGACTTCCTGCTGCAGGTAAGTCTCTGCCCCCATCCGACCGCTATCTCCGCCCTGCTTGGTCTGCATCGCTTGTGTAGTGTTCATATTCTTGTAGACATCCTGCGCTCCAAGCATCAATGCCTGATCGTATTGCGGAATCACGTGGGTATTAATGATGTTCATGGACACAAAATAAAAGCTGAAACTGAATAGTACCGAAGTAGCCAAGAGGATCACCAATAGCAGGAGCCTCAATTTGGCTGATATCGAGCGCGAAATTCGCTGCATGCAAAAATTCCCCTTTCAATAAGTATAAGCTTCTCTTCTCTCTGCAGCCTGTACAGGCTGTTACTCCAAAGGCCGCTGCCCACCTGGTGAGGTGCCCGCGTATTCTCTATATGGCTTGTCCTTGGTAGTTCCGAACAGGGGACAGTCATAATACATTATCGTTTCCCTTATGTAATGGGCTCAAAAAAATAAGATAAGATCTTCATGTCGAGGACCTGAATTTTTCCAAGAAGAAAGGGGAGAAATGCGATGTTCGTATGATGACAGCTCCCTAAAAAGCAGCTTAAGAACTATTCTACAAAATTAACCCGTGGTTGAATAGTAAAAAATACCCACTTTCAAATAAAAATTATACATCATTCATATAAGCTAACGCGGATATGTTATGTATTGGGATAGCACACAGTTAAAGATATTTTTGTGAGGAGAAATAACTGGGATTCCGAGTGACATTCCACTTGATGTGTAGGCATGATCCACTTCTTCGAAAGTGGAAAAAGTTTTGAATAAATAAGCCTACCTGTTTAATTGGTTTTGTGGTATAGTAGTTCAGCATGCAAGACATGGAATATCGAAGCAGAAGAACATACATACTTCCAGATAGGCTGGCGTTTAAAAGCTGGCACACTCGTTTAAAAAGCTATGCGGACGTAAGTAAGCTGCTTCAATTCAATAGAATCGGGAGGGTCTTGAATGGATACATTGTGGCTTGTTCTTAATATCGTAATTATGTTGGGCTTACTTGGCCTCTTGTTCTGGACACAGAAGAAGCATCTATCATTCACGAAGCGTGTATTTATTGGTCTTGGTCTCGGGATTGTGTATGGTGCTATTCTGCAGATGGTGTATGGAGCGGGCTCAGAGGTAATCACGAAATCTGTAGACTGGTTCAATCTTGTAGGTAACGGATATGTGAAGCTGCTGCAGATGATTGTCATTCCGCTCATTATGGTCTCGATTATATCGGCCATTATGAATCTGAAGGGCAAGCAGAACGTCGGCAAGATGAGCTTTTCGATCATTGCCATCCTGCTGATTACAACGGCAATTGCTGCTTCAGTAAGTATTGTAACGAGCCTGTCCTTCAATCTGACAGCGATTGAGATTAGTAGCGGCGAGGCTGAGCAAGCCAGGGGAGCGGCGCTGGAGGAGCGTGTGGGAGAGGTGGAGAACCTGACGATCCCGCAGCAGGTATTGAGCTTCATTCCTTCGAATCCGTTCGCGGATATGACTGGAGCACGTAGTACTTCCACACTGGCGGTCGTCATCTTCTCCGCCTTCATTGGAATTGCAGTGCTTGGACTTGACCGGAAGAAGCCGGAGCAAGCCAAGACCTTCCGTGACATGATTACGGCGGTATATGCTGTCGTGATGAGGATTGTGACATTAGTACTGCGACTAACGCCTTATGGGGTGCTTGCCCTGATGACGAAGGTTGCTTCCACGACTAATGCGGAAGAGATCCTCAAGCTGGGGAAATTCGTCATTGCGTCCTATGTGGCACTGATCGTGATGTTCATCATTCATCTGGTCCTGATCGGACTATTCGGCTTTAACCCATTGACCTACTTGAGAAAAGTGATGCCGACGCTTGTCTTCGCCTTCACGTCCAGATCCAGCGCAGCTACGATTCCTCTGAATGTCGAGACGCAGACGAAGAAGCTCGGTGTGTCTGACGGTATTGCGAATCTGTCTGCATCGTTCGGAGCCACGATTGGACAGAACGGTTGTGCAGGTATCTACCCTGCCATGCTGGCTGTCATGATTGCGCCAACTGTGGGCATTGACCCTACGAGCTGGGATTTCATCCTCACACTGATTCTGGTGGTTGTCATTGGCTCCTTCGGGGTGGCTGGAGTCGGAGGGGGCGCGACCTTTGCATCGCTGATTGTACTGTCCACAATGAGCCTGCCTGTAGCTCTCGCTGGACTTCTGATCTCTGTAGAGCCACTCATTGATATGGGGCGTACAGCTCTGAATGTGAATGATTCCATGACCTCTGGCTTGATCTCCAGCAAGATCATGAAGGAGAACGATCAGGATGTGTTCAATGACCGCGGCAGTGATCTGGATGCGGCAGTTCAATCCTAAAAATAGCTAAATATGAAAATGAGCCCGCGCGGGTGACACAGGCACTATGAGCCGATGTCAGCCTGCGCGGGCTTGTTGCTGTTTACAGTACGGTTAGTTCTTTAGGGAAGGAGGTCAGCACCTCAACGCCAGATGCGGTGACGTATACGTCATCCTCAATTCTTACGCCCCCAAGCTGAGGAATGTAGATACCCGGCTCTACCGTGAACACCATTCCTTCCAGCAACAGATCCGTATTCGCACCATGAACGGACGGATATTCATGAATGCCCATTCCAAGACCATGACCGAGGCGGTGGTTAAAAGCAGAGCCATACCCTGCGCTCTCAATCACCGAGCGTGCTGCTTGGTCAACCGATGCACAGGTCACACCTGGCCGAGCGGCCTGAATCCCTGCGAGATTCGCCTGTAGCACTGCATTATAGACAGCCTCTGCCTCTGGCGAGATATGTCCGAAGGCAAAGGTCCGTGTAATGTCTGATGCATAACCGTTCGCGTAGACACCAAGATCGAACATGAGCAGATCACCGTGTTGTAGCTTGCGGGCTCCCGGTACACCATGAGGTAGTCCCGTGTTGGTACCGAACAAGACCATGGTATCGAAGGAGGGGCCGTCAGCTCCGATCTTCTTCATGTGGTATTCCAGCTCGGCTACGAGTTCGACCTCTGTAACACCTTCCTTCACATGGGTCAATCCATGACGAAGGACATCCTCCACAAGCTGAATAGCATGCTTCAGACGCTGGATCTCCTCAGGCGATTTGCGTACCCGCATATCACGCAGAACAGGCCCGACGTCAGCATATTGCTTTGCTCCAATGGCTTGTCTCATGAGCTCAAAGCGGGAGACGGAGACATGCTCCTTCTCGATAGCGAGCGTCTCCATTGCTGCACCGGTCAATTGCTGCAGCAGTACGTATGGATCACTGGTATCCGTGTGACTCAGAATGCGAGACACGCTTGAAGCTTGTCTTGCGGCCTCTTCATCCAGTGCAGGAACGATAAGTGCAGGCTCTTCTCCTTGCAGCAGGAGCAGTCCAAGAAATCTCTCATGGGGTTCACTGGCGAAGCCAGTCAGATAGTATACATGCTTCGGATCAGTGATCAGGACGCCTTGCCATCCATGCTCTACCATCTGGGCGTGAAGGTTGTCCAGCTTGTTATTATTCAATTCTATTCATCCCTTTCCCGCAGCCCTAGAGTGACACATAGTTGATACAGGCTGCTGAACTTACTGCTCTATATTATAATTCAAGCAGAGATGGTCTGCATCCTGCGCTTGAGCATAACGCAGTGGATGAACGTTTAAAGCTAGACCAGGCGGGGTAATGCCCCGTGTAAGCTGTGCTTAATCTGTACAAGCTGATGAGCTTCAGAAGGGGGCTATAGTCAACGTGTCTAATATGAGATTATCTGCCATGATCAGTGGCTCCGTGTTGCTATTCGCAATGGGCTGTTCTTCAGGAGCAACAGATGCTCCAGCAGCTCCTCCGCTCCAGTCAGGCGCACCACAGCAGGAGCAGGCTCAGGGACAAGAAGCTAATATTGAAGCAGGAGTTCCCGGACATGATTTTGAAATCCGACTCATTGCTGAGGGATTGAATGTACCATGGGAATTCGTGCAGGCCGAGGATGGCAAAATGTACTTCACGGAGCGTCCGGGTGTCTTGCGAGTGCTGGAGAATGGCTCGGTGAGGAATGAACCGCTTCTGGAGGTACCCGCTCCATTTCTTAGTCGTGGAGAAGGTGGATTGTTAGGCCTTGCTCTGGACCCGGAATTCACGACTAATGGCTACGCTTATGTGTACCATACCTATGAGGAGAATGGGGAGACACTCAATCGGGTGCTGCGGCTCCACATCAAGGAGGATCAGGCCGCAATTGATGCAGTGCTGCTTGATCAGATTCCTGGCAGCTCGAATCACAATGGCGGCCGACTACGAATTGGTCCAGATGGGATGCTGTACATCACGACAGGTGATAAGTCCGATGCGATGCTGGCTCAGGATCGGGAGAGTCTGGCAGGTAAGATTCTTCGGATCAAGCCGGATGGCAGCATCCCTGAGGATAATCCTATTCAGGACTCTCCAGTCTACAGCTGGGGCCACCGCAACCCACAAGGTCTGGCATGGGATCTGACAACTGGACAGCTGTACAGCTCCGAGCATGGAGCCTCCGCTCATGATGAGATTAATGTCATTGAGGCAGGAGTCAATTATGGATGGCCATTAATCCAGGGAGACGAGGCTGCAAGCGACGAGAGTAGCGAGGAGCTTCGTACACCACTGCTCCATAGCGGTCAAGATACCTGGGCGCCTTCCGGCATGGAGCTGATACAGGCGGGACCTTGGCAGGGCAAGCTGGTCGTAGCAGGTCTGCGAGGGGAAGGCTTGCTCCTGATGGAGCCACAGGCAGAAGGCAGTGCATTGGCGGACGCTGGTACTAGTCCTTCAGCAGAGCTGCGCTTTGAGGGGGAGTGGGGCCGAATCCGCGGAATCATGGAAGGTAAGGACGGTACTATCTATATATGGACAAATAACCGTGATGGTCGTGGAAGTCCTACAGATCAGGATGATCGTCTACTGGCCTTGGTGCCACGGCATTAGAAGTCTGTCGGCCTAACTGAAGCAGCAAGCTGCTCGCCCATATGATGGATATTCACTCATCGGGTCTTGAAGGGAAAGGAGCACGCAAGTTAATTATTTCGAATTGATCTGTTATCTGTTACCTCTTATTGCTGTCTGTAGTCTGTCGACAAAGAAGCTGTGTACCAGTCATGTGGGATTGTCCCTTATGTCTGGTGGACAGCTTTTTGGTAGGTGTGGAGCAGAACCGACAATGTGTCAAGTTTTTGGAATAATTATGCAAGTGTATTTTGAGAATCAATAAATAGCATTATTTTCTTTTATTATCCAGTGGTATATAATGGGTCTAACTTCTAATGTATATGTTTTCCATAATATTATAAAAAATGAAATATGGAAGGAGGATTCACTTGCACACACCTACGATTCGGACAGAGATCAGAGAATATCTGGAAGAGCATGAGCTGAGTATGAGTGAATTTGCCGCCACTGCTGAACTGAATGCGGGAACGGTGAGCGTTATGGTCAAGAGCAATCGAGCCCTATCGGTACACCAACTCGACAGTGTGACGAAGGCCATGGGGAAACCAGAGGATTATTTCTACACACGCTACATTCAGGAGTACATACTGGGGTCATCTGTGGACTGGCGAAGAGCCAAAAACTTCCTCCAGCGCTGCATGGAGCTGAACAGACTGGATTGTATCGAACAGGTAGTGGGTATACTTATGGATAACATTTCCTATTACGCAGCGCCGGTGTTTGATTTGGCAGAGGATTTCTTTGCTCAGGATCAGTGGGAGGCAGCGGCTATACTCTATAAGAATGTTGCCTTCAACGAGAGACACCAGCATTCAGAGCGGCTGGCGGTATGTCAGTACAGATTATTCAAGATTCGGATTGGCGACGATCAGGTGCAGAATCTGAAGGCTGCTGTGGAATTCGATCCTTATACCGAGCGGCTGGATGAGGTGGAACAGTTGGATGCACTGAAGGACCTGGCGAACCTGTACCGCTCACTGGGGAAATGGGATAAAGTGTTCGAGCTGGCACAGGCCATGGGACAGCAGGCCAGAATTCTGTATGAATGGAAGTACAGCTCGAAGCGTGAGGATCGTGAGCAGCTTGAGAAGATTGCGAAGCTCAGCGGACCATTATTTGGATATATTGCCTACTCTGATCTATTGTCTGCCAGTGCTTGCGATGAGCGTGGAGATTATGAACAAGGCGCACGATTCATACAGGCCTACGCCGATCTGAGCTGGGTGAAGGAGCAGGATGAGGAAGCGGAGAAGTGGAAGAGATCATTTCTGGAGTGGGCGGCGTCCAATGCTTGCTTGAACAAGCTGATGGCCGGGGATATTCGTGTATTGCCTGAATATGTACAACATATAGATCAGAGTGAGGAGGATATTTTCGTTGAACTGATTAATGTTATAGAGGCAGCCATGCGCCATAATGTGGACATCGACGATATTATTGAACGCTTCGAACCGAAGGTTATGGATTCATGGCAGAGAGAAGCAGATGATGTCTACACTCGGCAGGTACTGCCGGGAGAGGTCTCGCTTTATTGGTACAAATTAGCCAAATATAAGTTGCTCAAAGGAGTGTACTCTTATGGTCTTAAGTGCCTTATCAATTCTTTGGAAATATCCAGTACAATAAATCATACAGCATTAATCATTAGTAGTATGGGATTGTATGAGCAATTTCGAACATTCTCTGACGTTGAAGTTCAGGCACAGTATAGCACTATTATTAGAAGGGTGTGGGATAAAGAGAATGAAAAAGATGGTTTCTATTTTGGTAATTATTAGTTGTGCATTATTAGTTAACTGTCTTGACCTGGCATCACAGCAAGGGCCAGTACATGAATTTTCCGGAATCATCCAACCGCAGGGCCATAAAGGTGGATTTTGATCGTGAAGAGTAAAGTAGCCCCTTAAGTCATGAACATGACGGGGTACCTTCTTTTCTCACTATGGTAACAAGAAATTAAGCCGTCTCTTGGAAAAATGGAAGCTTGTTAACCATTTCTGAGGAGATGGTTTATTTTTGTACATTAAAAATTAAAAAAAAGAAAAACTTACATTTAACCTACAAAAATCCAATTTTCTACTTCAAGCTGTTTTATTTTGACCTCTGGTTCTCAGGATCCCGTTTGTGGTCTGCCCATCCCAGGCCCTTCAGCTTATTCCACGCTTTTCTTCTAGACCTGTCAGTCCTTTTGCATTGGAAGTGTCCTATCTAAATCTCCTCATAAGAAATCCCCTATAGTAGACAGAGTAAAGTACTTGCTTTTCTCTGTCTACTATAGGGCGACTATATCATTTCCAGTGGTTCTTCTATCAAACAATATCCTCATCTAACCGATAAATGTAGATAATGGATAAAAAAATCTTTATAGATATTAATGGGTATAAATTGAAAAAAATCAACGATCAAGGAGAACACATATGAATCCTACGGTAACTTAAGGTCAAATGGAAGTCATGCCTTATTCCTTCGTTCGTCTGCATGAGCTGAAGATTGTCAAAACGGTAAATGAACACGTGCGCATGATGTGCAGTGGCATTATTGCGGAAGAGAACAGAGAGCTCTATATACGCACTTCAGACGAAGAGACAGAGGTGCAACGCTGCAAGGTAGCTAGGACACAGATCTAGGTGTACTCAATGTATAGCCATGGCGTCTATATCAAGGACAAACCTGTCTTGACCGTAGAAGATGCCATTTACGGCGAGAATATAAGCAAGAAGTATGTTGGACTATGCAAATTGCTACATGGCCTTCCCTGCGAACCCCAGATTGAGTTCGGGGCCAAATGAACGGGAAGAAAAGAGGATGTACTCATTGAGGGAGTCCCCTGCTTTGCTGAGTAATTCTACATTAACGTACAGTTGCAAAGGCATACCCTGCGTACGGATGCTGGGAGATATGGCTGTTAATGCAGTAGATCTTCCCGAAAGTGGAGGGTTGATCTCGATTGCAGACGATGGGCAGGACGCTTGGGCCTGTCCCGGTCATGGATGAGTCCGAAGGCATCCGAAGTAGACGGCAAGAGTAACGAACAAGAGAGACGATAAGGGAGACGACAAGAGATGCAACAAGGGAGTTGTACACTAAGGAGACAGAGGTATGAATATGGCGAAAGACCGATTGACCTATCAACAATTACATGTCGTCTGGCCCTATGGCAGTATCCGTCTTCAACAGCTAGACATGCTTCAGGAGTGGGGAGCGCACGCCAGATTGAGCCTGCAGGGAAGTATTGAGCCCACGCTTGCCGAAAAGATTCTCGCACAGGCTAGTTCAGACGACAATATCGAGCTATGGTACGATGACGAGCAGGGCTCGAGACGTCCCTTGTTCATGGGACAGCTGTATGATGTACAAGTACAGCACGCCCCGGAGCAGGCCACGGTTCAACTGGAGATCATCTCCCACAGCTTCAAGCTGGATACCGAATTCAAGAATCGATCCTTCCAGCGGGTGGATCAACAATTCGTAGAGATTATAGATACCGTACTCGCGGACTATCCAGGAGCAGACAAGATCGATGAAGCCTTTGGCAAGCAAGCTACAGGGCAATTCATTCTGCAATATCAGGAGACGGACTGGGCCTTCTTACAGCGCTTGGCCTCGCATGCGGGAGCCACGCTCATTCCGAATACATTGTCCCATCACCCTCAGATCTGGATCGGGATTCCACAGACGGGTAAGCAGATCCGGCTGGAGGATGTTCCTTTTACATTGAAAAGAAATCTGGCCCCCTATCTGGATCAAGTCATGAACCGAGGAGCGAGCGTACGTGCAGAGGATTATACCCGGTATACGTTCGAGTGGGATCGTATCCTGCAATTAGGAGATGAGGTGCATCGGGGACACGAAGTCTACGTGATTACTCGGCGAGCCGGTCAGATGGTCGGAGGGCTTATGACCTGGTCCTACGAATGTGCCATTCCTGAAGGGCAGCGAGTACCTAAAATGTACAACCAGACGATTATCGGCGCGTCGATTGAAGGTAAGGTTATCGAGGTCAGCCGCAATCAGGTGCGTCTGCATTTGGATCTGGATAAGCAGCCGCCACAAGCGGCTCAGTGGTTCCCGTATTCAGCCGAGGGCAATCAGGTATGGTATCTCATGCCGGAGAAGGGCGCACAGGTGAAGCTGTACTTCCCGGGGCAGGATGAGGATGACGCGATGGTCATTCAATCCGTGAGAACGAAGCCCTCGACGAATGTACCCCGAGCGTCTTCTGTTGCTCCTAGCGCGCCTGGAGCTATCGTCGAATCGCCAGCTCAGCGCCATGCACGAAAGACCGCCGATCCCGGGGTCAAATCCTTTGCTAATCCAGAGGGAAAAGAAATCTCGTTAGGCCAGCAGGAGCTGGCGATGCATGCCCAGGAGGGCGCCCTGTACATCAACATGAATGCCCACTATGGTGTGAGCTTGAATAGCACCCAGCGTGTCCAGATTCAGGCGTCAGGCGGCCTCAGCCTGTCTGGCGGACGTATTCAGTTCGTCGGCTCTGACGGTCTTCATCTGGGTACGACTACGGAGAAGCTGGATCTGGCGGAGCAAGTGAACAGCCAAGGGACGGAGGTGCAGCTCGAAGCTTCCGTGCATCAATTCTATGGCGAGCCGCTGCTCTCGGCATTCGAACAGCAGGTAGCCGAAAAAGGGATTGGAATGGTTATGGCCTCCCGCGCCCTGGACAATGCGCTGGAAGAGGGCAAGGGTACGCTGGATGCAGGCATAGAGTTCGTCGAGGGCGTGTGGAATTTTGCCGTGGATGTCGTCGATATGGGTGCGCAATTGCTCAATCCCGTGATCGAGCCAGGCGAGATGTTTGGGAAAGGTTTTTTGGAGCATAATGAGACGCAGGCCGGGCTAGGACGTGCTATGGAGTCGACCGGGACGTATATTGCAGATACGGTCATGCTGAAGAAAAGCTGGTCTGAGCTGGGCAACGACATCGTAGGGGCCGGGGAGTCATTGATTGATCCATTTGTGAAGGTCTATGACGATAAGGGCAACGTACTCACTCGCAGCGCCGAGGAGAGCTATAATGCAGGATATAACCGGGTCAAAGCCGCGGAACGGGTCGTGGATATCGTAGGTGCTGTGAAAGGCGTGGCCAAGCTTGCGAAGAGCGTCGGAGATATGAGCAAGGGCACTCCTGCAGTACACGGGGAGTCAGCTGGCGGCAAATCGACTAATGGGGGCGGAGATGCAGGCGGAAGGGGCATGGTAGCTCCTCGTTGGAATGATACCCTGCACGATGCCGTCAAAAGTCTAGGTGGAGATGGGAAATTGAAGACTAACGCCCTGCGGCTCCCGCTGGATATGGCCTCGCTGGAGAGCTTTATGCAGAGCCTTGCGAATCGGATGAATATCTTTTCCAAGAGACTTGTTCCCGTCGGATTCGGGAAAATCAGTAATGGGCGACCTAGATGGGAATTCGAGGACTATTCCCGGATGGATAGCGATGGTCGTGGAGGCTCTGGTGGTGGACCGGATAAGCCACCTAAGGATCGGCATGAGGATGAACGGAAGAAAAGGGAAGATGAGGAGCAACAGAGAAAGGATGAAGAGGCTGAGGGGACGGGTGAAGCTCCTCCTATAAAACCTATTGAACCAAGAGGGGAACCTATAGAATTTGTTCCTAATTTCAAACAGGAAGAGATTGCATTAAAAACTTATGAGAAATTAAGAGCATCAGGGCTAGATATGCGGGAGATAGAAATGTTCGCTCGAAATACCGGTTTAAGCTTAGAAGAAGCGGTACAGTTAAAGAAACATATGATATTGACTGAGCACATTAACTTAGTAGACACAATAAATGGAAAGTATTATTATAAAGGTTATTTTGATCCCGTAATTGACGTTGCTTATGGCTGGGAACAGGCATTAGTAAGAGAGTTGACTGATAATGAAAAAGTGTGGTTCAGGAAACTAGCTGACCATGAGCTAGCAGAAAGTAAAATGATGCAAGATGGATTACCTTACCGTGATATAAATGAATTTAATGGAGGTACAAAGAACGAAAGTACAAAGGGTGCTCATGAGTTGGCACCACCACCGCCCGGAGGTTTCCCGGGTTTCAAACCAAAAATTTGAGGTGATAGAATTGATCGGTAATTTTGAAAAGGCGAAGAAAAGGGTGCGAAACATTAATTGGGAAATAAAGAATTATGATAAGCCTTCCCATGCTGTTTTAGTAACTGAGTTTATTAGAAGGGGTAATATTTTTTTAGATTCCAATTCCATAGGTGATAACAGGCGTGCTATTTTTAACGCAGTTGAAATTATTCAGTTTGATGTACCTAGTTATATAAAGGGAAATTATATTGAACAGGACAATGTTAATATTGACTGGGTTGTTGAATACCTTTGTACTTACTATATTGACTGGGCATATGCAGTTGAACAAGAAATACCCATTGCATTGAAATTTCATGATTTATATGATCCTATAATTAAACTTTTTGAGAGAGGAGGGAGAATCGGCTATCACCATAATGAATTAATATGTGGTACACGTGGATGGCCGCGGAACTCTGGGGCTATTACTAGAGATCTCCTGCCACAAGACATAAGCGATGAGACCCTTAATGCCCTTGACGCGAACAGTTAGGTAATTTTAATACCACTAGCCCACTATATAAAATAATTAGTCAATTATACGCCACAATGCGAGCTAACCATCGTGTTGTGGTTCTTTTTTTATCCGCATGCTAAGCTTTTTTTGCATGTTTAAAATCAAAGCAATAGCAGGAAGGATCATCATGAGGATGAACGGAAAAGAAGGGAAGATGAGGAACGACAGAGAAAAGATGAAGAGGCTGAGGGGACGGGTTATGCTAAGTACGATTATAAAAAGGTTGAAGAGGTAGAGAACAGAATTAGACATGAATCTAAAGAGCACGGGCAGTTTTTTGACAAGGATGGTAATTTAATTGGGGACACCGTTATTGGTACTGAGAAGGCAATAGATGTTAGTGATTATAGGGACAGAGGAAAGGATGCTGTGTTTACTCATAATCATCCTACTAATGGACCGTTTAGTTTGGAAGATATGATGGTAGCTGTAGACTTTGATATGCTAGAGATGAGAGCAATAACTCCCAATGGAAAGACGTTCAGTATGACAAGCGGAATTGACGGATGGAAAGTTGATGGCCAGTCAGTTCGAATGGTTTATCGATTAGTACAAGAGGAGTTAAGAGCAGATGTTAATTTCAATAAGTTATATAAAGAGGGACGAATGGATGAAGCATGGGACATGTTTTATGATAAGGTAGCAGAAAGAATTGGTGGGGAATATAAACGAAAATAGGACGGTGATAAATATTGAACAAGAAGTTTCTTTATAGTAAACCTAGTATTATAGGGGTGTTAGATTCAGGAAATGATGAATTTAACGATATAGGTTCTTGGCTTTTTGATGATTCACCAGCATTACTCAGAAAAAAATTTAGGGAAGATTCTTTGGATGAATTAGTAATGGAATTAATTGATATTTTCCGAGAAGGAAATCCGAATTATCAAGAACTGGCTGGTTTATTTGGCTTGGTTAAAATAGAAGAGGATGAACAAGAAGGATTAAAAATATGGAACGTAAGGAATATTGAACGGCTAGCAGGTGATTTAAAAAAAATTGAAATGCATATTGATGCTCAAAGTTTAATTATTAATAAGCTATATTTACATATAAATGAGTTGTCTAATTTACAAAAAATAAAGCAGAAATTAAATGATAAGTTTGAAGAGGTATCTTATCAGGATATTAACGGAGGGCTTATATTTAATGAAAAAGAGCTTATTATAGGCATTATTAAATTACCAGAGGAGAAGTAAAATGGTGAAGCCTTAGCGAGTTCATCAAAAAAATAGTGTAAACTTGGTTTACAACTCGAACAACAAGATCGTACAATACAACCAACAAACCAGACACTAAACTATTCAAACACTTGATAAACCTTCAAAAGCTCTTTCCCACTTGAATTATGAGTAGGAGTGAGCTTTTTTGCATGTTTAAAATCAAAGCACTAGCAGGGGAAGTAGAGAGGTGTATGGTTTACTACACAATTCCTCGCAGCATATGAGCAGCTTGGATGGATTGGTGTTTATTGTAACACAGTCCAGTGGACGAGAGAGCTATGGCACGCCCCGGAGGAGGCCACGGTTCAACTGGAGATCATCTCCCACAGCTTCAAGCTGGATACCGAATTCAAGAATCGATCCTTCCAGCGGGTGGATCAACAATTCGTAGAGATTATAGATACCGTACTCGCGGACTATCCAGGAGCAGACAAGATCGATGAAGCCTTTGGCAAGCAAGCTACAGGGCAATTCATTCTGCAATATCAGGAGACGGACTGGGCCTTCTTACAGCGCTTGGCCTCGCATGCGGGAGCCACGCTCATTCCGAATACATTGTCCCATCACCCTCAGATCTGGATCGGGATTCCACAGACGGGTAAGCAGATTCGGCTGGAGGGTGTACCTTTTACATTGAAAAGAAATCTCGCTCCTTATCTGGATCAAGTCACGAACCGTGGAGCGAGCGTACGTGCAGAGGATTATACCCGTTATGCGTTCGACTGGGATCGTATCCTGCAATTAGGAGATGAGGTGCATCGGGGACACGAGGTCTATGTGATTACCCGGCGAGAAGGGAAGCTGGTACGAGGACTCATGACCTGGTCCTACGAGTGTGCCATTCCTGAAGGGCTGCAAGTACCCAAGAGGTACAACCAGACCATTATCGGTGCGTCGATCGAAGGTGAAATTATCGAGGTCAGCCGTAATCAGGTGCGTCTGCATCTGGATCTAGACAAGCAGCCACCACAAGCGGCTCAATGGTTCCCGTATTCAGCAGAGGGCAATCAGGTGTGGTATCTCATGCCGGAGAAGGGCGCACAGGTGAAGCTGTACTTCCCAGGGCAGGATGAGGATGACGCGATGGTCATTCAATCCGTGAGAACGAAGCCCTCGACGAATGTACCCCGAGCGTCTTCTGTTGCTCCTAGCGCGCCTGGAGCTATCGTCGAATCGCCAGCTCAGCGCCATGCACGAAAGACCGCCGATCCCGGGGTCAAATCCTTTGCTAATCCAGAGGGAAAAGAAATCTCGTTAGGCCAGCAGGAGCTGGCGATGCATGCCCAGGAGGGCGCCCTGTACATCAACATGAATGCCCACTATGGTGTGAGCTTGAATAGCACCCAGCGTGTCCAGATTCAGGCGTCAGGCGGCCTCAGCCTGTCTGGCGGACGTATTCAGTTCGTCGGCTCTGACGGTCTTCATCTGGGTACGACTACGGAGAAGCTGGATCTGGCGGAGCAAGTGAACAGCCAAGGGACGGAGGTGCAGCTCGAAGCTTCCGTGCATCAATTCTATGGCGAGCCGCTGCTCTCGGCATTCGAACAGCAGGTAGCCGAAAAAGGGATTGGAATGGTTATGGCCTCCCGCGCCCTGGACAATGCGCTGGAAGAGGGCAAGGGTACGCTGGATGCAGGCATAGAGTTCGTCGAGGGCGTGTGGAATTTTGCCGTGGATGTCGTCGATATGGGTGCGCAATTGCTCAATCCCGTGATCGAGCCAGGCGAGATGTTTGGGAAAGGTTTTTTGGAGCATAATGAGACGCAGGCCGGGCTAGGACGTGCTATGGAGTCGACCGGGACGTATATTGCAGATACGGTCATGCTGAAGAAAAGCTGGTCTGAGCTGGGCAACGACATCGTAGGGGCCGGGGAGTCATTGATTGATCCATTTGTGAAGGTCTATGACGATAAGGGCAACGTACTCACTCGCAGCGCCGAGGAGAGCTATAATGCAGGATATAACCGGGTCAAAGCCGCGGAACGGGTCGTGGATATCGTAGGTGCTGTGAAAGGCGTGGCCAAGCTTGCGAAGAGCGTCGGAGATATGAGCAAGGGCACTCCTGCAGTACACGGGGAGTCAGCTGGCGGCAAATCGACTAATGGGGGCGGAGATGCAGGCGGAAGGGGCATGGTAGCTCCTCGTTGGAATGATACCCTGCACGATGCCGTCAAAAGTCTAGGTGGAGATGGGAAATTGAAGACTAACGCCCTGCGGCTCCCGCTGGATATGGCCTCGCTGGAGAGCTTTATGCAGAGCCTTGCGAATCGGATGAATATCTTTTCCAAGAAACTCGTTCCCGTCGGGTTCGGGAAAATCAGTAATGGGCGACCTAGATGGGAATTCGAGGACTATTCCCGGATGGATAGCGATGGTCGTGGAGGCTCTGGTGGTGGACCGGATAAGCCACCTAAGGATCGGCATGAGGATGAACGGAAAAGAAGGGAAGATGAGGAACAACAGAGAAAAGATGAAGAGGCTGAGGGGACGGGTAATTCTCGGAAGTTAGATGAAACAGTTGATGCTGAATTTATAAGTAAAGTAAAAGAAATGAAGAAAAACCTCCCAAGTAAAATAAGAAATAAATATAATTTTGGCTATGCTGAGGTCAATATACAAGGATTGAATAAGAAGGATTATTATGCTCATAGTGGTATTAACAAAATAGAAGATTTAGAAGATATAACTGCTAGAGCCAAAATAAAAGACATTTCTACTGAGCCGCTAGGTAAGACAAACTATTTACAACACAGAAGGTTAATAGAGAAAATATTGTTGACGGTGAAGGTGCTTGGGATCGAAGTAAAGACACAGAGTTTAAAATTCTTAATGAGGTATCATCGTCCTTGGGCGAGAAAACAGATGTCACAGGAAAAATTAAACTGTATACTGATTTAGATTGTTGTCCAAGTTGTAGTAATGTAATTAGGCAATTTAAAAAGAAATATCCTAATATAAGTATCGAAGTCATCTATAAAACTAAAGGGGGAGCAAAATAAGTGAGTGTTAATTTTTTTGAACTTCAATATTTAATAACTGATAGTTTTTATTTTGAGGTTACAGTCCATGAACATACTTATGAACAATCTGCTGGTATCTGCTACCAATCTTTCTATGAATATATTAGTGCCAATAATATCAGTAGTATACTATCCATTTCTTTATTATCCCAATTAATGATGCGGCATAATGTTGCATTCACTGAACTAGATATTTCTAATATGAAGCGAGTCCTAGAATTATCAGATAAAATTAATTATCAGGACAGCTTGGATGAGCATGAGGTTGAATATCTAGAAGAGTATTTGGAACTGGTTAAGAATAAATATACAGAACTAACAAACCAAACACTAAACAATTCAAACACTTGATAAACTTTCAAAGCTCTTTCCAACTTTTCTTCTGAGTAGGAATGAGCTTTTTTGCATGTTTAAAATCAAAGCAATAGCATGGGAAGTACAATTGGCAAGCAGGCTACAGGGCAATTCATTCTGCAATATCAGGAGACGGACTGGGCCCTTCTTACAGCGCTTGGCCTCGCATGCGGGAGCCACGCTCATTCCGAATACATTGTCCCATCACCCTCAGATCTGGATCGGGATTCCACAGACGGGTAAGCAGATCCGGCTGGAGGATGTTCCTTTTACATTGAAAAGAAATCTGGCCCCCTATCTGGATCAAGTCATGAACCGAGGAGCGAGCGTACGTGCAGAGGATTATACCCGGTATACGTTCGAGTGGGATCGTATCCTGCAATTAGGAGATGAGGTGCATCGGGGACACGAAGTCTACGTAATTACTCGGCGAGCCGGTCAGATGGTCGGAGGGCTTATGACCTGGTCCTATGAGTGTGCCATTCCCGAAGGGCAGCGAGTACCCAAAAGGTACAACCAGACTATTATCGGAGCGTCGATTGAAGGCAAGATTATCGAGGTCAGCCGTAATCAGGTGCGTCTGCATTTGGACCTAGACAAGCAGCCACCACAAGCGGCTCAGTGGTTCCCGTATTCAGCAGAAGGCAATCAGGTGTGGTATCTCATGCCGGAGAAGGGCGCGCAGGTGAAGCTGTACTTCCCGGGAAAGGATGAGGATGATGCGATGGTCATTCAATCCGTCAGGACATCACCCTCCACAATTGTAGCTCCTGTCGCTTCCGCTAATACTGCGGCTCCCAGAGCCATCGTCGATTCGAGATATGCCAGGACAAGCAGCTTGACTGCTCGAAGAGATATTAGCGTAGTGATTCCCGTAATGACCGTAGTGTGGCAGCTATGTCTGCATCGGAGTAGAAGCCACCGTGGTAGCACAAGATCTGACGGATATCCAGCTCCAGAAGCTTATCAAGGCTTAGAATAGCCTGCCTCATGTCCGGTGTGGCTACCTCCATCGGGCCGACAAGCTCTTCATCCACCACTCGTAGCTCGTCAGCAGTCAGTAATAGCCCTTCACCAGGAACATAGATGCTGATATGACCAGGCGTATGTCCTGGGGTGTGAATGATCTGAATGCCGCCCCCATAAGGAAGGACATCACCGTCATGGAGCAGCTTGGCGAACCGCAGATCCGGCAAGCGTGCTAGAAGGGCGTCCGCATCCTGACGCATCATTCCTTGCAGCTGCGAGATACGTTCCGGAGTCATTTTTATAAAAGGCTTATCGCCTGTCAAATAAGGGATCTCGTCTTCATGAGCCAACAATGCTGTATCTGGAAGCTCGTCCAGCAGGCTGTGTACATTGCCGATATGATCAATATCCTGATGGGTCAGGATCACCCGTCTAATCTGTCTGTAGTCTTCGCCCTGGTCGGCAATGGCATCCTTCATGCGGTCCCATTGGGTGATCATTCCGGTATCGACCAGGGTCAGACCGTCTTGATCCTTCAGCAGGACAGGATGAATAACCGAAGGTCCAAAGGTTGATTCCATAGGAACGTTAAGCACAGTTACATGTGAACCGATATGCATGAAATATACCTCCTTTATTTTTGAAGCGATAATCTATACAAATCATAGTTACTGTTATTATAAAGTAGCACTATTGCAGGATGCAAAAGGGTGGCGTACAGGCCTCACTTACATAACGGAATGATCAGCACAATCAATCAACAGAATAGATAGTGTGAACAGATTAGACAGGTGACGCTTGTACCGTTCTTCCTGTACAATATAGCAATCCAGATTTATAGGTAATAGATATAGCTCATACGTATGAGTACGTGCAGAGTGGAGGCGCAGAGATGGAACAGGATTTTGTGATTGAATATGCAGAGCGTGAGGACCTTCCGGCTATTGTGGATATTTACAATGCCACGATTCCAGGCAGAATGGCAACGGCTGACCTGGAACCTATAACGGTAGAGAGTCGAGTTCCTTGGTTCGAGGAGCATAAGCGCGATGAACGACCGCTATGGGTGCTGCGCCAGCATGGACGCATTATGGGCTGGGCCAGCCTTCAGTCCTTCTATGGAAGGCCAGCCTATCAAGGGACGGCAGAGCTTAGCATTTACGTTCATGAGGAAGCGAGAGGGATTGGAGCTGGTACCCGCCTGGTCAAGCATGTTCTGCAGGCTTGTCCGCAGCTTGGTGTCAATACGCTGCTGGGCTTCGTATTCGGGCATAATGAGCCCAGCCTGGCACTGCTGAAGAAATATGGCTTCGAGCAATGGGGACATTATCCGCGCGTAGCGGTGCTGGACGGTATTGAACGCGACCTGGTGATCGTAGGCAGACGAGTAGAGTAGGCATGAAGTAGTCTGGGTAGCGTACTGGGGGCGACTAAGTACTTACTCAAGGAAACGTACATTACCCATTCTGGTCAGCAATAGCAGCAGCCGGCTTAGCCCACAGTCTGGATTATGGATATCCAGACTGTGGGCTAATACAGGTTAAATTAAGCATATGGAGAGGGCGAGAGCGCGCGATCGACGGTACCCCGCTGCAGCAGCTCTACACTCACGAGTGCTGGCCTGAAGTATTAGGTACCTTTACTGCATACGATTGTGATTTTGAATGATCTCTATAGATCGTGGTTAGCGGAAAGCGGGGAAGCCCTAGAGAAACGGAGTGCCCATCTTTAAGCTTGCTGTTCATCAGCTTTTACATTTTGTTCGAAAGAACAGCAAGCTTAACAATGGTCGACAGGGCTCTCCGCTTGGAGCGACTCTACACTCACATTTGATAGCCTAAGGTAATAGTCGCCCACCTACAGCTTCAAAGTTACATATCCTCAGCCTCCATAGCTGTGATGTTGTCTCAATCCTCCCCTTGTTGTCGAGGGAGCTTGAAGGATCGACGCCGTAGCATCTGATTGAATACCTCAGACAGCACCAGCCCGACCGCAATGGAGCCAGAGATCATAAGGGCCTGCGCGGCAAGCTCCGTAGCGGCACTGTAGTCATTTTGTACAAAATGCCGCATGGCATCATAAGCAATTCCCCCCGGCACGAGTGGGATCATTCCTGCGACGCTGAACACAATAACCGGCATGCGGTACAGTCTGGCGAAGAACTGACTTACGACGCCAATGACAAAGGTAGCTGCGAAGGTCGCTGGAACGGAGTCCCAGCCTCCTACACTTAGATCATAGACGATCCAGCCCACCATACCAACGAGTCCGCACAGCAGCAGAGAGCGACGTGGGGCATGAAAGAGAATCCCGAAGGCAGCAGAGGCAATGAAGCTTGTCATGAGCTGCGCTACCATCAGAAGATCACCCCGTTCTTCCATATCGAGAAGACAAGCGCCACACCAGCACCAATCGCGAAGGAGGTCAGGAAGGCATCTGCTCCCTTAGACAGTCCGGAGACCAGATGACCTGCCATCAGATCTCGAATTGCATTCGTAATCAACAGACCGGGAACGAGTGGCATGACCGAGCCAATAATGATCTTATCGATGTGCTGCCCCAATCCACCAAGCACGAACAAGTAAGCGGATAATGCAATCAGGAACGAGGCGGTGAATTCGGCAAAAAATTTGACCTGCACCAGGCGCTGGAAATATTGCACCGCAGCAAACCCCACACCTCCACAAATGAAGGCTGCGGGGAAGTCAATCCAGGCCCCCTTGAACATGATCATGAAGCACCCGCTTGCCAGGGCAGCGGCAGCCAATTGGACCTTCATGGTGTAGGCCAGCGGCTCATCCTCGACATCCTTGAGTAGCTTCATCGCTTCCTCAGGTGCCAGCTCACCCGCGCTAATGCGACGCGAAATATCATTCACCTCGGCAACCTTGTGCAAATCTGTAGTTCGTTCCATGATGCGGATCAGCTTGGCTGGCTCAGTGCCATCCGTCGAGAAAATAATGCCCGTAGGTGTTACATAGCTATGTGAATGATAAATACCGTATGCAGCTGCAATACGGCTCATGGTGTCTTCTACCCGATAGGTCTCGGCTCCGCTTTGTAGCATGACCTTGGCTGCGAGTAGGCAGACTTCTATAATGTGATATCTGGAATAGGCTTCGCTGTTCATAACCATCTCTCTTTCGATCTGTTGAGCTTGGGGCAGACAGTAGGGTTAGGCTACTAACGAGCTGCGCTGCCATATGACACTCATTGTAACATGAAGTGAAAGAGGATGTGAATGTAACGGAGGGTTGATTTCAAATCGTGAGTTGGGTATGATGTCTATAATGTTCAAAGGTTTAAACGTTTAAACCAATATTATTATATTGATAAGAAGTGAGGACAGCTATGGGACAACGAGCACTGGCGATTTTTCAATCCTGCATTCCACTGTTTCAGGTATTGAGTGATCCGCATCGCCAAGGAATTCTACTCATTCTGAATGAGCAGGGAGCATTAAGTGTCAACGAAATTACGGAACACGTGCAGCTATCCAGGCCAGCCGTGTCGCATCATCTCAAGCTACTGCTAGAGAAGGGACTAATCACCGTTGAGCAAAAAGGAACCCAGCGTTATTATGCAGCCTCCTTGGGAGCATCGGTACAGCGGCTGAAGGAGCTCGTAGCTGCCTTGGAGGAAGACTGTATGTAATCGGCTTCGGCAGTATGCGAGGTATTCCAGAAACGCGTGGCAAGAAGACATAGGGTTATATAAGGAGGGAAAGAAGGATGAGCGAGGACCGCATGCATGTACAGCATGAGTGGAGTAGTGCGCAGGTAGAGGAGCTGCTACAGCAGCAAAAGGCATTTTTTGAAACAGGAGCGACCCGGTCAGTTACTGCGAGAATCGAGCGTCTGCAGCAGCTGAAGAGGACCATCAAGCAATATGAACTCCGCCTTGTCGAGGCGCTGTACGACGACCTGGGCAAGAGTGACTTCGAATCGTATACGACAGAGATCGGCTTTGTGCTGGATAGCATCTCGAATACCGTGCGACATCTGAAAAGCTGGGCGAAGCCCAAAAAGGTCAGAACACCGTATCAGCTGATCGGGGCATCCAGCCAGATCATGTCCGAGCCTTATGGTGTCGTTCTTATTATCGGACCATTCAATTATCCAGTACAGCTGCTGATTGAACCGATGTTGGGTGCCATCGCTGCGGGCAATACCGCAGTATTGAAGGCCTCCGAGCATACCCCTCACGTATCGGCTGTAATCCGCGAGATCATTGGCTCTGTATTCGAGCCTGGATATGTACAGGTGGTAGAAGGTGCGAAGGAGACTACGGGAGCCCTGATTCACGCACATTTTGATTATATATTCTTCACAGGCAGCGTCCCTGTCGGCAAAATTGTCATGAAGGCAGCTGCCGATAATCTCATTCCGGTAACACTGGAGCTAGGAGGCAAGAGCCCAGTCATTGTCGATCGCGAAGCGGATCTGGAGGTGGCTGCACAGCGGATTATATGGGGCAAGCTCTTAAATACAGGGCAAACGTGCATTGCACCGGATTATTTGCTCGTCCACGAGCAGGTCCGTGATTCCTTAATAGATAAGATGATTACGACTATAGAAAGCTTCTTCGGAGAGGATATCCGTCATAATCTTGATTATGGGCGCATCGTGAATCAGGGGCACTTTCACCGACTCCATGCGATTCTGGAGAGGGATCGTAGCCGAATTATTCACGGAGGTACGAGCGACGAGGCAGACCGCTTCATTGCACCTACGCTAATTAATGCGGACGACGGTCAGGCTGCCAGCATGGAGGATGAGCTCTTCGGCCCCTTGCTGCCGTTGATCACTTACCGTTCCATTGATGAGGCACTGAGCTTCATTTGTAAGCGTCCCAAGCCACTTGCACTATACCTGTTCACAGCGAACAAGCAGCTGCAGGACAAAGTAATGAGAGAGGTCTCCTTTGGAGGAGGATGCATCAATGACACGATTACTCATGTTGCTAATCCAAGGCTACCCTTTGGAGGCGTGGGTCATTCAGGTATCGGCTCCTATCACGGGCAATACAGCTTCGATACGTTCTCGCACCACAAAAGTGTACTGACCCGTAGCACTAGGCTTAATCTGCCGATTCTATATCCGCCATACAAGGGGAAGCTGAAGCTGATCAAGCGACTCCTCAAGTGAGTGCGTAGCAAGAGCCACCAGGGGAGCCATTCACAGGTCTATCTCTAGAATTCCATTGATTGCTATTTCATGAATTGCTGCACTTCGTATAGAGTATTACTCCTTAAGGCTCAAGCAGGACCGAATAATACGATTCATTGAGGTGCTCTGCCGTCTCTGCAAGCCCCATTAGCCGGAGCTGCTCCGCCACGAAGCAACGCAGACGGGAGTCTCTGAACAAATGATAGAATTGCGCATCCCGAATGAAGGCCAACCTGGCCTCAAGGCTTCCCTGTGCGAATAGCTCTAGTACCTGTGCTTGCTCCCGATCCCAGCTAAATTGCTCGTCAATTGCCAGTACACGATGCATGGCGCTGTCAGGAGATAGAGCAGTAATACCAAGATTGTTCACCGTAGCAACAACAACTTGCTCAAGGCGGCTCTTGTGCAGGTTCAAGATATAGTCTCCCATATCCTGAATAGGGGTGATCGCAAAGCGTTCCCGGAATAGCTCACGTACGAGCAGCTTCCTATCATCCCACACTCCTGCTGCATGCTCACGGGTATGACGCATATAGTCGTCAGCATGCGGGTAATAATTCGTTAAAGGCCGGCTATCCGTATACACGACGCTAAGGAAATCCTGCACATTGCGTGCGACAAGCCATACCCCATTGCGATGAATAGGGGATACACTGACGATTGGGGCCGTCCCTATGTCCTTAATTGCTCCGAAATCCGTGCAGAAGCCGTAATGAATACCATCCACCCCTGCACGTGCGAAAGGAATAACGTCAGGCGGCGTAGACATGTCACGCATGCCACGCTCACGCTCCATAATTAAGCCCAGATCGAACTCCAGTGAATGGCGTTGCTCCTCTAGCTCCTCTTCGAATTCAATCAGCTGTTGGATCAGTAGTGTTGCGGAGCCATAAAGACCGCCAGATCCAGACTTCATAGCTAATTCCTCCTTATCCGTGCATGTTCTCTTAGTTGAGTAATTTCTATATATACGATCATGGTTCGCAGTATGATAGTTTTATATTTTACAAATATGATGTGTTAAGGTCCTAAGGCACCTGTTATGATGATCATTCTGATCAGCAGAAGAGCTATTCTTCGGGGGGAAATCCACCCTTAAGGGATTGTACAGGATAAAGCATGGTTTTGTAAAAAATCGGATTTGTCAAGCCGGACGCTTCTTGATCGTGAATTCTGTTAACAATGTATGTAATCTAGTCGCCGCTTGTGTTGAATCGGTGTCTTCTATGGAGAGTAGCCTGTCTGATTGTTAACAGCTAAGTACTTATATTAGGTTATAATGAATTGCAGACTTAAGTATTCCATCTTTGCTATTTTACATTTGGCTAATGGGGGATGAGGTCATGGAGGTCGTTGGTCAAGGAAGAACTGCCGATATCTATGCAATTGATTCCAGCACGATTCTCAAGCTGTTGCGCGAAGGATTCCCGGAAGAGGATGCGCGAGTGGAGTATGAGATAAGCAAGTATGTATATGAGCTTGGAGTGAGTACACCAAGACCCTATGGCTTGGAGCAGCACGACGGCAGGCTTGGAATACGATATCGGTACTTAGCAGGCCATACCATGCTCAGGCAAATGCTGCTATATCCAGGACAGGTGCAGGAATATTCCTGTCAGATGGCAGTGATCCATGCTGGGCTGCACAACCATGATGGTACAGGTACTAAGCGTTCTCAGAAGAAGCTGCTGTCTTGGCAAATACACAATTCCGTCTATCTCACGGCTGACGAGAAGCGTATCATCCAGGAATATCTGGAGAGCTTACCAACAGGTACTCGACTCTGTCATGGAGATTTTCATCCAGACAATATTATCTTGCCTGACGCTGAGGTCCCTGGTGAGGAATATTGGATCATTGACTGGATGACAGGTATGGAGGGGAATCCTGCTGGCGATGTGGCTAGAACCCTGCTGCTCTTCATGTATGGCACAATGCCTGATGAGACGCCAGCGGAACGGGTCAAGCAGTTCAACGAGGTAAGGAAGCAACTGCTAGAGATATACCAGCAGCATTATATTCTTCAATCCGGTCTAGATGCTGCATCTATTGACGCATGGCTATTGCCTATCGCAGCAGCACGACTATGTGAATGGATTCCTGAGGAGGAGAAGGCTTCTCTTCTTGGCATGATTCGAGAGCGTATAAGTGAACTGTAGTAGATGAAGTTCCTATAGTGAGACGGTTATAATTGTATAGTGAGACGGTCATAAATGAAGCGGTCACGAATGCATTATATTGACTATTATGAAGGATATTGATCATCATATGGGGGGGATCGAGCATGGACAGGTTAGTAGCTGAGGAGATCCAGCGCCTTGGACAGGAGATTACGTCACTTCAGGGCGGGCGGGTCATGCCGATCTACGGTGGCTTCTCCAGCGATCGTAAATATGTTGTGGGCTCCGAGGGAGAGCATAAGCGGTTATTGCGCGTGTTTGACCCTGCCAAAATGGACAATAAACAAAAGGAATTTTCTATTTTGCAGGAGATGGAGCGTTATGGGGTGAAGTCCTCCCGAGCGCTGGAGCTCGGTCATACATCATGGGCTGGTTATATGCTCGTGAGCTATATAGATGGAGATGATGCAGAGCAGAATTTACCGAAGTATTCGGATGCAGAGCAGCTTCGTATCGGGGTGGAGACGGGAGTTGAGCTTCGGAAAATGCATCAGCTACAGGCGCCGGAAGCCGTACCTTCATGGTATGAGCGCAAGGTCCGCAAGCACTACAGATATATGGAGCAATATGAGGCTTGTCCAGTAAGAATCAATAATGATGATCGAATTATTGCATTCATTGATGAGCATATACAATATATGCAGGACAGACCGAATCTGTTCCAGCATGATGATGTTCATCCCGCCAATCTTGTGGTCAAGGACCGCCAACTGGCGGGAATCATTGATTTTGAGCGCTATGACTGGGGTGATCCAATCCATGAGTTCCTCAAGCTGGGCTTCTTCGGTCGTCATGTAAGCATTCCTTATTGCATCGGCCAGATACAAGGATATCTGGATGGAGGGTCACCAGATGATGAATTTTGGACTTTGTACTCTCTCTATACAGCGTTGGCGTTGTTCTCTTCAGTCGTGTGGACGTTGAAGACAGCGCCCGAGACAATGGATACAATGCGGGGCTATATGGACAAGATCCTGGAGGATCATGATTATTTTCGGCAGGTCAGGCCATCGTGGTATGATCCCAGTTGAAGACAGGCTGATGCTAACTATATAATAATCGATAAATCACGTTGAAATGTGAATGAAGGAAGTGTTGAAGCTGAGTAATTCCAAGAAGCCGCTTGCCGTCTTTTTTGACGTAGATGATACGATGTATGACCATTTGCAGCCTACACGTGAAGCCTTGCAGTATGTACTGAAGCTGGAGGATAGCTTTCCTTTTGAGCAGGCGTACCATCGAATCCGCTACTACAGTGATATCCTCGCTGACGCTGACGGTCTTCTGGATCGTGACCCCAGTCCCGAGGAATTGGCGACGATGCGGGTCAGAAGGTTCATGTTAGCGTTAGAGGAATTCGACATTAAGCTCAGCCAGAGCGAGGCAGCAGATGTTCAGGAGAAGTATCTGGAGCTGCAATACCGCATTGATCCTTTCCCCGGTGCGAGGGAACTCATTAGAGCCTTGCGAGAGGAGGGGACGCTGGTCGGCCTCATTACCAATGGAGCAGAACATCACCAAGGAAGCAAGATTCGCGCTTTGGCATTGGAGACGGATGTTGCGCCTGAGCATATTTTCATTTCCGGTGCCGTTGGCTTTGCGAAGCCGGACCCGCGAATTTTTTACAGAGTGAATGAACTGACGGGCACTGCTGCGGAGGATTGCTGGTACATTGGAGATTCCTGGCGCAATGATGTGGTCGGGGCATCCGAGGCTGGCTGGAGAGTCATATGGTTCAATCACAGGCGCACCTTACCAGAGACGGAGCACATGCCATTCGGTACAGCTGGGAGCTATGAAGAGCTGCGGGGACTGCTGATGTCTCATAAGATGGAGATCTGATTAGCGAAAAGAGGCGATGACATGGGTGAGCACTGGAGACAAGCAGACGATATAATAAGCCAGATTGAGATTGTAGGAACTGAAGGCAATGAGCTTGTCCATATTAACGGTCATCCCCAGGGTGCGGTGTGTATAGGCATTGGTACGGATGCGGCAGTCTTTTTGCTGAAGGAGCTTCCCGGCTATGCCTTTAAAATCTATTCCGAGCTGTCTCAGGACAAAATTGAAGCAGAAGTCGCCGTATACGAGCGCTTGCGAGGCTGCCCCTACTTCCCGGTATATTACGGCAGGGGAGCCCACTATATTGTCATCAGTCATGAGGAAGGTCCTACGTTGCTGGATTGTCTTATTCAAGGTATACCAGTCCCAGAGCAGGTCATTCAGGATGTAGAGGATGCCAGAGCCTATGCGAGGGCACAGGGCTTGAACCCACGTGATATTCATCTCAAGAATGTGCTCTTGCAAGGAGAGCATGCCAAGGTATTGGATGTATCGGAATACATCAAGGATGGAAATGATAACCGCTGGGAGCATCTCGTATGGGCGTATCGTACCATTTATCCAAGTCTGTCGGGCAAGCCGATCTCTGCCCGAATCCTGGATATGATCAAGAAATGGTATAATCGGCTGGATAAAGCCAATATGAATATTGAGGAATTCGCCAATCGTGCGAATGGCTTCTTTAAGCGCTGGAAGCTGTAGGACTTCAGGAAATAGGACTTCAGGAAATAGGAGTCAGGAAAAGAACCTTCGGTACCCACAATAGCTGTGGGACCGAAGGTTCTTTGATATGTTGATTTGATATGTTAATACGAAAATGCTGCAGTAATGGCTAACGGAAATCGCGCGGAATTCTGCGAGCTACACCTGTGTCCATCGCGGCTTGAATGACCTTTTGCCGGACTCGCTGCACAGCCTCCTCGTTGAATACTCCAGGAATAATGTAGAGACGATTCAGCTCCTCGGGCCGGATAGTGCCTGCGATCGCTTCGGATGCGGCGAGCTTCATCGCTTCGTTGATCTCGCCGGAACGGCAGTCCAGCGCTGCGCGGAAGATGCCAGGGAAGCACAGCACATTGTTGATCTGATTGGGATAATCCGAGCGCCCGGTCGCAATGACAGCAGCCACGTCTTCGATGAGCTCTGGCTGAATCTCGGGAGTTGGATTAGCCATAGTGAAGACGATCGGGTCTTCATTCATTCCGATAACATCCTCGCGCTGGAGGATGCCGCCAGCAGATAGGCCAATGAAGACATCAGCTCCGCGTAGCACCTCACTGAGAGAGCCCTTCTGACGGTGCGGATTCGTATGCTGGGCATACCATTCCCACATCGGATGAGGATCAGGCTGGTCGGCAGAAAGAGCGCCGTTCTTATCCACACCCACGATATTCGTTGCTCCGGCGGAGAGCAGGATTTTGGTGCAGGCTACACCTGCCGCTCCGATACCGCAGACGACAATTTTGACATCTGCTAGGGACTTTTTTACGACCTTGAGTGCATTGATTAATCCGGCGTAAAGGACAACGGCTGTGCCATGCTGATCGTCATGGAATACAGGGATATCGAGCTCCTCGCGTAGCCGCTCTTCGATCTCGAAGCAACGAGGAGATGCAATGTCCTCCAGATTGATCCCTCCGAAGCCTGGAGCAAGCTGCTTGACTGCACGGATGATCTCTTCCGTGTCCTGAGTATCCAGGCAGATAGGGAAGGCATCGACGCCAGCGAGCTGCTTGAAGAGCATGGCTTTCCCCTCCATGACCGGCATAGCCGCATAGGGACCGATGTTCCCTAGTCCCAGCACTGCGCTGCCATCCGAGACCACAGCTACTGTATTTCGCTTGATCGTCAGCTTGAAGGCATTCGTCTGATCCTCGTGAATAGCCATGCATACACGGGCTACATCAGGTGTGTAGACTCTAGAGAGATCGTCACGGTTCTGGATCGGGACCTTGGGCTGCATTTCGATTTTGCCCCCCAGGTGCAGGAGGAAGGTTCGGTCCGAGACCGAGAGTACCCTTACGCCAGGGGTCTGCCGAATCCGATCGATCATCCGGTCAATGATGGTGGGATCTGTGAAGGTGACGGTAATATCCCGCACCGTGACACTCTCTGAGGTACGTATGACGTCAATGGCTATGACGTCACCACCGTTGTCATTGATAAGGGTGATTAATTGTCCAAATTTAACCTGTTCAATGGAAATTTCAAGACGCAAAATGATGTTCTTTCCGCCGATTCCGCTCTGCATCTGAAGGCCCCCCTTGTACAATTTTTTAATAGCTTGATCCCGAAGCATAACGAAAAGCATCCGTATATAACACTAAAGTAGTAATTTTGATACCGCTTTCAAGTAATCTTTGCGGAAAATCAAAATTCATGATGTTCAGTGTTAGTGGATTGTATTATGCTTGGTATTAAGAATTTGGGTACATTCACCTAGACATGTGAGGAGCATGTGTATTCTGCAGCTCGGTGAGTGACTATGCCATAGATTATAGTGACAAAAATCACGGTTGTACAGTCATTTTGGAAGGGGGAACATGATGTCTGTCGCACCTTTGCGTACATTCGTTGTTGAAGATGATTACGGTATCGCCTCTCTCTGCGGAGTTACGGTCACGATGCTCGAAGGCTACGAGCTCATCGGCCTGTCTGATGATAGCGTAAGCGCCCTCGAACGCATCTCGGCAGAGCAGCCCGATATCGTCCTGCTGGAGGTAAGCCAGCCTGATGGATCAGGGATGCAATTGCTGCATCACATGGACCGGATGAACCTATCTTGTGATGTTGTACTAGTCCTGAATGGTCCGATCTGGAACTATATGATGAAGGGACTACAGTTGGATATTTTCGGGTATCTGATGAAGCCCTTCGATACCAGACGTCTACAGGATACTCTTCAGAGCTATCGGCAGTATCGAATGCGTCGTGATTCGTTATCTGTATTAAAGACGAAGCTAACCGAGAATAAGTTGCAGTCTAGAAGCACTTCCAATACGATGATGCTCAAGAAAGAGATGGAACCAGCTATTCTTGGACGCATTCAAGAGATATTAGGAGGCGATCAGGCCATGCTCACCTCCCGCCAGATTGCCGAGCAATCGGGGATCAGTCTCACGACCGTGCGCAGCTACTTGAAGTACATGGTTCGCAAGGGCACAGTAAAGGAATGCGTCAGCTTCGGCACCTCGGGAATCCCCCTTAGATCCTTCCAGATGGTCTTAGAGCTATGAATACAATATGCAGGGCACAGAGGCCTCTCAAGTCGCGGTGAAGACCCGACTGGGAGGTTTTTGTTGTAATATATTTTTGGCGTAATAGATCTCATCCATCTCAATTTTCAAGCGCTCGGTAATCTCCGACTGCTCCTCCGCAGATAGCTTATCCTTCGTATACCCAAATAGGTAATTGTCCAGATCGAATCTTCGCAGCTTGCATTTGGTATGGAATATATTCTCCTGATACACATTCACATCAATCATGTCGTACATATCGCGGGCATCCGCAGGAATATAGTTCTGTATGGAGCTGATATCATGATCGATGAACAGCTTGTGTCCATTCACATCGCGTGTGAATCCCCGTACCCGGTAATCAATCGCCATAATGTCCGTGTCGAAGGAATGAATAAGGTACGTGAGTGCCTTCAGCGGGGAGATTTCTCCACAGGTAGACACGTCGATATCAGCCCGAAAGGTACTAATTCCTTCATCCGGGTGGTATTCGGGATACGTATGAACTGTAATATGACTCTTGTCCAGATGCATGACGATGGAATCGGGCAGTGGACCCGGAGATTCGGAATAAGTCTCCTTGGATACGTCTGTGATAGGTCCCTCCGAGATCAGTACGGTGACACTGGCACCCTGGGGATCATAGTCCTGCTTGGCGATGTTCAGGACGTGTGCCCCGATAATATCGGTCACATGCTTCAGGATCTTGGTCAGCCGATCGGCGTTATATTGCTCATCAATATATTCGATATAGGCCTGACGTTCTTCTCTGGTCTTGGTGTAGCAAATGTCATACATATTGAAGCTGAGCGATTTGGTCAGATTATTGAAGCCATGCAGTGCAAGACGTTGTTCATGTGATATGCTCATGATGTCACTTCCCCTTACGCTTTCTTCTGCGATCAACATAAATTGAACTAAAGAATAGTTACGCTAGCCACTCCGGTGACAGAATAACCTTACGATCGCTGTTATCGCTAAAGCCTCTACCATACGGTAGTATTCGTTATCCAGCTTACGACTTCGTGACTTAGCTTCCGTTAGCTAGTCATGCAAAAGATTACATACGACGATTAATGTTGGTTGGGTGTCTCTTATCTGTTCCCTGCCAAGAGGACTCATATACCCATCTCTTTACCCAATTCCCTTCATTCCTAACAAGCAAGGCGTATGCATCCAATGGGCTTCCATATACATGAAATGAACAGTAGATAAAGTTCTCATGAACAATAGTTAAAATTCTGATGAAGAATGGATGAATAGAAGAGGAAATGTGCTATTTGAAAAGCCGAAATCCCTTGATATATAAGGGTTTTTAGTAGTTCATATCTAGATTGTAATTACTTTAAAGTAAGATTGATTTTTGTCTGATCTCTGCTATAGTGAACGATAACGAAAATACGCAGAGAGGATGCATCGACTGTATTCAGTCACAGTGTTCGGTCAGATATGCTCCGCTCGAAATATTAATTACGAGGTGATCTCATGAATAGACAATCAAACATGACGACAAGCTGGGGAGCTCCAGTAGGAGATAACCAGCATTCCATGACAGCTGGTAGCAGCGGCCCGACACTCATTCAAGATGTACATTTGCTGGAGAAGCTGGCTCATTTCAACCGGGAGCGCGTACCGGAGCGGGTAGTGCATGCCAAGGGTGCTGGAGCACACGGATATTTCGAGGTGACTGCTGATGTCGCTTCATATACGAAGGCAGCATTCTTGTCAGAGGTAGGTAAGCGTACGCCGGTATTTATTCGTTTCTCGACAGTAGCTGGTGAACTGGGCTCGTCCGATACGGTACGTGATCCACGCGGCTTTGCTGTGAAGTTCTACACCGAAGAGGGCAACTATGATCTTGTGGGTAACAATACCCCTGTATTCTTCATTCGTGATGCGATCAAATTCCCGGATTTCATTCATACGCAAAAACGTCATCCTCAGACGCATCTTAAAAATCCGAACGCTGTCTGGGACTTCTGGTCACTATCCCCTGAATCCTTGCATCAAGTGACGATTCTCTTCTCGGATCGCGGGATTCCGGCTACTTATCGGCACATGCACGGCTTCGGCAGCCACACCTTCAAATGGGTGAATGCCGAAGGGCAGGCTGTATGGGTGAAATACCACTTTAAGACAGAGCAAGGAGTCAAGAATCTGGATGTGGCACTGGCTGCTAAGCTTGCAGGCGAGAACCCGGATTATCATACCGAGGACCTGTTCAACGCGATTCAGGAGGGAGACTTCCCATCCTGGAAGGTGAGTGTGCAGATTATGCCAGTCGATGAGGCAGCTGCTTACCGTTGGGACCCGTTCGATGTGACCAAGGTATGGTCGCAGAAGGATTATCCTCTGATTGAGATCGGGCGTATGGTGCTGGATCGTAACCCGGAGAACTACTTTGCCGAGGTCGAGCAGGCGACGTTCTCGCCGGGGAATTTTGTGCCAGGAATTGAGGCTTCACCGGATAAAATGCTGCAGGGCCGCTTGTTCGCATATTCGGATGCTCATCGCTACCGTGTTGGAGCGAACCATAATACGTTGCCAATTAACCGTCCTGTCGCCCCTGTACAGAATTATCAACGTGACGGACAGATGCGTTCTGATGGCAATGGCGGTCATGCGGTGTACTATGAGCCGAACAGCCTGGGTGGTCCGCAGGAGGCGCCACAGTATAAGACAACACCATTTGCCGTATCCGGTATGGCAGACAGCACTGACTATAATCATGATGATCACTATACCCAGGCGGGTGATTTGTATCGATTATTGTCTGAAGAGGAGCGCTCTCGTCTGATCGCTAACATTGCAGCAGCTATGCAGCCTGTAGAGCGGGAAGAGATCAAGATTCGTCAGGTGGGACATTGGTTCAAGGCAGATGCTGAATTCGGTACACGTCTGGCAGAGGCATTAGGGCTACCGTCCCCGTCTGCAGCAGAGTAAGCTGGCTATTCGAGGCTAGCTTAAGTCACAGGTTCACAGACTAGTACTTGAACATAAATGTGGTGTAAAGCCGTTGCAAGCGGGGAGCCCTGTCGACCACTGTTAAGCTTGCTGTTCTTTTGAATGAAATATAATAAGCAGATGAACAGCAAGCTTAAAGGTGGGCACTACGTTTCTTTAGGGCTTCCCCGCTCTCCGCTAACTACGCTCTATGCAGACCATTCACACCCGTATGCAGTCAAGGTACCAGTTCAAGTAACAGGTTCGCACACGAATAGCTTGACCTGGTTAATTGCGAGTGGGACTTCCCACGTAATATAGATTGATACTGAAATAGAAAGTCCGCTAGACGAAGACGGGTTCACACTCTACCCAGGTTCTTCGTTAGCGGACTTCTTTTGCTTCTATAAATTACGCAAGGAGGATAGCAGCTAGCTACCTGAACTATTATCCTCAAGGGACATGTGCTTAATGGCTCAGCCAGTGCTCAAAAAATTGCTTATAGCCATTCTTCATCACTTCGCTGGAGAATTGCTCATGGGCGTAGATTTGGTGCTCGCGAGAGGTCTTGATCGAGCTTGCAGCAGCCATGTTGACCAGCTCGAACCAGTTCGCCTCATTGCCTGCGAAGGCATGGGGGCCACGAATGTGCCCATAGCAGGGATGCTCAGGCTTGACGATGATCTTCCCCATAGCCATAGCTTCTGTCAGCGGCATGGCGAAGGTGTCAAAGGCGGAGCAGCTCCAGTACACCTTGGCTGTATTCATAAGCGAGAAGACCTCATCCTGTGTCAAGGCGAACTGAAGCTTCACGTTATGCGGAATGTCGTATTTCTTCATGCTTTCCCGATAGCGTCCACCGCCGAACACCATGAATATCTCCTTGTCCGGGTTGCGTCTGGCATACTCCAGCACCAGATCAGGGCGACGGTTGGCCTCATCGCGGCCAATCCAGAGAATGCGATTATCCACGATGCCAGATGGATCAAAATGCTTGGCTACCAGCTGCTCATTGAAGCCGATAGGAATGACCGTCACATCGTTTACGCCGAACTGTGCAGCCATCTCCTGCTTCAGGAAGGGAGTCTGCACGATCGCCTTGTCTACGATGGAGTAAAAGGGCTTCATCATCTCGTACCCAGTCAGCGCCGGGTCGGGGAAGCTGTGGGGGAACAGAACACTATTTTTCAGGAACATATTCAGAAAAGTAAAGCCAGAGACAGTATAAATGACATGCTCGATCCCCTGGCTATAGATCTGGTCCAGCACAATATCATAGTTGACCAGATCACCCTTCTCATGCTCGTAGCCTGGAATCCAGTCATGGCCACTGACGTGCCGCTCCGGGGATATGAAGATGATCTCTACACCCAGCTCTTGACCGATCTGCCGAAGACGCTCCGCGAACACTCGTGGTCCCTGTGCTTCGCTGAACTGGATCTTTCTCATGACTAATCCTACTTTGTTCATTAACCAGCCACCCTGCCTTTATCAATATCCTTAAGTACTTCTGTCGCGCATTGGACGAGACTGTCTACTGTCTCAATTCGTTGTCTTCGAAGTGCGTGCTTGGGCCATGGCCCCTGTTCCTGTCTCAGATCTGCCTCAATCAACAGGAGCATCCAGAGTGACAGCACACAGACAGACATCATGTATTGCTGTATGAAGGACTGTGTATCCAATGCGCTCCCATGTAATATGGTCTCATCTAGATAACTGTGTAGCACTTGCTTCCGTATGTCAGGTGTAATTCGTCTTGGAAATAGCGGATGGGACATATCCAGCAGGTGGACCAGGTCCCAATAGCGTGTATTCCAATGAGCATGCTCCCAGTCCAAGATCACCAGTCCATGTGGAGTCTGAGCATAGTTGCCAAGATGCAGATCACCGTGTGACATGACCAATTCTGAAGAGCATTGGTAATCATGCAGCAGCTGGAGTATTAGCTGGATCGCTTGCTCGTCTAACGGGATATCACTAAGGTACTGTACAATCTCATCCGGCTGCTCTAGGATGTGTTCTTTCATCTGTGAAATGGCTGGCTTTGGCCCCTGATGACCGAGCTCAGGGAAGGAAGCACGTGGCAGCGCATGCCACCAGGCCATATGCTTCGCGACTTGCTGTGCCGTCTCCATGCTGAAGGTGTGAGTAAGTGTTCCGGCATCCTCCAGGATGAGCCAGCTATTCTGAGGCGCTATATGTCTACCCGAGCGTGTCACGATCTGAGGATAAATAGGAGGGAAATACGTCAGGACATGATCGTGAACCCAGCGTTCCTTATGCTGTTGTCCTTGCTGAGTGACAGGCTTGAAGATATAGCTTTGATCGGGGGAAATGTAGAATCGCTCCACATCTCGTCCGTTAAGTCCTTTGTATAGTATCTCATGTCTGCCGCACCACAGCTTGCTGTAATCCAGCCTTCCATCCGGTAATACGAAATGTTCGAGCATAATGACATCATCCTTGTGTAAGCAGAAAGTTGTCCCTATTGTACACGCCGGGGTAACATGACTGCAAATTATAATAGAGCATGCACCCATGTATAGATCTTCAAGGACAACCACCTCCATAGACCAGATTGTTCATAACATATTGTGATCTGGCAGCTGGCTTTATAGAGTATGTTGAGTTAATCTGGGAAGCAAACACATCATGCTACTGGCATCATGAAGGGAGAATACAAGTGGATCAGGACAATAGAGAACCAAGTGAGCAACAACAGGATCGCAAGCTGAGCATCAGCAAGCATACGGCAGAGCACTATGTATGGGGGGAGGTCTGCGATGGCTGGCATCTCGTTAAGGGGCAGGACCTCAGTGTAATTCACGAAAGAATGCCGCCTCACACCACGGAGATCAGGCATGTGCATCAGGTGGCTCGTCAATTTTTCTTCGTGCTGAAGGGCACAGCAACACTGGAAATCGACGGGGAGACTGTAATTCTGAACGCACAGGAGGGAGCAGAGGTGCCCCCACGGGTCCCTCACCAGATGTTCAATGCATCGGAGGCAGATGTAGAATTCCTTGTCATCTCGCAGCCGACGACCCGGGGGGACAGAGTGTCAGTAGACTAGTCTCTAAAGCCCGTCGCTCCCAGTCCAACACAATTGATGTGGCGGCACAGTCTGCTCCGAAACCTATCTCAGAAGCAACCTTTAAGTATGTATGTACATGGAAGAAGACCCATGCGATTAAGGTTCCGCATGGGTCACGAGGTGAGGGTATCGTATCGGTGGGCTTCCTTGCTCTCCGCTGACGCCCCCGCTCTCCAGTCATAAAATCAGAATCGGTCAGAGCATTAGTTCATGTACTCCAGATGTTGCAGCATTCGTTTTAGCATGACTATGCTGTGGGCCCGAGTTGCAGGCGCCTTAGGCGAGAATTCTGCTGCTGTTGTACCTCGAATGATATCTGAATCTAGCAGTTGGGCTATGGGCTCGACAGCCCAAGCAGCTATCTGTTTCTTATCGGAGAATAGCTCCAGCCCTTCCGATCTCGTCTGGGGCATCTTCCCTGTGAGTCTGAGAGTACGCGAGAGGATAACGGCCAATTGTTCACGAGTCACAGATGCATCCGGTCTGAATGTTCCGTCATCATACCCTTCAATCAAGCCCAACCCTTGGGCTGTACTCACAGCCTTGGCATACCTGGCTTGCGTCGATATATCGGTGAAAGAACTGGTTGCTCCAGATTCAATTAACCCCAGTGAGCGAACCAGCAGCGTTGCCAGCTCGCCACGGGTCATGGAGATATCCGGCCTAAAGTAGTTCACTTCCCCCTGCACGATTTGTTTGTTGGCCATCAGCTCGATATCGTCCTGCGCCCAATGCCCATGTATATCTGCAAAGACATGATTAGATGTAATCACCGCAAATAATCCATCGTGCGGCGAATAGATCGTTGCTACATCAGAAGTCTCAATAGAAGTATTCCCCGTGCTGTCATCCTCAATTTCACCAAGCTCTGTCTCGTCGCTACTGGCTTCATTGGCATGAAATAGAGTTGGTACAAAGTGCACCATGGTATCGGTATCGATCCATACAGCAGTAGAGCGAGTCGGGTCCACTGGAAAAGGCAGGGACATCGAACGTTTTGGGTACAATGGTGTGTTTATACTCGTACTCCTATTTTGCAGGCTGTCTGACGTCTGTCCGTTAATTTCAAGTGAGAAAGTAACAGGACTGCCGATGAGGTTGGCACCCTGCTGTGCAAGGACGGTCTCCAGTCGATTGACCGTAGAGGCATCGGCTTGGCGAATTATCATTGTAACCACGGTGTTCGCATCTAAGACAGGCCCAAGATCACTGAGCCGATCCAAGGACAATGGATAGCTTACATTGTTCGCGGCGAGCGTTATCCCGTAATCCATTGCACTTGCTTCCGATCGCTTCAACATTTCAAGGAGAGCCTCACCTGGCAGCTCGAGATACACAACTGGGCTGCTATTGTCATCCAGCCTGATAAGCAATTCACGGTTAGCAGCGAACGCTTTGATCAGTGAGCTGGCATCAGGCTTCAGGCGAATGGCCTCCTGAGCGTCAGCTGTTGTCTCCGATGACATCGGTACCCATACGTTCTGACCATTCAAAGACAGCTCTATTAACGATGAGGCTGTTGGGATATTTTGCCCAGTAGAAGAAGAACGACCATCACGGTCCCTGGAGCTCCGATCTGGTGCAGGAGATGGTTCCGGTTCTGGTGAAGGCTCGTTCTCGGGTGGTGTCCCAGGTCCGGGTCCAGGCTCCGGTTCAGGCTGAGGCTGAGGCGTCTCCGGCTCGGGATCAGGGCCTGGATGTGGTTCAGGCTGCGGCTCCTCGGGCTCCGAGGTCTCACTGATCGTGAGCGTGATCATGCCCGTATCAGCGCTCTGTCCTCTCTGAACATTCACGGTCTGTACGGACGTTCTATACCCTGAAGCTTCTACAATTATGGTCTGTAGACCGACGGGAATCTGATCGAGCTGGAATATTCCGTCATCATTGGTGAGTGCCCTGCTGCTGCCTATAGATACCACTGCATCAGCCAGCGGCAACAGCTCTGGGCCATAGACGGAACTGCTTACAGTGCTGTATACAGACCCCGTCACCGTGCCAGTTGCAGGTATCACTGTTATGATAGCCTCTACAGTAGAGCCGTTCGAAGCGGTAGCCGTAATGACAGCTTGGCCTGGCGCCAAGGGTGTCACCTCTCCGCTTGGACTGACTGAAGCTACCGTTGGTTGGGTGGATAGCCAAGAAACGGACCTATTGGTGGCTTCAGCCGGCTCAAGGATCGGGATGAGCTGGGTGGGTGCTTCCCCAGCCATGAGGGTAAGGGCATTTGTCTCAAGCCGAATGCTGGTGACAGGGACGAACTGCCGAATATCCTGTTCCTCAAGCACGAAGCGCTGCCATCCCTGTATGCGCTGCTGAATATCTACCTCGTACACATCCAAGGTCTGCCCGGGACTCACGCCGGGGATAGGCATTCCCGGGATATATGGCATTGCATCTGCCGGGAGTGTATCTCCTGTCAACGGAGGACTAGCTTCTGCATGATTGAGTACGTAAGCAAAGGTATGTCCTGCCTGTCGGGGGATAGCCATAATGGATGTCGAGCCTGCCACGATCCCCGGTTGCACTGACGCATTCACAAGCTCTGGTGCCCTCGTCTTGACCTCAAGCTGAAAAGAACGTACAGCGGCAGCAGCCCCTGCGTCGGTCGCCGTGATGACAACGGTGTACCTAATATTGCCGGGCAGGAGCTGAAACGGTGTGCCTTGCAGCTCTCCTGACGGACTTAGGCTCATACCCGGTGGAAGGCCTGTTGCGCTCCAGATTAGCCCTGCATGGGCGCCGTCCCAGCCTGAAATTTTCAGAGAATATGGCTCCCCGGCTACTGCTGGCTGCAGCTCCTCGGTGAGTATTCGCGGACGCAAATAAGGATAGCCATCATTGACACTCGGATGCATATTCCAGGTCTGATTGAAATCCCAGCCGACATAAGTGGCCTGTTGCTTCATTTCCGCTCTCGATTTTCTCACAGCTTCGACTGTATCGGTATTATAGTAGCTACCTACCCCTGCACTAACACCTGTGGTCTCCTGATCGAAGTAGGAGCTGTAAATGTCAGTGGTGTTCGCATAGCTGATAACCGCGGATCTTTCCGTAAACGAGCCGGGGTTGTCGGAATGCATGTAGCCACGCGAGTAGGTATTCCTGACCGTATTTCGGCTACCTGTGCCGCCATAAAAATAGGCGCCGATCCCTGCCGAAAACACAAACGAGTTACCAACATCAGCTACGTTGCGAACCTGACCATCAAAATAGGAATCGATGATGGTGCTACCAGAGCTATGGCCGGCAATTCCTGCGCCATACATGTTGTAGCCCCATCCTACGGTGACAGAGGCAGCGGAGGAGGAACGCTCGACTCTCGCATTGACGAGACCCCCGGTAATTCCCCCTGTACTAATAACCTTGTTCGGGTCAAGTGGTGTCAGGCTTGTGACGTTGCCTTCCGTGTAGGCTCCTTCGATGCTTCCACCGGACTGGTAGCCAGTAACCCCGCCTGTTATTGAGCCGCCCGTAATGTCCACATTGAGGCTAACATTGCGGATGCTGCCAGTGGCCTCGCCAAAAAAGCCGACATTGGTGCGAGTATCTCCATCAATGACGAGGCCTGTAATCATATGGCCCTGCCCATCGAAGACCCCGCTGAATGGAGGATATTCATTCCCGCCCAGCGGAATCCAGGTTACTCCCGTCAGGTCGATGTCGTTGCCAAGACGGATGTGCTTGTCTAGATACTGCTCTTGATGCTCGTTGATGTAGACGAGCTGCTCTGTGGTGGACACGACCAACCAGTCGTCCATCAGCGGCAGTACAACGGTTTGACTGTCGGTGCCAGATTGCGCCTGCACAGATTCACCGATCCATCCGAGCGGCCCTGTGAGCATAAGGCTCAGGAGAACGATGCTTGTAATTGATCGATATTTCTTCATGAACTACTTCCCCTTTAGCATGCTGTATTGCTCCGCATAGACTGAAATTCTGAAATCCCGATGCTGTGGTGGTCACATACATAGGTAATAGAACGAGCCAATCATTGGAACTTGACTCCATTCAAGCACTATGCCGATCCCAAATTATTATAGTATATTTAGGTAAATCGGATGTTTCGTTTTTGTTTCAAATTTGAATGGAAAGTAGCGTGCTGCATGAAATATTCATCAACGGATCGAAGCGTTCCCCGTCGGCCTATTGTCGGCTATGTCCGTGAAATGAACGCATTATCCAGATGGCTGGAGACGGTTGATGCGGATGCACAGATATTTGCTGTATCAGGGATTGGTGGCATCGGGAAAACGACGCTGCTCACGGAAATGGCTGCTCATTCTCGCAGGTCGGATATACGGACGCTATGGGTGGATGGACAGGTCTGCCTACATACGCCAGGAGCCTTTCTGACACATCTGGATATGTGTCTTGAGACTGAATACGGTAGGGTACGAGGAGCGGAGGAGACGCTTCTTACCCATGTCCTAACCGAATTGAGCCATCAGCGCACGGTGATCCTGATCGATAATTGCGAGTCGCTGGAGCGAATAGAAAGCTGGTTACTGGCCAGCCTGCTTCCCAGATTGGTTCAAGCCCCGTGCTTACTCGTGATGGCATCACGATCAGGTCTGCCGCTAAAATGGCATATGCATCCTGCGTGGGGTGACCGAATCGAGACCTTCCAGCTGGAGCTGTTCACCCGAGAGCAAATCTATGAATATTTGCAGAATAGCGGGCTACCGCTGCATGTACAGCAGAACGTGGCACATAGAACGGGCGGACATCCGCTGCTGCTTGCATTGACGGTTGACATGATGCGGCGTCAGGGGGAAGACAGATTGGAGCGCTCTAGTCAACTGCCGAGAATCCTGAGTGCAGAACTGTTGCAGGAAGTGTCAGATCCGTTCATGTATGAGGCATTGCAACTGCTCGCGCTATTCCCGGCTGCGGATCAGATGACACTCAATCAACTGCTGGAGCATCCACTATCAGCATCAGACTATGCAACGCTGAGCAGATTGTCTTGTATCCGCATGGTCCCGGGCGGTCTAGCATTGCATCAACTGCTGGGACGAATTTTACGGGAAGATTATGAGCTGCGGAATCCCGGGCAATATGAGACGATGCGCCTTCGTGCACTGAGACTGCTGATCGAGCAATATCCTGTAGCAGATAAGCTGCGCCAGATGCAGCTTGCCGCGCATGTACTGGAACTGTATCGGGAGCAATTGCCTGCTGCGCATCAGTATGTAGATTTCTCAGGTATTCATCAGCAGGAGCGCCTACAGGGTATCAATTCCCAAGATATGTCCTATTTGCACCGCTTTTTGGCGACGTCCATATCCCGTTCCGACTGGCAGTCAGAACTGGTTGAAGCAGGAGCGCATCATCAGCTGTTGGACGATGTTGCGCTGTATAGTCCCGAGAGTATTCTGGTCATGCGGGACAACAACGGGATTCCGCTCGCATTCTCGGTTGGTCTGTGGCTGCACGAACGAACATTGCCGTTACTGGAGCGATATGCGCCAGCCTATCTTCAAGTGCTCGGCGAAGAGGCCGATCTACTGCGGAATCTTCCTGCGGAGGCGGCCGATACCATGTGCATGCTGCTGGCCGCGGTCGATATCGAGCAGCCTTATCACCGACCGGAGGAGCTTGGGGCGATGTTGTTCCAGTCATGGCTCATTGAGGCGACAAGTGGGCTGCGGGCTATCATAGCAACAGCAGATCAGCAGATGCATATGTTGTTGCCGCTAATGGGCTTTCAGCAGAATGAAGAGACGAGATTGGAGCAGCTGCCATGGGCGAACATGATTGTATGGGAGCTGGATCTGCGGCAGGCAACGTTCGAGGTATGGGTCGAGCGGGTAATCCAGCAGACCATACAGGCGACTAAGATCGAACATGCAAGGGAAATCCAACCATTTCCATGGACTGAGGTGAAGCGCCTCCTGCAGCATTTGTATGACGATACACTGCTGGAGACACAGGCAATTGTCCAAGAGCTGGGAATGAAAGGAGCTGGACTGCGAGAGCTGGTGCAGTATTTATTAACGACTGAGCCGCCGCCGTACCCGTTAACGGAGCTGGAGCAGCATATTTTACGAGAGAGCTATTTGTATAAATATCACGGAAAATCTCAGCTCGCAGAAGCTTTCCATATGAGCCGCACGACGTTCTATCGCCATTCGAAGCAAGCCATTACACATTTAGGACATGTACTTGCAAGGACAGCGAGGGAAAGAAATCATCATAATCCTGACGCAGATCCAGGTCATGTTGGCTGAACTAGCTTCACACTTGATACGTCTATAAAAATACCCCGTTGCTGGCTACAAGGCCGAACCAACGGGGTATTGCTGTAAGAGGTATTGCTATGGATGGCAGCATTACATTCACTTCGGTGCAGCGAAAACGGGCTGCTGTACGCCTGTGGATTTCTGACCAGCTCCTGGCCGTTGATTCATGTCTGGCTGCAGGCCAGCCTGAGATAGGGCCGCACATTCACGGAAGGCAAGGTGCTTGCAGCCAATGCATTGCTTGGAATTGAGGTGCAGCAAGGCGTAATCTATCGCTTCTCCTGTATGTGCGAAGAAGTGCTCTTGGCCGATTCGGCTATATAAACCTGTGCGCTGTAGCACCTCTAACGGCTGTGACTGAACACCGGCGAGCAGTACTTTTCCACCTTGATTCTGAAAATGCTTTACGAGACTGGCAAGGTTGGATTCCCCCGTCGTATCCATGAACGGTACCTTCCCCATACGCAGTAGCAAAATCCCTGGACGCTGGTGAAGGGTATCCGTGATTGATTTCTCAAATAGATCAGCAGCGCCAAAAAATAACGGTCCCTCAATGGTATACATGCTGACCTGCGGGCAATCATGGCCTTCGTGCACCATATGTGGCATGACCTTCTCATGCTTGTGGCTTGGATCGGGCAGTACCTTGGCCACCTTCATAATGTCACTCATTCGTTTGACGAACAGCAGGGCTGCGAGCACCAATCCGACCTCAACAGCCGTAGTCAGGCTTGTAAATACAGTAAGCACAAAGGTAATCACCAGCACGATCGAATCACTGGTACGCGTCTTTAGTACATGGACGAATGCTTTGCGTTCACTCATATTCCAGGCGACCACCATCAGGATCGGAGCCATACTCGCAAGCGGAACGTGCGAAGCGTACGGCGCGAAGACAACGAGCACGAGCAGCACGACGATGCCATGAACGACACCGGATATAGGAGAGACAGCACCGGATTTAATATTAGTCGCTGTACGCGCGATGGCACCCGTCGCAGGAATGCCGCCAAATAAAGGTGTCACGATATTGGCAATGCCCTGCCCGATGAGCTCCCGATTGCTGTTATGCCGTGTCCCCGTCATCCCATCGGCTACTACGGCAGATAACAAGGATTCAATGCCGCCAAGCATCGCAATGACAAAGGCAGGCGGAATTAAAGTTATGATTCGCTCCCACGTCATGTCCGGCAGATTGAACCTCGGCAGCGCACTTGGAATAGCGCCGAAGGCAGAGCCGATCGTAGCAATCTGTCCCTTGAACAAGAAAGCAGCAATCAGTGTGGACAGAATCAGTCCAAGCAGAGATGCAGGTACTTTTGGCGCCAATCTAGGCAGAACAAGGATCACGGCCAGACAGATTCCAGCCGTAAGAAGGCTGTATACATTTAACGTCGTTATGTGAATTCCGATCTCCTTCATATTGGAGATGAAATCTTCATGCTTTTCGATATCACTGAGTCCCAGGAAGTTAGCAATTTGACCCGAGAAGATTGTAACCGCAATCCCAGCTGTGAATCCCAGCGTGACAGGACGCGGAATGAATTTAATCAAGGCTCCCAGCCGGAGCGCCCCCATGATTACTAGCATGATACCCGCCATGAGTCCGGCAATCAGCAGGTTCTCGTAGCCATATTGCATCACTATGGCGAAGAGGATCGGAATGAATGCACCTGTCGGCCCTCCAATCTGAAATTTGGAGCCTCCCAGCAGGGATATGAGTATGCCGGCAATAATCGTCGTATAGAGCCCATATGCTGGCTGAACGCCTGAAGCAATGGCAAACGCCATTCCCAGCGGAATGGCGATAATACCGACAATCAGTCCCGACAACAGATCCTTGCGAAAAGCGGATGCATGATATTCTGCAAATCTCCCCGTCCATTTCATCTGTTGCGACCTTCTTTTCTTTATATATTTGAATATTTGAATATATTAAGAATGTACTCCCGAGCTTTGAACTTGTCAATTACGAAAAAACGGCCCAAACGGTGTAAAGAAGTATGAGATCACAAAAAAACAAGAAGTTCCTGCGTCTTGCTTCACAGTGCTCCTTGTTCTTCGTGTTTAGGTTTCTTTACGGATATCCTCCAGTAGGGAGATCGCGTCTACGAGATGATTATCAAAAATTTGCTTGGCCACCACCAGTAGATCCTTGATCCGTGGGTCGCGCAGCGAGTAAATGACGGAGGTACCGTCCTTCAGCCCTTGAACGACATTTTTGCTGCGCAGCACAGCCAACTGCTGGGATACGGCGGAGCCTTCCGAGCCAAGAATGCTTTGAAGCTCATTGACAGTCTTGTCACCATCGCTTAGCAGCTCCAGAATACGGATTCTCATCGGATGGGCCAATGCCTTGAAGAAATCCGCCTTAAACTGTTGAATGCTCTGATTCATGCTCTATGCTCCTTTATTCAAACTTTTGAAGATATGAATATCATAGCATAGATATGTGAGAAGAAGCACATTGCAGTGTAGGATACAGTATATCCTCACTGCTTGATTCTCGTTATAATATTGGGTAAGGATTCCAGTGGGTCACGTATCATGCTCTTGAACTTATTTCAGTAAGGGGATGAACCTTTGGGAGAAACAGTAATACTTGAAGCTTACAATGCCAACTGGGCTATCGAATATGATATACGGATAGGGAGGAATTTCATTGCAGCTTACATTGGACACGGAACGATTAACGCTGAGGCCATTTGAATTAGGAGATGCCAGCAAGGTGCAGGAATTCGCGGGGAGCATAGAGGTAGCGAGAACAACCTTATCCATTCCCTATCCCTACCCCGAGGGAGGCGCTGAACACTGGATTAGAGGCTGTATTAATCGAGCAGATGATGGGAATGGGTATCCTTTTGCAGTAATCCGTAAAGAAGATTTGCAGCTAATAGGTTGTATGAGCATCAATATAGCTCCGCCACATCGGAGAGGCGAACTGGGTTATTGGTTAGGAAGACCATTTTGGGGACAGGGATATGCCACTGAAGCGGCTAAGGGATTAGTTGATTTCGGATTTCAGGAGCTGAATCTGAACAAGCTGTGGGCAGCGGCTATGACCAAAAATCCTGCTTCTGCCAATGTGATGAGAAAAGTGGGCATGAAATTTGAGGGGGAGTTCAAGCAGCATATTCTGAAGTGGGATGAATTCGAGGATGTGGTCTATTACGGCCTGACCCGGGCGGATTACGAAGCTAGAGGCGGCGCATAATTAATTATGCATCAGTCTATTAAGCAAGGATTATATGCAATGAACACGAGAAGAGGGCAACATCGCCCTCTTTGGTGCAGTCCTTGGAGTCACTCACGTAGCCGCTAATACTAAGATGTATTTTGGATGTGCGCAGCATATGTGCTTCACAGGCTCCGCCCTAGCTTCCACTCCTGATAGCGTCTACTAATGACAGGCTCGATCCGATTATTGTTCTCGATGGAGTCCTCAACATGATAGATCGTCGGCAAGCCGTCCGCCAGAATGTTCGTAAAGTCCACAGCGGTGTACACGTCGTTATGTATGTTCAAATACTCACTAGCAAAGTTATCCGCTTCATCCGTCAGCTCTCTGGAGGTCAGCACTCCGTCCCATTGGACTCGGAAAAATTCGGTTAAGCGGGGTAGCCGCCCCCAGGTGGTGGCCATGCTCCATAGAAGCGACGTAGTAGCACAATCTCACCGAGATGATAGGAGTTATGCGATGCGATATTACGCAACAATCCGGCTTTGGTCTCCCCAGGGAAATAGAGAAGAGACTCGTCCAGTTGGGCTTGCCCAGCAATCGCTACGGCTTGATCGACTCCGGCCAGAAAGGCTTGAATATCTGCCTGCCAGCTCTCCTCATCCTGCGGAGCTGTCTCTTCTGGCCAACTCTCCATGACGCTTGCTGGCATGTGAGGCTTGTGACCCTCCAGATGGGCCAGCATGAATTGTTGCCAGTAATGCATGTGCTTCACCAACTGATAGATGCTGTACGGCATGCCTTCGTGTACCCGTCCGGCTAGTTCAACGCTGATATCGGGCAAAGCGCGAGCAATAGGGAGATGTCCACGCTCCCCAATAAGTGATTTGATGAGGGCTTGCCCAAATAATTGATTTGCATCCGACATGCGGAATCATCCTTTCTCTCTTGCCTTACTTGAATGCATTTATAAAATGACGAATATCTAATTCACAACAATAAGTAGTATACAAATTAATCTACATAAATTGAAGTAAGGGAATTAACAGCAACAGCCGAGTTATTGGACCCTGTCGTAAGGAAAGGAATCATATAATTCGGCTATCGTGTTATAGAGTATTATCTTGATCGCTTACAGGCGCTTCAGAAGAATGAAGATAAAATTCATATATTTACCGGCCCCGGCTTCCATCGCACGGCGATCTGCTTGAGCATACGGATTATCAGAGGCCAGCCAGTCGGCCCAGCACTCAGCAAAACCGTTCATCTCCCGAATGGAGACGATATCTACTGTCTTGGAGGAGGACAACAGCTTACTCCACCATGCACAGCTATGCCATGTGTCCAGATCATCGAGAGTCCAGGTGACCGCCATCTCTGGAGGCAGTTCGCCGTCAAGCTCCGTCTTCAAGCCAGGAAGAGCGAGAGCGATTAGTCCGTTCTGCTTGACAAGCTGGGATAATACATCGTCCATATACCGCTCATCCCGCCCAAAATAATGATAGGCATCTACACTGATAATGATATCGAAATATCCATCTGCGAACGGAGGATGATGAGCGTCAGCATGTATAGGAATGATCTGCCTATCAAGCTCTGCCTGACGGAAGCGGCGGTCATTCTCCGTGGCGGAGATCCAGAGGTCCATGGCAAATATACTTGCAGGATAGTGCTCTGCCAGATACATGGAGGTCAGGCCATTGCCGCAGCCAAGATCAAGAATACGCTGAGCGGTGGGTAAGTCGAGATGAGGGAGCATCTCCTCCAGCAGGGTTAGACAGTTGGGGCCCATTAGTAGTGACTGTACAAATTCAGGATTGGATAAGTTACTCAAGTGGCTTCAGCTTCCTTTTCAGATGAGATCATGCCTCACAGAAAAAAAGCAGACACGGTATAGTAACCGCGTCTGCTTGGCAGAGTCCGGACAGGTGTCCGTTCGGCGGTGTCCGTAAGGCATGTCAGTTGCACAACGAATCATAACGGCCAGCAGACCGTCAACCTGTGATAGACATAGTTCCTTAGCGGAGAACCGACAAACAAACACCTCCCACTATAAATTAATATTTTCTCTTGTTTACTCACTCGTTCTTAGATTTTC
>RCUF01000032.1_pt1 | contig 129787 bp, 125 predicted proteins | sample 2166311 | NCBI WGS metagenome assembly RCUF01 (sample SAMN09932608, study PRJNA488358) | compost metagenome | feature: garden; material: soil; isolation source: compost soil in 4-hydroxybenzonitrile-enriched culture | place: Germany: Experimental Botanical Garden Goettingen | collected 2016-01-27 | reverse complement strand
CTAGTGAGTGGTGGGTTCACGCAGGTCTTGTCGCTATGGGTTTTCGAAATTCAGGATTATATATGTCTCTGCCTATACATTGCGGATGATCCTGACATTGAAGGGCCAAAAATATGTAGCTGCGCTTATTAGTACCTTCGAGGTTGTGGTATACGTTCTGGGCCTGAACCTGGTGTTGAACTATCTGGATCAGATTACCAGTCTGATTGTCTATGCTTTGGGTTATGCCCTGGGTATTCTGATCGGTGCGTGGATTGAGGAGAAAATCGCTCTTGGGTATGTCACGGTCAAGGTCATTAGCAATGAATTCGATGGCGGGATTGCCAATAAACTGCGGGATAAAGGCTATGGTGTAACGGCCTGGTTAGGCAGTGGCAGGGATGGGGATCGACTGGTCATGGAGATTCTGGCCAAGCGAAAAAATCAGAGCAGGCTGTACAAGTCCATTCTGGAGCTGGACCCGAAGGCCTTCGTCATTACTGTAGAGCCCAAACAGTTCCATGGGGGCTTCTGGACCAAATCCATCAGGAAATAGCAGCATAAGCCGAGCAGTGCCTCGTAGTGAATTGGAAAGGGGCACTTGCTGGCAGATGTTCAATCATTCTTGGGTATGTGCAATGACGTCGGCTGGTTGTCTGTCATACTTGTGCACAAAATTGCATGCAATGTGTATTATTTCCTGGACAAGGTGCATATTAATATCGGCACAGGGTGATTCATTCACAGGCGAAACGAGCACGTCTTGATTACGCTTAAAGAATAGGGGGAGTATCCATGTACCGACGTCATGTTCCTGAGCCTGTTCCCGAGGAGAATACCCAGATCTGGTCTTGCACTCAAGAGGCATGTAATGGATGGATGAGAGCGGATTACACATTCACAAGCCAGCCTGACTGCCCGTTCTGCTCCTCACAAATGGAGCCTGAGACAAGAATGCTGCCCATCCTGAACGCAGCTGGCGGTCAGTATTCAACCCACAGCTAGGATAGCGCATACGAATCGGAAGGTGACGGGCAGAAGACCGGTCACTCACTGAACTCACAGCAGACAACTCATGAGCACATTGCTCATGGGTTGTCTGGCGTTGGGGAAAGGGAGCGAACCGAATCCCGATAGATAATGTTACCTTGTACCTGCACGCGTCCGAAGCGTCGATTAGGATTATCGATCTTCTTCAGGATGGACTGTACAGCGACGCGAGCCATCTGCTCCATGTCCACCTCGACGGTAGTCAGCTTCGGATCGCACAGCGTGGCATAGATATCGTTGTCGAAGCCAGTCACGGAGCAATCCTCCGGGACACGAATGTCCATCGAACTGAGCTTCTGCACCAGCAGATGAGCTACTTGGTCACAATTACATACGAAGGCTGTCGGTAGCTGCTCGGGGAGTTCCATGTCGACAAAGCTTCCCCGCTCGTCCCGATCATTCACAATTAGATCCGGAAGGAGTGTCAGGCGATGCTCCAACAGGGATTTATAATAGCCCAGGAAGCGGTCTTGAATACTGCTGGTGGAATGCAGATTGCCAACATAAGCGATGCGTCGGTGGCCCTGTTGAATCAGATAGTTGGTCAGCTCATAGGCTGCATAGAAATTATCTGTAACGACAGAATCAATCTCGGCATGCTCGTCATAGAAATCGAGAAAAATCTTGGGTATGCTCATCGCCTGTACCAACTCGATATAGGCTTTGCTGACCTGTCCCAGCACAATGAATCCGTCTACCTTGTTATCGCTATACAGCTTGGGCAAGATCAGGGCCTGCTCATCCTCTTCATTGAGAATATGCAGAATTCCGTAATATCCCTGAGCCTCCAGGTGCTTGCTTATATGCTGGAAGACGCGAACGTAGAACGACTGTGTCGGACCTGTGAAGCGCTCGGGAATGATTACCCCTACATGGTGAGTTAGCCCTTCCTTCATGGAACGGGCCGCCGCGTTATAGCGGTAGCCCATCTCTACGGCCAGAACCTTGATTCGCTCCTTCAGTTCCTCGCTTACGCCTTCTTTGTCGTTCAATGCTTTTGAGACGGTCATGCTGCTGACCCCGAGCCGGTCGGCGATGTCCCGCATGGTGATATTGTGTCTCAGCTTGGTCGCCTCCTCAGGCCAGTGTCATCTTGTTACTTACATCATACATCGTTACCTGCCATGAATAAAGGCATTCATAGCTGAGAATGATCGTCTTAACGCGAGATACCCTTACTCTTCAGTAGTGCTTCATTACTACCGATCAATTGCCGACGCTGGGCTGCACTTCCAAGAGAACGCAGGGGATCCGTGGGCGTGTTGAAAGTATAATCTACCAGCTTCTCGACCGTTGTCGTGACGACATGAATGCGGGTGTCACTGGAAGCATAGTAGATGAATACTTCATCCCGCTCGTTGACGATGGCCCCGTTACAGAAGACTACGTTCGATACATCGCCTGTCCGCTCATCATCATACGGTGCCAGGAAATGTCCGCCCGGCTTGGCAATGACACGTGCAGGGTCGTGCAAGTCGGTGGCAAAGGCATAGAGTACATAACGCAGCCCAGCAGCCGTGTTCCGAACCCCATGAGCAATATGAATCCAGCCGCGCTCGCTCTTGATCGGCGCAGGCCCCTGGCCGTTCTTCATTTCGGATATGGTATGGTACTGGCGTTCATCCATCACGATCTCCTGCTCTATGTTCGGACTCAGGATGTCCTGACATAATCCAAAGGCGATGCCGCCTCCAGAGCCTGTCGAGATGAAGCCATCCTGGGGACGAGTGTAAAAGGCGTATTGTCCGTTCACGAATTCGGGGTGAAGCACTACATTCCGCTGTTGTGGAGAAGGGGTCGACAGGTTCGGAAGCCGCTCCCATTGCTTGAGATCCTTCGTACGGACAAGTGCTGCTTGGGCTACCGCACTTGAGGTGTCGAAGGGCTCTGCGTCGGGGTCCTTGCGCTCCGAGCAATAGATGCCATAGATCCAGCCATCCTCATGCTGTACAAGCCGCATATCATACATGTTCGTCTCATCCGGGTCGATGTCGTCCCAGACGAGGGGAGCATCGATGAATCTGAAGCCATCAATCCCGTTGTCGCTCACCGCGAGCGAGAAGATAGACTTACGGTCCAGTCCTTCCGTACGGACGACAAGCACATATTGTCCCTTGTAATAGATAGCGCCAGGATTAAAGGCAGCATTCACACCCAGGCGCTCCATAAAATGCGGGTTCGTCTCTCGATTCAGATCGAAGCGCCAGCGCAAGGGAACATGATGGCGGGTCAGAACTGGGTATTGATAGCGGTCGTAGACCCCGTTGTAGAATTCCGAGTTCACTGGATTGCGGAGGTTCAGCAGCTCCTCTTGTCTGGCTTGATGAATTGCATATTGCTCGTGGATCATCGTACACTCATCCTTTCTATGATCTCAATGCACATACGGCTGTTATGGTAAGGACACTTCCAGGGTCCTGCAATCTCCAGGCTTGAAGGGACGCCTGTCGCATCTATGGACCAATACCACTCTCCGTGAGGGCGTGGATCAATCAGATGTCCTCTCGTGTACTGCCATAATCCCTCCACCAGCCTGAGAAAATAGGAATCACCTGTACGCTCGAAGGCATTGAGAAAGCCTACCATGGCCTCTGCCTGTACCCACCAAATCCGAGAGAGGTCACGTCTATTGCCCTCCTGCTCATTGATCAGGGAGCCGTCACTCTGGATGGCGCTCTCTGCTACCCGGTAGGCCAAGGCCGTAACCATATCTGCGTATATCGACTGTTCCAGTCCCAGCATCTTCAGCGTATCGTCGATCAACCAGCTGGCTTCGATGTCATGACCGAAGGAAGTCAGGTCCAGCAGAGGCTTCCATTGTCTGTCGAAGAATACACCAAGCCGGCGCTCCTCTGGGTCATAGATGCGTTCGTACATTATAGTGAGAAGTTGCTCCAGTGCTTGGCGTACAGCGGGATCAGGCCACACTCGGTAGAGATTGGTATAAGCCTCCAGTACGTGGATGTGGGTATTCATTGTGATCTCGGCCATGACGCCATTCTCACTGAGCATCTCGTTAGGCCGCTCTTGCCATCTCCGGTCGGATTCCTCGCGATAGGCCTGGTTCGTGGTGTCATATCCCTTGCTCTCGATTAGCTGGAAAAGCGCCTGTGCCTCCTGTAGTGCTGCCTCCGAGCCTGTAGCGCGAACATATTCACTCAAGGCATAGACCGCAAAGGCTTGAGCATAAATATGCTTGCGGGTATCTGATGGCAATCCGTCATAGCTACTCATCCAATAGATGCCTCCATAGACCCGATCCAACAAATGCTGTGTGAGATACAGATAAGCATGGTCAGCCAGCTCTCTGTGGGGCCTAAGGCCTGTCGTCCGATAAGCTGCTGCGAATGTCCACAACAGGCGTGATGTAGCGATGCCACCCTTTGGCGCATCAAGGTGTGTCTTCAGCTTCGCATCGACCTTACCATAGAAGCCGCCATAACGTTCATCCTTAAGACCGGACCAGAACGGCAATATATGCTGCGTCCATTCACTACGAACCTCGGCTGTCACATCTTGCAGCATGAAGCACCTCCCTACTTTATAGTTATCGTTAACTTTACAAAATTATCATAAAGAGAGATGTAGCAGGTGTCAATTCACCGGCTGTAAATAAAAACATATTTATTTCTTTAGTATTAATTGACAAGAAAGCGTTATCATTTTACAATCTAATCCGTAAGCTTAACGATAACCTAGTTTGTAGGGAGGGGTCAGAATAATGAAGTATGTTCAACGAATCATGCCGGTTCTAGCCTTCTTGCTTGTCATCGGATTGCTGGCAGGCTGCTCGGGAAGTCAGGGAGCCGACCAGCCTGAGAGCACCGATCCTCAGGATATGAAGGGCGAGATCACGGTCATTACACAGCGAACTGATATTGTAGATACGGTATTCAAGGAATACGCCCAGAAATTCAATGAGCAATACCCGAACGTGAAGGTGAACTTCCAGGCACTCGCGGACTATGAAGGTCAGATCAAGATTCGGATGAGCACTGATGATTACGGAGATGTCCTCCTTATTCCTACCAGCATTCCGATTGCTGATATCCCGGATTTCTTTGAGCCACTGGGCTCATACGATGAGCTGAAGTCGAAATATACCGGTATTGAGGAGCGAATGGTGGATAACAAGGTATATGGCATTCCGATTGCCATGACCTACTCTGGAGTGATCTATAACAAGAAAGTATTCCAGGACGCGGGCATTACGGAGCTACCGCAGAAGTTCGAGCAGTTCCAAGGAGCGCTGCAGCAGGTCAAGGATCGGACTGATGCCGTACCGTTGTTCACGAATTATGCATCAGGCTGGGCCCTGACCCAATGGGAGGCGGATCTTACTACCGTTGCTGGCGACCCGGATTATGTGAATGTTACGCAGCCGAACAGCGATGATAACTTCGTGCCTGGCCAGCCGCATTACCAGCTGTATAAGGTCATGTATGACACCGCCAAGGCCGGCCTGATCGAACGAGATCCAATGACCACCGACTGGGAGCAGTCCAAGGCTGATATGGCTCAGGGCAAGATCGCCACGATGATCCTGGGCTCCTGGGCGATTGACCAGATCAAAGGCCTGGCCGATAACCCTGATGACATTGGATTTATGCCGTTCCCTACTGATGCTCCTGAAGTCATTGTGCCATTGGCAGCTGACTATAATCTGGGCGTGAACGTCAATAGCAAGAATAAGGCAGCAGCCAAGGCGTGGGTCGAATGGTTCACGAACGAATCGAACTATGCGACAGAGCAAGCGGGCAGTGTCAGTCCCGTGGTGGGCTCAGAGCTCCCAGCCATTCTGGAGGAGTATGGCAAGACCGGGGTGAAGTTCGAGATGATCACGCCAGCCGACGAAGGACAGGAGGGGTTGGTGGACCAGATCGATAAGGAAGCAGAGATTGGTCTGTGGCAGCCTGATTTCAAGAAGCTTATTATTGAAGCCGCCATCGGCAACCGTAGCGAATCGTTCGACGACATCATGAAGAAGCTGAATGACGATTGGGTGAAGGCGCGGGCTAAGGTGATGGCGCAGTAGCATTCAGAGGCTGATCTTAATAAAGGGCCTTGGAGGTGTGTCATGTTCAAATTTTCTGAATTGAGCTACTCGGCCCAGAGAAGATTCATTATTGTGTTGTTCTCCCTGGTGCCCATAGCCTTGCTGTTAACCTTTGCCTATCTCCCAGTGTTTAATATGTTCAAATACAGCTTCACCGATTGGAATGGCTTGCGCAAGTCGATGAATTTCGTGGGCCTGGACAATTACAAGACCATCTTCACAGACCCGGATTATTTCGTGGTATTCAAGGTCAGTCTTTATTATTTCGTAGCTACCTTCATACAGATGGGGCTGGCACTCTACTTTGCCACCATTCTCACCTTCGGGACGCGCCTCAAGAATTTCTTCAAAGGCGTACTGTTCTTCCCCTATCTGATGAACGGAGTAGCGATTGGCTTCATCTTCCTCTTCTTCTTCAAGCCAGATGGCACGCTGGATACCTTCCTGCAAGCCGTCGGATTAGGTCAGTATGTACAGCTGTGGCTGGGCAATCCGGATATTATCAATATCTCGCTGGCTGGTACCTCGGTGTGGCGGTATATGGGATTTAATTTCATCATCTTCCTGGGTGCGATCTCCTCGATCTCCAGTGATATCTATGAGGCCTCGGATATTGATGGAGCGAATCGCTGGCATCAGTTCGTGCATATCATTCTGCCCAGCATCAAGCGGATTCTCCAATTGAATCTGATCCTAGCGATCAGTGGGGCCATCAGTGCCTTTGATATTCCGTACATCATGACGGGAGGCTCCAACGGCAGTAAGACCTTCGTCATTCAGACGGTCGATGTGGCTTTCAAATATGATAAATTTGGGCTGGCTTCAGCAATGGCTGTCGTACTGCTGCTGATCGTCATCATCGTCACCGTAGTCCAGCGGCTGGCTATCAAGGAGGAGAGATAGAGATGCATAGGCTGAAATACGGGCTGGGGGCTACCCTCAAATATACTTCACTGCTGCTGGGCGTCTTTGTGGCGATTCTGCCGATCCTCGTCGTGTTCTTTGCGTCGCTCAAGACCAAGGAGGAGTATGCATCTACAGGACTGCTGACACCTCCGTCGAATTGGCTGAACCTGAGCAATTACAGTCAGGCCTTTCTGGAAGGGAACATGATGACAGGCTTCATCAACACGACGTTCATTCTGCTGATCTCGATCCTGGGAGCTACCCTGACTGGTTCGATGATTGCTTATGTGCTGAACCGCTTCAAATTTCGTGGCAGTAAGGTGCTCGTTGGCGCCTTCCTGCTGGCTACGCTCATCCCGGGCGTTACCACGCAGGTCGCTACCTTCCAGATCATCAAGGGACTGGGCCTGTTCAATACGCACTGGGCTGCGATTCTCCTGTACTTAGGGACAGACATTATCGCTGTCTATATTTTTCTGCAATTCCTGGACTCAATAGCGGTTGCACTGGATGAATCGGCCATGCTTGACGGAGCCTCCTACTTCACGATTTATTGGAAAATCATCCTGCCACTGCTGAAGCCCGCCATCGTAACAGTCATTATCGTCAAGGGAGTCAATATCTACAATGATTTTTACACGCCGTTCTTGTATATGCCTGGATCGGATCTACAGGTGATTTCCACCGCCTTGTTCAAGTTCAAGGGCCCGTACGGCTCACAATGGGAGGTCATCAGCGCAGGAGTTATTATAGCCATCATTCCGACGCTGATTGCCTTCCTCGCCCTGCAAAAGTACATCTACAACGGATTCTCGCAGGGTTCCGTGAAGTGATGGAGCTATATAAGTTCAACTTAAGAATATTTACACTGGCAATCTGATGACAGAACAACCTTCCGATCGTTGTTATCCCTAGATTTCTTTGATCCCCTTTGAGTTAGAGAAGCTGAAGTAGGAATAGAAAGGAGTAGATAAGCATGATTAACCAGAGCAAGACGGTCCATATTCTAGGGGAGGCGTTACCCCACATGCCGTGGCAGGACAGACCGGAGTCATATCAGGGTCCGGTGTGGAGGCACCGGGATAATCCTGTAATTGAGCGTAATCCGGCGCCTGGCATCGCCCGCATATTCAACAGTGCTGTTATGGCATACGATGGGCGATTTGTAGGTGTCTTTCGCGCAGAGACGGTGAATGGACGTCCGCATCTTCATTTAGGCTGGAGTGACGATGGCTTGAATTGGAGCATCAATGAAGAGCGGATTGAGTTCGTGGACGAGGATGGACGCCCCTATCAGCCGAATTACGCCTATGATCCACGGCTTGTGAAGGTGGAGGATACGTACTATATCATCTGGTGCACGGATTTCTATGGAGCTGCAATCGGATTGGCGCGTACGGATGACTTCAACAGCTTTGTGCGACTGGAGAATCCGTTCCTGCCTTTTAACCGCAATGGCGTGTTGTTTCCGAAGAAGATCAATGGCAATTATGTCATGCTGTCCCGTCCAAGTGATAGCGGACATACTCCGTTCGGAGATGTCTTCCTTAGCGAAAGTCCGGATCTCGTCTACTGGGGCAAGCACCGGCATGTCATGAGCAAAGGAGGGCAGGGCTGGTGGCAAGCGGTCAAAATTGGTGGCGGTCCCGCACCAATCGAGACGTCGGAGGGGTGGCTCATGTTCTATCACGGGGTCACGGGCACCTGCAATGGCTTCGTGTATAGTATGGGAGCTGTCATTCTGGATCACGATGAGCCCTCCCGGGTCAAATACCGCTCGGCCAATTATGTACTGACGCCTGAGGAGTGGTATGAGGAACGGGGCTTCGTGGATAATGTGGTCTTCCCTTGTGCAACACTGCACGATGCTGAGACAGGCCGGATTGCCATCTATTATGGAGCGGCTGACACCTATGTAGGCGTGGCCTATACAACTGTCTCCGATATCGTGGAGTACGTGAAGGCTACGGATGAGGTCGTCTCGGACGATCATGAGCTGGGCAGAATGTAGCATGGCTGAGAGGGGTGTAATGTAGCATGCACACAGATTTGCCGCTTGAGGAGCTGAAGCAGTATATGGGCAGTAGCCCACAGCCAGCTGACTTTGATGACTATTGGGAGCGGGCCTTGCATGAGCTGGGGCAGCAATCCCTTGAGTATGAGCTGGTCCCGGCGGCGTTCTCTTCTCCGCTGGCGGAGTGCTATCATCTGTATTTCACGGGCGTAGGGGGAGCGAGGGTCCATGCCAAGCTTGTTCGTCCCAAAAGCGTTAGCACGGACGTGGCAGGACCGGCCATGGCGATGTTCCACGGATATGCCTGTGATAGTGGGGACTGGTTCGACAAGGTCTCTTATGCTGCGCATGGCATAACGGTGCTGGCGCTGGATTGTCGGGGACAAGGCGGGTTATCTGAGGATAACCTGACGGTGAAGGGCTCGACGGTCCGGGGACATATTATTCGGGGGATCGATGATCCAGACCCGGATCGGCTGTATTACCGCAATGTTTTTCTGGATACAGTGCAGACGGTCCGCATTCTGATGAGCATGCCGGGGGTTGATCCGGATCGGATCGGTGCTTATGGTTGCTCACAGGGAGGTGCTCTGGCCACAGCCTGTGCCGCGCTTGAACCAAGGGTGAAGGCAGCGGTGCCTGTGTATCCATTCCTGGCCGATTATAGACGTGCTTGGTCCCTGGAGCCTACCACTTCTGCCTATGAGGAACTGGTCTATTATTTCCGGTTCTTCGATCCCCATCATGAGCGGGAGGATGCCTTGTTCAACAAATTGGGCTACATCGACATTGCCAATCTGGCAAGTCGGATCAGGGGGCGGGTGCTGTTCGTGACAGGTCTGGTAGATACGATCTGTCCACCCTCCACGCAATTCGCCGTCTACAATCGTATTCAAGGGGAGAAGGAGCTACTGGTGTATCATGAATATGGACATGAGCATCTCCCCTACCTGTCGGACCGCGTGCTGGAGTTTCTTTTGAAGCAGTAGGTTGAAGTAGTAGGTTTATCCCATTGGAGGTATGCTCCTCCGCACAGCAGCAGATACGGCTACAGGTTACGACAACAGGAGTGGCAGAATAAGCAGTCTTAGATTCATCCGCTTACTCATCCGTAGGCTCTTCGGCAAGAGAGACTGGAGCAAGGAAACGAGTGAAACGAAGTCTGAACAAAAGGCGTTTCGTTGCGAGTATGAAACCGGATTGGTTAGTTTGATGATGTGCAAAAAACAAGAAAGGACATCAGGGGCATGTCAGGTGTGTCGGGTCTAGTCGTTCAACTTATAGGTTAGGTTCATATGAAAACATACACGGACATACGTCGATGTAGCGGAGGGTCGGAGGATTTCTGAAGAAACGGAGTGCTCGCCTTTTAAGCCCGATTTCTACAATGATCACCATAATATAATCAAGGAATCGGGTTTTAACAGCGATCGTAAGAAATCTCCGAGCCCGTAGCGGTGGTAGCGGTGCTTGCGAAGAACAGATGTTGAGCCTATTTTTGATTTTGCTATGGGGTGACAAGAATAGCGGATTGTTCGAGCATAGAAAATGTGTTATATTGAACAGTAATTATGAAGAAGGAGGTGAGGTAGGTGAATCACGAGATGGCGAATAACCGTATTAGCCAGCTGCCTATAGCTATGGCTGGCATCGTTCATGCTTTTCCATACAACGGGAGAAGTCTGTCTATTTTTAACTATACGGTTACGAACTATCGCGAGAAGATGCCTACCTTAACTCGATCGGCTGTCACAGACATTCTGTAATGGAATGCTGTGAACCATGTGAAGAGTCGCGGGCTTAGCTCCTGCGGCTCTTTTTCGTGTTGTGTCACGCTGTCAAGGGTACGGAGGGTAGGTTCTAATCGCTTAATACACAAGCCTTAGGGGGACCTTACTATGCATATTGTTAGCGGACAACAACTTATCGCCTATCACGGGGCGAATCTGATATTGAACGGAGTTACCTTTGAAATTCATGAGGGAGAGAAGGTTGGTCTGATCGGTCGCAACGGCAGCGGCAAGACGACCTTGCTTCGCTTAATTGCTCGATTGGGCAAGCCAGATGCGGGACAGCTCATTCTCAAGAAAGATAGTCGTGTCGGCTATTTACCGCAGATTCCAGTGGAATATGATACACTCACGGTCTATGAGACACTGGCCTACGAGTACAGGGGGTTAATGGAGTGCAAAGCGAATATGGCGCTACTGGAGCAGGACATGTCCAATCCCGTCATTGCAGAGGATGCTGGACGTCTGGAGCAGCTGTTGAAATCCTATGCAAGCCTGCAGGAGCAATTTGAGCATGGTGGCGGCTATGAGATGGATGCACATATTCAGCAGGTGGCTGATGGTCTGCGTATTCCTGTAGCGATGTATAGTAGGGAGTTCAGCTCCTTGTCTGGTGGGGAGAAGACGAGAATTGTGCTCGCGTCCCAGCTCATCGGCCGTCCTGATCTGTTGCTGCTGGATGAACCGACGAACCATCTGGATCTGAAGGGCATTGAATGGCTTGAGCAATTTTTGCGCAGCTACACGGGGGCTGTACTTGTCGTATCGCATGACCGGTATTTCCTAGACAGGGTGGCAGGTAAAATGCTTGAGCTGGAGGATGGTGAGGCCCACACGTATCTAAGCAATTACAGTGGGTATGTGAGGGAGAAGGAGGAGCGTCTGCTCATCCAGTTCGCCGATTATCAAGAGCAGCAGAAGCAGATCAAGAAGATGAAGGAGGCCATCAAGCGCTTCGAAGAGTGGGGGCGAATCGGGGACAATGAGAAATTCTTCAAGAAGGCGGCCTCGATTCGCAAAGCGCTGGAGCGGATGGACAGAATCAAACGCCCTATACTGGAGCGCCAGAGTGCGGAGTTCGAACTGAATCCTCAGGAGCGCTCAGGACGGAGAGTATTGCAATTTGAAGGAATCGTCAAGGCATACGGAGCCAGGCAGGTACTGCAGGGGGCTGAGGGTGGTCTGGAGTTCGGCGAGAAGATTGCGTTACTAGGGGATAACGGATCGGGAAAATCGACCCTGCTGCGTATCTTACTCGGTGAGGAGTCTCCAGATACAGGCGATGTGACATGGGGCTCTCGCGTAGAATATGGTTACCTTGCTCAGCAGGAGACGCGTGGGGAGGCAACAGGTACTGTCCTGTCCTACTTCCGGCAGGAGGTCGGTGTAGAGGAGGGAGAAGCTCGTCATATCCTGGCTGCATATATGTTCTATGGTGCGGACGTCTTCCGCTCCGTGAGCACGCTATCTGGCGGAGAATGGAGCCGTCTGCGTCTCGCTCTGCTCGTCATGCAGAAGCCTAATCTGCTGCTGCTGGATGAGCCGACGAATCATCTGGATATTGATTCCCGCGAGGCTCTGGAGGAAGCACTGGAGTCTTATGGTGGAACGGTGCTCGCCATATCTCACGACAGATACTTCGTCAATAAGCTGGCTGGTCGTGTGTGGGAGCTGGAGCAAGGCCAGATTAAGTCCTATCTCGGTAACTTTGACGACTTCCGTGCCAAGAAGCAGGAGCTACAGCAGCCGGGAACCACCTATAATGGCACTGCTGGTCCAATGTCGAGGCTAGGAGCGGGATTACCTTCGGCGTCGTCGCCCTCAGCCCAAGCATCCTCCGGCGTTTCGTCCGCAGCCACTACTGGAGCTTCATCCCGTAAAGCGAAGGATAATGCTACAGGGAAAAGGGAGAAGAGGGCCGATTCAGCAAAGGCTGTCGTGTCCCGTGAGCAGCTGGAGCAACGGATTGCTGAGCTGGAGCAAGCCTTGCAAGCAGCGGATGCGGAGCTGGAAGTGTTAGCCTCAGGTGTGGAGTCGGCCAGCAAGTTGGGGGACAGTGCCGGGGGCAAGGGACTTCAGCAGCTGTGGGAGGATCGTGAGCGTCTGCAGGAGGAGCTTGACCGTGTACTGGAGGCGTGGGTAGAGCTGTAATAACTACAAGAATACAAGAACTACAAGAACTACAAGAACTACAAGAACTACAAGAACTGCAAGGCGAAGTCTGGCTTCTTAGCATATACTAGTACTTTGACAAAATATAGTCTCAGGTTTGAATGGGCTGGAGAGATCGTGGTTAGCGGAAAGTGGGGAAGCCCTAGAGAAACGGAGTGCCCATCTTTTAGCTTGCTGTTCATCAGCTTTTCAATTTTGTTCGAAAGAACAGTAAGCTTAACAGCGATCGACAGGGCTCCCCACTTGCAGCGGCTCTACACTCACAATTAAGTTGGTCAAGGTACTAGGTGCTCTGAGACCGTGTTGTCATGGCAGAACGGTGCTTGGAGGAAGGAATTGACTTGCAAAGCCCACCTCCGAGTGCTTCAATAAATAAAGCTTTGAGTTAACGAGGAGGATTACATATGGCAGACCAACGCAAAGTCATTATTGACACGGACACCGCTGGCGATGATACGATAGCTATCCTGACGGCACTGCATTATTTTCAGGTAGAGGGCATTACGATTACAGGCGGGAATGTACAGTTTGATCAGGAGGTTGAGAATGCACTGTATACGGTTCAAGTCGCTGGCCATGGTGGCAAGGTTCCGGTGTACAAGGGCTATGAGCGTCCGCTTCTAGCCTATGGCAAGGCACAGCATCGCACGGTAGAGGATGTGCACGGCGATGATGGCATGGGCGGGGCACATTTTCCCAAGGCTGTACAGCGCCCAGAGAGTGGACATGCTGTAGACTTTATGATCAACAAGATACATGCTAACCCAGGGGAAATCTCACTACTGGCTATTGCACCCTTGACCAATATTGCTGCGGCTATTCAGAAGGACCCTACCATTATTCCGGAGATTGCTCACTTATACATCATGGGCGGTACGAATAATGCGCTGGGTAATATCACCCCGGCTGCAGAGTATAACTTCTACGTGGACCCTGAGGCGGCTAAGATCGTCCTGCATTCTGGCATTCCGATCACGATGGTGGGTTGGGAGATGTGCACGCAGTATTCGGTCATGGACGATGATGATCATGCCGAGATTGCGGCGCTAGACAGTGCGGGTAGTGAATTCTTCATAGCGATCAACAAGGTGGTTATGCAGTTCAATAAGTCTGTACACAAGCTGAATGGAACGACGCATCCCGATACGCTGCTGATGGCTGTAGCTGCAGACGAATCCACGATGACCAAGTCTGGTCATTACTACGTGGATGTGGAGGCTGCAGGTGAGCTGACGCGTGGCTATAGTGTCGTAGACATTAACGGACGCTTTGGCAAAGAACCGAACGTACGCGTCTGTGAGGCGATCGACCGACCGAAATTCAAATCCATGCTGCTGGATGTTCTCACGGCGATAAAATAACAAGGACCCAACCGATTCCAAGAGATGCACTATGGGGTGCACTTCAGAATGGGTTGGGTTTTTCCTTTGACATGTTCTTTTTTGATCTGTTCTCTTTTGACCAGCCTTCTTTTGGCTTTCGACTTTATAGCTATGGTAAAGTAGTTAGGAAGCGTTACAGTCTGCCCAGGCAGGCATACAGCGGAATAGATTGCTACAGGCAGGAGGAACAATAGATGCTGTTTTATATCATAGCGCTACTAGTCACGCTGGTTGATCAGGGGACGAAAATAGCTGTTCGGCTGTATATGGAGGTCGGTCAGGTCATACCGCTTGGCGATTCGGGTATGCAGCTGCATCATTACGAGAATAGCGGGATGGCAGGTGGCCTGTTGCAAGGCTACGCACGTCTTTTCGGGGTGGTTGCCGTACTGTTCATTGCCGGTGTGCTCTATTATAGGCGACAAGGAGAGATTCGCGGCTTCCTCATGGAGTCGTGAGCAGGCTTCATGGTCGGCGGGGCGCTGGGCAATGCGATTGATCGTTTTATGTACGCCAAGGTTACCGACTTTCTCGTATTTCCATCCGGACGCGGGATTCTTAATCTGGCGGATGTGGCAATCAACGTAGGCGTGGTGCTACTTATATTGGGTATGCTCGTACATGCCTTTCAGAGCTATCGTGAGAAGCGTCTGCGTAATACGCTCCCCAAAGCATAAGTACGGCATAATAACTAATACATATGGATCACAGGATCATTCAATTCCTGAATTGCCTGCCTCGTGCGGGTTATTCATGCAGCGGGTGCTCCTTTTTTTATTTTGGGAATCCAATCTTTTTGTGCACTGGCTCCGTCTAACTTAGGATTTAAGAAGATGCGCTATAATCATAACCTTTAAATTCCGAAGCCTACATCATATATAGAAAGGGGGCGGCGAAGGATGGGGGAGATTGTAAGTGGAGACGACACAATGGACAGTACAGTGATGGATGAGGAAGCATTTTTCGAACGCCTCTATGCGGAGCGTCACAAGATGTATGCCATAGCTCTAAGTTATCTGCGGAAGGAAAACGATGCCCTGGAGGTTGTGCAGGAGGCTTCCTGCCGGGCCTGGATGAAGCGAGGCAAGCTAAGGGATGAGCAATTCTTCAGCTCCTGGATTATTCGTATTACCTTGAACTGCTGTGTGGACGAGCTTCGACGGAGGAAGCGTATGTTTCCAGTGGATAGCATAGAAGAAGGGACTGCGCAGGAGATGAGAAGCAATGAGCGGATTGATCTGGAGCGTGCGCTAGAGCACATGAAGCCCAAATATCGACATGTCGTGACGCTGAAATACTATCAGGATCTAACGATTGCCCAGATTGCCCAGGTGCTGAGGAAGCCCGAGGGTACGGTGAAGACCTGGCTGCGGACCGCGCTGAAGCAGCTGCGGGACAATCTGTAAGGATAGGAGGGAGGAGTGATGAGCATGTCAGAGCATGAGGAGCGTCTGCTCCGTCAGCGTGCAGGTGAGATCAAGAAGCAGGCAGAGAGCCTACAAGAAGAGAGGTTGTATGCAGCTATGCGAAATGGAATTAAGCAGGGGCGTCAGCGTGAGCGGAAGCGTGGCTATACACAGGGGATACTCGGAGCTGTGGCAGTCGCTGCTGTAGTATTGCTGGTATTCTCCATGGGAAGAAATGTGCAGGATAGTAATGTCAACGACAACATTGTCAAAGGCTCGATTCAAAGTGACAGCACCAGCGTGTGGGATGACTACCAAATCTATCGTCAGGATGACGCTCGTCTGAATCCCGCCTTGGCTAACGCGTTGGAGCAGGACTTGGTGCAGCCCGTTCGTCAGCGTGCAGAGAATGGGGACTACACCTTGGATGTGGCTGGAGCTGTGACAGATGGTCGTCAGGTATTTGTTCTATTCAGTGTGCAGAATCATTCAGATACGGAAATGAGGATTGGTAATTTCTCACTTCAATTCGGTGATGTGAAGAACATTTATCCGTACCGAGGGGCTTCTCTGGATTTTGTCGGTAGGGGGGGCAATGGCATATCTCCAGGTGATACGGTGAATTATGTGTTTGCTAATAAGCTTTCCCCAGCTACTTCCTATGACAGTAATGTCAAGCTGGATATTACGCTGTCGCCGACTTATGGAAGCAAGACTTCTGCCCACCGGAATCAGAGCACAAGCAAATACGGGCTGGAAGTGGCTTTTGGGCTGGATCTGAATATGCTCAAGGAGCAAGAGCATGAAGTGGCTTCCAATCGGATGCTGACGGTTGGCGAGCAGCAGATCACAGTGGCACGGGTACTGTATACACCGCTGGCTGTGTATGTGGATGTAGAGTACGACCCATTGAATCAGAAACGCATCTTCCAGCTGCTTAATCCAGTGCTGGTGAATCAAGGCGGGGCAGGTGAGGAGAAGATATTTTATCCAACCTATATCACGTCTAATAATTCCGAGGTATATACCGATGGTTCGGCTGTCACGTTGGTCTTCAACAAGAGCCGCTATAGTCAGCCCGAATCGGCATCCCTACGCATGGCTGGCATTGTCGCTGTAGAGAAGGAGCGCATGAAGATCGTAGTTGATCTGAATAAGGAGCAGCTGCTCGCTGCGCCTGGTGAAGACCTTGAGTTGGTACAGCCAACAGCAGAGACGGGCTGGGAGGAAGGCCAGCTTCTGTTCCGCCAGCGTCAGAAAGATCCTTATCGGAGTGGCTTCGGGATGTGGCTAGGGGATAGCTTCACCGACGCACAGGGTCAAGTGCATGAACGGGCCTCCAAGACAGCAGAAGGAGGTAGTTTTGGCGGATACATGTCCTCCTCGGATGGGAACAATGTCGATGAGAAAAGCTACTTTTTTGGGCCGGAAGCGAAGGATTACCCACAACCACTAACTATACCGGTAGAGCGTTACTGGAGCCCGATTCTGGAGGCACAGGCAGTACAGCTGTTTTCTGCCTTAGAGCAATAGGCTGGAATGAGTATACGCTACATCCCATGATATACGTGACTAGCGAGCATAAGGGTCTGCGAGTGCATATAGATTCATCAATTCAAGTCCAATGAACATAAGACAGGCCCACGCAGCTGGTATGAACCAGTCATGCGGGCCTGTTCTGAGCTAAACATTCCCGTGCTGTTGTAGCATGCATTCGGGATCGGCAGTGACTTATTCCAAAAGGCTCTTGGCAAGCTCGATCAGCTCTGCCTTAGTGATCTTTCTAGTGGCCTCTATATAGTAGTTAATATGATACTCGCTATTCGGGATATTATAGATGAATTGAATGGATCTGTTGTTGCTGCGTTCATTCGCTTCCTGGTACAGTACATCCACCTCGTGTATCTTCATTTTCTCCTTGGGTCCTACGTGATTCTCATTGAGGTAGATCGTTAACTTCTCCTTGCTCTTCCAGGGCTGTATCACAATCTGACCATCTGTACTCTTGTAGCTGATATACATGTTCCAGTTATCCTTTAGGGTCTCAATGGGTGCCATGGCATACCCGACATCAGATTCCAACGCTTGCTGCTTGAGCTTCTCTGTCAGTGAGGTCTCAGCTTCGGCTGTCAGCGGCTTCGGGGTGCGATAGCTCAGATTAGCGCGATCAAAGGAATACACCTGCCTGCTTGTACGGATGCTGTTCGTGAGCTTGATCCCCTGATTCTTCAACTCCTCTGTCAGTGCGTCTGCATACCCGAAGCCCAGACTGTGGCCAGTGACCAGGTTCAGCTTCTCATGAGGATTGTTCGCGGCAAAGTATAGGGCTGCAGATTCACCGGGCTTCAGCAGTTCATAGCCAAGCTTAGTAGCCTCACGATTACGCAATTCGTCTTGAGGGTTCTCCATCTTCCGAATGGATGGCTCGAAGATCCTTTCCTCATAGACGGTCACACCTTTGCTGTTGGTCAGCGAGTAGAGATGCATGGCGGCGAAGGCTGTAGAAATGCTGAGCAGCAAGCTGGCCAATACGATCATACTAACCTTGTATTTCAGGTAGCGTCGCCTGAAGCCTGGCAGCTCGGGCACTTCACCTTGCAGCTTTTTCATTACAGGCCCGGACAGGTCTGCATGGGGTGGCTCTGCCCTATGAAATAGTTCTTGAAGATCCTGGTCGTTGCTTGGCTTCATTGTGGCTCGCTCCCTTCACAGGATAATAGTGCTTGCGGAATTTGCCGACCGTTCGTTCATACTTCTTGCGCAGATAAGCGCTGCTTCGCTGGAGAATCGTGCTGATCTCCTCATAGGTCTTGTCCTCCACACATCGCAAAATGAGCAGGCTGCACTCCTCCGCCGACAGTCTATTCATGGCCTGAAGCACCTGCTCATCAAAATAAATGTCCTCAATTCGCTGATCTATCGGGCTATAGTCCCTGATGGAATGATATAGAAAAGGCAGGTACTTCACGAGCCTGCGCTTGCGCAGAGCATCAATGCACTGATTGTATGCAATGGTATACAGCCAGGCCTCGAACGATTTCTCCGGGTCATACCTTCTCATATGCCGGAAGGCCTTGAGGAAGATCTCCTGTCCGCAGTCCTCGGCCTCGGCATAGTTGTTCAGCATATGATAGCAGTAGAGAAAGATCGGTCTCTGATATTTATGCATGATCCTCTCGAATTGTGTGGCATCGCCACTGAGGATGTCGCTTATGATCTGGCGAAGATCCGTATCATCCAAGTCCCCACCCCTTTCTAAAGTGTCTTACGAAGGAGACACCTCGAAATGTGCTAGCATCCTAATTCACATACGATTCGGCCAGCTTGATCAACTCCTGCTTGCTCAGCTTGCTGCCGATGTCTTCAATGTGGTACCGGATATGAGACTCGCTGTCAGGGATGCTGTACACAAATGTAATGCCTTGGCCGGTTGTCTTGACCTCCTGAGTCTTGGATACGCTGTAAGCTGTTTCTGTTTCATGTAGAAGCTCTCCTTTGAACTGCTGTATTTATAAAGTACTACGTTTTAGATGTGTCGGAATGTGACAGTCGTTGATTTTTTTTATGAGACAACTATGTGGATGGGGCCAGATGGCTTGGTCTGCTGTCGGATATGCTACAATAACAGGACAGGCGACAGGCGTAGGGTGAAGGAGAGAGGCAACATGCCAGATGAAGTCGGAATGCGAGAGATGACAATACTGAAGACCATTGCAGAAACGCTGAACAGCTCTAATGATCTGTCAGGGATGCTCGATACGGTGATGGAGAAGCTGCTGGAGCTGACCGGTCTGGCGGCAGGGTGGATTTTCTTCAGTGACAGGAAGCCAGAGTATAGCTGTGCTATTGATCGGAATCTCCCTCCAGCGCTGCGGATTAATAATAAGGAGCCCATGCATCAAGGCACCTGCTGGTGTCTGAACCGTCTGTGGGACGGGCGACTCAAGGTCGCGGTGAACATTCTGAACTGCAAGCGTCTGGAGGATGCGTTGGAATATCAGTGGGGGGATACCGGAGGGATTACTCATCATGCTTCTATACCACTGCGCTCTGGCGATCAGGTCATCGGGCTACTCAATGTGGCGGCGCCGGGGAAGACGCTCTTCACAGACAGCGAGCTGGCACTGCTGCAATCTGTGGCCTTTCAGATCGGCAGTGCTGTGGATCGCATGCGGCTGTACCGTCTAGAGCAGCATCGGGCAGAGCTGTATGCGCAGTTGGGCGAGCTTAGCGTGGAGTTGGGTACCATGGTGAATGAATGCAGCAGAGATATGAGGGAATTGTCCGAATGGGTGGTCTTGCTGACAAAAAAATATCTTCACTGGCCCTTCACGGTGCTCATCTATCGCGAGAATGGAGTGTATTCAGTTCAGGCTGCTGGGAAGTTAGGAACGGTGTTCAACTGTAACACGGAGGCGCCCGCTGTCTTGCAGGAGCTGGAGCAGCTCTGTCAGCAGGAAGTGCGGCGTTCGGTTCAGGTGTCAGCCGAACAGCTTGAGGCTGTGGCAGCACATATGGGAAGCGATTCATTGCCGGATGCCTCCCACCCGCGACTGTCGGCAGGAATGCTGGTGCCGCTTCCCTTCAGTCTGCCCGAAGAGAGCGGCATGCTGCTGATTGGCAAGTCGGACTCAGCTTGGTATACCTCCGCTGAGCAGGAGATCATCGAAGTGCTGGCTGAGCACATCGCAGCAGCCTGGGAGAGTCTTCGACTGGTGGAGCAGCGACGCGAGCTCGCTCGGCTGGAGGAACGGAATCGATTGGCGCGTGATCTTCACGACTCGGTGAATCAGATGCTATTCTCGTTGTCACTCACGGCCAAGGGCGTGGAGAGTATGCTGGAGCGTGAGTCTACTCCTCATCCTGCCGTTGAATCTCTGAAGGATATGCGGCTACTGGCGCAGCAGGCATTACAGGAGATGAGGGCTCTGATCCTGCAGCTGCGCCCGATAGCGCTGAACTCTGGTCTGCTGGCAGCTTTACAGGAATATGGCGCAAGACAAGGGCTGCAGGTACACATGATGAGTGAAGGACAGGAGCAGCTGCCACCTAGTATAGAAGAGGGCCTATGGAGAGTTGGGCAGGAGGCACTTAATAATGTACGTAAGCATGCGGGGGTAACGCAAGTAAGCGTGACTTTGCGAAATACAGGCCAGGAGGTAGAGTTAAGCATCTCCGATCGCGGTCAAGGCGGTGCTAAGCGGCGGGGGCGGGACTCTTCTTCGCGTTCTCTGGGTCTGTCCATTATGAAGGAACGGGTAGAATCCATGAGGGGGCGCTTTGAGCTGACCAGTTCAGCCCGCAGGGGCACGACAGTTACCGCAACTATTCCCCTACCGCCCTCAGGGTAAGCTGAGTGTGAATACGACTCTAACGGGGCGCAGGTAGCTGCCGAGTACAGGTAGCTACTGAGCGCAGGTAGCATAGTAGCTCAGGCCAGTGAGTGTGGATGCACTCCAGGGCTGAGTTTTTTGTAACATCAGGAAACTTCCTATTGGGAGCATTGCATGCTGTCCGCCATCCTTTGCAAGCTGGCATGTGTATCCTCAACACTTCGATAAGTGCCTGCCACCTTGGCAAGTCTCCATTGATCTTCATGTTTCAGATAGTGCACTGTGACAGCGTTTGGCAACAGACCTACGTGCTCCTCCCCTAATTCGAACCATACGAGGTTCACTCCAGATGAGTGGCATACTGCTTGACTCCCTCTAAAGTATCTATATGGCCCATTTTCGTTGTGTTTGTACCCGCCTCCGGCCAAATGTCTACGCTATCGAACAGATATTTACTGTCGTCATGCCGAAAGGTCATGTTGAGGGTATATCCCTCATAATCAAAACTAGCTACTTCCAGGCTCCCTTTTCTCCACACCTCATCCGCCTGCGCTTTAGCCTGTTGCGAGGTAATCAGCATATCTTTGGGCACACGTTGTTGCAGGTTCCCTTCCTGTACATATTGTTCCAATGTTATGATTCCCAGCACATGCTTTATGTTTCGGTTATCCATTGTTGATTCACCATCTTCAAGAATGAATTTATACCACTATTCCGCAATCTTATACGGAACTCCGCCTTCATTTCAATACAAATTCTCCAGTGCTGTGAACTTAACATTCGCACACGGGGGAGTAGGATGTAGGAGCTAAGTATCATTGTAAAGGGTTGTATACATTACAGATGTTCAATAAAATGAAAGTAAGAAGAATAAGAGATTCATGCCAATGTCTACTCTTGCACAGCTTATGTGGTGAGACCACCTCTAGGTGGTGCTTAGATCAGGTGAAGTGACCCATCCTTCGGTGTGCAGTCTGTACGGGTTACTTCCTTCTATAGGAGAAACGAAGATGACAATACGATTATTGATAGCTGATGATCATGCGATGGTCCGCAAAGGTCTGCAGGTCTTCCTGGGGACCCAACCGGATCTGGAGGTGGTCGGGGAGGCCTCCAACGGGCAGGAGGCACTAGAGCAGGCTGGTTTGCTGCAGCCACATGTAATATTGATGGATTTGCACATGCCCCTGCTCAGTGGGATTGATACGGCAAGCCGTCTGCGCATTTCGCAGCCAGAGACGAAGGTGATCGTACTGACCTCATTCGCGGATCAGGAGCATGTTGTCCCGGCTATTCGCGCTGGCGTGAAGGGGTATTTACTGAAGGAGATTGAGCCTGACGAGCTGACGCGAGCCATCCGCCGTGTACATGCAGGACAGGTAGAGCTTCATCCTGCTGCTGCCGAGCAATTAATGCAGGTCATGGCTGGGGCCGATGCAACTGTGAGTGCTGTTCCTCACCCGGGGAAGGAGAGGACAGAGGTAGCCTTCTCTCAAACCCTAGAGCAGCTAACCAGACGGGAACGCGAAGTGCTTGGGCTGATCGCCGAGGGGATGAGCAATAAGGATATTGCTGAGCAATTGATCATTACGGAGAAGACGGTCAAGACGCATGTCAGTCATATTCTGGACAAATTAGAGCTGGCTGACCGCACACAAGCGGCGATCTACGCGGTGAAGAACGGCTGGATGTCTGACCAGGAGTCGAATTAGAAGTCGAACACAGCACGAATCACCAGAACCCCACTATCACCAGAACCCCACTATCACCAGAATCCCACTATAAATCGATTTAGAAGCTGAGGAATTAATCGATATGCACGCTTATCTCAGTCTAAAGTCGTAGATAGATCCAAGTGAGCTCAACCGAAGGGTTGAGTTTTTTTGTGCTGAAAGTTCAGCCTGACTACTGACGATTCCAGTATAGAAATGAATTAAGCTGGGAGCAGAACAAAGGCGGGAAAGCCGAGCACCCCATAGATGGATTCATTAGGAGGAATGACTATGAACATTATGATCTTGAACGGAAGCAATCGAGAGGCTGCTACCAGCACGAGGCTTGGACGATACGCAGCTGAGCGGATCGCTCATTACGGGCATAAGGTTCAGATATTCGATCTTCACGAACGGCCACTTCCGTGGTATACACCGGATGCAGCTGGGGACGAGGATGCGAACGTAGCAGAGCTGAAGAAAAGCATGCTCGCCGCAGATGCGATCATCCTGACGACACCGGAATATCACGGCAGCATCAGTGGTGTCCTCAAGAACGCTCTGGATTATCTGGGACAGACGTACATGGAGGGCAAGCCCGTCCTGTCGATCAGCTCAGCTGGAGGTGCCGTCGGAGTGAGTGCTCTCCTGCAGCTACAGGCCATTGTACGGAATATGCATGGAATTAATGCGCCAGAATGGATATCAATTGGTGGAATGCAGAGAAGGCGCTTTGAGAAGGGCTATGATGAGTACGAGGGCGGGCAGGAGGTTGAGGATCGGGTTCACCGTGTACTCAGCTCCTTCCTGGCTCTAGCTGGTGCAGTAGCTAAGGTGCATTGAATTTAAAAATTGAGCTGGCCAAAATGAACCGGCTAAATGGGAGGTCTACTCTATGATTCAAGGATTATTCGAGACTCATATTAACGTATCGGATCTGGACCGGGCATCTGAATTCTACCAGCACGTATTGGGTCTGCCATTAGCCTACGAGGATGCCAGACGATGCCGCTTCTATTGGTTAGGCGAGCCGCGGAAGGCTATGTTGGGACTGTGGGAAAAGAAGCCTGAGCATATTATTCGTCAGCACTTTGCCTTCGAGACCTCCATAGAGCATATGAGGCATATCGTACCTTGGCTTAAGGAGAGGGGGATCGAGGCTCGCAATTTCCTGGACGATGGTACGGACGAGCCCCTTGTATGCGGCTGGGTGCCTGCGGTCTCTATTTATTTTCGAGATCCAGACGGTCACAATTTGGAGTTTATAGCCATCCTGCCAGATGAGCCTCAGCCAGAGCTTGGGGTAATAGCTTGGGAGGAGTGGGAGAAGAAGCACGGTAGAAGCTAAGTAGATCTCGATGTAGATCAGCAGTGGACTGATGACATCAGGGTCAGGAACAGGAGGCCATACGATGATTGAAGGTATTTTTGAGACGCATCTGAATGTGAGAGATCTGGAGAAGTCAGTACACTTTTACAAGGACATGTTGGGTCTAACACTTGCCTATACGCAACCGGAGCGAAAAAGGGCGTTTTTCTGGATCGGCGGCGAGGGGACGGCTATGCTCGGGCTATGGCAAAAGGAACCGTCACAGGTGCTAAGGCAGCATTTCGCATTTCAGGTCTCTCTGGAGAATATGCGTAAGGCCGTCTCCTATCTGCAGGACAAGGGGATCCAGACGCATAATTTTCTGGAGGATGATAGCCATGAGCTATATGTATTCAGCTGGATACCTGCGGTGTCAGTCTATTTTTCAGACCCAGATGGTCATTCATTAGAATTCATCTCCATGCTACCAGACATACCGAGATCTGATCTGGGTATGGTGCCATGGAATACCTGGGAGCAGCTGCAAGGGAGGGCATAACTATGCATATCGAGCAAGTAAGGCTGTTCACCGCTAAGCTGAATGAGACGCGGCATTTCTATGAGCATATGTTGGGGCTAAAGGTAGTAGGGGAAGATGAGAGCTCCTTCGCGGTACAGCTTGGGGCGACCTGCTTGACGCTCGTGGCGAGCGAGCCGGGGACAGAGCCTTTCTATCACATTGCCATGATGATCCCGAACAATCTATTTCAGCAGGCCAAGGTCTGGGCCAGAGAGCGTCTCCAGCTTACGAGGCTTGACGGGGATCAAGATGAAGTGTTCTTTCAGAACTGGAACGCCTACTCCATGTATTTCGATGACCCGGCGGGCAATATTCTGGAGCTCATCGCGCATCCAGACCTTCGGCATAATGCAGACGGGCCGTTCTCAGCGCAGCAGCTACTATGGATCTGCGAGGTGGGAATTGTGACTGACGATGTGCTCGCTCTCGTCGAGCGACTTCGTGAGGAGCATGGGCTGGAGTGCTGGCGTGAACCGAGTGAATGGTTTTCTCCTGTCGGAGACAGGTATGGGCTACTTATTGCGGTCAAGCAAGGCCGAGTATGGTTCGCATCGGATCGACCAGCACAGAGCTTCCCACTGGAGCTGACTATTCGAGATGTCGGGCCGCTAAGATTCGGGTAAAGACCACACACAAGTAAAACGAGCAACTACAAATAAGCCACTGAACAAGAGCAGAAGCTAAGTACTGGTCCTGTCAGTGGCTATTTCTGTGATGAGCCAGTTCTCAGAGGCGGACGAGAGTCCTTCCCGTCGCTTGGCCTTGCAGGATCTTGCTCAGTGCCTGTGGCAGCTCGTCCAGAGCGACCTCCTGATCGACAAGCAGCTCAGGTTGAGGCGGCTTCAGATCTGTAGCCATCCGACTCCATAGCAGCTGTCTTAGTTCACTCGGGCAGAATACGGAATCAATCCCGAGCAGGGAGATGCCGCGCAGGATGAATGGATGTACGCTCGTCGGTACGGCTGTTCCGCCTGTTAGCCCGCTCACCGCTGCGGCTCCGCCGTAGGTGATCTTGCTGAGCACAGCAGCAAGCGCATGACCACCCACAGGGTCCACAGCAGCTTGCCATAGCTGCTTGTCCAGCGCTCTGATCTTCCCACCGTCGTACACATCCTCGCGAGTCAACAGGTGCTGCGCTCCCAGTGATTGCAGATATGAATGCGACGAAGTCTTGCCGGTGCTCACGCTTACCTCGTAGCCTCTATGAGCCAGCATGGCTACAGCCGTGCTTCCGACCCCTCCAGTAGCCCCTGTTACCAGCACAGGACCTGCCTCGGGTCTCATGCCATGCTGCTCCAGCTTATGAATGGACAGAGCGGCTGTGAAGCCAGCTGTACCGAAGATCATGGCTTCACGTAGTGACAGGCCCTCTGGCAAGGGTACGACCCATTCCGCAGGTACACGCACATATTCGCTGAACCCACCATACTGGGATACTCCCAGTCCGTACCCAGTCACCAGCACGGCTTGTCCTTCGCGGAACTGAGCATCCTTGGAGGATACAACGGTACCGGAGCAGTCTATGCCCGGCACGAATGGATACGATTTGACGATCCCGCCATTGGCTGTGCTGGCCAGGCCGTCTTTATAGTTGACGCTGGAGTAGGCGACGCGGATCAGTACCTCGCCTTGTGGCAGCTGATCCTGAGTCAGTGTTCCCACATGCGCAGTAACCTCTGCATCTGCCCCTGTCTGGTCAACTACCAGCGCTCGAAAAGAAGCTGTCATTTGAGAAATCTCCTCTCTCTGCACAATAGTCATAGTCCCTTTCACTTATAAAGGAAAACGGAGCTCAGGTCAAAGAGCTATGTCACAAAGCCATCTCACAAAGCAATCTCACAGCATAAAAGAAAAGCCCGTAATCCTCCTTAGGAGAGACTACAGGCTTTCAATCAATTGATTAGCAAATGAACGAAGACTAATAATTGGAAATATACTACCTTCTGCATCTATGTATCCTTCTTCATAATGAGAGATAATCAGCCCTGATAAAGGTGATAAATGGATTCTTTCAATTTGTTTCAATATATTTTCGAAAAATGGGATGTATTTTCAGGAAGACTGTGCTAACATACGGTTGGCTTATGAATTTACGCGAAGAAAGGTGACATCATGACCGCGAAAGCAGCACAGTCTGGATCGGCAACGTCCGGCTCCAACCAGCTTAATATTGTTCATTTGACGTGGCCGATTTTTCTAGAATTATTCCTATTTATGCTGATGGGAAGTGTGGATACCTTCATGCTCAGCTCGGTATCGGATAATGCCGTATCGGGTGTAGGTGCTTCCAATCAGATCCTGTCTATTGCCATTCTCATTCTCGAAGTGATTGGTCATGGCGCAGCTATTGTCGTGGCTCAATATATTGGCTCCAAAAAACTACTGGAGGCCGCCCGGGTCACAGGTACAGCGGTTACGCTGAATCTAATCGTTGGTCTGATCCTGAGTGTGATCTTCCTCGTCTTCGGCACACACATGCTGCAGCTTCTGAATGTGCAGGGCGAGATTCTGGTGTACGCCAAATCCTACATGAGTATTGTTGGGGGAGCAATCTTCCTGCAAGCACTCATTAATGCCTTGGCTGCAACTATTCGTACTTATGGCTTTACGAAGGAAACGATGTACATCTCCGTCTTCATGAATGTCATTCATGTGGTCGGTAACTATATTCTGATCTTTGGCCATTTTGGTGCGCCTGCACTGGGCGTGGAAGGTGCCGCTATCTCGACTGTAGGTAGCCGGTTCATCAGTCTGTTGATCTTCTTCTGGCTGCTGTATCGGGTGACACCAGTTCGTATTCAACTAGAGCACTACCTGAAGCTGTCCAAGGATTACATTGTGAAGATTCTCCAGATCGGAATCCCATCTGCCATGGAGTCCATCATGTATCAGTGCTGTCAGCTGGTGTTCACATTGTACGTGACCTACCTCGGGGCCGAGGCGATGGCGACACGTCAATATGCCGTGAACATCTCCAGCTATATCTATCTGTTCAGCATGGCTGTAGGCATGGGTACGGCGATTATCGTTGGTAGACTGGTTGGCGCGAGACAGCCGGATTCCGCGTACACTCGTGTACTGACAAGTGTGAAGTGGGCTCTGGTGGTCACACTGGCCATTGATGCACTGGTCATTTTGTTCCGTGTGCCGCTTATGGGAATCTTCACCACGAATGAAGAAATTATTCGCCTGGGTGCACAGGTGCTGCTGCTCAGTATTATTCTGGAGAGCGGACGTACGACGAATATTGTCATTATTAACTCCCTGCGGGCAGCCGGAGATGCCAGATTCCCGGTGTACATGGGTATCCTGTCCATGGTCTGCATGAGTCTACCGCTTGGTTACCTGCTCGTATTCCAGCTTGATATGGGATTGGCAGGGATCTGGCTGGCGATTGCTGCGGATGAATGGACCCGTGCGATCATTATGTACTTCCGCTGGAAGAGTCGCTTGTGGGAGAAGCATGCATTGGTCGAGCCGGAGAAAGAAGAAGCTGTGCCTGCTCCAGCCGCAGCTCTGTAAGGGTGGGCTGAGCAGCCTGCAGCAGATATTACTCCAGTGACAGGGTATAATTATCAACGTAACATGAGGTTATCCCCCACATAAAGACTGGAAGCCTGCTTCCACATATGAGCATGTATTAGATAGGACAGTTCACAACCTTGAGTAGCGATATGCTACGATGAGACAAGGTGTGAGCTGTCTTTTTTTTTTGGAAGATTTGGCCGATTTTAAGATCGTCGAATGTTATATAGAGTAGAACGGCAGGAGGTGAGGGTGACGACACAGGAGGAAGCACGTAATGAAGCATGCAACGATTTGCGCAAAGAGGCAAGAAACGAATTATGCAACGAAGCATTCAATGAAGAACAGAATGAACATCAAGTCGAACAGCAGCAGATTGATCAGATTCAAGAAACCATAGAAGAGATTGTTGCCAGAGTCCAGCGTGGGGAGAGCGAGCAATTCGCCCACATAGTGGACATCTATCAACAGCAGCTATTCCGGTATTGCTGCAGGCTACTCGGCAATCAGCAGGATGCGGAGGATGCTGTACAGGATATTATGGTGAAGGCCTATCAGAGCATTCGTAGGTACAAGGCTACTGTGAGCTTTAGCGCCTGGTTGTACCGTATAGCCGGGAATCACTGCTTGAATCTGTTGCGGAGACGACGTGTATATTCGCAGGTGCTACAATTTTTTAGAGCAGAGCCAGCAACGGCTGGGCCCGAGGAGGAGCTGGCGTCACAATGGTACAGCTATCCCTTGGAAAAGGCACTAGCTCAGCTAACGCTGCAGGAGCGAAATATTCTGGTACTGCGGGCACTGGAGCAGCGGTCTTATGAGGAAATGAGCGAGATTCTGAACGTTAGCGCCAATGCCCTGGCGAAGCGGATGCGCAAAATCAAGCTGAAGGTACGTACAGCCATGGAAGCAGAGGAGGGGGCGACCACATGTCGCGACACGGATTCGGTAATGAGTACGAAAATATAATGGATCAGGACATCCTGGACGATCATTTGCTGAGAGCTGCTGAGGATAAGAGACATTTTCCGAGAATTGATGTTACTGCCCGAGTCATGGAGCGAATTCAGCATCAACATATTTCCAGTTATAAAGCTTGGAGGCGGCTGACTACCCCAATAGGAGCGGTGATAGCATTGTGCTCTATGCTATTGGCTGGAGTATCTGCATATGCGGCAGTGGAATGGATTCAGATCCGCAATGCTGAAGGTGAGATCCAGGTGGAATATATCGCGCCCGTGTTACGTGAGACGGAGACGGATGAGGACAGATACAACAAACATGGGCGGGATTCATTGGTAGCGGCCAGCTACAATAAATATGAGCAGCAGGCATTGGCAGCAGCCAAGCCAGGCGAGCTAATGGCTTACTACGTAACAGGGAAGAAGGAGATCCCAATGCGTGCCACATCCACAAATGCAGCGTCTCCACAAGCCGCTCCACAGCCTGCGCTGTACTTTGCATACAAGGAACGACTTTATACAGAATATGATAGGTTCCTGCAGGAAATGAAGCGGGTCAGTATGCCCATCCTTCCAGCACAGGCAGGGGAATATGTCTTTGATGTCGGCAGGGTAAGCCCGAGACACAATGTTTACTACACCGCGAACACAGATGCTAGCAACATGGTCGAGGCCTTAGCCCGCGATACATTGGCTGAGCTAATGACCAAGGCACATCAGGCTCCTGATGGTAAGATCTTCATGAAGCCGATAGCCTGGACGGAGCCGGGATTCTTCGAGGGGACCTACTCCTCCAAGAGAGGGGGCCATATAGGGATTAGTGCTGTATTTCTGTCTGGAGGCAAGGTGCAGGTCTATCAAGAGAAGGGGAATTCCCCTGAGGTCATCCAGGTTGCGGAGCGGAGTGTCATTTATAATGATGTTATGACGGATATAATCAATACTAAGAACGAGCGGGTCACTTATCATTATCTGAATTGGTACAACGAACAGCAGGATGCCTACTATACAATTAGTACTTATGGCGATCATATTCTTGATAAGGCGGGACTGCTCGAACTGGCGCGAGAGCTAATACAAGCTGGATTGTAGAGCCGTACACATGATTACATGACCTATATTCTCTTCTTGGAGTGTGGCCCTGATGTGTGCTGATAATTCCGGAAAATGATGGAGTTGGAGCTAAAATGAAGATGGAGACAAAATTATCGACGTTGCCGTTCTAGTGTTAACTTGAGACGGTATAGAAGTAGCGGCAGTTTAAGACTTCATGACCGTCAGAATTGTTCAGCGAGTAACAAAGTCCAGGGCAACTCCCTAGACTTTGTTAACTGTTGATTCTTACTCTAAGTTAGAGTTCCTTAGTTCATTGGCTACTTCTGCGGATAACATTTGAGGCCTTTTATCAACAAGAGGTTGAGCTTCTTTTAATGCTGAGATTGGTAATTCCCCGTCATTCACATCTTTGATTATTGCGGACATACGTAAATAATCCTCTTTACTAATCTTAATATCACTGGAACCGGTAGTGTTGACCTGCTGGGTAGCTTGAATCACGGCAGTTGTACTAAGTATTAATGCTACAGCTCCTAAAGAAATCCAAAATTTCTTCTTCATAGTATCCTCTCCCTTGAATAAATTACAAATATCATTACTTAAGACGAACCGAGTAGCGAAAATGTTCCAAATGGTAAAAAAATTCCCACTATCGAGACTGCTGCAAAAATGCCAATTTGAAAAATTAACTCAAAGCCCCAAGAAAACGAGCCTTTAGAATCGATTCTAAGGCTCGTTTCAAGGAAGAAGAGACATTTGCGTAACCCCTGAAAAAGCTGGATTTTTCAAAAACACAACTTTTGCAGTGCTCTCATCATAGGCAACCCTTTTTTCTTTTTTACCACACTACATTATATTTACCAGGCAACCATGAATAATTAAAGTTTCCACACCAAATTTTATGATACCCGTTATAACCGGAGAACCTCACACTGTCATCTACAAAACCATCTAAATCACGTCCTTCTTGAAAAACATTTTCTCCATTAGGTTCTACTCTATAGATTTCAGCAATTACGAAGTTATATCTATCGTCATCTTCGGTATTCCTGCCTGGCATAGACTCTACAAGGAGAGACCCTGGGGAATATATATCTGTTGAGTAGGAACCGAAATTGTATGTTCGAAATGCATTTGTAGATATTTCGTCCGCTCCCGTTATCTTTCCAACTGAAAAGTTTTCATTTTCGCTAACGACATTCCTATAAGGACTTTCCGAGACCTTTGCCTCTACTGTAATCATATCTTTTGGATAGATGACAACTTTAGAAGGATCAAATTTCCATGTACCATCCTCTAAAACGACGTCATAAGGAATAGTAGGATATTCAACATCATCCTCAACCTTTGAGATATCTACTTCGTATTTAGACTCATTAACTTTTCCGATATCTACTATTTTGTACTTTACTGCTGTATCTTCAAGATGAGTAGCATTAAATTTGGCAACTTCGCTTTTGGAGTTTGCAATAGATTTCAAATATAAATCACTATCTTGGTTGTTTAAGCTTTCATAGAAATTAGCCACTACTTTTTCGACTTCATTTACTTCAGATTCTAGAGAGTTATCCGAGGCAAAAGAAAGAGTTGGTGCGAAACTTAAGGATAATAGAGCGACCGAAAATACTAATTTTTTTAGCATCAAATCCATTCACTCCTATTAAATGTATTTTATTTCCTTGTATATAATAGCATATAAAAGGGATCTAATGGAATATTTTTATAATTTTTCTCCTTGTTTTTCTGATTCATATGCCAATACAATCACACAAAAAAATACTGGCTCTAGACACGTGTTTAGTCTAAAGAAGGATATTGAGGAGCCAGGCAAAGAAAGAAACTCTGCCGACGATGCTCCGGCCTCAATAGTATAGAGGATATGCTCTCAATCTCAGGGTATTTGTTCATTGAGTATTCGAGTTCCACTTCGGTTCTTCTTATATATAAATCTATAAATGGGATAATTTTGTTTTTGTGTGATGCATACAGTATAATGAGAGTGTTGATAGATACATATAATTCCCATTCCACCATAAAAAGAGTAAATCAGGAAGGAGGATTCCGTTGCATACAGCTACAATTCGAACAGAGGTCAGAGATTATCTGCTGGAGCATGATCTGAACATGAGTGAGTTCGGCGTGGCGGCGGGTCTGAATCCAGCTACGGTGAGCGGCATTGTGATGACGAACCGTTCGATCTCTGTACACCAGATGGACTGCATTACCAAAGCGATGGATAAGCCTGAGGACTATTTCTACAGCCGATATGTACAAGAGTACATGCGGGATACTCCTTTGAATTGGCGGAGGGTCAAGCCTTTTTTGCAGCGTTGTATGGAGCTTCATAGACTGGATTGCATGGAACAGGTTGTAAGCATACTTATGGAGAACGTTACCTACTATGCTCCGCTGGTGTTCGAGCTGGCTGAGGATTTTTTTGGGCAGGAACGGTATGAGGTAGCGGCACTATTATATAAGAATATAGCATTTAGCGAGAAGAACCAGCATTCCGAGCGATTGGCAATATGTCAGTATAGGTTGTTCAAGATTCGGATTGGCGATGATCAGATACAGAATTTGAAGGCGGCTGTGGAGTTTGGTCCATATGCCGAAAGACTGGGTGCACTGGAGCAACTCGACGCCCTGAAGGATCTGGCGAATCTCTATCGTTCATTGGGGCACTGGGATACGGTCTTTGAGCTGGCTCAGGACATGGGGCAGAAGGCGAGAATTCAGTATGAATTGAAGCATAGATTGGAACGAGGGGATTCAGATTCTAATTATCAACTGAGTCGGCCATTTTTCTTCTATATAACCTATTCGGACTTTTTGATGGCTAGTGCAAGTGATGAAAAGGGTAACTATGCACAAGGTCTTGAGTATATTCAAGAATATAGCGATTTGAGCTGGGTGAAAGAGCAGGATTCTGACACTATACAGTGGAAAGATTCTTTTCATCAATGGGCTAAAGTGAACAAATGTGTGAATAGACTAATGGCAGGAGATGTGAATGTTTTACCTGAATATGCGGAATATATTGAGGGAGGAAAAGAAATTTTCTCGGAGCTTTTAAATGTAGTAGAAGCAGCAAACATGCATAATATGGATATTGATAATATAATAGAGCGGTTTGAGCGGCAGATTCACCAATATCAACAGTATGACTCGAATGATATCTATTACAATCAAGTTCTTGGTGAAGAAGAGGCTAAGTATTGGTATGCGTTATCGTTATATCAGTTCAATAAGAGCAATTACACTCATGGCTTTAAAAGTTTAATCAATTGTTTGCGACAAGCGGATAAAATAAATAATAAATCGCTTAGTATGGATTGTGTTGGATTGTTTGAGAGTTTTAGGTCGGATGCTCCATCAGAAGTTATAGCCCAGTACAATGCTATTATACAAAAGGGGTGGAGAAGGAATGATAAAATGGGTAGCTAATACATTAGTAGGTTTAAGCCTTGTCTTAGCTATTTGTGCGGGATTCCCCATAATTAATCAGAGTCAATTGTCAAATGGTGTGCAAGTTATGGGACATGTAGGAGGGGGATAAAGGGAACAGAGGCTGGTTTTTTATGAAAATTTTAGATCAGTTGCGACATCAGAAATGAAGATACAGTATAACGCTCTGATACGAAAGGTGTGGGAAGGGAATGATCAAGAAGGCAGCGTATTTCTTAGTAGTTCATAGTTTCAGTCTTGCCTGTATTCTAACTTTAATAGAACACAATCATCTACTTAAGGGCATTCGAGTTATGGGTCATGTTGGTGGATTCTAGTTAGAATAGATAATGGAAACGCGAAACCGATTCCTGTGTACAACTACCGCTAAAAGAGCGGTCAGCTTTTAAGGTATGGATATGGAATAGACCGTCATTCAATACACGAGCGGTCTATTCCTTTTTGTATTTTCCAGCAAGCTTCATAACCAAGAGTTGAGGAACTAAATTCAAAAGGCTAACAAATATTAAAAATTGGTATGGGGACAGAGGTTTGAAATAGCTCCCCCACCTTTCGTTTCCGCTCATCTCGCTAATCAAATGAAAAGAAATTATTAACGATAATATATTTCCAATAATAATAAAAATAATGGATTTTGAAGTACTATTTAATTTGCCGAGTAAGGCAAGAATTGAAGTCACTACCACTGCAATTAAATAGCCCAACATAGTATGGTTCGAAAAGTCTTGGTACATTGAAAAATAAACGAAAGGAAAACAGTATAAACAGACAATCAGAAAACCTATTACAATATGCCTCACATTAATCACCTCACTTTATAGCCATATTTTTAATGCAGTATCAAAGAATATCCGAAATTAAGAATTTATAGCTTTCAAGTAACAATAAATCTAGTAATGATATACGTGTAAGTCCAGCGGTGGCTTGAAGATCGAATCTCGGGTTTTGTAATTTGATAGAGGTAAACCATACCTGATCGTGCTTGGTCAAGGCGGTAACAGATATCCTATCAAAGCTCGACTGGAAATACTGGATAATGCTCACGCGTAGCTCGTCCTCCAGTTTACAAACGGGTGTGGTGAAATATACGAAATCAATCTCGTCCTCCTGCCTTACCCAATAATGCAACAGAAGCAATTTAATAAGAGAGTTGCTTATACTTCTAGGAACTGGATTATATCCTTGATTAGCATGCTCTCTATCATAAATAACAATATCTGTGTATCTGTCGTCAAAAGGATCGTAGTCCTCTAATTTATCGAACTGCGAAAATAACTCAGCCCAATACATATATTCATCAGGTAACTGTCTGGAGTGCAGCAAGCTTTGGATGACCTGCCATATCTCAGGCTCTAAATTAATAAGACTGATCTGATAATAATCTTCGTGCTTGTGTACTTGAACATCTTTAAACAAACTTTGATAGCTTGTTAAATTAAGTCTGTGTAGATCACTTAGTTCAATGTACAGATCGGTGCTATATTCATAAGTCTTATTGTTAACAAAATAGTGACTCATGATAATGTGTAGTGGATAAGAATAGGCAGAGAAGAGTGAAGTATCCAACCGATTTACCTCCTTCGTTAAGAGTTATTGTGCAACGAGAATTATTATATATCATTCTTACAAAAATACCCAACCTTGTATTTTAACAAGATTGGGATTATGGAAGTTATTTAGTTTACCACGGCAACGTTCGGAGGAGATATGTTAATTTGTTGCCATAGCCCTGATTTTGTCTTTACTTGGATATTAACTGTGGGCTTATATACGCCTTGTTTATCATATACTAAGGTAATATTTCTACTCCATGTTCTTTTACCAACGGCTTCTGATCCTGACCCTGTGGTATATGCACCGTCTCCCCAGTTTACGCGAAATTGCAAATCAGTAATAACTTCCGGCATTAATAGACTTACGGATAGTAGATATACGTTGTTACTGCCATCAACACGTTTTAATGTTACTTGTCCAACACCAATTGCTTGGGGGGTTACTTGTGTATCAGTGTGTAAATTTTCAGTGGGAGTACCCAAAACTGCTTCGGGATCTAGTTGGACAATTGCTGTCTGATTAGCTTCGGTGTAAGTTACCCCGCCTACAGATTGTTCGTTAGCGAAGACGGAAAGCGAATTTAAGAGCGATAGAGATAATACAATTATGAAGCTGAAGAGCTTTCTTATCATCATTTAGCCTCCCTGACATATTTATTTGAATTGAAAATCCTCGTTCCTGATCGTTCTCTACTATTGCCTATAATTTTTAATCTAAAAATTCACAGTCATGTTCAAGCCTCCTTTGATTTAAATTGATAATAGTACATTGGTTTTATTTCCATTTGATTTTATTTCACTTTTTTGTAAATATAATACAGGCAAAGCGAGAGCATACTGACAGCAACCTAAGGACAAATCGAGGACATACCAAGGGCACAATATTTTCCAAAAATATAGAGAGGCTTATTTTTTTCATAACCCCTTACCTTGAAGGCTAACAAGGAGGGATGAGGCCATGATGACAGGCATTCTATATCAGATCGAGAAGGAACGGCAGCAATTGTACAAGCTCCAGTCACTGTTCGGCATGTGTGATGAATGTGTGCTGATCCAATCCATGCGGCTTGATGAATTGATTAATCAGTATTATAGAGTGAAGGCTCTGGAGCAGTCGTAATGCTCGTCCCTCTAGTAGAACAGCTTCGTTAATATGTCTAAATCAGTAAGCCCACTGATATTGTCATGTGAACACAAAATAGAGACTATATGCTGACAGTGGACTTAACCACACGTAGTTTGTCACGAATAGGCTCTGATTACTTCTAGGGCTATAGGTGGTTTTCTGTATATCCATGAACCGTGATTCGTGAGCTGTACAAATGTTCAGAGTGTAGCACTCAAAGGAATAATTGAAGTGTAACAAATACGAGCTATGGGCAGAATAAGTTCAATCGTTCTTGTATGTCTTTTAAGATTTCTTCTGGTGCCTCTCTGATCTTCATATCTTTACCCAAGAAAAGTAGCCAACTGGTCCATTCGCTTAATTCTTCGGAATGATGAACATGGATGAACGTCTCTACAATGGCTGTAGTCTGGTAAGGATTCGTATAGAACAGCGATACCTTTAAGGGATGGTACTTTTTGAACTGGGCAATCGCCTTTGGACCAAGTTCCAGGACAAGGTTGATTGCCTCTTTTTCCTTGCTTAGTTTCTCTAAAATCTTCTTCTTACTTACTCTATTTTTCGCAGGATATGGTTCAACATTTGTGAGGTTGTCGACAGGGATCATCCGTCTCTTGTCCTCCTGTAGGTCATAGCCATCAATTAACCATAGACTTTTCTCACGATAAAGACGCAAGAGACAGATTGGATAAGACCTTATTACCTTCTCTTCTTGAATGGAAATCAACAAATGGCTATCAACAAGCAGGACTCGGATGAGCTTCTCCAACATGGGGTGGGGAAGGTCAGACAAATCCAGGAGATCGGGATTATTAGGGTTAGTCCCCTCAAAAAGCAGAATTTGATTTAACAGAACTAAATCATCTTGCTGGTTTTCTGACAGGAGGCCAAGTAACTTTTCAGCTAGAGACTGACGACTCTTCAGATAGGGAAGCTGTTGATTTCTCGTGGCCATAAAAGCAATAAAAAGAGCTTTGATCTCATTATCGGTAAATTGAACGTTGGGCAAGACGGAGTTGTTCATCACAAAATAACCCCCATCCCTTCCAACCTCGGCGACTAGTGGCATCCCCATGGATTCAATCTCTCTAATGTCCCTAATTGCTGTCGAGCGAGAGATGTTGAATTCCAGCATGATTTCAGAAATGGTAAATTGGGCACGATTATTGATATACCGCATCATGGTATTAATTCGTTCAACTTTTTTCATGCGGCCTCCCTAAACAGTATCACTTTTTGACATGATTTAAGGCTATTATAAGACCATCAAGTGAAAATACAAAGTCATTTGATAAATCCAAAGAAGAGGTAGGTATTGAATATGGCAGAGTATACTTTAGAGGAAAAAGACAGCTTTATCGTTGTTGGTCTGGGCACCGAGCTTAAGAGCAATTACACAGACTATGCTGGCATTAACAAGGAGAAGTCAGACTTCTGGCATGCCGTCCAGCAAGATGGAAGGCTCGATACTTTAAAAGCCATAGCCACGAATGACTACGTTTTTGTTGTGAATGAAGCAGTGAATAACAAGATGATGCATTATGCAGGGGTCATGACTGAAGCCACCTTGCCAGAAGAGGAATCAAGAGTTATCCAATTTCCCAAGGGGTATTACGTAGTGGTGAGAGGGGAAGCACAGACAACGGAAGAGTTGAGCAATAAGCTCTCGGGCATTGCTTTTGGTCAGGTCTTACCTGAAGCCAAGGATGTTGCCTATGTTGGTGGGCCCAATGCAGCCGTTGAGATGGGACAGCGCAATGGATTGGTATATGGCGAAATGTGGATTCCGGTCGTTAGAAAGTAACAGATAAGTCAATGCTCCTGCTGCGAGTTGTACTCGCGGCAGACTCTAAAAAAACTTATAGGTGGGATGAAGATGCCCTATATTGTTGATTTCAAGAATGTGTCTACAGTTGGTCTGGAGTCTTCGCCAGTAGCTGAAGCGCTAGCTGGTCTGCGTGCGAATGAAGCTCGTTACTTTATGAACAAATATAAGCATGAATTCACGGTTGTACCAGCGAGCGAATCCCGCGACACCCTTGATTATGTGAATCAAATTCTGAAAAAAGAACGTGACATTGAATTTGCGGCCCGACCCTTAGAGACATCGCGTTTCCAGGTGGAAGATATCGATTGGGCTTATGTCTTCTTTGAGGATGGTCTTGAGGTTAACGTCTTGTATACACTGGACGAGTCCAAGAAGCGCGCCGTTGGTTTTAAGCTGTCAGAGGGGATGGAGATCCCCAAGGAGTTAGAGGGCAAATTTAAATTTGCCCGGCAAAAGTCCAAGCTTGCTGGAACCATTCGTGGCTCGTATTTTGTCATTAAGGGAGAATATTAAAGTTAGTGCATGTGGAGGGGCTTAGCCATAATGCAACTTGTTCAATCAGGATTGTCTCATACACTCCAATGAAGCAAACCCTGATTGAACAAAAAGAATATGTCAACGAGGGCCGTTCTGCAAATCAATCGGTTGACTATTAATCCTGATGGTGTGGCTATTCTCCCATTCCACAACCACCTGATCCTGCCTCCTCTCATAATAAATGTGCTTCTTGAACCAAAGTGGTCCTTTTTGCTCAGCTACAATCCCATATGTCCCCATGGCTCCGGCATCCACTTTATAAATATGTATGGTATACCTTCCATCTGGCGACAACGAAGTGGTCATCAGCTCTTTGGACCCTGAGAACATGTTCGTAAATGAGACCACAATGAGTAAAGCGAATATTAGTATGAACGAAAGAATGGTAGATAGCCAGCTCCTGAACCTTGCGAATCGGCTGGATCTATCTTGAAAACTGAGTATGGACAAAAGAAAAACTATAGTAGCAGAAATAAGAGTCACGTAGTTAGGTGGGGTGATTACCCACTGTTCATACATACTGGAATAGAGTGAATATAACGATATCGTAATTAAGATTAAGACTAACATAGGTCCAAGCCAATTAAGCCTTCTTACCATTATTCAATCACCTCATCTCAATAAAAGATTAAATCTACTAAGTCGTATAAGTGTAATTTTGAAAGAACACTATCTATTATATATTATTACTTCTAGAGTCATGTGTGGGTTCCTGTATTTCCGTGGGAGTTGAGAAATCAGAGCCTTCTGGCTTGGCGCTTGTGATATAATTAAAGTAATTCGATTTGGAGGTGGCGAGGATGAGGTGGGAAGAGGTTCGAGAACAGTTTCCTAATGAATGGGTCGTCTGTGAGGCGCTGAAATCCCGCTCGGAAGATGGATTCTGGCTTGTTGACGAGGTAGCGATTATTGATCGATTTGATGATTCTGCAATTGCCATGAAGCGCTATTATGAATTGCATAGAGAGCAGCCCCATCGAGAATATGGCTTCTTTCACACATCCCGTGAGAAGCTGGAGCTTCGTGAGAAATGGGCAGGGGTACGGGGGCCTAGATGAACATAGACGTTAGGCACGGATTACCATTTATAGAAGTAACGATTTGTTATCGTGGTGCAGAACTTCATCTGGGCAATGTACTCCTCGATACAGGATCTGCTGGAACAATTTTCAGTGCGGACGCAGTAGACGCTATTGGAGTCAAGATTGAGCCGGGTGATTTCCTTAACAAAATCAGAGGCGTGGGTGGGGTGGAGGTTGTGTACTCCAAGTATTTCGATTTTGTGAAAGTAGGAGATATTGCCTTACCAGCGTTCGAAGTGGAAATTGGAGACATGAATTATGGTATGGAGATAGACGGTATACTTGGGTTTGATTTTATCCAATTGGCTGGACTGATAATTGATTCGAAGAATTTGACCTTGCTGGAAAAAGACTAGTACGCAATCTCTCAATTAGTAATTTTCTGTATAGATTTTGAGCGAATTTTTACGTTTGTGACCGTAATCAAATACGTCTTCTCCTTTTTATGTTATGTTACATGGACAGCGAGATTTGAAGCAACCGCCTTTCGGGATCACCCGGTCGGGTTGCTTTTTGTTGTTGGACAGAAAGGAGAGCTGACCGATGGAAAGCTGCCAGCATTGCAGTGACGCACTGTGTACACGTAAGGTTCCGATCTTTGCTTCGTTAACGGATGAAGACCTTGGCAAGATTAGCAAGATGGTCAAGCATCGTAAATATAAAAAGGGAAATGCACTAATTCTGGAGGAGCAGCCTTCTGAGACGCTGTTTATCGTTAGAAAGGGCTATGTCAAGCTTCTGAAAATCACCGCACTGGGCAAGGAGCAGATCCTGCGGGTGCTGTCTACGGGTGATTTCTTCGGGGAGTTAAGTATATTCAACAGCGAGGAGACCAGCAATTTTAGCGCATATGCTCTGGAAGACACGGATATTTGCCTCCTGACCAAAGGTGATATGCAGCAGATCATCCAGGAGAATCCGGATATCTCCTTCAAGCTGCTCCAAAGTATTACAAGACGACTCGCGGCCACCGAGAATCTGGCTCAAAGTCTGGCTACGAACGATCCCGAAATACGTATCGCTTACATGATCCTGGAGCTTGGTCACAAATATGGCCGCCCTGAGCGGGATAAGCTCATTATTCACCTGCCGTTGTCACGGGAGGAGATGGCCAACTACGTAGGGGTTACAAGAGAAACGATCAGCCGTAAATTCAGGAAATTCGAACAGGATGGCATCATTGAGATCAACGGCACGAGAGAGATTGCAATCCGTGATATGCAGAGGCTGAATGCGTATGTGGACTAAGTCATGAATATGTCATGAATATGTCATGAAAACTATGATGCGACTATGAATACACCATGGCGGCTGTCGTAGTGTAGCGTGAGTGGCTGCGGGCCGCTATCGTAAATAGATTACAGGTTATGTGCAACGCATGAAGCTGAAGAGAGGGAATTCCCCGTTTCTCGTATGTGGCACTAGAGACAGAAGCGGGGAATACAGAAGCTATTCAGGAATTATCTTTTATATTATGGAAATCGCCTGTGGCCTTCATGATATGAGCGCTAGTCATTGCATTTGGCCCTATTGCTCAAGCGGCAGGAAGTGACTCTGGTCTTCGCCGCACACGGGACATACCCAATCCTCGGGAAGATCCTCGAAGGCTGTGCCAGGTACGATGTCCTCATCCGGATCACCTACTGCCGGATCATAGATATAGCCGCAAGGCTGACAAATATACTTTTTCATATATAACATCTCCTTCTTTTATGGCACTCGCCCTACTATAGAACTCAATCAATTATGAAACTCCATCTATTACGTAACTCACTCTTATATCGAAGGCACTTTAACTAGATAGGCTATATGGAATGCACCTGTAATCCAGCTTCTGCAAGACTGAGACCTTGCTCTATAGCTGTCTTATAAGGCAAAGCTGCACTCACATTATCGAAAATGATCGCCCCGCAAATCGAGCCATCCCTCACAAAAACACGAGTATACGTCTCTGTATCCGAGCGGCGTCCACTGTGGTCACACTGCTGCTCATCCACCTGCCCAATCGAGACGACCGGCATGTCAAAGGCGCCCGACACCGTCATGGGAATCGGTCTTGCGTAGACAGTCATGTCATCGGCCATGTTAGTGCCAGCAACTCTTCCCTGCTCCATGGCACTATTCCACAATCCCTCTACCTTACCCTGACACTCTGCTGCGTCGCCTGCGGCATAGATATCCTGTGAACTAGTCTGCATCTGCTCGTTCACGATAATGCCTGTATTCACTTCAAGCCCGCTCTGTCGGGCCAGGTCTACGTTGGGGATTACGCCAATCGAATACACAACATGCACACACGACACTATGGAGCCATCCGCTAGCTCTACCCCCTCTACCGAGTTCATACCCACAATGCCTCGTACGGCTTGCCCCAGCCTTACCTCGTTGCCTGTAGCCCGAATACGTTCTGCCAGAATCGTACTAGCTTGTTCATCCAATTGACGGGCCATCAATCGGGATGCCTGCTCTATGATCGTCACAGGATGGCCGGCTTGAATCAAAGCCCAAGCGGTCTCCACTCCCTGGATGCCGCCTCCGATCACACATACGGAATCTCCGCTATGCAAGGCCTGCTTCAGCTGATCTGCGTCATTCCTGGTGCGGATCTGATGCACTTGGGGCAGGGAGGCCCCCTCCAGCGCTAACATCCGATTCGTAGCACCGGTACAGAGGAGGAGCTTGTCGTATTTCACAGGCTCTTCCTTCCCGGTCAGGATCGTGTTGCTTAGTGGGTCGATTGAAGTAATGGGGGTCTCAGGATAATAGGCAATCTGGTTATCGCGGAACCATTTTTCCTTTTTGATGAGAACCTTGTCACTATGCAGGTCGGTAAATAACTCTTTGGATAATTTGACCCGGTTATAAGGAAGACCGGATTCATTGCCGTAGATAGAAATGGTAGCCTCCGCGAGTCGATCACGAATCGCCTTCGCAGCACAGATGCCAGCCACTCCTCCTCCGACAATGACGAAATGATGCTCGGACATAATGACTTCTCCTTCCGTATGGTCCACAGCTATATTGTATTTTGCCGTATGACCTCAGATTGCGCTCAGCAGCAGATCCGACACGAAGTTGGCTGCATGCTTGATTTTTTGTACCTTTACCTCATCATTGGGGGCAAACCGTACGCGAACCGGGAACTCTACATGGGTCATACCCGTTGTCTTGATGACATTGGAAGTGCTCTGTACGGCCATATTGGTGGCATTCAAGTAATCCTGTACGACTTCAATCGCCTCGCCGCTCCATCCATAAGAGCCAAAGGCTGCCGCAAGCTTGCCCTCCAGATTCATATCCGCGAGCTGCTTCAGGAGGCTCTCCAGCTTGCCCGTCATGTCTGCATATTTGGTGGAGCTGCCGATCAATACGGCGTCAGCTGCCACAATGCTATTCAGCACATCCTGCTCATTCGCCTTGTCGATGTCCCAGATCTCGACGCTGATCTGGTTGTGCTCGAAGGTGTCCTTTAACATATTGGCAATCTTCTTGGTGTTGTTCTTGAGCGTCGTATACACGATAGCGACTTTCTTGTCCTCCGTCGTCTCTGTACTCATGTCTGCATACAAGGAGATGAAGTTATCAATATTGTGGCGCAGGATATACCCGTGTGAGGGGGCAATCATCTTGATATCCAGATCCTTGACCGCCTCAATCAGTGTCCGTACATATCTTCTGTGTGGATGAATGATGGCCTTGTAATAACCAATGAAGTCTTCAGTGACATCAAATCCGGCTTCGTCGGCGAACAGGCTGTTTACTGCTACGTGTGTACTAAAAATATCGCAGGGGAATAGGATCTTATCCTCCAGGCAGTAGGTAATCATCGTTTCCTCGGTATGAAGGTAAGGTGTCTCCTTGAACAGCAGTGTCTTTCCGCCAATGTCGAGCGTATCTCCGTCCTTGACGACCAGATAGGAACGGTGCTGCAGCTTGTACATTTGCTGAATCTCGGGCACAGCGATCTCGGTGCAGACGATCGTGGCATTGACTGCCCGAGCAGCGAGTGCGGCCAGCCCGCCAGAGTGATCCGGCTCGGTGTGATTGATGACGATGTATTGGATATCGAGCGGATCGATGAGTCCGGTAATCTGCTCGGCGAATTCTCTGCCGAATTCCATGTCCACCGTGTCGATTACGGTAGGCTTTCCTGTCTTCAACAGATAAGAATTATAGGTTGTGCCCTTCGTTAGCAGCAGTCGATGGAATGGCACCTCACGATCATCAATTTTCCCGACCCAATAGATATCCTTGCTAATCTCAAATCCTGGTTTCATATAGCGATGACCTCCTGAGTGAAATGTAAGAACAACTTCATTGTAGTCTCTGAAGGCCGCTGAAGAGAGGACCCAGATCAAGCGATAATGGAATCTGAATGCTTGTATCATGTGATTACAATCCTGTTATTGCACACAAAATAGCCCCTTGTTCTCCAATTGCTTGAAGACCAAAGGGCTGAAAGAAACCAATAACAGTGATAGGGGGATGCGAACCTACCCCATTCGTACTGATTATCTTAGCTGTCTATCTAGTGGTCTATATAAGCAGAGATACCCTAGCTACAGCTGGAAACGCTCCAACTGACGGTGCATCTCGGCACTGATATCCCGGAGCTCCTTGACCTTGCCGGAGGCTTCCTCGAAGGACCGCTGCTGCTCGGCTGCAGATGCCGTAATCTCTTCACTGCTGGCGGCAGACTGCTCTGTAATGGCACTGATGTTCTCAATAGCCGTCTGTACCAGAATGCTGAGCTCATGCGATTGCTGCATCTCCTCCGCTACGTTTCGGATGTGCAGGCTGATGCGCTCCACACTGTCGCCGATTGAGGAGAAGGTCTGTCCAGTCTGTCCAGTAGCCGCTTCCTGCTCCGAGGATAGCGTGATGCTATTCGTTACCGATTGCTTCACCTTGTCCATGGCAGCTGTGATCTCCGTAATAGCCGTGTAGATATGCTGTACGGATTGCTCCGATTGCTCGGCGAGCTTCTTCACCTCACTGGCGACGACGGTGAATCCACGTCCGGCCTCACCGGCGCGTGCGGCTTCAATCGAGGCATTGAGCGATAGGAGTGTCGTCTGGGCAGCTATGTCGGATACGAAGGAGGTCATCTCCTTGATCCGAACCGTGCTGTCCTCCAGTTCACGGAAGGTCTGCTCCATCTCGGCCATTGCCCTGCGATTCACCTTACTTAGCCGCTGCTGCTCCTGCATGACCGTGCGGCCTGTGGTTACAGTGCCCAGCACCTCATTGCCATAATGTACGGATTCCGTGGTAGCCTGCAGATTGCTCTGGAAGGTCTGCTGCATCCGATCTACGACTGACACCGTCTCGCTCAGATCCTCCGCAATCTTCTGACTGCCCTGCGAGAGTTCTTCCGTCGTGCGTGTCACCTGCTGTACGATGGCCTGCATGGTCTCATTGCCGCGGTCAATATCCTGTGCCATCGAATCCACGCGATACCCGGCTGCACTGATGGATTGGATCATCTGGCGTATGCTGTCGATCATCTGGCGGAAGGAGACATTCAGCTCAGCCAATTCATCCTTACCCTGTGCAGGCGGGAGCTGAACCTTGAGATCACCTTGTGCGATTCGACTGGCGGCATCCTTCAGGGTCTGAATACGCCCAGCCAGCTTACGTGAAGTATAGATATTGAACAACGTGCTTCCAATGAGAAGGACAAGTGCGCCTGCAAGAGCGAGCTTCCAGGTGTTCTGGATGTCGTTCTCCAATGTAGCAGTGAAGGTATCATATTGCTCACGGGTCAGCTCATTCAGCATATAGATATCGTTCTGAATTCCTTTGACCCGGGAGCTATAACGCTTGGCCTCCGAGCTATTCATCTCCGTCATCGCTTGGGTGGCCCCCGCAGACAGCTCTGTCATCTTCTCCTGAATAGAGCTAATCAGACTCATCTGGCGTTCGTCATGTATGAGACTGGTCGCGAGTTGGTCGGTGATCTGCTGACCTTCCTCCAGCAGCCGTGCTACAGCGTTCTGATTCGCTGCCGACATCGAGGTGGAATAGACGTCTAGGGCCTGCTGTACCTGCATCTGGTTGGCATTCAGCTCGGATACCTTCAGCATGGCAGGCACGAGATTCTGGTTCCCCGCGTTCATACCGAGCAATTGAAATATGATGTATGCCACCAGCATCAGGGAGGCTAGCAGCGTAATTAAGGCGTAGCTGATTAGTTTGCCTTGTAGCTTCATAGATGTGCTCCTATCTCTGATTGTGATTAGTCTTCCATGGATAATGTTGCATTACTTCTGTAGGGTAACCTTCACTTCGCCAGAAGCAAGCTTGGCCTTCAGGTCCTCGAACTGTTGCTGCTGCGCGTCCGTCAGCTCAATGTTGTGAAGCTCCGTGAGTCCTACTCCATTCTCGGCCATTCCGTAGACCATCACCTTGTCAGGGAAGCTATTGTTATTGCTCTTGAAGGTATCAACGGCATTTCGCATGGCGACATCGACATTCTTGAGCATCGACGTCAGGATCGCTTTTTCCGCGAGGAAGAATTGATCAGTGTCCACTCCTATGGCGTACTTGCCCAAATCCTGAATTTCAGAAAGGGCTCCGACGCCTGTAAGTCCAGCAGCCACATAGATGACGTCTGTGCCTTGTTCGTTGATCATCCGTGAAGCAATCTCTGCTCCGAGCTCTGAGTTGCCAAAGTCACCTGCATAGACAGCCTCGACGCTGGCATCAGGATTCACGGCCTGTACCCCTTGCTCGAAGCCCTCCTGGAAATCATGCATAACCGGGATGTCCATGCCACCCAGGAAGCCGACCTTGTCTGCCTTGGTAGCGAAGCCTGCAATCATACCGGCCAAGTAGCTACCATCCTCGGCTTTGAACAAAATGGAATGCACATTAGGGAGCTCTGACTGACTGTCTACGATCAAGAAAGTCTGCTCTGGATATCGCTCGGCGACCTTCTCCATATCAGCCTTAACCGTATCACTGAGTGCGATTATGAGATCTACCTTGTCCTGGGCAAAATGCTCGAAGGCCTCTTCTGCCGTCATTCCCTTCCCAGGCTCTCTATAGTCAAAGATAATACTGCTCTCATTGCGTTCCTGCGCCAGACCTTCAAATGCAGCGTCGTTGAAGGAACGATCCCCCAGTCCTACATCAGTCAGGACGATGCCGACGGTAATTCGCCCATCGTTGCCGTCCTTGCCTGCTTCACCACCAGGTGCTGTACATGCCGACAGGAGCAGCATGACTAGAGCAAGCTTGAAGATCAGCAGCAGCATTTTACCGTTTGTTTTTTTCATGTACGTGTGCCCTCGTTTCTGTCAATAATGTCTTGGTCATTTTATATAAGAAGGTATGTACCACTTCACATTTATCGGAAAGGTGGAGGGGGATTTTCATATGTCTAGCTGAAACTTTACTGAAATATAACATTATTCATGAAATATTCATTGTTTTCAATCATGGAGCTTGTCTTCGCTACAAGCGATAGACCCTGTGGCGTTGTTAGGGAACTGGGAAAAATATGCACAAAAAAAGTCCGGGCAGAATCGCATAATATGCTATTTCTTCAGCCTGTTCATTCCGATATAGATAGTCATAAGCAATTCCAACATTACAACATCACAACAGAACAAGGGGAACTCATATGTCCACACTCAAGACAAAAGTACTTCTGATGGTCCTTTCCATGTGCATCTTACTGTCGATCCCACTATCCGTGGTCTCATTGATCAACATTGAGAAGGAAGCGACGAGGGCCGTGCATTTTGAATTGCAGGGTACCGTACAGAAGGCGTCAGCCGATATTAATGGCTGGGCACTTGCGCAGGCGAAGGTCGTCGAGACACTGGAGCACAACAGTTCAGAATACGATTCCGCTTCATGATATTTCATTAGAGCATCTGCAGGCCTATCAATTGCCTACGAATAAGGAGGACATCGCTACGATCTATTTCGGGCTGGAGGACGGAACCTATATGGATGGTGCCGGGTTCATTTCCGATGCATCGTTCGATGCCCGGGAGCGTCCATGGTACAAGGCCATCAAGGCTTCCGATCAGCTTACAATCAGTGATGCCTATGTGACTCAGGCAGGTGTGCAATCCATATTCATTGGGGTTCCGCTGCATGACGAGAATGGCCAATTCCAGGGAGCAATCTCGGAGAATATCTCCTTAACCTCCATTAAGGATGAAGTGAATGCGTTGAACACAGAGCATAGCTTCAGCTTTTTGCTGGATACCGCTGGGGTGGTTCTCTCCCATCCTGACGAGGCGCTTCTCAATACCCCTCTAGTCGAGCAAGAGGACTATAAGGACATTGTACAGGTGATGCTGCGTGACCCAAGTGGCATGTCGGAGTATACCTATAATAACGATCAGCAGCTGATCTACTTCGAAAAGGTTCCGCAGACGAACTGGATTATAGCTTCTTCAATCTCGAAGGCTGCTGCTTTTGCAGAGTATACCAATGTCAGAAATTTCGTCATACTCTTCGTGGTTCTGTTCTCGCTGCTGATGGTAGTCGCGGTGTACTTCTTGTCCTATCGGGCGATCAAGCCTCTTATTGAAATGAGGGATAGTGCTGCCAAGCTGGCTGCTGGCGATGTTACCGTACAAGTCTCCATAAAGGGCAAGGATGAGATTGCGCAGCTAGGAGCCTCCTTCAACGAGATGTCGGCTTCCCTGAATGGCCTGATCAAGCAGGTGGATCATTCCGCACGACAAGTGCAGAACTCATCTCAATTGATGTCTCAGGATGCAACAGGAAGTAATGAGATCGCTATGCAGGTCTCGACTGTCATTGAGGAGATTGCTAAGGGAGCGGCAGAGCAGGCTAGCTCGATTCAACTGGGTGCAGAGAGAATAGGCGAGATCAATGAAACGATCAACCAGATCTACAGCCAGACGGATCATACGCGTTCCGTAGTTGGTGACGTCACTCAGGCCATGAACAGCGGGAATGAATCATTCGAACGGCTGATTACGTTGTCAGATTCAAGTCGGGAGTCGACGAGTAGGGTTGAGGCTGCCAATGAGCTGCTATTGAATAAAATTGTTGAAATCTCAACGATTACGGAAAGCATCAAGAATATCGCGGCGCAGACGAATTTGTTAGCCTTGAATGCATCGATCGAAGCGGCACGGGCCGGGGAGCATGGCAAGGGCTTCGCCGTTGTTGCTGGGGAAGTGCGCAAGCTCGCTGAGCAATCGGCACAGTCCATCGGTGGAATCAATCAGTTGCTGGGTGAGCTTGATCAGGCAGGGAATCAGAGCTCAGCAGAGTTGGAGAGGTTCCGTCTGAACAGTGCCTCCCAATTGGAGTCGATTCAAGAGACGTCGGGCTCCTTCACCCGCATTCATCACTCGGTTGATGTCATTATTAATGCGATCAACGCCATAAGCTCCGCTATGGAAGAACTGCAAGCGGGAGCTAACCAGGTCTCCGAGGTCATGACAGGACTGGCAGCCGTAGCAGAAGAAAGTGCGGCTTCTACTGAAGAAGCAGCTTCCTCTACGCAGGAGCAGTCCCGAACAATTAGCAACATTTCAGAGGCTGCCAATGAACTGCTGCAGCATGCTGATCAATTGTTGGCTGAAATCAGTCGTTTCCGTACAGACGATAAGTAGAATTGTACTGTATTGATTAAGCCGGTATACCCCAAATGGGCTGTATCTAAAATGATGTCCTATAAGCGGAGATTAGACCACATACGTGCTCGATTCAGCCAAAACTAAGAGAAAAAGCAGAAGCAAAAGCAAAGCAAAAGAAAAGCAAAAGAAAAGTATAAAAGATGAAGATAAAGATAAACAATAAAACAGCGATTCTCCTATGATCGGAGAATCGCTGTTTTACGTCTTTGGGTCCTATGTGATGTAGCTACGTTTATTCTGCCTAAGCTGCGAAGAGAATGGAGGTCATACAGCCTTCCGCTTCTCAACCATATAATAGCTCAATATAGCGCCAACCGTGCCGATCGCAGCAATCAATCCTCCGACAAGCGGTACATAGACGAGTCCGGCCTGTGTAAGCACTACACCGCCAATGAAGGCGCCAGCAGCGTTCCCCAGATTGAGTGCAGAATGGCTGGATGTAGCTGCAAGGCGTGGAGCTTCATGTGCCAGATTCATAATGCGCAACTGAATGCCCGGCATAATACCGAAGGCTGCCATCCCCCATAGGAAAATAAAGATCAGCGCGAGTGCCGGAATATGCAGCACGCCCGACAGGATCAGCAGCAGTGCGGACAAGATGATGAAGATGGTAATAACCGAAGGCATCAGCTTCCAGTCCGCAAGGCGCCCGCCAATGAGATTCCCCAGCGTCACACCGATTCCGTACATGACCAGAATCCAGGTCACGCTGCTCTCTTGAAAGCCAGAGACATCTGTCAGCATGGGTGTAATGTACGTGAACACAGCAAACATGCTGCAGCATCCGAACGCGCCGGTTGCCAGAATTAGCAGCACCTGTGGCTGGAAGAGACTGCTGACCTCCTTGGCCAGGCTGGGCTGCTCCGTCTGCTCAATCTTGGGAATCATGGTAATAATCCCGATCAGGGATATGATACCCATAATCGTAATGGCTCCAAAGGAAGCCCGCCAACCCAGCTGCTGCCCGATCAACGTACCGAATGGCACACCAATAATATTGGCGATGGTCAATCCTGCGAGCACCATGGAGACCGCCGCTGCTCGTCTGTCCGGACGAACCAGTCTGGCGGCAATCAGTGATCCTGTGCCCAAGAAGGTGCCGTGGGCTAGCGCGGTAACGAGCCGAGAGCCCATTAGCAATCCATAACTGGGAGCCAACGCCCCAACCAGATTCCCGATGATGAAGATGACCATCAACAGGCACAGCAGCTGTTTTTGAGCGATTTTACTGGTGGCAATGGTCAGAATGGGTGCACCCAAGGCCACGCCAAGTGCATAGCCGGTGATGAGCTGTCCCGCCTGTGCAATCGTTACGTCGAGGTCTCTGGCAACATTGGGCAACAACCCCATAATGACGAATTCAGTCATCCCGATGGCAAATGCCCCAGCCGTGAGACAGAACAAAGCTAACGGAAAGCGGCCGCTATTGCTCAAGCCTTGCTCTGATGTTTCTACTTTTTGCATGGTTTCTCTCCCGTTTTCTGAAATCTCTATATTTTCAATATGTACATCCTATCATCTAAAATTAAAAATGAACATGGTTTCTCTTTCCGATGCTCTGGACAAGCTTAATAATAGTTTTATAAAACGTTATAGAAAATTTACTAAAAAAAAAGTATACTTCTTAATACAACTGTTGCGGGGATGGGAGACAGGCTAATAATGACCCGCAGGTCGGACTTGTCCGACTTACCATATTCCGCGGCGTGTAAGGAGATTAGGCATGAAAAGGTTAACGATTGAGGATGTGGCCCAGAAGGCCGGTGTATCGAAGAGTACAGTATCGCAGTATCTGAACAAGCGTTATAAATATATGAGCGATAGCACCAAGGAACGAATCGCACAGGTGATCAAGGAGCTGAACTACCAGCCGAACGGGGCTGCACGCAGTCTGAAGAATAATCGTTCCTTCATGATCGGTATCATTGTGGCGAATCTGGACTACACGCTGTCCATTCAGGGCATCCGGGCTATCGAGAATGAGCTGCAGCAATACGGCATTCAGGTCATTATTTGCAATGCTGATGAGAATCCAGACAAGGAAAACAAGCATATTGAGATGCTGATCGCCAGACAGGTGGACGGACTGATCATTTTCCCGACAGGCAAAAATGCAGAGGCCTACAACCGCTTGGTGGATGAGAAGTTCCCATTGGTCTTCCTGGATCGTCTGGTGGAGGGAGTCACGACGCAAAGTCTGCTTCTCGATAATGATATGGCTGTCAAGATCGGCATTCAGGAGCTAGTGCAGCATGGTCATCAGCGTATTGCTCTCCTGACGCCTCCACTGGGAGTGAACCGGATTACGCCCCGTGTCGAACGGGTCAGTGGCTATAAGAAGGTCATGGAGGAATACGGATTGCCGATCCGGGAGGACTACATCCGTAGTGTATCGCGAGATGAGATCTTCTCCACACTGGATGAGCTGTTCGCGCTCGATGAACGTCCTACTGCATTGCTCGCCGGGAACGATATTGTGCTGGCCGAGATTCTCCAATATATGAATGCAAAAGGCTTGCGTATCCCGCGTGACATCTCGATTATCGGTATTGATGACGCCCAGTTCGCGCATATATACAATCCGTCGATTTCGACGATTCGGCAGCCTATAGCCGAGATGGGCAAGCAGGCAGCCAAGACGCTGCTGTCCGCCATTGAGGAGGAGGGCGACGCGGTGCCGATCATTTACCGCTTCGTTCCACAGCTGATTCAGGGCGAATCCGTCAGCAAGCCGGAGAACTGACCAGGGCTAAGTGGTAGGCAGTGAGAGACTCTGGAAGGGCCTGGGGATTAATTGTTATTTTAGATACGAGAAGCTCTCCGGCGATGCAGCTAGCTGCGGCTTGAGAGCTTTTTCTCGGTGATTAGCTCTGGAGATGACCTTTGACCCACCTGTTTACCTGCTGATGAAGCTGTCGATTGACCTGTTCTTTAAATGAAACTATACTAACTAGCAAAGAAGGTGAGTAGATTGAAACAAATAAGTAGTCGCTTTTCGATGGCAGTCCATATTCTGTCCATGATCACGCTGGACCCCATATATAGTACAGGCGATCGAATTGCCCGTAGCATCAATAGTAACCCTGTAGTAATTAGAAGGATTATGGCCCAGCTCAAAAAAGCAGGCTATATTGTAACAAAACCAGGAGTTTCGGGGGCCTCTCTTCTGATATCTCCTGAAAGATTAACCCTACTGAATATCTTCCAAGCAGTCGAATCTGTGGAGGGAAATCAGCTTTTCAAAATTCACAAGGATGCTGACCCCAATTGTTCTGTAGGAATGAACATTGAATCCATTCTATTACCCCAACTCTCTAATGCGCAGAAGGCTATGGAGCATGAACTAGCTTCTGTTACCCTAGCTCAGATTGTAGAGCAAATACGAATAAAGGCAAATGCAGAATAAAGCTGCTCATCTAGTGGAGTAGCTTTATTCTGCATTTTTTAATTATGTACCAGTCAAACAGAAGCTTGCGCAGGCTCTACATATTCAATAAAACTACCATCGGGATGTTGAACAAAAATGCTTGGACCAATAGGACCATACTGATCCCTTACTATAAGGGTATTTTGTTTTTTTAGTTCTACCTTCAATTCGTTCATGGAATCAACATACACCACGGCACGGAGTGATCTAGCAGGCTCCATGGCCTCGGGACTTCCAGATACAATGACGTAAGGGTATACTGTGGCTAAAGATAAGCCAGCTTCGGGAATATCCCAAGTGCGATCCATAGATCGGTTAGCAAGAGATTCATAATACGCAACGGTTGATTCCAGTTGCTCGGTAAAAATGGGTATAAAATGATTTATGATTTTCATGTTAACCTCCATTTTTTTTATTTTCGACATAGAACCAATGTGGTTATAACTTATTTAGTTATACAAAAACATCTTGACCTTGTCAAGCTTTCAAAAAGGATCGACATGATTAAAAATGACAGAAAGCGTTTCTTGTTTCTCGATAGGAAGGCTGAAGTCTGATGCCGAAAGAACTCTACTTAGCGGCGTTTACACTTAATTTGCCATGAAAGTAATCGAGGTAATGTTCACTTGTGTCGGGACCATTGTCTGAGCCATCATTCTCTTCTATCCGAAGGATTCTTGTACGTTGGGGTGGGTCTCATGGCTATATGGTATATAGTTGATGCATACTGATTACATATGCTCGGCCAGTTGTACCTCAAATCCGTCCGGGTCAGCGATGTATATAAAACGCAGATGGGGATTCGGCTGGATGGGGCCACGTATAATCGGAATACCCAATGTTGTCAGGCGTTCCATAGCTTCCTCTAGTGACCTCACCTCATAACCGATGGACACGCCAGCTTCTGGTTTGAGAATGGCTTCGCTGCCCTCAATCAGTTCGAGCTTTGTCTCATTTTCCATGCCCAGCATGGCAATTTGCCGTCCGCGGCTTTCAAATCTGCGCTGAATCGGAAGTCCGAGCTTTCCGTGGTAGAAGTTGATCGATGCCTCCAGATTGCGTACCCGCAGCGTGATCCAGTTTAGTGTGATCAACACGGTGAATCTCTCCTTTTTTCGTCATATCGACAAGCTGATCCAACTTTTTCGGCGGTTATTCCTAGTCGTTCGGTAGATTGCGTTGCTTAAGCAGTGAACCTCACTCGTACCTTTCCCGATATTCGAGAGGGGATAGCCCCGTCCAACGCTTGAATTGCCTGCTGAAATGAGAAGCGTTCTTGTAGCCAAGCCGCTTGCTGATGGACTGGATCGAGAGACCGGGCTTCTTGATCAGCAAGCGCGCTTCCTTCAGCTTCAATTGGGATAAATATTGACGCGGAGACAAGCCATATACCTTTTTGAACACCTCATATCCGTAGCCTGCACTTAGTCCAATGGAATGAATGATTCGTTCAATGTACAGTCCCTCGTCCGTCTCTGCCGATTCAGGGTGCAGCACCTGCTGCTTGAACGAGGTCTTGATCATCTCGGCGATTTCCTTGGCGTACTTGGTGTTGTTGATGCCTGCGGATTGAACGGGAGAAGGACTGCTCTCCAGCATCCGGTCCAAGGCAATCAGCAGCTCCGAGAGGATGATCTGCACCTCCATCTTTGTCCGGAAGGAATAAGGAGCCTCAAGGTCAGTAAGAGCAACCCAGCGCTGCAGGATCTGCTGTAATTCGGCGTTATACTCGTGGTCCTGGCGATACAGGATATCGGATTTCTGCACCATCGACGTCATGAACACCGGATCATCGATATCAAAATGGGCACAAAAATACGTCATACCCTTCGGATCGGCACAATGAATCTCATGCTGGAAGCCAGGCGGGATGATCAGGATATCCCCTTGCTTCACCTCGTAGTAGTCCTGCTCTAGCTGTGTGCGCTGGCTGCCCTCCAGCACCCAGATAATCTCGAAGGCCAGATGCAAGTCAGACGGGACATGCCAGCCTTCATCCACCTTCTGGGTATGAGCGCCGAAGAAGCTGATATTCCAATCCAGCACCGGAAGTCGCTGGGCATTCGTTAACAGTGGGTTCTCTATGGGATGATGCTCATTCATCTATATCACCTTTGATTTGGGTAAATTGTTCCCCAGGATTGACTATATTCATTCTACACGATTATCTACATAATGAATAATAAGCATGATTGACGAAGCGCTTACATGAATCCATTTGAGGAGGAATCGCAAGTGAGCTACAGACCTGAGAAATTATATTACGGTGTCGCCTACTACGATGAATATATGCCTTATGACCGCTTGGAAGAGGACATTGCGCTCATGAAGGACGCAGGGATCAACCTGGTGCGGATTGCCGAGAGCACATGGAGCACGCATGAGCCGCAGGATGGTGTATTCGACTTCAGCTCCGTGGATCGCGTACTGGAAGCCATGCACCGCGCTGGTATTGATGTCATTATCGGCACGCCGACCTATGCCGTACCTACCTGGCTCGTCAAGGCCTATCCCGAGGTGCTGGCCGTTACAAAGAATGGACCGGGACGCTATGGTGCCAGACAGATTATGGACATTACGAGTCCAGTCTACCTGCGCTATGCAGAGCGTATCATCCGCAAGCTGATAGCCCGTGTCGCGGAGCATCCGGCCGTCATCGGCTTCCAGGTAGATAATGAGACGAAGCATTATGGTACGGTCGGTCCCAACGTTCAGTTCATGTTCGTCAAGTATATGAAGGACAAGTTCGGTGGCGACCTGGATAAGCTGAACCATGAATACGGACTGGACTACTGGAGCAATCGCATTAACAGCTGGGAGGACTTCCCGTCCGTCGTCGGCACCATCAATGGAAGTCTGGGCGCGGAATTTTCCCGTTTTCAGCGGCAGCTCGTAACGGATTTCCTCGCATGGCAGGTGGATCTGGTACGTGAATATGCGCGGGAGGATCAATTTGTCACCCATAACTTTGATTTTGAATGGCGGGGTTATTCCTATGGTATTCAGCCAGACGTGAATCACTTCGAGGCCTCCAAGGCTCTCGATGTGACTGGGGTAGATATCTATCATCCGAGTCAGGGAGAACTGACTGGGCTGGAAATATCCTTCGGCGGTGACATTATACGCTCGACCAAGCATCAGCCATACTTCGTGCTGGAGACCGAGGCGCAAGCATTCAAGCAGTGGGTTCCATATCCTGGGCAGCTTCGTCAGCAGGCATATAGCCATCTCGCCTCCGGGGCGGTCATGGTCGAATATTGGCACTGGCACTCGATTCACAATTCGGCGGAGACATATTGGAAGGGCTTGCTCAGTCATGACCTGCGTCCGAATCCGGTATATAACGAGGCGAAGATCATCGGGCGCGAATTCGCCCAGATCTCTGAACGGCTGACTGGCTTGCGGAAGCAGAATAAGGTAGGTATGGTCATCAGTAACGAGAGCCACACCGCACTTGAATGGTTTCCATTCGCAGGAAGGCCATTCAGTGGGCAGACGCCTTACAATTACAACGATGTATTCCGTCTGCTATATGACCAGCTCTATAGGATGAATATTGGCGTCGATATTCTGAACCCGGAAAATGGACAGCTGGAGGACTATGATCTCATCGTCGTGCCACCATTGTACACTGTGCCAGATGCCTATTTGCAGCGCTTGAACCGCTATGTGGAGCAAGGGGGGCATGTCGTCTATGCCTTCAAATCCGGCTTCACCGATGAGAACGTCAAGGTACGTACAGTCATGCAGCCCGGGATTATCAGCGAGGCGTGTGGAGCGACCTATCAGCTGTTCGTCGAGCCACGGGGCACCCGCTTGAAGAGTGGCGTGCTGGAGCTTACAGGGCTGGATACAGAGGTGAAGGAATGGATGGAGCTGCTGGTGCCAGAGGGTGCAGAGGTACTGGCCTCTTACGACCATCCGCATTGGGGTGAGTATGCAGCCATTACAAGGAATCGCTATGGCAAGGGTAGTGCTGCCTACATCGGGTGCTTCACGACACCGGAGGTCATCCGTACTGTGCTGGAGCACATTGTACGCGACATCGATCTGTGGGGCTCGGATCAGGAGCTGTCATTCCCGGCTGTTGTGAAGCACAGTGTGAACGAGCAGGGTCAGCAGGTGCATTTCTATTTCAACTATTCGGATGAGCCGCTATCTCTGAACTATACGTATGGTGCTGGACATTCTCTTCTGAGTGATGAGCAGATTACACAGGGACAGCAACTTACACTGGAGCCATGGGGAACGGTTATTATCGAGGAGCAGTTGTAAGTACTTTGGTATTTCACGTATGGACATGATCGCGTAAGGGCATGAGTGATTCGGTCATTGGGCACGGGAATGTCGGTTAACTTCCGGACAGTCTTGCAGCTTGAGTGAGGCATGCATATATCCATGCTCTGTTCCACCTTATCATATGACAAAGAAGGACCACGGCCCTCCAAAGGAATTAGAGAGGCTGTGGTCCTTAACTATCCAGTCAGGTATGATCCCTGAGTGGGGCAATACGTCAGTACGTCTAGTAAAGTTTATAATGCCTTGTTTACTTAGTTATTAGGAACGTGGAACGAGCTTCATTTATAATATTAATCTACTTACTACCTACAAAAGTATGTCCCTGCGAATTATAGAACGCTTCCAGACCTTCACGTGTTGGCAGTCCATCCATATCTCCCGGAGACATGACAGCCAGAGCACCAATGGCATTACCACGGCGTACCGAGTCCTCCAGTGGCAGCTTCTCCAGCAATGCGCTGATGACGCCAGTCGCGAATCCGTCACCTGCTCCGACAGTATCGGCTACCTTGTCTACCTTGAAGCCCTTCACGAAGCCAGAAGTCTCTGCAGTTCTGTAATAGGCTCCTTCAGCTCCCATCTTGATGACGACGAGCGATACACCACGATCCAGATAGAAAGCCGCTACAGCCTCGGGATCAGAATACCCTGTCAGGATCTTCCCTTCGCCGATGCCCGGCAGGAACCAGTCGCAATGAGCAGCCAGCTCGTTAATCGTCTTGGCCATCGTCTCGGTATCCGGCCACAGCTTCGGACGCAGATTCGGATCGAAGGAGATCGTCTTCCCTTGCTTGCGCATGAACTTCATCGCGTGCAGGGCGAATTCATGACAGCTCGCAGAAAGTGCCGGTAAGATTCCCGTCATATGCAAATGACGAGCCGAATTGAAATAATCGTCGTTAAAATGAGTCAGGCTCAGCTTGGAGGCGGCTGAATTCTTGCGGAAATATTCTACTGTCGGGTCCCCGGTCTCCACCTTGGACTTCACCAGCATTCCTGTCGGATGTTGATCTGTAAAATAGACATTCGAGGTATCGATGCCCTCGTGCAGCAGTGTATTTTCAATAAATTTACCGAAGCTGTCCTGACCCAGCTGTGTAACCAGGCCGACCTTCTTGCCAAGGCGGGACAGACCTGATGCTACATTCGTCTCGGCCCCGGCCATCGCTTTGGAGAAAGAGTTGATCTCATGTAAAGGACCCACCTCATTAGCATAAAACATTGCCATGGGCTCTCCGAACGTAATTGCATCCAAGGTATTGTTCATCCTCATGTTCCTCCTTGATTTAGTTCCAGTTTATTAAACACAGTAGGGTCTACCTTATTCCTCATGAAAATAACACATAAATCGGTTTTTAACAATAAACGATTCGATATTGCCTGCAATAAAATTGAGCCAGCGTTTAAATTTCTTTATATTGTAAATAAAACGTTACCATTTTGCCAAAATCGTGTAAATTGTGTAGAATTGCATTGACATTGGTTCTAATTCTAATTAGTATTTGCGATGTAGACATAATTAAATTAGTAAATAAATAATAAAATTTTATCTAAACGGAGGCTTTGAGACATGGACAAACGTTATTCCACTCATCCCGAGCATGCCAAGACCTTTACCACGGAGGAGCTTCGTGAGCACTATTTGATTCAGGATTTATTCGTAGCTGATGAAGTGAGAGCTTGCTATTCACTGGAGGATCGTCTGATTACTGGTGGTATCCTGCCTGTGAACGGACCAGTTGAGCTGAAGGGCTATGACGAGATTAAAGCTGATTATTTCCTGGAGCGCCGTGAGATTGGTATTTTCAATGTTGGCGGACCTGGCTCGATTCGTGTAGATGGAGAGACTTACCCGATGGTACTGAAGGACTGCCTGTATGTGGGTCTGGGCAGCAAGGAGCTGATCTTCGAGAGCGAATCCTCCTCCAACCCTGCGAGATTCTATTTCGTGTCCGCTAATGCCCATAAGACATATCCGATTCAGAAGCTTGCCTTCTCCGAAGTGCCTGCTGATGACTTGGGCTCTCAAGAGACTGCCAATAGCCGTGTGCTGCGCAAGTACATTCACGAGGACGGCATCCAAAGCTGTCAGCTGTGTATGGGGATGACTGCCCTGAATGCAGGAAGCGTGTGGAACTCCATGCCTACACATGTGCATGACCGCCGCACAGAAGTATACTTCTACTTCGAGATGGCTGAGCAAGTGCGTATGTTCCATATGATGGGTGAGCCGACACAGACGCGCCACATTGTCATGAAGAACGAGGAAGCTGTCATTTCCCCACCTTGGTCCATCCACTGCGGATCGGCGACAGGCAACTATACCTTCATCTGGGCTATGGCCGGAGAAAACTACACTTACAAGGATATGGACGCTGTAGCCATGGATGAGCTGCGTTAATCCGGGAAGGATGCAACAATGAACAAAATGAGAGTGCTGAACAATATTCAATCCCTGGGTGTCGTGGCTGTTATTCGTGCCAATGATCCGGATTCTGCCTTCAAGATGTCTGAGGCATGCATTGAGGGTGGACTGACCAATATCGAGCTGACGTTCACAACGCCAGAGGCAGATCAGGTCATCCGCAAGCTCAAATCCATATTCAAGGATAGAGCTGTGATCGGTGCAGGAACGGTACTGGACCCGTTGACGGCTCGGATTTCCATTATTGCTGGTGCAGAGTTCGTGGTGAGTCCTTCCTTTGACGAGGAGACTGCCAAGATGTGTAACCTGTACAGCGTGCCTTACATGCCTGGCTGCATGACGCTGAATGAGATGAAGGAAGCCCTGAAGCTGGGTGTGGATGTGCTCAAGCTGTTCCCGGGTAGCGCGCTGGGTCCTGATTTTGTAAAAGCGGTCAAAGGTCCAATGCCTCACGTGCAAATCATGCCAACAGGCGGCGTAGACCTGAACAATATTCAAGAGTGGCTGAATAACGGCTGTATCGCTGTTGGCATTGGCGGTAATCTGACGGCTCCGGCCAAGGATGGACGCTACGATCTGATCACTGAGACGGCTGCACAATATGTAGCCAAGGCACAGCAGGTCATTAGCAAGAAATAGTCCTTATGTGCCCTCAATGGGCAATATTGATTTTATTCGTTAAAACGAACGGGCTGCCGGGAGCTCTGGTAGTTCGATTCGTACATTAATTATTGGGGGAATCCACAATGAGTCTGGAACAATTTTCGTTAGACTTTTTTAGCCTGAAAGGCAAAGTGGCGATCGTAACTGGCGGTAACAGCGGCCTGGGTCAAGGATATGCTGTAGCGTTGGCAAAAGCAGGCGCAGAGCTCTTCATCGTTACGTATGACCAGAACTGGGATGAGACACGCGAATTAATCGAGAAAGCAGGCTCCAAGGTAGCGTTCCATCAAGCTGATCTGACAGACAAGTCCGCTCTGGATGGTGTAGTTCAGGCGTGTCTGGATGCCTACGGTCGCATTGATGTTCTGGTGAACAATGCGGGTACGATTCGCCGTGCTCCATTGCTCGAGTACAAGCCGGAGGATTGGGATGCTGTTATGGAGATCAACCTGAACTCCGTATACTTCCTGAGCCAAGCTGTAGCTAGAGTCATGGTTGAGCAGAAGAGCGGGAAGATCATCAACATTGCTTCCATGCTGGCCTTCCAAGGCGGCAAATTCGTTCCTCCATACACAGCAAGTAAACATGCGGTTGCTGGTATCACCAAAGCCTTCGCTAATGAGCTGGCTGTACACAACGTACAGATCAACGCGATTGCTCCAGGTTATATCGAGACAGCCAACACGGCTCCGATCCGTGCAGACGAAGCACGTAACCAAGAGATCCTGTCCCGTATTCCTGCGGGTCGCTGGGGAGCTCCATCCGACCTCATGGGCGTCGTAGTATTCTTGGCAAGTCGTGGTTCCGACTACATGAACGGTCACATTCTGGCCATTGACGGCGGCTGGCTCGTTCGTTAATAGCTATCCAGCTTCAACCCGAGGGTTGCTGTAGATCAAGTCTTATGGGTTATAGATGAAGCCTTAGCATCAAATGAAGAAATGCTGTAGTAGCAAGATGAGGCTTAACCTTAGCTTAATAAGTAAGTGTCAGGTAGCTTTCGAATGCAGTAGATTTCATGGATGGGGTCCGTGATCGTAACCGTTGGTAAGGATCGGAGAAAACGTAATGTCTGTGGCGATAATAGCCTAGGCACTTACGTTTTTTCTTCATTCATGGGAAAAATCCGCTTGCTTCACCGTGCTATACTGGAATGGAGGACAGGCTTCTGTACAAAGGCTTTGTTATTATAGATATGATCAAGTGCGAAGCATGTAAGCAAGATTCAAGCACAAATGAATTCAAAGGATGATAGACAGATGAAAGCTGGAGTGGAAGAACGAACAGCCCGGACCTCTAGGCAGCAAGCCGGAGCCGGGCTTCTGATTGTCGGAATTATTCTTATTGCCATGAATTTGCGAGCTCCGTTCATCTCGGTGGGACCACTCATCGGGTTGATTCGCGAGTCGCTTGGCTTGTCCAGTGCCATGAGTGGCATGCTGACGACCCTGCCGCTGCTCGCCTTCGCCGTACTGTCTCCGGTCGCACCCAGACTGGCAAGGCATTATGGCTTATCCAATGTGCTCGGTGCGGCTTTGTTGCTGCTGACCATCGGGATTGGAGTCCGTTGGCTAGGCGGAGTGGTTCCGTTGTTCACAGGCACAATTCTTATAGGTGCGGCAATTGCTATCTGTAACGTACTTCTGCCAAGTCTAATCAAGAAGCGGTTTCCTGGGCGAATTGGCCTGATGACCGGAGCATACAGCATGTCCATGAACATCTCGGCCTCGATTGCTTCGGGAATTAGTGTTCCGCTCGCGATGTCGCTCGCTCAGGGCTGGAGCGGGTCGCTGGCCATCTGGCTCTGCACAGCAGGGGCAGCTCTTCTACTGTGGGTGCCACAGTTGCAAAGCACCAAGTCTCCTGTAGTGCAGATCTCCGCTACTCGCGGCCCAGGTATGTGGAAGAGTCCATTAGCCTGGCAGATTACGATTTTTATGGGGCTGCAATCGATTCTGTATTACGTATTTGTCGCCTGGTTCCCTGATATGATGGCCGTGAGAGGGATTTCCTCTTCTGCTGCCGGATGGATGATGTCATTAATGCAGCTCTCGCAGCTACCTTTGACCTTTCTGGTGCCGATATGGGCTGGTAAAATGAAAAATCAGCTGCCGCTCGTATTTATAATGAGTCTCCTGTACATAAGTGGACTTAGCGGCTTGCTGCTTGGAGGGGACGAATGGATTCTGTTCTCAGTCATTAGCATAGGGATCGCAGGAGGCTCGGCGTTCGGCTTAGTACTGATGCTCTTCACGCTACGGACACGAACAGCCCAAGAGGCGGCAGAGATCTCGGGCATGGCACAGTCAGTGGGCTACATACTCGCAGCCGCTGGCCCTGTCCTGTTCGGATATCTGCACGACATGACCGAGAACTGGTCAGTGCCGTTAATTCTGTTGCTATGCTTCAGTCTCTGCTTGCTCATGGTAGGAATCGGAGCTGGCAAGAACCGATATATACGCTGACGACAGCAGCAAGTCTCAGGGCGAGCTCGACTGGCGCAGCAATTGAAGAACTGGAGGCTTGAAGCGATGGCAGTGCTCACCTTTGACCATGCACAACGGCGAGTCAGTGACGGGGTGAGTACCGTGGAGCTGCTGGCCAAGGAATATGCATTACTGCAATGTCTATATCGGCACCGCGGGCAAGCCCTGTCAAGAGAGCAACTACTTGATCTCGTATGGGGATTGGAGAATCCCGTGGAACGAACGGTGGATGATCATGTGTATCGTCTGCGGCGCAAGCTGAAGCACATTAGCAGCATACAGATCTATACCATCCGGGGCTATGGGTACAGCCTTGCAGTTGACCAGCCAGAGCAGCTATCTGTCCCCTCCTGGAGGGATCAGGAGATGCAGGATGCTGTTCAACAACTGCTGCGCAAGTATCATCTGTTCGGGCAAGGACATTCACTGTCCATGCTTGCCGCTCAGCAGCAGGTGCTTGGGGTGGAGATCGATCCCTACTACCTAATGTATATTCATTTCCTGGACGCGGATGCGGCATGGTTCCTGGAGCAGACCCAGCTACCTCCTGAGGAGCGAATGTACTGGATGCTGCTCATTTATGCGGCGACAGCTCCAGCTACGGCTGAAGGGCTGGCCATGGGGGAGCGAGCGCTTGCTGGTCGCTGGCTGTCTCCTGAGCAGCATCGGGAGCTACGGATACTGAATATTCTTGATTTATATGTTGAATATGGAAGATTTGAAATGTTTCCTGAACGGCTGAAGGAAGCCTATGAGGTTGTACAGACGGAGCAATTGGAAGGCTTCCGAATGCCTGTCGCTCTCGTCGAGATGAGCCTGTACCTCGCTCAAGGTGATCTGGTCCGAGTAGCCGCTGTAGCCGAGCGACTGGAGCAGCTGCTGCAGGACGCTCCCTATCTGCGTGAATTGGCTGGGTATCGTGTGAATCAGGGACTGTGGCGTCTGCTGGAAGGCCGGGAAGCGGAGGCCGAGGCGCTATTGCAGGAGGGAATTGGCATCTTCGAGATGGCTCGGCAGAGCCTGCTGCAGATTAAGGCGGTGTGCAGAATCCAATCCTTCCTGCGGCGCTATACACCTCATGAGCGATTGGAGAAGGTGTATGCGGAGCATTATCAGATGCTGGATGCAAAATATAACATCACTGAGCAGCGAGCACGGCTGGAGCAGTGGCTAAAGATACATTTGCGCATGAGCTAGTACCTTGACCAGATCAAATGTGCGCGCCCTCCAGATCATTCAACCTGAAATCAGCTTCGGTCAGATTAGACATCCACGTCTTGAATGCGAGATTATGCATTCCCTCTGATAAACCTCTGACATAACGGGGCTACACTGTCTCTACAGATCAATGAAGAGGTGGATGGAGACTATGCCGTTTTTTGCTCGACAAAAAGGTACATCAGGACTGCTGCGTAATCGCTCCTTCCGCTTGCTATTCTCCGCTCACGCCCTGGCCTCGCTCGGAGAATGGTTCGACGCTATTGCTATTCAGGTGCTGGTCGTCTACCGCTGGGGAGCGGACCCGATGATGATTGCCCTCATTCCGGTGGTAATGGCACTACCGGGCTTGTTGCTCAGCTCGCTGGCGGGGACACTGGCCGATCGGCTGCCACAGGCGCGGCTCATGATGCTAAGCGATCTAGCTGCTGCCAGCTTGACGCTCGCGGTGCTGTTCGCTCCAGGAATAGGCTGGCTGTTGCCGTTGCTCGCACTCCGCGCCTGCGCTTCCGTCTTCCAGCTGCCGGCCCAGCAGGGACTGACCCGGGTCATTGTGCCCTCGGACCAATTGCTGCAGGCAGCCTCCTGGAACGGTCTGGTAGGACAGGGGTCCAAGGTGGCTGGCCCCTTGCTGGGAGCGATGCTGCTAGTGGTGCTATCACCGCAGCTATGCATTGCGCTGAACGCGGTTGCCCGGCTCTGCTCAGCTGCACTGCTGTGGCCACTGCGCGGACTGTCCAGCAAGCTGGCGCTTGCATCACCTGGCATGGCGACGTCGAACGGAGGCGGAGGACAAGGCCAAGAACGAGCACAAGAACGACCACAAGAACGACCTTTCGGGGAAGGTGCATACATTCAGGAACAAGGACAGAGAGCTCCTCATCAAGCTGCCATAGATGCAGACAAAGAAGCTGCCCAGGATGGCGGGGGATTCCTGGCGCAGTGGCGCGAAGGCTGGGCATATATTGTGAGGACGAAGCGGCTGCTGCATACCCTGATCTTCGGCCTGTTCGGAATTATGGCTATTCTGATGATTGATTATCAGTTCGCTACATTGCTGAGAACCACCTATCCAGGGGATGAGTCCTTGGTAGGCTGGCTGGTCTCGGCGATCGGCATCGGGGCGGTGGCTGTAATCATGGTATTGAACCGGATGAAGCATATTGGGGCAGGCTGGGGTCTTGGCGGAGGCTACATGTGCATTGGCGGTGCTATTGCTGTATTGGGCATATTACCGCCTGGCAGTCCGATCTGGCTCTTGTTGGTTGTTGGGTTCCTGATCGGGCTCGGCAACGGACTCTATATGGTGACGCAAAATTACATCCTGCAATCCGAGACGCCAGCTCATCTCGTAGGCAGAATATTTGGAATTCAGAACACCGTGCTAGGTGCAGTGATGATTGGTGCTCCACTAGCCGGAGGTATGCTTATTCAGATGGCCGGTCCAGGTCTATCATTCTTGGCGATTGGCATTGTCGTAGGGCTGCTTGGTGTAAGCGGCATGCTGCTCCAGTCCATCATCTGGGGCCATGAGTCGAAGATGGATGCAGGACGTTATGTCGAAAGTGGGGAACTGTGAAAGCCTGTTTTATTTGAGCAATGGGATGGTGTGAACCATGTTGAGAAGGCTGTGCTTCTATACGATTACCAGCTTTGTTGTGCTAACGACTTTTTTGACAAGCAATCAGACGTTCGCAGCAAGCGCAGAACCCAGCAGCTTGAACATCAATGGGGTATTGATCAAAGATCAGGGGCCCAGAATCATGGAGCAAGCAACCTTTGTTCCGATTCGTACTGTAACCCTGCTGCCTGACCTGAAGGTAAGCTGGGATAATACATTGAAGAAGGTCACAGTGAGCAACTCCAAGACTCAGGAGCAGATAAGTCTAACTATAGGAAATAAAGAGGCATCCAAAGGGAATGAAAAAATACAATTAACCTCTCCAGCACGCATGGTTGAGGGCACTACCTATGTTCCTTTGCGCTTTATAGGCGAAGCCTTCGGAGCAGTGGTGAAATGGGATCCTTCAACAAAGTCTGTTGCGATATATAATAGCGACCCGGTTATGATCGCAAGTCTGAATAGCCAAGACCTAACGACAGCCAGAACAGCCGCATTGAAATTGCCAAGAATATCATTTCATGAACCCTTTGCTACTCCTGATGAGTCGCACTCAACCACATATATTTTTCCTTTTGGAGAAGTGAAACGGTTCTTCATTAGTAATCAAGGCGTGATTCAGTACCTGGAGATCCATGATAACGCTGCGTGGGTGAAATGGGAAGGTGTAGAAAACGTTGCTTCGACAGGCGGAGCTGATGTCATACCGAATATTGTTCAGGCCGTGAGCAAGGAACGTGGGAATCGCCCTCAAATTACAGGTAAGCTGAGTTACTTTACCGATATGTGGATGATGGGACAGGTTAGCTACGGCACAATAGACGAGCGCAGTACGAGTATTGAGAATGGAAGAAGTATGGTGTCTGGTTCCGATAACGTGGTCATGAACATTCCTGGAGAACAGCGAGTAAGCGAGTGACACTTCGTTTCTCTAGGACTTCCTCACTTTCCACTAACAACTATGTTCCCAAAATTATTCAATTTAAAGTCATATTCAGTCAAGGTACTAACCATTCTGACTGAGTGAGACCTGCATGAAGCCCCTAATCGTCATGTAGATGATCAGGGGCGTTTTATTTACTTCATCAAGGAGCGCCAACGCCAATTAGCAGTGACATCAAGAAAGCGTAACATCAAGGAGCGGTGATGTGACTGTAAAATTCTCTGATGTTAGCAGTTCTGCTCCAGATATAACGCGCGCCTTCTGCATAATCAACCAAGTGCCTGACTTGCGATGGCGAAATAGGTGCCCTGTCTCGGCGGAAGCTGTCTGGAATTCCTGAGCATCACGGGTGGATGAGAAGAGGGCTCAAACCCCAACTGCTGCAGCAGGTCTCGCAGCTCCTCCTGCCCCTCGGGAATATCTATTCTCAGAATTCTTGATGCGCCCTCGGCAAGTGCCTCGATGAGCTGCACTGCCATCGCAGCATCTGCACCCACGATGGGACCAAGCACGAGCTTGTCGCTGACGGGCACAGCCATACCGTAGCCGACCAGCGAACCATCTGGCTTCGTTGCGACCATCACTCTGTCAGCTTGCTGTACCCGTGCTTCCATCAGCTGCTTACGATCTGCTCCGATGGAGGACTCATCCAGTCGTGTCAGTGCAGGAAGCAGTTCGTCTGTGAAAGGGACGATGCTATATTTCGTTGGGACCTCACGCTCGGGTAGAGGGATGACCGTGCTGTCTCGCAGCAACTTGTACACACTGGATACCGTCCGAAAGCCCAGCTTCTTATACAATGGTTCGCCTTGCGTGGTGGCGATCAGCATAAGAGGGACGTGCTCAGGGATCGCCTCTATGCAGGCTTGCATCAGACTGCCACCGAGGCCGTAGCCTCTGTATTGATCATTGACTATGACCAGTCCGATCGAGGCCAGTCGCTCTCCATAAGGAAGAATGGCCGCACTGGACACGATCTGACCGCTGGGGTTCCGATGTCCGAAGATGGTACCAACCTTCAGCAAGGTGTGAACCTCCTGCTCACTATAATCCCACTGTACGTGGGTAGTAAGCTGTAACAGCCCCGCCGTATCCTCTATGCTCAGTTGTTCGAGTGTCAGCTCGCTAATGTGGGTGCTCAATGTATGTCATCTCCTATCCGGCATGTGGCTATAATTGTATGAAGGAATTTGGTTATCATAAATTATCGGTGCTTCAAGCGCTGAACGCAAGCTACCTCTTCCTGTTCGCACTACGCTTCATTCATTAGGTGCCCCAAAATACCCGTTTAAAGATATACCCTTCCTCATAGCGATTCAGGCCACTCCAGTATCTCGTGTGATCCTGCTCACATTTTTGCGATTTCTGCAGCTTATTTTGTGATTATTATCACAAATAAAAAAAAGACCTTCTGACACAATATCTTTCAGAACGCATTTCGCGGAAATTGATGTGAATTTTTTCGCAAAATGTAAAAACGTTAAGACGAAAGGAAGGACAAGGTCATGGACCCGTTAATGCTGTCGCGTATCCAGTATGCGTCGACCACGATTTTTCACTTTTTATTTGTACCCGTATCCATTAGCCTGGCACTCTTCATTGCGATTATGGAGACACTGTATGTCATCAAGGGCAAGCCTGCGTACAAAGCCATGTCAAAGTTCTGGGGCAAGCTGTTCCTGATTAACTTTGCTGTTGGGGTCGTGACGGGAATCCTTCAGGAGTTCCAGTTCGGGATGAACTGGTCGGAATATTCGCGCTTTGTAGGGGACGTATTTGGAGCACCGCTCGCTATAGAAGCACTGCTGGCCTTTTTTCTGGAGTCCACCTTCCTTGGCCTTTGGATCTTTGGCTGGGAGCGTCTGTCCAAGAAGCTGCACCTGATGTGCATCTGGCTGGTCTTCATTGGAACGTTGTTCTCGGCGTTCTGGATTCTGGTGGCGAACTCCTTCATGCAGCATCCGGTAGGCTTCCAGATTAATAATGGCCGTGCCGAGATGAACGATTTTCTCGCGCTGATTACGAATGGGCAAGTGTTGGTGGAATTCCCGCATACGATCTTTGGAGCGCTCATGACAGGTGGTGCGCTTGTAGCGGGCATTAGCGCATGGAAGATCATGAAGAAACAGGATGCTAAGCTATTCGGACATTCCTTTCGGATCGCAGTCATCATGCTCGTCATTTCCTTCTTCGGCGTGGCCTTCTCGGGGCATTTCCAGGCTCAGTATCTGGTCAAGACCCAGCCGATGAAGATGGCGGCAAGCGAGGCACTGTGGGGCAAGAGTGGAGACCCTGCGGGCTGGAACGTCATTGCTTTCATTGATCCGGATGAACAAAAGAACAACTGGGAGCTGCAGGTACCAGGGCTGCTAAGCTATCTGTCCTACAGCAAGTTCTCAGGTGAGGTCAAAGGCATTAACGAGCTGCAGGCCGAGTATGTGCAGACCTACGGCGAGGGCAATTACATACCACCTGTCCGCACGACCTTCTGGAGCTTCCGTATCATGATCGCGGCTGGCTGTCTGAGTCTGCTGCTGGGCGGCTACGGCATCTATCTGTCGCTTCGTGGCAAGCTGGAGCAGGCTAAGCCATGGTACTTCAAGATGATGGTATTCGGCATATGTCTGCCATTCATCTCGAACACTTCCGGCTGGATTATGACGGAGATCGGGCGGCAGCCTTGGACGGTATTCGGATATATGACTACGGAAATGGGTGTATCGCCAAATGTCAGCAGCGGCATGCTGCTCTTCTCCATTATTGCTTTTACAGGAGCGTATGCGGCGCTGGCGGCAATTACGGTATTTCTGTTCGTGAAATATATCAAAAAAGGACCGGACTTTGCGAATGAAGCCGAACAGCCGGTACATGATCCGTTTGGTGTAGAGGGGGGCGCTTATGCTGTCTTTAAATGAGCTGTGGTTCATTCTGGTGGCCGTGCTGTTCATTGGTTTTTTCTTTCTGGAGGGCTTCGACTTCGGGGTCGGCATGTCTACTGCGCTGATTGCGAAGACGGATGGGCAGCGTCGTGTGCTGATCAACGCGATTGGTCCGTTCTGGGATGGGAATGAGGTATGGTTGCTCACGGCAGGAGGAGCCATGTTCGCGGCATTCCCGAATTGGTATGCAACGATGTTCAGCGGCTTCTACATTCCGCTCGTCTTCCTGCTGCTGGCACTGATTGGCCGCGGTGTAGCCTTTGAGTTCCGGGGCAAGGTGGATAGCGCACGCTGGCGCAAGAGCTGGGATATCGTTATCTTCTTGGGCAGCTTCTTGCCTCCATTCCTGCTGGGCGTTGTATTCGCGACCTTCATGCAGGGATTGCCCATCGATGGTGATATGCACATGAGGGCAGGATTCTTTGACATTGTGAACCTGTATACGGTAGCTGGAGGGTCTGCAGTAACGCTGCTGTGTCTTGTACATGGATTGCTGTTCACGACACTGCGCACGCTGGATGATCTGCAGGAGCGCGCACGCAAGCTGGCAGGCAAGCTGCTCATTCCGCTGGCGGCACTGCTTCTGATCTTCGGGGTGCTAACCTTCCTATACACAGATGTATTTGCTGTCAGAGGAGGAGTGCTCGCTGTGGTCGCCGTGCTGGGTGTGGCTGCTTATGTGCTGGCAGGCTACTTTATTACTCGGGGGCGGGACGGATGGGCCTTTGCTATGACAGGTACAGTGATTGCGTTAGCTATTGCCTCTGTCTTCATCGGACTGTTCCCGCGGGTTATGGTTAGCTCGCTGGGCAGCATGTATGATCTGACCGTGTATAATGCTTCCTCGGGACCGTACTCCTTGAAGGTCATGACCATCGTGGCATGCAGCTTGCTGCCTTTCGTGCTCGGCTACCAAATCTGGAGCTACATTGTATTCCGCAAGCGGGTGCATGAGAAAGGGCATTTGGAATACTAATGGGACACGATGTATTGAGATTGAATGGTGCGCGGCTCACCTTTGTATGTATTGCCGTATTGATCATCATCCAGTCGCTGGCGATTCTCATGCAGGCCAAATGGCTGTCTGAAGCAGTCGTGGGGCTCTTCGACGGGGAGTCACTACGCCAGCAACTGGAAAGGATTGATCTGTTCTTGTGTGCTTTCTTGTCAAGGCAGGCAGCAGATGCGGCTGTGCGACGGATTTCGTTCGATTTTGCAGAACGCACAGGTTCAAGTCTTCGGCGTGAGCTGCTCACACGGCTGCTGCATCAGGGAGCGCGCCGCTCTGCCAAGGAAGGAACAGGTCATCTGGTTACACTGATTCGGGAGGGAATCGGGCAATATCGGGCTTATGTGGAGAAGGCCTTTCCCCGGATGGCTGCTGTTGGGATAACTCCGATTTTCATATTAGTCTATGTATGGATGCAGGATCGCATGTCGGCGGTAATCCTTGCGGTTATGCTGCCATTATTAATCGTGTTCATGATTCTGGTGGGGCTAACGGCAGGGAAGCATACTCGGGATCAGCACAACGTCTATCGCAAGCTGTCGAACCATTTCCTCGATTCGGTCAGAGGACTGGAGACACTCAAGCTGCTGGGTAGATCCAGAAGCCATGGTGCCTCGGTAGAGAGCATCAGTGAGCGCTATCGACAAGCAACGATGAAGACGCTGAGGCTGGCATTTCTATCCTCCTTCGCGCTTGAATTCTTCACCATGCTGGCGGTCGCTATGATCGCCGTTGGGCTCGGGTTGAGACTGGTTAACGGTCAGATGGAGCTGCTACCGGCTCTTATTGTGCTAATGCTGGCACCGGAATACTTCATGCCTGTGCGTATGATGGGCGCGGATTACCATGCCACGATGGATGGTAAAGAAGCAGGCCAATCCATTCGGAGGCTCATGGACAGCTTGCAGGAAGTGAGTGATTCATCCGAGCTACATCGTATACGCCCTGATGAGAAGCAAGGAGAGCACGAGGAGCATAGGAGATATAAGGAGTATAGGGAATACGAGGAACAAGAAGAGCAAGAAGAACATGAGGCTCAGAAAAAGCAGAAGAAAGCTCCGCAGTCATCCGAGTCCAAGCTTCTGGCCTTATCGATTGAGTTACAGGATGTCTGTGTTCAGCATCAAGATGCTGCTGTCCCTGCGCTGGTTGGAATTACGACTCGCCTGAGTGGACCGATGACTATAGGGGTTATTGGCGAGAGCGGAGCGGGCAAGTCTACGCTTATCGAGCTGTTAGGGGGATTCATGGCCCCTGACAACGGGAGCGCTATAGCAGAGTTGATCTATGCCAACCGTGACCGGATCGAGCCTGTTGCACTATCCGCTCAGGAGTGGAAGCGTCAGGTTGCCTATATTCCGCAGCATCCTTATCTGTTCAGCATGTCATTGGCAGATAATGTACGCTTTTACGCCCCGGATGCAGAGGATGATACGGTGAAGAAGGCCATTGAGGCAGTCGGCCTTGGGCCGTTTGTAGCTAGCCTGCCTGGTGGTATGCATACGCTGCTCGGTAGTGGCGGAAGGCAGCTCAGTGGCGGTCAGGAACACCGAATTGCCCTGGCTCGCGCTTGGCTGGCTGATCGTCCAGTGCTGCTATTGGATGAACCAACCGCACACCTGGACATTGAGACGGAATATGAGCTGAAGCAGATGATGTTACAGCTGTTCGAATCGAAGCTGGTAATTCTGGCTACCCACCGTATGCACTGGATGAATGACATGGCACGGGTGCTCGTTGTCGAGCAGGGCCAGATTGTAGAAGACGGGTCTCCAGCCCAACTGCTGGAGCGTAAGGGAGCGTATTGGCAAATGCTTGATGCACAGTGGGAGGGGATCTTATGAAGCAGCATGGAGGATGGCTAAGTCCACATGTCGCAGGCCTGAAGTGGCGCTTGTCCCTGTCCGCCGTGCTTGGTATATTAACGGCGGCTTGTTCTGTAGCGCTGCTGTTCACCTCCGGATACCTTATATCCAAATCGGCCCTGCGCCCGGAAAATATTCTGATGGTCTATGTGCCGATTGTCGGTGTCAGAGCCTTCGGTCTAGGGCGCGCCGCCTTACGCTATGCAGAACGGCTCAGCAGTCATGATGCCATCCTGCGCATGCTTGCAGGGATGCGTGTCCGCCTGTACCGTGTGCTGGAGCCACAGGCGCTACAGCTCCGCTCGCGGTTTCGCGCGGGGACGCTACTAGGCTCGCTCGCTGACGATGTGGAGCACTTGCAGGATGTATATTTACGAACAGTTCTGCCTTGCATCACTGCACTATTCATGTATGGGGGAGCCGTGGCGTTCCTTGGTTGGTTCGACCTGTATTTTGCTGTATTCACGGGGCTATACACGTTACTGCTCGCTGGGGGACTTCCCTGGTGGTCATTGAAGAGGACCCGCGATACCCGTATTGCCCATCAAGCACAGCGCTCAACATTGTATAACACGTTGACGGATGGGATGCTGGGATTGATGGATTGGATCATTAGTGGGCGCTCGAAGGAGCTTGCTGAACGATGCGAGACGGATGAGCGAGCAGCAATGGAGCTGGAGCGCAAGTTGTCGGACTGGGCGTCTGTTCGGACCTTTCTGCTGCAGTTGGGTATTGCTGGCTTGATCCTTATGCTGCTCATCTGGAGCGGGCTACGTACCGCAGATGGGCATCTAACGGTGACCTTCATCGCAGCATTCGTACTGATGGTGCTGCCGCTGAGCGAGGCGTTCATTCCTTTGCCAGAGGCGGTGGACCGGATTCCAGAATACAAGGAGTCGCTACGACGACTGAACAACCTCGACTCAGCGGCGACCACGGCGGTGTATGAGGCTAAGGATACATTAGCGGAGGGCAACACTTCCCTATTTCAACCGATTCATGGACAAGAACCCATGTCTGCTTCTAAACAGGTGAGCGAACAGAACGATGTTCGGGGTGTCATACAACAGGCTGTGAGCACGGGGCGTCCGCCACTAGCGCAAGTGCTGTCTGTATCCCTGGAGCACGTCACCTGTGGCTACGAGGGCGAAGGTGTGATATTAAAGGATATCTCTCTTCAGCTCGAAGAGGGCAGTCGGACCGCTATCCTGGGACGAAGTGGGGCAGGGAAGTCTACCTTACTGAAGGTCATTCTGGGTGCTATATCGCTGAATGGTGGGCAGGCGAGCCTCTACGGGAGCCCCGCTGCTCAGGTGGGGCGGCCCGAGATGGGGTGGGTAGACGTACTGCAGCAGAAGCCATATCTGTTCGACACGACGATCGGTAATAACATTCGACTGGGGAGACCGGATGCGACGGATGAAGAGTTGGCTGCGGTCATTCAGCAGGTTCGCCTTGGACCTCTGCTAGACACTCTACCGCTTGGCTTGGATACGCCAATGCTGGAAGCAGGTCAACGCTTCTCCGGCGGAGAACGACAGCGGATTGCTCTGGCTCGCATTTTGCTACGACAGGCTCCTGTGGTGCTGCTGGATGAGCCGACTACGGGGCTTGATCCCAGTACGGAACGCGCTCTGACTGAGACGCTGCTAGATACGCTGCAAGGACGTACAGTCATCTGGGTTACTCATCACTTGGGAGCAGCGGCCGCTATGGATCAGGTTGTGTTTTTGGAGGAGGGCTCGATCGTGCTACAGGGTCCTCATCAGGAGCTGCTGCAGCATTCGCCCCGTTATCAGGTGTTGTATGAGCTGGATCACCCTTATCGAGACATGAGGCGGGGACTACGGGTATCTAAGGGTTCTGAGGCACCCGAAGCTATCGAGACTTCTGTGCGATGAAATGAATCTGGAAGCTGCCAGATCGTATGAGAGACTACTACGTCAACTCATGATGATCTGGCAGCTTTTGTGTCTAGCGTGCCCAGCTAAGCACGCATCTTCTAACCGGTGAAAGTCCGGTCGCGGGAGGGGCCAAGCCCCCGTGTAGCTAGGATACTTGCGTATGGGGAAATCTGTGCGTAAAAGCGTATCGACGAAAGTACCTGTCAGAGACAGGGCGAGCGAAAGTCCAGGCCGTAACATGAAGTGAATCCTGCCGCGTCGTCAAAAAGGCCTCGCAAGAGGGAAGAGAGGAAGCCGAGTCTCGTGGACATGGACGAAGGCCAAGGAAGCTGTATTGAACTTGGAGCGACAGCGAGGAATCCTCCGGCGTAAGAGGAGTGGCATGGGCTGAAAGAAGATGCAGTGAACTGGGGAGACCCTCCCCTGCACGCTTTTTTTTTTTTGAATTCGTAAAGAGGCGCTCTATAAGCCCGAAAGGTGAAGAGAGTCGTCTGCAGGAAGGGAGTCCGAGGGGCTCATATTACTAAAGAACCGCAGGACAACATAACCTGCGGGAGGGAAGGAGCCCTGCTTTGTTCACGTTTCACCGAGAGGTACGAGTCCGTGAATGCCAAAAAAAAAAAAAAGGCTAACGACACGCAAGAAGATACTCAACAACTCTATAGGGGGAACTAGGTCATGAGGCCAAAGCGAGTATGCTGCATGCCCATGAAAGACGAACATCGGAAAGCCGTATGAGGGAAAACCTCACGTACGGTTTGATGAGGAGGGGCTGGGTTTTGCCCAGCCTTTTACTCTAGTTTACGTTAACAATAACCTATGTTATCATTAACGCAAGTTATCTATAACAATTGAGGTGCGACCATGTCTATACAATATGCGATACTTGGAATTCTCAGCTGGAGGCCTGCTACAGGCTATGAATTGAAGAAGGTATTCGAGGAGTCTACCATTCTGTACTGGTCCGGGAACAACAATCAGATCTATAAATCACTGGTACAGCTGCTGGAGGAAGGCTTGGTAACCAACGAAATTCAGCACCAGGACAGCTCCCCTTCCAAGAAGATCTACACCATTACAGAGAAGGGACTTGCCAGCTTGAAGGAATGGGCTCTCTCGGAGCCGGAGACTCCCGACTTCAAGAACGCTTTTCTCGTACAATTGGCTTATTCGGATCAGTTAAGCAACGAGGAATTAAAAAAGCTGCTGCTGCAATATAAAGACAGGATTAACGTACAGCTTGTATACCAGCAGGAAAAGATCAGACGCGGGATGTCTTCCCCTCGCCGCAACGTACGCGAAGCTGTGGTGGCGGATAAAATATCTGACAACCTGCTGTCCTTTTACCGCAATGAGCTTAAATGGGTGCATGAGCTTCACAGTGAGCTTGAAGAGCTGTACACCAGACAAAAGGAGGAGTCGAGGTCCATGAACTATCACGTAGTACAGAACGGGGAATCAAAATATATCGAAGTGCTCTCTGCAGAACCGCCGCTGAGCAAGGAACAGGATGCAGTTGATCTGGTTGCTCTGAGTATGGAGAATGATGTACACCTGCTGCTACTGCATAGTCAGGCGCTGTCCGAGGATTTTTTTAAGCTGGGAACGGGTGTGGCTGGAGGAATGATTCAGAAATGGATCAACTATCATGTTAAGGTGGCTGCTGTCATTCCGGGTGAGCTGATTCACCAGGGGAGATTCAAGGAGATGGCGGTGGAAGCCAATAAGAGCAATCACTTCAGGGTATTTGAAACGAAGGCGGATGCGGAGCAGTGGCTCATGCGTGGCTAGACCTGATGGATTATTAGTCGTGCGCATTCCGTTGGAGCTAAGCTCCAGGTTCAGAATCGTTGAAGCTACTGAATGAACGGTTCAGAATAGGGGGTCAATAAGCTATAATCTATGAATAAGGGCGGCCCTACATATTCCGTTCGTTCTCTCGGCAGTGCTGATTGCCGTTTCGGCCTTGCTGCTGCCCATCCTGCTGCGTCAGTCGGTCCGGTCGCAGCAGAATGGCTGAGAGATTCATGAGTATCTGCCCTTATTAACCCTCGGACACTACCGTAAAACGAGTGTTCACATGCTGTGGCTTCTCAATCTCATCTACCACGGCTACAGCATAGTCCTCGTAGCTTACATAGCTCTTGCCCTGGGAGTTCACAAGCAAGTTGTCTTTACCAAGCTGGTAGGAGCCTGTACGCTGACCAAGCGCGAATTCGGCGGAAGGACTGATGAACGTCCAGCTCAGATTAGCACTGTCCTTGAGATCGTTCAGGTTCTTGGACTGATTGTCTGCTGTCGGGAATACGAAGTCTGGGAAGCCAGGCGTATCCTTCACAAGAATCGTCTGAGCTTCATCGGCGTACAGGCTGCCTGCACCGCCTACGACGATCAGTCGGGTAGATGTGCCTTGCAGAGCTTGGATCAGCACCTTGCCTGCTTCGACGTGCAGATGCTCTTGTCCCATCGGAGCGCCGAATGCATTGACCACTACGTCATATCCGTTCAGGTCAGCAGCAGTCAGGGACAGGATTTCCTTTTCCACTACACTGCCTCCGTTCTCTGTAACCTTGGTGCGATCTCTGACGATAGCTGTCACTTCATGCCCACGATCCAGCGCTTCCTTCAGTATACGGCTTCCGGCTTTACCACTGGCTCCAATTACTGCGATGTTCATAACATTCATCCTCCTGTTTGTATGGAGTGAGGTATCTGATCAGCACACCTGCACCCATAATATAAAATTTAATGTAACTAAAATTGTTACAATTACACCTGTAATTGATTATAGAAGATGCAATCCCACCTGTCAAATGGTATAAATATAGTCTACATGCCTTTCCAATAAATAAGCGTCAAAGGAGTCGTTCCTATGAAAAAGTACACTACTGCTCTAATAGCCATTGTGTTATGTATTAGCAGCTTCGGTTACAGTCACAGCTTCGCAGCAGCCCCGTCTAGCTCGCAGACGTCCAAGAATGCTGCCATTCCGTCGCTGTATCATGTCGTACCCAAATTCAAGGCGAAGGTGACGGGAGACCAATTGATATGGACAGGCAATCAGGTCACTGTAACGGTGAACCGAATCAGGCATGAGGAAGCCATGCCGCGGGAGCAGTACGAGATTACTTCGTTGGTGGTGAGGAGTGGTGAACGGACCTTTACGTTGCCGACCGAGCAGCGGGAGGATGCGCTGCGGGATTTGGCAAGTGTATCCTTGTCCCCGTCCCGCGATTGGCTTGCCATACATCTGGAGCGTAGTGCGGGGTATAGTCTCTTGCTGGTCAACCTGAAGACCGGAAGCTTCACGGATGTTAACGAACGCCTGATAGCCGCTGGCAAGGGTAACATAGAGCTCGTCGGTCCGTACAACTGGTCGCCACAGGGGGATCGGCTGGCTTTTGCCTTCGGGGATACCAGCAAGAGCTCGTTAGCCATCTACAGCACCGCCAAGGATTCGCTCTTATATTTACCCAGGGAAACGAACTATATTAGCACCGCATTAATATTGTGGCATAAGCATGGCGAGGCGCTGGATTATATCAGCGAAGGCCCTTCGGATCGGCTGGTATGGTTCCGATATAGCCTGGGTACCAATAAGGTGAAGCCGATGAAGAGGCTTAAGCACAGCGAGCTCTCAAGTTGGCTTAGCGTCGAAAAAATCTAGATCAAACCATGCGATCATGATAGTATGACATGTTAGTACTAGTTGCACTGCTCTATACATCGAGATATGTTTCCTTCTATATTACTTATATATTAGAATGCGTGCGTTATATAATTACGTTGAACATACTGTAATTTGTGTGTGTTGTATATTTGAATTCAAGGAGACGAAATATGCCATTTTACGGACAACACATCGTGCCTGCGGCCAAGAATGTCAAGCAGTTCGAGAGTCTGCTGGAGAGCAACTATGAAGTAGCAGTGTTTCTGGATACGCATATTGGCCAGCTGCGCATGCTCCATGATCTGGCCCGTCAGGGAAAGAAAAAAATGCTCCTTCATGCCGATCTGATCCAGGGTCTGAAGAACGATGAATATGCTGCCCAGTACTTATGTCAGGAGATTCGTCCCTTCGGACTGATCTCGACCCGCTCCAGCGTAATTATGACGGCCAAGAAGCGGGGAATTCTGGCTATTCAGCGTGTCTTCATGCTGGATACGATGGCTCTGGAGAAAAGCTATACTTTGCTGAAAAAAACACAGCCGGATTATATAGAGGTTCTCCCTGGTATTATGCCGCATATGATCGCGGAGGTCCGTGAGCGCACGGGCATACCCATTCTCGCAGGCGGTCTGATTCGTTCCGCGGAGGATGTGGAGCGAGCCTTGGAGGCTGGGGCTGATGCCGTCACTACCTCCAATAAGGAGCTCATCCAGCATTATGAATAGTTCGTAGCTCTTCATTTAAGCTCAGATGGTTCAAGCCTGACGAGCAAGCCTTCTAAAATTGTGAAACCAATCACTAATGTTTCAAATTTACATATTCAAATTTGCAGGTTGACGACGCTTACAACAACATATTATATTTAAATTAAGTTAATACCCGTGACGGAGACGAGGAGAGCCACACAGACATTCCCTGCCTTGGGCAGAGGTACGGGTTTGTGAGGGTCTCCTTTTTTTGCGTGTAATAGGAATGACTGCTGTGTAGGCAGGAGTCATTTGAAACGTGTATGACATAGAGGGGGATCACAACTTATGGAAAAATACATCTTGGCATTGGATCAGGGAACGACCAGCTCAAGAGCGATACTGTTCGATCAGGAAGGGAATGTATTCTATTCTGCACAGAAGGAGTTCCCGCAGTACTTCCCACATCCGGGCTGGGTAGAGCATAACGCCAATGAGATCTGGAGCTCGATCCTGGCAGTCATTGCCTCCTGTCTGTCTGAATCTGAGGTGAAGGCCAGCCAGATCGCAGGGATCGGTATTACGAATCAGCGCGAATCGGTTGTGGTCTGGGATAGAAATACAGGACATCCCATCTATAATGTACTTGTGTGGCAGTCAAGACAAAGCGCGGACATCTGCGAGCAGCTCAAACAGCAGGGACATGAGAAGCTGTTCCACAGCAAGACGGGCCTCTTGATTGATCCATATTTCTCAGGCACGAAGGTGAAATGGATTCTGGACCATGTCGAAGGTGCACGTGAACAAGCTGAGCGCGGAGATCTGCTGTTCGGTACGATCGACTCCTGGCTTATATGGAAGCTGTCGGGTGGGAAGGCGCATGTTACGGACTATTCCAATGCGGCGAGAACGCTGATGTTCAATATATACGAATTACACTGGGATGAGGAGCTACTGGACATTCTTGGCATACCACAAAGCATGCTGCCGGAGGTAAGGCCTTCTTCGGAGGTGTATGGGCATACTGTTGAGTATCACTTCTTCGGCGAGAGCATCCCGATTGCCGGGGCAGCTGGTGATCAGCAAGCGGCGCTATTCGGTCAGGGCTGCTTCGAGCAAGGGATGAGCAAAAATACGTACGGCACCGGCTGCTTCATGCTGATGAACACAGGCGACCAGCCTGTGGATTCTACACATGGTCTCATTACGACCATCGCTTGGGGGCTGGAGGAAGGCAAGGTGCAATACGCCCTGGAGGGCAGTATTTTTGTGGCGGGCTCTGCCATCCAGTGGCTGCGTGATGGTGTGCGTATGATCAAATCGGCCAAGGACAGTGAGACTTATGCCAGTCGTGTTACATCCTCTGAGGGAGTGTACGTGGTGCCTGCATTCGTAGGTCTGGGTAGCCCTTACTGGGATAGTGAGGTACGCGGAGCTGTCTTCGGATTGACACGGGGTACGACCAAGGAGCACTTCATACGCGCAACGCTGGAGTCATTGGCGTATCAGACGAGGGACGTGCTGACAGCGATGGAGATCGATTCCGGGCTGAGCGTCAAGAAGCTGCGCGTCGATGGCGGTGCGGTGCTGAATAATTTCCTGATGCAGTTCCAGAGCGACATTCTGGATGCTCAAGTCGAGCGTCCGCTCATCCATGAGACGACGGCGCTCGGTGCGGCTTATCTGGCCGGGCTTGCAGTCGGCTTCTGGAAGAACACGGAGGAGCTGCAGAGTCGGGTCCGGGTGGAGCGTACCTTTACGCCAGAGCTTGCTGAAGAGGAGCGAACTGCTCTTTACGAGGGCTGGAAGAAGGCAGTCCATGCTGCGCAGGCCTTCAGATGAAAATTTGACGAACATGCAGCACCTATAGTTCACTTTTGCAATATACTATGTTAAGATGTCACTAAGTTAATATTCCTGTCAGGAGATTTGGAGAGACCATGATGCACTCGGCTGTTGCCGTAGTGATTGTTCATGGTCTCTTTTTGCGTGCAGCTGCAGCAGGTTGTATGTCAGCGGCATACGATCCATGAGCACATGAGCAGGCAGAGCCTGGTCAATTGGCGGGAATTCCACTACAGAGATACCGGGAGGAATGAGTCATGACAACCAAAAGCTTTGCTGGTCATGCCAGGGGAGAGCGACTGCAATCCATGACAGAGAGCAATTATGATGTATTGATTATCGGTGGAGGCATTACAGGCGCAGGGATTGCACTGGATGCAACGGCACGTGGTATGAAGGCGGCACTCGTGGAAATGCAGGATTTCGCGGCAGGAACCTCAAGTCGGTCAACGAAGCTGGTGCACGGGGGGCTACGTTATCTGAAGCAATTTGAGGTGAAAATGGTAGCCGAGGTCGGCAAGGAACGCGCCATCGTCTACGAGAATGGTCCTCATGTCACGATACCGGAAAGAATGCTGCTGCCTATGCATAAAGGCGGAACCTTCGGCAAATTCAGTACCTCCATCGGCTTGCAGGTATATGATCGGTTGGCTGGCGTGAAGCATAGCGAGCGTCGCCGGATGCATAGTGCACGTGAGACCTTGGATAAGGAGCCGCTGCTCAAGCGTGACGGTCTGAAGGGCGGCGGCAGCTATGTCGAATATCGGACTGATGATGCACGGATGACGATCGAGGTCATGAAGAAGGCTGCTCAGACTGGCGCAGATCTGGTCAATTACGCTCGCGTGGAGCGGCTGCTCTACAATAACGGCCAAGTCGTGGGCGCTCACGTCCGGGATCAGATTACCGGGGAAGGCTACGATATTCATGCTACCGTCATTATTAATGCTGCGGGGCCATGGGTGGATACGCTCCGTGAGATGGATGGCTCCAAGAAAGGCAAGATGCTGCAGTTGACGAAGGGCGTGCATCTGGTGTTCGATCAGAAGCGCTTCCCGCTCCGGCAGGCCATCTATTTTGACACGCCAGATGGACGGATGATCTTCGCCATTCCGCGTGAAGGCAAGACCTATGTGGGCACGACAGATACGGTATATAAGGAAGATACAGCGAATCCGCGTATGACGCTCGCAGATCGCAGCTATATCATGAAAGCTATTGCATACATGTTCCCAGATGTTAAGCTCACTTTGGATGACGTCGAATCCAGCTGGGCAGGTGTGCGTCCGCTGATCTATGAAGAAGGCAAGGACCCTTCGGAGATCTCGCGCCGTGATGAGATCTGGGAGTCTGCTTCAGGTCTGGTTACGATTGCTGGAGGCAAGCTGACTGGGTATCGCAAAATGGCTGAGATGGTCATGGATCGCGTAAGCACATTGCTCAGCAATAAGACGGGTGAGAGCTGGACCAAAGCGAACACGAAGCAAATCACGATGTCGGGTGGCGATGTAGGTGGATCTGCCGGGTTCGAGGGATTTGTACAGGATTCCATTAAGCAGGGCAACAGCCGCGGCATTGCTGCAGAGCTGTCGGAGCAGTGGGCCAGACGCTACGGCTCCAATATCGGACGCCTGTTCGAGCTGGCTGCTCGCCCGCGTCAGCTTGCGAGCGAGCAGGAGCTTCCAGACGAGATCCGAGTACCGCTTCTCTATGCATTGGAGGAGGAGATGGCGGTGACACCTGTCGATTTCTTCATTCGCCGGACCGGAGCTATTTTCTTCCGAATTGACTGGGTGCGTAAATGGAAGAGCCAGGCGATCGACCTGATGGCAGAGTATTACCAATGGAGCGCTGAGGAGCGCCAGCAACATACAGAGCGTCTGGAGACAGAGCTGTATGTTGCTGTCGAACCCGTGGATGCACGGTCCTCACAAGCGTCAGGTCATGCAGGCTAAATGCTGAGCGGCGACAAGCATCGGCAATGAACATATCATGAGCATTTACGAACTTAGTGCAAACGTTGCTTAGCGAAGAAGAAGTGAACACCGTTGTGCAAGCCATCGAATATCAAGATAAAGGGAAGAAATTCACGGTATACACCCTGCTTCAAGTTCGCTTCTTTCGTCCGCCTGTTCCTTATCGAACGACTTTCTCCCGAATGGAGAGTCGCCATTTCCTTACTGTTGGATCGATGCAAGAAAAGTAATACCCTAATAACTGGTTAATCAACACGCCTTAAATTAATAAAAGCCGATTTTCCTTAACTTACAGGAAATCGGCTCTTCTATTTAAGGGATTTCCTTCAGTCTCTTTGAGCAATCTTATATTCTATACTAATATCACCACCATTAGGCGTTGCTGAAGCTTTAAATTTATATTCGCTAGTGAAGTAACCAACTGAAGCACTAATGTGACCACTCTTACCTGGTGCGAAAGTGGTTTCAGAATCTCCGTTAATTGTAATTTTTACACTCACATTCCCAGTGTTTTTAATCCAGAAATTTACCTTTTTTCCATTGGCGCTTGATAATTTGTATGAAGTCGAAAATCCTGTTCCTGAATAAGTGCCACTTGAAACATCCATGTCATAAGGTTGAATTACTCCACTTTCAGTTGCATAATTTTTCGACGAACTTTCAGTCGACTGCGCAAAAGTCGGTAAAGTACTAACTCCAGTAATTAGACCAACTGCAAGAGCAGATGACACTACTCCTTTGAAAACAGACCTAAGATTCATGATATAATTCCCTTCAGTAATATATATAGTATACATCCATATTTGGGATGTATACTATATATATTACCAAGGAAAAATACTACTGTAAATAATTTGCATACTCTATTCTTGACTCGTTTCGTTAATCTCATTGTTTTTAAAGTCACGATTTGTAGATGGTGAGGAAGACTCTAATGTAGCGAATGAATATCCCCACCTTATTCGGTACAACGGAGAATGCCGTATACGAACAATTATTCGCTACCTTAATTACTTTTGTCTTGCTCCAATGGTTGCACAGCAGTACCAAGTCATCCATCATCAAGTGCAAGAATCGCTTTCGGTCGTTTATCCTTACTGTTGGTTCGGTACAAGAAAAATAACACCCTAATTAACTGGTTAATCAACGCCTGGCATTATACAAGAGAAATCAAGCCCCTAAGAGCGCCAGTAATACGGCGATACTCGAAGGGGCTTGCTGTGTCCATGTCCTATTACTTTAGCAACTTCGTGGTTACGGTTGTAAAATACTGATTAGCAGTGGAGCTCCAGCCAGAGTGAACATCGCTGCCAGCACCATGGATATACTGGATATCGTGCCTGTCAGCATGCTCCATTCGAAGGCTTTGGAGGTTCCGGTACCATGCGCTCCCGTGCCCAGCAGCACACCGCGTGCGACTTCGTTATCGATGCGAAGCAATCGTACAGTCATCGGCCCGATCAGCAAGCCAGACAGGCCTGTCAGGATAACAAATACAGCGGTAATCGTCGGATTGCCTCCCAGCGTCTGCGATACACTCATGGCAATAGGCGTCGTAATCGAACGCGGAATGATGCTATGCAGCAGGGAAGCATCCAGATGCATCCATTGTGCCATCATAAGTGATGACAGTACTGCAATCAGTGAGCCACTCAGTACGCTAACAATGATCTCCAGTGCATGCTTCTTGAGTACATGAAAATATTTATACAGCGGGACAGCGAAGGCTACTGTGGCTGGTTGCAGGAGCAATGACAGCCATTTGCCGCCTTGATTATAGGACTGATAGGATACACCTGCCAGCAACAGGATGATAATGATTGCTACAGGCGTAATCAGCAGCGGAGACAGGTACACCTTTGGAAGCGTGCGATACATCTTTTTGGCCATAACATAGATGCCTAGGGTGAGCAGCATACAGAGGATAGCGATCATGAAGCTTTACTCCCCTTTCTTTTCGAGATGAAGGTAGCCACAAGTCCGGTGACCGCCATGACAATGAAGGTGCCTAACAATACGATGAATAATATACTCATGCCATCATGCTCCAGCAGCGGCAAATAATCCATCACGCCGACAGCCGAAGGGATGAAGAAGAGCAAGAGCTCGGCCAGCAGCCAGCTCGCACCGATCTCGATCCAGCTCAGGCGAATAATCTTGGTCTGCAATAGAATAAATAACAGCAGCATGCCGACGATGCTCCCCGGAATAGGCCAGTGCAGCCAGCCCATCAGCGCATTCATGCCGACTGAGAATAGAAGCAGTACTCCGATCTGCAATATACCCTGCGCTATTTTTTTCATAGGGCGGTTGCTCCTTTCTTGTCATGTTTTCTGAGGTGTTATGAAAATTTTACAGCAGTTTCTTTCATAGGTAAAATGCATATTAAGAATGTTTTGTATTCCATTTGGCTATGGATGATAATGAACAGTAGCAGGAGTAGGAGGGAAGCTATGGATATTCGGCACTTGCAGTATTTTTTGGAGGTAGCACGGCATAGGAGCTTTACCAAGGCAGCACAGAGTCTGTTCATCACTCAGCCTACGATCAGCAAGACGATCAAGAGTCTGGAGGAGGAGCTGGGCGTTCAGCTGCTGGACCGGATTGGCAAGCAGGTTGAACTGACTGACGCCGGAAGGGCTATAGAGCGACAAGCGCAGGTGATCGTGAAATCCTTTCAGAATCTATCCTCTGAACTAAGTGACCTGATGAATCTCAAGCGAGGACATATTCGGATTGGCCTGCCACCGATGATTGGTGCCAGCTTCTTCCCCCAAGTCATTGGTGAGTTCCATAAGGCCTATCCCGAGATTACCCTGCAGCTCTTCGAGGATGGGGCGAAAAAAGTAGAGGTGGATGTCGCATCTGGTGCACTGGATATCGGTGTGGTGGTGTGGCCAACAGGAGAGGATGTATTCGAGTACTTTCCCTTCGTAGAGGACAAGCTGAATGTGCTGGTACATCCGGAGCATCGACTTGCGGGTAGAACACGAATTACATTGAATGAGCTGACGGAGGATTCATTCGTGCTGTTCCAGGAGAATTTCGCCCTCCATGATCGAATTATCGAGGAATGTGTTCGTTGTGGCTTCCAGCCCAAGGTGGTCTATGAAAGCTCGCAGTGGGATATGATTGCGGAGATGGTGGCTGCCAAGCTAGGGGTGGCCCTGCTGCCTGATACTATGTGCCGTGAGCTTGACCCGAAGCGGGTCAGGGTACTGCAGCTGCAGGATTCTGTGATCCCGTGGAATCTGGCTATGATCTGGCGCAAGGACCGCTATCTCTCGTTCGCGGCGCGGGAATGGATATCGTTCACGCAGGAGTTACTACGCGGTAAGAGAGGAAGAGAATAGGGCAGTCGTGGACTTGCTATAAAGGCGGAATGCCGCGATCCTTCATGGACGGCGGCACTAAAGTGATATATGGTATAGGCTCTGGAAGATATAAGATGTGATTATTGCCGTATTAATTGCTGCGTGCTGATTGCTTGGTGCGTTGGTATACATTTAAAATACGATCCAGCCTCAGGGACTTGTCCAATACACGGTTGTCACCTAAGCCATGCTGGTCGACCATGCGGTTAAGCTCCCTGCGTTCTTTCTCCAATAGTCGCTGCAGATGCTCGAGCTTCATAATCCACCTCCGGCTATGGATTGAATTACCTGTATACCTAACCTTGTTATGACAGGTATTTCAAAGATAGTTATCGACAGATTACCCTAAATAATTAATATTCTAACATATATTTCTTGATTTTTATTTCAAATTTTAGACAATTTGGTGATCATTTTACCAAAATCCTTGATTGTAGTTCATTACTAAGCCCCTACCTTATTTTATCCTGTGAAGTCCTTACCTTTCCGTTCAGAACATGATAAAGTGAAGGGATAATAACCAGAACAGGTGATCTCGTGCAAATTACACCCGTAATTCGTATCTCTGTCAGGCCGCTTGTCGAGTATGTATATCGTAGCGGAAGTATCGTAGCTGGCTTTCGGACAGCCAGTAGCATGCAGGAGGGTACCCGCATTCATCAGGAGATTCAGCGGGATTATCAGCCGAACGACAGGAAGGAGCTGCATCTGAATATCGAGCTGGCCCAGGACGGGCTGCTGTTCCAGCTGGAGGGCCGCTGTGACGGTCTGATCTGGGAGGACGAGCAGTGGACTGTAGATGAGATCAAGTCATATTCCGGCGATGCAAGCTCACCTGGAGCAGATGGGCACAAGGTCCATTGGGCGCAGGCCATCTGCTATGCGTACATGGTATCGGTGTCTGAGCAGCTGACAGCTATGCAGGTGCAATTGACTTACGTGGATGTGGCTACAGGAAGCGTGAGCCGCTTGAAGCGCAAGCTATCCGCTGCCGAGCTAGAGGAGCAGGTTCGGAGCATTCTGTCGGTCTATGTTCCTTATGTACGAATGCTGCTCGCTCACGAGGAACAACGCAATAGCAGCATTCGTATGCTGGAATTTCCATTCGCGCAGTATCGTGAGGGGCAACGCAGATTGGCGGGAGCCGTCTACAAGACTATTGAGGAGGGGGCGGATCTGTTCGTCCAGGCCCCTACGGGAATTGGCAAGACGATGTCGACCTTGTTCCCTGCGGTAAAAGCCTTGGTGACGGAGCATGCGAGCCGGATTATGTATCTTACGGCGCGAACGACCACCAGAGCGGCTGCTGAAGATGCGCTTCGACTGATGCAGTCACGGGGGCTGCGTGTGCATGCCGTGACCATAACGGCGAAGGATAAAATATGCTTCAAAGAAGAGCAGGGCTGTGATGCGGGACAATGCTCCTTATGTGATGGGTATTATGACCGGATCAACCATGCCGTGATGGACATACTTGAGCATGAGACGATCATGACCCGCGAGGTTCTGGAGCGTTATGCCCGCAAGCACCGCGTCTGTCCGTTCGAATTCTCTCTTGACGTAGCCTACGCGTCGGACTGTATTATCTGCGACTATAATTATGTGTTTGACCCGCGAATCTCGCTCAAGCGCTGGCTGGAGGAGCAAAAGCGTCAGACCATTCTGCTGGTGGATGAGGCGCATAATCTGGTCGATCGCAGTCGGGAGATGTTCTCGGCAGAGCTCAGTAAGCGCCCCTTCCTGGAGCTCAAGCGAGCGTATAAGCAGCGAAGCGGAGAATTGGCGACTGCAGCTAGCCAGGTGAACAACTATTTTATCAAGCTGCGCAAGGAGCTGCCGAGCTCGGGAGCGACGACCTGCGGACCATTACCGCAGGATCTGCTGGTGCTACTGGAGCCTTTTGTGGAGGCGGCTGAGAGAGAGCTACTTGCAAAGGGGGCAGGAGGAGCGGATGAGGCTCATGCCCTGTTGCTGGAGAGTTATTTTGCAGTACAGAACTGGTTGCGCATTGCAGGCTTGTACGATGAGCGTTATGTTACTTATATAGAACAGGATAGCAGCGACGTCCTCCTCCGTCTGATGTGTCTGGACCCGTCCAAGCTGCTTGAGCGAAGCATCAAGTCTTATCGCTCTGCGGTGTATTTCTCAGCTACGCTCAGGCCCTTGGCCTATTACAGAGAACTACTGGGAGCGGGTGAAGAAGATTACACCTTGACGGTGCCTTCGCCCTTTCGGCAGGAGCAATGGGACGTCAGGCTGCTGCCTGTATCGACTCGCTATCATGCAAGGCAGCGTTCGATTCGCCCCATTACGGAGCTGTTGACTCGGCTAGTCCAGGAGCGTAAGGGCAACTATTTAGTATTTTTCCCGTCTTATACTTATCTACGAGAAATAGCCCTGGCCTTCGAGCAGATGGGTGCTGATGCCGAGCTGCTTGTGCAGAGCTCAGGGATGACGGAGGAGGAGCGCAGCGCTTTTTTGTGTCGTTTTCAGCCGGACCCGCCCAGAAGCCTGATCGGGATGGCTGTATTAGGAGGCGTTTTCTCAGAGGGAGTCGATCTGCCTGGTGAACGCCTGCATGGCGTCGTCGTTGTCGGTGTAGGACTTCCTCAGGTAGGAGAGCAGCGGGATGTACTGAAGGATTATTATCAGCGTGAGGGCAAGAATGGCTTCTACTATGCCTATGTATATCCGGGGATGAACAAAGTGCTGCAGGCGGGCGGAAGATTGATCCGTACGCTTCAGGACTATGGGCTGCTAGTACTCGTTGACGATCGGTTCATGCAGGAGCCGTATGCTTCTCTGTTACCCGAGGAATGGCGCACATACCGGATCATATCGCCTTCCTTCGGGTTAGATCAATCAGTAGAAAGGAATAGCCATGAACTTTAACTTTCACAACGATTCGATTCGCAAGACGCTTCGCAAGCGTGGTGCTACGGATCAGGACCTTATGGATATTGAGACCTTTGTATCGTTCGCCCATCTGGCTAATGGGATATTCCGTGATATGAACCGCGACTTTGCGCGTATTGGAGTGTCGCAGGGTCGAATTATCGTGCTGAGTGTACTGCTCAGCCATGCTCCGCATGATATGACCCCCTCCGAGCTGGCCGAGGAAGCCGATGTGACACGAGGCACGATGACCGGACTGATCGATGGCCTGGAGCGTGATGGCATGATTGAGCGGATTGCTCACTCCAGTGATAAGCGTATGATCACGATCCGTCTAAAGGAGAAGGGCAGAGACTTTCTGAGTCAGGTCATTCCGTATTACAGAAATCTCATTCAGACGATGCTGTCCGAGTTCACGCTGGAGGATCACCAGCTCATGAGAGGATTGCTCGACAAGATGAAGAGAGGCTTTGAAGCCTGCGAGGCGCAGCCATCCTTCACCATTCAAGAGCCTAAGCACGGTTCCTGCCGCGATGACAGGAAGACTGAGGAAGAGGACTGAGGAATGAGGTAAGCTCATTAGCTATGGGCTAATTCATTACAGCAGAGTTCGACAAGTTACTTATATGCCGAACACGGGGTACGTCATGGATGTTGAAGTGGTTAAATAGCTTTAAGGATTATACCGATAATGTGTGTATACTTAATTTTAACTATATGATTTTACTAAACCAATGGAACGAGGAGGAGTTTTGTGAAAATTGGCTTGTTAATCATTGATTTGCAGCATGTACATTTGGAAGAGGAGCCTGTCGAGAAGAGCCTACTGAACAAGGCATGCATGCACATTAACTATGTGTCTGAGCTGCTGCGCTCCCAAGGCCATGTCATCGTTCATATTCAGGATATTGAAGGCATGAATGACAGCAATCAGGCTAGCTATGATATTATCCCAGATATTCAGATCAAGGACGGAGATCTTAAGCTGACGAAGGAGATTCCGAACGCCTTCTGGCAGACAGAATTGGAGGACATGCTGCGCAGTCGTGGGGTCGAACTGCTGATCATTGCAGGCTTCGCGGCGGAGCATTGTGTGCTATTCACCTTCAATGGCGCCAGAGAGCGGGGCTTCAAGTCGGTTATTTTGCAGGATGGTATCGTCAGTGCCAAACAGGATGTAATCACCTCTACCTATCGTGATCGCAATCTAATCTCCTATCCTGTAGTCGAAGCACTTGTGCAGCAGGGCTGATGTCGCTGTAACACACAGGCCAAAGAGAAGGTGAACCGATGAAAAGTCTGTTTGAGCTTGTAAATGAGGTTACGGATGAGGCTTCATTTCTCCACTTCTTGCAGGAGCTGGGGCAGGATAAGGCAGAGGGGCATGAGTGGGCTAATGAGTCTGTTGAAGCGTTCCTGGAGGCAGCTCAGGAATGGGGCAATGCCTCGATGCACGGTCTGGAGCATTATGAGAAGCCGGAGAATCCCTGGAAGCGATGTGCCCAGATGCTGTATATGGGAAAAATCTACGAGTAGACAATAGAGTCATACATAGTCAAAATCACAAAAGCGGACCCGGCCAGTCTCGAACTTCGAGGACTGGCGCAGGGTCCGTTTCTTTTATTTAAGCTGCTCGGACGGCGGCTTACGCTCAAGCACCGATTCGGGTTGCTCCTTGGCTGGAGGCATTAAGAGCGCAGACTGTCCATGAGGCTCGGGGACCTCAAGTGGTTCAGTTGTGATCTGTGGCGTCTGTGCATCCTGGACTGCTGCCGCGAGGTTCCGCTGCTCCAGAAGATGCTTCGCTACCTCATAGCACTCATCTACATGACGGTTGCCAATGATCCGCATAGCGGTATAGCCGATGGCTGCGGAGAGTCCTTGCCCTAGGATCGGCACAAATCGGGATACCTGCTTGGTAGCAATCCTTACTCCCATTTTGCGCAGCAGTTGGAGAATCAGCTCATGCGTAACGACGCGACCAATGATCTTGCTGCCGACAGAAGTAATGAATCCATAGATCATGGATTTGGTCTCGGCATCCAGTCCCTCTAGCTGTTCCTGTGACAGGTTGAACTTTTTATTAATTGAGGGCAGCAGCTCCATCAGGATACCTACATCCGTCAGGACATCCGCACCTGGAACAGGAAGCAGGGATACGGTACCGGATACTGCAGCTCTCTTGGCGACCATGGACCTGCATTCCTCTCGTACGAGATCCAGCTCGGCGATCGTGTGCACCATGGGAATCACTCCTTTTATGACAGATTCAGATGGATAAGTTCGGTTATGCTGACTATTGTACCTTATACATACCCCAGAATGACATGCGTTGACTCGCTAGGACAGCTCACACCGTTTATAGCCCTACCTCTTAAGGGTAATCTTATAGGAAGGCTTGTATGGCTGTAATAGGAGGGGAAGTATGTTCCGCAAAGCGCTACTAATCCATAATCATCATGCAGGTAAAGCGGGTGCAGACAAGCGTCTCGGTGATGCCGTAACTGTCCTTGCTCCCCATATAGCGGAGCTCGTGCTGCGTCAGATCGAATCCCCCGGCGATGGCGAACGAATCTGTCGCAGTCTCCCGTCAGAGATAGAAGCTGTGTTCATCCTAGGTGGGGACGGCACTGTACATGAGTGTATGAATGGACTCGCTTCCCTGTCGCATCCTCCGAGTGTGGGTATTCTACCTGGAGGCACCTGTAATGACTTCTCACGCTCGCTCGGGATTCCGCAGGATATATCAGAAGCTGCTCGAATGCTGCTGGAAGGGACAAGCTGCACCTTGGATATTGGGGTAGTCAACGACCGTGTATTTACGAATTTTTGCGGTATTGGATTAATCACAGAGACTTCGGAAAATATTGACCCCACCCTTAAAAGCTCACTGGGCAAGCTCAGCTATTTCATCAGCACACTACAGACGTTACGCAGTGCGCAGCCATTTCGTTTCACAATGGTAAGTAATGGTGAGCGTAGAGAGGAGGAGGCGGTTATGATCCTGGTGGCGAATGGGCGCTATCTGGGGACCCATCCCTTGCCGCTGCAGCCTGATTCCTTGTGCGATGGGCACCTCGATGTTCTGATTATTCGTGAAGCTGGTCTACCGCTGCTTAAGGAGCTCCTTGCACGCAAGTCGGAGGAGCCTTGGGAGCCCAAGGACAAGGCATTAGAATACTTTAGAGCCGCTTCGCTTACCATTCAGACGCATGAGCCGATGAAGGTAGATACGGATGGTGAGATCTATCTCCAGACACCTATAGAGCTGAGTCTGCTCTCTACACCGCTCAAGCTGTTGGTGGGAGCCGAATTATCCGATAACTGTAACCCATCAGCATAGCGATAGAAGGGCTGTCCCAAATCCTGCATTTACGGGCCAGTCTACTTTACGGCATAATATAGGAGACAGCTTCGAAATTGCAGGAACAGGAAGGAAGAGATCAATGAGCAAGCGTAACGTATATTTCAATCATGATGGAGGCGTGGATGACCTCGTCTCATTATTTATGCTTTTGCAAATGGAAGATGTTCATCTGACAGGGGTATCCGTTATCCCGGCAGACGGCTATCTAGAGCCAGCTACAGATGCGAGTCGCAAAATTATTGACCGTTTTGGTCATGGAGCACAAGTAGAGGTTGCCAAGTCCAACTCCCGTGGTAAGAACCCTTTCCCGGCAGCATGGCGTCTCCATTCCTTCTATGTGGATGCACTGCCTGTCCTCAATGAGTCTGGCACGATGGAAGCTCCACTGTCCTCATTGCCAGCTCACCTTCACTTGATTGAGAAGGTGCGTCAGGCTGATGGCAAGACGACACTGCTGTTCACAGGCCCGCTTACGGATCTGGCTCGCGCACTGGATGAGGCGCCAGATGTAGAAGAGCGGATTGAGAAGCTGGTCTGGATGGGGGGTACCTTCGAGAAGGGAAATGTCGAGGAGCCAGAGCATGATGGGACTGCGGAATGGAACGTATTCTGGGATCCAGAGGCTGCCCTGCGTGTATGGCAGAGCGGGATTCCAATTGACCTGGTCGCACTGGAGAGCACGAATAAAGTACCACTGACCCCTGCGGTACGCAGACTATGGGCCAGCCAGCGCTGCTATGAGGGTGTTGATTTCATCGGGAATTGCTATGCAGGCTGCCCGCCGCTGGTCTACAGTGAGACGAATTCCACTTACTATCTGTGGGATGTGCTGACGACAGCTGCGCTTGGACGTCCAGAGCTGGTGCGCAGAAAGACTGTCCATTGTACGGTTATTGCGGATGGACCTAGTCAGGGCAGAACGGTAGCTCAGGCGGATGGCCGTCCGGTTGAGCTCGTGTATGATACAGATCCGGATGCGTTCTTCACCTATATGACGGATCTCGGCAAGAAGGCGGCGCCTAAGCGCTATTAAGTGATTACATTGGCTACAAGAGCGAAGAGCGACCCAGAGCGGGTCGCTTTTTCTTTTTTCTTTAGATAACACAATTTATAACCTTTCAGCGGAGCTGAACAATTCGATGAGCATAAGAAAACTTCCGCTGAATGAGGTCGGTCATCTGTGAAGGTACTTCGATAGCTGTGTGTCTTATGATTATGGCCTCTGTAGTTTGCAGTATAATGGTTCTATACGCTAGGGAGGGTGTGAGAAATATGAAGGAGAAGGTTGCGGCCGCTTACGATAGATTGGCTAAGGACTATGAACAAAATGTTGATGTGTTCAGCGGACATAACGCCTATTATGAACGACCTGCTATGCTGAAGCTGATGCCTTCAGACATGAAGCAGCTCACGGTATTGGATGCCGGATGTGCCGCCGGATGGTATACTGGACAACTGCTCAGTCGAGGGGCCGCAGTGACGGCTGTAGATCTGAGTGCAGAAATGGTGGAGGCATGCCAAAGACGAGTTGGCGATCAAGCCACTGTGCTTCAATGCGACTTATCGGAGCGCCTTCCTTTTGACGATGAATCATTCGATCTGATTGTCAGCTCCTTAACACTCCATTACATCGAGGATTGGGAGCCTACATTTCGTGAATTTCATCGTGTGCTGAAGGCGGGAGGGAGCCTGCTCTTCTCGGTGCATCACCCTCTCATGGATTTCACGCATTTCGACCGACCAGACTATTTCGCGCGTGAGCAGCTGAGTGAGGTGTGGCATAAGAAGGAGTCGGGTCCCGTGGAGGTCACGTTCTACAGAAGGCCGATTCAAGACATCATCAACGTAACTGCGGAACAGTTCTCCATCCAACGTATGGTTGAGCCACAGCCTGTAATGGATAACGATGTCAGGGAAGTACCTGAGCTCGCTAATTGGTACGACAAGTGGTTCGAGCGACTGATGACCCATCCTCATTTTCTAGTCATCCATGCCTGCAAGCGCTCATAATACATCAATTCAGAAAGAATCTGTAATTATTAGTCAATATAGCTTCGATAACTCAGGAGGAGTCATGGATCGTATTGAATATTTGTCACAGTTCAACCTGCTGCGTTCGCTGTCCAGGGAGGATTTGATTGAAATGGATCAGCTGACCTACGTCACAACGTATCCGAAGCATACGTACATCCAGACACCCGATACATTCGTTGAAGGGTTATATTTTGTGAAGAGGGGAACCGTGCGGCTGTATCAGCTTAATGAACAGGGAAAGCAGTTCACCTTGGATATTTTGAGCAAGGGGAACATCTTTGGTGAGATGGGTGATATATCGCTGGGAACGAGGAGCCTACTGATCGAGGCGATCGAGGATAGCGACATTTGTGTAATGGACCGTGAGCGGTTCGAGAGCTACCTCATTCAGCATCCCCGATTCATGATGAATATGATCAAGGCCATGAGTCAACGTTTATCTCATCTGAGCAGTCTGGCTCAACATCTGGCGCTGGGCAAGCTACACGATAAGATCATTCATGTGCTTGCTGAGCTTTCAAGACGCTACGGTGTTCAGGATGAGGGCAATGACTATTGCCGTATCGACATGCTCCTGTCACATCAGGAGATTGCTCATTTCGTGGGCGCTTCGCGGGAGGCCGTCTCTGTGGCATTGAAGGAGCTCGTGGAGGCTGATATGATTCGTACCGGATTCCGAACGATATCTATCCGCTACGACATTCTTGCAGCAATACAAGGAAAAGCCTCTGGCTACAGCTTGTAATCTAGATTACATCTATTCACTCCTTTCGTCTCGTATCCTTGGTGAAAGACTTGGATTCTATAACGAAATGGAGAGATTCCCATGAAAAACACACCATTGTCATCCTTGCAAAATGAACTTGATCACGCTACCACGCAAATGCAGCAGTTGCTGCCCCCCTGCAACCTATGTCATCGACCCTATGAACACCATTCGTATGACTTATGTTGAAGCTGACTACAAGCGACGGCTGGAGCCTGCAAAGATATTGGACATGCTGTCCTCACTATAAAATGAAGTATAAGGATGGAGGTTGCCGCTCATGGGGCTCAGCAACAATGCTCTCATTCCAGAAGCTATAGTGAATCGCAAAGGAGCCCGCAAAGCCAGCGATATTCAACCTGAAGTGCTCGAATGGTTGAATTACGGTCGAATGGAATCCGTCAATCTGACCGAATGGCTGGCCGTTGATCATGTCCAGTTGCTCAGGTACGTCTTAGGTGAATGTGGGCTGCACCAACGAACTCACGAAGTGATGTCTGCCCTGGAGGGTATCATGGGGCAATCAACCATGAAGATCATCCCTGCTATTGCAGCCCAATGGATTGGAATTCTCCGGGAGCAGCCGGATCAAGAGCGTGCGAAGCTATTCGCACACCTCTCGACGCATGGCTCGGATAGTGTACGGTGCTGGGCAGCCTACGTGGTAGGATTGGAGCAGCATGAGCTGGATTACAAGCTAGAGCTCATTCGACCGTTCGCGGCAGATCCACACTTTGGCGTGCGCGAAATAGCTTGGATGGCCATGCGGGAGACTATCTCACAGCAAGTGAATACGGCGATTCACCTGCTCAGCAGTTGGGTGCTTGAGGAGGACGATAACATCCGGCGATTCGCCGTCGAGGCGACTCGTCCACGCGGGGTGTGGGCTCGGCATATTCAGGGGCTAAAGGATCATCCAGAGTGGGGGCTCCCCTTATTGGAACCGTTAAAATCTGATCCATCCAAGTATGTGCAGGACTCAGTGTCCAACTGGTTAAATGATGCTGCGAAATCTTCGCCGGATTGGGTGGCTTATGTATGTGGAACATGGCTGGAGGCATCGAATGAGAAGACGACGAAGCGGATCACGACGCGAGCTCAACGCAATTTGGGGTGCTAATATGTGGAAGTGAGACAAAAGCTATTGCAACAGATCATCAGGAGAAGTATACTAAACGTCTATCCAGGGGGATACTGCTGTCTTATGTCAGTTACCTGAGTCTGGATGTTGATACTAACGAAAATGATAATTGAATACATGCAGATACACCTCATCCTATGATGAGGTAGAGGTCGCGGATGTGATCAGTAAGCTGAAGGAGGCGTCAAGGAACCGCCTATGAATTCAGCCGAAAGGCACATCCGCCGAAGTCCGCGGGACCGTTTCCTTGGTTGTCCTGCGCGGCTGGGGCTGCTGCCGAAAGGAGCAGAACTGTCACTGGAGACATGGCACTATCATATGCCCTGACTCCTGTGTTGAGCTATCTTCATCATCAGGACAGGTGCGAACGTTCATGGAAGAACCGCGAGCCTACAGCCTGCGGTTCTTTTTGCTATACCTGGATGCAAGGAATCGCCGCTCGTGGGGAGCGCCGAGTTCACTGATGTGAATACTGACCTGAATCCTGATTGATGCTACGCAATGCTGATCTTCCTGATCGCATGCATGCTCCGTAGACTGCTGCTGAATCATTATGACCGATCCTGGGGACCCTGAGCCTCATATGGTCGGTCAGGATTCGCTCTCTATGTGTCTGTTCGTTATCAGCTATTCAAGAAGGAGTGTTCTCATTTGCAAGAAAGCCATCATACAAGCAACAATCAGAGCAATCCCCGCCATCATTCCAGCAATAACAAAGGGAATAGCGGCGACAGTAATCCCCCCACATTGAAGAAATCCCTGCGCGCTCGTCATATGACGATGATCGCGCTGGGCGGCTCGATTGGAACAGGTCTGTTCCTCGCCAGTGGTACGGCGATCTCCAGCGCCGGGCCAGGTGGCGCACTGCTCGCTTATGCAGCGGTCGGCATCATGGTCTATTTCCTGATGACCAGTCTGGGTGAGCTCGCGACCTTCATGCCGGACTCCGGGTCATTCAATACGTACGCGGCGCGCTTCGTTGATCCTGCTCTCGGGTTCGCCATGGGCTGGAATTTCTGGTACAACTGGGCGGTCACGATTGCTGCCGAATTGGCCGCCGCAACGGTATTAATCAAGTACTGGTTCCCGGAGAGCAATTCGATGCTGTGGAGCCTGCTTTTCCTCGTGCTTATATTCGGGCTGAATGTCATGACTGTAAAAGGCTACGGGGAGTCCGAGTACTGGTTCGCGATCATTAAGGTCGCTACGGTGATTATATTTCTGGCGGTCGGGGTGCTGATGATCTTCGGCATTCTGGGCGGCGAAGCAGTCGGCTTCACTAATCTGACGATAGGAGATGCCCCGTTCCATGGCGGATTCTTCGCTGTGCTTGGAGTCTTCATGGCGGCGGGCTTCTCGTTCCAGGGGACGGAGCTCATTGGAGTGGCGGCCGGAGAGAGTGAGGAGCCTGCCAAGAATGTCCCGCGTGCGATCCGGCAAGTATTTTGGCGCATCTTGATTTTCTATATCCTGGCCATCCTTGTCATCAGCCTTATCATTCCGTATACCCACCCGAATCTGCTCAAGGACGGGCTGGAGAACATCGGGGTCAGTCCGTTCACGCTCGTCTTCGAGAAGGCAGGTCTTGCGATGGCGGCCTCGGTGATGAACGCAGTCATTCTAACCTCCGTTCTCTCGGCTGGTAATTCCGGGATGTATGCATCGGCACGGGTGCTCTACGCTCTCGCCAGAGACGGTAAGGCACCGCGCTTCCTGAAGCGGCTGAACAAGCGTGGTATCCCGATGAATGCGCTGCTGATCACGACAGCTGTCGGCATGCTGGCCTTCCTCGCCTCGCTCTTCGGAGATGGTGTGGTATACACTTGGCTGTTGAACGCCTCCGGGATGTGCGGCTTTATTACCTGGCTGGGGATTGCCATCAGCCACTACCGCTTCCGCAAAGCCTATGTGGCACAGGGACGTGACCTGAGTGCCCTGCCATACCGTGCTCGCTGGTTCCCGTTTGGCCCGATATTCGCTTTTGTGCTCTGCATCATTGTGATTCTGGGACAGAATTATCAGGCATTCACAGGTGAGCGAATCGATTGGAACGGCGTGCTGATCTCGTACCTCAGCGTACCGCTCTTTCTGGTGCTATGGCTTGGGTACAAGTGGATTCGCAGGACCCGGGTGGTTCCATTACTGGAATGCGATTTTACGCCGCCTGCTGATTCTGAGCCTAGCAAATAAGGTTCCAGACCCAATAAGGTCCTGGAGAGTGTGCATCCTCCATCCCTCTGCTGGCTAGTGTTTGAGAAGCACAGCCCCAGAGAATTTTTTTGGTGAAGTAGTCAATTGTTCGCTTTTTACGGAAGTAAACTATGAATTTTGGTATTTGTCTTGCTCTCTAGTATATAATTATGTATAATCGAACGTGTTGGCGGTCCAAATGTACGTTAGTCTCTTGATGAGGGTGTGTTCATGAAGCTGCTGGACAGTAATGAGAGTAAGAAACGAATGTGTCAGATTTATAATGAGATCTCCAAGGAATTGTTCGGCTTCGGTACCACGCTCTTGCGGGCGACTGTCGAGAACAATATGGTGACCTTCGTAGCGAAGCACCGCCGCTCACCTCGATCGGCTGCACTGGAAGGGGAAGCCCCCGGCTTGAAGCTGGAAGTGGATTTCCGAATGTCCATGCTGTTCAAGAAGCGGCTGCGCGAGAGGCTGGAGCAGGTCATGGAGCTGGAGATTGATGCTTTGCTGCGCGATTATGATGCAGCTACACAATGGGCGGTTACGAACGTGATGCTGAAGGAAGCTTCGGCATAGCCATGATGAATTGCATAGATTGGCTTCTCGGCTTCGGATCTATCTGGGCGGAGGACCTGTGCTGCCTATAGCGGGTGTCGCTTATTCTTTGTTTACGGAGAAAAGCGTTCTTGTTCAACACGACAAGAATGCTTTTCTTTTTTATTTTTCATAATAAGACCATATTATCCAGCAGGAGGATGAAGCAAATGAAAAAATGGTTAGGCGGAATGGTGACAATGGCGCTCGCGTCCACTCTATTGGCGGGCTGTGGAGGTAGTGAGCCAGCGGCAGATGGAGGAGCATCCAATACGGGAGCCAAGCAGAAGCTGGTCATCTCAACCTGGGGATTCTCGGAGGATTTCTTCAAGAAGGAAGTATACGCTCCCTTCGAGCAGGAGCATAATGTCGAGATTGTACTCGAGATGGGGAACAATGCTGAGCGTCTGAACAAGATCCGTCAAGGCAGCTCCGATGTCGATCTGATCTATCTGTCGGATTATTATGCTCAACAGGGTATTGAAGAAGGCCTGTTCGAGACGGTCGATCGCTCGAAGCTGACGAATCTGGAGCATGTGTATGACATTGCCAAGGCTCCACTTGGCGAGGAATACGGTCCTGCCTATACGGTAGGGCGTCTGGGAATTGCCTATAATCCAGGGATGGTATCGAAGGAAGTTACTTCGTGGAGCGATCTGTGGGGCGCTGAGTTCGCAGGCAACGTAACGCTGCCGAATATTACAGCGACGGCTGGACCTATGGTCGTGGATGCGGCTTCCAAGGTAGCTGGAAATGCTGAATTTAATGAGGATGCTGCCTTCACGAAGCTCGCAGAGCTGAGCCCGAATATCGTGAAGTTCTACAGCCAGACCTCGGAGTTCGTGAATATGTTCAGCCAGGAAGAGATTGCTGGCGGGCCGATTATGGAAATGTACTTCAAGGATCTGAAGGCGGCAGTGCCTGATGCCAAGTTCGTAGCACCATCCGAAGGGGCTTATGCCGTTATGAATACACTGAATATCGTGAAGGGCTCTGATCAGAAGGAGCTGGCAGAGGAATTCATGAACTGGCAGCTGAGCAAGGAAGTACAGGAGAAGTCCGCCAAAGCCAAGGTCGACTCCCCGGTAAATACCGAGGTGGTATTGTCTGGTGAAGAGACAGAGGGTATTACTTATGGTGCGGACGTAGTTGAGAAGCTGGTGAAGCTGGATATGGCGTTCGTGAATAGCCAGATGGCAACCTGGACAGACCGCTGGAACCGGGAAATTGCTCAGTGATGAAGAAAATTATACTGGATGTAGACACAGGAATTGATGATGCACTGGGAATCATTCTGGCCGTCAAGAGCAAGCAGCTCGATATCCAGGCCATTACTACCGTGTGCGGCAACGTATCACTGGAGCAGGCTACAGTGAATACGGGCAAAGTGCTGGATCTCTTGGGCAGACCGGATATTCCGGTCTACCGTGGGGCGGAGACGCCCCTGATTCGCCCGGTGTTCAATGAGACACGCATTCACGGTCGGGATGGAATAGGGGGGGCGCTGCAGTATGCGGTCCCTTCTACTGTTCCTGCTCAAGGGTTCGCTGCTGATCTAATGATCGAGCATGCACTGAACCTAAAAGGCGGGCAGGACAGACTTACGCTCGTCTGTACGGGACCACTCACCAATCTCGCTCATGCACTGCTCAGATATCCTGAGCTGCCCAAGCACATCGAGGAAGTCATCTTTATGGGTGGCGTCATTCATGGCTGCGGCAATGTCACTCCAGTGGCCGAGTACAATATGTACGCGGACCCAGAGGCGGCACGCATCGTATTCCATGCTGGCTTCCGCAAGCTGACTCAGGTTGGTCTGGATGTGACGCGCAAGGCCTTGCTTACGGCTGAGCATATTGGCCAGATTGCTGATCCGGAGATCCGTAATTACGTGGAGCAGAGTACCTCTGAATATACGAAAAGATATGAAGCACGCAACGGTGTCCGCGCCTGTGCATTGCATGATCCGTTGGCCGTTGGCGTTGCCTTATGGCCGGAGCTGCTGGACACCAAGCCGATGTATGTGGATATCGAGACATCCAGTCGCCTGTGTGACGGACAGACTGTCGGAGATATACAGAATCGTCTTGGCCAGCCTCCCAACATGCATGTCAGCGAGGGTGTAGATCATGAAGCATTTTTGACACGGTTCGTTCATGTGACAGGACAAATGTAAAGGAGTTAGTCATGAAGAAAACGTACTTGTACTGGCTGCTGCTTCCGGGACTACTCTTTTTGATGGTATTTATGATCATTCCGATCGTACTGACGATCGGCTCGACCTTTGTCCAGGACAGCTCGTTCTCACTTGAGGGCTATCTTCATTTCTTCAAGGACCCTTACTTTCTGAAAATATTGCTGACTACGCTGCAGGTCAGTGTCATCACGACCCTGCTCTGCATTGTGATGGGCTTCCCCACAGCTTACTATATCTCGCAAAAGGCGCCCCGCCGCAAGGGGATTCTGCTGGCCTTGGCGATCTTCCCGCTGCTTACGAGCCCCGTGGTGCGCTCCTTCAGCTGGATGGTCATTCTGGGACGCAAGGGGCTGCTGAATAATACGTTGATGAGCCTTGGTATCGTGGACAAGCCGCTGGAGATCCTGTACACCCCGGCCGCTATGGTCATCGGTCTGGTGCATTTATTCCTGCCCCTGATGATCATCTCATTGGTCGGTGTGCTGGAGAATATTGATCATGATCTGATCCGGGCTGCACAGAGTCTGGGGGCATCGCGTATTGCAGCCTTTCGCAAAATTGTATTCCCGCTTGCCGTACCTGGTCTCATCATCGGGGGTATTCTCGTCTTCGTGGGCAGCCTGACCGCATATACCACGCCTGCCTTGCTGGGAGGCAAGCAGCGTGTCATTGCTACGTTCCTGTATCAGAATGCCATGACGCTGAACGATTGGTACCTGGCGTCGGTCATCGCGACCATTATGATCGTCATTACATTCCTGGTTATCGGCTTGGTGAACAAGGGAGCCGCCAGACTGAATCCGAAGGGGTAGGTGGATTATGAAGGACAAACATTATGGACTTGGCTTGTTCAGTCTGCTGGTCTTCGTGTTCCTGCTGGGCCCGCTTCTGATCATTTCAGCCACATCTTTTGAGCCAGGCACAGTACTGAAGTTCCCGCCGGAGGGCTTCTCCCTGCGGTGGTATGAGAACATATTCGAGGTCAGCATGTTCATGAAGACCTTCAAGACATCCATGATTGTATCGTTGTGCGGCAATGTGCTGGCGCTGCTGCTGGGCGTACCGGCGGCTTATGCGCTGAGTCGCTTTTCCTTTCGGGGCAAGGGGCTACTCAATGCTATATTTCTCTCGCCCGTGCTGATTCCGGGAATCGTGCTGGGCTTCACGCTGCTGAAATATCTTATTGTCGTATATCAGCTGCCGATCTATGCCGGACTTTTGATCGGTCATACGGTCATTATGCTGCCGTTCATTATTCGGGTCATCGCCTCCAGTCTGTCCAACTTCGACTTCGCCATTGAGGAAGCGGCGCTTAGTCTGGGTGCAGGGCGTTTTGAGACCTTCGTGAAGGTCGTGCTGCCTAATATCCGCTCAGGGATCATTGCGGCGGTGCTGATTGCCTTCCTGGAGTCCTTCAACAATGTGGACATCTCTGTATTCATGACTGGCCCAGGCTTCAGTACGCTGCCGATTCAGATGCTGACCTACGTAGAGAACTATTTTGACCCGACCATTGCTGCGCTGTCTGTGCTGCTGATGGTCTTGACGGGTGTGCTGATGTTCGTGATTGAGCGAATGATGGGATTGTCATATTTCACTAAAAGGTAATGGAGGTGCAGCCACATGGCATTGCTGACATTGGATCATGTATCCGTTGCATACGAGAATCAGCTGATACTTAAGGATTTTGATCTCAAGCTGGAAAAGGGTCAGCTCTTGTCCTTGCTCGGACCAAGCGGCTGTGGCAAGACAACGACGCTGCGTCTGATCGCAGGCTTCTTGGAAGCGAAGCAGGGTCAATTCCTCTTCGGAGGGAAGGACTATACTCGTGTCCCTGTGAACAAGCGGAATTTCGGATTCGTATTCCAGAGCTACGCCCTGTTCCCGCACCTGTCGATTTTCGACAATGTTGCGTTCGGACTTCGACTGCGTAAGGTCAAGGAGGACAAAGTGAAGCGTCGTGTAATGTCCATGCTGGACACGGTAAGCCTTAATGGCTACGAGAAGCGATTCCCTGCCGAGCTGTCTGGCGGACAGCGGCAGCGGGTAGCGATTGCCCGGGCGCTCGTCATTGAACCGGATCTACTCCTGTTCGACGAGCCGCTGAGCAATCTGGATGCGAACCTGCGGGTGAACATGCGCGTGGAGATTCGCCGTATCCAGCAGGAATTGGGGATCACGACCGTCTACGTATCTCACGATCAGGAGGAATGCTTCTCGATCTCGGATCAGGTCGCCATTATGAACAAGGGTAATATTGAGCAGCTTGATGCGCCTCCGGCCATCTTCAAATATCCAGCGACTGAATTTGTGGCTCGTTTTATCGGCTTCAATAACTTTCTGGAATTCGACGGCCCTGCCGTGGAGGAAGGAGAGCACCTGCGTCTGACAGCGGGTGACAGCACGTTCCGGCTGACGCGCAATCCAGGCACGGCTACGATTGGTGCACGTAAGGGAGCCATTCGTCCAGATGATCTCGTCATTCGCGATGCTGTAGGTGAACTGGGAGACAACGAGCTGGCCGGGATCGTCAAGGTCAGTACGTATCTGGGACGCAGCTATCAATATGTCATTGAGACCTCCCACGGTAGCTTCACCGCCAACCAGGAAATGGATACCCCTTATCAGAGCGGACAGCAGGTACGTCTGTATGTGCCGCAAGACAAAATGGTACTGGTGCAATGAAGGAGAATCCTGATATGCGTGAATTACAAGCGGACAAGCTAATTTTGCAAGTGAAGGTGTACAACAGTTACTTCAGACGCTTCGAGGAAGGGAATGTCGCTGTGCTGGATGGCCGCTTCATCTATATTGGCAATCGAGGGCGGGAGACGTTCCAGGCCACTGAGGTCATAGACGGTAGCGGTAAATACATGGTCCCAGGGCTCATTGACATTCATCTGCATATTGAGAGCTCCATGGTGACACCAGCCTCGTTCTCTCATGGGCTGATACGCAGCGGAGTGACAAGCATTGTCCCTGAGCCGCATGAGATGGCGAACGTGTTCGGACTGGAAGGCATTGAAGAGATGATGGCCGTCAGCAAGTCGTGCACCGCGGATATGTTCTACTCGATTCCCAGCTCCGTCCCGGCTACGGGTCTAGAGACGACAGGGGGCGAGATTGATATTCCCGAGATTGAGACGCTCTTGCAGACTGGCGAGATGATTTGTCTCGGAGAGATCATGAATTACGTGGATGTCATCCGGGCTCCTGAGAGCAAGACGAACCGGATTCTGGAGTATGTACGGACGCATCACCCGGATCTTATCATCGAGGGCCATACGCCGAAGCTGCTGGATCTCGATCTGCATCAGCTCATCAGCGCGGGTATTGGCTCGGATCATACACATCAGAGTATCGAGGGCATGACGGCCCGCATCGCAGCAGGCATGTTCATCGAGATTCAGGAGAAGTCGATGACTGCTGAAGTGATGGAGTATCTCATTCGTGAGGACGTGCATCAGCATTTCTGCTTCGTGACGGATGATGTAATGCCGGACTCCTTCATCGAGTATGGGCATCTGGATCACATTGTGCGTAAGGCGATCAGCATGGGAATGAAGCCAGAGCATGCGATCTATGCAGCCACCTTCACCCCGGCGTCACGGATGCGGATGCATGATCGTGGCAGTGTCTCGCCAGGCAAGGTAGCAGATTTTGTACTGCTGTCTGATCTGGAATCCTTTACGATTGCACAAGTCTACAAGGATGGCCACAAAGTCTATGATCATGCGGAGAAGTATCGGCAGGAGCGTCATATCGGAGCATTCCCCGAGCATTTCTACCGGAGCGTGAAGCTGGAGAAGCTATCAGAAGCGGATTTCCGCATTCATACCAGTGAGGCAGAGGGTGAGCAGAGCTGCCGGATGATGATGGTGAAGGATGGCTCAACGTTCACGGAGGAGGCTATCGTCACTGTTCCAGTGAAGGACGGACAAGTGAAGTGGGAGGGCAGTGGTCATGCTCTGATCGCTACCTTCGAGCGCTATGGCAAGAATGGGAACCGTGCTTATGGTCTCATTGGCGGGGATACCATTCGGCGCGGAGCGATTGCTACGACCTACTCACACGATAACCATAATCTGCTGGTCATTGGACATAGCGTGCCGGATATGATTCTCGCCGCGAATACCGTCATTGAGAGTCAAGGTGGATTCTGTGTAGTGGATAGCGGACAGATCAAGTCGCATCTGAAGCTTCCTGTAGGCGGTATTCTGACCGAGGAGCCGCTGGAGGAGGTCGCTGTGCAGGTGGAAGAGCTGCGCGCAGCGATGCTGCATCTGGGCTATCGACATTACAACCCGATCATGTCCCTGAGTACGCATTCGCTTCCGGTCAGTCCGGCTCTGAAGATTACTGATTTTGGACTGATTGATGTGAACGAAGGCAAGGTTGTGCCGTTGATTGTTCAATGTTAATTGTACAATAATGATTGTTCTATAATTGAAAGCCAGGGGAACCCTTCACGGATTTCCCTGGCTTTTTTGTGATGGATAGGTACAGAGTAGTTCTGGCGAGTAATTCAGAGTATATAAATGCATGGATACAAATAAGCAAGTATAGCAGTAAAATGGTGTTGGTATTGTAATTGTGTGTAGCTGCAAGGGGAATTCCAGCCGTATACATACTGAGGCCGACATTCATGAGCACCAGCTAATATACATATCTGCTTGCTATGAGACACTCAGTCGTTATGCCGTCCTCAGACAATCGGGAGCTTCACCTGCACCTGATAGAGTGCTCCTGAGTTCAATTCCTTCAATACACCGCCAGGGATTAGTCTGCCTTCAACATACACTTCTGTAGCAGATACCCCGCTCTCTCGCGTGATCTGAATATCCAACACGGCACCTCGGAAGCTGCGCTTGATCGCAGCCTGCTGCCATGACGAAGGGAGCTGGGGCTGAATGCGTAGCCCTTCGGCAGTGCCTTTGACGCCGAATAGCCCATCCACGAGACAGCGATATACCCACGGTGCCGTCCCCGTATTGAAGAGATGGCTGGAGCGACCTGCTGTCTTCGGGAATTGACGATAGGCTCCGCGGTAATAATTCGGGATGAAGACAGGGAGTTGTCCGCGCTGGAGGATATCCTCACGATCTGGTCCGGGCAGCATCTTACGCAGGAGCCGATAGGCGTGTTCCTGCTCACCGACCTCATAGAGACCATAGATATAGAAGGCAGCGGCATGATTGTACACAGCGCCGTTCTCCGCGCTGCCCGGATGCTTCTGGGTTACCCGTCCCACGTCTTCACGCATGGCTGTGAAGGAGGGAGCGAGTTTTTCCACCCCATAAGGAGTCTCCAGTTGTTCCTCTACCGCACGGATCAGCTTCTGTCGCTGAGAAGGATCGGCAGCGCCACTGAGCAAAGCCCAGCCTTGCGGATTAATGAAGATACGCCCTTCCTTGTCGGTGCGGACTCCGAACACAACATTGTCATCCGTAATCCCGCGCGCGTACCAATCGCCATCCCACAGATACTGGTTGACGATCTCATTCGTCTCCTTCGCTGCTTGCCGGTGGTGTGCCGCATGCTCGGAATGCCCACCTGCCTCACAGATGTCGGCCCATACATTGAAGGCATATGCAGTTGCAATGGTAAGCCACCCAGATACACCCTTGCCCTTGTAGCCGACCATATTCATCGGATCACACCAGTCGCCCTGCCGGATGTAATTCAATCCGCGCTCGTCCCGATCCTGTGCCAGCCATTGCATGGCTCTGTTCATATGCTCGAATACAGTTGCAGATTCACTGCTGTCGGCAAAAGGCAGGACCTCTGCCAGCAGTGCATAATCATTCGTCTCATCCAGATACGTGCTGAGGCAGATGGGCAGCCATATACAATGGTCCGTATGAGGGACCTGATTAATGTATTTCAGCTCCGCATCCGGGTGCAGGATAATCCCATCTGGCATCGCGCCGCTGGACTCCTGCTGGGCGAGAGCGGTCAGGAACGCATTTCTGGCTACCTCAGGCATGATATAGCTCATCCCCATATTATCCTGAAGGTAATTCCGTGTCTGCGGATCAGTCGTTAGGCGGTTGGTTGCCCCGTGATAATACATCTGGCGTGGTAGCCAATGGTTAACGAAGTTGTCCAGATCCGCGTCAGGTGTTCGAATCTCTAGCGGTCCCTTGCCTTCGCTGATATATGCGGCATATTCCTGTACAGCGGCGATGAAGCCGTCCTGATCTGGTCTGCTCGATGACTTATCGCCTTTCGCTGTATGCTCTAGCGATCCCGAAGCAGCCGTGGGGGAATGCTCAGATGCTCCCGGGGCGGCAGGCGCGAAATATCGGCTGCGGATATCTGCGATCTCGATCTCATGCTGCGCCGGACCGAACACGAATCGGAATTCCTGCTCCTCGCCTGCCTTCAGGTCGAGCTTGTATTGCAGCACGGCTGCAGGGGTCTCGTAGCGGGCTTCGCCGCCAGCGAGAGTATCCGCACGAAGGGCAGAGGGGTGCATAATGCCGCCTTCTCCCTCGAACTCCTCCTGATTGGCTTCCCAGGCTGTAGGCTCGCGCTCTGCCAGCAGAAACGTTTTATCCTTCAAATGCTTAATCTTATCGTAATCTTTGTATTTCTGGTAAGGAGTGATGGAGGAGGCCACAATCGCCTGCAGGTCAGAACGATATTCGCCGGATTGATTCATCCACGACATATAGCCGATTGTAAAATAAGGGTACAGGCTCACCTTGCGGTTCGCCTCGGACACATTCTTCACCGTGATCTTCCACAGCTCATGTGGCTCATTTTTGGGCAGAGTTAGTGTCATGCCGATCTCAAGCCCGTTATGGAGCACTTGCCAGTGTATATCATGCTTTCCTACCGAGAATGAATACTGCTCAAGCTCAGCACGAACCGGCTCGTAAGGAGCAGAGAAGACCTCTCCATTTTCCTCGTCCTTCACATAGACGAATCGTCCCGGGTGATGCGCATAATAAGGTTGCTCCGGCTGCATGAAGGTCTTGGCCTCCAGGTTCGGCGCATGGGCATACTTTGCAGGCTCTGGCTGCATGAATTGGGCCACGACATATCCGCGGCAGTTGACATGCACCATCATGCTCTCGTTCCACAGAAAGCCCGAAGCTTTCGGCAGCAGGGTTGGGCTAAGCAGTTCGTAGCGTTCATCGTTATTGGTGGCTTGAATCATACGAAATCCCTCATTTCATTGGAAATGTGCTTGCTACGGAATGGGATGATGAGAAAATTTGTCAGCGCTTACTCTACACCTTACCACAGGTTCGCCCGGAATGCAGTGTGGGAGTAGAGCATGGGAACCACAGAATATAGAATCCATGGAGCATGGAGTGAATATAGCGTGGAATGAATAGCGTGGAAGATGGAATAGATCGAATAGAATGATTAGATAGAATGTAACGGATAGTCAGATTGCTTGTTGCTGGAAAAGGTGTGGAGATGCAGTGAACAAATAGACAATGCCCTGATGGGTGATGTTCAAGAGCGTATAATATTAATACAGGCACATTGAATATTCTGGAATCTTATCAAAATGCCATACAGTAGCTTCATAACAGTAGCTTCAGACTGTGCAGTACAGAAGGCAGCGAGTAGACAGAATGTAGTGCGATGTACGGAAGACAAATACATGAACGACGTAATTATGCCACAGGATGGAGGAGCAGGATGTCGCAGATGGAGCATTCCAAGCTTATACAAGAAGCAGAACAATTCATATATACAGCCTATCAGGAACTGGGGCGCAGCCCAGAGAAGGCTGAGCAGCGACTACAGGTGATTCAGCAGGATATTCATGACCGCGGCACCTACGAGCATAGCTATGAGGAGCATGGTGCTCGTATGGCTTGGCGCAACAGCAACCGCTGCATTGGACGCTTGTTCTGGGACAAGCTCCGTGTGCGCGATGAACGCCATTTGACCGATAGCAACGCCATTGCAGGGTCCTTGCTGGAGCATATTGAGCTCGCTACGAATGGAGGCCGGATTATTCCGACCTTGACCGTATTTCGCAGCGCACAGCCTGCTCAGCCAACGATCCGTATCTGGAATCACCAGTTGATCCGGTATGCTGGCTACCCTACGGACCACGGAATCATCGGTGATCCGCTCTCATTGGAGCTAACAGCCTGGTGCCAGCAGCAAGGCTGGCAAGGGAGGACGACAGACTACGACATCCTGCCGCTCGTAGTACAGGTAGGCGATCAGAAGCCGACGCTTCATCGGATTCCGGACAAATTGGTGCAGGAGGTAGCCATTGAGCATCCTGATATTGCAGCCATCAACGAGCTGAGGCTTCGCTGGTATGCTGTACCGATTATCGCTGATATGAAGCTGGAGATCGGGGGGATCGAATACACGGCGGCCCCCTTCAATGGTTGGTACATGGGCACGGAGATTGGCGCTCGTAATTTCGCAGACACGTTCCGCTATGACAAGCTGCCTGCAGTAGCCCATGCCATGGGACTGGATACAGGAAGTGATACGACCCTGTGGAAGGATCGTGCACTGGTGGAGTTGAATGCAGCTGTACTGTATTCCTACAAGCGTGATGGGGTAAGCATCGTAGATCACCATACGGCGGCAGCTCAATTCAAGCTGTTCGAGGAGCGTGAGCAGAAGGCCGGGAGAGAGCTGACAGGGAATTGGACCTGGCTGATTCCGCCAATGTCGCCAGCAGCGACACACATCTTCCATTCCTCGTATGATAACAAGCTGGTACGCCCGAATTTCTTCGCACAGGACAAGCCTTATCTAACTGGCGATGGTGATCATGCTTCTGATCCGGATCAAGCGGGAGACTCAGAAGTGATGCATCATCATCGGCAGAGCAATAGGAAGACCGGAGGCGGCTGTCCGTTTCATTAATGTATTGAGGAGATCATGAGTTAAGGCAGAGGAGTTAGCATTCGCATGCTGAGGCGCGGCCATACCTTGCCGTACATAAAATAACCAAAAGGTCGCCCTTCAGACAGGCATTAATATGCTTTGCTGGGGGCGGCCTTATTTGTCGTGTTCAAGGCTATAAGCCTTCTCATATGGTTGTGAGTGACCAGAGGTACTCATGCCGCAAAATGGGGATTATGCCCGTAGCACAGACTTTAACTGATCACAAGGCTCTTGCAGCTCAGCCACCTGCTCCAAAAAGAGCAGAAGTGCCTTGATGTGTGCAGTCTCGTGTAATGTCTCAGATAGCTCGGCTTGAAGGAGCTCCAGAATGTGTTGGTACTCATTTGGGTCTACATTGGGTATAGGGTCCTTTTGTAGAATGTCGTGCATATTTGCAATAATTGAAGTGATCTGCTGCCAACGATTCCATGGCTTCCCCCCGGCCATATCTTCACTTCTGGAAGGCTTCCACATGATGACGTGCTCGGTATTCGGATCGTTCATTCCTTGCACCAGCATATCTGTAATACTCATCACAAAATCAGCCAACATCTGATGCTCAGCCGTGCTGAACTCCAGACTGCTCAATCTTACATAGCTGATGAGCATACTTTTAATGACAAAAATTATATCATAATAGTAGTAGTAGCCTTCCTCACCATAAAGGTTGGTCATTAAGTGCAGTAATCGCTCGGACAAGCTAATCTCGAGAGCTTCCACCCTTTGTGCAATGCTCTGGTCGGTGGAGCCCAGTAGCGGTACTGAGAAAATAAGCAGATGCATTTTGCTTTGATAGACGCGCTCAAGAACAACGATGTAGAACTGGGATAGCTTCTCGCGGGGAGATAGCTGAGAATCGAGATAGATGTGCTCCAGCTGCTTTTCCATATCCTCTTGCACAAAAGCAATCGTGCCTTGCAATAATTCTTCTTTACTTTTGAAATACTTGTAAAAGGATGCTTTGACCATACCACTGCGACGCGCAATCTCATCTACGGAGGTAGCCTCGTAGCCTTTCTCGGAAAATAACGAAAGGGAGGCCTGGATAATATCTTCACTGGTTATTTTTTTCATAGTTCCTCGCCTCAGTTCAGGTTTTGTTCAGCAGCTTTGAGTCGTAGATGGCTCCAGCTTTTTTCTGGCCTGTCGTTTCAGCTGTGATCTCACGTTCATGAGGTACAATGCCGGAACGACGAACATGGTGAGCAGGGTGGAATACAATAGTCCAAAGATAATCGTATAGGCCAGCGGTCTGAACAGCTGCTCACCGATGGCCGCTATAGGAATCATTCCCACAATTGCTGTTACCGAGGTCAGCAGAATCGGACGGAATCGGGCAAACGTAGCTTCGATCACGGCCTCTTCCAGTTCCATCCCTTCACGACGGGCGTCCTCAATGAATTCGAGCAATACAATGCCGTTACGTACAACGATGCCTGCAAGTGCAGTCATGCCCAATATCCCCATGAAGCTGATGGGCGTATTTAGAATAAACAGGCCAAGGACGCCACCTGCTACAGCCATATATACGGTGGTTAGAATGATGACAGGGGCAGAGAAGGAATAGAATTGTAGGAAGATCAGCATGAAGATGAGCAGAATGACGACGATATAGAGCTGCGCCAGTTCAACTAATATATCATTCTGTCCCTCTACCTCACCCCCGATAGCCCAGCTGTATCCTATCGGAAAGGAGACGTGTTGCAGCTTGCCTGTTATTTCCCTCACGACCTCGTTAGTTGTACGCCCACGTACTTCGGCATCTATGGTTAAGCTACGTTTTAAATTATAGTGATTAATTTGCTGAGTTTCAAAAGAAGGCTTCATATCAACCAACTGAGTCAGTGGAATTTGCAGGCCTGATGCATTGGTTGCTTGCAATTGCGAGAACAGCTGATCAGGCTGGTCATTGAGCTGCCCCAGTCTCAAATTCATCCGTATCAAATCACTGCCTGTATCGAATTCGCTGAATTGCAGCCCATGGCCCATCAATAATAGCGTATTGCTTAGGCTACGGTAACTGACCTTGTACTGGTCCATCGCTTCTTTGTCCACCTGAAATTCAAGAGTATAGCTCTCGTTTTCAGTGCGCTTATGAACATTCTCTGTCCCCCGTGTATTGATAATCTGCTGCTTCACGGAATCGGCAAGCACCTGCAGCTGAGACAGATCATTTCCCAAGATGCGAATGGAGACAGGCTTGCCCAGCGGCAGTCCCATTTTGGGAATCTTGAGTGTGATGGACTGGCCGGGATATCGCTCTTGTAGTGCGGCGGACCATTCCGAAAGGGCTTGCTCGATATCCATTTTTCCTGCAATCCCGACTACCGCAACTTGCCCAACTGTAGGTCCGGTCCGGTCGTCAGCAGTCATATCCTGAAACAACATAGGCGCACTGCCGCCAGCTGCGTAGGTCACTGTCTGAATATGAGGCTGCTGCTGTACCCAACCTGCGATATCAGCGGTGATTTCCTGAGTCTCATTGATCGAGGTGCCCGCGGGAGTAAGCACAGTTATGCTGATATGAGGATCATCAGTTGTCGGAAAAAGATCCAGCGGTACAACGAGTAGTAACCCGTACAGCAGAGTGCTGATGAGTAGCCCACCTGTCGCATAGAAGGCAGGCCGCTTCAAGACTTTTGGGATCAGCTTGCCGGAATAGAAGTCACGAAGTTTATCAATCTGAGTACCCAGCAGTCCAGCAGAAGTCGGAGACTTGTGCTTGTGCTGCGCGTAGCGCTTTTCCCCATACCATTTTCTGAAAATTGGAATGATGGTCAGCGACATCAGCATGGAAGCCAGCAGCGTGAAAATAACCGAGTAAGGAAGCGGTCGGGCAAATGAGCCGGCATCCCCCGTCAAAAAAAGCAGCGGGCCAAACGAAGCGACCGTGGCCAGGGTGGCGGTTAAAATGGATATGGCTACTTCTTTGGTTCCGCGCAGCGCAGCGTCTCCCGGGGATTCGCCCAATGCGTGCATTCTCCGCTCAATGTTGTCATTAACTACTACTGCATCATCCACTAGAATACCCATCACGATGATCAAGCCGATCACTGTTACCTGATTCAGCGTAACCCCCACTATTGGCAAAATGATCAGACCAATAGCAATAGAAATTGGGATAGCCAGTGCTACAAATGCAGAAGTAATCAGATTCAATCCCAGCGTACACACAAGAATCACGGATGCTATGGCAAACATCATTTCACGTGATAGGTGATGGAAGATATCCGCTACGCGCTCTGTCTGGGAGTACAATGTCTGCAGTGTATAGTCCGAAGGCAGCGTGTCCTTGAGGAGAAGCATTTCCTGATCTACAGCTGCAAAGATGTCCTCCACATCTCCACCTGTGTCTCCCATGATGGTCAAGATGATTGCGGGCTTACCATTATAATAAGCCAGATAGTCAGACGGGCTATTGGTAAGCTGGACGGTACTGACATCCTTCAAATATACGGGAGTATCATCGGCTGTTCGTCTGATCATAATGTGCTGGAGATCGGCTGTGCTCTGAGATTGGTCAACCTTCAGCTGATAAGTCATTTCATTGTAGTCCAGAGTTCCAAGCGGGCTGCGTTCATTCTCATTCCGAATCGCCTGCATGACTTCTTCCCAGGTGATCTGGTATTGCTGTAGCCGGGATGCATCAATCTGAATCTGGACCTCCTGATCAGGGAGTCCCTGTATGTGAATCTGAGCAACCCCCGGAACGGTATTCAACTGATCCTTCCAATTTTGTGTCAGGTCATGGAGCTTAAGTAGCTCTTTGGAAGAATGAGAAGTGATGGCGTAGGAGTGAATTAGCGTCTTGTTCAGATTTTCGTTCATCATTGGCTTCTGGGCATCCCCAGGCAAAGTAGGCTCTGCATCATTAATTTTGTTCCGGATTTCTTCCCATATGGCTTTGGCATCTGCCGTGCCTTCGGTCTCAATACGAATGGTGGACATACCATACTCCGAGGTAGACTCCAGTGTCTTGATATGCTCGACCTCTCTGAACCTTTGCTCCAGCGGGGTAGTGACTTCCCGTTCTACTTTTTCAGGGGCAGCCCCAGGGTAGATCGTAGTGATGACGGCATTTTTCTGGATAATATTAGGCATCTCCTGTCTGGGAAACTGAGAGAATTCGAAGACACCCAGCACGATAGCCATCACAAAAATAAAGATGGTTAACTTCCGCTTGCGGATAAAGTATTCAATCATGTGTCTGTTCCTCCACCGCTTGAACAGCTAATCCGTCATACAGAGAACCAGCCCCGGATGTAACAATAACATCTCCAGCAGATAAGCCCTCCGTAATTTCTAACTGATTTCCGGCCAGAGCTCCGGTTATCACTACTGTCTTTACGGCTCGTTGCTCTTCAATGCGGTATACATAGGTTTCGTTGCCGTTGTTGAGCACAGCTTTGGTAGGGATGAGAAGCTGCTCGGCTTGCTGTGTACTTAGGGTTGCCTTCACCACCTGTCCTGGTGCCCAGCTATGATCAGAATTAGAGAGAATTACCTCCACATCTACGGTACCTGTACTGGAATGGGTCGCAGGGTGGATGATGCGGACCGTTCCGTTCCTCGTCTGGTCGTACAGGCTCAGGCTAACCTTGTCACCTACTTTCCACTGCTTGATCTCATGATCGGGAACCGGCAGGAGCAATTTCAATTGATCTATTTTTCCGATGCGATAAATGCTCTGTCCAGAGGGAGTCAGTTCCCCCGCATTCACGTTCTTTTCCAGAATTACTCCAGAGATTGGCGAGGTGAGTGCAGTTTTGGATAAGGACAGCTCGGCTTCCTTCTTCGTAATAATGGCTTGCTGATAGAGAGACTCAGCTTGATCATATGCTGCTCCTGCTCGCTGTAAGGTCGCCATGGCGGCTAATCTAGCAGCTTGAGCCTGCCGAACGCCTGATTCTGCTGTAGTTAGATCCTCTCTAGTTGCTCCCTCTTCCAAGAGGGACAAAGCATTTTGAGCGTCCTCCAGGTCCCTGGAGGCGATAGTGAGTGCAAGCTGGGCTTGCTCATATTCATGCTTGGAGATCGCTCCCTGCTCGTAGAGAGATTGTATGCGGTTCGCATCTGCTTGTGTCTTGTCCAGGGAAGACTCTGCTCTTGAGACCTTCGCACGAGCCTGATCCTTCTCCTGTTGCCTTGCTCCTTTGGCTGTCTTGTTCAGAGATGCTCCGGCAGCCGCCATCTGAGCCTCGGCAGAGGCTACGGAGGCGTCTGCTGCTGCGATCTCCGCTGCTGCATTTTTGATGCCTGTTTGGGCTTCGATTATTGATTTGGATACCTTATCCAGCTGAAGCTGGTACGTGGAGCTATCCAATCTTGCTAATACCTGATCCTGTATGACCGTATCCCCAATATTAAAGTAGGCTTCCTGTACCAGACCCGATAGTTCAAATGCAATGGCAGCCTCCTCGTAGGCCTTCAGTGTACCGGAGAGAGTTCGAGTGACAGGGACTGATTGGGATCGAATTACAGAAGTACCGACGGTTATCAAGCCTGCATTCGTATTCGAATCCACGGCTCCTGTAGACGAACACGCTGAACTAACTACCATGCTGCAACTGATGACCAGAAGAAATAAGGCTCGCTTCATAGCTGCATAATCTCCTTTCGAAAATGTACTTATGAGTTTAAAAATAAACTATAAAGTCTAATGGAGAAAATTATAGGTAGATACCGTTTCATTGTCAACAGGAGTTTGCATACAGGGCTGTGTGTAGAAGTCCGCTAAATACTGTTAGCTAGCAGAGCGCTGATTCAGTTTTTGCCATTAACAACAAAAAGCTGCTTCCGAAGGGAAGCAGCTTTTTTGGAGGAATAGCTCATATTTATTTAATGTATTAATGTCAATTTAGAAAAGGATACAAAGACTTATTGTGGATTCGTCGTCCAGATGCCTGCGGTCTTGACGAATACCCGCTTCGGCAGCTTCAGCACTGACACGATCAGCTCAGCGACGTCCTCAGGCTGCATCATTCGATCCTCGTCACCGATGCCAAGTCCTGCATTCACAGCAAGCTCCGTGTTCACGGTACTCGGTGTCAGAGCTGTCACGCGAATATTGGACTTGCGCACCTCCTGCATGAGAGCCTCGGTGAAGCCCATAATAGCGAACTTGGAGGCGTTGTAGGCAGAGCCTGTTGCGAAGCCGCGTTCCCCAGCAGTAGATGATACGTTGATGATGGCGCCGCTGTTCTGAGTGATCATACTCGGTAGGACAGCTCTGGTAATATAGTAGGTTCCCATGAGATTCACATGTACGATGCGCTCCCACTCCTCAGGGTCCATATCCACCACTTTACCGAAGGAAGCAATCCCGGCATTGTTAATCAGGATATCTACAGCACCGAGCTCCGTCTCCAGAGAGGCGATCGCGGCTTCTGCCTGTGTACGGTCAGATACATCCGCTACGGCACATACGACCTTTACACCGTATTCGGAGGACAATGTCGCCTGAAGCTGCTCTAGATCGGCTACTGTACGGGCAATCAGTCCCAGACTAACGCCCTCCTTCGCCAACGCGATAGCTGTAGCTTTGCCGATTCCTTTACCAGCTCCGGTAATGATAGCTGTCATGTTCTTAAGTTCCATCTTGTTCGCTCGCTCCTTTGCCATGTGTATTCCTTGGCTCTTGCCAAGTCTTATAGCTGAATTGAAATGTTGTATGTACATAAATACCAGATGGGCTGCACTTAAGCTGTAATATCAGTCTGATTAATCCTCTGCAGTGATATGAGCCAACAGCTCATACTGATCGAGAGAAGCTCCCAGAATATCTTCGTTCTTCCCCCGTCCCTGATGGGCCTTGCGGAAGCTCTCGCTCTGGGTCCACCCACGGAAGGCCTCTTCATTGTCCCACAGCGTGGACACCTTGATCTCTTCCTGATCTTTGTTTACCCCATGCCATACCTCCATACGCACAAATCCGGGCATTTCCGAGACACCTTCGCCTTCACTGAATCGTTCTGCCAGTTTCGCTCCGGTTCCCTGCTTGACTTTGATCGTATTTGTTACTACGAACATGGTAATCCCCTCCTGAGAAAGTAAGGTCCGCAATCACTGCGGTCAGGCTCTCTTCTATTATACTTGGATTAGCGAACAACACCAAATGCAGGGGAGATCCACTGTCCTGCCCGGAATAACAAGGGTTAGGCATGAGCTATGCAGGTATATATAGACCTAGACATAGGCCAGATCCGGGTGTATACAAATCCATGCGTATACAGATCTACTCTAGATCTATAAGATCATTCAGATCTATACAGAGCTAGAGTAGGTCATAAGAGATTTCTGACAAACTAGTTAGTGATGACTACATCGCCAGAGGTAGCACGAACCTTAATGATATGATCCGCCTGCGGGGTGGAAGGAGGAGTCACGATATCGCCTGATGTGGTGCGTACATCATAGATAGCTTGTGATCCGACTGGGGTCTCAATGCGCACATCCCCTGACTTCACAGATACATCCAGTGGTCCAGCTTCAAGCTGATTGACATGGATACCACCAGAGGTCGCATTAATCTTCCCTTCACCATGCAGTCCGTCAACCTTTATCTCACCCGAGGTCATCTGAAGCTCAAGGCTCGCGGTTGCATTGAGGATGCTTAGTTCCCCTGATGTCATTTTACTTGTAAAGTGATCTGCGGTCAGGTTGTTCAGATTCAAATCACCAGAGGTTAGCTGGACTGAGGCTTGACCTGCATGAACATCCTGAAGGTTATAGCTGCCTGATGAGCCGCGGACATCCAGATTGGCCAGCACTTCATGTTGTGGCATACGGATCGTCAATGTGCTCTTATTGGATTGATAATTTCCGAAATTAAAGAAGGATATTTTTGTCTCCGGCTTCATTATGAGCTCAAGCTGTCCATTCTGGATGTGAGCCTGCTCAAGCTGGGCAAGAACCTTCTGGTCGAACCGTCCTTCTAATGTGATTGTCCCTTGTGTATCCTGGCTGTCCGCGAATTGTACATATAGATCATCGCTTAGCAGCTCCACCTTCAAGGTCTGCAGCTCTTCAGCGGCAAAGCTCCATTGCTGCTCATGAGCGATTCGCTCGGAATCGTTCGAGCCCAAGATGCCCCGGTTAGCATCAAAGCCGAGTGCAGCCATCCCGGCCATTCCGACTAGCATGCAGAGTATAGCCGTCAATATCCACTTGCGCTTCATGATGATTTTCCCTCCACATAATTCAGATTCTTGCGCCAATATTGAACGGTATAGTAAGCCAGTCGCCGCATCAATTGTCTAACTGCCATGAAGAGCAGTATGCCTGCTCCTGCCATGAATAGGGATAAGAACAGTTTGAACAAGTGGAATTCGCGGTTCATGACCCACTCTGCGATCAGAGCCAGCGGTGCAGCCAGACAGGATATAGCAACAGCAGCAAGTGAGAGCCAGAGGCTCCAGATCACGGTGAACACGGGAAGTCCGATCATCAGATTCAATAATACAAGCCCGATAATGATAAAGACCGTCTTTACCGGATGTCTCTTTACTTCAGGTGCAGGCGGCAGATCGTGCATTGCTGCATCCTGTATGAACGGAATCTCTTGTAGAGCCTCACTCGCAATATCAACCGGATGCCCCAACTCCCGAGAGATATCCTCCTCGCTTTTTCCGCTGGCAATTCCGAATGTAAAGTGCTGCTCCATATCCTCTAGCAATTCCCTGCGAATGTGCGGTGGCAGTGGTCTAAGGTGCGTCTCTAGCTCCTTCATAAACTCATATCTCTTCATGCCCGTGTCCTTCCTCCAAGAGATTGGCGACATTTTGTACAAAACTATTCCATTCCATATGCAGTACCTGCATATATTCTCTGCCCGTGGGGGTGAGGTGATAATACTTGCGTGGCGGTCCTTCGGTCGATTCCTGCAAGTAGGTTGTGCAGTAGCCCTCAGTTACCAGACGACGTAATAGAGGATACAACGCTCCCTCCGCAACCTCGACATGCCTGGACACGGCCTGCACGAGTTCGTAGCCGTAACGGTCTTGGCGGCTGATTAATACAAGAACGCACAATTCCAATACGCCTTTTTTAAACTGAATATGCACGTTCAATGGCTGGAACCCCCAATTTGGCATTTAGATGTAAATCATAATCTCATGATCTATGTGGCCTTACGACCCATCAAAGCGTTACAACTATGAGCCTTATGATCAATGAATCAACAATGATCCAACAATGCTTCATATCTATGAATTATGATCGATGAGTGGTCATGATCTATACAACGTTCAGTACTGTGCATTGAACAATAGTTAGGTATAATTTATCACCCTGTACTGAATAATGCAAGGTACTGGACAAGACAAAGTAACCAGCGATCTTCGGAACAGTCCAAGGAGATGTAGAAGACGGCTGGTTAGCTATGGATTAATCTGATGCAAATGTATCGACTTCTGCTACTACAGGTATTCTGCTATCTACAGGCATTTTGACACCTATAGATAACTTGTACAATACACATTCGATCTGTAATGAGAGCTACCAGCTAGCAGAGCCTGAGAGTGCCACTTTCTCCTTATTCACCTGATCAGACCAAAGCACGCAAGCTCCGGCCAAGATACTGGCTGGTACATCAACAAGGCGCTGATTGCGACTGCCCCGGAAGGGGAGAGACACATCCTTCTCCGCCTGAACGAACCGTCCATCCACGATCACGTCGCATAGCTCGGCGAGCGTCCGGCGCTCCTCATCCTCTAATAGTTCCTCATACACGAATCCGGTATAAGCCCAGACGCTTCGGTCCGGACAGCTTTGTCTGAACTTGCGCACGAATTCAGCACATTCCCCCGCGGAGAAGAAGGGATCTCCCCCGCAGAGTGTCAGCCCGTCCAACAGCGGATTGCCCGAGATCTCCCGAATGATCTCCTGCTGGCGGGCTTCAGTGAAGAGTTCCCCACTGCGGAAGCTCCATGATTCCGGGTTGAAGCAGCCAGGACAGGCGTGCCGACAACCACTAATGAAGACAACCGCCCTCAGCCCGATACCCTCATTCAGTGATTCGGGGATATATCCGAGCAGATTCACTGGTGCTTCACCCGATCACGGACTTCCGCCTGCTTGGCTCCATTGAAGCGTACAGTGTAATCTCCGGTCAGATAGCCGGTCACACGGCGCAGACGCTGGAAGTGGGTCGTGCTCTCTTCAGCTTCGCATTTCGGGCATTCGGAGCCGATAATACCTTCATAACCGCAGCATGGGCAACGGTCGATCGGATGATTGATCGAGAAGTAGCCTACATTTTGTGACAGTGCATATTGCACAATCGAACGGAAAGCAACAGGGTTGCTACGCACATTCCCATCCAACTCGATATAAGAGATAGCGCCCGCATTGCACCAGAGGTGGAAGGGAGCCTCCAATTCGATCTTCCGTGCAGCCGGTAGCGGATAGTACACCGGAATATGGAAGGAGTTCGTGTAATATTCACGGTCTGTAACTCCTGCGATAACGCCGAACTCGCGTGCATCCAATTGTGTGAATTTGCCCGATAGCCCTTCAGCAGGCGTTGCGAACAGCGTAATATTCAATTCATGCTGCTCACTCATCCGATCGCAGAAGCTCCGCATGGCTGTGATGACGCGTTGCGCCTCACGATAGACCGTATCATTCTCTCCGTGATGCTGACCATACATCGCCTTCATGCATTCAGCCACGCCGATGAATCCCAGAGCAAGGGTCCCGTGCTTCAGCAGCTCTCCGACCTTATCCTCTGGGGATAGCTGCTCGCCACCCTCCCAGACTCCTTCTCTCATCATGAAGTCCGAAGCCTTCGCAGGCTGGTTCGCTTGAATACGGTAGCGATGGATCAGACCCTCGACGGCGACCTCCATCATCTCTTTGAGCTTGTCGTAGAAGCCTTTGATATCCGGCACGGTGCGTTGACCCTGGCAGGTCCCGAATTCGATGCCCAGACGTGGGAGATTGATGGTGTTGAAGGACAGGTTGCCCTTGCCGCTCTGCCGATTGCGTCCGAAACGGTCGCCGATTGTACGGGTTCTGCAGCCCATTGTAGCAATGATGGTATCAGGTTCATTTTCCCGGTAGTATGGCAGGTTGAAGCTCGCATCCACATTCACGAAGTTCGGATACATCCGCTTGCTGGAGCATTCCACGGCGAGCTGGAACAGATCATAGTTCGGATCTTCAGGAGCCTGATTCACTCCTTGCTTGCATTGGAAAATATGCTGTGGAAATACGGGTGTCTCTCCGCTCCCTAGTCCACGAATCGTGGATTCGAGCAGACTTTGAGCGACCAGTCTTCCTTCCATAGAGGTACACATTCCATAATTCAACGATGTAAAAGGAATCTGTCCTCCCGCCCGGCTACTCATCGTATTGAGGTTGTGGATCAGGGACTCGGCAGCTTGTCTTGTCTCGCTAACAGTCTCCTCATGAGCGAATGCCCATGAGCGCGGGCACTCAGCTTGTAGCTCCTCGTTGCCCATCGTAATCAGCTGTTCTTCAAGTGTCGTCGGCTCGTCGAATAAGCGCAGTCCTTTCTGGAAATGTCTACGGAAGGAGCGGGCTACATATGGAGCCAGATCCCAGTCAATCTTGTTAGCAGATACCCCGCCGAATTGGCTGTTCTGTTGAGCCTGGAAGATGATCGCGACCAGCGCCATGGCAGACATGATCGTCTGTGGCGTACGGACGGAGCCGTTGCCTGTATTGAAGCCGGAAGCCAGCAATCTGTCGAAAGGAATAAAGATGCAGTTCGTCGTTCCGAGCGCATATTGGTCCATATCATGCACGTACACATAGCCTTCATCAATGGCCTTCAGCAATGCTGAGGGCAGTACCTGCTCTCTTGTATACCATTTTGCATATTCCGAGCCCAATTTACTCATCTTTCCGCTGAAGGAGTCTCCGTTCAGGTTCGCATTTTCCCGCAGCATTTCAAGATCCTGAGCTCCAATGACACGTTCGCCTATAGTATGAACAGATGTTCCTGAGGTTGTCTTCATATTGGGTTACCCTCCGTCGATTCACAATATATTGTTATATGATTGTCCCATTGTATCTACATATGGTGTTTTGGAATGTGATGTTAATCACACTGGACAGGTGTCGAATGCCGAAAAGCCCAGTGTGTACAGGGAAGAGAAGCTTGAGATATTTTTTGAGGTTCGATATGATGAACTTATTGATAGCGGTTACATTAAGAGGTGTGAATTGTCGAGTTCCTTGAAGTTCCCCGGCGGTTCACGTACAATATATTAATTCGGTAAGTCCAAATGGGATCGAGGTGTCCTGGGGTTGTGAGCAAAGAGAAAAGAATGCGTCAAGCCACGCCTAAATGGCTTGGTGTAGCTGTGCAGGCGCTATTGTTCCTGGAGCGTGACGGACAGCTGTGCGCCAGTGGAGACATAGCCGCTTGTATCGGTAGTGAGGTGACACTGGTCCGAAGAGTGCTTGCTCGGCTGGTACAGGCCGGACTCATTACGGCGAAGGAAGGGCGAGTAGGGGGCTATTGCCTTACCCGGTCCTGCAAGGAGATTACACTGGCTGATGTATATCGGGCCGTGGAGATCTATGAGCCTATATGTCCAGGGATGATACCACCCTCGCCCAATACCTATTGTGCAGGCGTGACATCTGCTCTTACGAATATCATACAGGAATCGGAGCAGCAGATGCTGAAGTCATGGGAGCAACACACACTGGCCTCACTTGCTGTCTATTGCGAGGATTAGCAGGAGTGAAGCACGAGTCTCTAGTATAACGGGCCATTGGTATGTCTGAGGGTCATTGCCGGTCTGGTATATCTGAGGATCACTGCCGGCATATGTAGATGTGATGGTAGATCCGATGGTGGACAGACCAAACGGCGTGAGACCAAGCCAGAATATGTGGTGCAAATATGGTAGGAAAAAAATAATTAAATAGAATCGAACCGAGATGAGGCCTGCTGGCTTCATCTTTTTTTCATCTTGACGATCCGTATATTTAGATTTATACTAGGTCTAAATTGTTATTTATATTGAGTATAAATTAAGATAAAATATAAATCATTGAAATAGAAGGAGTGACTCTAAATGAAATCCTTGAATCTCACCATTCAAAGACAGGCTGTCTATGATGTCGTACGTGAATCACACGATCACCCAACAGCTGCTGAGGTGATGGAGCGCTTGAATGAACGTGGATACAATCTGGCCTACGGCACCGTATACAATTCACTTCGTTATCTGAGTGATAAGGAGCTCATTCGGGAGCTGAAGCTTGGAGATACAGCAAGTCGCTATGACGGATTGATGGATGATCATCAGCATGTCATCTGTCAGGTGTGTGGTCGTGTGGATGAGGTCATGAGCAGAGTACCCGATGCATGGATGAAGCAGGTTGCTGTCGAGACAGGCTACGATGTAGCTCACGCCCATGTCGTATTCGGAGGAGTGTGCCCGGAATGCCAGAGCAAGCGAATCAGGTAACATCAGGAGCTTCCATGAATCAAGTGAACAGCGTACAAGCCAACAACGTAGAACAGGCGAATCCTGTGGATCAAGTGAACGATGTGAATCTCTATGAGCCATTGTATTGCCCAGTGACGAGCCGGATTACTTTGATAAGCCCCGTGCCTGCTCATGTCCAGACCTGGATCAGCATGCTCTCGGCCTCCTGCTATGATGTGATGGTATTCCACCGCTGGGAGCCGCAAGTCCAAGGACAGCTCACGACGGATCTGCTGGTGCTTGACTGCACCTCGCTACATGGGATTGAAGAGCTGAAGACCTGGTATGATCGGACTCGTCCTGATCTGGAAGGGATGCAGCGTATGTTCCTGATTACCCCAAGTGTGCTGGAGGCGGCGGGATCACTACTGTCCGATGAAGAGTTGCTCGCTTGGCCAGCCTCGGCGAACGTGACGATCAGCCGGGTGGAGGAGCTCATCAGCCGCTTGCCAGCTGCCGCTGGGCAGCAAGCCACCAGCCGTAGAACCGTGTTCAAGGACATATGGATTGATCAGGACCGCATGACCGTCCAACTAAGTGAGCAGAGCATCAGCCTGACCAAGACGGAATACGATCTATTGCTCATGCTCATTGAGGCGCAGGGCCGCGTCATTTCCAGAGAACAGATGATGAAGGAGATCTGGGATACGGATTTTGCGGGCGGAAGTAATGTGGTGGATGTCCATGTTAAGAGTCTGCGCAAGAAGCTGGGAGACAGTGCCTCGGCTCCGAAATATATTGCTACGATAAGAGGAGCAGGCTACCGTCTGGCGGACTAACTAACTAGTTGGGAATAACTAATTGTAGATTGAATTTGTAAGATTGAGGAAAGGGAGTGGGCAACGGAGGGGAAGTTTGGATCTGGAGGAGCGACAGCGACCGCCTTTGTCTCTGGATTTCCACGGCTATAAGCCGTTTACATGAAAGAAATCTGGAGACAACAGCGGCCGAAAGTCCAGACATTCACCGCAGTTGCACGGACCCGAACTCTTAACTTCCTCAGTTCAATCTATTTAAATCATAAATTTACGAAATCAGGAATTTGACTTTCGATTAATAATCACTACAATGAGTAGTGTGAGGTGTGCATGATGAAGAGACTCAACTTCAAGGGCGGAGAGACAGGCTTGAACCGTTTTTTTGGACCATTGGAATCCAAGATCATGGATCAGCTGTGGAATCAGCCAAGACAGAGCATCAAGGAAGTTCAGACGGCACTTGAGCATGACAAGGACATCAGCTTCAATACGGTTATGACGGTCATGAATCGTCTGGTGACCAAAGGAATACTGAGCAAGGAGCTACGTGGGCGGACCTCGCTCTATGAGCCTGTTCTGACGAGAGAGGAATTCATGGAGGCCCAGTCCAAGGAGCTAAGTCATGATCTTCTGGAGCAATTCGGACCGCTGGCTGTCAATCACATGATTGATGCGCTGGAGGAGGCCGACCCTGAATTGATTGAGATGCTCGAACAAAAAATCAAACAATGGAAAAAGGATAGGTGACCATGTGGAAAAGCCGTTCCCGATTGCTTTTTGCTGCCGGAGCGGGCTTGTCTGGCCTGATGATGGTGCAAATGTTCATGTATGCTGGCCATACGTTATTGAACTGGGATTTGAACTTTAATGTATTTCAAATCTGCAGACAGTTGTTGGAATCCCTGCATATTGGTTATCTTGTAGATGGCTTGAATCTGCTGGTCCTGCTGACGTTTATAGTGGCCTCGATCATGACAATTCGTCAGATTATTGCTGAACGAGCTGCTCTTCGACATCTGGATAGCTTGGAGCACAGCGTATGGACGAAGCAACTGAATGCGACTTATGCCACTGCGGGATTAGGGAGAATCCAGGTCATTGAGTATGACCGCCCTGCGGCTTTTACATTGGGATTGCTGCAGCCCAGGATTATTGTGTCAACAGAGCTGCTGTCCATGCTGGACGAGGAGGAGCAAGCAGCTGTCATCTATCATGAGGCCCACCATATGCGCCACTATGATCCGCTCAAGACCTGGACGCTTCAGCTCAGCGCTGTGCTATTGTTCTATATTCCTGTCCTGCGTCACATTCTTGAGCACTATAAGACAGCACGTGAGATTCTTGCTGACAATGAAGCGATCCATCGCACAGGGAGCCCTGCAGGTCTGGGCAGTGCGCTACTGAAGCTGCTGAAGAAGCCTTCGACAGAAGTCACGCCGGTCACAGGAGCCGTTCATTCCTTCTTTGCGGGGCCTTCTATTAATTACAGAATCCTGCGTATTCTTCATCCTGATAAGGATCTGCCGCCAAGAATGCCACGCAAGCCTGTGATGATATCGGTACAAGTATTGTCGGTATTAACTTTGTTATTCGCGTTCGCTGTGATCTAGCATCACAGCAACGTTTATTTTTACAAGTAACACTACACTATGTAGTGTGGCGAGAAAAAGGAGGAAATATTATGAATCAAAAGACGCTTAGTATTGGATTGTTGTTGGTAAGGCTGATGACAGGTGTAATCTTCCTGGTGCATGGCATGCAGAAGTTTCAGGGACTGGAAGGGACCGCAGGCTTCTTCTCCAGCATAGGCATTCCCGGGCCACTGGCCCCTGTTGTTGCAGCTATAGAAGTGCTGGGTGGTATCGCCCTGATTCTTGGTCTGGGTACTCGCTTTGCTGGAGCGGGCCTGACGGTCATCATGTTAGGTGTTCTACTGACAGCGAAGATGGGACAGCCTTATATGGCTCTTGAACTTGATCTGATCGTATTGTTCGCCTCTCTCCAGCAAGCACTTGTTGGCAGTGGGCAGTATGGACTGGATGCGGTTCTGTTTCGTAAAAAATCAGCCCCAACAATCAGCGCTTAATTGAACTGAGAATCTCGTAGTATCCACGATTAGCATTATATAATGAATCCAGCGAATGCATTACGAATGCTTAGTTGAATGGCATAGCAGCACCATAACCACTATCTAATAGTCAAGTGTACCTAAGCGGCTCGAGTTCTCTCGGCCGCTTTTTGTCATGTCGTCAGATGTGAGCGAAGATTCCGAAACTGCTTATAACAACATAACTGAATCGAACTTGTTTTTATACCAATAATTACCAATATAAATAGAGAATTTTTAAATTTATTTAATTAAACATCAGGCTTCCTATAGCCGATAATTACACTGCTGGTCATATAAAAAGGCTAAAAAGGGAGAGGTAGAATGAGACGAGGATTCAAGCTCAAATCTGATAAAAAGACAAAGGTGGTAAGCGATCAAGCAGTAGGAGTAGTGCAGGGTCACACACCCGAGGTCCGTAAGCATAAATTTGTACTGACGTTACGTCTCCGACTGTATGTGGCCTTTCTGTTGGTCCTGTTGATTCCAAGTATATTTATCGGATGGATGACCTATTCTACATCACGTGGCACGGTGGCTAACCAGATTAGGGAGGATGCGGCCAAGGCGGTCTCTATTGCTAATAAGATGGTAGAAACCAGTGTCTCGTCCAAGTGGCATAATGTTGAATATCTATCGGGGCAGTTCAATGGCTCTATGATTGAAGGCAATCACAGTCCACTGATTGAACCACGGCTGGTAGAGTATGTGAAGCTGAATCCTGATGTGCTGGATATTTTTATAGGAACTCCCGATGGGCTGATGATCCGGGGTGTGCCCAAGGATGTGCAGGGCTATGATCCCCGTTCACGAGACTGGTACAAGATGGCTATGGAGCAGCCGGGGAAGACGGTGGTTACATCCGTAGTGCTGAACTCCTCTGGAACTCCTGTTGTCAACATGGCGAAGACACTTCCGGACGGTTCAGGTGTACTAGGTATGTCCTTGAATCTGGAGCGTATTCAGGAGCTGGCCTCAATTAAAGTCGGCAAAGAAGGCTATATACTTATTCTCGATAGCACGCAAAAAATGGTAGTACACCCTGCTATCGAGTCTGGGACAACTGTAGATTCCGTTGATTTACTGAAGATGTATGATGCACCAGGTGGTTATTATGCCTACTCGAATGAAGGGAAAGACATGACCCTTGACTATGTAACGAACGAGACGACAGGCTGGAAAATCGCAGGTACTATGTCCAACTCAGAGATTGATGATACCGTTGAGGGAATACGCAATACCACACTGATCGTGATCTTGGTATCGCTGGTCGTGGTAGTTGCAATGATAACAATTATCGTCCGTGCGATTCTGGTGCCGATTCGTCGACTGCAAGTCTCTGCCGAGCGGATCAGCCAGGGTGACCTGAGCGGGAAGATCGAGACTGGACCTGCCGATGAGATTGGTATGCTGGCACGTTACTTCCAGCAGATGGTGGAGAATCTGCGAACCATGATTCAAGGTGTAGGGGCGACGACAGATCGTGTAAATGCTTCTGCAGAGGAATTGGCTGCAGGGGCTGAACAGACGACACAGTCGATTGAGCATGTAACGGTAGCCATGCAAGAGCTGGCTGAGGGAAGCGAGCGTCAGATTGAGCGCATGGGTAACAGCTCGGATCGGATGAACGAGGTATCGAGCAATGTAAGTAACGTCACCGGACAGATTAGGGACATGTCTGATAGACTGCGTAGTACGTCTACATCCGCGGAGGAAGGTAGCGGTTCTGTATTGCAGGCCGTGGAGCTAATGCAAGGGATGCAGCGAACTGTGAATGATCTGGGACAGGTCATCGAGTCGCTTACGCTTCGGTCTGCCGAGATCGGAGATATCGTGGAGGATATCTCTGGCATTGCCAAGCAGACGAATCTGCTGTCCTTGAACGCTTCTATTGAGGCATCGCGGGCAGGTGAGCACGGCAAAGGCTTTGCGGTCGTCGCGAATGAGGTACGTAAGCTGGCTGAGGACTCGGCTGGATCGGCTGCCAGAATTGGAAGACGAATCGCGGCTATTCAATCCGATATGGACAAGGCCCAGCGTGCCATGCGTGATACGCAGGAGCGTATGACGGAGGGAGTAAGTGCAGTGCAGAACTCCGGGGAATCCTTCAATCTCATTCAGGCAGATATAGCGGCAGCGTCCACGAGTGCTGAGGCGATTCGTGAGGCAGCTCAGGAGATGGAGAAGAGTACAGCTGAGGTGGTTCAGTCCATTCGCGAGATTCTGAATCTATCCTCCGAGGCTTCGGCGAATACGCAGTCGATATCTGCGGCTGCCGAAGAGCAGCTGGCGTCTATGGAGGAAGTGTCTTCCGCAGCTACAGACCTGAGCAGCATGGCAGAAGAGCTTCAAGGAATGGTAGGCCGCTTCCGCGTCTAAGGAAGATCAATCGCGTCTAGCGAAGATTAATATAGTATAGAGTTAGATTCGCTCGCTTGAGCCGATTGTATGGACAATCGGCTCTTTGCGTGTGTCATTTAGCCGGAGTTCCTGATTGTATGGTTAAGCCATGCGTCCAGTTGCTCGGAGTGCTCAAGGACCTCGGGATGGAGCAGATTATCCCGTTCCTCGGTGATCTTGTGTAGCTCTGCCCGGGCCAGCTCAATTCTGTGCTGTAGATAGTTTAGAATAGACATGCTTCTCATTCACCTCCTATTGTCATATTTTAGAGGTTATTGCTAGATTATAGATTTCATTTTGTATTGCAGAAGATGGATGTATAACATGAAAAAAAACAGCCTTATATGAGAGCCCTGCAAAAGTGCTCATTTGAAATACCAACTCGAATGAACTGAAAAAACGAGCCTCTAGAATCGATTCTAAGGCTCGTTCCGAGGTTGGGGAGTCATTTATGACCCCCTAGAAAAGTTGGATTTTTCAAAAACATGACTTTTGCAGCGGTCTCTTATATGGCTGCTTTTGAATCTTACTTGGTTTGAATCTTAGTTGGATGGTAGGAGTTTAATTCGCGGAGTATCTTCTTTCTATGTCTGTCGCGTGCAAAATAGGGGGAGTGAGGCAATAGCTCGAAGCTGGCGGGGTCCGCTCCAGGGATGGGCTTGTCCTCCAAAAACACGTTCTGGTCATTCAGGCCGTAATCATCGTCTAGAACAGTAAAATTGCCTGAGTCATGCGTCTTGCTGATGCGAGAGGCCTTGTTGCTGCGCCCGTTGTACCACCAGACTCCGCTGCGATCACGTAAATATCCGAACGGGGTCCAACCTCGTGTGAACAGGTGGATCACCTCGAAGTATCAGCCGAAATACCACCTTTGACTGCAATCGGCTCTCCATTCTCCGTATCTGTGCGGACGACCTGATTATTTTGAAGCGACAAGAAGTTATGTGCCACGCAATTACGCTCCGATCCGAATTTTTACCCAATAGTAACCAGCTTACGGTGGATTGAAACAGAAACTCCCGCACCTGAATCCAGACCATGAGTATACTGAATAATTCCACATGTACGTATGTTCACTAATTACTATTTTTCTCATAGATACGATAGCCCTGCAGGAGGGTGAAGTGCACCCCTTAGAATAGACATTGGATTAAACCCCTGGTTTATCCGATGAA
>RCUF01000031.1_pt1 | contig 130674 bp, 111 predicted proteins | sample 2166311 | NCBI WGS metagenome assembly RCUF01 (sample SAMN09932608, study PRJNA488358) | compost metagenome | feature: garden; material: soil; isolation source: compost soil in 4-hydroxybenzonitrile-enriched culture | place: Germany: Experimental Botanical Garden Goettingen | collected 2016-01-27 | reverse complement strand
TGCATGTATTAGGCACGCCGCCAGCGTTCGTCCTGAGCCAGGATCAAACTCTCCAATAAAGTTATTGAAAAGAGCGATAGCTCATTTTGAATCTGACGAGATTCATATCTCATTGTTTGAATTTCACTTGCGTGAAATTCGCTCACTCGTTGTTCAGTTTTCAAAGATCAACTTTATTTTCTTTCCTGTCGTTTTTGCGACAGCCATAAGATCATAACATGTTTCCGAGAGGAGTGCAAGCTTTTTTTCAAAAGATTTTTTTCTTCAAATCCACTCGCTAGCCGTTCACTTTAACGGCAGAACATTAATTTATCATGTCCGCAGAATAAAAGCAAGTGTATTTTAAAATTTCCCGACTCTAATACTTGATAATACCTCATATCAATGACCTTTGCTTTATAATGCCCCTCACCAGAGTCAAATTACTACAGCTCTTCTATGGCTCTTCCACAACTCTTCCACAGCTTTTCTATGGCCCCACTTGCGCCAAGCAAGCGTTCATTCATGAACCACCGAGAATGACGCATTCCAGGTGGCCCATTTTTTTGACACACTGACAGCGCACAAGATCATTACCTAAAATTAATAACACGCCCACCGCAATCACTTACAGCTGAGACCTGATGTATTCCGAAGGTGTCGTCCCACTCCATTTCTTGAACACCTGACTGAAATACTGGGCATTTCCGCCGAAGCCGAACATCTCCGCCAGCTCAAATACCTTCACGTCACCCTCCCGACGGATATACTCAGCAGCACGCTCAATCCGGTAGCGATTCACATAATGAGAGAAGTTGTCCCCTGTGACACGTTTGAAGATCTTCCCAAGATAGTCTGAGTTCATATATAGCATTTCATTCGCCACCCCATTCAGGGAAAGGTCTGATTTGTGATAGTTCTCCTCAATAATTCCAATCATTTTATCAACAGTAGAGGACTGACGGTAGATATTACGCTTGTAATAGAGAGCTGTCAGGCGCTCGGCCGCATCCTTGACGAACTCCTGAAGCTCGGACAGGGTGTCCATTTCGGACAAGCTAGCCATCTGGGCTGTGAATTCCGCTCGTTCCTCCTGTGGGCACAGTCGAATCATCGCTGCATAGAGCTGCAGCACGTAGGAACGGGTCACCGCAATCTCATGACGCTGCACCGCAAGAATGCTGAACAGCCGATCTACTTCCTCTGCCGCCTTCTCCCTGTTGCCAGCCTTAATGAGCATACACAGCTCCTCTTCATCCAGGTCCAGCTCCTCGCCTTCCTTCAAGTCAGCCGTAGCGAGATCATCCTTGGTAATCAGACTACCTTCGCCTGTATAGAAGCGGTGACTCAGGCACTCCAGCGCCTCGCGGTACATCTTGCGAAGCTTTAGCATGCGATCAGATTCAGTGACAGCCGCCGTGACCTCCAGCTTGTAGAATTTGTGAAAGGTGCTGCGAACCTCCTCAACTCCGCTCATGAGCTGACTCGACTCCTCAGGACTCTCCAGGACAATAAGCACCTGACCCTGAATCGTCGTGCTGAACAGCACTTGGCCCAGCACATCGGCAGCGATATTTTGGAGAGCGAACCAATGCTCTGGCTCATGTGGACCCTCCAGTCGCATTAATACCATCTGCACCTGCTTGTTCTGTAGCTCCAGACCGAACAGATTCTGATAATATTCCAGATCACGACTTCCGTATGTCTTGTTCAGGATGAACTCACGCAGCACCTGAGATTTGACGTGAGGCAGCATTTTCTCGAAATCCTGCTTCATCCGACTTACGAAATCGTCCCGATCCCTCTGCTCCTCGCGTTCTATACGCAGCTCGTTAATAGCTTCGCTGATCTGATTCTCATTGCATGGCTTCAGCAAATAATGCTTCACACCATATTGCATCGCGCGGCAGGCATAGTCGAAATCCTTGTGCCCTGACAGCATGATGAACCTGATATCCGGATAGGCTTCATGAGTCTTGGCTACAAGTCCAAGACCGTCCAGACCTGGCATGGAGATGTCGCTAATCACGATATCCGGCTGATTGCTCAGAATCTGATCGTAGGCCTCCAGACCGTTGCGAGCCGTGCCTACCAGCTCAGCACCTGATTTCTGCCAATCCACCACCTGAGATATGCCATCCAGGATCATACGCTCATCATCAACCAACAGAACTTTGTACATGAACTTCCTCTCCCTTCACATATGGAATACGGACATGAACAGCAGTACCTTGACCAGGCCCGCTCTCTAGGCGGATTCCCCATGCTTGACCGAAGGTCAGTTGAATGCGTTCTTCGATGTTGGCTAGGCCAATGCCCTGCCCCCGTGTCTTGACCTTGCCGCTATGCAGTCTTGCAATGAAATCACCAGTCATTCCCGGACCGTCGTCCTCAACACAGATTTCCAGTGTAGAATCCTTCCGTCGGATACGGATGATGATATGACAAGGCTCAATACGCGGCTCAAGGGCATAATGGATGGCATTCTCCACCAGGGGCTGCAGGGTCAGCTTCGGAATGAGTGCTGTCTCTACTCCTTCTTCCAGATCAAGCTCGAAGTTCAGGCGTTCTTCAAAACGCGTCTTCTGAATTGTTACATAGCTATGGACGATATCTAGCTCCCGCTCAAGCGGAATCAGCTGCTCCTGCAGGTTCACGGCGTTGCGTAACAGGAAAGCCAGCGCCTCCACCATTTCCGAGATTTTGTCTTGCTTGTTCAATTTGGCGAGCCAGTTCACAGACTCCAGTGTATTGTACAGAAAATGAGGATTAATCTGGGCCTGAAGCGCTTTCAACTCTGTCTCACGGAGCAGTAGCTGCTTAGCGTAATTCTCGTCGATCAGCTCACGAATGCGCCGGATCATTTTGATATAGGTACGATAGAGCAGACTGACTTCATTATGAGATGGAGAAGGCATACGGCCAAGGGATTCCTCCTTCAGCTTGTCGAGATTACCCTGCTCGATCTTACGCATATTCGCGATGAGCTGCTGAATGGGCCTTGTGATGCTTACAGAGAGTTTCGCACCGCACGCTAGTGCTACAATTAACAGAAGTACGAACACCCCCATGACCAGATCCTTGATCACTTGGACTCTTTGGAACATTTCCTGAAATGGAGTCGTGTGCAAATAGGTCCAGCCTGTATAGCTGGAGGTAGCTTTAGCTGTAAAATAGCTCTCCTGGTCGTAGGATTCAATCCCATAGGGTAATGTGCGCTTCAATTCCGTGCTGATTCCTTCCGGACTTAGGAGGGGGACCTCAGGATATATCAAGCGCTCTCCGTCCACAATCATCAGCTGTCCGCTGTCCTCATCCTGTACGCGTTCATTGACGATTCGATCGATGCGCACCTTAAGCACCAGAGTACCCAGTCCTTGCAGGGTGAAGGTCTGACCCGTATAGGACTTGATCTGACGGGCTGCCAGCAGGGACGAATCTCCCGGAGCGAACCAAGCATTGGAGCCGTTATTCTCCTGAGCAAGACTAACAAGATGAGAACGCAGATCCTCGGGAATCCCTTCACGGTTCCCTGCTGCCATCACCTTCCCCTCATTATCAATCAGCAGCATCGAATAGACATATTTCTCCGAGCCCGCCAGAGAGATAAGTCGGTTCGTGATCTTCTTGTGCAGCACTGTGCGACCGTAGGAGGATTCCTCCTTCTCGAGCTGTCTGAGATGGTCCTGCAACGCTTGATCTGATACGACATTGAAGGTGAGACGCTCCACTTCCTTGAGCTGGTTCTCAATATCTATGGATGACATGTTCAGCACCTGAGAGGTCTTCTTGTACATTTGATCATCATATATATTGAAGACATATGTCAGCACGGCAGCAAAAATAGCAAAGCTGGTCAGCATGAGCAGCGTAATGAGCAGCATCATTTTGTGATGAATGCCAGCATTAATGAAAGCGCTTTTGATTTTGTTCGCCATCATACTCCTCCTTCTGCACATCGTTAGGCACAAAGCTGGAAGCTGAGGTTACGAGAACTGCGGCACTCACTGTGCATTCTTACAATAGCCGTGATTTACGCAGGTTATTCAATAATACCGATTGGTTAAAATCGACGAAAATCCACAAAATCTATAATCTTCATTCAAAATACCCCAAGCCAGACTAAACGGCAAGGGGTATTTTGAACCAACATTTCTGTATATAGCTATTCCAGACCTGTCGCGTTGTTCTTGTGGAGGACATCTAGTAACTCGGCATGGATATGCTTGTTACTGGCCACAATATGACGTACGGTCAGGTCATAAGTCTTCCCGACGGTATCGGTCATGCTGCCACCCGCTTCGTGGACTAGCAGGGCACCTGCTGCCACATCCCAAGGAGACAGTCCCACCTCGGTATAGGCGCTTAGCCGTCCAGCTGCTACATAAGCCAGGTGCAGTGCAGCAGAGCCACCGGCCCGCAAGCTTCTGACTTGTGGCGCCAGTGCCTGAATCGCTCTCATATTCACAGGCAATGCGAATTCGCGGTCTGGTGGCGTACCAATAGCGACGAGGCTGGAGGCCAGCTCACGCTCCTCCGATACGGTCATCCGTGTACCGTGCACATACGCGCCCTTCCCTTTCTCGGCAACAAACATTTCATCCCTGGACGGATCATAGATGACCCCCACGATGACCTCCCCCTGATGAGCAAGTGCAATGGATACCGAATAATAGGGAAATCCATGCACAAAGTTCGTCGTACCGTCAACCGGATCAATAATCCACAAATACTCTTCTTCCTGTGCCGCCTTCAATGCTGCAGCAGCGGCCTCACGTCCAGGCTCGACACCTTCTTCTCCCAAAATGGCATGGTCCGGAAAATGAGTCAGGATCAGCCTGCGGATCATCTGCTCCGCTCCCTTGTCTACCTCAGTGACCAGATCCTGAGCAGATTGCTTCGTGCTCAGGTGCTCCACGGTTCCCAGTCGGCTCTTGATCCATTCTCCCGCCTTCGAAGCAGCATTAATGGCTACGGCAGTATAGCTCTTGCTTGTAACGACATAAGGAATCTTCTCTTGTTCTCTCTCGTTCACAGCACTCACTCTACTTTCATATCACATCCATAAGCACAGCAACAACGTGCTGTGCCCATGATGTTGTTATTATTAATCTCAATCTCGCTTGCTTTGCTTGTACAAGATACGCCACTTCGATGGCAAAGTTTCGCCCGAAATTGCGTTAGGTGACAATTCCGCTCATTAGCCCTCTACCTCAATCGTCGCTCCGTCGATGATACGAATACCTTCACCCTCGTAGGTCCGAAAATCCTCCATAAGCTTCAGTAGTGCTTCATCCTTGCGCTTGGCTTCGATCATGACATCGAGCTCCGGCGTACGGGCAGCTATCGCGCGCAGAAATTCAAGCAACGGCCCTATTACGACATGATCGGCATGGCCGCGTGGGTCTTGTGTACTCTTGGGACTGGATACATGAATCTTGGGAGGCAGGAGCTTACCTGCCGAAGATCCTGCCTGGGCGAGCGGCGTGTGCCACGTCTTCAATATAGCGGGCCACAGCTCCCATGGTCGCTCTCCCTCATTGTTAACCCATTGATGGTGTATGTCCAGTACCATGGGCAATCCCGTATGCTCGCAGACGGCCAGCGTCTCGGGAGCCGTGAAGGTCTTGTCGTCATTCTCCAGCGTCAGCCGCTCCAGCACAGCCCGTTCGAGACGAGCCACCTGCTCCTCGAAGCGTAGCGCTGAGGTCTGTTTGTCCCCATAAGCTCCACCAATATGGATGTTATTCTTGGCTGTCGGCCCTAGCTCCATCGCCTCCAGCATACGAACATGATGCCACAGATCACGGATGGAGCTCTCAAGCACCTCGGGTCGTGGCGTGCTCAGCACTGTAAAATGATCGGGATGAAAGGACACCCTCATGCCGGCCTTCTTGATCACATCTCCGAGCGCGGCAAAGGCTGGCCGCAATACTGGATACGGGTCCCAATCCTGCAGATCCCCATGGGTAGCCAGCGGAATGAGCTTGGATGAGAAGCGGTAGACCATAATATCGTGCGCCATATTGTGACGCAGCAGCCTCAATGTATTATGTAGATTCTCCTCTGCGATGCGCTCCAGCTTGCGAATAGCAGCCTCCCTGTCCGGGATTTTGCTAAAGCTGGCATACGTCATCGTCTTGGAGGGAGATGCGTTACTGACTGTAACCGACATCGCTACATATCCCAATCTGACTCTCATGCCTTCCACGTCCTTCCGGGTCTATACTTCAGTAGCCTGCTCAGTGCATCTACAAGCTCCCGAAGCCAGACTGACTATATTAAGCATATTACCCGGAAAGTAGCGTCTCAATTCCGTCGGAACTAGGAATTAGATTGGCGCCCGAAGAACATTTCCTCAGCCAGAGCTGTCTGTACTCTCGATTCCTCTTCAGTCAGCTTGCGGTTGAGCGTCATTTCCACCTCGGTAACCTCTTCACCCTGGAAGTTAATCTCGGCAATACTCGCCACAATGGTCACGATGGCGACAGCAACATTATCCGGGCTATAGGCAATAATCTGCTGGCCTGTCGGGAAGACACGCAGTCCGCTTTTCACCATTTTCCCTCGACCGTATTCCAGCAGCTCATATAGCTCTTGCTCACTCTTGAATTTACATACTGAGTTAAACTCTGTCTGGAAGCCCATGAGAATTCCTCCTAAATATGAATACTATATATTGATTGTAACAGAAAAACAGCTAATCTCCGATTATGGATTAACTGCAACACAACAACTTTAAATGATTAGCTGAGCAACGCTTAGGACTATGTAGATACCTTGTACTTCTGCACCTCTATATCATGGAAAAAGGGGAGATATTCTCCCCTTAACATGCTTAATATTCAATAGGCTTAGTTACCATGATCATATTGCAGGGATGACCGCTGAGCATAGCGCTCCAGCCCCAGACGGAGCATATGATCAAGCAGCTCGGGATAGGATACGCCAGTCTCTCTCCACAATAGAGGATACATGCTGAACGGAGTGAAGCCTGGCATCGTATTCACCTCATTAATCAGCACGAGATCATCTGATCTGCGCACGAAGAAGTCCACTCGCGAGATACCGCAGCCTTCAATGGCCCGGAATGCCTTCAACGCAGCTTCACGCACACGATCCACGACTTCCTCATCCAGCACCGCCGGAATGACCATCTCCGACTGACCGTCTGTATATTTCGCAGCATAATCATAATAATCAGCGGACGATACGATCTCCCCAGGTACAGATGCCATCGGCTCTTCATTCCCCAGCACGCTGACCTCTACCTCGCGAGCATCCACGAACTCCTCTACAATTACCTTCAGATCATAGCGGAGTGCGAATTCAACAGCCTTCTCCAGCTCTTCACGGGTACGGGCTTTGGAGATCCCTACACTGGAGCCCAGGTTGGCAGGCTTAACGAAGCATGGATAGCCCAGCTCGCGCTCTACCTGAATTAGCAGCTCATGTGGGTCCTGCTGCCATTGGATACTGGTTGCATAGCAGAATTTGACCTGTTCCAGTCCTGCCTGAGCGAACAGCTTCTTCATGACTACCTTATCCATCCCCGCTGCAGAAGCAAGCACGCCTGCCCCTACGTAAGGCATATCCGCCATCTCGAAGAGGCCCTGAATCGTACCGTCCTCACCGAATGTGCCATGCAGCAGAGGGAACATGATATCAGGTCCGCCACTTTCACCGTACAGCTTGCTGAACAAGGCATTCATTGCATCCTTGCTTGATGTGCCAGCATTCGATAGCTTCAGATCCTCAATGGCAGGGAAGGGCCCGTGAATCTCCGCACCTTTCCGCCAATCGCCTTCTTTCGTGATGTAGAATGGAATAATAGCGTATTTACTGAAATCAAAAGCATTCTGCACGGCGTACGCCGTCTGTAATGATACCTCGTGTTCGCCTGACTTGCCTCCATAGACAAGACCGACTGTCAATTTGTTCTCTGCCATGCTTACCTCCGCTTTCTAACCATGCCGTGGCTCAAGAATTATTGAGCCTAGTGTGTGTTCTGCTTACTGCTCATCCATCTTTGATAGACTCATGTGGAACGTGATTATTTATAGATGATCCGCAATATGATAAAAGCGATAGACCGTCCTGTCCGTCCACGCATAAGAATCCTGGTAATCCCAATAACGATGACGCGCGTTAACGGTATGGGCATTGACCAGCGGCATACCTCCGGCATCAAAAGCCGTGACGATCGTGCTATGCTGGAACGTACCGTCACCATCCCAATCGTAAGAGATAACATCTCCTAGCATCAGTTGCTCTGGTCGCTCTACGGCTACCGCATCGAGGCTGCGCCCGCTAGCTCCCAAGTAACGCTCCAGTGCGTTCGATACTGCCCAGCTGAAGCTCCAGAGCTCCTTGCCGCTGGACCGTCCCCTGTACCACCAGCCCGATTCTCTTTTACCAGTATAGTGGATCGGTGCCCCCCCTGCAAAGAGACATTGCGACACATAATTGGTACAATCTACGTCGAATGCTTCAAACTCTGGATTGTAGCTGTCCCACCATCTATCAGCGTAAGCTACTGCCTCTTCCCGCCTGTATCGGGTGGGCCTCCCTCCGCCGCTGGCACCCAATACCTCCTGGTTCAGAAATGGTGGATTCTCAGGCCTTACGACGGTGCCTTGCCCCTCAGCGGCATCTGGGAAGGCAACTTCTCCCTCCGAGCGATTCTCACCGGAATCCCTCTCTACCCGCGAAATTATCCAGTACCGTCCATCACGAATAAAAGTCAGGCGCTCCTGCTCGATCCGTTCCTCCCGATGTGTCATGCCACCCTTGGCATAGAAAACCCGGAGCTGGAGCTGCACATCCACTACAGTCTCCTCCGGCAATGACGTCACAACGCGGAGCTGACTGGCCCGGGTCTCGCTGCGCAGGGGTACCGCTCCACGCTCCCGATACCATTGCGTAAGCCGCGATCGCAGCTCCCCTCGCTGATACAGTAGGCTAAGATCCGTAATGACACCATCCTCCCGCACAGGCCCCTCTCCCACCTGCACCCTGTTGTAATGGTTCACATAGCTGTACAGCGCTTGCCTCCATCCCTGCCCATCCATGGAGCACACTCCCCTCTCTCCCCAAGAACTAAGGCTCCTCTTCTACGAAGTCTATGAGGAATTGGGACGCGTTATGAATGGATGTATACAGGTTGCTTCACCAGTCGTTATATGTTTAGTTCATATGCGATTTTTTGTATTCATAAGGGGTCTTCCCCATCACTTCTCTGAATGCTTTACGAAAGGATTTGACGTTGGGAAATCCCGTTTCGTACGATATTTCGGTCAGAGACTTAGTAGTTGTATCCAGTAGGTCAATGGCTTTTTCCAAGGACAGAATTTGCTTGTATTCAGTGAAGGTCTGGCCTGTATATTCATGGAACATACGGGATAAATAAGCCTCGGAATACCCGCAGACACGCGCTGTCTCAGCGAGACTGATGTTCTCCATGTAGTGTGCCTTTATAAAGTCCATGATGGTCTTGAGCTTCTGCTGCTTGGCACTGAATAATTCCGGCTGAAAGTCAACAACTTGGCCAAAGTGTTGAAGAAGCCAATACTTAAGCTCGACAACCCGGCTCTGTTCGAGAATGTAATCATACCTGCCTGCAGAGTAATGCAACTCGTATATTTCCATCAGGAGCGTTCTGATTTTGGAGAGCGTAGCCTCCTCTGCCTGCCCTTCCTGCGTATTCAATTGTATAATGATTTGTTCATCAGCAAAGAAGGTCTCTGGAAATTGCAGCACAAGAACACGGTTCTCCGAAATGCTCTGGGTGGAATGAGGGACATTGCTGTTCATGAACAGCATGTCATTGTCCGTCAGGATCGTAATTTTCCCTTCATGCCATACCTTCAGTTCTCCGCTGATACAGCAGATCAGCTCCATATTGCTATGAAAATGCATGGGAATGACCCTTTCCATGTCTCTCGCTTGAAAGGTGAAGAGGTTAATCATTTTTCTTCGGTCTATTTCGATATGTTCATATATCTTCTTCATCACGACACCTCGTCAGCCAGCCATGATTGGGGGATCTATTGGTTATTAATCTAACTATACCGTTAGAAAATTACTCACGACAAGCTACAATTCTTTGGCGGCGAATACGAAAAGAAGGCCGTTCATCCCACATGTGGGATAGAAAACGACCTTCCTTGGTCTGCTGGTCACACGACAAGCAACTGATTATAATTTAACGGATTCATGATTTCAAATGTACCGTCATGAATGTGCCACTACTGACATCGCCCTTTTGTCCGATATAAGACTCCACACTGGACACGACCTCCAGTCCATCCGGGACAAGGACAGGACTGAGCAGTGACAGCTCAGCAGCCTTGATGAGGGACATATCGAACTCAAGTAACAATTGTCCCTTTTTGACCTTGGCTCCGTTTTTGATATGAAGGCTGAAGCCATTGCCCTTTAAAGAGACCGTATCTATACCGACGTGGATCAGAATCTGAACACCGCTTTTATGTTCAACAATAATTGCATGCTTGCTCTTGTCCATAACATGAGCGATCTTCCCGTCAAATGGAGCGTACACCTTTCCTTCGGAAGGCTCAATGGCCGCTCCTGCCCCCATATGCCCTTCGGCAAAGGCAGGGTCTGGTACCTGATCCAGGCCTATCGCTGTGCCAGGGATGGGGAAAGCCACCTCCAGCGCTTCCAATGTTTTTTTATCTCGCCCCCAATGAAACATATGATTCTCTCCTTATTCTACGGATTCTCGCAATGGATAGATGCTAATCCGACCTTTATTGTCGCCTGCTTCAAGCCGTATGCCTCTCTGCTCGGTATCCTCCAGGAAATAGCGCAGAGAAAACACCTCTTCACCTTGGTTCACAAAGATCTCCAGGCTGGAGCTTTCAATGAATAATTGCAACTCTACAGGCCTATGATGTAATTCTGCTTTCCTGTATTCTCTCTCACCTGTCAGCCAGCTCGTTCTCCAGACAGTTAGACTGTTCTCCTCGTAATCATAGTCGATCTCGACACTTTCTCTTATTACTGTTCGGAACGATTCCTTCAGCTTGGAAAAGCTAATGATAACCTCCGCCTGCAAGGAGGGCAGCTGCCATGAGCCGTGCTCCTGTACCTCTGCCTGTTCGCCTTGCTGCCTTAAGCTCTGAAGCTCAGGCAGCGGCATCTGATACAACCTGCCGTTCCTTAATACGATTTCTCTGGGAAGCGTCAGCGCATGGAGCCAGCCCTCACGCACGGTCGGAACAGCTCGCTCCGCATCTTCGTTCATGGCACTCATCCAGCCGAACATGATTAGTCGGTCACGGACCTTAAACGACTGTGGCGCATAGAAGTCAAAGCCACGATCAAGCTCTTTAAAATCCGCTATACTTCCATTGAAGTTTCCTGTCTCTGATATCTTGCCGTTGATGTACCCGGATTGGTTCGGATTTCTAAAGCACTCCCCCTTTTCCGGCAAGCCCTGCGGCGAGAACACAAAGACATCTTGCTCGGTAAACGAAAGCACATCCGGGCACTCCCACATATATCCGAACGAATGGTCATGCTCCAAAAATGATCCTTGGCATGTCCAAGCCAACAAATCCTCGGATTTGTACACCAGGGCATCTCCCGTCATATCCTCTCTTTGGGCCCCAACAATCAGCCACCAGCTCCCGCTATCGTCTCTCCATACCTTCGGATCCCGCACATGCCGGGTGTAACCTGGGGGATGCGGGAACAAGGGACCAAGCTTGCGGAAGCTCTCTCCGTCCTCGGAGATGGCCGCACATTGGTAGCTTTCCTTCACCCCGTCCTCCCTGATCACATTTCCAGTGTAGAACAGATACAGCTGGTCCTCATGTACAACGCTTCCTCCGGAATAAATGCCGTCCTTGTCATACCATTCCGAAGGCTCCAGCGCGATACCTTTCCTACGCCAGTGCACCAGATCGTCCGACACAACGTGGGCCCAGCATTTATTTCGATGCTCGGTTCCGCCCGGATTCCATTGATGGAATACATGATATTGACCACGGAAAAAGGCAAGCCCGTTCGGATCATTCAACAGTCCATAAGGCGGGCTAATATGATACTTCAAGTGATAAGCTTCGCTGTTAATCATCATTTCCCCTCCTGCAATAACGTAAAGCTGAAGGCAAACGCGATATCACGCGAGCTTGAACCAATATAGACCTCGAATTCGCCCGGCTCACTTATATATTCTGAGGTACCTCCGTAAAATCGGAGCATTTCCTCACGAATTGAGAATTGTACCTCTCTCGTCTCTCCGCTTCGTACAAAGATTTTCCGGAAATCCTTCAATTCCTTCACCGGTCTTGCGACACTTGCGAATTTATCCCGAATATACAGCTGGAGTGTCTCCTTCCCATCATGGCTCCCGGTATTCTCAACAGCGATGCTCACATCGACCGTCTCATTGTGGCTCATGTTTTCCCGGCTGACAGACAGCAGCCTGTATTCAAATGTCGTGTAGGATTGACCGTAGCCAAACGGATACAGTGGCTCATTCACTTCATCAATATAGCGGGTTGCGAAACGATATGATCCGTTCTCCGGCAGATCCGGTCTTCCCGTATTCAACTCGTTATAATACACCGGGATTTGTCCAACGCTACGCGGAAAGGTCATCGTCAATTTCCCGGACGGATTGGCTGCCCCATACAACAGATTGCCCAGCGCTTCCCCGCTCATAGTGCCGGGATACCAGGCCTGGAGCATGGCATCCGCCTCTGCAGCCACCTCTGTCAGAATTAGAGGCCTTCCGCTGTACACAATGACAACCAGCGGTTTATTCAATACGCTTAATTCATGAAGCAGCCTTAGCTGGGACTCAGGAAGCATCGGACTTGTTCGTGATCCACCTTCACCACTCTGGTAGACACTTTCGCCAAGAGCCAGCACAATGACATCGGCTTCGTCTGCATTCCGGATCGCTTCCTGCAACAGAGCATCCTCAGCAACCGTCTCCGCAGCCAGCTTCTCCTCGTATTTGCCAAGGGCTTCTCGCGCGGTAAGCGGAAGCATGTACGCTCCCTTGCATACCGAGAGCAAGTCAGGGGCAACGTGCTTTAGTAGTCCCGTTTTCAGATGAACGGTATCGGCTTCATTCCCCTTAATCGCCCACATACCAAGGGTAGAGCTCTCCTCAGCGTAGGGACCAATCAATGCTACCTTCTTATGCTTGGACAGCGGCAGCACCTGGTGTTCATTTTTCAGCAAGACTACCGATTCCTCTGCCAAAGATAATGCAGCTTGTCTATGTTCATCCGACAGCACACTACTCTTCTGCTGCTGCAAGGTGTCCTGCAATCCCCGGAATGGGTCCTCAAATAGCCCCAGATCGTTCTTTAACTGTAATACACGATACACTGCTTCGTTCAATAGACTCATCAAATGCCCATTCCCGGCTATGACCTTCTCTAATTGATTGGCGTAGATCGCAGTCTTCATATCCACATCCACCCCGGCGAGCAAGGCCAGCCTTGCTGCGTCGGCACCATCCTCAGCATAGCCGTGCATGATTAGCTCCTCTATTGCGGCATAATCCGAGATCAATACACCCTCGAACTTCATGTCCCGCCTCAGCACTTCACGATTCAGCCATTCGTTTCCGGTTGCAGGGATGCCATTCAGGGTATTGAATGCAGTCATCACCAGCTTGGCCCCTGCTGCAATCGCGGCTTGATAGCCTGGCAGATAATATTGCCTAAGCATATGCTCCGACATATCCACAGCGTTGTATTCACGCCCGGCGACAGGCGCCCCGTAGGCGGCAAAATGCTTGACGCAAGCGGCGATCTTATGAGGTGGTATAGTGCGTTGCCCAGATTCCCCCTGAATGCCTAGCACCTGACTCTCCGCATATTTCATAGCCAGCAGGGTATCCTCTCCAGGCGATTCCATTACTCGCCCCCAGCGGGGATCTCTAACGATATCCACCATCGGGGAAAAGGTCACATGGATGCCCTCATCGTAGCATTCCCGTGCGGACATCGCAGCTGTCTGCTCGATCTGCTCATAGTTCCAACTGCAAGCTTGAGCAAGCGGAATTGGGAAGATCGTCCGATAGCCATAGATAATATCCGCCATGAACAGCAGCGGGATTTGATGCGTTGATCTCTTCAAATAATCGGTCTGCAGCCGAATAATCTTATCGGGATCGGTCACGTTCAGGATAGAGCCAGTATTGTATACATTGTAGCTGCTGTCTAACCCCAACTTCTTCAGAGGTCCTGTTACGACCGTATCCATATCCCCTTCAAAGAAATCACCAGTCAGTTGAACCAACTGCCCTATTTTCTCTTCTATAGAAAGACTGTCTAGCTTCTTAAGCAGTAATTGGTTGTCCATGTTTTCTCTCCACTATATTTTATTGATGCGCTGTTTTCTCTTTAAATCCAAAGAACCATGTAAGTGCAAAGGCCACAGCAAAACCGATAACACAGACGACAATATACAGCAGGATTTGCTGATTTAGATACAACAAGATTCCCGGAATTGCCGTAATCGACATCCCTGTTGCCTGAATATCGAAAATCCGTGCAAAGAATCCCCCAACCGCTCCACCAATCAGTCCCATCAGGAACGGCTTGCCGTACCGAATATTCACTCCGAAAATAGCGGGCTCTGTAATCCCCAATAATGCTGACAACGCAGAAGGATAAGCGATGGATTTGGTTTTCACACTTTTGGCTCTTAGTCCGACAGCCAGTGCTGCTCCTGCTTGTGCGCAAATAGACGCTGAGCTGATCGGATTGACCATGTTCCAGCCATTATCCACGAGCATCTGTATTTCGATCAGGTTCAAGGCATGGTGCAATCCGGTAACGACTATAATCTGGTTAATACCACCGTAAATAAAACCACCAATACCAAACGGTAATTGCAATATAGCCGTCACGCCAGCCAAGATTAATACTTCGACCTCATGGAAAATTGGACCGATGATAAATAGTCCTAACACCAATGTGACCAGCAGGGTCAAAAATGGAGTTAATATCAAATCCAGGGCTTCCGGAACGGACCTTCTGATTCTCTTTTCTAGCAGCGCTCCCACGACCCCTATGATGAATGCGGGCAGCACCGAGCCCTGATAGCCTGCAATTTTAATGAAGCCCAAGAATACAAGCGGCTCCTGCACCTTCTGGGCGACATCCCAGGATGTAGGCAATGATGGACTCACCAGCATTAACCCTAGCAATATTCCCAACAATGGCGATCCGCCGAACACTCTAAAGGCCGACCAGCAGACAAGTACGGGTAGAAAAGCAAAGGCTGTATCGGTCAGTATCTGGGTAAACAATAAGAAATTCGCAGGGATCGTATCCGGTGTAAGTCCAAATAGCTGAAGCAATGCTGGCTGGGTGACCAGCCCACGAACTCCCATGAACAATCCTGTGGCAACCAACGCAGGGATAATGGGAACGAACACATCCCCGAAGATGCGGATCATTCTTTTGAAGAAGTTATCATCCTGCGTAGAGGCCTGCTCTTTCAAATCCGCCTTGGATGTAGATGATATGTTCTCGCTGATCATCGCTTCATACACCTTGTTTACGGTACCGGTTCCGAAAATGATTTGAAATTGCCCTGAAGTAAAGAATACTCCCTTGGCCTTATCAATATTTTCGATAAACTCATCATCAATAACTTCCCTGTCCTTCACAATTAGACGCAATCTTGTGGCGCAATGCGCCATAGAAATGATATTGTCCTCTCCGCCAAGTCCTTTAATAACATCTTGCGCTATTTTTGTGTATTCTTTCTCAGGACTCATCTGTCTCTTCCTTTCCCAATTAACAAAGTTAGTACTTAACAACTTAAGCATAACATGATGACGCTTACAGACAGCGGGGTTATTTTACTTTATTAAGGTCAAATTTTGACCTTTTTATGCTCTGATCCTTCCGTAAGCTGCTATCCGGAAACATTTTCCTATAAAATTCGTTCTTACTCTTGTAACGAATGACAAGCATGCCAGTCATATGTTCGTGAGGATGTGAAGGCGTGACAGACTTTGAGCAGATTTATAATCAATATTTTCGGGACGTCTATCGCTTTGTTTATGCTTTAAGCCGCAATGAAGCCCTTTCCGAAGAGATTACACAGGAGACGTTCTTCAAGGCGCTGAGAAGCATTCATAGCTTCAAAGGCCATTGTAAGCTTGGTGTCTGGCTGTGCCAGATCGCCAAGAACACTTATTTTTCCCATCTCGACAAACAAAAACGTTGCGTTCCGCTGGAGGAGGATGGCCCCTTCCAGGACGAAGACGGCGACCCGGAGAAAATGCTGCTGATAAAAGATGAAACGATGCGCCTTCATCTGGCGCTGCACCACATGAAGGAGCCGTACAAAGAGGTGTTCACGCTGAGAGTATTTGGCGAGCTGTCCTTTGCCGAGATCAGCGGACTGTTCGAGAAAAGCGAAGGCTGGGCAAGGGTAACGTTCTATCGTTCCAAGCAAAAGATTCAGGGGTTGATGAAGGAGGAGGAACAGGGATGAGCAACAGGGTACATGATAACATTATCAGAGATTTGCTGCCTTTGTATGTTGACGGGGTATGCAGCCTGGAGAGCGAAGAGCTGGTGGAGAAGCAATTGCAAGCGTCACCTGAGCTAAGAGAAGAGTTGGCACAACTGAGAGCAGATCTGCGCTTATCGTTGGAAGCGAACAAACCTTATCGTCAAGATGCCGAAGTGATTCGTAAAATATCAGTAAGCTGGAGCCGTTCAAAATGGACGTCCTTTGTGAAGGGCACCCTGCTTTCCTTATCCGTTTGTAGTGTGCTGCTTCTCGGTTACATTGGCCTGTTTCGCTGGAACGTCATCCCTGTCTCATCTCAGGTAATTGCCATTACGGACCTAGGGCAGCTAGATAATGGCCGCATTGCTTATCATGTCACCTTGACGGATGGGTTCGATTCGAATCGTGCCAAATACGAAATGGATGAGGATGGGAACTTTTATGTCATTCCATACCGCCCTGTCTTCCCCACGAAAGCCAAGGCTGATATTGCAATTCGTTATTATGAGGCCATAGACCATGAGCTGCAAATCTACAAGCAGAGATACGGCGAAGATCGGGAGATCACAGCCCTGTATTATGGCAGACCAGATGACAGCGTGTTGGTGTGGGAAAAAGGAATGAAGCTTCCGCCAGCCAGCGATAAGGCAAGGGCCTGGTTCCAGGAATAAAGGGGCTAATCTTCATATCAGAGGACTGTCCCATAAGTAGTTTTCCCCTACACTTGCGACAGCTAACTCCAATCGAAGATTGAGGCAGCACTTCCGCTTAAAGCAGCGGAGAGGACGGACTGATTGTGGAAAAGCGGCAGCGGTCGCCTTTGTCCCCGGATTTTCACCGCTTAGGAGAATAAATAAAATCTGGGGACAACAGCGATTGTAACAACGGTCCGTTCGCGGAGCGTCCATCCAAGCGCACACGTTGATCCTACTTAAAAAACGAAGCCATCCCAAGCAGCCATTTCATGGCTTTTGGGACAGCTCCATTAGCATTGTAAGCTCCAAGTATGTTTCGACAGAGCACGAATGCTCCGATCAAGGCTTTATTCTTCTATATCTCTATAAGTCCATCAAGGCTTAGGCCCTGACGGTGTAGATCAGCTCTTTCTCCTGTACATTAGAAGCACCGGAGGATTCAATAGAGCTGTAGTTGTGAATGTTGGTAATGATTACTGGAGTAATAGTGTCGTAACCTGCCTTGGCAATCTCAATATGGTCGAATTCCATCAGCACATCTCCGACAGATACCTTCGCCCCAGCCTGTACTTGCGGCGAGAAATGCTGTCCTTTGAGCTTCACGGTGTCGATACCGATGTGAATCAGCATTTCAGCACCTGCATCACTTACCAGACCAATCGCATGACCGCTCTTGGACAAGGAGAATACCGTTCCGTTCACTGGGGATACCACACGGCCTTCGGATGGTTGGATGGCCACGCCCTTACCCATAATCTCTTCAGAGAACGCAGGATCGTTGACTGCAGACAGCGGCTTCACTTCTCCGGCAATCGGACTGAAAATTTGCTCGTCCTGCATTTTCACTTCTTCAGGTGCCTGTACAGCAGCAGTTGCAGCTGCATTTGTCGCAGATTCACTTGCCACTGCAGAGCTCTCAACAGTTGCAGTAGCAGGAGCTGCCTCTGCCACATCTTCAAAGCCCAGCACGTAAGTCAGAACGACAGCCACAGCCATACCAATAACCAGACCCAGGATTGTATATACGAAAGATGGTCCAATCATAACTGGCAGAGCTGTAATACCCACGATACCACTCATTGCAAAAGCCTTGGCGCCGAAGAAGCTCATGAAAGCTCCACCGGCAGCTGCACCGATGAGTGCTGCCAGGAATGGCTTCTTGAAGCGCATGTTCACGCCGTACATCGCCGGCTCTGTAATACCCATAAATGCTGTAACAGCCGTGGAATATGCTGTGGAGCGAACCCCTTTATTCTTCGTACGCAGACCCACACCGAAGGCACTAGCAGCTTGTGCCATATTCGCCATCAGCATCAGCGGAATCAGATAGTCATAGCCCAGTGTAGCAATCGATCCGATAATAATTGGAGCCAGGGCATAGTGCATACCTGTGATGATAATCAGGGAGAAGGTACCTCCCACGAGCAGACCAGCCAGCAGTCCTGCATTTGCGAACAGCCAAGCAATACCATCTGCCAATCCGTTACCTACAACTACACCAAGCGGTCCAACTGCGATCAATGTAATTGGTGCAATGATCAGCAGGGTTACTGTTGGTACTACAATCAGCTTCAAGGAAGCATGTGTGTATTTATCAACGAATTTCTCGACATAGGACGCCAGCCATACTGCCAATACAATCGGAATTACCGACGAGGCGTATGTTGCTGCCAATACAGGCAGTCCGACGAAGGTCACTGGTTCTCCCGAACCCAGCAGAGCTATGAGCGTCGGATGGACTATAGCCGCACCAATCGCTGCACCGATATATGGGTTACTACCCAGCTTCTTCGCTGCACTAAAGCCCAGAATAATCGGCAGGAAGTAGAATGCTCCGTCGCCAATAGCGGACAGGATAGAGTGGTTCATACTGCCTTCGGTCATCCAGCCCATGGAGACCAGCAAGGCTACAATCCCCTTGATCATCCCTGCGCCGACGATTGCCGGCAGGATCGGAGTGAATATCCCGGAGATGAAGCCCAGCACATCACTTACAGAGCGCTTCTTCTTGGCTGGCTCAGTATCGCCTGAGCTTGCCTTTTTGAGATCCGGGGATTTGGACATATTGTTCACCAGCTCGTTATATACTACTGGTACATCGTTACCGATGATAACCTGGAACTGGCCGCCATTCACCATAACGCCCATGACTCCAGGAGTATTCTGCAATGCTTGCTTGTTCGCAATATTGTTGTCGTTCAGGTTGAAGCGCAGACGGGTCATACAGTGTGTGACTTGATCAATGTTCTCTTCTCCACCGACATGCTTCAGTATTTCTTTGGACAAAGCATTTTTATCCATGATGTCTACTCCTTCGAATTTGGATTGGATCAAAAAAAACCTAGAACCCTGAACCACCTCGAAGCAATGCATTGCTTGCTTGTCGTGATTCAACGCCTAGGTTTTGCCTACATTAGTAACAATCCCGTGTTGCTTATTCAATTGGCTTCTCCCCCTACAATCCGTTCAATATGGATCGTGAGGTACAGAATCTCTTCCTTGGACAGATCTCGTCCGTAGATTTTACGGGTATAACTGCCGATCTTCTCCGCACAAGCAAAGGCTTCCGGATACTGACGACTTACCAGATCATGGAGCATGTTATCCCTGTCCCGCTGCTCAACGGCCGTGCCTTGCAGCACACGCTGAGCAAAAAACTTCAGATGCGTCAGGAAGCGGTAATAACTAAGAGAATCCTCGTCCAGCTCCACCAGAAAACTGCGTCTGACAATATTCAATATGTCCTTCACGATGTTGGTCATGCTGACTGTCTCGCGCATTTCACCATTCATCCGGGCGTTGACCAAATGCATTGCAATAAAAGCGCACTCATCTTCTGGCAAGGAGACACCAAGCGTCTCTTCGATAATTTGTAGCGCTTTCTCACCAATGGCATATTCCTTACGGTACATCCGCTTGATCTCCCAGAGCAGCGCATTCCGAATCGGAAGTCCCTGTCTATGGCGGTCAATGGCAAAATGGATATGATCAGTCAAGGAAATGTAAATACTGTCGTGCATTTTCTCGCCCAGCACCGTCTCGGCATACCGGACGATTTCATCCGAGCATTCCACATATTCTGCGGGAATATCGGACAGTAAGGTCATCAGCTTTTGTGATACTTCCTTGTTGTCCTGCGAAAAGATTTTCTCGATCTGGTCTTCTTCAACAGTATCGCCAGCATGCTTCTTGAAAGCGATGCCACGTCCCATAACCACAAGCTCGTTCTGGAATGCATCTAATACCGTAACGACATTATTGTTGAGCACCTTCGCAATTTTCATTCCATCACCTTGAACCGTCATAGTATAAAAGGCAAAACCAAAACAGGCACGAATTGAAAATGCCGGTTGCTGGTTTTGCCTGAATGAACAGTAACAATCCAGAGTTATTTGACCGTAACCCATTCTAACATAACTCTAAGTAAATAACAACGGATGGTGGATTGTTAAAAAGAAGCTCTTCTATTTTTTCAAACTTGCTCCGTTAGTAGCAATTACTTCCTTATACCAGTTGAAGGATTTCTTCCGGTATCTTTCCAGTGTTCCCGTACCGTCATTGTTACGGTCTACATAGATGAAGCCATAACGCTTCTTCATCTCTGCTGTGGAAGCACTTACGAGGTCAATACAGCCCCAAGGCGTGAAGCCCATAACCTCTACCCCATCCTCAATCGCTTCTCCCACCTGTACAAGGTGATCGTTGAGGTATTGAATGCGATAATCGTCATGCACAGTCTTGTTGCCATTCTCGTCTGTAATCAGCTCGTCCACCGCACCCAGACCATTCTCAACAATGAACAATGGCTTCTGGTAGCGATCGTAGAACGTATTCAGCACATAGCGCAGTCCTTGCGGATCGATCTGCCAGCCCCACTCACTTGCTTGGAGGTAAGGATTCGGTACCCCACCCAACAGGTTGCCTTCACCAGCAATTTTCTTCTCTGGATCACCTGTCTCACAGATGCTCACATAGTAGCTGAAGGAGATGAAATCTACCGTATTCTTCAGAATCTCTTCATCACCTGGCTCGAAGTGAATGTTGATGTTGTTCTTTTTGAAATAACGGTTCAAGTATTTAGGGTATTGGCCACGTACATGAATGTCAGCGAAGAAGTCGTTCTTGTGAACGGATTCCATCACAGCGATCACATCATCCGGGTTAGGCGTCAGCGGATAGGTTGGCATGCTCAGTACCATACAGCCGATCTTGGCTTCTGGCATGATCTCATGGCCGATCTTCACAGCCAATGCACTGGCAACCAGCTCATGATGGACTGCTTGATACAGATCCTGCTTGGACAGCTGTTCCTTAGGTGTGTTGATCCCACCGCTCATGAATGGTGCTTCCAGAATCGAGTTGATCTCGTTGAACGTCAGCCAGTATTTAACCTTGTTCTTATAACGGTTGAACAGAGTAGTCACATAGCGCTCATAGAAGCCGACCATCTTACGGTTCACCCAACCGTCATACTCTCTGGACAGATGCAGCGGAGTCTCATAGTGAGAGATCGTTACAAGCGGCTCAATACCATATTTATGACACTCATCGAACAGATCATCATAGAATTGAAGACCCTTCTCGTTCGGCTCCAGCTCGTCCCCCTTCGGGAAGATACGGGACCAGGCAATAGAGGTACGGAATACCTTGAAGCCCATCTCCGCGAACAGCTTAACGTCTTCTTTATAGCGATTATAGAAGTCAATACCGATCAGCTTCAGGTTATCCTCAGTAGGCTCCTGGGTAGGAGGTGTCTTGATGCCATTTGGCATAACGTCTTGTACAGACAAGCCTTTGCCGTCAACGTTGTAGGCTCCTTCGAGTTGGTTGGCAGCTACTGCGCCGCCCCATAGAAATCCTTGTGGAAATGGTGTGCTCATATTAATGAACCTGCCTTTCGTTAAGTGGATGGATGTGAAGCCAATAAGACTTCACAGCTCAGGATTTTGCAAAATCAAATGGATTTGCTAGACTTGATTCTAGGCCTGATTCAATTCTAGGTTCTGCAACGCGTTTCATGTCAAGCGACTTTTCCGAAGGAGAATGGAAATGGCTAATTTAGAACATATCGCGCGGCTGTCGGGCGTCTCCAAAGCCACGGTCTCACGGGTCATCAACGGCTTCCCTCATGTGAGTGCCGAGACCAGACTTCGGGTACAGCAGATCATCGATGAGATGGACTATGTGCCAAATCGCACAGCCGTATCCCTGTCCAAGGGTCGGACGCAACAGATCGGACTGGTAACCGGGACCATTAGTGAAGTTATCATGCCGTTCTTGAACGGCTTCATTGAGACAGCCAAGAAGCATGATTACCAGACAGTCATCTATTTCACTGCTGATGATCCTGCTACGGAGCTTCAAGCATTTGAAGATTTAAGGAGCAAGCGGACGGATGCGCTCGTCATCGTCACCTGTGCCAATCCTCCTTCTCTGCTGAGTACATACAGCAAATACGGCCCGATCGTCTCCTGGCAGCGAATGCCGGAGCATGTCATCCCTTCCGTAGCCATGGATCAGGGTATAGGCTACGGCCTGGCGCTGAAGCATCTGCTTGCTACGGGAAGACGCCGTATCGCTCATGCCTTCGGCCGCCCTGAGAGTCTTAATACGCAAAGTAGAATGCGCAGCTATGAGAAAATCATGCATGAGCATGGGCTTCCCATAGAACGGGAGCTTTATTTCTCTTCTATATATTCTGTTCGTCACGGGGAGCAATTGATTCAGACTCTAGTTGAGCGTCAGAAGGAAGGCCGTGAGCTGCCAGACGCCATATTATGCTCCAATGATTATGTCGCTGCAGGAATTCTGTGCGAGGCGCGTAGACATGGTCTAAGCATACCGGGTGATCTAGCGATTGTCGGGTTCGATGATAACGAGATATCACGCACACTGGAGCTTACGACGGTGCACAATCCGATCAGAGCCCAGGCAGAGCATGCCTTCTACATGCTTGCACCTACGCTGCTGCAGACTGAGCTCAAGCAGAGCCAGCTGGAATACAAGCTCATTCAGCGTTCTACGACCTGACACCACCAGTCTCCCTGGATTCCATTCGATGATTACAGGAAAAGACCTGTACAGTGAGTTCCTGAGATCAAGAATAGTGACTTCTTGAGATTGATCAAGACTGCTGTACAGGTCTTTTATTCTTCATTTAACTGCACTAGATCTACACGTAACTGCACCAGATCTACGCGATTATTTCACTTCATACTGCTGCAGAGACTTCAGAACCTGTGCTGCTTCTGCTACTGTCACCGCTTGTGCAGGCCCCAGCTGACCTGCGCCATTCGCAGGTATGATTCCGAAGCGGCTAACGATCACCGCATCCTGATAAGCCCAATGCTTCTTGGACACATCAGAATATCCTGTCGTGGAGCCGGGAGACTCCGCTCCCTCCACGCCATTGGACTCCAGCCATTGACCTACAATGACTACCAATTGAGCGCGTGTCACTGCGGCATCTGGAGCGAATTGACCTTGACCTATACCACGCATTAAGCCTGCCTGGGTCACGGCTTCAACCTCCTGGATGCGTTCAGTCCCCTGAACATCCTTATAGAGTCCATATACGGAAGCTGCCACTGGCAGGTCCAGCTCAGTAGTCAGCAGTCCTGCAAGCTCGGCTCTCGTAATCGGTCCACTTGCTGTTGGCTGCTTCGTAACTACTTCCGGAGTTGTCTCTACTGGTGAAGGCGTCGCATTGGAATCTCTCTTCTGTGAGAACAACCAATTGATCATGTCCTGATCATTGAAGACTGGAGCCCAGGACCAATGCTTCATGGCACCGTAGAAACGCTGGCTGTCCATAAATTTATCACTGTAGAGTGTTTCCTTCACCTTCGTTGAACCCAGCTCGGTCAGTGCCTGATATGCAAGCTTGCTAGTACGGCTGTCCGTAATCGGATCATTCTCGGCATGGACGATCCAGAGCGGCATATCCACCAGACCATTCAGCTCCTGCTTGAATGCATCCACCGCCCCCTTATAGTCTGCAACAGCATCCTTGGCTGCCACTACGATGGCACCTGCGAACAGATCAGGATATTGCATCATGAAACGAAAGGCGCCGCCGCCACCGCTGGATACCCCCGCCAGATAAATGCGATCCGGGTCTACTTTCCCTTCAGCAACGAGCTTCTCAATCAGTTCATATTGGAGGACAAAATAATCCTGCATCTTCTTCAACTGCTCTGCATTGCTATAGATTGCCCAATCATAATTCTTCGGGTAATGAACCGCGAGCACAGAGGTATCCTTACCGGATTCGGTCCAAGTCGTGGCACCACGATTCTCGGTCAGCTGCTTGATGTTATCCGTGCCGACCTCTCCTCCCCCATGCAGCCATACAACAAGCGGTTGCGGTCCTGCCGATGCACTCAGCTTCAGACGATACGGCAGTGTCTCGCCATTGCTTGCTGTGAATGTTCCAGGCTCGAATTCATCTACAGTACGAATGGATACGCTATCAACCTTGTCTGCATTGAAGGACAGCTCCGGGAACTTCGCATTGGTTACAGCGAATGAGGACACTGTGCCTCCCGGGTAACGGAATGGCTTGAAGGCAAGGTGGATTCCGTCCTCGCTGACAGCGATTTCAAGACCATCATCCTCATAGTTCTCTTGAACAATCTTCCCCTGCTGGTTCACAGGATATCCGTCATAATTGCCTGTAATATCAAAATCCTCAGCCTGAAGATCAGCATAGCGATTCACATCCGCTACTTCGATATCGAAGGACTCCACCATGGTTCCGGCATCCCCTACATAGGCATGCCCCGTAATACGTTGAACGGACGTCGCCTCATCTGCAGCAGCAGGTACGATCAGCCCTGCAGTTCCGATGACCGCGGCCAAGAGCCCGGTCAAGCTTTTTCTTACCAAATTCATTGCTTATAGCCTCCCTCTCAGGATCATACAGCACAAAAAAAGACGGTCAAAACCAACAAATGGTCGCCCTCATGCGCATCTGCATCTCTCAAGACATGCGATGTGCTTCAGGAGCCATATGTCAGGTTTTGCCCGTCTGTGCGGTTACAATCCTATCGTTGTAATCTCACCTTAACGCAGGATTGGTAACGCTGTCAATGACTATCTTTACGCCAGATCTTCGCCGTTGGAGGCAATAACACGCTTGTACCAGTCGAAGGAATCCTTTTTCGAACGGTTCCATGTCCCCTTGCCCTCATCATCCAGATCAACATAGATGAAGCCATAACGCTTGGACATTTCGGAGGTCGACATGCTCACCAGGTCAATTGGTCCCCAGCTCGTATAGCCCATCAATTCAACGCCATCCTTGATGGCTTCCTTCATCTGTTCGATGTGCTTGCGCAGGTAATCAATGCGGTACGTATCATGAATGGAGCCGTCTTCCTCGACGCGATCGTAGGCACCCAGGCCATTTTCCACAATGAACAGCGGCTTCTGATAACGGTCGTAGAAGTTGTTCAATGTCACACGCAGGCCGATCGGGTCAATCTCCCAGCCCCAGTCGGAAGCTTCCAGATGCGGATTGCGAACACCGCCGATGAGGTTACCTTCACCAACCTCGTCATCCGGATTAGAGGAACGGGTAATAGTCATATAGTAGCTGAATGAAATGAAATCTACGGTGTTGTTCAACAGCAGCTCATCATCGCCTGGCTCGCGCTCGATCACAATGTTGTTCTCAGCGAAATAGCGCTCCATGTAATTCGGATATTTACCACGTGCATGTACATCCGTGAAGAACATGTTCACCTGATTCTCCCACTGTGCCAGACGTACATCAGCAGGATTACAGCTTAATGGATAGGTCTCCATGCGAGCTAGCATACAGCCCACTTGGGAGCCTGGCATAATTTCATGCGCTAGCTTGGTTGCTTTTGCACTTGCTACGAACTGATGGTGCAGTGCTTGGTAGGACGTCTGCAGCTTGTTATCCACTTGGTCTGTCAGTACGCCGCCACCTGTATACGGGCTGATAAGCATGATATTGATCTCGTTAAAGGTAAGCCAGTACTTCACTTTATCCTTGTAGCGCTTGAATACAGTCTCTGCATATCTCACATAATGATCTACAACTTCACGACTAGCCCAGCCATTGTACTTCAAGGTCAGACCAAGCGGTGTCTCATAGTGGGACAGCGTTACGAGCGGCTCGATCCCGTGCTTCAACAACTCATCAAAGACGTTATCATAGAATTGCAGGCCCGCTTCATTCGGCTCCGCATCGTAGCCATTAGGGAAAATACGTGCCCAGTGAATGGACATCCGGAATACTTTAAAGCCCATCTCAGCGAACAGCGCAATATCTTCCTTGTAGCGGTGGTAGAAATCAATACCATCACGCTTAGGGAAGCGCGCCTCGATCTCACCATTCAAGATTTGCTGAATACGCTCGGTAGTCATCTCCATAGCATGAACGCTTCTACGCTGGTCCTTGGGCACCAGTGCGATCATGTCTGCGGTGGACAAGCCTTTGCCGTCAGCATCAAAACCGCCTTCCAACTGGTTAGCCGCTGTAGCGCCTCCCCACAGGAAATTCTCGGGAAACCCTTGTTTTGCTGCACTCATTGATAACGACCTCTTTTCTACATTAATATGGGCTTTTCAAGATTCCCGGCAAAAGGTGTTGCGTAACTGCTGGTCATACATGCCCGAAAAACAAGAAAAACCTAAATCCAAGGTACAAATAAATCCCCGCTCTAGGGAATCACTTCTACCATCGATTTAGGTTTTGCCTGATCACCAGTTACAATCCTCTTTCGATGAAATTATAGTAGATGAAGTTATAGTAATGACGCTCATACGGAAGCATACTATTGATATGCTCTGTCTACATTATGTTGTCTACATTATATGCCATGAGTCTTCTACATACATCGTCTACAATACTGTGCCATGAATCGCATCAATCTGAATAATGTATGATGTACATTCATAAAAAGTACTGGCTGGTTCTGGAACTAAATATAGCGTAGCATAGGCTCTCCACAAAAGCAATTTGACTGCTCATAATGGTGCCTTTAGCCATTGGAATCAAGGCTAAAAGGCCTTTACGAACAGCCATGAAAACGGTATACTTAACTCATGGTGATTTTTGAAATTATGTTTCATCTGATGAAACAACTTCATGAGGAGGTACATTCATGCCAGGACAAGACCAGTTCTCTATTGCCCGTAACCTAGAGGTTAACGGACAATCTTACCGCTACTACAGTCTTAAGGCGCTTGAAGAGCAAGGAGAAGCGGGCATAGCTCAGCTCCCATTCTCAATCAAGGTACTGCTGGAAGCGGCACTTCGTCAGTTCGACGGACGTGCGATTACCCAAGATCATGTCAAGCAATTGACGAATTGGGCCGCTGATCGTGATGCGAACAAAGAAATTCCTTTCATTCCTGCACGTATCGTATTACAGGACTTTACAGGCGTACCTGTCGTAGTCGATCTTGCAGCTATGCGTGACACCGTGAAGAAAGCTGGCGGTGATCCGAAGCAAATCAACCCACTCGTACCGGTCGATCTCGTTATTGACCACTCCGTCATGGTTGATGCATTCGGCAGCAAGGACGCGCTGGATTACAATATTAATGTAGAATTCGAACGAAATGAGGAGCGTTATCGCTTCCTGCGCTGGGCGCAGACAGCATTCAACAATTTCCGTGCTGTGCCACCTTCAACCGGGATCGTGCATCAGGTCAACCTGGAGTATCTCGCTTCCGTCGCCGCCACGAAGACCATCGATGGCGAGACTGTAGTCTTCCCTGACTCTCTGGTAGGAACAGACTCCCATACCACCATGATCAATGGTCTTGGTGTCGTAGGCTGGGGCGTAGGCGGAATCGAGGCTGAAGCAGGCATGCTTGGCCAGCCACTATACTTTGTAACACCTGACGTTATTGGCTTCAAGCTTACAGGCAGCCTCTCCGAGGGTGCGACAGCAACGGACCTTGCGCTGACAGTTACAGAGATGCTCCGTAAGAAAGGCGTCGTAGGTAAATTCGTTGAATACTACGGCCCAGGTCTCGCTAATATCAGCCTTGCTGACCGTGCAACCGTAGCGAACATGGCTCCAGAATATGGTGCTACCATTGGCTTCTTCCCTGTAGATGCCGAGACGCTCGCTTATCTGCGCAGCACAGGCCGTTCCGAAGAGCAGGTAGCTCTTGTAGAACAATATTACAAAGCACAAGGCATGTTCCGTACAGCCGACACGACTGATCCAGTATTCACGGATACAATTGAGCTGGATCTCGCATCGGTAGTACCGAGCCTTGCCGGACCGAAGCGTCCGCAAGACCGCATTGAGCTTACCCATATGAAAGAGAACTTCGAAGGCATTATCCGTACCCCTGTAGACAAGGGTGGATACGGCCTGAGCGATGAGAAAATTGCACAGAAGGTTGCCGTAGCACATCCTGATGGCTCCAAGAGCGAACTGGCTACTGGAGCGGTTGTCATCGCCGCGATCACAAGCTGCACCAATACCTCCAACCCAAGCGTTATGCTGGGCGCAGGTCTGCTGGCGAAGAAGGCTGTAGCACGCGGTCTGGTGAAGCCTGGCTATGTGAAGAGCAGCTTGACTCCAGGCTCCCTCGTCGTAACCGAGTACCTGCACAAAGCAGGACTCATCGAGCCGCTTGAAGCACTCGGGTTCCACGTAGCTGGCTATGGCTGTGCGACCTGTATCGGTAACTCCGGTCCATTGCCGGATGAAGTAAGCCAGGCAATCGCTGATAATGATATGACTGTAGCTGCCGTATTGTCCGGTAACCGGAACTTCGAGGGCCGTGTCCACGCTCAGGTCAAAGCGAACTATCTCGCTTCGCCTCCACTCGTCGTGGCTTATGCGCTGGCTGGCAACGTCAATGTCGATCTGCAAAATGATCCAATCGGCTATGATCAGGAGCAACAGCCTGTCTATCTGAAGGATATCTGGCCGACTTCCGAAGAGATCAAGGAAGCAATCAGCCTGTCCCTCAGCCCGGAAATGTTCCGCAGCAAGTACGAGAATGTGTTCACTGCCAACGAGAAGTGGAACGCAATCGATGTACCGGAAGGCGAGCTGTATGAGTGGGATGAGAAGTCCACTTATATCCAGAACCCACCGTTCTTCGAGAGACTGCAGGATGGCGTTCAGGACATTGCTGAGATTCGTAATGCACGCGTACTCGCGCTGCTCGGCGATTCAGTAACGACTGACCACATCTCTCCAGCAGGAAATATCGCCGTGAACAGCCCAGGTGGCAAGTACCTGACTGACAATGGCGTAGAACGCAAGGACTTTAACTCCTACGGCTCCCGTCGTGGTAACCATGAAGTCATGATGCGCGGTACCTTCGCGAATATCCGGATCCGCAACAACGTTGCACCAGGAACCGAAGGTGGCGTTACCAAGTATCTCCCTACGGATGAAGTTATGTCCATCTACGATGCTTCCATGAAGTATCAGGATGGCGGACAGAATCTGGTCGTCATCGCAGGTAAAGAATACGGTACAGGCAGCTCCCGTGACTGGGCAGCTAAAGGTACCTTCCTGCTGGGCGTCAAAGCGGTCATCGCGGAGAGCTTCGAGCGGATTCACCGCAGTAACCTTGTAGGTATGGGTGTACTGCCACTTCAGTTCCAAGAAGGCTATGGCTGGTCCAGCCTTGGCATCAATGGTACGGAGACGTTCGACATTCTGGGCATCGACAACGAAGTGAAGCCTGGTCAGGCACTCACTGTAGTAGCCAAGCGCGAGGATGGCACCAAGTTCGAATTCCCTGTGACTGCTCGTCTGGACAGCACGGTAGACATCGATTACTATCGTAACGGCGGTATCCTGCAAACGGTACTGCGCCAGATGATCAAAAACAACTAATCTATTGATCCATGAATAGCCCTTGAGGCTGGTATGAAGAAAGCAGCAGCTCATTCCGACACATCGGGATGAACTGCTGCTTTTCTTTGTCGATGATTTATACTATATACAACAAGGTAAACGCAATGCCACAGAAGCAGCTCGCCTATGATTAATCACCATTTAGAATTACACTCAGGAGGTCATCCCTATATGAAGATCGATCGGCTGCTGGCCATTGTCATGCTGTTACTCAAGCACAGGAGATTGCCTGCCCGAGAGCTGGCAGATCGCTTTGAGGTATCCTTGCGCACCATATACAGGGATATTGATACGCTAAGCCATGCTGGAGTGCCTGTCGTGACCTATCAGGGCATGAATGGCGGAATCGGGTTGGTCGAGGGCTATCGTCTGGATCATACCCTGCTCACTGATCAGGATCTGGCTGCGATCACGACAGCCATTCGCGGCCTCAGTACATCGATTCCCGATCAGGAGCAACTGCTGCTGCTGGACAAAATCACCCAGATCATCCCTCCCTCCAAATCCGAGCAGTTCCGCATTCAGACCGAGCAACTGGTCGTAGACTTATCGGACTGGGGCGGACACCGTGAGCTACCGGAAATGCTGGGACAAATCCGAGCAACCATTGCAGACAGTCACATGCTTCATTTCAGCTATAGGAATGCCGATGGACAGTCCACCATGCGAACCATGGAGCCCCACACCCTTGTATTGAAGAAAAACCAATGGTACATATATGGCTACTGCCATCTTCGCTGTGAATTCCGCTTGTTCAAGCTGTCGCGTATGAAAGACATTCGGCAGGGACCAGACACCTTCATCCGCCGTCCGCTCGCTGTGGAGGAGTTGCCTTGGCAGCAGGATTGGGGCAAGCCAGAGCAGCAGGTAGACATAGTCCTCCGCTTCCATCCTAACGGAGCACATCTCGCCGAGGAATGGTTCCCTCTGGAGCAGCATCAAAAAGACGAAGCAGGCTACACACTGGTGTATACATCCATGCCGGAAAATGACTGGCTATACAGCTTCATACTAAGCATCGGGGCAGTTGCCGAGGTACTGGAGCCTCCTGCTATACGGCAGCGAGTTCGTGAGACGGTAATGGAAATGCAAAAAAAGTATAGCCTTCATCAGTAACCTGACAGAAAGCTGTCATATTTCAACCTCTACACTGTTCATGAAGTCATGAAATCATGAATACAGGAGGAATTACATATGAATACCCATTGTCAAAGCTGCGGTATGCCCATAGACGGCCAAGACCTAAGAGGAAGCGAGTTGAATGGCAGCCCTTCTATAGACTACTGCAGATACTGCTATACAGCTGGCAGCTTCACCGAGCCAAATGCCACGCTTCACAGCATGATTGAAGGCTCCTTACCCTACTTGGTGGAGGAAGGATGGACAGCGGAGAACGCCCGTGCGATGCTGCTGGAGTTCTTGCCTACGCTTAAGAGATGGTCCGGGCCCAAGGAGCCTTGCCCAGCACTCGGTATAATTACAGACACACTGCCTACCTTTGGTATCATGCCTACGCCGCGTGCACCGTTGTATGTAGAGCTTCAGAGCTTTGTCTTGGGAGGAATCGCGGTACGCACCTCCAACAGCGCCGAGACAGGCCCTGAGGGGCAAGAAGGCCAGATCCCTCGTCTATGGGGTCAATTTGCACAGGAGAACATTCTGGGACAGATTCCAGGATATACTCCAGGCCAACCGATCTACGGCTGTTACACAGACTATCAAGATGGAGTAAACGGAGCCTATACCTTGCTGCTTGGAGCCAGCATGGCTCCAGCAGACCTGCCAACACTGCCACCGGGACTAGTCTCCACATCACTACCGTCAGCCGGCTATGCGGTGTTCCGTACTGCGTATGGACCACTCGCACAAGTCATTTTCGATACCTGGCAGCATATCTGGGCTTGGACCGAAGCAGCTGCACAACACGGAATCCATCGGACGTACACAGGGGATTTCGAGCTCTACGACGGACAAAAAACGGACCATCACGTAGAGGCTGATATTTATATTGCGATCCAGCGCGCCGATGACGCCTCTGCTTAAGGACTGTCAGCCTTCGGCCTGCACTACAATAATAAAGCCGTTCCACAAGTCACAAGCAGCTTATAGACCATTCACATCTGTGCCTTCCTTACTATAGAAGGCACTTCCCCTAGGTCCTAGAAAGCGCTTCTTTTCCAAAGGCCTATAGACCTCTTTGATTACTAGTCAATTCCACCTATATTCATACAACCTTCCCAAGTCGACCACAAGATGATTATGACCATTTTACCCTTTTCCTCGAAAAGGGTTTTCCTTTATTTATTTATGGGTAAAATAGGGGACACCCTAATGAAATGAGAGTGTACCTGTACAGTGGAGCATCTGGGACCTGTGCACGCTAGCCTCTTAAGTAGCCTATCTACATTCTAAAGTAACCTACTCTACTGAACTTACATAAAATGCAGATAACTGACATAGTCATCTACTATCCTATTACTATTCTGAATTTGGGAGGAGAACACATGCAGATCATGAACATTACCTTACATACGCTCATTCCTTATAACCATCAATATCCCCGGACGACGAACCCTGTACAGAACTCCAAGAAAGACGACAGTGAGAAGAAGCTGAGCTTTCAGCAGATCCTGAACGAAAAAATGACAAAGTAATGCAGCTCTATTATTTGTTATTCATTAACTCTTAATCCTTAGTCTGCTTGACCACTCCTGAACTGATAATACGGCAACTGCAGTGTCGGGACGAAGCCCAGTTGTTGGGCCAGGTGATAAGACCCCTGATTGCCCAGTCTGCATGCCCATACCGGCTCCAGATCATGAGCGAGACAATAATCAATTAATGCCGTACATACAATCCGCGCGAGTCCCTGCCCACGATACGCCTCCACGGTCTCAATGCCGATCTCCAAGCGCCCACGAATAATAAAAGCTGCAAAGGCTGTAGCCGCCACTTGTCCGTCCAATACCAGACTGAAGCCAATGCCCTCCGAGAGGAACCGGTCTGCATTTCTCCAAAAATAACGTGGAATTACTGCTCCTTGAGCCTGCTCAAACATCTCCTTATCCGTCGGGACAAGTACGAGCCCAGGCTTTTGCTCGGTTATGCGAAGCTCCCTGTATCGTGCTTCATCGAACCTGAAATTCACTCGCGTGTGCTCCTGAATACTCCCTTTCCCAGCCTGGCTGATTAATGCTCGAATGTGATCATTCCAGCCGTCCGGGTAGACCTGAAGCCACTCTCTCTGCTGCCGTTCTTCGTTCTCAAGCCAATACTTCTGCAAAGCTTCATTAAAATCCGTCTGATGCATGTCCCCGCACAACAACGACATTCCATAGGCATGGGCAATGTAAAATACTTGCGGCTCCTCGATCCGATCCACATACACTGCACCATCCACATCCTGGCGTAGGACTGACTCCGCGAACAAAGTGTTCATCTCAAGGGTGCCTAGTGGCCCCAAAATGCGATCATATTGAACTGGCTCTAGCCTTATCATGGGTACACTCCTTTGGTATAAGCAAATTAGGTCACATGTTCTGCAGAGAGACTTACCTTCTACGACTTGGACCTCGAAGCTAATTATTCTTGTATTCTGCGGTACTCCCCCTCATACCTTCTGCCAGCATTTATTTATCACTTGGGCCTCTGATAGCGCAAAATCTATTAAGGCTCGCTACGAGATGCTTTAAATGTTTTACAGGGCTGTATAGCAAAAACCGATCCCCGAAGGAACCGGCTATCGAAAAAGGTATGAAGAATGTAACACTAATGAGTCATTAAAGCGCTCTCTTATAGATCGACTAGATTCCAACCGACTGACAACTCCTTACGGAAGAAGCATACTCATTTCCTTGGCTGTATCCATAATGATCGGCGCGAATTCGTGGAGCGTCTCGGCTGACAGACGACTCACCGGCCCGGACACAGACAGAGCCGCAGCAAGCTGTCCTTTGCGGTTCAGAATCGGAGCTGCCACAGCGGCTGCTCCCGGCTCACGTTCTTCAATACTGGTAGCATAGCCGATGCTTCGAACCTCTGCTAACTGCTGCAGGTAGCTCTCGTCTTCCAGCAACGCTCCCCAGTCCGCCTCCTGTCGAAAGCTCTGACGCTCCTCCTCGGTTGCAAATGCTACCAGCACCTTACTGGAGGCCCCGACCGATAATGTCATGCGTGCGCCTACAGGAGCCACCCGCCGAATACCCTGTGTACTCTGTACCGCCTGAATTCGAATCCGCTCATGCCCATCGCGAAGATAGAGACTCACGGTCTCTCCCAGATGATCCCGTAGTTGCTCCATCAAAGGCAGCAGCAGCACGGCAGGCTCATCACTCTGCGACATATGCGTGGAGAGCTCCCAGACTTTTATACCCAGTCGATATTTCTCGGTAGCTTCATCTCGAATAACAAAGCCTCGATCCTCCAGTGTCGTCAGCAGTCGATGAACCGTACTCTTATGAAGCCCAATTCTCGCTGCGATCTCCGTCAGGCCAAGATCGGTTGCCTGGGTGAAGCATAACAATATATCCAATGCCCGTTCTACGGCACGTACAGTCAATTTACGGTCTTCCACAGTAAACCGCCTCTTTTCTGTCTACAAAGTACTAGTTTCATCCTGTGAAACGTGGTTACCATAATTATATATCATTTTATCCATTGCTGCTATCGTATATGAACGCTAGCCGTTATTTTTCAAGCTTCCAGGAATATTTCTAGTACATCTCGACCGTCTATCACAGGCCGGCATATAGATAATGAAAGAGACCTATAAGTTGGCGGACTGTGACTTCCTCATACACTTCCGATCTAGAGTCTACTATAATGACCGCACAACAAACGTCCATTATGGTCTCCCAACCTCGCTATACTCTATTCTTTTTGATTTACTAAGAACCCTCAAGAATTAGGAATTTAAGATCTCAATACTTTCTTCGCACCAATTGATTAGACTGGTGAAATGTTTCTTACCGTATTGGTTCGTAATCATCCAATATTTATAATTAACATCCTTATTTTCAAGATTTAAAAGCCATTTTTCGAGTTCTTCAAAAACCTTTAAGCTTTCTTCAAGTTTACGCTGATATGCTTCGATATGTGTAATAATCGTCTCCGGTGAGGAGTTGCTTCCAAAAAACACTCTTAGCAATAACTCATTTTTCTTCAGTTCAACAGCATAATCTGTAGGTTGAGAAAGCCACGTAGACAATGTTCTTCTCCCCTGATCAGTTATGCTGTACCGTTTTTTATCAGGCTTGCCATCTTGGCGAATGATCTCAACATCGATATCATTTGTATCCAAAAGTTCAGCCAAGCTGGGATATATTTGGCCATAGTTTTCATTCCAAAAGTAGCTTGTGCTTTCTTCCATGTGCTGCTTAATATCATAACCGGTATGGGGTCCTAAAGTGAGTATGCCTAACACCGCAAATTTAGTGTTTACTCTCGCCGGTCGATTTGCCATTTCAATTTTCCTCCTAGATTAAAAAAGCTACTAACGCTATTAGTAACATTGCAATAATTATATCGTATCACAATACATTTTTATATTTTATATATTTATTAAATATATATTATTATAATAATTAGTTTTGACAACGTTTTTCAGAAGGGTCTATATTTACTTTGCCGGCAAATCAATAAATTTTCCTATATTTTGGATATATCAAGGAGCGAATTCACACATGACAATTATTAATGTTAATTTTCCTGTTGGGCGAATTTCCGAGAGACAACGTAGCCTTTTAGCCGAGGCTTTAACAGACGCTGTTTTGATTCCCGAAGTTGGACAATTTTGTCCCCCTGCAAGGGAAGGCTTTCAGGTGCTTTTTACAGAGCGTCCGAAAGATTATATGGCTATTGGGGGTAAGCTGTTATCAGACCAACCTGAACGTGATGTGATAACAATCAATATCATTGTGATGGATGGAGATTGGCCAAATGATGTACGTAAGGAAGTAATTAATAATATTTTCAGTAGTCTTACTAGAGCCTGTCTTCAAAGTGTTTAATGAACCATAAATTGGTTATAGAAATGGAATGAATACACGATACGAAATCCAAGATGAACAATGGCGGCGAATTCAAGATTTGTTTCCACCTGAACGAAAACCACAAGGAGGACGTCCTGCAATCAATAATCGAATGATGCTGAATGCCATGTTATGGGTGGCTCGTTCAGGCGCCCCTTGGCGTGATTTGCCTGACTCTTTTCCGCACTGGAAGTCTGTGTATACCCGCTTTCGACGCTGGCAAAAGGCTGGAATTTGGGATCAGGTTTTACAGCACGTTTCCCTGGATTCCGATGAGGAAAGCGTGATGCTCGACACCACGATTGTGCGAGTTCATCAACATGGATCAGGCGCAAAAGGGGGCAAAGCAAGCAAGCGATCGGACGTTCTCGAGGTGGATTAAGCACCAAAATTCATGCGGTTACCGATGCATTAGGGAATCCCCTTCGCTTTGAACTCACGGGAGGCGAGGCCCATGATTCCATTCGAGGCTATGACTTGCTGAAAAACATGCAACTAGCGATGAAGCAGGTCTTGGCAGATCGGGCCTACGACACCAATGCCATACGAACCCTACTGGCCGAGCAGCAAGCGATACCTGTGATTCCTGGAAAGCGAAATCGTCGAGCAAGCATCCCCTATGACCAGGATGTATACAAAGAACGTCATTTAATCGAATGCTTTTTTAACAAGGTGAAACATTATCGCCGCCTTGCGACTCGTTATGATAAATTGGCCTGTTCATTCAAGGCTTTTTTGACCTTGGCATCGATTATGGTGTGGCTTGCATGAGTTTGAAGACAGGCCCTAGCATTCTTGAGGTTCCAGAGCCTTCTCCAGCCTGGTGGGTAAGCTTTCAGGTCATTGATGAAGGAAGCTGGGGTTCTCGTGGTGGAGTGCTTTCTATTTTAGACTTGCTAGGATCAGGGGTTTTTACAGATGAAAAAGCACAAGCTATTCGAAAAAATATAACCTGATTAAAATCTTCTGGAACAGCGACCTATGCCTTACGGGACAGACTGCATTCCACAACAAAACCCACCGAGGCTGTTAAGCTTTAGCGGTGGGTTTTGCGCTTTTACATTTTATTCTGATTCAACGATATAGCTGCGTTTACTTTACTGTAATAACATACATTTGCTGCTTTATTTATTGGAATCAAGTCAGTTTTAAAATGGTAAGTGTTGAGTTGGTAAAGTTATGCAATTGCGCTAAAACCGCATTAGCATTTACCACTTGAATAGTTGCGGGAACTGCAGCAACGGTGATAATTACTTCAGCAGATGTTGGCCCTCCGCCATTTCCAGTAAAAGGAAATGCGGTTATAGGAGTCCCATTTACAGTAATGTTAAAATCGGCATTTCCTTGGTTATGAATTACTAAGTTAAGCAAGTAGGTTCCAGTCTCATTGATCGTGATTGTCGCTGATGGAGGTACAAATGTAAACGCCCCACCTACGTTAGCAAATAATCCGTTGAAAATAACCGCCGCATTTCCAGGGACCGAGTCAGTGCCTGTGCCTGGATCAACGCGGAAAATGCTTAAATAATCAGAAATTCCTCCGCCGGTAGCTCCCGTTTCGCCTGTAGCACCTGTTGCTCCGGTTGCTCCTGTTTCACCCGTTGGACCTGTCGGGCCGGTTGCTCCCGTTTCACCTGTGGCCCCTGTTGCCCCGGTAGCTCCTGTTTCACCCGTTGGACCTGTCGGGCCGGTTGCTCCCGTTTCACCTGTAGCACCTGTTGCTCCGGTAGCCCCTGTTTCACCCGTTGGACCTGTCGGACCAGTTGCTCCCGTTTCGCCTGTAGCACCTGTTGCTCCGGTAGCCCCTGTTTCACCCGTTGGGCCTGTCGGACCAGTTGCTCCCGTTTCACCTGTAGCACCCGTTGCTCCGGTAGCCCCTGTTTCACCCGTTGGGCCTGTCGGGCCAGTTGCCCCCGTTTCACCCGTGGCCCCTGTTGCTCCGGTTGCTCCTGTTTCACCCGTTGGGCCTGTCGGGCCAGTTGCTCCCGTTTCACCCGTGGCCCCTGTTGCTCCTGTTGCACCCGTTTCGCCTGTGGCTCCCGTTTCGCCTGTAGCCCCTGTTGCTCCTGTTGCACCCGTTTCGCCCGTGGCTCCTGTTCCACCTGTGGCTCCGGTCTCGCCTGTTGGACCTGTCGGGCCAGTTGCCCCCGTTGTTCCGGTTGCACCTGTGGCTCCTGTGGCTCCTGTGGCACCTGTAGCTCCTGTAGCTCCCGTGGCTCCTGTAGCTCCTGTAGCTCCCGTGGCTCCTGTAGCTCCTGTAGCACCTGTTGCGCCTGTGGCTCCTGTGGCTCCTGTGGCTCCTGTTGGACCCGTAATTCCTGTAGGTACTGGCCCTACAGTACTCAATACAGTCTGCAGCTTACTATCAAGCAGCAGTTCTTTCTTGATCGTCTCCTGCAACGTGGACTGAACACTCTGATTCACAAGCAACAGCTCACTAATGGTTGCAGGTATAGTCAGACCCGGCAGTGTACCAACCGCATACTGGATCTTCTCTGCTTCCGCATTAATGATGTGTCCCAGACCCAGCTCTTCCATTGCAATGGACGCTAATAGCAGGTTGATTGCGTCATCTCTTGTTAAGGTTATAGTAGGACTAATGTTAGGTATGTTCGGTTGAGACATGTTACCCCTCCTACACTCAAATTCAAGCTAATCCTCATTCTAAAATAATAAACTACCCTTAGTAGTCCACTCTGTCCTTATCTCGATTAAGCATCTGGCACAGTATGGAAGACATAATATTGTATGTGACTGACAATGATTGGTGATATGAATAAAGCCTGTATTCCCTATCTCTATACATTTGCTCCCTCAGACATGTTATAGGCAAGTGCCCGAAGCCACACTGACATTCTCGAACTAGGGACAGATGGTATACGGAGTATCAGTTCTCCCTACTGAGTGGCCTACACTCGCACCAGCGCATGTATCTTTTGGTATAAGGCCGGTTCAAGCGTTTATATAAATAAAGAGTACAGTGGTAGACGATTGCCTTTATGACAGGATCAGCCATTTTTGATGCCAATCCTTCACAAATCGCCATGTAAGATTGACTTTCTACCTTCCTGCATTTTACGATGAATATATTATCCATGTAGATGCTGTGACAACAGTACTACAGTAGCCTATAGAAGCAAGGAGGCTCCCAGATGATCTTTACACCTCAGCATAGCAAGCATCTGCATGCTACCGCCCAAGAGCCGCCCGTTGAGTTGTCTCCCCGGTTAATCCGGTTCAAGCATATTGTCATTGCCTTATTACTGTCGGTTATCTTCTTCCTGCTCTTCTGCTTCATTGCCCTGCATGCCTATATCGCCTGGGTACTGTCCAATCCAACGGTAGCCCCTCTGTTCTCGAATCCAATGCAGGCCAAGGGGATGGCCTACGAAGAGATTAGCTTTCCCGCCAAGGATGGCAGTCGCATGATGCAGGGCTGGTACATTCCGGCAGAGCAATCCGACAAGACTATCGTATTCAGTCACGGCTATGGTGCCAATCGTGAAGAGAGCTGGATTCCTATGTACGATCTTGCCCATTACGCTCACCGCCAGAACTTCAATGTCATCATGTTCGATTATGGCTTCGCTTCACAGACCAGCAAGCAGGTCGCAACAGGCGGCAAGGTGGAAGCTCAGCAGCTGCTCGGGGCCATTCAGCTGGCCAAGCAGCGCGGAGCTCAGAAGGTGGTCGTATGGGGCTTCTCGATGGGTGCAGGCACAGCATTGCAGGCTGGGCTGCAGACCAAGGACGTTGATGCCATGATTCTCGACAGCACCTTTCTACTAGAGCCTGACACCCTGTACCATAACATTAAGAATCAGATAGACCTGCCTCGTCATCCGTCACTTGAGATCCTGGAGCTGCTGTTCCCGCTTGTCAACGGCACAGGTGTGCAGCAGATTCCCTATATGCAAGTCAAAAGCGAGGATTATCCCTTCCCGATCCTGTTCGTGCATGGCACAGAGGACGAGAAGGCACCGTATCCTATTGCCGAGACGCTCGCTGCGAATCAGACGAATCCCGCCTCTGACGTATGGATCATACAAGATGGACTGCATGAGCTGCTGTTCCGTCAGCACCCGCGCGAATACTTGCGGCGTGTGTCCACTTTTTTGAGTCAGGCAAAGATTGGTGATGAGCCGGTTGATTCCACCACGAGTACGGCAGGGACGACAGGCATGTGAATTAAGCGATAGTTACGGGCTGAGAAGCACGTCCGTAGCTGTCGCTTTTTTTGCTTAATAAGCTTGAGCAATATATGCAAGAGAAGCCCCTAATGCAGTACAGTACATCCAAGCCCTCACATCCATTTGCACAAATGAATCACCTGACTGATCCGCTTGATTGGATACGTATGGTCATAGGACAACAGCTACCAGGAATACACTATGAACAGCGTCAATACGTCCAATCGGGAGGTAATATTCTCATGCTGCATATTTACGGTAATCTGCTGCCATTGCGCATGCTGGAGGAAATCTGGCATTGGAAGCATCTGGAGAGCAGACATGTACAGACGGTGATCTCGGCCGTGCCTGAGCTGGAGCCTGCATATGTTCATCATTTGCAGGATTGGGATCATGTGTTTGAGCGCACACGCTATAAGGCAGGGGAGCTATTCAACCAGCTGTGGGAGGAGCAGCTTGAGGCAGAGGAGCAACATGCGCTGGAATTGGGTGAAGAGCTGGAGCAGCTACTGGCAGCCGCACGAAGACAATCGGAGGAGTTCGTTCATCATCTGTCCCTGCTGGAGACGAGAAGCCGTTCGCTTCGGCACTATCCCTCGGCCTCGGACGTACTTCGCCATGCCACCGAGGACAGTCGATATTTCCTCAGCTCCACACTGCCCTTTCAGCAAGAGGGGGCCATCCTGCGTATCTTTGAATATCGCGCTAACAATCCGCAAGGCGAGCGTCCAGTCCCCATCGGAGGACACACGCTGCCTCCCCTTCCCTATCCTTACAATGCCCTTGAGCCTTATATCGACGAGAAGACGATGCGGATCCATCACGACAAGCATCACCAGAGCTATGTAGATGGCCTGAACACTGCGGAGAAGAAGCTGGAGGAAGCCCGCAAGACGGGGAACTTCGATCTGGTCAAGCACTGGGAGCGAGAGCTGGCCTTTAACGGTGCCGGGCACTACCTGCATACGATCTTCTGGACGATCATGAATCCTAAGGGAGGGGGTAAGCCGGAAGGAACGCTGGCCGAGCAGATCAAGCAAGACTTCGGTAGCTACGAGGCCTTCAAGCAACAATTCAGCCAGGCAGCCGAGAAGGTCGAAGGTGGGGGATGGGCTATTCTTGTCTGGAGTCCACGAGCTGGTCGTCTAGAGATTCTCCAGGCGGAGAAGCACCAGAACCTGTCCCAGTGGGATGTCATCCCACTGCTGCCGCTGGATGTATGGGAGCACGCCTACTATCTGAAGCACCAAAATGAACGTAAGAAGTACATTGAGGACTGGTGGAATGTAGTCTACTGGCCTGCTGTTCAGGAGCGCTACAATAAGGCCTCCAAGCTACGTTGGACACCTTATTGACGGGCGAGCCTTTTTGGTCAGAACACACCATTCCCAATGCTCCAACGCTGGTGCAATTACCGAGGTTGGCCAAACGAAGTTGGCCATGAATGCAGTTGTTTGTGAATGCGGTTGCCTATAAATTCAGATGCCTATGAATATAGTGATGGTCATTTGATATCCGTATCATAACGGGCTCTTAAAGCCGCCACCTGCCCATCAAGATCAGATAATTCAGCTTCGGCATCCTTCAGTATCTGGAGGGTGCTTGTTTTTTGTACAGCAGTCAGGAGTGATTCTATATAGGCCTCAACAGATGGGACCCTCGCCAGCTCGGCCAGACTGCCCATCGTCTCTGGCACCACCTGCGGGTAGTCATGCCCCGACTCCTCAGCTGCGGTATCGTAGAAGCTTCTTACTGTGCGACCCCGATCCACTCCTGTTCCGGTGACAATGACGAAGGCAGTAATCATATAGGCCTTGGCCTGCCTCCGCTGCGCGATTCCGCAGAATTTACGCCCGTCAATGCTTAGATCATAGTCCCCTGGGCAAAAGGAGCCTGACACCTCTCCTGCTCTCACGAGCGGATGCCAGGGACTGATCGCATCACCAAGCAGCTGTGCCATCAGCTGAAAATCGGCATGAATCCCGATGCTATGCTGGGGGTTCGGCATGATCAACGACACATTCAGGACCCCGCTATCCAGCAGTACTGCTGCCCCGCCAGATGGACGGACACAGGCATCCAGACCGGACTGACGTAGCTTCTCCAATGCAGCTGCAGCTGCGGGGAGCCGGCGATCACGATGGCCGATGACCAGCGCTCCAGGATGCTGCCATAGATGCAGAACAGGACCAAGCTCTCCCCGCCCCACCTTTCTACCCATCAGCTCTTCCCATGCCAAAGGATATAGTACACCTCGTGCACTCAGCTCCGGCGGTGCTACCTGCAGCAGGATTTCCTCGGGGAGCGCCTGTACTCTATCGTTACCACTGTCATGACTAGTCACGCTATATTGACCTCCTCATCAATCCACAAAGTAGCCATTTAAGCGAACAGGAGGCATTCCATCAGATTCAAAATCTGCCTGGGATGCCTCCTGTCTTTTGAATACATATAACTCATTGCTCCGATCAGCTTATCGTGATCCAGCTTGTATTAGCCTGTATCCGTACCACGGATGACCTGTAAGTCTCTGCTTCTGATCCTTATTCCTTGATCAGTGACAAGAACTCTGCCCGCTGCGCTGCATCCTGACGGAAAGAGCCGCGTACAGCCGATGTAACAGTCTTGCTTCCTGGCTTCTTGACTCCGCGTGCGCACATGCACAGATGCTCGCCTTCCACGACCACCATCACACCATGCGGATGAACAACCTCCGTAAGAATGTCTGCGATCTGGGATGTAATGCGCTCTTGCACCTGCAGACGGCGTGTAACCGCCTCTACTAGTCTTGCCAGTTTGCTGAGACCAACTATCTTGCCGCTAGGCACATATCCAATATGGACCTTCCCGAAGAAAGGGGCCATGTGATGCTCACATTGACTGTAATACACAATATCCTTCACGATGACAAGCTCCTCATGGTTCTCGTCAAAGGTAATACCCAGCGCTTCACGGGGGTCTACTGCATAGCCCGCGAAGATCTCCTCATACATCCGGGTTACACGTGCCGGTGTCTCAAGCAGCCCTTCCCGCTGAGGGTCCTCGCCGATCAGCTTCAGGATTTGCTCCACATGATATTCGATTTTTTCGCGATTCTCTGTTACCTTGTCGTTCACGTAGTCCTTAACTCCGGCCATTGTTCAACCTCCTTACGCCATATCAGCTGTTGTTGCTGCCTATGCTCATGCTAGTTATTTCCGACGACCTTGATTTTTACGCGGTCCGGATTGATTTTTCGCAAACTGTTGGCCCTTCATCATCTGCTGTGCCTGTTGCATTTGTTTGCTGTTCAGATTGTATCCCAACTGCTTGGCCATTTTTTGCAGAGCCTGAGGATCGCTTTGCATTTTCTCCAGCTGCTTGCGGAGATAATAGACTCCGATGAAGAATCCCCCGACCAGACCTACGATGAGCGTAATAATTGGAATGATGTAACTCCACATTATGAGCTTGTCACCTCTGTATGTTCATGTGTTGCGCGTGCTTTGGGCTCTACGCACTACGATATCATAGCATTTTCCCACATTTCCGGCAAACAAATTGAGGATCATATCATGACCGAATCAATGAATACGGTCGTGTGTGTCGCGAGGTCCACTTCCTTAACCTCCAGGTCCCCACTGTGATCCTTCACAATCCGTATGACCGGACGACTTGGCAAGCCGCGGTGCTGACGCACGACGACACCTGCTTCCTTCGTAGAAAGACGTACCCCACTACCATTTGGATATACAGAGATAATGCGGGTGAACTCGATTAGTACCTCGTGATCCAGCTCCCGGTTCGACATCGCCATGAGTTCCTCGCAGGCCTCGTGCGGCAGCATTCCACGTCCATTCAGAGGATTCACGAGGTTATCATAGGTATTAGCTACAGCTACAATCTTGGCATAGATATGGATGTCGTCTGATGTGAGTCCCCTTGGCAAGCCTTCACCGTCGACCCGCTCATGGTGCTGAAGCGCTACATGAGCAATCCGCAGATTGAATTCACGCTTGGACTTGAGCAACTCAAATCCCTGCCAAGTGTGATGACCGCGAGTAATATCCAGCAGCTTCGTTTCGGAATTCAGATCTATCTTTCCCAGATCATGAAGCAAGGCACCAATGGCAAGCTCCTTCAGTTGACTGCTGTTCAAGCCCATATTAATCCCGATCATGGTGGATATGAGGCAGACATTAACACTATGAACATACTGGGCGTTATCCGCTGTACGAATATCCGTCAGTTGAATAAGCGTCTCCTTGTTGCTCATAGCCTCGTCCAGAATCTGGTCCACACTGGCCGCGACCTTGCGCGGACTCCAGTCCTTGCCCGAGCGCAAGGCGCTAAATGTCTCGTTCATCTCGGATATGACTGCAGCCTTGGTCTGCTCACTCAACACGTCTTCAATTTCGACGTCTTCGAGGGTTGGGTCCTTAATATACAGCATGGTGACACCAATACGATTCAATGTATTAATCATGTATACCGTTAACTGAACATCGGCGGACAGTAATACTGCCCCATTGCCCGAATACACTGTTTTCCCCAGATATTGACCTGGTTCCACCTTATCTATGCTTACATATTTCATCGTGTCTTCCCCCGTGAATGAGCATCCGCTCTGCTAATGTCTATATATCAACGGATCGTGCGCGATTTTTCCAGATCTAGCAGATGCGTCTTGACTTGCAAACCTCCTGCATAGCCTACAAGCCGGCCGTCTGCTCCACCTACTCGATGACAAGGAATAATAATGGGCAATGGATTCTTGTTGTTCGCTCCGCCTACTGCGCGCACTGCTTTTGGTCTGTCGATCCGCTGGGCAATCGTTGTGTAGGACACTACATCCCCATAAGGTATATCGGCAAGTGCGTCCCATACTTGTAGCTGGAACGGTGTTCCCTTGATATCCAGAGGAAGCTCGAACGCCTCCCTGCTGCCCGCGAAATAAGCTTTCAGTTGATCGGCCACCTCGGCAAGGCGCTCTGGCTCTTGTATAAAGGTATAATCACCGATCCATGTGCGAGCCCATTGCTGAAGCACCGCCTCCTGCACCTGATACGCTCCAAATTCAACCCGGCATAATCCCTGTTCCGTAGCACATAGCGTCAAGATGCCTATGGGAGTGTGCAGCTCATCATAGTATACCGGACTGCTGTCAGGCTGCTCCCGATGCACGTTTACGGTACCTCGTATGGCTGGACCCGTAGCTTCTACTCTTAATGAGTCTATCCTATCCTCAGCTTGCGACCCGGAGCTTCCCTCCCGCTGTGGTGTGTTCCCATCCTGTATATTCGCAGACAACAAAGCTTCGGATGCCTGTGAATATTCTGCTGCGGTGTGTTCATGCTCCATTACTCGTTGAGACTCTGTTCCACCTTTGCCTTTACCTACGATTCCAGCTTCTTCCCCTCTCAGACGGGAAATGGCCTTATCAAGCATGTCTAGTACTTGCTCGTGTTGTTCCTTCTCTGATGCTAATTGGACTGCTCTCATGGCACTCTCCCCTCCAATCTGACTCAACGACCAGGCTGCCGTACCTCTAAGCTCGGGCCGTGGATCATGCAGCAACACCTCGGTTAGCTTCGGAACCGCACTCTTGTCCTTGAAATTCCCGAGGGCAATGACCGCATTACGCTGGATAGGCTTCTTACCTCTCCAGGCAGCGGCGCTCTGTCCGAACCGTTCCTTGAACTCCCGATTGTTCAGATCCAGTAATGGCAGCAGCAGCGGCTTCACAATCTCGGGGTCTGGTGTCAGCTCCGGATGCCTGTCCCAATGCTTGCCCTTATTCTTGGGACATACAATCTGACAGGTATCACAGCCGTAGAGTCGGTTGCCGATCTTCTTCATGAACTCCTCATCCAGGAAGCCCTTGGTCTGTGTCAGGAAAGAAATACAGCGTTGTGCATTCAGCTCTCCTGGTCCGACCAGAGCCCCCGTAGGACAGGCATCTATACACTTCGTACATTCCCCGCAGCCCTCGGTCACGGGCTGGTCTGGCTGGAATGGAATGTTCGTCACCAGCTCCCCCAGGTATATCCATGACCCCAGCTCAGGAGAGATGATCGCACAGTTCTTCCCGCTGAACCCGATGCCTGCCCGTTCCGCTACTGCACGATCCACCAGCTCTCCCGTGTCCACCATGCTCTTGATGACAGCACCCGGTACGCGCTCTCGCAAGTATGCCTCCAGCTTGGACATCGCCTCTCGCAGCACCTCATGGTAGTCACGCCCCCAGGCTGATCGTGATAATATACCACGATATTTCCCGGGCTCAGAGCGAGGCGGGTCCTTCATTTTGGATGGATATGCGACGGCAATGGAGATCAGCGAAGACGGAACCGCATCATCCAGGGCCGGGTAGACTCGTTTCTCGATATCCGGCTCCTCAAAGCCGGACTCATAGCCCTTGGCCCGGTGCTCCTCCAACAGCTTCTTCAGGGAGAGAAATGGATCAGCAGCAGCGAAGCCAATCGCATCAATTCCCAGCTCAGGAGCTGCTTCTATCACTTCCTGCTTCAGCATCTCCCAATTGACCCTGACAGCGGTGGCAGCATTGTTCGTATCCAACTTCTATCCCTCCTTAATTGACGCATGTGAACGCATCCATATTTTCACAGATTACGCGGAGCTGATACTCACTCTCTGGTGCTCATCCTTCTCTCGTATTCTGTATTTCTCTATCATTCTGTATTTCTGAAATTCCATATTTCACTGGTATTCCATACTTCTCTGGCATTCCGTATCCTCAAGCCACAGCATTGATAGACTCGCTCCATTACCTCAGCAGCTTGCGTTCAGCCCAAGGCCAGAATACGAACTCAGCTCGACCGCTGATGAGCTGCCTGTCCACACTGCCGAAATAGCGGCTATCCTTGCTGCTTCCATAGTGACGATTATCCCCCATGACAAAAAAACGCGATGCTTCAAGCTTCAAGGGCCCATAATTGTCCCCTTCGATCATGGACACCGTATAGGGCTCCAGTTGAAGCTTGCCATTAATATATAATTGTCCAGTTCTGATCTCAACCGTATCTCCTGGCACGCCTACGACACGCTTGATTAGCAGCTTTCTCCCGTCGCCATCTGACTGGGGATCACGGAGCACCACAACCTCACCGCGCTGCGGTTGCCAGAAATGAAAGACCCATTTATTCACAAGCACATGCTGGCCCTCTGTCAATGTCGGGTGCATCGAGTAGCCTCGAACCGTGGATAGATTAACTATGAACAGGTTCATCAGCAGCACGATCAGCATGCCAATTACCGCCATCCTCAGCCATTCCTTCAGCTCTATGAGCCACGGGGCATCTGCGGTCTTCTGACCTGTGTCTTCCTCGTTCGGCAGCCTGTCCCTTACCGGGGTATCCATACTCTTCGCCCCTTCCTAGTGCGTACAGAAGCCGTACAAATAGAAAAGCATATCTCCTGACCGATTGCAACGGTTACGGAGATATGCCTTTATGGTAATTTTCACAAACAGCTTGCCAGCCTGCTGTTCAGTTAGGCGCCAAAATACTTAGCTTCTGGAATGCTTGCAGAATCTGATTCGCTCCATATCCCATAGCTTCATACAGTGGCATAGCCGCTTTGTTGTGCTCGTCGCCAGCTACCCAGATCCGGCTAACCTTGCGAGTCTGGAAGCGCTGCTCCATAGCCTCTACCAACGCTTTGCCGATACCTTGTCTCCGATGGTCCGGATGAATGGCGATGCGATAATAGCACCCATGATTCTGGTCAATCGTGCCGATCAGGGCACCTACCAGCTTACCCTCGTCCTCTGCAACCACAATAAGATCCGAATCCCAAGACAATTGACGGGCGAATGCCCCAATAGTATTAGTGTAACACTCTTCAGATAATGCATCTTGCATAAGTTCAGTAACTTGGCTAACATCACTCAACTGAAAGGAACGAATCTGCATAATGTAATATCTCCCTTTTCGTAGCATAATAAAAATGTACACTCATCCGGAACCAGCACATAAGACAAAGCCGGTTGAGCTGCCTATACTATATATGTACTGGATTAATGTAATTTTGCTGTGACAAATGTTGTGCGAATCGACTGACCACTCGCAGAATGTGTCGAAAATGGGACACCCGACCGTGACATGTGGAAAAAGCAGCCTGCCGTTAAAAATCTACATTAGATTTCTACTTAAGAGCTCTTTATACTCTCCTAGTATGTAAAATATTTGTGACAATAAAGTGACAAAAAAAGCCGACTAGGAGGGCTCACTCAATTATTAAACCACAAAATAAGTCATATTTCATCTCATTTTTTGTGCAACCGCTTACTATAAAACGCTTACATTTTTACTTTTATTTAACCAAACGTTCGTATTTCAAGAAATGTATAGCTTCTCTATTCCAGGAAATGCTATGACATGCCCATTCCTAATCTCGATGTATTTTTTAAACAAAAATGTTGAAAAAATATGTGGAATGCGGTTTAATATAAGTGTCGAGGGTATTATTACATAGGAACACCTTAACAACTATCTAACTCAGGAGGGATTTTATCATGGCATTTGAATTACCAGCACTTCCTTACTCCAAGGACGCACTTGAACCGCATATCGACGCGTTGACTATGGAGATTCACCACGACCGTCACCACAACACATATGTAACGAACCTGAATGCTGCACTGGAAAGCGCACCTGAGCTGCAAAGCAAAAGCCTGGAAGACCTGATCTCCAACCTGGATAGCGTTCCTGAAAGCATCCGTACTGCTGTTCGCAACAACGGTGGTGGACATGCTAACCATACGCTGTTCTGGGAAGTTATCGGACCTAACGGCGGTGGACAGCCGACTGGCGCAATCGCTGATGCGATTGGCAGCGAGCTTGGCGGATATGACAAATTCAAAGAAGACTTCACCAAAGCAGCTACCACTCGCTTCGGCAGTGGCTGGGCATGGCTCGTAGTGGACAAAGACGGCAAGCTGGCAATCACTAGCACGCCTAACCAAGACAGCCCGCTGATGGAAGGTCAGACTCCTGTCCTCGGACTGGACGTGTGGGAGCACGCTTACTACCTGAACTATCAGAACAAACGCCCTGCTTACATTGAAGCTTTCTTCAACGTAATCAACTGGGATGAAGTGAACAAGCGCTACGCAGCAGCAAAATAAGCTGTGTAACGTGACAAGTACCCCATCGACCTTACAAGGTCGATGGGGTACTTTTTTTGCATTTCCTCCTTCCCCTTCCACAATACCCACTTGACACATTGGTTTTGGCGGTTATATTATTGCAGCAATGATTCACCATTCATTAAATGAATAGTGAAATATTTAATTTGAGCTGATTGGACCGCCAAAGGCTCCCGAGACTCCCTTATGCCTAATAGGGAAGTCTCCGGGGGTCTTTTTGCTTTTATAAGGCCCGATTTACTAACAGATAGAGGAGGTCAACATGAGCGACAAGGATTGGGAGACGCTGGAGAAAGCAGACTGGCTGTTCCGCAAGCTGGTTCGACGCTTTGTGAAAGAACGTGATCGTATATCGGTTGAGGGAATCAGCTTGCCGGCCATGCTGATTTTGCACAAGATCATCCGCGAAGGAGAACAGCGACTGGGAGACTTGGCCGAGCAGCTTGACTTTACTTCCGGTGCGATCACTGCATTAACCGATAAGCTGGAGAAAAAAGGCCTCACCGTGCGCAGACGTAAGGAGGACGACCGTCGCACCGTGCTGCTGGACATTACAGCCAAGGGCCGGGAGATGTACGCCCGCAACAGCAACATCGGTGCCCGATGTATTACGCTTCTGTTCGATGGATTCACTATAGCAGAGCTGGAGCGGCAGAGCGGATTCTATGAACGGATTATCGAGAACCTGGAGGGCTTCTCCAATACGCTGCTGGAGCTCGCAGAGCAGAACCACCCTAGTGAGAGCAATCCTAGTAGCAGCAATCCTAGTCATCGAAGTCACAAGAGCGTTGGCGACAACAGCCATAATCCGGCCCCCCTCCCCTCGCTGAGCCCCGAACAGAAGCAACTAGAAGATGTACACAAACCAGAGAAGCCAAGAATACAGGAACAATCAGGCGGGAGCAAATACCTCAGCTATTAGGGTGGCTCACCCACTACCAGATGGCATTTCAGCTACACATTTCAAAGCAAAGGGAGAGATAAATCATGGGACACTCAACGATCTATCCAACGGGAGCAACGGTATACAATCCGGAGAAGGCATGGAGCGGCTATACCGTCTACCAAGCTGGTGAAGAAGGCGTCGTACTGATTGACATGAACGGCAAGGAGGTTCATTTGTGGCGGGGCTTGCTTGGTTTTCCTGCTAAAATCCTACCTGGCGGTTATGTGCTTGGCAGCACTGGACGCCGGGACCCTCAATTCGGAATTCAGGACAATGTGGATCTGGTGCAGGTAGACTGGGACGGGAATATTGTCTGGAAATACAATCGCTACGAGCATATTGAGGACCCTGGCTATGAGCCGCTCTGGTACGCCCGCCAGCATCATGATTATCAGCGGGAGGGCAACTCGGTTGGCTACTACGCTCCCGGACTTGCTCCGAAGGCCAAGAGCGGCAAGACCTTGATTCTCGCTCATAAAAATGTAAGCAACCCGTTAATCTCCGATAAGCCCTTGCTGGACGATGCCATTATCGAGGTCGATTGGGAGGGAAATGTGCTGTGGGAGTGGTTACCTAACGAGCATTTCGAAGAGCTGGGCTTTGACGAGGCGGCACGAAATGTCCTGTTCCGAGACCCGAATACCCGCTCCTTCGGCCATCTCGGCGGCGGTGTCGGCGACTGGCTGCATATTAACTCGGCATCCTATGTAGGGCCGAACCGCTTCTATGACGCGGGCGATACTCGATTCCATCCTGACAACATCATCTGGGACGCACGGGAGGCTAACATTATCGCCATTACCGATCGACAGACCGGTAAGATTGTCTGGCAGCTGGGCCCTGACTATTCCCGGCCTGAGGTAAAGCATATCGGCTGGATCATTGGGCAGCATCATGCGCACATCATCCCTCAAGGCTTGCCGGGAGAAGGCAATCTGCTTGTGTTCGACAACGGTGGCTGGGGCGGATACGGCCTACCTAACCCTGCCTCCCCATACGGATTGAAGTCTGCAGTTCGCGACCACTCGCGTGTACTGGAGATCGATCCCGTAACCTTGGAAATTGTGTGGCAATATACATCTGCGGAAGCCGGCTTCTCCGTACCGACCGATGCCTACAAGTTCTACAGTCCTTATATCAGCTCTGCCCAGCGACTGCCGAACGGCAATACGCTTATTACTGAGGGCTCGGGCGGTCGATTGTTTGAAGTTACTGCGGATCACGAATTGGTCTGGGAGTATATCTCCCCTTACAAGGACCGACGCAATACGAACATGGTCTACCGTTCTTATCGAGTGCCTTATAACTGGGTACCTCAGCTAGAGAAGCCACTGGAGGTCGCAATTGAGCCCATTGATGTCTCCACCTTCCGTGTGCCAGGAGCAGCCCCTAAGGGCTCCGATTCCGTCGTTAGCGTTGAGTTGACCTTGCCTTACGTAGAGGGTGCTGCTTGTGTAGCAACCACAGATGAAGGAAGGCCCTCCCAGTCATAGCGCAGCATAACTATCACACTACCAAGAGGAGCTGCAGACGGAATTACATCAGCCACGTGATGAACTTATAAATCAGCATTTTGCATAATTCGATTTCAAGCACTTTTGGATACAAGATTTTGACAGGAAGAATCACCCTGATCAATATCCTGCTGGTTAGAATTCGTTCTTTGGATTTATGCAAAATGCTCAGTTGTGAACTTATATCCGACATAATGGGGTGCATAGTATGAAAAAAATATTCGTACCGACCAGCTTATTGCTGCTACTGATATCCCTCTCTCTGCTCGTATCAGCTTGTGGCTCCCAAGGAACGGCAGCTGAGGTCACCAGCGACTCAGGCGCTCAGGATGCACCAAGAGTCAAGATTCGCATCGCCGATTCGAGCAGCAATCCCACCTTCCGGGTCGCGATTGCCAAAGGCTTCTTCGCGAGCCGTGGTATTGATGCAGAGAGTATAACGTTCGGTACACCAGCCGAAGGCGTGAATGCCTTATTCATTAAACAGGTGGATATCGCCTACGGAGCTGACTTTCCAGTGCTGAATGCACTGTCCAAAGGTAATTATTCCGTTATTGCCTCCGCAGGGCAGGCCACAGATCGAGCTGCTGCAGCCTGGAAGCTGTACGTCCGGGATGATATCCAGAGTATTGCCGACTTGAAGGGCAAGAAGCTGAGCTTCATTCGCGGAACCTTCCTCCCCTATCTGTGGGATGAATATCTGAAGGAAGAGTCATTAGCGCTGAACGATGTGACGCTGGTCGGCCAGGGTTCTTTTGACGAATCCTACATTGGCCTTAGACAAGGGGATCTTGACGCCGCATGGGTCATTGGCTCCGCACTAACCTCCAAGTTCGATGCGCTAGAGGGTGTGCATCAGCTTGCTGATATGTCGGACACTCCAGTTCGGCTGGGTATGGGACTGGTAAGCAGTGATGAGTTCATACAGGCTAACCCTGAAGCGATTAGCAGTTTTCTGGCTGCTGTGGATGAAGCCTCTATTTACGCCCAAGAGCATCCCGAAGAGGTGGCTGATTTGATGTATAAGGAGACCAAGGCACCAAGAGAGGCAACATTACAGGACTTGCCCATCAATCCCTGGAAGGTCGGCTTCACCCAGGCTGCTTATGACAGTCTAGCAGGGCAGAAAAAATATATGGTCGACACTGGCATTATTCAGCAGGATTTTGATCTGGACAGCAAGCTGAACCTGGAACAGCTGAGAGAGGCGCTCCCAGACAAAGTTGCCTACGACAAGTAGGACCACGAGACGGAGGATGCCAAGCCTGTTCACTGTCGAAGTAGTAGAGCCAGGAATCCATAGCATTGACATATTACGATTGTGAGGGGTAGCCATGAGCATATCTGCAGGGCAGCATACCATTCAGATTGAACAGCTTCGCAAAAGCTACAATGAACAAAAAAACAGTGAGCTGCATTACATCATCAAAGACGTCAATCTGGTGATTAAGGGGGGAGAATTCTTCGTTCTGCTCGGTCCGAGCGGCTGCGGCAAATCCACGCTTCTGAATATGATTGCTGGCTTCATCTCCAAATCCGGGGGACAGCTCAAGCTGGATAACATGGAGATTAACAAGCCGGGCAGAGAGCGGGCAATGGTGTTCCAACAGGCGGATTCCTCCCTCTTCCCCTGGCTTAACGTGCGGGAAAATGTAGAGTTCGGGCTGCGGATGAAAAAGCTTCCCAAGCCAGAGCGGCGCATCATATCGGACCGTTATATAGAGTTGGTCGGCCTGACCAGGCATGAGCGCAAATATCCCAAGGAGCTATCCGGCGGGATGAAGCAGCGCGTACAGCTCGCTAGGGTGCTGGCGAACGATCCGGCCATTTTGCTTATGGATGAGCCATTCGGCGCTCTGGATGCCATGACTAGACGGACGATGCAGCGGGAACTGGTGAATATATGGAAAGAGACGCACAAGACCGTAATTTTTGTTACCCATGATATCCAGGAAGCCCTGCTACTCGGAGAACGGATCGGCATTATGTCCGTGGGTCCTGCATCGAACATTACACACATATATAACAACGCTCTGACTTATCCGCGCGATATTACCGCTCCGGATTTCCATCAGCTCTACAATGACATTCAGAGCCATTTTGAAGAATAGCCGAGGTGAGAAATTGCATGAAGTGGTTGGAGAAAAAATGGATATCGATCCCGCTGCTGTGGTGTAGCGTACTCCTGATCTGGCAAATCGGAGCTATCCTGTATGGTCCCGAGATCATCCCCGGACCGTGGGCTACGCTGCAAGGCGGGCGTGAGCTGATTGCGGACGGCACATTGCTGGAGTATATTCGTATCAGCTTTGGCAGAGTGCTGACCGGCTGGACTTTGGGCAGTCTGTTCGCTATTCCTGTAGGTCTGCTGATCGGCAAGGTCCATGTGATTCGCTTGTTCGCCGAGCCCTTTCTCAATTTTATCCGGTTCATCCCGCCCATTGCTTTCATCACCCTGTTCCTCGTCTGGTTCGGTATTGGCGAACAGTCCAAAATCGCTCTGATTATGTATGCTACCTTTTTCATCGTGGTGCTGAATACACTAACTGGAGTAATGTCTATCGAGGAAGACAAGATTCGTTCTGCACGCAGTATGGGAGCCAGCGAATGGCAGATTCTTCTCCATGTCGTAGTCCCAGCCACGACACCATACATTTTCACTGGGATTCGACTCGCGATGGGGACATCGTACATGGCAATCATCGGTGCGGAAATGATCGCGTCCAACGAGGGCGTCGGCTACCTGATCTGGAATTCGCGCCTGTTTTTCCGTACAGACTGGATTTTTGTTGGACTAATCTGTCTCGGATTCATGGGCTTTATCACTGACCGGCTGTTCGGGTGGTTCGGACGAAAGGTACTACATCGCTATGGTGTAGTGAGCGCAGTACCAAGGAAAAGTTGACCATATGCTGGCATCCAAGCATGTCAGCGAACCCGTCATTTACTAGGACGTAAGCTGAACAAGCACAAGCCAAGGGTGATTCCATGTTGGTTCGGAATGCACCGCTTGGCTTGTGTACTTGTATAATCACACAATCATTGCTGCTGAAAATATCCACGAATAATATCCAAAAATACCTTCGGAAACGCCAGCATCTCCATATCCTTCTCTTGAATCCAGCGCAATGACGGTGTAGCAACAGACTCCTCTACACTGTCACGTTCACCCACACCAGCCACCACAGCCGAGCTTCCATCTGCTGAATTGCCTTCAGATGAACCGCTACCTGCTGAACTTCCAACTGATGAGCTACTATCAAGTGCCAGTGCATACTCAGCCCTCGACTCCGCCACTCTTAGCTCAGCGTCCACTTGCACTCCAGACTGTAAGCCAGCAGATACGGCTCCCATCGATGAGACCAAGGCTTCAACTCGCTCGCTCTTCGTCAGCCCTGGCTGCTCCATACAGCGATACACGCGCAGGTTCCAGTGGATATGGCTGAAGGTATGCTCCGCCTCACGCAGGAAGCCTAGCGGCTGCAGCCCAATACCCTCCTCACGCAGACTGCCTGCAAGCCAGTCCATCGCTGGCTCATCCGGGATAGGACCGTCTACACCACCTGGCGAGGCAGGGACATGGGGCAGCTCCCACATTCGGGCCAGTAGACCGGTGGCCGGACGCTGACGCACCAGGATTCGCCCTGCGTGCTCGCCCACACCCTCGATCAGGGCTACCGAGCGCTGCTCCAAGCGTGGCGGCTTGGCCTTCGTCTTGACTGGCAAAGTCTCCTCACGTCCAGCCAATCTTCCAGCACAATGCTCCATCACTGGGCAAGTAAGACAGTGTGGGGACTTTGGAGTACAGACGAGAGCTCCCAGCTCCATCAAGGCCTGGTTGAAATCCGAAGCCCGCTGATCTGGAATAAGCTCGCGTACCAACTCCTCCATCGCAGCACGAGTACTTCCCTTCATAATATCGTCCTCGATCAGGAACTGACGCGACAGCACACGCATGACATTTCCATCCACAGCTGGCTCTGGACGATTGAAGGCGATACTCATAATCGCTCCGGTCGTGTAGGGTCCAACCCCTTTAAGCGCTGCTACGGCTACACGATCATCGGGAACGTTCCCCCCATGCAGCTCCATGACCTGCTTGGCGGCCTGCTGCAAATTCCGGGCACGGGAATAGTAGCCCAGCCCTTCCCAATGCTTGAGTACATCCTCCTCCGGGGCCTCCGCCAAAGCCTGAATACTCGGAAAACGATCGATGAACCGGTGAAAGTAAGGAATTACTGTATCCACTCTCGTCTGCTGCAGCATAATTTCGGACACCCATATGAAGAAGGGATCCCGGTGTCTTCGCCAAGGCAAATCACGTTTGTTAACCATATACCAGCCCAGCAGCTCTCTACTGAAATATCGTTGATGCTCCATTCTATTCATTGTATACAATATCTCCTGTGAATCGTATTATGTCGTCGTCACCCGCTCCACCACGGCAAAAGCTGATGCCATGGCTGGCTGATGTGTGATGCTTAAGTGAACTGTATGTTGCTGTGCCTTCAGCCCCAGCCTATGCCAAGCCTCATCTGAGATGCATACTACAGGCCGTCCGCCCTGGGCAGGCAATATATCCATATCCGTAAAAGAGAGCATACTTCCAATTCCGCAGCCGAATGCCTTACTGACGGCTTCCTTCGCCGCGAATCGCCCTGCCACAAACTCTGCAAGTCTGGCTGCACGTTGCTCCGCCAGCTGGTATTCCGCATCGGTCAGCACCCTTCGCATAAATGCCTGTCCTGCCGAGCGCTCCAGTATGGCAGCAATTCTGCCAATCTCAATGATGTCGTGCCCGATCCCGTAGATGATGGTCATCACCTTCTCTTCTGCTTCAAAATGTACGACTTGGCCCCTATTGTAGTACCGATGGTGATAGTGAAGCCTTCACGATATAAAATAGGCCACTCCTTATTGTAGCAGGTTGCTGTACCTGCTGGCGAGCCTCTTCACCTTCCAAAAGCTTGCATGCTAAAATGGAATTGAATCCCTTATATTCAAGGAGGTACTGAAAATGCCACAGATATGGACCATTCCAGCTGGACCTGACCAAGACATCCAAGCCTCATTTTACGCGGCTCATAACCGAGCCAAAGCAGTTATCGTTATTGCGCATGGCTTCAAGGGATTTAAGGACTGGGGCATGTTCCCCTATGTAGCTGAAGCCTTACGATCCGGCTATCATGTGGTTACCTTTAATTTCTCGCACAACGGTATAGGCCAGGACATGAAGAGCTTCACAGAGCTGGAGAAGTTCGCTGTGAATACCTACAGCCGCGAACAGGCCGATCTGGAATCCGTCATCCATGATCTGAAGGACAGGCCCGATCTGCGTGAGCTACCCTTATTTCTGCTTGGCCATAGCCGGGGGGCAGGGAGCTGCTTTGTCTATGCCCTGGATCATCCTGATCAGGTTACAGCCGTCATTTCCTGGAATGGGGTCACGGATCTTGATTTATTTACGGAGGAGCAAAGGCAGGAGATGCGCACGCACGGTCGCTCCCATGTCGAGAATACCCGGACAGGCCAGCAACTGCCGCTCGATGTTATCATTCTGGAGGATCTGGAAACGAACAAGGAGCGATACGCGATTATTGAGCGGCTCGCAGCTTCTCCCTTGCAGGCTGTGCTAATTCAAGGCACCGAGGACAGCTCCCGCTTACGCAAGGGCTCCGCACGCCTGACTGCCGTTCGACCAGATATCGAATGGGTGCAGATCGAGGGTGGTGGACATACCTTCAATACGGTACATCCCTTTGCAGGAACGACTCCACAGCTTAATCAAGCGATTACAGAGACGCATCGCTTCATGGAGCGATTATTGAACCCATAAATCCTATTATCTTAAAAAGCCGCAAGACTCCAGATGGCTATCTAGAGCCTTGCGGCTTTAATCAGCGGTCATTAGATACCAGGAATGCTTGTCCGCTTATGAGCAGTACGTGTGAAATAATTCTCCAGAACCTCGCGGGCTTTGGGATCAATATCCTTGCCCTCCAGATAATCGCTATTGTCGTCATAGCTGATCCCCAGCTCGCCTTCGTCTGTCTGACCTTCCCACAGCCCTGCAGACGGTGCCTTGTCCAGAATCGGCTGAGGCACACCCAGATAGGCTGCCAGCTTGCGGACCTGACGCTTGTTCAGACTCGACAGTGGCGTAATATCTACCGCCCCGTCACCCCATTTGGTGTAGAAGCCGGTAATCGCCTCGGAAGCGTGGTCTGTTCCGACAACGAGCAGATTCAGCTCGTTCGCCAGCGCGTATTGTACGACCATGCGTGTTCTCGCCTTCACGTTACCTTTGCCCTGATACGTCATGGAGCGATCCATCCCCATGGATTGGAAGGACCTCTCGACTTCTAGGGCGATATCATTCACAGGCTGCTCAATATTGGTCTCGGCCGTGTGCTTCAGGTTGAAGGCCTTGGCTACAGAGTAGCTGTCCTCAATGTCCTGCTGTGTACCAAAAGGCTGGAATACACCAAGCGTCATGAATGGCCCTTCCTGCTCCTCATTCAGCTCATCGGTTGCCCGCTTGCACAAGGCTGTCGCTACGGCACTGTCAATCCCTCCACTAATAGCGATCAACAAGCCCTTGGAGCCTGTCTTTTGAACGTAGCTCTTCAGGAAATCAACCCGCTTGCGCACTTCTGCGTCCTCATTAATAGTAGGCTGAACGCCCAGCTCTGCAATGATTTGCTCTTGTAAACTCATTCCTACACCTCATTTTTAATTGTTATGTCATGAATCCATGCCTTCTTCATATGACTTTCATTAACCACATATGCGGCTAGAGCCTACACCAATTATAAATCAGCTCCTACATCTGCTCGGTGTGCTTTCTAACAATCTTGAGCGAAGGACCAGAATAAATATGTAAAACGCCCCGGCAGTTTTCGTTATACGAAAGATGCAGGAGCGTTATGGGGTCCGTTGTCTTAACGGCAGAAACGGTCAAACGCGCTGGTCAAATCTTCCGCAATCTGTTGCGCGGAACGGTCTTCGACCTGATGACGTTCGATGAAGTGAACCAGCTCGCCGTCCTTCAGCAATGCAATGGATGGGGAAGAAGGCGGATACGGTGCGAAATACTCGCGTGCCTTGGCAGTTGCTTCCTTATCCTGTCCAGCAAAGACTGTGAACAGATGGTCTGGTGTGATATCGTGCTGCAGAGCCTGTGCTACACCTGGACGGCATTGTCCAGCAGCACAGCCGCATACCGAATTAATGACTACAAGAGCAGTCCCCTTGGATGTAGGAAGCTGAGCTTCTACTTCTTCAACAGTGCGCAGCTCTTGAACTCCCAGCGCAGTCAGTTCATCCCGCATAGGTTGAACCATGTCTCTCATATATTGGTCGAATGACATTGACATTTGTATATCCACTCCTTCATTTCCGTTGGATTGATTATTTGTTGACAGATTTCCCTGTCAATAAACTTTGATATATTTAAGCACCACAACCAAAACTTATTTTCTTACTTATTATACAGGCAAGCCGTTGGAATGCAAAGCAGAACCCAAGTGCTCGTTCGCACGAAACCCTTTATACAGCAGAAACTTCAGCTATTTTTCGAAACTTCACGATGAAAGAGGTCCCCTCCCCTTCCGCAGACTTCACAATGATCGTACCATGATGGCGCTCTGCTATGCTCATGCACAGTGCAAGCCCAAGTCCTGTACCCTTGTTCTTGGTCGTATAGAAGGGCTCGAACAGTCGGTCAATCTCGCTTTGCGGGATTCCAGGACCGGTATCATGCACCTCCAGCTCAACGTAATCAGGGCTGGAGCGGGTGGACAGGGTCAAAGTTCCCTTATCGTTCATCGCTTCCATCGCATTCCGCGACAGGTTAAGTATCAGCTGCTTCATTTCTTTAGAATTCATATGCAAGGAGGATACGCTGTCCGACAGCCTAATATCGATACTCTGTCCTCTGAGATTGGCATCAGCCCACAAAAGCGGACTTAGTTCCTGTATAATGCTATGAAGATGCATTTCTTCCTTCTCGACGGCACGATTCTGTGCCAGTGACAGGAAATCCGTAATGATTCCATTGGCTCGATCCAGCTCATCCATCACAATTCGGTAGTAGTGATGCAAGGAGGCAGGACTCTTCTCACGCATCAGCTGCAGAAAGCCCCTGACCACAGCCATCGGATTGCGGATCTCATGCGTGATGCCTGCTGCCATCTGTCCGACGAGACTGAGTCTCTCGACATTGCCCATCTCGCTACGCAGTACCTCCAGCTCTGTCGTATCCTGCGTCGAGATCAGCACACCAGTAATCTCCTGTGTCTGATAGTCGCGTATAGGAGCCAGATTAGATAAGAAAGAATGCTGACCATAACGGAGTAGCTCCGTGACCTTATCTCCCCCCAGAACCGACTGAAAACGTCTTCGGAAACCGTTCATATAAAGAGGCGAGGTGAACTCAGGTACCTTCTTACCGATCACATCTTCGAGCTGCAGGCTCGATTGATCCCGCTGGTACAGACGAAGCATAATCTTGTTCATAAATACGACAGATTCCTGATGATCCAGCACCATGACAGCAAGCGGTAGCGCCTCGGATATTTGTCTGAATTTGTCCGCTTCGTTCAGATACTTGGTCATAAGCTGGTCGAAATCTCTCGATCTCTGCTGGCTCTCTGTAATCCTCTCAATGGTATAGACGTGCAGTAATGGAAGTAAGAGCATCGCAGCCAAGCTGCTGAGCAAGATGGCTACACCTGGCAATCGATATAAATATGTATAATCAAAGGAAAGCCACGGAATCAGGCTTGCCAGGCTCCAATGTATCGCAGACATCGTGGAGATAATCCAATACTTCTGGGCGGTGGACCTCATTTTGAAATGGAATGATGCCAGCCAGAGTAGAGGAATCAGCAGCACGCCAGAATGGAGAACGATATTCGACAGTGACGAGAGGTCTGAGGCTCCAAAATGAAGAAGCATACTGGAGCATAGGAGTATTATTCCCGTTAAGGTGTTACCATATAGTACGCCGGTCATCAACGTAACAATTCCGAGGTTCAGAATGACACCGGGGATTAACTCATGCTGAAATAAGGTGCAGAGCCATATCGACGGCAGACAAGCAAGCAGAATTACCCATTCCAGATGCAACTGACTCTTGCCACTGCGCTTGAAGTAGCGCTTGAAGTAGCCCGTGATCCAGCCCTTGGGCAGTACGCAGAACAGACCTGCCGTTACAGCAGCTAGAAGAATCTGGAGTACAATGTCCTTCATCACGGTAAAAATGACCATCTCCTCCTCGTAATGGCTGCAACTGATAGTTCGATTAAAACATAGGCAACAATATATTACAATAATATGTAATAACTTCCGAGATTATGTTCAGTTAAGTCGGAAAAATGTATCTTTAGCACTAACGAAAAAGGAAGATAATATAACAATGACATATGAATTGATAGTAATAGGGGCCGGCTCAGCTGGCCTGATGGCTGCAGCTGCCGCTGGAGAAGCGGGAGCACGCGTGCTTTTGCTCGAAAAAGGCGACAAGCTGGGGCGGAAGCTCGGTATTTCTGGCGGTGGACGCTGCAATGTGACGAATGCGAAGGAATTAGACGAGCTCATACGGCATATTCCGGGAAACGGGCGCTTTTTGCATAGTGCACTGGCGAATTTTAGCAACAAGGATATTGCTGCCTTCTTCGAGCAGTTGGGTATTCGGCTGAAGGAAGAAGATAATGGTCGAATGTTCCCGATCACGGATAAAGCCAAATCTGTGGTCGATGCTCTTGTACGGAAGGTGCGCAGTGTTGGGGTGGATATTCGAACGAACTGTCCGGTATCAGAGGTGCTATATACAGAAGGAGCGGTCTCTGGCGTCCGTCTGCGCAGTGGCGAGAAGATTCGCTGCGAGAAGGTCATCGTAGCCGTTGGTGGCAAATCCGTCCCCCATACTGGCTCGGAGGGAGACGGTTACGCCTGGGCTGAACAAGCCGGGCATACGATCACGGAGCTGTACCCGACTGAAGTACCATTGGTGTCGAATGAGCCTATTATCCAGAGCAAAGAGCTCCAGGGTCTTTCCCTGCGTGAGGTGGCACTAACCGTGTGGAGTGCCAAGAACAAAAGGATCGTAACCCACGAGGGGGACATGATCTTTACCCACTTTGGTCTCTCCGGTCCAGCGGCCCTGCGTTGCAGCCAGTTCATCGTGAAGGAGCTGAAGAAGAACGGAGGGGGTAACGTTCTACTGACCATCGATCTGTTCCCGCAGCTTCATGAGCAGGATATCTATGACGAGAGCTATGCGCTGGCTGCGCAGGATGCCAAAAAAGCAATCAAAAATGTACTCAAAGGATATGTGCCGGAGAAGCTTGTACCGCTCCTTCTGGAACAAAGCGGACTATCTGGCGATATCACCTATGCCCATATTCCGAAGCAGCAGTGGATGGAGCTTGCCAAATGCATCAAGGCCATTCCCGTCCGAATCAGCGGGACCCGCTCCATTAAGGAAGCCTTTGTCACTGGCGGAGGTGTATATCTGAAGGAGATTGATCCTCGCAGTATGGAATCGAAGCTCATGTCCGGGCTATACTTCTGTGGAGAGATTCTCGACATTCACGGCTATACAGGAGGCTATAACATTACGGCTGCCTTCACCACCGGACATAATGCTGGGACACATGCGGCTTCCACCTTGAAGGATCGCGGCTAGTACCTTGATTAGATCAAATGGTGTATAGAGCCTCTACAAGCGGGGAGCCCGCTCCACATAATTGAGCAAGCCCTCTGCCGCCCCAAGATTACATTGTGGGAATGCGGTACAGAGGGCTTGTTCTGGTGTTCACAGTTCTGATTTTCACAGTTATATCCCTTGGTGGTGCTAAGCCTTCACGCTGCCGGAGAATCCGTCAACATCTGGTTCTGGCAGACTGTCGCTGCTAATATTCCGACCAGACGTGGAGGACTCCAGCGACTGATAGCTATCAATAGCTCCCGTGCTGTAAGCCTCACTCCAATCCTCATTCACGGTATGCGCCGGAATAATAATTCCCCCTGCTTCGTACGCATGAGGCGTAGCATCATAAGCCAAGGACGTACCTGGCAGTTGAAGCTGTCCACCATGGAGCTGGCAAATCTCCAAAGCAGATTCCACGTCCTGATTCTCGATCTGCAGCCTGACCTCTCCTGCCCCTGCGTGCTCTGCCTCATAGCCGATCTCACGCAAGGTGTCGCATGCAGATGCTGCAGCTCCTTCATTGGCAAAAAAGAATTGGATCGACGCCGCTTCTGTATTCATCACTTTTCCCTCCACATTCAGATTTCTTATTACTAATATAACCACTTCCAACCATTTCATAATAAGTTGCTTGAATGGAGCGGGTCTCTCACATCCATTCCCGGCCAATGCTAGGCTGCATTGGCATACTTGGGAGAGGATCAATAAGAGATATCTGACAAGGAGAGCCTGAACAGGATGATCTAATCAAGAAGGTCTGATCGGGAAGGTAGGATAAGGAAGGGCTGATTAGCGAGGTCGGACTAGATTTTGTGAGGATTCCGTGAAATATCGATCATTCTTTTAAAATTGAATAGTTAAAAATACAGTTAGTGTGACAAACCTCATGTCGCGATGTTCGGCTGTTCCTGTACACTTGGTTCATGGGCATGGTTGCCCGGTCACTATGGATCGAGCGGTCGAGGACCCCAAATTCTTATCGAAGGCGGAATGAATATGCTTGATACCCCAACGCTGCAGACGCAGCAATCCATGCATCTTCACAGTGTGTTCTCCAAATCGTTCAAGAGCATAAGCGAACACGCAGTGACAGGAATTAAGACAGCGGGCTTCAATCCTACGGCATTCGCCGTTATGGAAGTACTGTATCATAAGGGACAACAGCCGATTCAGCAGGTCGGAGCGAAGTTGCTGCTACAGAGCGGTAATGTCACCTACGTTATTGATAAGCTGGAGAGCAAAGGCTATCTGTATCGTCAGCCGTGTCCGCAGGATCGCCGGATCATCTATGCTGACTTGACCCCAGAGGGACGCAGAGTCATGGACGAGATTTACCCTTCCTACACCAGACAAATTGATAGGGCTTTCAGTGGGATTAGCGAGGACGAGAAGGAAACTCTGATTCGTCTGCTGAAAAAACTGGGACGCAGCGCTGAGAATCTGGCTGCCGGCTCCCATAAGTAAGCCAGCAGCTACCTTCACGAAAGTGGATACCTTATGGGTAACTGCACACAATGTCCTGCAACATGAATAGACCACAGCGTTGGCAACACCCACGCTGTGGTCTTATTTTGTGTCTCAGGAGCTCGCATCAGCAAGACGCTTGCGGAACAGCATAACGGATAACCACCCTGCCACTGCAATCACCAGCATGATCCAGAATAGCCCATGAATGCTATCCCCCAGCACATGTCTGAGCAGCTTCGCTGCCTCTATACTGATCCCGCCACCTGAGTGCGCGGACAATAGACCGCTGATGTCTTCCTGCGTAATCCCCTTCTCCAGCAGACGATCATCCACCGTATTTCGCATGATGCTATAATTCAGCCAAGATCCGAACACGGCTACACTTACCGTCTGACTCAAGGTCCGCAAAAAGGTATTTAGCGCGGTTGAGGCGCCACGTAGCTCGAAGCCTACAGCAGATTGAGCAATAATCGTGAAGATCGTCAGCGAGAAGCCAAAGCCCAGCCCATAGATAAAAGTGGCCCCATAGACGATCCCCATCGGGGAGCTCTCATTCACCAGCAGCATCATGAAGGAGGCCAGCACAATGAAGCTTAAGCCCAACAGAGAAGTGAAGCGCGAGCCCAGCTTGAGCAGCAGTCTGCCTCCGAATACCGACCCAACCAGCCAGCCGACGGACATCGGCGCGAGTGCCAGCCCCGAGGCGGCGGCATCACCGCCCCGTACGCCCTGCACCCATAGTGGCAAGTAGGTTGTCAGGCCGATCAGCAGAGCACTCACGAGAACGGAGGCGATGCTCGCTACCGCAATATCCCGAATGCTGAACAGCTGGAGCGGCACCATAGGCTCCTGGGCGCGCCGTTCAATCACGAAGAACAGCACCAGGAATACCAGTGCTCCCAGCAGCAGGGACAGCAGTGGAACGGACGTCCAATCCATGTATTGCCCACCCATCGTAAGCACCAGCAGCAACGACGTCATACCGATTGTGAAGGTGACTGCCCCGGCATAGTCGATCTTCGCTTTGCGACGAACCGAGCCTTCCTGCAGATAGCGGGCAATGAAGAAGATCGCTAACAGGCCAAAGGGAATATTGAAGCCGAAGATCCACTCCCAACCCGCATAGAGCGCAACATATCCGCCCAGAATGGGTCCCAGCAATGAGGAAATCCCCCATACAGAGCTGATCATTCCCTGTACCTTCCCCCGCTCCTCAATCGAGTACATATCCCCGATAATCGTGAAGGTCACTGGAATCACGGCCCCAGCGCCGACACCTTGTATAGCCCGGTATACAATCAGCTGCTCCATCGTCCCCGCCAGACCACAGAGCAGTGCGCCAAGGACGAATAGCGTACAGCCAATCAGGAACACGGGCTTGCGTCCGAATAAATCACTTAATTTGCCGAAAATAGGCGTCGTAACCGCCATCGTTAATAAATATGCGGTAAAAATCCAGCTCAGCAGACTGACACTGCCCAGATCACTTACAATCGTGGGTCCAGCCGGTCCGATCACAGTGCCTTCAATCGCAGCGAGGAAGGTCGCTAGCAGCACGCCGATCAGCACAAGCCCACGCTTGGTTGATACCTGAGTATTCGTTGATGCTTGACTATTCATGACTTCAGAATCCTCTCTTGCTCTCATATAATTCAATAATCCAATGGGTGTACAAGCCTCTGAAAGCTGAAAAAGGCGGACCTGACGGACCGCCTGACAGTACATGTTATATTGTCGAATGGGGATGAACTTTTGTCAATTACACATTTACTATTTTGTCGCGGCTTTACGCTTGGTATAGTCCTCATACAGCAAGGAGTAGATAAGCATGTCCGTATATCCCGCAGATGTATACTGCAGCTGACGCAACAAACCCTCGCGCACCCAGCCCATAGACTCCAGCAGCTTCTGGGAAGACTCATTTCGTGGGTCCACAAGTGCCTCCAAACGATTAATCTTCATCGTATCAAAGGCAAATGCGTACATGAGTTCAAGCGCTTCGGTCATAAGACGCTGCCCCCAATGCTCGCGGCCTAGCTCATAGCCGATCTCGGCCTTGAAGGCCCCATCCAGCTGCCAATTGTTCAATCCGCAGCTTCCAATAATTTTGCTGCTGGATTTCAGTTCGATCCCCCAGCGAATGGCATCATCCGATCTGGATAAGTTATTAAGCAAGTCAATCATATCCTGAACATCATCTGGTGAAGGCATCGCTGAGATGTTCATGTAGCGGGTCACCTCAGGGTCCGACCATATTCCAAAAATATCCTTAACATCCTTCGTGTCCATACGGCGAAGTCGAAGCCGTGGACCCTCCAGCACCGGAATATTTCCATTACAAGTGTACAATGAATTCTACCTCCTGAATTTACTTCCTATGGTTAGCGCTTCCACATCGCTACAGCCATACATAATTTAACCATACATTTCTAATATAGGGCAACCTATCTAGGGCAACTATAGGGCAATATAAGTAGCAAATGATCGGCTACACGTCAAATACACCCCCAGGAGCAGACAACGGATGCCAAGCCTCCAGTTCCCTGTCCCCACGGATGCATAGTGTTCACCTTTAACAGATCGGATCATGCTTCAACTGATTACGCTGTGCTAACACAGAGGATTTGCCCATACTTATGAGCCATCCTAATGCTGCGGCTGCTTCTGTGCTTGCTCCGTCACAACATCCTTGCAGAGCGTGCTTAGCTGCACACGAATCTCCTTAAGCTCGACAATACCTGCGCCCGTAATACTGAATTGATCACCATGGGCCGTCAGAAAATTCTCCTGCGTCAGATGCTCCAGCTCTTGCTTGATTTCGCGCTCCCCTACTCTGTAGCCGCGGCTTTCAAGTACAGGCTGCAATTCACCTACCGTCAAATTCTGCTGCTGGGCAAAATGAAGCATATGAATACGGATGAACAAATTTTGGACCTCGGCGTGCATAGCGACACCCCTTTCCGGCTAAAGCCTTCAAGATATGGATGTATTACCCTCAAGCGCCGGGAGGTAAACAAGCCAGCAGCCAAATTTCACCTGTAAAGGAACCTATATGTAACTCTTGACTCCATGCATGCTTCCGGTATATCTTAAATTAATTAACCGCTGGTAGATGCAATTTTAAGCTTCAGGGTCGGGAGCGACTCATGGAACTTATGCAAAATGTCCACAGGCAGGAGAGTGAAGGTATGTTTCAAGCAATCCCGTATGAAGGAACTCGCAGCGAGCAATTCGCTTCTGCACTGAACCAACTGAAGGCTCTGATTCATGACGAACCGAATCGAGTGGCGAATCTGGCGAATGCCGCATCCTTGCTTAAGCATTTTATGAACGATGTCAATTGGACCGGCTTTTATCTCTATGATGGGCAAGAGCTGGTACTGGGTCCCTTTCAGGGGCTTCCAGCCTGTATTCGCATTCCACTGGGACGTGGGGTATGCGGCACAGCCGCTGAAGAACGGCGCACGGTGGTCGTAGAAGACGTTCATTTGTTCCCAGGACATATCGCCTGTGATGCTGCATCCAATAGTGAGATCGTCGTTCCCTTAGTCAAGGACGGTGAATTGATCGGGGTGCTGGATATCGATAGCCCACTTAAGAATCGGTTCGATGCTGAGGATCAGGTGTTCCTGGAGCAATTCGCAGAGCTGCTAATCGAACAGCTGTAAATCTGTAGTAGCTGTAGTAGATGTATTAACTGTAGTAGATGTCCAGTCCGCACCTCCCAAGTTCGGGTGCCAGGGTCATGCTCATACATGATGGCACAGCTCACATCGAATAGCCCTACTCCCATCACAGGGGGCAGGGCTATTCGATGTGAAGCGGCCAACAAAAAAACGCCCTCACCGTGAGCGTCATGACCCCAATTCAACTTCAGATTCCATGTCAGATGCAGAAGCAGAAGGAGATTTCAGCTTCGAATGCGCCTTCCATTTTCCACGACATATCTTCAATATTCTGATGGGCACAGATGGTATACAGTCCTCTACCTCGATACTTGATCCTGCGTTCATCAGCACTTGTCATACGTTAATCAGCCGACTGCTACTTAAGCTCACACGCGGCAAGGATCTTCATGCCGTCCCGTAAGAACTCTGCCAGCCTGGGATGATACTCACGATACATATTATAAAAGTCCTCATGCTCCACATACAAATCCCCCAGATCACTATAGATCTGTGCTGTAGGTGTATAGAAGTGGCTGATCCACTCCAGATGGCGCCGTATAATTGCCTGCACTCTCTTGCTCCCTGGCTCCTCCCCGTCCTTGATGGCGGCGATCAGTTCACTGTGAACCTCCTCTACCTCGGCTTGGGATTGCAGATTCTTTTCCTTCGGCCATGCCTTTGGCTGTTGTGACTGCTCTTGCTCCTCCCGATGCCCCTGCAACTGGAGGCCGCTGAACAGCTTCCGATGCTCCAGCGGGGATTCGCCATTCAGATGACCCAAGGTCAGATCAATGGTCTGAACAAGCAAGTGCATTCGCTGAGCCTTCTGCATAATCCTAAGCCTATGCTCCAGCAATACATCGGTCGGGGCTTCCTCATAACGATGCATCCACATCGCCATCTCCTCTCCCGGCATGACCAGCTCCTGACAGATCATAAGATGCTGTAGGCACAATAACCCCCGCTCATCGTAATAATGAATTCCATCCTTCGAGACCAGAGATGGCTTTAACCAATCATTGTGTTCGTAGTGGTTCAATTCCTCGATGGGTATTCCTGATATATCGCTCACTTCCTCCATTGTATAGGCCATCTCGACATTCACCTCCCTGTATTTCCTTTGTATCTTTTTGTACTGTTTGTACTATTTATATATTTTTTATTGTTTCTATTTGTTTATATGGTCTGACATATCTGTATGGTCTGCCTTACCTCTATATTTACCGTCCCTCTTCTCTACCACTTGTTCAATTTATTTCATGGTTTGAATACGGATGCAGGCGTTGTAGTCTTTGGTACTTTCCATTACCCCGATAGCACATTACGAACCAGCTTTGAAGCGCTACTTTTCACTCAAAAATAGGGGTTATTCGTGAATTTGCTGCCAGAAAAGCGAGACCCATCTGGATGTTATACGTATTATCAAGTAATATATGGTATTTTTTCAGCTAATTAAGAGGAGGGACACCATGAAGAGAAATTCAAGGGATATTACGTGGTACATAGTCGCAGCGGTACTTGCTGTTATGCTGTTGGCAGGATGCAAGGATGCTACAACCCCATCTTCGAGTGATCCAGTAGCGGGGAATGAAGCTGCTCCCGAATCAACGTTCAGTGAGGAAATGGTACAGGGGGCCATACAGGCAGCGGAAGCCTACAAGATTAAGGAATATTCCGTGACCGCATCAGAGAATCTGCTATCTGACGATTCTATTTTTGCGCGCACGGAAGAGATGAAGCCTTACTTCACCGAGCATTTCTCGGAAAAGGCCATGAAAACCCGATATACTGTCGTTCCATACCATGCTGCACATATACAGCACACCTCCCTGCACCCGGAAAATTTGAGCTTCTCCGTATCTGGCCGCGAGGAGAACATGATTGATCTGATCTATGAGGTTGATCTCGTTTTAGGAAATGACGTCAGCAGCGACAATGAACGTGTCCCGATGCAGGGAACACTTACGCTATCCTATGAAGAGGGAAAGTGGCTGGTACAGGAGGATCATTTTGATTCGGTTGCGTTCAATGACTTAATCTCGAAATAATTGTATGTAATTCGCCTAGAAGCGTATAGCTCAGACTATAATCTACTCAATTTCTCGCTTTCCATAAGACGGATTGTAACGGCTAGCGCGTCTTTTCCAGAGAAACTGTCGCAATTGCCTTGACAATCTGTCCAAAAAAAGACGGAAGCTGAAGCAGAACACCTCTGCTCATCTTCCGTTCTTTGCTTATACAAAATGGACTCTAAGACGAATGGCAAACCGAAGTGCACATACAACAAGCATACCCATGAGTTCGTACCTTTACATCCCTGCTGTAATCCCCGCATCATGCGTCGATTGTGCCCCGATGTCGAACAAAGCAGCAGCACCAATGAGACCAACATTATCATGCAATGCTGCCGGTACGATGCGATAAGTGTGTCGGTACGGCTGCATGATATACTTATCGGTATGGCTGCGAATCGCATCAAATAAGATCTCCCCTGCCTTGCTAACGCCACCGCCGATCACGATGACATCCGGGTTGTAGCTGTGAATAATATTGCTGATGCCAAGAGCCATGTAGTGAACCGTATACTCGAATACCTCCTGTGCCAGCGAATCCTTCCGTTTCACCGCCTCAAAGACATGCTTTGCGGATAATTCTTCCCCCCGTTCTGCGGCCAGTTCTGTCATTAACGAAGAAGCTCCATTCATCCGTCGGATCGCTTCGTTGCGAATAGCTGTCCCCGAGGCAAAAGCTTCCCAACAACCACGTCGACCGCAACTGCACACTGGACCATTAGGATTGATCGTTGTATGTCCAAGCTCACCAGCGAACGAGTGGGTGCCAAGGAACAGCTTACCATCCAGCACGATTCCTGCCCCGATGCCGGTGCTGAAGGTGATATAGACCATGTTGGTAGCCCCCTTGCCTGCTCCCCTCACATATTCGCCCCAGGCAGCAGCATTTGCGTCATTCACGACCTGCACCGCCGTATTCAGTTCCTTCTCCATCCATTGCTTCAACGGAACATTGCTCCACTCGGGCAAATTCGTACCATTTAGCACAATACCCTCCCGGCTGTTGACGGCTCCCGGTGAAGCAAGACCTACACCGACCAGCGGCAACCCTCGGCTAACTGATCGAATCATGTCATTCATGCGCTGCACCAACTCATAGGCCGTCCTGGCAGATGAGGTCTCTAGCTGTTCACGAGACAGCAAGGTACCCTTCCTGTCAAACAGAGCGGAAGCAATCTTAGTGCCGCCCAGATCCACCCCTACAATATATTTCTCACCCTGCTCCATTAGCATCGCCCTCCCTTGGCTCCGCACGCAGTTCCAAGTGGTGAAGCTCGTCTGCCAGTGTTCGGAGCACAACTGCATCAATGGGGGCAAGGGCAGCTCTCCCCTGACGCACAGCAGAGCCAAAGTGTACCTCCCGCACTCCTGTACGGCGTACGACCTTCATCACGTTCTCGGGCGTAAGACCATGACCGGCCAAAATCTGCAAATTTTCGCCCTGACAAGCCTGTACGAGCTCCCAAATCTCGTATATCGCCTCTGCTGCTGGCCGTACACCACCTGAAGTCAGCACTCGGGTAATCTGTGGATAGTGGTGCAGTAGCTTCATACCCTGTGACAAGTTATCCAACTCATCAAACGCACGATGGAACGTAATCTGCATATCTCCAGCCAGAGGCACAAGTCGTTCCAAGGCACGCTCATCTACAGTGCGGTGTCTGGTGAGTGCTCCTACAACAATGCCTGCTGCCCCTGCCTCTCCAATACTCTCAATCTCCAAAGCCATAGTTTCAATATCCTCATTCGAATAATGAAATGAACGACTGTGTGGCCTGACCATGACATGTACAGGGATACCGACGTTGCGGACGACCTGTTTGACCAGACCGATGCCCGGCGTCAATCCGCCTTCTGTGATGGCGGTGATGAGCTCCAGCCGATCGGCACCGCATTCCTCTGCCGTCAATGCATCAGCCATGCAGGTAGCAATTACCTCCAGCTTCATCCGGCTTCTCCCCCTCTTTTTCTCTCCCAATAGCTAGCTCTTCTGTTTCTATTATTAATACAAAGATAAATTGCATGCCGCTCAGCTCTCACTCTACGCTACGAAAAGCTGACTCACTAGCTCAATACTTCTCAAATCGCAAGCACAGGATTCAAGACTGCGGTATTCAGCAGCATAACCATGGATAACAAGTGAAATGAATCAAAATACTTGGTATCTGTTGGCATAATGCATGGCATAGTCAGCCAGCAAGCGGGCCCCATAGCCTGTCGCACCAACTGCAGAGTATGGCCTTTCGCTCTTGTACTGAACCGTTCCTGCCATATCAATATGAGCCCAGCGTATGGACTTGCTGACGAACCTGCGTATAAATAGAGCTGCCGTAATCGCTCCAGCCATTGTTCCAGTACCCACATTGCGCAGATCCGCATAGTCGCTCCTCAGCTCAGCCTCATACTCATCCACCAGCGGCATGTGCCACAGTCGTTCACCGTTACGATCTCCGATCTGCTTCATGTCCGCGACAATGCGATCATCTCCCCAGATTCCCGCTAGCTCAAGACCAAGCGCTGCTCCCACATTCCCGGTCAGCGTCGCAATATCAATTACTTCCTCCGCACCGAGCGTGGCGGCATGGAGCAGAGCGTCGGCAATGACCAGCCTGCCCTCGCCGTCCGTGTTCGCCACCTGTACCGTCAGACCATTCGGATACGTGATCACCGATGAGGGCAGCATAGCTCCCGTTCCGGGCAAATTATCCGCGATAGCAATGAGCGCTGTGACACGGACCCTGGCATGACTTCGCGCCAAAATGTCCATAGCGCCCAGCACAGCGGCTGCACCGCCCATATCCATCCGGGCGTCACTAATGTCTCTGGCGGTTTTGACGTTCATGCCGCCCATATCGAAGGTAATGCCTTTGCCAACTAGCGCCAGTAGCGGCCTCTCCAGCTCGCCTTCGTAGGTTAATTCCACTAGCGCAGGCTTGTGTTCGCTCCCTCCGCCTACTGTTAGCAAACCATTCATCTGCCGACGAATCAGCTCCGCCTCGTCATAGACCTTGACCCTGACTGGTAAGGTAGAGAAATGCTCGGCAATTTGGGCCGCGAAGGCTTCCGGGTGTAGACGCTCAGGTGTCTCATTGACGTAATCTCGTGCCAGGATGGTCCCACCGACACGGATACGTCCAGTCTCCAGCGCTGCTTCGGCAGCTTCCGCATTCAGTCCGGGCCAATCAGCAGGAGTAAGCAGCAACTCGACCGTGTCGGTACGGGCGGTAACACCCCGACAGGCGTTGAAGCGATACAGACCGAGCAACCAGCCCTCTGTCCATGCCTGAAGCCAGACACTATCCGTCTCCTGCCTGTTATCTGCCCCTCGCACCTCTTCCGTCTCCAAGCCTGACAATGACGGCAGCTCGGCCTCTGACCCTGACACGGATTGAGCGACGAGGCGAGCCTGACTTCGTCCTTGGCGCAGCAATTCACGCGCAGCTGTGCCTGCCGCCCGTCGAATCAGTTCCAGCGTCAGCTCACTTCTGGAGCCCATTCCGATCACCAGAACATCTTCCTCGTTGGATTGGCGTCCATAGAACCAGGTCCGTACGCCATGATGATCCTGTCCTGAGCGCAATTGCAGACCACACGACTCTTGCTCATAAGCGATATAGATGTGAACCTCTGCCGCTGCTGTGGCATTCCACACGATGCTCATGTCCATCCCCCTTCTCTGTGCCTTCCTTACCGCTTCAATGCGAACCTCTCTTCCCAATCACACCACCAGCTCAGGCCTGATTCTTCATTACCGATTCATCATACAGATGACAGGCGACCTGATGGCCTGGCTCGGCATCCTTGAATACAGGCTCCACCTTGCGGCAAATCTCCATACAAGCCGGACAGCGCGTGTGGAAGCGGCAGCCTGTTGGCGGATTCACCGGACTTGGCAAATCCCCCTTGAGTATAATCCGCTCCTTCTTCAGCTTCGGATCAGGCACCGGCACCGATGACAGCAGCGCCTGCGTATAGGGATGCAAAGGATGCTCATACAGGACATCCTTTGGTGCCGTCTCAACCAGCGTCCCTAAATACATGACGCCGATCCGGTCGCTGATATGCTCCACGACACTTAGATCGTGGGAGATGAACAGATACGTTAGACCATAATCCTCCTGTAAATCCTGCAGCAGATTAAGCACCTGTGACTGAATGGACACATCCAGAGCCGAGACTGGCTCATCTGCCACAATCAGACTCGGACGTACAGACAAGGCCCGTGCAATGCCGATCCGCTGGCGCTGTCCGCCACTGAATTCATGAGCATAGCGTTCGGCATGAAGGCTGGTAAGCCCGACCGTCTCCAGCAGTTCGCCCGCCATCCGGTTACGCTCCTGCTGACTAAGCTTCGTGTGAATAAGCAGCGGCTCTGCTACAAGATCCTTCACCTTCATTCGAGGGTTCAGTGAAGCATACGGGTCCTGAAAGACCATCTGCATTTCTTTACGGAGTGGACGCATCTGATTGTCGTTCAAGTGACTGATGTTCTGTCCATTGAACCAAATCTCTCCTTCGCTTGGTGTCAACAGCCGCGTAATCAGACGTCCGGTTGTTGATTTACCGCAGCCACTCTCCCCGACGAGACTGAACGTCTCCCCTGGCTGGATAGCGAAGGAGATTCCATCGACAGCTCGAAGGTGCTTGGAACGGCCCAGAAATCCTTTTTTGGTCACGAATGTTTTACGCAGTCCCCGGACCTCAATGAGTGGTTGCTGTGGCATGGCCCTCTCCTCCTTCCTGCTTGGGCTTGGTCAGCCAGCAGCGGCTTAGTCTCCCTGACTGTCCTTCTGACGGCAGCAGCTTCGGCTCTTCCGCCAGACAGCTCTCCATGACATGCGGACAGCGTGGCGCAAACTTGCAACCTGCAGGCATTTGCGATAGGTCTGGTACATTGCCTGCGATAGATTCGAGGCGGCGACTGTTCTGACGCAGCTTCGGTACTGAACGGATCAATCCCTGTGTATAGGGATGCTGTGGGTTCTCGAACAGCTCTTCCACATCCGCCTCCTCCACTACTCGCCCGGCGTACATGACTACGACCCGATCACACATCTCTGCCACGACACCCAGATCATGGGTAATGAGCAGCATGCCTGTTCCCTCTTCTTCCTTCAGTCTTTTCATAAGGTCCAGAATTTGTGCTTGAATCGTCACGTCGAGCGCCGTCGTCGGTTCATCAGCAATGAGCAGCTTCGGGCTGCAGGACATCGCCATGGCAATCATGACGCGCTGACGCATTCCCCCTGAGAGCTGATGTGGATAATCATCTACCACTTCCTCCGCACGCGGAATGCCGACCTGACGAAGCATATGAATGGCATGCTCTCGGGCTTGCCGACGATTGTAATTCAAGTGCATCATAATCGGCTCCTCCAACTGCTTGCCAATGCGAAGCACCGGATTGAGCGAGGTCATCGGCTCCTGAAAGATCATCGCAAGATCCTTTCCACGAACCTGCCGCATGTCCTTCTCCTTCAGCTTTGTCAGATCCTTACCGTCGAACAGCACCGAACCTCCAGTAATCTCTCCGGGAGTATCCTTGAGCAGACGCATGATCGACAACGAGGTTACGCTCTTGCCGCAGCCGGATTCACCCACCAGACCAACCACTTCACCGCGGTGGACCTTAAAATCAATATCGGATACCGCCATGACCTTCTTCTGCCCGCGTTTGAATTCTGTTCGTAGCTTGCGTACCTCAAGCAATGGCTCAGCCATGACCTTCCCCTCCTAATTTTTCGATTTGGGATCAAACGCATCCTGTAGTCCGTCCCCCAGTAGATTAAAGGCCAATACGGTTATAAAAATAACAGCGCCAGGAAAATACACGATATGTGGTGCGATGCTCAAATAGTCACGTGCCATACTCAGCATGGCTCCCCAATCCGGTTCGGTCGGCTTTGCACCCATACCCAGAAAGCTAAGTGAGGAGGCTGCCAGAATCGCAGAGCCGATCTTCATCGTTACATTTATAATGATGGATGCCACCGTCTCAGGAAAAATATGTTGCCAAATTATCCTACGATCCTTAGCGCCCATGGAGCGGGCTGCTTCAACGAATAAAGTCTCTTTTGCAGAAAGCGTCACACTACGGATGACCCTGGCAAAGGATGGTGTACCAAAGACGGCGACCGCAATGACCACGTTGGACAAGCCCGGCCCTAGAATAGCTACAATGCCAATTGCCAACAGCAGGTCCGGAAAAGAGAACAGCACATCACTGCCGCGCATGATTAGACGATCCAGCCAGCCACCATAGTAACCACTTATTAGCCCCAGCACCGTTCCTGCAACCGCAGCAATAGCTACCGAGGTAAGACTAACCCCCAGCGACAACTGAGCCCCGACGATCAATCGGCTAAGAATATCACGACCATATTCATCAGTACCAGCCCAATGCTTGGCAGATGGACCTTGCATCAGCGCGTCATAATCTGGCTGATTCGGATCATACGGAGTAATATGAGGCCCTAATGCCGCTACAATGAATAACAGGATTATAAAAATCCCCGCTATCAATGACAGACGCTGACGGCTGAACTTGATTATGAACTGTCTGATCCTGCCTTGTGGGGCAGGCTGTACTGCTCCCAGCAGCTCTGTTGCAGGGTTGGCTTCACTTGCTGCCTGATGTTTCATGATTGTCCTCCTTCCATGCTATTTCGCTGCATATCTGATTTTTGGATTCAATACACCATACAGTAGATCGACAACCAGATTGATAAGAATGAACTCGGTCGCGAACAGCAATAGCTCAGCCTGAATGACGGTATAATCGCGAAACTCAATAGAATCAATAAGCAGACGTCCCAGACCAGGAATACTGAATACAGTCTCTACCATGACGGAACCGCCAAGTAAAAACCCGAATTGCAAACCAGCGACCGTCACGACCTGAATCAGCGAGTTGCGCAGAGCATGCCGCCCGATCACCGTGAATTCCCGGAGTCCTTTGGCGCGGCCGGTACGGATGTAATCTTCACGCATGGTCTCGATCATCGATGAACGAGAGAAGCGCGCCAGCATGGACATGATGCCGAGCCCAAGCGTCAGGGATGGAAGCACATAACCCTTCCATGAGTCCAATCCCCCCGTCGGGAACCAGCCCAACTGCACAGAGAAAATCTGAATCAGCACTAGACCACTCCAGAAGCCTGGAATCGACAAGCCGGAAATTGCCGTCACCATAATCACATAATCTGGCCAGCGATTGCGCTTCACAGCTGCAAAGATACCAGCCAGCACGCCAATAACCAGTGCCCACCCCATGCTGAACAGGGTTAGCCATAGCGTCGGCATGAATCGGATCTTGATCATCTCGGTGACCGGCAGCTCCGTCACAAGTGAGGTTCCCAGATCACCGCGAAACAAATTCTGCATATAGTGGACATACTGCTGCCACAATGGCAAATCCAAGCCCAACTGCGTACGGATCGCAGTAATTTCTTCAAGCGTCGCTTCTTTACCTGCAACGAGCCGCGCCGGGTCGCCGGGAATTAGATGGATGAACATGAATACAGCCACAGATACGATAAATAGCAACGGGATCACTCCGAAGAGCCTTTGCAAGGCGTATCTTCCCACATTATTAGCCTCCCTCGGTATTCGGAATTAAGGAGGGCTGTTTCCCTAGAGCTTCGCCCAAGGAAACAGCCCCCTTTTTCATCGATCAGACTCACACATAACGATGCGCCTTACTTATTGCGTAACTTCAGCATTCAGCAAGCTGATGCTTCCATCCGGGCGTACACTCAAGCCACTAATGTATGGTTTTTTGCCTGATACAATTTGGTCCACACCCATGAAGATCCATGGTGCATCAGTCCATACCGTCTTTTGAATGTCCGCGTACATCGCTTCGGCCTGTGCCGGATCAGTTGATTTGTTGGCGTCAGCGATCCACTGGTCTACCTTGTCATTCTTGTAGTAAGCCGTATTCGATCCTGCTGGTGGGAACATCTCGCTACTGAAGAGACCGCGGGTCGCGCCATCTGCATCTGCAGAGGAAGGAGACCAGCTTACGTACCACATTTGAATAGTAGCTTCCTCAGGAGTAGCAGCGGAGTTAATCTGATCGGACAGTGTTGCTTCCTCCATCGGCTTAACATCCAGCTCAACACCGATTAAGGCCAGTTGTTGTTGAATGAACTGCATTCCCTTTACGGTCTCTGAATCGTTGCTGCCCCAGATCTCGGCCTTGAAACCATTCGGGTAGCCTGCCTCAGCCAGAAGCTGCTTCGCTTTCTCCAGATCATACTCATAACCCTCTTGCTTGGAATAATACTGTGTCTTGGAAGACATGGTCGAATCAAGCTTGGTGCCCAGGCCAGATTTAACAACCTTCACATAAGCTTCCTTGTCAATTGCATAGTTGAAGGCTTGACGGATACGAACATCATCGTAAGGCTTCTTCATCGTATTCATCGTGACATAACGGGCAATCGTTGAGTCAATCTTATCAATGACTACTGAGTTATCACCGCCCAGTGATGGTACCTGCTCCGTTGGAAACGGATAGATGAAATCTGCCTCTCCGGTCTTCAGCATTGCTACACGAGCACCATTTTCTGGTACAGGCTTGAAGGTTACGCTATCGACTTTAGGCAGTCCTGCCTGCCAATATGTCTCGTTCTTCTCTACTACCAGTTGGTCGCCTTGAGTCCATTCCTTGAACTTGAATGGTCCTGTACCTACAGCGGTCTTCGCCACATCGCCGTTGGCTGCAAGAACATCCGGGCTGACGAACAGCAGCATTGCCATTTTATTTAGTAGCGCCGCATAGGGCTCCTTCAGTGTAATAACGACTGTCTTGTCATCCGGTGTTTCTACGCTGTCCACCTTGGTAAAGCTTCTGCGCATTCTCAGATTGTTGCTCTCATCCAGAATACGGTCGAAGTTCACCTTCACTGCTGCAGAATTGAATGCTGCTCCATCATGGAACATAACTCCTTCTTTCAGTGTAAAGGTGTAGATCAGGCCATCCTCGCTGATCGTGTAGTCATCAGCCAGCACTTTTTGCAGCTGCATGTTTTCATCAAAGCCCATCAGGCCTTCGAACATCGTTCTGGCTGCTGTGATGGAGTTGGTGTCGCTGAGATTATGAGGATCCAGTGTCGTAAAGTTGGCATTGACAGCTACGACAATGTTGTTGCCGTTCTTAGAAGCAACACTCGTCGTCTCTGTATTCGTTGCTCCTGTCCCCTCGGTAGTCGTTCCATTACTCGTGCTTCCGCCCGTGCCGCAAGCAGCAACCAACATTGCCATGGTCATCAGCAGCATACATAGTGACCACGCTCTTCCTCTTCTCTTCATCTTGTCCACTCCCTTGTAAGTGCATAATGTATTAGAACACTCCAGCCCTGGGGCACAAAGCGGTTCTGACTACTATGTTCGAAAGGCTCGGGTAATTATTTTTCCAGTACGAATACTGCGCGCCGCTCCCCAACCTGTTCTCCTGCATCGTTCACAATCTCATTCGGTACCAGCTTGTACAGGCGGTCAATCGTATCCGAATTGTCATACCCGAGCTGTGCCAGAATGGTGGCGATAATGCACGGCCATACCTGCTCGGACCCATCCGATACCTTGAGAGCAATCCCGAGACGCTCCTTGCGCAGCCCGATGGCGTATACTCCCTTAGCCCCTCCCTTGGCAAACAGGTTATCGTCCTTAAGCAGTTCGGTGCATACAAAATGACGATCGGCAATCATTTCGGGGTTGTCATTCGCCAAGCGTCCCATACGGGCAGCAGCCTCGGACGTAGGAGCATCCTCAATCAGGTCCGGACAGGCCAGCTTCAGATAGGACCAAGCGATCTTATCGAGTGGAAGCGCAAAGACCGGCAAGCCGCAGCCATCTATACCCAGCGGAATATCTTCAGAAGCTAACCCTGTCAATTCTGAAACCGTCTGGACAATCTCCCGCTGCAAGGGATGGTCAGGCTCGTAATAAGATGCCTCATCCCACCCCTCCAGTCTACAGACGGCAATCATACCAGAATGCTTGCCAGAGCAATTGTGGAAGATTCTTCGCTTCTCATCGCCCGCCCTGTAGCGCTCGGCCTTGGCCTCTTCATTCAACGGATAGGTGCTGCCGCAATGTAGACTCGTCTCTTCAATCCCTGCTTTACGAAGGATCGACTCCAATGCGTCGATGTGGTAGCTTTCGCCCCGATGTGAAGCCATGAACAATGCCGTCTCGCGGTCGCTCAGCCCAAAGGCATCCTGCACGCCGCGCTTGATCGCAGGCATCGCCTGAAACGCCTTGGCAGCCGAGCGAAGATAGGTCATCCGCTCTGGATCTCCAACCCCATAGAGGATCTTCCCGCTCTCGTCCACGATGCTGATTGCACCGAAATGGACGTTCTCCAGCAAGCCTCCCCGGTATTCCTCAACCAGTGGTAAAAATTCCATACGTCTATCCCCCATGTTCTGTAGCTTGGCTAAGTGACTTGGTATTGCTCGGAAGTCAGATAGCATACGGTCTTGGTAGCATATACCGTTCTATTGCTCTGCTTGCCCGTCCCCTGCTGTGGCTAGCTTGCACCCTTATTACAGCACTTTTCTGGCCTCGATCTATTCCAGCCTGAAGAATCGGATTTGAGACAGCAGGCCCGAGCCGATCACCACACTCCGCTCACCCGGATTGGAACGAGCCAGTTGGAACGAGCCACGCAGGGGCTCCCATATATAATGAGTAGCGCACAGCTCACATAATCTCTCGTAAAGCTCAGGACACTGCTCTACTAATTCCCCGCTAATAATGACGCTGTCGGGGTTATACATGCAGACCAGATTATTCACTGTGATGGCCATATATTTCAGTGCACGATCCAGCAAATGCACTGCCCAGCCTTCCCGATCAGACCAGGATTGGTAGAGATCCTTCATATTGGCTACCGGGCGAATCTTGTTCGCCTCCAGTAGCAGTGACTTGATATTGATATAAGTCTGAAGGCAACCAGCCTTGCCACATTCGCACAAGGTGCCGTCAGGATCTACTGTCGTGTGTCCGATCTCGCCTGCGCTGTTCAGATCGCCCCTGAAAATCTCACCTTCCACGATGAGCGCCGACCCGACCCCGTTGCCGAAGCCTGCCAGTACCGTTCTTCTGGAACCGATTGCCGCTCCCTTGAGATGTTCAGCCAGCGCCATCACTTTCAGATCGTTGTCCACGGCTGTATCCAGCCCGGTCAACTCCTTCAGCATTGCTGCGACGCGCACATTCTTCCAGCCGAGCTGTACGGAGAAGGCCACATTCCCTTCTTCATGATCCACGATCCCCGGCAATCCGATACCGATTCCGGCGATACGGGCCCGCTCTAGCTTGTGCTCCTGAATCAGCTTTTCGATCTGTTCCCCCATGGTGGCGATCGTCTGCTCAGCCGACTCGTCCTCTTGACGCGGATAAGCCCTGCCACATACCAGATTGCCTCGTAAATCCACGATGCCGATATCAATCTGGCGCAGGTCAATCTCCACACCAACGGTCATCACCGAGGCATCAATAACATTCAGTAGCGTAGATTTGCGGCCAAGTCCAGCCGAGACATCCTGCTCCGCTTCGTAAATGTAGCCCTCCTCCACCAGTTCACCAACGATTCTACCAACCGTTGTGGCACTCATGCCTGTCTCCTTCGCAATTGCAGCCCTAGAGATTGGATGCATTGTCTTAATCATTTCAAAGACGGTCAGGCGATTCTGTTTTTTCATGAAGTCCTGATTATGTTTTTTCATTATTCGGATTCTCCATTATTATCATCATTGGATTAAATCAAAGGCATAACTCTTAAATTCAATAGATATTTAGTATAAATTGCTCAAAAACGATTGAAAATAACTCTAACAACTCTTATATACTCCATTGATGTTATTAATATAACGAACGCAAAGTGACATGTCAATATAGATGACATATTTAGATTGCAATTATATAAGAAAGCGCAACCAGTTAACACGATACGTTATATATAGATCTGATGCTGGGTTTTACCAATTCATTCGTTTAAATACTCATACATGTAAAACTTGCTGTGGATATGATTGAGGATCGTTATTCATTAAAAATTGCCGTCCTCTCACGGAATCAGACGGTGATATTTTGGGGAGACATTATTGATTCACTGCTTTTGATCTGATTTATGAGGTTGATCTTGTCCTGGGTGATGACGTCAGCAGCGACAGTGAACGTGTTCCCATGCAAGGAACACTGACTCTATCCTATGAAGAGGGAAAGTAGCTGGTACAGGAGGATCATTTTGATTCGGTTGCGTTCAATGACTTAATCTCGAAATAATTGTATGGAATTCGCCTAGAAACGTACAGGCTCAGACTATAATCTATTGTATTCAGCTACTCAATTTCTCCTTTTGCCATAAGACGGATTGTAACGGCTAGCGAATCTTTTCCAGAGAAACTATCGGAAACCTCCTTGACAGTCCGTCGTTAACTTTATTACTATAACATTTGTGAAATAATGCACAATAATATTGTGAAATGGTACACAAGGGGGAAATACAGAAATGAAAAAGAACACAACAGTACTACTTACTCTCCTTCTATCCATCGTTCTTGTCATTGCAGGATGCGGAAATAATGGTAGTAGTAATAGTGAGAAAAAAGCAAATGAAGGTCAAAGCACAACCGAGGAGAAAAAGACGGATACGGTGTCAGGTGCGTCACAAGCAAGCTATACACCAATTGATCAATTAAAAGATAGCTATGATATTATTATTGTTGGTGCTGGTGGTGCCGGTATGACTGCTGCATTGGAAGCAAAGGAAAAAGGAATGAACCCTGTTATTTTCGAAAAAATGCCAGTCGCTGGTGGTAATACAACCAAATCTTCTTCAGGAATGAATGCTTCTCAGACAAAATTCCAAAAGGAACAAGGCATTGAAGATAACAATGATTTATTTTATGAAGAAACATTAGCAGGTGGTCATAACACCAATGATAAAGAAATGCTACGTTTCTTTGTAGATAATTCTGCAGGTGCAATTGATTGGTTAGATTCTATTGGAATCAGATTAAACAACCTTACAATAACAGGCGGTATGAAAGAAAAACGTACACACCGTCCCGAGGATGGTTCAGCAGTAGGTCAGTATTTAGTTGCTGGGTTGGTTAGAAATGTACATGAAAAAGAGATTCCATTGTTCGTCAATGCAGATGTAAAAGAAATAACGCAAGCTGATGGTAAAGTAAACGGTGTTAAAGTATTGATTAATCAAACCGATGAAAAAGTAATTACTGCTAAAGCCGTTGTTGTAACGAGTGGTGGTTTTGGTTCTAATGCGGAGATGATCTCCGAGGTTAGACCTGATCTCAAAGGCTTAGTAACAACCAACCAAATTGGTAGCACAGGTGACGGTATTAAAATGATCGAGCAGCTTGGTGGTACGACTGTAGATATGGATCAAATCCAGGTTCATCCAACTGTACAGCAAGATAAATCGTACTTAATTGGTGAAGCTGTACGTGGTGAAGGTGCACTCCTTATTTCCACTGAAGGTACGCGCTTCGTGAACGAATTGGATACACGTGATAAAGTAACCGCAGCAATTAATGCCCTTCCTGAAAAAGCAGCTACATTAGTATTTGATTCTGGCGTGAAATCTCGTGTGAAGGCCATTGAGCAATATGACAAGATGGGCTTCGTAGTTAAAGGTGAAACGATCGAAGAATTGGCACAAGCAATCCATGTTCCAGCAGATCAATTGAAAGCAACTATCGACACTTGGAACGAAGCAGTGAAGAACAAACAAGATAGTGAATTTGGCAGAATAACAGGTATGGATAATGACTTATCTGGCGCACCCTACTATGCAATCAAAATCGCTCCTGGGATTCACTACACTATGGGTGGTGTGAAGATTAACACCAACACAGAAGTGTTAGACAAGGATGGAAAAGCAATTGAAGGCTTGTTCGCAGCAGGTGAATTGACAGGCGGTTTACATGGTGAAAACCGAATTGGTGGTAACTCTGTTGCTGAAATTATCATCTTTGGACGTCAAGCAGGTATCAAATCAGCTGAGTTTGTACAATCAAAATAATTAGGTAATATGTTTATCTAAATGAATATACAAATAAAAAATGCAGGCTTTAGAGTAATCTCTCTAAAGACCTGCATTTTTTATGTAAACTTCATTCCTGATTTTTCTATAAAAGGTTATTGTCAGCTTGACGAATGTGTTGTACATTAATCTATGATTCCAATAAGAAACGGGAGCTTGATGAAGTCAGGCTGAGAGGGTGGCCGCATGCCGCCGACCGTGAAATCTGATCTGGGTAATGCCAGCGTAGAGAAGACCAAATGCAGTCGGTGTGTATTCAAGCAGACCTGCAGATGGAGTAGGCGCAGCCGATGCGTGCTATTTCCTGATGCCGTCTAGCAAGAGTCATCTGACAGCAAATGAAGTTCATACTGCGCAAGCTACCTGCCCGGATCGGGGCAGGTTTTTTTATTTTATTTAGGGGAAGGAAGTTGAAGCTCATGACAGCAATTATTTCTAAAAAAGGTACAGCTCTCAAGCTGACCGACATTCTGGTCACGATCGTAATCGCAGTGGTATTCGGTATTGTGTACAAAATCTGGGGCCCTGCCTATGACATGGTCAAGCCGCTCGGCTTGCACGCAGAGCAGATTACCTATGGCATGTGGTTCATGGCAGGAACGTTCGCCTATCTGATCATCCGCAAGCCAGGGGTGGCCATACTTGCAGAGGTAGCTGCTGCAACCATCAGTGCCTTATTAGGCAGCGAATGGGGAATCTCCACCTTGTATTACGGATTGGTGCAGGGGCTGGGAGCAGAGCTGTTCTTCGCCATGTTCCTCTACCGGAAAAACAATCTGGTCGTGACTTGCTTGGCGGCGATCGGTGCGGCAGCCGGATCGCTCTTTCTTGATTTCCACTATGGATACATCGAGTCCTTGACAGCTTGGAACTATACACTCTTCATCGGTCTTCGTCTGCTTGGAAGCATCATCATTGCAGGCATCTTCGCTTATTATTTGTCGAAGGCACTTGAGCTGACCGGGGTGACCCAATCACTTCGACCTGCATCCCGTGAAGATTATGAGGCTTTGAACTGAGCATGGCTCTTACAGCGCATGTGGGGCATATGGGGCAAGTAGAACATGAGGATCATTTGGAGCATGTGGAGCACAAGGATCATTTGGAGCCTGTAGAGCAACTGAAGTATTTGGGGCATCCCCCCGATATTGCTGCGGGTGTTAGCAATCTGCGACTGAAGTTCCCAGGAGAGCAGGAGCTACTCTTCCGGGGCTTGTCCCTTTCCGTTCGCAAAGGGGAAAAACTGCTGTTGCTCGGGCCGAGTGGCTGCGGCAAATCGACGCTGCTACAGGTACTGAGCGGCATGATCCCCCGTTCCATCGAGGTGCCGATGAAATGTGACGAGGTCATCGTTCCAGAACATTCCGGAGTTGTGTTTCAGGATCCCGACACCCAATTCTGCATGTCCTTTGCTGATGAAGAGCTGGCCTTTGTGCTGGAGAACCGCTGCATTCCTCGAGAGGAGATGCCATCCCGCATCCGCGACTGCCTCACACAGGTCGGATTGGCAGAGGAATCAGCAAGAATGCCCATTCAGGCTATGTCGCAGGGGATGAAGCAGCGGCTGGCTGTCGCTTCCGTGCTTGCTGCAGAGGCAGAGGTACTCTTCCTGGATGAGCCTACGGCGTTACTGGATGAAGAAGGAACCCTTCAGGTCTGGGATACGATCAGCGGCATAGCTACGGACAAGACCTTGATCATCGTGGAGCATAAGATCAGCGACATTATTCAGCTGGTGGACCGGATTGTCGTGCTATCTCCTAATGGAGAGATTATCGCCGATGGAACGCCGGAGGAGGTATTCGCCACCTCTGGGGATACGTTGAGAGCATTCGGCATTTGGTACCCTGGAGTATGGACCGAGGCGGCCTCTCCGCGGCTGTCGGACGATGCAGCAACGGAGGCCCACTGCGTAGCCAATAGACTCCAACGTAATGAGAACCTCTATTGTAATGGTGCCTCCCCGGTCATGGAGTTAGGCAACTTTGCGGGGCTGCGCAGCAGAACGGAGGTCATCCGAGTGGAGAAGGCACAGGTTTTTCCCGGTCAATGGATTGGAATCACCGGCCCGAACGGAGCGGGCAAGAGCTCTCTCCTGCTGTCCATGATGGGTCTGCTCAAGACGACTGGTCGATACGAGGTATACCATCGGCCTGCGGGTAAGACAGGACAGCTGGCAGCGCATATTGGGTTCGTATTTCAGAATCCCGAATTCCAGTTCGTCACCAATTCAGTGTATGAAGAGGTGGAGTATTCGGTCCTCTTCGATCTTCCGAATGCAGAGCAGCGGAAGCATAGGATACAGCAGCTCCTTGACCAATTCGGCTTGCTGCCCATGAAGCACAGACATCCTTATCAGCTATCGCTCGGGCAGAAACGCCGCTTGAGCATTGCTACCGCCATTATTCGTGAGCCCAAGGTGCTGCTGCTGGATGAGCCTACCTTTGGTCAGGACGCCCGCAACACCTTTGCCATTCTGGACTTGCTGGAATCGCTCCGCAGCGCCGGAACAGCAATCATCATGGTGACTCATGATGCCGAGGCAGTTCGCCGCTACTGCACGGATGAATGGCGGGTCCGACATGGGAGGGCTGAGCATGCAATTGACCTTTCCTCATCATGAAACCTGGCTGCACAGGGTTAATCCGGGCTTGAAGCTGCTCGTGTTCGCCCTTCTCTTTCCGGCAGTGATCTGGATTCACAATCTGAATATCATGATTAATCTTGCTGCGGGAATGCTGCTGTTGCTCCTGTGGTCTGGGCATCCATGGCGACGACTGCTGCTATATGCCTCCCCGTTCATCCTGATCTTTATCTCTACCTCGACGGGGATGATGTTCTTCGGTACGGGAAGGACGACTTGGTGGAAGTGGGGACTCGTGCATATTACGGAGGAGAGCTTTTTACGTGGTATTCACTTGGGCTGCCGCGCCCTCTGTATGGCAGTTGCAGGACTGCTGTTCGGTCTGACGACTCGACCTGTGAGGCTATTCTATTCCCTGATGCAGCAATGGAGGCTTCCGCCAAGGTATGCATACAGCTTTCTTGCAGCTATGCGGATGATCCCTATCCTGCTTGACGAATTCCAGACACTCCGGCATGCCTTGTCAATCCGGGGCGCGAGGCGCCATGTCAGCCGCTGGAATCTGTATGCCCATATTAAGATGTATGCCATCCCTCTGCTTGCGCAAAGTATCCGCCGTGCGCAGCGTACAGCCATTGCCATGGAGGCCAAGGGACTCACGGATGAGAAGCGCACCTATTATTATGTGATTGGATACTCGCAAGCAGATATCTGGCTGACTCTATATTTTACAGGGATCTTTGCTGCAGCTTATTGGACGGGAGACATGTTCCCGTATTTCGATACATTGGACGTCCGGTAACTCATCAGAGTTAACAATCGGATTCCCGAATACAATTTAGCCGTAGCGCCTAATGGATTGTTGAGATTGAGCTCATGAAGGAAGACCGGCCGGGGTTCTGGGAGAGCAACGGTTTTTATAATACGGCTGATCCTTAAGAAAATGTGCTGGATGCATGCCGCAGCCAGTGGGGTCTCCGTTATCCGGGGGAAGACTCGAGGCGGTCGTCAGACTATTGACGACAGACGGCCGTACAAAAAATGTTCAATTAGGAACACCTCAACGCAAAGGACTCCAAACCAACAATATGTCGGTGGAGTCCTTTTGTGTGCATACTCGCTCACACATGTAGAGTTCGACGTGTCTTCTCCATTTCGTCCCTTCAATCAGCTATCCTTACAGACCTTTCTTTCTCCCCGACCGAACGGCTTCTTTTGAATACTGGGAAATCGTCTTGATGCAAACGATGGCTTTTGCGCTGTCCCCTTATTGATGAGGACTTCTGGCTTCCTGAATTGAATCATGCTAAGATTTGATACAATTTGCTAGATTAAGCCGCAAAATTTAACCTGTTCGTAATATTAACACTTCCATTAATATTGTACTCAATCGGCCGGGAACTTTCCCAAAAATCAGTTCTGTAAATGAGGGAATATAGATGAGGGAATGGATCATTCTTGATTTGTTATACAAGCGTGGCAACCAGCCACTCCGTATGAACGAGCTTGTTACCGAAATGAATTTATCGGAGCGTACCCTGCAGGACGCTATTCGTTCATTAGAGAAGGCTGGTCTGAACAACGGATTTCTGATTCACCGTATTCGGGGTCAAGGTTACACCCTGGAAGTGACTGACTCTACTCTATTGGAAAACTTCATGCAAGATGGACGTGCCAAGCAAAAAGATGCGTATCCAGCTGATAAAGAGGAACGCAGGCTTCAACTTATACGTCTTTTACTACAAAGTAACTCGTATCAACCCATTGACTTTCTGGCAGAACAGCTTGATGTTAGCCGCTCAACTCTGATTGCAGATTTGAATGCAGCGGAGCAAGCGTTAGACGAATTCGAGCTTACACTTAGCCGGCGTTCCCATTATGGCATTCTCGTTGAAGGTGGCGAGCGCAATTTCCGCAAAGCCTTCTCTCGCTTCGTGCTTGGCACAGGTTCAGATACGCGAAGATCCAAAGATTTCCGTGCTTTTGAGAGCGGATTTGATACGGACAAGCTGAAGACATACATGCTTCAACAGCTAAAAGAAAAAGTGTTAACGATCTCTGATGTATTTCTGGATAATATCGTTACCCATATTGTAATCCTGCTCTATCGAATATCACGACAAAATCTGATTGTTGCCGGACAGGAAGTACCGGATATACCGGAACCTATCTATCTGGAGTTATCACGTAAACTGTCGAAATGGATCAAAGCCAATTATAATGTCTCGCTTCCTGAGGATGAGATTCTATATTTAGCCTTACACCTATCAGGCAAGACGACGACTGAACAGATGTCCGTGGAGAAAAAACAACAACTCCGTACAGGCATTGCGGACATTCTGGAGCGCCTAGATCGCGAATTTTTAACCCATTTCAGCCTAGACCAGAATCTAATTGATTCGCTGGTTCTCCATATGCTCCCATTGCTCAATCGTTTATATTACAATCTTCAGCTCGACAATCCGATCGTTGAAGACATTTACAGTGAATACGCGAATGCATTCTTAATCTCTTTCCGCTTCGCAGATATGATTGAAGATTTATACGGATTTTCGATGTCACGGGACGAAGCTGGTTACGTAGCTCTGCACTTTGCCGCCTATCTGGAACGCATGAAGCAGCAAAACCTGGAACAATACCGACGAATTGTTGTGATCTGTTCGACAGGTGCAGGCAGCGCTCAGCTCATTAAACTTAAACTTGAGACTATCTTTCCAAAAGCGCTGGTGGTGACGGCTTCTTCAGCCGAGTTTGAAGAGGTTGTAAAGCGTCCGGTAGATCTGATTCTTACCACAATACCGCTGAACTCTGCCCAGGCAGATAAACCTATCATTCATATCAAACAGTTGCTGGATGACGTAGAGATTCAACGGATCAAGGAACTTATTGCCACAAGAGTAAGTCGGTCGCAACCTTCTTATAAGCTTCTGGATTTCAAGGAATTGTTCCGCAGAGAACTATTCCACATCGGAAGCTCCGAAGATTATCAGCGGCTGCTAAGCGAACGCTGCGAGGAAATGGTGAAATTGGGTTATGCAGAGAGTGATTTTCCAATCCAGGTAATGATGCGCGAGAATAAATTTACAACCATTTATAAAAATGGTGTCGCCGGACCACACCCGATGCGGATGAGCGCTATTCGGGACTGCATCGGCGTAACCCTGCTGGATAAACCCGTTTACGGAGCAGACAAACCCGTTCGAATCGTGTTTTTGATTAATTTACAGCCTGGACAGTTATTTCTACACAAGGAAATCAGTAAATTATTGCTTGTGCTCATGGAAAGGGAAGATTATCGCAATCGGCTGTTGACGGTAACGGACTATGATTCTTTTATTCGTGAAATGGAGCGCTTGTTATAGCCCTTTTATCCCCAATTTAATGATATGAGGATTCTGCGTATGCAAAATCCCGATACAGATCGGCCTATCGCCGAAGAGGAGTGGACTACGATGGATTATGAACATGCTGTAATGCAACTGATTGCCAGTAGTGGCGAAGCGAGAAGTCTTAGTCTGAAAGCGGCACGTACCGCGCGGAAGGGCCAATTGGCAGAGGCGGAAGAATTGCTTCGACAGGCCAAGGATAGTCTGACCCAAGCCCACAAAGTCCAAACGAAGCTCATTCAGGCCGAAGGCCGCGGAGAGAAGACCGAAGTGACTTTGTTACTCATACACGCCCAGGACCATCTCATGAATGCGTTGACAGTCCGGGAATTAATAGTGGAATTAATAGAAGAGATCAAACAACGTCTAACACTCGAACAACAATGGAAAGGATCGGTGAATTAAGATGAGAAAGATATTGCTTGCATGTGCAGGAGGGTTCTCTACGAGTATGCTGGTTGAACGTATGAAGGAGGCCGCCAAAAGCCGGGGAGTTGAAATCGATATTGATGCTGTCGCAGAAAATGACATTGCCGAACAAGCTCCGTTCGATATTATTATGCTGGGCCCACAAATGGGACACGCAGAAGATGAGCTGGCCGCGCAGTATTCTAATATTCCGGTGACGACGATTGACATGATGGATTATGGAACAATGGACGGGGAAAAAGTACTGGATACTGCCTTGTCTCTGATGGAAAAGGGGGTCTAATCCATGGCAGTCTCATCCGAGTCGACATGGAGAGTGAAAATTCAGAGAATCAGCACCAAAATTCAAAAAAATCCCTATATCAGTGCCATTTCCAATGGCTTGATGGCTTTAATGCCTATTTTGATTCTTGGGGCTATCTTCTCACTCCTTAACGCCCTCCAGCTTCAGCCTTATCAACACTTTCTGGAAAGTACCGGTTTGAAAAATTATACCTCCGTTCCAGCTACGGTAACGACAGACTTGATTGCCCTTTATGCTGTGTTCTCGATTGCGTATAACTTTGCCCAGCAACATAAACAACAAGGCTTTTCGGCTGGGATTCTGGCACTGATGAGCTTCTGGCTTGTCACTCCAAAAGGTCTGCTGGAGGACGGTGCAACCAAGGCGATTGGTTATTCGTGGCTGGGCGCCAAGGGTCTTTTTGTAGCTATTATAGTCGCCTTAATTGTAGGTAAAGTCTATACGACTGTGCTTGAGAAGAAATTTTATATTAAAATGCCTAAGGGAGTACCCCCTACGGTCGAAAAATCGTTTGCAGCACTTACACCCGGTTTTATTGTTGCCTTTATTATGCTTATCCTGACAGCTATCTTTGCGGCTACGCCCTTTGGCAACATGCATGATTTTGTCTTTTCCACTATACAGGTACCTTTGACCAGTCTAGGTGGAACCTGGTGGGCCATGATCATCTGTGTATTCGTCATTCATCTGTTGTGGTTCTTCGGTGTACACGGCACGCTGGTAGTTTACTCCGTTGTAGGACCGATCTGGGTCGCGCTTGGACTTGAGAATCTGGCTGCATATCAGGCAGGAGTACCCGGTACTCACATCATCGGCTCCCCTTTCTTTCCTGTATATGTACTTGTGGGCGGCGCAGGGGCAACCCTCGGTCTGGTTATTGCCATGCTATTTGCGAAGTCCAAACGGTACAAAACATTGGGTCGCCTGGCTTTTGTACCGAGCTTGATTGGTGTCAATGAACCCCTTATTTTCGGAATGCCGCTTGTGTTAAATATACGTTTTCTCATTCCGTTTATCCTGACTCCACTAATTACAAGTGGTACGGCGATCTTGCTAACGTCGCTTGGTATTTTGCCGGTGCTGAACGGTGTTCAGGTTCCACTCGGGATTCCCATTTTGTTCAATGGCTGGATGACGGGCGGATGGCGTGTAAGTGTATTTCAACTCCTGCTCATTACCACAAGTTGTGCCATGTACTATCCATTTTTCAAAAAAGCCGATGCTGAAGCATTAGCTCAAGAAATCGAAGCAGAACGTAAAGAAGCATCTGTGGGTGAACAGGTGGAAAATAGCAGGGAGGTTCCTTCTCATGCCTAATCGTTTTCCACAGAACTTTCTCTGGGGCGGTGCCATCGCTGCGAATCAGGTAGAAGGTGCTTATCTTGAAGATGGCAAGGGGCTATCGACTGCCGATGTAGTTGGTTACGTTCCACCGGAAGAACGCGGTTCGCTGGACGAATTGTTATCCATGAATCACGCCAAGCTGGATGAAGCAATTCACACGCCGGGAACCGATCAATATCCCAAACGCAGAGGAATTGATTTCTATCACCGCTACAAGGAAGATATTGCTCTCATGGCTGAAATGGGCTTTACAACGTTTCGCCTCTCCATCTCATGGCCACGCATATTTCCAAATGGTGACGAGTTGGAACCCAATGAAGCCGGGCTTGCCTTCTACGATCAAGTCTTTGATGAATTGCACAAATACGGAATTGAACCGCTGGTTACCATTTCGCATTATGAAATGCCGGTTATGTCGACGACCAAATATAACGGTTGGGCCTCACGTGAACTGATAGACCTTTATTTGAAATATGCGGAAACTCTATTTATGCGGTATCGCAGCAAAGTAAAGTATTGGCTTACCTTTAATGAGATTAACTGTACCCTTAAAGCTCCCTTTCTTGGTGCTGGCATCCTAACGGATGGATTGGATCATCCCAGACAGACTGCTTTTCAAGGGCTGCATCATCAATTTGTTGCTAGTGCACTTGCGGTCCGCGCCCTGCGCCGAATCGATCCAGGTGCGCAGATCGGTGCCATGCTGGCGAGAAAACTCCTATATCCGTACAGTTGTCATCCAGGTGATGTACTCCAGGCACAATCCGAGAATCAAATGGCATTATTCTGCTCTGATGTGCAGGTGCGTGGGGAATATCCCTCTTTCATCAACCGGGTATGGGAACGTGAACAGGTCCATGTGGAGTTCCACCCGGAGGACAAAAAGATACTACGCGAGCACACGGTAGATTTTCTATCATTCAGCTACTATATGTCGTCTGCTGTAAGTGTTGATCCGCAGGTCTCCGAGTTAACTGAAGGCAACCTGTCCACGGGCCTTAAAAATCCTTATCTGGATACCTCCGAATGGGGTTGGCAGATTGATCCGATCGGACTGCGGGTTGCTCTCAGGGAAATGTATGATCGCTATCGCGTCCCGTTATTTGTTGTGGAAAATGGTCTGGGGGCCGCTGACACGGTTGAAGAAGATGGTAGCATCAACGATGATTATCGCATCTCTTACTTTGCCAGACATATTGAGCAGATGGCTGAAGCCATTGCCGACGGCGTTGATCTGATGGGCTACACTAGCTGGGGACCCATTGATCTTATCTCCGCTTCAACTTCCGAAATGCGCAAACGTTATGGTTTCATATACGTCGATCAAGACGATCAGGGTCGGGGCACCCTTGCTCGTAGCCGAAAGAAAAGCTTTTACTGGTACAAAAAAGTCATCGCCTCTAACGGCGAAGACCTAAATCAAGATTAAACTACATGCAGGGTTGGAGTAATCTGGGGGGGGGCAAGTCATCCGTTCTGAAAGAATCATGTTCAAGCAATCTTAGGTATCTGGATGTCTCATCCATGGGAGGTGCGAGTGCCAAGGGCACATGAATCCCTGGAACCTCCGTACCCCGTGTCCTGAAAGGGATCGCGGGGTTTTTGCTTCATACTGAACGTTATCACATTGTATTTACATGACCGGAGTCTTTGGTATCCGTTCAATAAGCCTTCCAGTGCAATCGTTGGCTGACATCGGCCTGCCACACACTCATGTAGAGTGCGACTTCGATCCAGCTTGGGATGAGGACAACAACATGTGATTTCAATCCACGCACTCATGTAGAGTGCGACGACTGCTGAATGTGGATGAAAAGAAGATCGCAGTATGATTTCAATCCACGCACTCGTGTAGAGTGCGACGAGCTGCTGTGACCAGTTCCTTTTCAACTCTCTCATTTCAATCCACGCACTCGTGTAGAGTGCGACGCTCATTTACTTGGGGAGATGGGAAACTTCCTGAATTTCAATCCACGCACTCGTGTAGAGTGCGACCAGTTCTTTCATAGACGTCATTCCTAACCTTACCATTTCAATCCACGCACTCGTGTAGAGTGCGACCCCAGCCACGCTCTTTGAGCATGCTGGCCACCAATTATTTCAATCCACGCACTCGTGTAGAGTGCGACAACGAAAAACAACGTATAAACGTATCTTTGTTTCTCTATTGTATCTGATCTAAGGATAAATGGAAGCCAATCAAGACATTTTACTCGCGTCACGTTCACGTTCCATTCACATTCGACTCCATTTCGACAAAATCTGAGGTGCGAATCTCCCGGGGATTTTATGTGAGCTTGGGGTTCGCACCAATCCTTCAAGCTTATCTACACTTTCCTCATATTTGTAATCGTGACCGATTGTCATGCTATTCTACAAAAAAACGTACGCCGACAATTCTGTCAAAGCGCACGCCTCGCATTTCTGTATCTTCACATCCTTCATACCGGCTGCATGATCTGCATGAATTGGCTCATCCGCTCCAGTGCCTTCTCCAGATCGACGAGTGAGGTTGCATAGGAGCAACGAATATAGCCCTCACCGCCTGTTCCGAATACATGCCCGGGCACGACAGCTACCTTGGCCTCCGCCAGCAGCCTGAGCGCGAACTGTTCAGATGACATGCCTGTAGATGTAATAGAAGGGAAAGCATAGAAAGCCCCCTCTGGCTCATGACAGGATAGCCCGATAGCATTCAGACCCGCGACAAACAGCTTGCGGCGTTCATTGTAGCTACCCATCATGTCGTCCTTGGCACTCAGACCATAACGCAGGGATTCAAGTGCAGCAATCTGGGCAATGGTGGGAGCGCACATAGCCGTGTACTGGTGGATCTTCAGCATGCCTGCAATTAACTCACGCGGACCACAAGCATAGCCTACTCTCCAGCCCGTCATGGCGAACGCTTTGGAGAAGCCGCTAATCACAATCGTACGCTCCTTCATTCCCGGTAGAGCAGCGATGCTCACATGTTGTCTCCCATAGGTTAACTCGGCATATACTTCATCCGAGATGACAACCAAATTATGCCGGATGACCAGCTCTACAATCGGCAGCCAATCCTGCTCCGTCATCACCGTACCTGTCGGATTACATGGGTAATTCAACATTAGCACCTTCGACCGTGGGGTAATGACCGCCTCCAGCGCTTGTGGAGTCAGCTTGAACTGTTCCTCTGCTGTAGCCGCCACTTCCACAATAGTCCCCCCATGTAGATGAGAGATGGGTTCATAGGCAATATAGCTCGGTGAGGGAATCAGCACCTCGTCACCCGGGTCAATCACAGTCCGCAGCGCCAGATCGACAGCCTCACTGCTGCCAACGGTCACAATGATCTCGTGCTCAGGCTCATAGGATAGCGCGAAGCTGCTGGACAGATACGCTGACAGCTCTTCCCGCAGCTCCAGCATGCCTGCATTCGAGGTGTATTTCGTCCGTCCATCCCGCAGGGCCTGAATGCAGGCCTCGCGTACCTTCGCCGGGGTCACAAAATCAGGCTCTCCGACCCCAAGCGCGATAGTATCCCCTCCTGCTGCATTCAGATCGAAGAAAGCACGAATTCCTGATGGCCGAATATCCCGTACACGTGAGGATAAGAAACTTCCTGTCTGCTCTTCGCTACACATGCTGGACCATCCCCCATTCCTGTGTTCGCTCATGAAGTGAGCTTGTTATGATTCGATCCAGCAGCTGTGAAAAGGTGATTCCCGCAGCGGCTGCGCTTTTCGGCAACAGGCTGTTAGCCGTCATTCCCGGTAAGGTATTCACTTCCAGCACATAAGGCATATTCTGGCGCAAAATCATATCGACCCTGGCATAGACCTTGCATTGCAGCTGGCGGTAGCTGGTTAGTGCCGCCTCACGTACACGCTGCTCGATCCCGGATGGAAGCTGGATGACTTTCTCCTCAGCACCTCCAATCTCATATTTCGCTCTATAATCGAACCACTCCGAATGAGCTGACTGAATGCCGATGATCGGCAATACCTCACCATCCAGAATCGAACAAGTAAGCTCGCTGCCTTGAATGTAGGGCTCAATCAGGATCGTCTCCCCCAGGCTCTCAGCCTCCTGAACGGCTGGCAGTAGCTCCCGCTCATTTCGTACGAGCTGGATGCCGATGCTGGAGCCTCCCGTATTCGGCTTTACAATGACAGGGTAGCCTAACTGCTCTACTGCCTGTGGATCATAGTCGTTCATCCCCTGCCAGCACAGCCCAGAAGGGGTAAGTACGCCCGCTGCCTGCAGCAACTGCTTGGAGAGCTGCTTATTCATGCATAGGCTACTTGCCAGAATACCGCTGCCTGTATACGGAATACCCAACGTCTCAAGGGCTCCCTGTACTGTGCCGTCCTCTCCATATTGTCCATGCAGCGCCAGTAGCGCTAGATCGATCCCTGTCTGCTGTACCTGCGTGATCAGATCGGAGCGTTGCCCGATCACCAAGGGCACCACGTCATAGCGACTACGGTCCAGATGCCTGATCATCTCTTGACCCGTCTGTAGGGACACCTCACGCTCGGAGGATACTCCACCCATAATTACGCCGATTTTCATCATGACTCTCTGTTCTCCCCTCATCTCGTTGTGTGGCACTTCCTGACTTAGAATAGGAGGCTATGTGAGAGGAAGCCATGTGAATGATCCCTCTCGGTTGCTGCTGCTCCACAATTTCTGAATATAACTCTACTTCCCGAGCAAGCGACGCGCCTGCTCACCGATAATCCGAAGCCCCTCTTCAATCTGCTCATCCGTTACTCGCGAGAATCCTAGCCGCAACGTGTTCTCCCCCTCGCCTGCTTGCACGAAGAATCTGTCCCCTGGCGTAAAAATAACACCTTGCTCTAAGCAAGCCTCCAGCAATTGACGTGTATCGAGGCCAGCCGGAAAAGTAAGAAACAGATGCAAGCCCCCATCACCAGACAGTTGGGCCTCTGGAAGATGCGTCTCACAGCATGTCTTGGTCCATTCATATTTGCGCTTGTATTCGGCGCGTGCTTTTTTGACATATTTATCGAAATTTCCGTTCAGCAAATATTGATATAAAATCGATTGATCGATCGTTGATGTATGAATGGTACGCGCCCGCTTCATGCTCTCCAGCGTATCAATGAGCGTCTTGTCAGCCAGTATCCAGCCTACTCGCAGACCAGGGAATAATACCTTGGAGAAGCTGCCGATATAGATGACTCCGTTACCCATCCCTGCTGTCGCGATTAAGGGAGCCACATGTGCTCCTGAATAACGCAGCTCCTCATTGAAGCCATCCTCAATCACTGGAATCTGGTAGCGCGTCAGTAATTGCATCACCGCATTACGCTTGGCAGGTGACATGACAATACCTGTCGGATTGTGATACGAAGGCGTCAGATAGGCCAGATCGAACTGTTCGGTCTGCTGTTGCAATACCTTCTCTAGCTGATCCACATCCAGACCGTCGCGCTGCATCGGAATACCTGTAATCTCAAAACCGTGCAGCCTCAAATTCTTGATCGCTGTATGATGGGTCGGATTCTCACAAATGGCCGCACCGCGGCGGGTCGTAGGACGCAGTGCCGAGAGTACGATGTCGAAGCCCTCGGTGAACCCGCTAGTAATCAGCATATCCTTGCCGCTCAGATCGACGCCCTTATTCTCCATATAGCGCATCAGGTAATCAATTAATGGCTTGTAGCCCTTGGCGTAGCCGTAGTTGAGCAGTACCTGCCCCTCGATGGCCATCCGGTCCATAAATGCCCGCTTCACATCACCCAGATCGAACAGCTGCTCATCCGGGGCAATGCTTGTGAATGAAATGGTGCCTTTGGGCGCACGGATGCCCTTCTTCATCATGTCCAGCTCTACGGCTGCGACAGCATAATCATTCATTCTGGACTTCCAGTCCATTTGCCAAGCTGCCGTATCATCAGCTGCTCCTTGAGCTACCGCCGACTGACCGACCATGGCAGCGACATAGCTGCCCTTGCCGGGAAGGGCATACGTGTACCCGTCGTCCTGCAAATCCTCATAGGCAGCGATGACCGAATTGCGGCTCACCTGCAGCAGCGTACTCATTTCTCTCGTGGAGGGCAGCTTCTGGTTCGCTTGAAGTGATCCTTTTATGATTAAACGTGTGACGTATTCCTTCACTTGTAATGCGACTGGGCGGTCTCCGACCAGCCTGAAATCCTGGAACATCCTTTATCGCCCCCAGCTATAATGATGGCATACAAGACGGGTGAAAAAAAGAACCACCCTGCTGGATTTTTCATCCTGCGGTGGTTCTGGTACTTCTATTATAGAGATTACAGCGGTGACTCTAAAAATGGCTGGTACATCATAAGCGCATGATTCCTCGTAACTAACTCATCCGATACAAGCTCTTGATGCAGATTATATTTTCTTTTATATATCATATTAGTTCTTACATAGCCACCCCAGTATTCTTGGGTGATCTTATGATCTCGTTCGTATATTTCATAAATGTGGGTCGGCTTCGCTGTCGTTCTCCACTCTCCATACAGGTACTCGGTGTCGATATCAACGACTAGCTGGTAGGGTTGATCAGTAGGATTGTATATCTGCAAATCAAGATAATTATATGAACACGTGGCTCCACTACCAAATGGCTGTGTCCGATTCGCATCAGGGAACACATCATAGCTGTGTCTATGCCTTTCGGTCACGACCAACGGCGTGTGCAACGTAATCCAGTAAATTAGATTAGATAACTGACAAAGCCCTCCTCCCACACCAGGCCTGAACGTTCCGTAAAATAACGTCATCCCTTCCACATAACCTTTTCTTTTGGTAGGCTTACCGATTAACTTCCAATATGAAAAAGTCTCTCCCGGAGCAATCGTAATCTTATTTAACTTTTGCTTTGCGATTTTCAAATTAATGATTTTGTTGTGTTGCAACCACATATCAACCTCTTTAAGCTTTCTTAACAGAGGAGTCTTGTGTGTAAAAGTGATATAAGGAAGCTCTTCATTCTCTATGCGCGAAGCAAACTTTGCATGTCCAAAATACCACTTCAAGTATCTTTTGAACCTGAAATAACAAGATCCTGCTAGTAGTCTAAGCCTTGATCTTTGTTTTGGTTTCATGATATCCCTCCACTGCATGTAGAGTACGGCTATTCAAACGATGGCGTAACAGACCGACAATGACCATTTCACTCCATACACTTATCAAAAGTACAACTATTACCTTGACCAGATTAAATGTGAGTGTAGAGCCGCTACAAGCGGGGAGCCCTGTCGACCATGGTTAAGCTTGCTGTTCTTTCGAATACAATGTAAAGCGGATGAACAGCAAGCTTAAAGATGGGCACTCCGTTTCTCTAGGGCTTCCCCCACTTTCCGCTAACCACGCTCTCTCTTCGGATCGTTCAAATCCACAGTCGTATACAGTCAAAACGGCTGGAATCAAAACGTTGCAGGGTTTCAATCTATGCACTCGTGTAGAGTGCGACGTCTAACTTGATACTGCCAATCTGCATGTCACCGAAATTTCAATCCACGCACTCGTGTAGAGTGCGACTATATGTGCTTATCAACGAAACTACGAACGAAGTTATTTCAATCCACGCACTCGTGTAGAGTGCGACTGTTGGATTGTTCGCTGATCTTAAAACAATGAAAATTTCAATCCACGCACTCGTGTAGAGTGCGACCAGTAAATTCGTATCGCTGGCCACCCATGATTAGGATTTCAATCCACGCACTCGTGTAGAGTGCGACTGGGTGACCAGGCATCCGGCCAGCTCCGATACACGATTTCAATCCACGCACTCGTGTAGAGTGCGACTTTCTATATGGCTAACGAGCTACTGAGCTGGATTGAATTTCAATCCACGCACTCGTGTAGAGTGCGACCTGAGGACATGGACGACTTTACGGACGCATTCCTATTTCAATCCACGCACTCGTGTAGAGTGCGACTGAATAGCATGGTGCGTACCTCCATTTCATTTTGTATTTCAATCCACGCACTCGTGTAGAGTGCGACCAGTAAGCCTGTCGGCTGCAATATATCAACTACCAATTTCAATCCACGCACTCGTGTAGAGTGCGACTTCCAGCAGGCATATACTCCACAAACGATAGAGTTATTTCAATCCACGCACTCGTGTAGAGTGCGACCAGCAACGTCCGCCATCTTTAACGCGACCTCAATCATTTCAATCCACGCACTCGTGTAGAGTGCGACTGTATATATCAAAGCGCTATGTTATGATTGGGTTAATTTCAATCCACGCACTCGTGTAGAGTGCGACTCGGGATTCCCGCAAAGATAATACGTTTGGAAATGATTTCAATCCACGCACTCGTGTAGAGTGCGACATCCGTTGCTGTGCTGTTTACCGATGTATTAATTTATTTCAATCCACGCACTCGTGTAGAGTGCGACGATGCTGCTAAGCAAGCGCCCGTTATGTAGGGAGGATTTCAATCCACGCACTCGTGTAGAGTGCGACTTCCAGGGACGTTTCAGATAGATCATCCTTACAATATTTCAATCCACGCACTCGTGTAGAGTGCGACGATAAGACAGGAATTGAATGGGCCGACGCTACATGATTTCAATCCACGCACTCGTGTAGAGTGCGACACCAATACCTGATTCGTACCAGCTCCCGCATCTGTATTTCAATCCACGCACTCGTGTAGAGTGCGACCAGCAATAGAGCGTGTAGTTGATTGTCAAGCATTTATTTCAATCCACGCACTCGTGTAGAGTGCGACGAGCTGGAGACAGGTCAAACTCGGCTAGATTCGTATTTCAATCCACGCACTCGTGTAGAGTGCGACAGCGGAAAACAACGTAAAAGAGTTGTTCACGTCTCCTATTTTAACGTAAATCCGAACAAATGAAAGGCAACTTATACTTTTTATCTTGCACCAGTTCACACTTCATTCACATTCGACTCGTTTTCGACAAAATCTGAGGTGCGAATCCCCCGGGGTTTTCATGTACGCTTGGGGTTCGCACCAAGCAAACCTAATTTTCAAGGAAGATTAAATCATATATCTACAATGGATTGCCACGATGTTTCTGCTGCAGCAGAACAAGGGCCTGTGCAAAGCTCAACTGAGCATCCATCTCCTTATAGCTGATCGCTTTGTCAGCTTCCCCTCCAGCTTGCTCCCATTGCCAAAATGAATATAGATCTACGTTTTCGAGAAAGTATAGAGAAAGTGCCTCAATAGGGTTAACACTATAAAGCTTGCAAAAAAACACTGGAGATAAGGCATCATAGAGCAGGTACTCTTTTTTCAATTGGTACAAAAAGTAAGACAGACTATCTTCATTCACATTAACAATGCGCCTAACCAGCTCATTGCGTCTCTCAGTAGTATTTAATATGATAGGCATATCAGTCCAAAAATGACCGTCACCGGGGCCAAAATACAAGCGACGAACTAATTCATCATGTGTGAGCTCTGAATCATAGGAAGCTGGCTCAACGATATACGTCCATGGCTGAGAGTATCCAGCGGTGAATACTTCGACAGCATCAGTAGCATCATATCCAATTGTGTGCCATTTCCGCCCTAAAGAATCTTTTATATGGTATGTATACATTCGGCTTGCGAGTCCTTCGGCCTCCGGCCACAGAAGTCGTTGTCTAAAAACGTCGACAATACCTTGTTTATTGCATACCTGATTCATTTGAAATATAGTAACACTCCTTTGTATTCTTTTCGTTTGTTTGTAACTAGCGGCACAAATAATGAGTTAGATATCAATCTGTAAAATAACTAGGAGAGTTGGCCTTTCGATGAGCATGCCGATTCAAATTTTGCACACACTGGAAAATATCTTGAGTGAACAAACTGCACTTTAAACGTTCAACAAGAACACATTCAATATACCACATGCACTTTAAACGTGCAACAACTTGATTTTAATTTCAGGAGGTTTCTATGAAATATCAGAACTATACCTTGCACTGCAAGCTTAGTGAGATTCTCAAAACACACGATAACATGTCCGTATTGAAATTATCTGAGGAAATTGGACATCGACGCACAACTATCATGGAGCTTGTGCACAATACGAATATGGATAAGAAGAAAGTCTCTACATCTTTGATCGTAAAGCTTTGTTTATACTTTGACATTACGCCAAACGACCTGTTCGAAGTTCGTCCGCGCGATTGAGACGGTGTGCAGATAAAAATAAAGCACTAATCGGTTCCTCTGAACTGATTCAGTGCTTTATTGGCGTTTCCGTCACGAACTCGTATTGAGTGCGACTTGATATCTTCCAGCTCAACCGGCTCGAAGGTGTCATTTCATCCACGCACTCGTATAGAGTGCGACTGCCGGGTCAGTTGTTTCACCCAGTAAATAAGCTATTTCAATCCACGCACTCGTATTGAGTGCGACAACGCTACGCAAGCGGGCGAACCACCGGTCTACAATTTCAATCCACGCACTCGTATTGAGTGCGACATAAACGAGATACCGCGAAATTTACCATGCAGGGGTATTTCAATCCACGCACTCGTATTGAGTGCGACCTTCTCAATAATTACGCGGCTTTGCCGCGTACATGTATTTCAATCCACGCACTCGTATTGAGTGCGACTCAAGTAAACAAGCTAAGGAAATGCTTAACTACAGATTTCAATCCACGCACTCGTATTGAGTGCGACTCGCATGCATTCTTTCCAGTAGTGATGGCGGCGCAATTTCAATCCACGCACTCGTATTGAGTGCGACTTAACACTCGTTTTGCTGAGCTCCCGGCGTATCTATTTCAATCCACGCACTCGTATTGAGTGCGACCTTCCACAGTGCCGCGCACCCAGACTCCTAACAATTTCAATCCACGCACTCGTATTGAGTGCGACACGACTGAACGAAGAGACTCCATTTATATGGATATTTCAATCCACGCACTCGTATTGAGTGCGACGGGCAATCAATTTCGGTGATTACCTGGGATACTTATTTCAATCCACGCACTCGTATTGAGTGCGACAAGGATTCGCTTCAGCAGCGCGTAGATCGCTTCAAATTTCAATCCACGCACTCGTATTGAGTGCGACTCGGCCAAGCGGATCATAAGCCATAACGTAAAATATTTCAATCCACGCACTCGTATTGAGTGCGACGCGGTCTGATACTCGCCAGCATCTTGTACGGATACATTTCAATCCACGCACTCGTATTGAGTGCGACCTCATTCGGCGCAAGGTTATCGTTGATGGATACCGATTTCAATCCACGCACTCGTATTGAGTGCGACTTTATCCGCTTCCAAGTCGTCGACCTGACCGCGAAATTTCAATCCACGCACTCGTATTGAGTGCGACTATCATTTTTTCCGACGAAGACTGATTCCAATTTAATTTCAATCCACGCACTCGTATTGAGTGCGACTATCTGCTGCAATTGTTCCGCCGTGATAAATTTCGATTTCAATCCACGCACTCGTATTGAGTGCGACAGCGAAAAACAACGCATATACGTATCTTTCATTTTCTATTGTATCTAATCTACGAGAAAATGGAAGCCGTCCTATACACTTCCTCAGTCCTGTGTTCACACTTCATTCACATTCGACTCGGTTTCGACAAAATCTGAGGTGCGAATCCCCCGGAGATTTCATGTGAGCTTGGGGTTCGCACCAAGCATGACCTCATTATTGAACATGCAAAAAACCCTGAGAATCATTGAAATCAATGATTCTCAGGGTTTTTGTTCCAAGTATCTTGCTCGCAAAAATCACTGTCTCTGATCCCCTATGATGGCATAGTAATTGGCAAGAGACCAGTATCGCGACCATAAGGGTTGCCGTTGCATCTTAACAGCGGTTACCCAGGACAAGTCTTCAATTCTGACATGGGCAGCGCCCGCCTGACGCCAAATCTCGGCAGCTTCATCGGGATGGTAGATGTTGGAGAGAGGCGTTGTTTTCTTCGATGTGAACGGTAAGCTCTCCTGATGCGATCTCCGGTCAATGCCGAGAATCCGCCGCATAGCGGATTGCTGTCTGGACGTTCGGTTCCGGTTGTCCATGCGCCGGGTGCTGTCAATCGCGGCTACCCGGCCACCTGGGCCTGTCAGGTTGCACCAGCATTGTACCGCTTTTAGCGGATCGGGAAGCAGCCAGATTAAGTTGCGGCTGATTACAGCATCGACTTCCCCCTGCTCGATAGGAGGATGAACTGCGTCACCCAGCCGCACTTCCGCATTGGGATAACGAGCCAGTCTTTCTTTCGCCAACTCCGCACGACTGGCAGCATACTCGACAGCAATGACTTCATAGCCCAGCCGAGCCAGATGCTCTGCCATGATCCCGGTCCCGCTGCCCATATCAGCGACACGGCGAATGCTACGACCATCAGCAGGCTGTCCAAGCAGTACGGGTACCAGCGACAGCCAGATGGGGTGCTCCCTGAAGCCTGCACTGCCACCAAATCTCTCCTGCTCATTCAGCGTCTCGACCTTACCTCTTTGATTCCAGTAATGCTGAATCTCGTTGTCTAATCCTTTCATTACCTCCAAAGACCTCCTCTATTATTACAGGGCGCATTATCTGCTTTTCCGCTTCGCGTTGATCCACAGCAGGAACAAGAAATATGGGCCCCCGATCGCTGAGACGATTAGCCCGGCCGGAATCTCAAGAGGAGGCAATAGCCCTCTGCCCAGCGCATCTGCTATTAAAATAAACAGCCCTCCCAATACCGCAGCCACGGGAATAAGAATTCGGTGTCTCGGGCCCACCAGTCTCCGGGCAATATGGGGAGTGATGAGACCTACAAATCCGATCGTGCCGACAGCAGCAACGGCCATTCCCGTCAGCATCACCGCTATGGCCAAGAACAGCATTCTTGACCGTTCGATGCCTACTCCCAGATTTTTGGCCGATGAGTCTCCCAAGCGCATGACATCCAGGCGTAAGCCCAATATCCATACCAGTGGGATCAAAATCAACAGTCCGGGCAGCATCTGAATGAATTGGCTCCATGATCTTCCCCACAGACTTCCACCAAGCCAGATCAGAGCAGAGCTGACATTGGACGCAGACCTGGAAATCAGCAATTGTATACCAGAGGAGCAGAATGCGCTGACCGCTATGCCGACCAATGCTAGCCGCACTGGCGCAATTCCTTTTCGATAAGCAAGCAAATACACGGCAACAGCGGCAACAATGCCGCCTCCAAAGGCAGCGGTAGTCAGGAGTATCGGAAAATGACCCGGAAACAGAAGTGTAACTATGACGGCTGCGAGTCCCGCTCCCCCTGTCAGACCCAGCGTATCCGGCGCGGCGAGCGGATTCCTCATGATACTCTGGGCAATGACCCCAGCGACCGAAAGGCATGCTCCGGCAGCTAAAGCCACCGCAACACGCGGTAGTCGGTAACTGAATATGATGTCGGCCATCTGGGAATCGCCTGTGCCTATTATAAATTCAAAAATCTGGACATAACCGATCTTCATCTCGCCCAGCTTCATGCTAGTCATGGCAGCAAGTACCGTCACAAGCAAACTTATGCCCAATATAACCCGGTTGCGGATGGCGCTCTTATGGTTCATTGGGCCACCGCCTTCCTCTTTTTTCGTGCCAGATAAATGAAGTAAGGAGTCCCGATCAGCGCTGTGATGACCCCCACCGGTGTCTCGAAGGGAAACATGACATATCGTGAGATAAGATCGGCAAATAATAACAGGACCGTCCCCAACAAGGCGGACAACGGCAGAATGAATCGATAATCTTGTGTTCCGATCAAGTAACGCACCATATGAGGGACTATGAGTCCAACAAATCCAATAGGACCAGTGACAGCCACTGACGCTCCGGCCAGCAGGATGACGACAATTGCAATAAGTCCGCGGGTTAACCGAACCTTTTGCCCCAATCCGCTCGCAAGCTCATCCCCGAGACTCATAATTGACGCCGCCCTGCTCAGACAAAATGCAGCTATAAGCGCTGGAACGCTCCATAGCAGCAACGTCTCGGCATGCTCCAGCTTCCGGGATGCTACCGAGCCAGCCAGCCAGAATAGAATCCGGTCCATTTGCGTCTCATTGAAGATAATCATCATTTGAGTGAACGAGGACAACATAGCCTGAATCGCAACTCCGGTCAGTGCCAGGTTCACTTCAGGGTGATTGCCCTTGAATATGGATGACATGCCGTAGACAATCAGAGCCGCGAACGCTCCACCAGCAAAAGCAGCGAACACGCTCTCCTTGGCCGTCACATGAGGCATCCATATCGTCAGCACTACCACAGCTGTGGATGCCCCCGCATTGACGCCGAATATGCTTGGCGAAGCCAACGGATTTCGCGTCATCGCCTGCATTAGCGCGCCAGCAACGGCTAGGTTGGCACCTGCCAGCAAGGTGACCAGCAAGCGGGGAAGCCGAACGGTTCGTATAATAACATGCTCCCGCGAGCCATCGTAGTGAAACAGGCCTTCCCATATCGTCAGGAGGCTCATTCTGTTAGTTCCCAGGGACATGGACAAATACATGCCAAGCAGAAGCAGAAACAAGCCTGTAATCCAGACACCAAGTAAATAAGGCGTATATTGACGGTTAAAATGCTTCATGATTCAGCTACCGGATGATATCCGCTTCCAACTGATCCATAATCTGATTGGCTCCCTTTATACTTCTGCGCAGCGACCACGTATAGCGATTGACGTTATACATCGTGTCGTTTTTCACAGCAGACAGCTCATTCCATAGCGGATCTTCAAGAATAGGACGCTTTCCTTCCTCATCCTTCTTATCGACCTCACCGGACATCAACACGATAAGATCGGGATCGATATCCAGGAACTGCTCGATGGTCATCTTGACATTCCCTTTTTGCCCGGAAAAGGCAGTAACATCATCGAGTGCATAGCGGTAGCCGATCGTTTTTAACAACTCTGCAGTAAAGAATTCCGTGTTGCGGACCGTAATTTCACTGTCTGTGTTTCCGACCAGCACGATGTTATTTTTATCCTTGGTTACTTTGGCTTGAATGGCCTCCAGCTTCGCCTTATGCTCAGCAACCACCGCTTCCATTTCCGTCTTCTTGTTCACCGCTTCGCCGATCATTAACGCCCCCTGAACCGTCTCTTCATAACCAGCATCCAGGTTGTTCAAAGCGATGGTTGGGGCAATTTTGGACAATTCGGCATATACACTGCTATGACGCTTCGTATCTGCGATGATCAGGTCAGGTGAGAGCAGCTTAATCTGCTCAAGGCTCGGCTGTGAACGCATGCCGATCGAGGTATATCCTTCAATTTGCGTCAAGGCATCGTCTAGGATAAGACTCGGTTTATTGTCATCCGCCACGCCGATTGGCTTGATGCCTACATCGAGCAATGCGTCGATAAAGCCCAATTCGAGAACAACCACTTTTTCCGGCGTGCCTTGGATGACCGTCTCACCCAGATCATGCTTGATCGTCCTTGCATCCCCAGAAGAATCGCCCCCCGAGCTATTTGGCTCCGTCTTCTCAGATGCTGCATTCTGTCCTGCATTCGATGCGGTGCCACTATTGCTGCCAGCTCCACAGCCCGCAATAAGCGTAGCAATCAACATGATGAATATGAATCCCAAAGAATATCTGCGTAGTAACATATATCTCCCCCACTTCATTGATAATAATAATCAGTATCAATAATAGTTCATAGCTACTTGCCAAACCATGCAGATTCTCAGGATTTTTGAAAATGGATTATTTTTAGAATGAACAGCTTCTGTATTACTTCAAATGGGGGTTCGTTAGCAAGTCGACGGCCTTGGCTAGTTGGCGATCGATAGAGTATGGAGCATATACTATCCATTGGTTCCAATCGAGGGTGTACACTTGCTTTAATTGTACAGCAGGATAGCTCTCCCACCCCGGATATGATTGAAGCTGACGCAGCTTCTGGTGTGCTTCTTCCTTCGAACGGGTCACCAGCAGCAAATATTCAGACGGATAATCAAGCACGGATTCGAGTGGTATGCCAATCCAGTTCACCTCAGTGCCCGATTCTCGCCGATTCAGTACCTCCTGAAGGCGCTCGGGTGCCCTGAGCCCCAGAGAGCGATAGAACACATGCCCCATATTGCGGTCAGCGTAAATTCGGCACTCGTCCCCAGATATGCTACAGATCGTGACCGATACGTTACCGATGGCAGCTTGTACTTTTTTTCGTGCTTGCCGAGCTCGCTGCTCATGACGATGAATCCATTCTGCAGCCACCTTTTCACGATCCACAAGGGCAGATATGTCAGCCAGATGGCCGAAAATGTCTTTTTGCATCCAGGGGATGACGACGACAGGCGCGATATCACCAATGTTCTCGCGGGCCTGACGGCTTATATTCTCCTTGCATACGACCATATCCGGATTGACCTGTAGCAAGGCTTCCCGTCGTAAATCCCACGATTCTGCACGAACCAGCGGAATGGGCACCCGTCGGGCAATGGAATGAAAAGCTCCGTCAATCTGGGCAGCGGAAGGGATTACGCCTAGTGTAAAAAGATGATCCGTGTAGGCGTAAGATAGAGGAACGATGTTGCTGTACGTGCTCTGCTTGATATACACCGTGGGAGCGATGCCATATTGCTCTTTGAATCGACGGCTGAAATAAAACTCGTCTTTGTAACCGACATGCCTGGCTACATCGCGCACTTTATCCTTCGCTTCAATCAGCATCTCTTTGGCGCGGTTCATGCGGATGGCCGTTAAATACTCAATGGGTGTTCTACCCATCTTCTGTTTGAACAAGCTGGAATAATAGGTGGGATGGACTCCCGCCATTTGAGCGAGCTCGTGCAGCACAATGGGCTTGTCGAACTCCTTCTGCAAATATTCAATGGATTGCTGAAACGAAGGCGGCATAAGAACTGGCTGTTCTACTACGGTATCTTTCGGTTGCAAGGCTTCCACGATCTCGTGCAACAGAGCATTCTGGCGGGATTGTTCGAGGTCTCCCTTTCCACTGTGCTTGGCAAGCTGCTGCATTACACGCTGTATTCGGGAATAAGAAAGAATCGGCACGACGCCCGCAAACGGCAGGATGTTCACTCTGGTATATGTCCGGGATTCGCTTGTCTGCGCAGATAATTGAAATACCTTAAAGGTGATGCATTGCAGATCCAGCGCAGTCCCTGTGAGATTGTGGATATGTACCTCCATGTGTTCTGGAAGTAGAACAGCTGTATTGCGGGTTAGTTGCCCATGGTGTCCGGGGGAACTTAGTTCCCCCTTCCCCTTGACGATGACAATAAGACGGAGACAGTAGGCTTCGGGCATATCCAGCACTCCACCAGGCTCGATATGTATATGTTGAAAATCGTTGAATTCAAATAGAGTTGATTGCGAACCAGGAAAGCGATGTTCTTTCATGATGTTATCCTCCATGCTGATGAATGTGTTTGTAATTGCATTTGTACAAGATGGCAATGTCGATAATGATTATCATTATCTCATAAACGCTCACGTAATTACATCCATCATCAGCTCATGAAGTCACGAGACATGCTGTAGTCGTGTGTGTACTTGTCTTTATTTGGACTATAGAACTTTTTACTGTTCATGAATCCTTAAGACGTAGTATAAATTCCCCTGAAGTCTTAGAGGTTAACACTCCAAAGAAATAAATATAAAAATATCCTCATAAATGTTTCGCAATAGGCCTAAGTCAAATCAAGAAGTCCATCGTATGTAAGCTCCAGTACCCTGTTACAATGGTAAGCGACATGCTGACTATGTGTAGCAATCACTGCCGTCGCTCCTTGCTGACATAGCTCTTGAATTAATTGGATTACTCTGGTAGCCGTATCATCATCAAGCGCACCTGTCGGCTCATCTGCTATGATCAGTTCAGGTTTTTTTAACAAAGCGCGGATTAACCCAACTCTCTGAATTTCTCCGCCAGATAACTTGCCTGCCTTCTGCTGTAACAAAGACGTCATTCCAAGCCTATCACATAAATCCATCATGTGTTCTATTTGCTCACTGCTGTGCTTACCATTTCCTACCCAAATCGGTATGCAGATATTTTCTTGTACTGTCAGTCTTGATATAACCGGACTTTGTTGAGGAATATAACCGATTAGATTACTACGTATCTGAGCTTTCTGTTGTGCTGTTTGCCTGGTCATCTCAATCCCATTTAGCAGATAGCTCCCTGTAGTAGCAACCTCCAAGCCAACCAATATATTTAATAGCGTGCTTTTTCCGGTACCGCTTTTCCCTTTAATAGCTACGCATTCACCTGCTCTAGCCGCCAACCGAACCTTCTGAAATATTACCTTTCTGCCAAATGCCTTGTCCATCTGGTCTAATTCAATCGTCGCCACAAGCTACACTCATCCCTTCAATTGTTGAATCATGTCGATCCGAGCTAAGACCCGTCTGGTACAAAGAAGTGTTATTCCTGCTAATATACCAACCACCAGCAACACCGACAGAATGTAGGCTAACAGTAGAATCCATGCCTGTTGCCATACAAGTAAAAGTAGCAGCATTGGCAGCACACTCCCCAGCAGCATCATAATCACCAACTGCACGACAACTATGCGGGGAATATTCTGCAGATGGTATCCACTAATAAGTAAGACTGCATAGGTTTTTTGACTGTACCGAATGTGTATAGCTATTGTCCATAAATACAGCAACAAGATCAGGACAAAAGCTACAGCTACAGTGACATACAATAAATTTCGATTCTGGTCTGTAAGTTGAATTAACACGCCCAAAACCCCACCGTCAGCACCGATGATAGAATAATCGTAGAATTTCACCTCGTTGGAGATCATATCCATAATACGTTGCACTTCCTGTGGCTGTTCGGTTGTAAAAACAAAGCCATTAATCGAACTAAATAGTGAAGCACGTATAAATGGCGTATCTTCATGACTACGTAGCAAATCAGGCGTAATCTTGTCAAACTGTAGTGCTGGCATGATGATATAACGATCAATCAATGTCTCCTGTGATCTCGCACTAACAACCACCTGCGAAGGGGCAGTAAATCCAATAACCTCTCCTGTGAAAGACTCATTATATAGCATTAGAGAAATCGTATCGCCCAGTCTGTAGTAAGATTCCAACTCAGCGCCTAATATTAAGGGGATTGTCTCTTTAGAACCGTCATATGTATAATCACTATCCTGGAAGCCATGACCAGAACTGATCCTGATCTGAAAGACATCAAACGAACCCTGGTTCATCTGTAAAGACTTTATATTCCGGTAGGTAGCCCCCCTGTAAGTCTGTGAATCCTGTGATTGGCCCAATTCATAGTAGGCTTCAAAAATCTCATCACCCTTAAAATCTACAACATTGATTGGCTGCCAGTTAACAACCGCATATTGAAAGCGCGGCTCGGTCTTCAGACGATCACCAAAATCTTTGAGGATGCTGTAGCTATCTTGTTGCTGAAAGAACGACCTCTCCTTGTCATTGAACAGGTTATCTGCTAACTGATACAGGTTTTTATCCTTAAAAGCTGAAGTAGCCTGAAGCTCAATCCGAGACTGGAGGATATTCAACAGCATTAGAAGGAGCAGCAGGAATAGTATGGCTGCTAGAAAAATATGAAGTAGGTGGAAGCCTTTATGTCCTTTGAATAACAAATAAACCATCTTCATCAACGAACTCTCCTTGACCTTGTACTGTAACAACATGTTATAACGAAGGTAATAAGGATGATAAGTAGACTAAATACACCTACCATATACCATGATTGAAGTTGCCAATGTCTGCCCCATACCTGCACGAGTGTCTGGAAAATTGAGGTGCAAAGTAACACCATTACAAAGCTTGCTACGATTAATGGAGACAATTTATAGACGAGCATATGAATGTACATCTGCCAAAACGTGCACCCATATTCATTGCAAATACGAATGAAAGCTCGCTCCTGTCTCAGCCAATATAGCATGATCAAGATTGCTACACAGCTCGTAAATACTACTACTACCCATAGGAAATGTACCAGCCATTGATTGGATAACAATGCATATGTGCCTTTGAACTCGGTATGTACAAGTTCAATCGGATTGCGGTTGGAGAATGTTTGAACTAGATCCATCGTATTAGAATTAGGAGAACTCATAACAAACAACTCACCATCTGCAAGTGACACCTTATTAGAAGCTGGAAATAACCACTGCTGGGTACTTAATTGATAATCGGCAGGAATATCAAATTGTCCTGCAAATACATAACCTTCAGGAATATATTGAGGATTCACTTTATCACCAATATACGCTTTGCCTATTCGTGCTTCTGTATTCCACTTATCTATGTCATCCGGTCGATCAGACTGACTCTGCAATGGGGGAAGCTTGATATCACCACTTATTCGCACTATTTTTAGTTGCGGCTGGACAGGATTATACTGCATCAGTAAATAATCCTGTTCAGGAAACCTTAGTGGTTGATGGATGCTCGTCATTCTGAACGTGATGGATTGCTTACTAACGTAGCCGTTGTGTAGCATATTGAGATTATCTATATAGGCAAGAAAGTAAAATATCCCTACAGACAGCATCTGCAGAGCTAAAAACAAAATATAAAATCTAGCATCAATTCCAAGGCGAAAAAACCGGCGTTGATTGATCTGAGATAATGACAATTTATCGCATCCTTAACCATGTTTAGCTATCTACATTTTAAAAATTGCTAGTCGGAAATTCAGAAAAAGGGTAACCCCTTCATTAAGTTTGTTTAAAACTATGTACTGGCCCCAAGCATTACTCTACATAAAGACTCACACCTTCGATTGGAATATCAGTGTATCTTACGTTCAGATACAGACCAGATTTCATTCCACGCACTCGTATTGAGTGCGACTTCCCCAAACGCAAGGTTAAACAACCATAAAAACAATTTCAATCCACGCACTCGTATTGAGTGCGACCAGGGACGGATTGGATGCGGAGGCACTCGCGGACCGATTTCAATCCACGCACTCGTATTGAGTGCGACGTTGCTCGCGCAATAAAGTAGACTATTACGAATAGATTTCAATCCACGCACTCGTATTGAGTGCGACCTTGGGATTCAACACCCACATGGTAAAGCGTCGGCATTTCAATCCACGCACTCGTATTGAGTGCGACTTGTTATTGGAGTATGACTATCCGGAAGACTTAGTATTTCAATCCACGCACTCGTATTGAGTGCGACTGTTGGAGCTGCGGCAATAACATCTATGAACCAATTATTTCAATCCACGCACTCGTATTGAGTGCGACGTAACATACAAACTTCGGCTGACTTCGGTGATATAATTTCAATCCACGCACTCGTATTGAGTGCGACTTTTTCATTCACTCATTTTCGCTGACATTCGCAGAATTTCAATCCACGCACTCGTATTGAGTGCGACGTTTTGTAAGATTGATAGCCCATCCATCCCGTAGAATTTCAATCCACGCACTCGTATTGAGTGCGACGATTGCGTTGTCTCTCGCCTGTCCACCCAGACAATATTTCAATCCACGCACTCGTATTGAGTGCGACGAAAAATCTCATTAGGCCTTGTTCATGTTACGTTTATTTCAATCCACGCACTCGTATTGAGTGCGACAGCGAAAAACAGCTCTAATAAGAGCCAAATAACTTCCTTCTAACGTGAATCCGCCTTACTCCATGTCCTTAATGCCTTAACTAACAGAACGACGTTCACATTTTGTACACATTCGACTTGATTTCGACAAAATCTGAGGTGCGAATCCCCCGGGGATTTCATGTGCGCTTGGGGTTCGCACCTGATGGAGTTACATACTGCTCATCATTCAATCACGCACTCATACCTGGAACATTCCGCTATAAAATTAGCGGGCCTTCCATATCATAGGATGCCTTGACTCCCGTATGGTCTACTTTTTTCTTATAGTTGTTACCGAGATTATAGAATCTCAAGCTATCGGTTTGCCTATCAATTAGCCCCTCAAGCTCCAGCTTCAAACGTCGGTACTGCGTCTCATCCAGGATGCATTCAAAAACAGAGTTCTGGACTCGCTGCCCGTAATCTACGCATTTCTTGGCAACCCTGGACAACCGCCTTCTTCCTTCCGCATCCGTAGTGCTGACATCATATGTAATGAGCACTAGCATCATTCACACCTACTTCCACAGAAATGGAGGATATTCATCCAGATCTCCACGAATATGTCTTGCCAGCAGCAAGGATTGAGCATAAGGAACAAGTCCCCAAGGAATCTGCTCATTCAAATACGGGTGTTGTATCCGTTCCTGCTTGCGCTCTTGCCAAGCTTTGATCACCTTTTTGCGCGTATCATCATCCATAATGACTGCACCGTTCTCCTTGATGTAGAACCCCTTATCATTCACGATCTTCTTATTGATCAGTGACAGCACGAAGCGATCAGCATACACCCCACGCAGCTCTTCCATTACATCTAGCGCAAGCGAGGCCCGACCTGGTCGATCCCGGTGTAGGAATCCTACATACGGATCAAGGCCCACCGATTCTAGCGCAGACTTCATGTCATTAGACAGCAAAGTGTAAGCAAAGGACAACAAGGCGTTCACCTTGTCCAGAGGGGGCCGTTTGCTACGTCCATAGAAGTAAAATGATTCCTTCTGCTGCAAGATAAGATCATCAAATACGGAGTTGTATTGAGCAGCTGCATTCCCCTCTAGCCCCCGCAATACATCCAATTCCTCGGTCTGGTGCACCTGTCGCATCGTATCCGATAGGAAGGCAGATATTCGCTTCAGCCGCTCCGTATCCAGCCGCAACGCATAATCCCGAATCGCCCGTTCGAGAATCCACTTGTGGTTATACAGCTTGCCTACAATCATATTTCTGGCTAACTGTGCGCTTCGAGACTCGCTATCCGAAATACGGTATTGCTCCTTGCGCAGCACAACATTACCGCGATCCTCTCCAATGACCCTGGCCAAGAATTTTCCCGACTGCTTCATGAATGTCAGATTAATGCCCCGTGATGCACAGGCTCCCATGAGAGCTGGGCTAACACCTGCATAGCCGAAGGTACAGACGCCCTCCAGATTATGTAATGGATAACGTCCAAGCGTGTTCTCTTCCTGCTTAATGACGATATTCTCTCCGTCCAGGGACAGATAAGTATCTGGTAACGTGACAAAAAGTGTATTCAGCAGCTTCTTCATTCGTTCAACCTGCTTTCAATATAACTGGCGACGGATCTTTTATTGAGGATATCTGGGACACAGATATTCATGAGCGAGCAGCTTCGACAATGCGGGCCCGCCTTGGACTTGGGCGTATGGTTGCGTTCGTAATACTGTCTCATCTCATTCACACTGGAACGGACTCGCTCCCGGTCATCTGTCGTAATTCGTACCTCTATCCGATGCTTAATCTCGTCATAGTAAAAGAAGGCCGTATCCATATCGCAGCCAAGCATCTCCTCTAGACACATAACCTGTGCGACTAGCTGAGAGTGGTCCGAATCATTTCGCTTCGGCTTGCCACGCTTATATTCGACAGGATAAGGGAAGAAGCGGCCTTCTTCCCCTGCCAATGTGACCCCGCTCGCATCCTGTACGAACTCTACCACATCACAGATGCCGGTAATCCCAAGCTCTCTGGAATGGATGGGCAACGCACGCACGATGAGCTTGTTGCCCCTTCTCTCCCGAGTGGTCGGCTGATCTGCATTACGATGCAGATAGCTGCCTTCAATCGTGCGCACATTCTCCTCCCACTGCTGCTCGATATGAATCAACGCCCACTGGCGACGGCAAAAATTAAAATGCTGAATGCCCGACAGCAGTAGATAATCCTCCTCGTTATAGTCCGGCATGATGCTGTGGTTCCAGTCCTTCTAACGGAGTTGTCTCAAAGCTATAGTCACTATAAGACTTGGGCACACCACCTGCCTGTATGCACTTTTCTGTAAGTCTCCATTGCAGTGAGCGATGTACCTTCGCCGATGAATACTGTCCCAGCTTAGAGCTATGCTCCCACCAGAACAAATCATGTACCTCCATGCTGCCATCCGGTCGAGCCGAGGATGTATCATTCTCAAATAATGTCCGTAACGCTTCACGAATCTTCAAAGCATCCTCATAAGTAAATCCTGTCTTTTCCGCAAGCTGCGTATTAATACTTCCATAAAATACATACACACCAAAATCTACCCGATGCTTCATCCCCATCGTATCTGAGCCTTTCTTATCCGGGTCCTTGGAGGTAACAGAGTTCACGCTCTTCGTGATCTGCATACTGGAAATGTCGATTGGCGCCAGACTCACCGCAGTATGAATAGAGACTGGTCCTCGAATGCCAACAGATACATCCGTACCGCTGAAGGCAAATACTTGTCCAAAACTTCTAACGTCCACCCAAGACTGACAAGCAATATCTGCATACAATTCCTTGTCGGCCTTTTTCCCCTTGGCATGCTCCTGCAAAGCAGCGTTAGCATCGACTCGTTCCTTAATGGACCGATACCCATCGTCCCGACGATCATCCGACTGCACCAGAATGGCCTCTCCCATATCCTGTAGACGATTACGTACCTTGCGCTTGATACATACGTCAGAGATTTCTCCTAGTCCTTCATAATTCTGGCGCGGACGATTCCCATTCAGGGGATCACCGTTCGGATTAGCGTTGCGTACAGACAGCACTACAGCAAAATCAATTTTACGATCCAATGTACTCATGATATTGGCCTCCTCGGGACTAATATTTTTGTGCTTCTATTCTCTTTCAGAAAGTTAATCCGAACGTACATCTGTCTGATGATCTTCAGACAGCTCTTCCTGTACACCGAACTCTCCGGCTTGTGTTGTTTTCTTACTGGTATACATATCCTCACGCTGGTTATAGTACCCCATCAAAAATCGACCAGTTAATGGCTGATCATTGAATTCTTCATATTTAAATTTACCTTGAATCTCCTGAAACAGCTTGTTATAGATGATAGTTTTATCCCCCAAACGTACCAAATAGGGTTGAATTTGAGCATGAATGATCTTCCATGTCCGCAGAGGATGATACGAAAACACATTCATGTAGCGTAACGCATTCGTTGCCCTGCGAGTACTCTCATCTCCAGGCTTTTTGTCTTGATTCAACTGCCGTTCCTCAAGCACATCCGCAACAGCCAATAGTCGACCAAACAGATAGCTTCGGTCTGTAGAATCTTTTTTCAAATGCAATCCGTATCCCTCCTCTAAATAATGTTTGTTCACAAGAGCACAAGCAATGCTCAAGGTCTTCTGCCACTCCCACCGCTCCATTGCTACAGGATTAGAGGCTCGCTGTACAGCTCTTCGTACAATATCCAGCGGAATGTCACGCTGGTCCACAATACACGGCAGCAGGCGTTCCATTAATCCTTTGACGACTTTGTCGCTGGCACGTGGACCATACGCAGCGAATGCAATGTCTCTGGTAGCCGGGACCCCTACGAAGATGGAATAGCACGTGTTCTTGTCCGGGTCCTTGCGATAGCGATGCCGCCAGTAGCAGGTCGTGTGCCAATATTCAAGCTGGTCAATATACTTGTTCTGTTCCATGTTCCGATAGTACATAATCGACATTCGACCAGGTGTCGCAGCATCCAGAATCATGATATTCACCTCAGCAAGTGCAGCATACTTTGGATCATATCGAAAGCCATTCAGCGCCTTTCTCACCTGAAGTGCATATTCCTTATGCGTGCTATCACCTATAGTCTCTGGCTCAGCTGCATGTGCGGCAAGGAGATCATATGTATCCTCTAGTGGCTCAGGCAGCTCCAACCGCTTACTCCCCCACACCAGAAATACTTTTCCATCCTTCGTCGTTCCCTGGCGCTCAATTAACCACTTCAGTGCGTTATGTCCCTTCTGCGATACCTCATAGCTGACTGTCGCTGCCTCGCGGCTGGTGCGAAATCGTCCACGGTAGGTAAATCCGCTGGAGTCATTGGCTGAGATCAACTTGGATTTGTCGCCAGAGTGACGGATGCGCGAAGCGTGCTTGTCCGCAATGGGCCCTCTATCACCCCTGACATAGCACACATCTGTATCCTCCATCATGGAGGCATAGAAGCCAACAAAAGATTGCTGCACTTCCTTATCGCGCCATAAACGTTGCTCTATCTGTCCTGGTACATGAACAGCGAATCTTACAAAAGCCCCGCTCTGCTCCCCAGCAATAACATTGAAAATCTCCGGTTTTTTGCCTAGTAGCTGCTCCATCTCAGTTGTGAATTTATCCAGCAATTTGTCACTGGAATCGGTCCATAGAATCTGACGGCTGACCAGATCAGCAATCACAGTACCCTTGCGCACATATTCATAGACGCTGCGTATCTTACGGTTGCCATAAGGTGATTCACACCATGCCTTTAATTGATTGAGATAGTCCTGATGAGGAGTTCCCTTCGGCTCAGTACAATATTGTGCATAGTCCCCGGCTACATACAGGAGCTTATCGAACAAAGGATACGGTACTGGCGCACTGGTACGACTCGCCGCAGCTTCTGTACAAGGGATGATCGTACTGCCTTCTTCTTTAGGGACGACTCTTGCACGCAAAAATTGACCGTCTATATCCAGATGAATCTCAATATGAGCAGTCTGTGTGGTATGAGAGACTGGAATGAGCGCATATTCACGTCCATCCTTTTTCAGCTCAAATTCTCCTACAGACTTCTCATGATCGTCATAGGTCTTGCTCAGATTGGCTAGCCAAGTCATTCAATCACCCCAATTCCAAACAGTTCCTCGTACAGCTCATCGACCGACTGTACATTCGTTGAATTGAAGCTTTTAGCTATGCCTTCACCGGCTCTACGAACAAATTTGCAATTCTCTGGACGGTCAAAGCGGATCACACCTTTCCCCATTTTGACTCGACACAGCCGGATATCCCGTTCCTTCTTTCCCGTCTCATCCGGGTAGTTGATGCCATGCACCATGACGCCAAAATCTAGCTCTTCCACATGATCATATGCACCTTCACCTTCATCAAATACGCACGACTCCACATAGGCTTGGCACTCTCTTGTTCCCAAGAAAATATCTCGGCGTCCACCCAATCGCACCGCTCGCTTGGCGATGTTATGGTGCTTGTGCTCATTGCGATCATGCGCCAAATCCTCCCGATACTCATTAAATTCGAAATGAGCACGTACGCGATAACGTACGTCCTTGAGATAGGTGTAGTAGGCTAACGTGTTGCCACCCGAGTATTCAATCGGACGCATCCCCTTCGATTCCGTCTGGATCGGGTTCATGATCCGCACCTCATCTATGATCCAGATCAGAGTCGGTTTCCAGTAAATAGATTCAACAATACCCTTGAGCGCCTGATAGGTCGGGACCTGATAGCTGAATTTCTCTCCTCCCAGCTTGGTCAGCGGGTCAGTAAACAGTGCATATTTCCCCGATACTTCAAATTCAATCTGGTTCCTCATCTGTATGCCTCCTTTCAAAGTAAGGTCAAGTCACGTCGGGAGCACTCGACCGCTACCTACTTGTATTAGCTACCTTTGGCTCTACAGCACCATAGAACCCCATTCTTCCTGGGCTTCCAACGTGAGGCCATACTCCAACGAGTAGGCAGTCTCAGTCAATGCCCAGGCTTGTCCGTGGAGTAACGGGAAGGCTTCTCCCTCCTTAAATAGCCGATCAAGCTCATGCCGCTGAATGTTAATTGTGTACAGTTGCGCCTTGCGAAGTAGATCCCCCAAGACATCGGGTCCATGTGGAAGCTCGCCGTTCAGGTCAAGGATGAGATTCTTCCCCTCTTCATATGGCACCAGGACAGGTATAGCATGGCTATTAATCGCTTCAAAATAACGATCTGCGGTAGCTATAGCCGATGTATTCTTGAGATTACCAAGTGTATCATTACGCTTAAGATAGCTGTCTCGGTAATACGCATTTGTATTAAGTAGTTCGAATAAGTTCCGCTCTAGCTTGGGAATCGGATGATGCATCTTTTGCTGCACTTGAGAATAATACTTTTTAAAATAAAAACTCATAGCCTCAGCGGATAACAATTGTTCTGGCTTCTCGCGATATTGACGCAATACATCCTCTGTCATGTCTGCTCCAATACTAATCTCCCGCAATCGCGTCAGGTTCTCATCGGCACAGCGGATAATGTATACCTTGCGCATAGCGTCACGACCATGACGATTGCATCGCCCTGCCGCCTGAGCAATCGAGTCCAATCCAGCAAGCGAACGGACCACACACTCGAAGCTGATATTTACACCTGCCTCAATAAGCTGGGTACTAATGCAGATTATACGTTCATGCTCCAAAGATGGAATCAGCCCCGTGTTCTCATCAGACAATACATACTTACGATGTGCGGCGCACATATTCGTGCTTAGATGAACTACTCGAATATTCTGCTCACTTACCCAATCCGCAAACTTTAACTGGCTATACAGCTTGCGCACGGCAGCCTTCGTATTCAGAATGACAAGTGCATTATTCACCTCACACATCTGTTCCTGGAGAAAATCTGATATCTGCTCTGCATTCCAGCCAGACAGTGCATCTGTTGCCAGATCGACGAGTTCGACTCGCCGAAAGCTCTGCTCCACATCGCTCAGATCCTTAATCATCTCGGCATCGGGTGAGAGTCTTAGCTCACGCTCAACATAATTCAGCGCGGGCTGTGTAGCTGTGCACAGTACCAGACTCGATCCACCTACGAATTGCAAAAAGTTCAACGCCGAGTTGAACAAAGATATACAATGCACAGGCACCGACTGTACTTCATCAAAAATGAGCACAGCGTTAGCCAGCCGATGCAGCCTGCGTACATTACGTGTGCCTGAGCTAAAAAATGTGTTCAGAAACTGTACCATCGTCGTGAAAATAATCGGGCGATCCCAATGATCACGCGCCAGCTTGGTCTGCTTGCGCCGTCTTTCATAGACCTCCCCGTCATCCTCAGCTGTACGTTCATCGTCACTATGATCGACCACATTGGAATGATGCTCCAGAATCATATCTTCGTTTCCAAGAATCTTACGTATCTCTTTCGCGTTTTGCTCAATAATCGTTGTGTAAGGAACGATATATATAATCCTATCTTTCCCTGTCTCCAGGGCATGCCTGAGCGCATAACGCATACTCGCCAGCGTCTTGCCGCCTCCTGTCGGAATAGACAATGTATATGTACCAGATGGGTGGTACGCTGCTCTCTCGCACTGCTCGGACATCTCCTGACGCAGTCGCTTAATCTGTGGATTGCCTTCTTGTTGTTGGTCTAAATCATGAAGATGTGCCATGAGTGCCTCATAGCTGGAGAGAAAAAATGAATGGTGCTTGCGTGGGAAATCTGCTACTTGAGAAACAGCCTCCGAATAATCAGCCTGTCCTTCCTCAAATAAACGGGTGTTGGTGCGGTCTGCATCAATGAGACAGCTAAAAATATATTTCAATAGCAAGGTAGCTACGATGGGAGGAAGCTGATGTTCTCGGATGGAGCATATATATTGCTTGAATTCTTCTGTAGCCAGAGCGAATAGCTCGTCTAATTCATGCGGAGGGACATGACGGAAAAATTCATCAACAGCCTCCTCATACTGCTTGAGTTCGCACTGCTCTACTCGTTTCAGATAGGGAGATACGCTATCCGGTGGAATATAATCTCTTAGCCCCTGATGGTGCGAAATAACGCAATTCGCTAACCACTCTGCCGTATACTGGTGCTCTGGCTTAGCATCCTTGGTATGGTACCTAGCGTGAATCAGTCGTCCACCTGCTGTTGAGTGGTCTACCGAGCCTCTGCGCGGCACATCTTCTGGCTTGGTGCTAGCCGCAGCTTGCTGGATATACGTCAAAAACTCCTCCGTGTTCTTGCCCAGATCATGCAACAATCCAGTCAGTCCTGCGAAGTGTCTGAATCCAATCTTAGCCCCCGCCTGCTCTGCATACTCTCGTACCCCCGACAAGTGCTCAGGGACGGTCTGTATCGTCTTATCTGATTCACGAATATGCGCAATATAGTCCGTATGACTCACCTCAAATCATCTTATTGAAGTACGACTACACGACATGAATAGTTCATAAGACATAGTTTTATACTCTTACCATTCGACCTCTTACTGAGGAAAACCTTCTAAATTTATATTATTTTGTAGAAAATTGTGATAAACATGCGAAAGTCTAAAATTTCCTTGCTGAACGAAAAAAAGCCACTCTACTGAGCAGCAGCAATTTTACATGGACTTGTGTAGAGTACGACTTGTCTATTTTGATGATAAAAGCTGGATATAGTATTTCAATCCACGCACTCGTATTGAGTGCGACGCTTAGATCGACGCTAAACATGGTACCTACGGTCTGATTTCAATCCACGCACTCGTATTGAGTGCGACACGTAGCCGGAGATATTACGAGCCAATTATGCGTATTTCAATCCACGCACTCGTATTGAGTGCGACTTGATATAACGCTTATACGTGACGGCATCTACCAATTTCAATCCACGCACTCGTATTGAGTGCGACGATAAGAGCTTTATACGAGTTTCCAGTTCAGTCTATTTCAATCCACGCACTCGTATTGAGTGCGACACACAGAAACCACAGCGTTGTCCTTCCCAAATGGATTTCAATCCACGCACTCGTATTGAGTGCGACAGCGGAAAACAACGTAAAATAGTTTTTTCCATCTCTTATTTTAACGTAAAGCCGAAAAAATGAATCGCAAATCATACTTTCAATTCAAACCCGTTCACACCTTGTTCATATTCGACATACTTTCGACAAGATCCGAGGTGCGAATCTCCCAGGGATTTCATGTGAGCTTGGGGTTCGCATCAGATGTCTGCACCCGCATTTTGTAACTTAAGCTCCAAAAGACTAATCCATCTTATAGGCGAAGGAGCCTTCCTAATCCACCAATCGGATCGGGAAGGCCCCTTCTCTGCATTACAACTCACAAAGGAGCTGGAACACTATGTATTGAGAAATCCATCATTTAAAATGTTACATCCCGCCTGTATGTCCCTGTGGTTGAATAACTATAGGCGATATCGGCTGCTCTCCTGGAACTCCTGGGATTAGTGGATTTATGAAGCATACCGCCATAAAGCAACTAATTAAAACTATAGAAGAAACCATCCTTTTCATCATGTTTAACCCATACCTCCTTGATGATTTTGTTAAGCTGCTTCTGTGTTTCAGGTGTAGAATAATCACGATAATACTCAAATAGGCCCATAGCACTTGAGTATCAGTGATCTATTATTAATAGTAACAGATAATTCCAAACATAGAATTAAAGATTTAAAGCCATACAAATAAGAACCACGTCCGAAACGATATTTTGCCGTTTTATACCAGAATCTAGCCATTTCATCTGGTAATACATTTCGGGTGTACACGTCATCCGACTCCTGATCCCATGAATCCATGACCCGATGTTCAAAACGCTCAATAATGGAGTCTATATCTACGTTATGAAGCATAGCCACTTCTAGAACATTTATCAGTTCCACGAAGATATTGTCCTGTTTGTTCTCAATATAATCTACGTACTGGTGAAGAACGCTCATATCACCTGACATAAGTTTATTCACACAAGCATTAATTTCAGCCCATGCTCGGTATGTTTGTATCCAATGCAGAGCTTCAGGATCTTCTTCCTTTACCCAACTGAGGTCACCATATGCCTGAATATGACGTGCGCCCTGCTCATAGTCTCCACGCTCGTCACAGGCGCTTGCAGACAAGTGGTCCGCATATGCTATATATGTAAATAGTGGCTTGCTGAGTTTATTGAATGCCTCATTGTTTTTCCGGCCACTCTGATGCTTCAGCCTATATTGGATCTTGGCTTTCCGTCCCATGTCCTGCGCTAATTCAAACACCTTATCCCATTGTCCTATAGCACGGTAGAGATTGGCGAGGTCTTTCAGTGCGTCCAGTTGCTCGATCTCCTCCAGCCGTTCGGCATACGGTTCAAATTCAATTGCTGCTTTCATATTTTGAATTTGATCATCACCAATGCGCATCTGAAACAATCTGTAGTGGCAAGTAGCTAGACGTTCAGAATGCTGGTTCTTCTCGCTAAAAGCAACATTTCTATAGAATAATGCTGCGGCTTCGTATTGCTTTTGCTCAAAAAAGTCTTCTGCCAGGTCGAAGACCAGCCCTGCATAATATGTAAAATTGTCCATCAGTAGAACTACCACTTGGGCTATACAATCCAAACGATTCAATACCGCACAGCGATTAAGAAAGGATTTAACTCTCCTCCAATCCAGGGATGTATCAACAATATAATCTTGAACATATCGGGTATAAAAATAGTCTTCCGGTTTCCCCATCCCTGTTGTTACGCAATCCAATTGGTGTACAGATAGAGCACGATTACTAGTCAAAATACTACTTACTGTTCCTGGATTCAGCCCGGTAGCAGTAGCGAAATCACTCGTTTTCATATTATGAACCTGTAAATACTCATTAATTTCTGTCCGAATCGTGGGTGTATGCATGAGATACCCCTCTCCGCAATTACGTTTTTATGGTTTTATGGAATTAATATACACAAGTACTCTAATTATATCACTAGTATTCTCAAAACAAAATATTCCATTAATAGAAGACATTTAAGACGACTAATGAATAAGAAGCAGGCACTTGATTAGATCATGCTCGAAATCAGGATTTTGCAGAAAACAAAAAGAGTGGCCCCACAATAAGGACCCTCTTACTTCGAGCTTTAGCTTACCTGTTATTTCTGGTATCCAGTAATTGAGTACCGGAGAGTAATGTTATCAAGACTGCTAGTCGGTTAGACGACGAGAATTTTGAAGCTTAACATGCTATATTAATCCACGCACTCATGTAGAGTGCGACTAATTGATCAAAGAGACAAGTACCTGTTGTGGGCAATTTCAATCCACGCACTCATACAGAGTGCGACACCTGCAGGCCAAGGTGCAGGCAGGGCAGGAGTTATTTCAATCCACGCACTCATACAGAGTGCGACAGAGATCAGCCAATCAAAATACATCACCTATTTAATTTCAATCCACGCACTCATACAGAGTGCGACTATATCACGCCGCCAAGCCCAGCCCAGGATATTATTTCAATCCACGCACTCATACAGAGTGCGACGCGCTCTTCGATTTGTTTCAATCCTTGTTCCATTTATTTCAAACCACGCACTCATACAGAGTGCGACATCCAATGGGCTCAACATTGTCCGCAAGCATATAATTTCAAACCACGCACTCATACAGAGTGCGACTTGGCCCTATCCGGCATGTTGGGGACGACGCAAATTTCAAACCACGCACTCATACAGAGTGCGACACACCTTCATAGGTCGCTACATTAGCGGCACATGATTTCAAACCACGCACTCATGTAGAGTGCGACCGTAGCAATCGAGGAGCTTGCCAGGCCCCTCCGCTATTTCAAACCACGCACTCATGTAGAGTGCGACACTACCCGCCATGTTACGTTGTAGCCGATCGAATCATTTCAAACCACGCACTCATGTAGAGTGCGACGACTTACGACTTCGCCGACGGTGTACGAGACTACCGATTTCAAACCACGCACTCATGTAGAGTGCGACGCGTCCGGGGGCTTATTCAGTCGTAGATTCGAGTATTTCAAACCACGCACTCATGTAGAGTGCGACTTCGCCTCCCACATTTGCTGTAAGCCGTAAACATGATTTCAAACCACGCACTCATGTAGAGTGCGACAGCGAAAAACAACGTAAAATAGTTACTTCCATCCTCTATTCTACCGCACTTCCGTACAAATAAAAGTTACAGCAGGCTTTTTCCACGCCACCCGTTCACACTCTATCCACATTCGACTTAGTTTCGACAAAATCCGAGGTGCGAATCCCCCGGGGATTTCATGTGAGCTTGGGGTTCGCACCACTAACGCACGTCAATTCCCCATGCCCACATAGAACCTCCTCAGTGACCACCATCCACTCTCATCTAACTTACATCACTTATATCATTTACATCATTTATATCACTTATTTCCTTAATATCCCTAGCTCGAATACAAGGCACAATAAGTCCGGTCAAAGTTGCCTGCCAGCAGATCCTCTTTACGAATGAAGAAATGCAGCACGCCCGCATCCCACCAGCAAAATCCGATCTCACTATCCGTCTCGATCTCCAGCAGCATCAAGGTATCGTCAATTTCCTGCTGTGCCCGGGCCTCATCTCCATCGAAATGTCCGGCAATGGCCTTCAGGGCTTTGTCCTTGCTGTATTCATAGTTCTTGCCCGTCAGGATCGTAAGAGCTGCTTCATGGAAGTCGTCGTCGTGCTGCCCCGTAGGATAGCCGAACATCACAGCTACGTCGTCATGCTCCCCGTTCATAGATAATAGCAGATCCTCATAATCCTCGTACTCATGCTCCTCATCCTCAATGATATCATAATCCACATAAGCATAATTCGGTGCTTCTAAGGATGAGCGTGCCGCCAGCTGGTAACCGTTGAATTCCTCTTCCAGCGCTGTCTCCTCAGGAGTCGAGCGACGGTGCGCGGTGAGCAGTTCCTCTTCCTTGGCATACAGCACCCGATGTTCGATGTTATAGGCAGGCTCGTCCACACCCACGAAGAAATACAGCATCCCCTTCTCAGGCAGATGACCTGAAGCGTCTACGCCTTGCAGCTCCGCCAGATTAAGCTGTGCCAGGAATGTCATAGGCACGGGCACCTCATCCTTGGTCAGCGGCCATGCCCACTCTTCTGGCAGATCCGGCTCCCCGCCTATTCTGGAGCTACATACTCGCCCATAGTCTGCCTCTCCGGCTTTGGTGAAGCGAACCCCGGATCGCGTCTGCTCCTGCAGATACGATCGAGCATGTGTGAAGCTGTGCTCACCCAACAATTGATCCAGTTGCTGCTGCTTCTCTTCAGATAAAGACATTTGAATCCTCCTAATCTCCCAAGTCATTTTTGAATAACAAATGAAATTGATTAAGCTCTCCTTATAGCTGTTGTACAGACAGGCTTTGGCCTTCAGAACTGACACGCACGCAAATTATAGAGTATGCAGCTGCTTAAGCGAGAATTTGCCTATGCCTTGTGCCATCATATATACTCCATATGAGTAAATCGCTTCCACACCATTTCTTGCTATCTACAATCTAGCATGGAGGATGATTGATATGCAATTCACAGAGCTGGGCGTACTGAACGTTACGTTGGAGGACATTTCAGGTCTCTATGCTTACCGTGATCGGGATGGAGTTGCCTTTGCGGATGGCTTTGCCTTTGAGCTTAAGCTGCAGAGGATCGCATTGACACCCGGAAGTGTGCGAAGTGTGCGAGGTGTAGAGCTACAATTCAGCTCTGCGGAACTGGTCTACCCTGAAGATTATACAGAGCTGGAAGAGGCGGTCTATTCTGTGGTCCGACAGGCAGATCCTTCGTTCCACGGGTAAATCTTTCTTTTACAATAAGTTATCATCTCTTTTGTTATCAGCACCATGCTCTAGGGCAATTGCAAAGTGTTGCTCACAGGATATTTACCCTTCCACTGGCTAATAGCCCAATCGCAGTATCCTTTTGAGCAGAGGCTCTGCTACCAGCATTCCTAGCGATACAAACAAGCGGGTGCGTGATTCATACGATCACCGCTACCCGCTTCATGGTTTATTTTGATCCTGCCTTTGAGATTATTTCGTTAAGACTACTACATAAGGCTACTCCATTGATTTCCTGCGATTCACCAGATCCTCGAGATAAGATCGTGCTTCATATCATCGTGATCCGTATCAAGCTGTTAATTTCGCAAAAACGATAAAGAATGCCAACAGCTCATCCAGTATCAGCTGCGGTGAAGCAGCCAGATATAAATCTGATACGAATAACACGCCGATCACTGCTGTTAAGGAAAGCATGAGCCTATAGCTCGGCTTGCGATGGCTGAATTTGAACGAATGGAAGGTGAACATCACCGACCAGAAATACAGCAGTACTGATGCGAACACAAAGCACAAAATGAACGTATACTCCAAGCCTCCAAGGAATAACAGCTGCAAGGATGCGGCCATCATGCTTAGTGAGAGATAGATGAACAGGTGACCGTACATAATCGTCTGCCCTGCTGTTTGCTTTTCTTTATCCACATAGCGCTCCACATTCTCGAAATACTGCCACCAGACGGCAATGACCAGCATGAAGGACAAGGCCGTATACACAATTGATTGAATCGTAAAATGCTGCTCCTGTAGCACAGAGATCATGCTAACGACAGATTCTCCGAGCAAAATGAGTGTGAAAAGCGCGAAGCGCTCCAGCAGGTGCGCTGTCTGAATCGGTGTGATGACCAGCTTCCGCCGCCCAATGATGGGCACTAGAATATCGATGGCAATCCCCGTATACAACACCACATACCGCAGTCCCGAGTCTAGGAAGAGCGACAAGCAAGAGATGACGATGCCAATCCAGAAGTATTTTCCGAAGAAACTCGCTGTCTCCCGCTTATGATGCGTATGAGCACGGGCCGTCACCAGATATTGAACTGCGGTTAATGCCCTTAGACCGATGTATCCGATCAGAAATGGTAAATAATTCGCATCAAAATTCACATCCAGACTCGCGATCATGATCAGCACAAAGAACATCTGCACGATCATAGCTACCCGTTGTGTATTGCGATCCTCGCCATAACGATTGACGTACACCGTCTGACCGACCCAAGCCCACCAGATCGGGATGAAAATAAGTATGAATTTCCCCAGATGCTCTGGCGAAATGCTGCCATGCTCGACATGCAATAGCACATGCGTGGCTTTGGAGACCGCAGCGACGAACAACAGATCGTAGAAGAGCTCAAGCCAGGTCACCTTTTTCTCCAGCATTCGTGTAATCTTCCTCCTCGTGAGCATCAAATGACGTTGTAATTTATCGAATCCTATTCTATAAAATTTTAAGTAAAAAGTCTGCACTTTAATTTACGCTGGCCGATCTTGTACAAGGATAGTGTGAACGCTTCTTCAACTGTTTATAAGTCTGGGACGCTATGTCGGAACGCAAAAAATACAGTTATCCAGGGATAGCTGCTTGTGGCCGAGTCCTTAATTTCATATAGTTCTACCTCTCTATCTGTGTCTTCCGAATGCTATAATCCGATGCGATAAGCTCTATATAGCTGTCATTCCCTGTAATTAAATAATGCCGCAGGTTCAGACGATTGCGCAGATCGTATAAAGACTGTCGCTGCTGAAGATGCTGCGAATCCTGTACGGAATAGAACCCATTCATCTCTTGCCCAGCTAGGATCTTGAACTCTCCATGATGTGCCTCGTAGAAATTCAAGCTTATACAATTGACCTCCGCGACAATCGGAAAGTAAATCTCCAGCTCCTCGTACTCCATAGGTTCGGTCAGTTGGACATTCGTTGGCTGGATATTCGTCGGCTGGATATTAGACTTTTCGGCATCAATCCGAATTGTAGCTCCATCATGCTCAGTGTAGGCTACCTCTACATCCGTCGTGGATATGATGAAACTGATCGGCTCAGGAACCAGATATAGCATGTATGTATTCATCCTTTCTAGAAAAGAAAAGCTAGGGCTACGAACCATTTCTCTAGTTCATGTTCATCTTAGTGTATAAGTGCTCTGGATGGCAATAAATTGAGGTTCATGGTTGAAAAAGTCCACAACACAAGCAGAACAGGTCAATTACGGTGGTATCTGACCATAATCAACCTGTTTGATGATCGAATAGCGTTATTTAGGTTATAAAATAATGCATTTGATGTGCGTACAATCGGAATGAAAAAATCCCTATACGGTTATTGCATGGGTTAAAGCGCCTTGAAATCAGCCGTCCTACTCATCGGTACTGGGTAGAGGTTGAGACAAGGGCAAATAAACCACAATGGCTTAACTAACCGATTGTGTGAAGTAGAGCATCACATACAATTTTCAAAAATCCATTTTTTAGCTTGTTCTTTATCTAAGGTTACAGGATGCTCGGGGGTTCCAATATTTATACTAATAATATTAGCGTTCTCAATCCCCTTAACATTTCTAAAACTTGCTCCCTTAACTAGAACATCTTCAAAAAAAGAATCTTCAATATTAGCGTTATCTAGTACTGCATCTCTAAAGTCTACACTGCTAAAATAACAAATATTTAATTCAGCATTTGATAGATCGGCCCCTAAAAAGACCGTCTCTTCACTCTCGCAATCTGTAAATTTAGTGTTCTTAAGATCACTATTACTAAAATTGGCATAAGATACATTTGCTTTATAGAAATTAGCATGCTTTAACCAAGCATTTCTAAACGTTGAAGAACAAACCCATGTTAAAATAAAATTGCTCGCTTCTAAGTTCACATTATCAAATGAGCAACTGATCAATCTAGCTTCCTTCAAGGAAAACTTCGACAGATCAATATAATCTAAGTTAATTTCGTCAAGTATTAACTTCTTTCCGTTTTCACCTGCTGATTCTAACCATATTTGATGCGACTCTAACTGTGCGATTATATTTTTTTCATTCTCCATTCTATCCCCCCTTAATTTAAGGATACCAAATTACTCTATCAACTAACCCTTCCTTAACAATAGCCTCTTTTAATTGCTCGATATGTTCAGGAATTAGTTGTCTGGTATCAATTATTATATCGATGCCTTTATTTAATTTTTTGTACATATTCTTCAGTGTAGTTTTCACGCTAAATGCTCCCTTTTTAGGATCGGTGTGACCATTAGGGTAAGACTCATAGCTCTTGACATCTGGATAGGCTACACTTAGTTGGACAGAAAAAATAAGGGCTTGTAGAATAAACCTA